>Ga0156384_14_pt2 | contig 730764 bp, 661 predicted proteins | sample RifOxyA3_FD_108028 | JGI IMG/M metagenome (GOLD analysis project Ga0156384, IMG submission 108028) | Candidatus Edwardsbacteria bacterium RifOxyA12_full_54_48
GGGCTGTTGTTCATCGCATCAGGGCACCATGGTGTCCACGGTGGAAAACACTGAACTTCTGGGGGTTCTGCGCCGGCAGTTTTAATGACAGTCCCGCGACGGCGCATCCGCCGCCGAATGATTCAAATGGCCGGGCTGCTGGCGGAGATTCCCTCCACCGGCACCATGTAAGCCCTATAATATGACAGAAGCCCGCCGCCAGCTTTACCGGAACCCATGACTTCAGGGGGGCACCACACCAAAAGAAAAAAGCCGGGCGGTAGCCCGCCGTCCCCTCGATAAAGCCGTTCATCGAGTCGGAAAAATCATATCGAGATGAACGGCCACTCGGGTATCGGCGGGATAATCAAGTAACGATATTTTATTTATGGAAGCACCGAATCCACAATTACCGCAGATGGATCAGCTCATGGAGGAGCTGGTATTACGGGAGGCCTCCGACCTGCATATCCGGGTCGGGGAGCCGCCTATTTATCGCATCGGCGGAAGGCTGGTGCGCAGTGAATTCCCGGTGCTGGGCGAGAACGACACCCGGACCCTGCTGTTCAGCATCATGAATGTCGAGCAGCAGAAAAGATTCGACCAGGAGCTGGAACTGGATTTCGCCTTCGGCCTGCCCGGGGTGGCCCGCTTCCGGGTGAACTCCTTCCGCCAGCGGGGCTACGCCGGCGCGGTGATGCGGGTGATCCCGCTGAAGATAAAGACCATCGAGGAGTGGGGCCTGCCGGTCATCATGAAGGACCTGGCCCTGATGCCCCGCGGCCTGGTGCTGGTTACCGGCCCCACCGGATCGGGCAAATCCACCAGTCTGGCCGCCATGGTGGAGCACATCAACCAGCGGCGCCAGGCCCATATCATCACCCTGGAGGACCCCATCGAGTTCCTGTACAAGGACAGCCAGTCGGTGATCGAACAGCGGGAGGTGGGGTCCGACACCCCCAGCTTCGCCTCCGGCCTGAGCCACGTGATGCGCCAGAATCCCGACGTGATCCTGGTGGGCGAGATGCGCAACTACGAGACCATGTCGCTGTCCATCGCCGCGGCCGAGACCGGCCACCTGGTGCTGGCCACTCTCCACACCACCGACGCCGCCCAGACGGTGGACCGCATCATCAACACCTATCCCCCGGAGTCCCAGGCCCAGGCCCGGGTCCAGCTGGCCACCGTGCTTCAGGCGGTGATATCCCAGGCCCTGCTTCCGGCGGTGGGCAAGAGCAAGCTGGCCGGGGCTTTCGAGATCATGCTCTGCACCCCGGCGGTCCGCAGCGTCATCCGCGACGGCAAGACCCCCCAGATATATTCCCTGATCCAGACCGGCGCCAAGTTCGGCATGCAGAGCCTGGACCAGGCCCTCAAGGATCTGGTGCGCAGCGGCACCGTCACGCTGGACGACGCCCTGGCCAAGTCGTCCAACCCCCAGGAACTGGAACAGTCGATAGGCAGGTGATATGCAGCTTCCCGAACTTTTATATATGATATACCAGAAGGGCGCCTCCGACCTGATTTTGAAGGTGGGGAACAAGCCCATGATGCGGCTGCAGGGAAGCCTGGTGCCGCTGGAGCTCCCCCCCCTCAATCCCGAGGACACCAAGCGTTTTGCGGTGGAGATCATGACCAAGGAGCAGCTGGAGCGTTTCCGCCGGGACAAGGAGCTGGACCTCTCCTGCTCCATCGCCAGCCTCTGCCGTTTCAGGGCCTCGGCCTTCATTCAGCGCGGGGAGTTCGGCCTGGTGTTCCGGCTGATCCCCAACAATATCCCCACCATGGATGAACTGGGCCTGCCCATCATCTCCAAGAACCTGGCCATGCGCCCCCGGGGCCTGGTGCTGGTGACCGGGCCGGCCGGCTGCGGGAAATCCACCACCATCGCCTCGATGATCAATACCCGCAACGCCAACCAGGAATGCCATATCATCACCGTCGAGGATCCCATAGAATTCGTCTATCAGGATGTCAAGGCCGAGATCAACCAACGGGAGGTGGGCAAGGACACCCTGTCATTCACCAACGCCCTTAAGAGCGTGCTGCGCCAGGATCCCGACGTGATCGTGGTGGGGGAGATGCGGGATCTGGAGACCATCTCCCTGGCCATCACCGCGGCCGAGACCGGACACCTGGTGCTCTCCACCCTGCACACCACCGACGCCATGCAGACCATCGACCGGATAGTGGACGTCTTCCCGCCCCACCAGCAGACCCAGGTCCGGATGCAGCTTTCGGGCAACCTGCTGGGCATCATCTCCCAGGTGCTGCTGAAGCGGGCCGACGGCAACGGGCGGGTGATGGCCTACGAGATCATGATGGTCAACAGCGCCATCCGGAACCTGATCCGGGAGGCCAAGACCTCCCAGATACCATCGGCCATCCAGATGGGCATGAAGCAGGGGATGACCACCCTCAACCATTCCCTGGCCGACCTGGTGCGGCGCAAGATCGTCACTCCGGAAGAGGCCTTCAGCCACACCGATAACCAGGAAGACCTGAAAGCCATCCTGGCCCGGCCGGGGCCGGCGGCGCCGGCCCCCGCAAAGTAACAATAAGAACGCATCCATATTTTCGCAAGGCTGGTGAAGTTATCAGCCTTGCGTTTTGGCTTAAAGGGTAGGAAATGAAAGCTTCCCGCTACAACCACATCGTCTGGCGCCGCAACCTGCCGCAGCTGCTGTACAATTCCTGGCACCACCGGTTTTTGGAATTGGACAACTCCCAGTCGGCGGTCTACGGAGGGCTGTCTCTGCCCCTGACCTATAACCTGATCAACCAGAAGGATCCGTCGGTAGCCAAACTGATGGCCGGGCTGGCCAAAATGGAATTCCTGATAGATGATAACCGCGACGAGCTGAAACAGATCGAGCTGCTGAGCCAGCTGCACCGTTTCGACCGCAGCCGGCTGGAGCTGTGGATATGCCCCACCACCCGCTGCGACCAGAACTGCCCCGGCTGTCCCCATCAGGACAGCCGTTCCGACCTGTCGGCCTTAGGCCTGGAGAAGATATTCCGGCTGATCTCCGGGCGGACGCCGGGCCTGAAGCAGCTGGGCATCAACTGGTGGGGCGGCCAGCCGGCCCTGGCCTGGAAGATGGTGCTGGAGTTCGATAAAAAACTGGACTTGCTGGCGCGGCAATTTGGCTTCGAATATTCCTACCGCACCATCGGCAGCGGCGGCGGCCCGGCCAATCGATTGACCGCCCTTTCCCGGGAGAACGAATTATATCTGAATATCGAATCGGTCGATCTTGACAACCTGCCTGCAGCCCCGACTGTTCTGCTGGGGGACATCGCCGGCATCTCAAAAAGAAAGGATCAACTTCCCCGGGGATCACGGATCAGATTCATAAAAAATATCCCCGGGGGGGAACTCTGCCGGAATGTCAACCAATTGTGCCACAGCGCGCCAAATCTGGAGGACGAGGAGGTGGGGGAGATCAACCGCCTGCTGGAAGCCGGCTTCACGGTTGAGAACCTGCCCCGCCCAAAACTGGTGTCCTGCCAGGCAACCGACCCCCAAAGCTTCATAATCGACGCCGCCGGGAACAGCTATAAATGCTGGGAGGATCTAGGCGTTCCGGAGAAAATGCTGGCGGAGAATACCGATGATCCGCTGGCCCCCCAGAATTTCCGCTGGCTGGACTGGGACCCTTACCACGAGGCCCACTGCCGGCTGTGTAATATACTGCCCTGGTGCCTGGGCGGCTGCCGGGCCAGGCCGCCGGATGCCGACTGCAGCCAGTGGCACTATGCCCTTAGAGAGATGCTGTCCCTGGCCGCGGCGGCCAATCAGAAGGGGGCCTGAAAATTTTCAGGCCCCCTTCTTTCATCCCCCGGTCATTTCCCCTTGTCCATCAAAGCCAGGTAGGTCTTCACCCGGATGTTATTGGGATCGATCTCCAGGCACTTATCCCACTGCTGGCGGGCCAGCTCCTTCTGGTCGTCCTTCAGATAGGCCACCCCCAGCAGGATCATGGCCTCGATGTAATTGGGGTTGGAGGACAGGATGATCTCTATCTCGTCTATGGTCTTGTGAAAATTGTTCAGGCTCAGATAGCTCTTGGCCAGCCGGAGCCGGATGTCGGGGTAATGGGGATTGATGCTCAGGGCCTTGCCGAATTCCTCCACCGCCTCGTAATGATAACCGATATCGCTGTAGGTGATCCCCAGCTTGGTGTGGGTCTCGGCCAGCCGGTTGCGGATGCTGAGGGTCAGCCCGTCCTTGATATCCTCGGCCTCCGAGGCCTTGTTGAAGTATTTGACCGCCTCCTCATAGCGCCCCAGTTCGTTCAGGCTGATGGCCAGGTTCAGGTAGGCCTCCACATAGCGGGGATTGAGCTCGATGGCGGCATGAAAGGACTTGACCGCCTCCTCGAACTGTCCGTTGAAATGGTAGGACATTCCCAGCTGGTTGTGGAGGTCCGGAAACTTGGGCGAAAGTTTTATCGCCCGCTTCAATTCCTGGCTGGCCTCTCCATAGCGGCCCTTGGAGAAGAGTTCCAGGCCTGACTTGTAGTGTTGTTCGGTTTCGAATTCCATTTTCACCTCTTCGGGATGGTTTATCGTCAAAGGCTCCGGATGCAGATAATGTCATAAATGTAACCCAAAAACCTGAAATTATCAAGAAGTATTTTCAATCGCTGATGTTTTCCTTGGTGAAATCGGCGCCAAAATGGATTATAATCATAAGATGGCAAATATAATACGAAAGGCGCTATGCTTAACGAACTTCAGATAACCCGGGTTATTACCAGCGAACTGGGGCTTCAGGTTTTCCAGGTAAGCAACACCCTGGAACTATTTAACCAGGGGGCCACCGTCCCCTTCATCGCCCGCTACCGCAAGGAAAGGACCGGGCTGCTGGACGAGGTCCAGATCCGCAATATCCGAGACCGCTTCGATTACATCAAGGAACTGGAGGAGCGCCGGGACGCCATCCTCAAAAGCATCGAAGAGCAGGGCAAGCTCAGCGAAGGGCTAAAAGCCAAGATCGAGGCCTGCCTGGTAAAACAGGAGCTGGAGGATCTTTACCTGCCCTACAAGCCCAAACGGAAGACCAAGGGCATGGCGGCCAAGGAAAAAGGACTGGAGCCGCTGGCCGTGGAGCTGTGGCTGCAGGGAGAAAGCATCGTCCCGGAAAAACTGGCCCAAAAGTATATCAATCCCGAATTGGGCATCAGCAATATAAAGGAAGCTCTGGAGGGAGCCAAATATATCATCTCCGAGCTGATAGCCGACGATGCCGAGGTCCGCAAATTCATCCGGGAGATCACCCTGGCCAGGGGCATCCTGACCTCGCGGGTAAAAGAGGACTTCCGAGAGCAGAAGACCAAATTCAACCAATACTATGATTTCAAGGAGCCGCTTAAAAGCATCCCCTCCCACCGCTTTCTGGCCATCATCCGCGGCGAGAACGAGGAGGTGCTGACGGCAGGCCTGGAGGCCCCGGCCGTTGAGATAGATGAATATCTGCTGAAAAAGTTCCTGCGGAATGGCTCCTATGCCCAGGCGGTCTTTTTGACCGAGGTCATCGGCTTCGCCTACCGGGTCTATTTGAGCAGTTCGATTGAAGTGGAACTGCGTTCGGAGATCAAGGAGAAATCGGACATCGAGGCCATAAAAGTGTTCGCCGAGAACCTGCGGAATCTTCTGCTGGCCCCGCCGGCCGGCTCCAGGGCCATAATGGGAATAGACCCCGGACTGCGCACCGGATGTAAGATAGCGGTGTTGGATGATACCGGGAAATTTTTAGAATACGCCACCGTCTTTCCCCATGGCTCCGCCCGCCAAAGACAGGAAGCGGGAGCAACGCTGGCCGCCCTGGCCCAAAAGTATAAGATGGAACTGGCGGCCATCGGCAACGGCACCGCCTCCCGCGAGACCGATGCCTTCGTTCGGGAGATGATCCAAGGGAACCAGGAGGTCAAGCTCCAGCCGGTGGTGGTCAGCGAGTCCGGAGCCTCGGTATATTCGGCCTCGGATCTCGCCCGGGAGGAATTTCCCGACCTGGATGTCTCGGTGCGGGGAGCCATCTCCATCGCCAGAAGATTGCAGGACCCGCTGGCCGAGCTGGTGAAGATCGATCCCAAATCCATCGGGGTGGGGCAGTACCAGCACGACGTCAACCAGCCCAAGCTCAGGCAGGCCCTGCACGAAACGGTGGAGTCCTGCGTCAACTTCGTTGGCGTGGACCTGAACACCGCCTCATATTCCCTGCTGGCATACGTCTCCGGCCTGAGCCAGGCCATGGCCAAGAACATCGTCAAATACCGGGATGATAACGGCGCCTTCAAGAACCGCAAAACGCTGCTGAAGGTGCCCCGGCTGGGGCCAAAAGCTTTCGAGCAGGCGGCCGGCTTTCTGCGCATCAGAGGCGGCGCCGATCCTCTGGACAACTCGGCGGTTCATCCCGAAAGCTATTCCATAGTCAAACAGATGGCCCAGGATATCAAGGTCAAAGTGGACCAGTTGGTGGGCAATGCCTTATTTGCGGAAAAAATTGATTTGAAGAAATACATGACCGATACGGTCGGCCTGCCCACTTTGACCGACATCCTGTCGGAGCTCAAGAAACCGGGCCGCGACCCCCGCCAAAAGTTCGAACTGGCCAACTTTATGGATGGCGTCACCGCGATCAGCCACCTGAAGCCCGGTATGATGCTGGAGGGCGTGGTCACCAATGTGGCCAATTTCGGAGCCTTTATTGATATCGGCGTGCACCAGGACGGCCTGGTGCACATCTCCCAGCTGGCCAACAAATATGTCCGGGACCCCAAGGAGGTGGTCAAGGTGGGCCAGAAGGTCAAGGTCAAGGTGCTGGAGGTGGAACTGGAGCGCAAGCGCATCGCCCTTTCCATGAAAGAGGGAAACCAGGATAACCCTGCCCACTAAATACACCAAAATAACAGATTTATGTTTTCGTGTGTTTCGTGGGTATAAAAAGGAGTTTGTTTATGCTATCATACCGGAAAGAGCTTTGGTTCAACGTCCCCTCCCGCCGGGGGTTTGTCAACATCACCGGGCAGGTGGAGGAATGCCTAAAGGAAAGCGGGATCAAGGAGGGCCTGTGCCTGGTCAATGCCATGCACATCACCGCCAGTGTTTTTATAAATGATGACGAGGGCGGCCTGCACCAGGACTATGAGAGTTGGCTGGAGACCCTGGCCCCCCATGAGCCGACCTCCCGGTATCTGCATAATCGGACCGGCGAGGACAACGGCGACGCCCATCTCAAAAGGCAGGTCATGGGCCGGGAGGTAACGGTGGCCGTCACCAAGGGCCAGCTGGATTTCGGCCCCTGGGAGCAGATATTTTACGGCGAGTTTGATGGAAGAAGAAGCAAAAGAGTGCTGGTAAAAATAATTGGAGAATAAATGAAATTCTATGTTGCTGCATATGTCCGTGAAAAAAGACGTGTGAAAGATATCTGCCGGTCATTGGAGTTATTGGGGCATAAAATAACCGTTGATTGGACAAAGGACGAAGCACCCAAACTGAAAGACCGTTCCATATTTTCCAAAGACGTCAGGCGCGTCGCCGTACGTGACATGAAGGGCGTGCTGGATTGTGATATATTTATCATTTTGTCCGATCCGGTCCATGGACGAGCTAAATACGTGGAATTAGGTGCCGCTATCGCCTCCTTTGAAAAAAACAGGCGTCCTTTGATATATGCTTTGGGCAAGACATCCGACCAGACGGTTTTTTATTATCATCCAGTCGTAAAAAGAGTGAAAACCCTTGATGATATAATTTGTAACATCAGACAAAGCAAAGAAAAAACAAGGTCAACAAAACAAAGCGAGGTAAGTCATGAGTAGATTCGAATTGGCCATATCCCTCTGTCTTTTCATTGCGGCAGCAGGATTATATGCCCAAAAGCGGGAATTACCGCGCCTGCAGGCCGTCCCCAAGGTTGATCTCAACCGCTACCTGGGCACCTGGTACGAGATCGCCACCATCCCCCAGCGTTTTCAGAAGGGCTGCACCGCCGTCTCGGCCACCTACACCCTGCGCCCGGACGGCAAGATCAGCGTGCTCAACGAATGCTGCAAGGATTCCCTCAACGGGAGATACAAGGCCGCCAAGGGCAAGGCCTGGGTGACAGACACGCTGACCAATGCCAAACTCAAGGTCCAATTCTTCTGGCCCTTCTCCGGAGCCTACTGGATAATCGAACTGGACAGCAACTACCAATATGCGGTGGTGGGCCATCCCAACCGGAATTACCTGTGGATACTGTCCCGCAGCCGGAAAATGGCCGATGTCCTGTACAACGACCTGATGGAGAGGATAAAGAACCACGGCTACCAACTGGCAGGGATCGTCAAAACACCCCAGCCGGAGTGAGAGAACATTAAAAAAAGAGCAGACATGATCGCCTGCTCTTTTTTTATTTTACCAGGGACCTCCGGTCACCCTGAGAATTGCCGCCGGCTTGTCAAATCGAATGGGTGGCAGGCTCTCCTATTCCCTATGCACCCGGCCCACTCCGCTCACATTCTTTGTCACCACCTTGGGGCTTCCCTGATAACCGACATCACCGCTGCCGGCAATGTTGACGGTCAATTCCTGGCTGGCATTCACCCGGCAGTCGCCGGCCCCGCTGATCCTTACGGAAGCCTTCCGGCTGGCCAGATCACTGGCGGAGATATCTCCCGCACCGTCTATTGAGATATCAAAATTTTCGGCAGTCCCTTTAAGCTTTATATCCCCGGCTCCATTGATTGTTGCGGCAACATCCCCGGCCTCCAGCTCCAGTTCGACATCCCCCGCCCCGTTAACCATCAAACTGAAATTCCCGGTTTTGATCCGGTTCTGGCCAGCCACATCGGCCGCTCCGTTGATGCACAGCTCCTTCAGCTCCGGCAGGGTGAGGTGGATCTTGCGGGCTTTGCTTTTGAATAGGCCTATTCGTATCCGGGGCTTTCTGTCGGACACCACCAGCAGGCCGTCCTTAACTTCAGTCAGGATGTTTTCCAGCACCTCCGGCTCGGCCTCTATCCGCAGGCTGTATTCCTTGTCCTGGGTTATGTACAGGTCATAAGCGCCGTTAACCTGTATCTTATCAAAGCCGGAGACATCCCTGCTCTGGCTGATAGTCTGGCCGGCATGGGCCATGGCCGAAATCAATGCCAGACAGACGACGATCAGCCCGGCGGCCGGCTTGAAATTTAACCCCTTCATTTTACGCTCCTTATAAATATTTATGGGTTGATATCCGTTAGATATTACGAGATACACCTTTTTAAGTTTCATTTTGTTGAGCAACCTCTTATTTGACTTTGAACAAAATCAAATAATAAATTGAAAAAAACCGGACAAAGTGCTATCATAATCGCATGATTGCAAAGGATCTCCCCATATTCGAATTTCACATCTCCCGCCGTTGCCGCAAAAGATACGGCTTCGAGGAGGCCATCTACGGCCTGCACGGCAATGTGATACTGGATGATTTCCCGGCGATACAGCGCCTGGCCGACCGGATGAACCTGGTCCGGGATGCCGCCAATAACCCCCACCTGGCGGTCAAGGCCGCCGAGATAAACATCATCGCCCTGATCGAGGAGATCCTTCATCTGGTGACCGCCGGTTACCGGCGGCAGTTCAATCCCAAAATATTCGAATCGGCCTTGAAAAATCTTTCTGCCGTCCTGGATCCGGCCCAAACGGAAAAATGCCTTGAAAATTTCACCGCCTCCTTTCCTCCCCTTAAGGTCATGGACAACCAGCTGACCTCCGCCGAATATCTTAGGGGCAGCAGCGATGGTTATCCCCACCGGGCGGTGGCCCTGGAGGAACTGCTGTTCCTGTTCCTGGCCAACGACAATCCCGCCTACCGCCATTATTCCGAGCTGTTCGATGACGCCCCCCTGCGCCAAAGCACCAGATACCTGGACGGCATATCCGGGCTGAGGGATTATTTCAAGACCCAGCCCAAATTCGGGCCGCATGATCTGGATCTGTTCGAACTGCTGAAAGCTCCGGCCCAGGCCAGTCCTTACTCGCTGGCCGGACAACTGGAATACATCAAGAAGTATTGGGGTAAAATCCTCCCGGCCGAAATATTCGAAAAAATTTCCGCCCGGATCATCCGGGCCCTGGATGTATTGAAGGAAGCCGAAAGGTTCCGGGGATTCGCCCCCGGGATGGAGCCGTTGCCGGATTATAAAAGGATGTTCGCCGGGCCGGACGGTTCGCCCGATTACGAGCCGGAGAAATACTCGCCCGACCTGGACTGGATGCCCAACCTGGTAATGATGGCCAAGAACACCTACGTCTGGCTGGATCAGCTGTCCAAAAAATATCGGTCTGATATCCGGCACCTGGACCAGGTGCCGGACCAGGAACTGCAACTGCTGTCCGAAAGCGGCTTCACCGGGCTGTGGCTGATAGGGGTCTGGGAGCGCAGCCCGGCCTCCCAGAGGATCAAACAGATCTGCGGAAACCCCGAGGCGGTCTCCTCGGCCTATTCCCTGTATGATTACCGGATATCGGAAGACCTGGGCGGCGACGGCGCCTATTATAATTTAAAGGACCGGGCCATGAGGCACGGCATCCGGATGGCGGTGGACATGGTGCCCAACCATACCGGTATTTTCTCCAAATGGATGGTGGAGCATCCCGAATGGTTCGTCCAGCTGGAAACATCGCCCTATCCCGCCTACTCCTTCAACGGGCCGGACCTCTCCGGCCATCCCGATATCGGCATCTATATCGAGGACGGCTATTACAGCAAGCGGGATGCCGCGGTGGTGTTCAAGAGGGTCGACCGACGGAGCGGCCGGGTGCGCTATATCTATCACGGCAACGACGGCACCCACATGCCCTGGAACGACACCGCCCAGCTGAATTTCCTGCTGCCCGACCTGCGGGAGGCGGTGATCGGCGAGATATTGAGGGTGGCCCGCTATTCCTCGGTGATACGTTTTGACGCCGCCATGACCCTGGCCAAGAAACACTATCAGAGATTGTGGTTCCCCCAGCCCGGCAGCGGCGGTGACATCCCCTCCCGCTCCTGGCAGGGGATGAGCAAGGAGGAATTCGACCGGGCCTTTCCGGCCGAGTTCTGGCGGGAGGTGGTGGAAAGGGTGGCCAAAGAAGCCCCCGATACCCTGCTGCTGGCCGAGGCTTTCTGGCTGATGGAGGGGTATTTCGTGCGCACCCTGGGCATGCACCGGGTCTATAACAGCGCCTTCATGAACATGCTCAAGCGGGAGGAGAACGCCAACTACGGTACGGTGATACGGAATCTGCTGGAGTTCGATCCCCAGATCCTCAAGCGCTTCGTCAATTTCATGAACAATCCCGACGAGGAGCCGGCCGCGGCCCAGTTCGGCAAGGGCGACAAGTATTTCGGGGTCTGCGCCATGATGTCCACCCTGCCGGGCCTGCCCATGTTCGGCCACGGCCAGATCGAGGGCTATGCCGAGAAATACGGCATGGAATACCGCCGGGCCTACTGGGACGAGAGCCCGGACCGGGACCTGATGGACCGCCACCGCCGCCAGATATTCCCCCTGCTGAAAAAGCGCTACCTCTTCAGCCAGGTGGACAATTTCGTGCTTTACGATGTGGCCTCCTCCGGCGGGCATGCCCAGCACGATGTCTTCGCTTATTCCAACTCATCCGGCGGAGAGCAGGCCCTGGTCATCTATAACAACCGCTACCAGAGGTCGGAGGGCTGGGTGAACTGGTCGGTTCCCTATAAAAGATCCGATGCCCCTGACCTGGCCCGGACCAAGCTGGCCGAAAAGTTCGGCCTGGCCGGCGATGGCTGGATGGTCTTCCGCGACTTGCTGTCGGGGCTGGAATATATCCGCCCGGCCAGGCAGGTCTGGGACAGCGGGCTTTATGTGCAATTGAACGGATTCGAGTGCCACGTCTTCACAAATTTTTATCACCAGAACGACCCGGACGGGGAATACGCCAGACTGGCCGCCAGCCTCAAAGGCCAGGGGATGCCCAGCATCGAACGAGCCCTGTGGGAGCAGCGGATGGAGGGGTTGTTGGAATCGTTTGAGGCATTGCTTCTTCCCCTGCGGAGCCCGGCCGGACTGGCCCAGGCCCTGGAAAACGGCCCGGCCAAGCTGGACCTGGTCCGGCGGACCGGGGAGTCACTGCAAAAGCTGATCCCGGAAGCATCAAGAATTTTCGGCTTACCCGCGGCATCGCTGCCGGCCCGGGAAAATCTCATCCCGGATATTTTTGAACGTTTCCGCTGTTCAACCTTGGCTTCGAAAACAGGGGGCCGTCGGCTTTCCGCTTTGCTCGCAGCAACCGGCAAGGGCGGATTTGATATGCTGGATTGGTCCGTCTTTTACGCCTTCCTGGTCTTCCAGCATATCAATCGAATGATACCGCAGCCCCAGGCCCGGGAACTGCTGTGGAATCGCCTGGAGAATGCCCTGGAAAACGGCTGTCTGCCCGGCGGAAAGGCCTACAATATCCGCCTGCTGGTGGAGGTCCTATCGGATGGGGACTGGAGCTGGCCGATAATCTTGGAAGAAAAAGCTGCACTGAGGAGATTTTTAGAAAGGCCCAAAGTTTTTCAGTACCTGGGATGCAATTGGCATCAGAACGTTTTCTGGTTCAATAAGGAGAATTTCCTTTACTTGGTTTTCTGTCTGGCCATGGCCGGCCTGATTTTCGCGCCTGACGGCACCAAGAACATTGGCTCCCGGCGGACTTTGGTTTTGACATACCGCACGGCGTTAAAAATTATCAAGCTGGCCCGATCATCGGGATACGATTATCACCGCCTGATAGAATTATTGGAAGGAGGAACGGAAGATGCCCCCTGATCTTCTGCCCATCAAACAGGTGGCTGCCGGGTTCGGCATTGCCGAGACGGAGCTTTACCTTTACGGCCCCTTCAAGGCCAAGCTAGAGCCTTCGCTGGCCCGGCGCCTGCCGCAATGCTCGACCTGCGGCCGGCAGGTTCTGGTCACCGCCACCACCCCCACCCCGGCCGGCGAGGGCAAGACCACCACCGCCATCGGCCTGTCGATGGCGCTGAACAAGACCGGCCACAAATCCATCGTCACCCTGCGGGAGCCTTCGTTGGGTCCGGTGTTCGGCATGAAGGGCGGAGCCACCGGCGGCGGGGCCTCTCGGGTGCTGCCCAGCGACGAGATAGACCTCCATTTTACCGGAGACATCCACGCCGTCACCACCGCCAACAACCTGCTGGCGGCCATGATCGACAACCACATCCAGCACGGCAACCAGCTGGGTATTGATACCCGGCGCATCGCCTGGCGCCGGGTGATAGACATGAACGACCGGGCCTTGCGGGAGATCGTCATCGGCCTGGGAGGCCGCCAGAACGGCTTTGCCCGGGAGGACGCCTTCAACATCTCGGTGGCCTCGGAGGTGATGGCGGTGCTGTGCCTGGCGGAGGATTTTGCCGACCTGAAAGCCAGGCTGGCCCGGATGGTGGTGGGCTACACCTCCCGCAGCAAACCCGTCACCGCCGCCGACCTGCGGGCGGTGGGCTCCATGGCCCTGCTGTTGAAGGACGCCATCAAGCCCAATCTGGTGCAGACCTCGGAGGGCACCCCGGCCATCATTCATGGCGGTCCCTTTGCCAATATCGCCCACGGCACCAATTCCCTCCAGGCCATCAGGCTGGCCCAGTCCCTGGCGGAGATAACCGTTACCGAGGCCGGTTTCGCCTCGGAACTGGGCGGCGAAAAATTCATGGATTTCGTCTGCCAGGTGGGAAAATTCAATGTGGATGCGGTGGTGCTGGTGACCACCCTGAGGGCCCTGAAATATCACGGCGGTGCGGCCAAGGAGAACCTGGCCGAGAAGAACCTAGAGGCCCTGATCAAGGGGTTTGACAACCTGGACAAACATATCCAGAACATGCAGTCCTTCGGGATCCCTCTGGTGGTAGCCCTGAATTACTTCCCGGACAATGATCCCGAGGAGCTGGAGCTTACCCTGAAGCACGTCCGGTCCAAAAACGCCAAGGCGGTCATCAGCGATCCCTACAACAAGGGCAGCCAGGGATGCCTGGAGCTGGCCCGCGAGGTGGATGCCGCCTCCCGGACCGGGGCCGTGGTAAAACCGATCTACCAGACCGAATGGGCCATCGGCCGCAAGATTGAGACCATCGCCACCAGGATGTACGGCGCCGCCCGGATCAATTATACCCGGCAGGCCCGCAAGGATATCGATCTTTTGAACAAACTGGGATATGGCAGCCTGCACGTGATAATCGCCAAGACCCCCTCCTCTCTGTCCGACGATCCCAGGGCCATCGGCCGGCCGTTGAATTTCGACGTGGACGTGGACCGGGTCTTTCTGTCGGCCGGCGCCGGTTTCGTGGTGGCGGTCTGCGGCGAGATCATGCTGATGCCCGGCCTGCCGGCCGAACCGGCCGCCCAGAGCATCGATATAGACCAGGATGGGAATATAACCGGATTATTTTAACCAATGCGGCTAAACAAAGAGGGCCACCCTTTGGGTGGCCCTCTTTATCTTTTGCTATCAGATCCCGAAATGCGGCCCGACGGCGAAGATCCATCCGGAGTGGTCGGCCGGGGGAGTGCTGAACACCTCTTTTTCGGTATGGGTCTTCCACTCGCCCATCCGGCTGTAGAGGTAACCGGCCTGGGCCTGCAGCCAGACGATGCCGAAAAGTCTTAGCTTGCCCCTGACCAGAGGCATTCCCATAAAGCCTTCCGATTTCAATGCCAGCTCCCTTTCCGAGTCCAGCAGAACGGTCTGCTCCCAACCTAGGTCGGAGCTGGCGCTTCGGGCCAGGTTGATCTCGGCATCGACCCCGCCCAGCAGGGCCCCCAGGCTGATGTCGGCCCTCCGGCCCCTCAGCAGCACATACTCCAGGGTCACCCCGCCCAGGCTGTATTTATAATCGTAGTATCTCTGGGTATCGCTTAGGGAAGACCTGGCTTTCAGATCCTGTCCCCAGCCGGCATAGCCGATCCGGAAGCGGTTGAACTGCATATATCCCTGGCCGCCCCAGCAGTAGCTCTCCTGGCGAAGCTCGGGAAATCCCGCCGGCGACACATACGGCTGCAAACGTCCCGCCGAGCGGTCCGGCCAGAAGGCAAGCGGCCCGCCGCCCATCTCAAAATGAAAATCCTTTTGGTATCCGAGCCGTTGGTGTCTCCAGTTCAAAATATCATCGTCCGGCCAATCATTTATCAGTATCTGCTTCGCATTGATGCTTATATTCCCGATGCCGGTGGAAAGTTGGAACACGCCCTCACCCGATCCTATCGAAATATCTGCCCGGCGGCCATATCCCCGATCGTCCCTGCCGGATATTTTGCCCAGCCCGGTCTGGGCGTCAATCCGAACGCCAGCACTGTCAGGCAGTTCCAAATTGATATTACCCACTCCGGTGGTCAGCCGGCATTGGCCGGGCATTGATGCTTTTTGCTGCCACCGACCCTGGATGTTTCCGGCCCCGGTCTCGGCATCCAGCTTGCCGCTTAAGTTTCTGGCGTAGATGTCACCAGCCCCGATATCTATCAGCACCCCTCCGGAGATATCGTAGGCCGCCACATCGCCCGCCCCGCTGGAGATATCGGCCGCGGCCCAGCTCGGCAGGCCGATGGTCAGGTCCAGCCTTTTGCGGTTCCAGTTCTGATGCTTATCGGTAAAGATCCTGACGGTATTGCCGGATCTCTCCACCTCCGGCAGGATGTCGCCCTGGGCATTGATGGTGATCGCCCCGCCATGGTTGCCGGTGATCTGGATATTTCCCGCCTTGATGTCGATCTTCAGCACATCCCCGGGGGCGAATTCCATCTCCCGTTGCAGTTCCAGGGCCCGGGCCGGGAAATATACCATCAGTGCCGATAAAATGCCGCCCGCCAGGAATTTGAGATTATAAAACATGGTTCCTCCTTGATTCCTTTTGCAAAACTACGAAGCATAGGACAATTTGTTTCGCTAATGTAGAATTATTTTTATCTGTTCTCCAAGACCTTGAGCATCTGCTTATGTATCTTCCCGTTGGAGGCCAGGCACTCCGGGTAATAGAGGCTGTAGCGGCCCCCGGTAAAGTCGGTGATCCTCCCTCCGGCCTCGGTGATCATCAGAGAGGCGGCCGCCGCGTCCCAGGGCTTGAGTTTTATCTCCCAGAACCCGTCGAACCGCCCGCAGGCCAGGTAGGCCAGGTCGATGGCCGCCGAGCCGGGCCGCCGCACCGCCTGGGCCCGCTTGATGAACTTTTGGAAATTTGCCAGGTTATTCTCCGGGCTGGTGTGGACATCGTAGGGAAATCCGGTGGCTAAAAGACTTTTTACCAGCTCCTTTTCCGCCGAGACTTTTATCCGCTTACCGTTCAAAAATGCTCCCCGCCCCTTGGCCGCGGTGAACATTTCGTTCAGATTGGGATTATAGACGGCCCCCGCTTTCACCTGACCCTTTTCTTCGAAAGCGATGGATACGCACCATACCGGAAATCCGTGGGCGTAATTGGTGGTGCCGTCCAGCGGGTCAATTATCCAACGCCGTTTGGAAGAGGTTCTCTGGTCCCGGCTTTCCTCGGTCATGATGTCATCGCCGGGAAAAGCTTTTCTAATAATGGAGATGATCAGGGCCTCGGAGGCCCGGTCGGCCCCGGTGACCAGGTCGATGGGGCTTTTGTACTTCACCGATAGTTTTCCCCGGGACATCTTCATCAGCAGGGCTCCGGCCTGCATCGCCGCCGCCACGGCGGTTTGTAATTCTTTTTCATACATGGGTATTATTACTCCAACAACTATATGCAGCAATAAGTCATTCCTGCGAAGGCAGGAATCCAGGCCCGGATGCCATTCGGAATTTATCTCTCAATTGATGTGGGAATGGCATGACAATATGGTCTAGTGATCTATTTAGCGCCTAACTAATAGTATAATCCAAAGGCTTTAGGATTTCAAATAAAATCATACGACCTCACCCCACCCCTCTCCAAAGGCATTTGGAGAGGGGGTTTACAAAAATATTGATTGACTTTGAAAACCCCATCGCTTATTCTTATGAAAATTCATTTTAAAACGAATGCTTGACACAATGATCTCCTGGCATACCTATCTAATGGTCCTGCCGCTGGTGTTCTTCGCCGGGCTGGTCGATTCCATCGCCGGAGGCGGCGGCCTGATCTCGCTTCCGGCTTATATGGCCGCCGGCCTGCCGCCCCATTTCGTTCTGGGCAACAACAAGTTCTCCTCAAGTTTCGGCACGTTGGTGGCCACCCTGCGCTATTACCACGGAGGATTGATAGATCTGAAGGTGGCCCTCTTAAGCGCCGGCTTCGCCCTGGCCGGCTCATTTCTGGGCACCCGGGCGGTTTTGCTGATCGACCCCGGTTTCTTGCGGTATGTGCTGATCGTGCTGGTCCCGGTGGTCACCATCTTCACTTGGCTGAACAAGGATCTGGGCGTCCATAATAATTCGCATCAGACCGAGGCAAAGACCAAATTCATTCTGGCGGCCCTGGCCTCTACCGTGATCGGCTTTTATGACGGTTTCTTCGGGCCGGGCACCGGGGCCTTTTTGATTCTCTTTTATACTTTGATGCTCAAGTACGATTTCGTCACCGCCAATGCCAACACCAAGGTGGTCAACCTGGCCTCCAATGTGGCCGCGGTGATAACCTTCATGGCCCACGGCAAGGTGCTCTACGCCCTGGGCATCCCGGCGGCGGCCTGCGGCATCGCCGGTAACCTGCTGGGCGCCAGAATGGTGATGACCAAAGGGGCCCGGATCATCCGGCCGATATTCATCTTGGTTCTGCTGTTGCTGTTGGCCAAGATCGTTTATGACATGATCGCGGGGCAATATCATGGATAGCGCAGAGTTCAACAAACTGGTGGAGCAGGCGGTGGACGACCTGCCGCAGGACTTCCAGGACAAGCTGGAGAATATTGCCATCACGGTGGAGAACTATCCCTCCCCGGCGGTGCTGAGATCGCTGGAGGAACGGACCGGGAAACATTCCCTGCTGGGGGTGTATATCGGCATTCCCTACAACAAGCGCCCGGCCTATCATATTTCGGGCAAACTGCCGGACCGGATAGAACTGTACCAGAAGAACATCGAGTCCATCTGCCGCACACCGCAGGAGATAGTGGAGCAGATCAAGGAGACCATCATCCACGAGGTGGGGCACTATTTCGGCCTGAGCGAAGATGACCTGGAAAGATTACAGGACCTATGAATAAAATTATTTATGTAATGATAATTTGGGCATCTCTTACGGCCAGCACCCATGCTGGCGATTACAAATGTTCCGTTGTTGGTAATGCCAGTGGCTATGGCTTGGTAATCGCCAAGGGCCGTAATGATGGTATAAACAGATTATATGCAACGGGGGGGGTCCCAGCAGAATTTACCTGGAATGGAAGTGGTTGGAACAGAGTATTGTTTTCAAGCACTATTGCAAGTGCATACTCTATTGCTGCGGGCGACGGGAGGAATGATGGGGTTATTAGGATTTACACTGGCGGTGGTAGCAGCAGGTTACGTGAATGGAGCTTTAACGGTAGTACTTGGGATAGCATATTGATAGATGACCGTACTGGTTCTGATATAAGAAGCGTTTGTTTAGGGGATATAAAAAACGATGATTCCATAAGAGTAGTTGCCGGTGGTAATGACAGCACGACCATAGCTTATACCTACCAAAATGGGAGTGGAACTTGGAAAAAGGACACCGTGGGTATTAAAAGGGGTATAGTTCAGGACATTGTTATTGGAAACGGCCGCAACGATGATACAAACAGGGTATACTCTAGCGGAGATATTTTTTGGGTTGAATATACCTATAGAAGCAAATGGGACACAACCTACCACTCACAAATGATTCCTACAACGGGATCTTTATTGTCGCCAGTAAAAAATGATGGCTTAATTCAATTATATATATCTGAGGACGGAGGGATAAGAGATCTCCTGTGGTCAGGCGCACAATGGTTAAATGTTGATTCTGCTGCTTATGGTAGATATCCGTTTTCGGGTGATGGCCGCAATGACGGCAAACAAAGGTTATATGGTTTGAGTAGCAGTATGGTGGTAAATGATTCGATTTACAGCGATATCCGCGTTTTGGAATGGAGTTATGTTGACAGTATTTGGGTGAAAAATGTATTGGATACCATTGCCTTAAATTACGGTGTCAATTTTGACATGGCAGCCGGAGTAGTGGGCGATGCCCGGAATGATGGCAAAAATCGGGTATATGCTTTAAGCGAACTTGGTGTGATATATGAATGGGAGTGGGATGATTCGTTGAACGGTGTAGCGGCGGAGCCAGTTACAAGTGATAGAGTTTTCAGTTTACAGTTAAACCAAAATTATCCTAATCCCTTTAATCAGTCTACAGTTATCAGTTATCAGGCAACAGTGGACGGGCCGGTAAAACTTGCGGTTTACAACATCGCCGGGCAATTGGTAAAAACATTAATAAATGATCCCTCTCCTAATGCTTTAGGGGAGGGTGGGGTGGGGTCAATAACCTGGGACGGCCGGGACTACCAGGGCAAACCGGTCACAAATGGGCTTTATTTCTACTGCCTGGAGGCCGGGGGAACCCGCCGGACAAAGAAAATGATCCTGCTGAAATGACAGATATTGTTTGTTGCCGCCGCACTGCCCTCGCAGTGCGGTTTTTTGTTAACAAAAAATATTTTTACTTTTTATGTAACATATCCCCCCGATCCTGCGTAGTCTCCCATGAACCAAGAAAAATACTAAATTTCCAAATAAAAGGAGACGGCCATGAAAGGGATAGTTGATATCAAGAGCGTAGATTGGGGCGGGTTGATCCCCATCGGCACACTGATTGCCCTGTTTGTAATATCCATAATTTAATGATACCCAACCCCATAAACTACCTCCAGAAAAGAAGCCGGAAAATTTCCGGCTTTTTAGCTATAGGGTCACCCTTCAGCCTGCTTTATGAGCGAACTTGTCACACTGAGAAAAGCTTTTCACCCGCCAAGTTGAAGTGTGACAGAATTTAAGATTTGGATTCCCGATCAAGCCGGGAATGACATAAAAGATATAACTATCAATAATAATGGACTTTCGTCTTACCATGCCCTCAAAAGCCGCCGCGATCCCGGGAGTCATTTTGGATTTGACACCGGTCAAATCCAAATGCTATACTCACCCCATGGCTTCCAAAAACCAAGACCAGATACTGATAGACCGCTGTCTGGCCGGCGACAGCCGGGCCTTCAACGATCTGATCAACCGCTATAAACGGCAGGTGTTCTCCCTCATCTTCCGCCTGGTCCACAACCAGAACGATGCCGAGGACATCGCCCAGGAGACCTTTATCAAGGCCTACAAAAGCTTCGCCGGCTACGATTCTTCATATCCCTTTCTTACCTGGCTGTTCAAGATCGCCCACAATTCGGCCATTGATTTCCTCAGGGCCCAAAAGCCGGAATCGCTCTCCATCCACGACGAGGAAAACCCGGTAGATATCGAAGACACCCAGATATCCCTAGAGGAAAGGATCGAAGCCGCCTCCCAACAGGAACTGATAGACCGGGTACTGGACACCCTGCCGCCCCTCTACCGCGAGGTCCTGGTCTTAAGGCATCAGCAGGAGCTTTCCTACGAGGAGATCGCCGAGTCACTGGATATACCGGTGGGCACGGTCAAGATCAGGCTTTTCCGGGCCAGGGATATCATGAAGCAAAAGCTGGTCAAGCTTGGATATGGTTAATATCTTGTCCTGCAATATGTAATCATAATGAAACATTTGCCACCGAACCCACGTATTATTACCAGAACGGAGAAAAGATCATGGAATGCCAAGAGATAAAAAATAAGCTGCAGGAGTTGGTAGATAACTCCCTTGAAATTCAGGAGGTTACAGCAATAAAGAACCACCTGAGATCCTGTTGTTCCTGCACTGCCGACTATCGTCTGCTCAATCTGGTGGCCCAGTCGGTCAAAGCCCTGCCACTGCCCCAGCTCAGCCCTGAGTTCAACGCTAACATCTTTAATGCTTTGGGGTTGGAATATAAGATACCGCGCCTCAGCCCGGTGCTCAAATGGGCCACCGGGGCTGTGGTATCGCTAAGCTCCCTGTGGCTGGTGATATTCGGCCTGGGGTTGACCTTCGGCCTGAACAAGCTGGATCCTTTCAAAATATTTTCCCTGGCCAAGGACTTAATCAAGGCCCCGCCCAACCTGCAGGTGATCCTGGTCAAGGCCGGGCTGCGGCTGGCCGATATGATCGACCTGCTGGGCCAGGTGGCCGCCACCCTGCTCAAGGGATCCAACCTGCTGGTCCAGCTGGCCATCGCCAGCATCGCGGCCTTTGCCATCATCGCCGTCACCTCCAAAAGAATTTATATAAATTCAAAAATATAGCACACAATAAAGGAGCACGATCATGTACAAAATTAACAGGCATTCTGCCAAATCCGGCTGGCTAATCCTGCTGCCGATGATCGCCCTGCTGCTGGCGGCGACCCCCGGACTGGCCGAGGAGACGGTGGTGGGCACCAAGCTGCTGGACAAGAAGACCACCATCAAGATCCAGGGTATCGGCGATTCCGATTCCCAGGGTACATACAAATTAAAGATCGGCGACAAAGAGGTCGAGATAGACTCCAAGGATGCCAAGGTGGGCGACATCTATGTCGGCCCGGCCGACACCATCAACGACGACGTGGTCACCAAGGGCGGCTCCATCACGGTGGACGGCATGGTCAACGGCGACTGCGTGACCTTCGGCGGCGGGGTGACGGTCAACGGCACGGTGATGCACGACGTGGCCACCTTCGGCGGGGCCACGGTGGTGGCCGGAACGGTCAAGGGGGACGTGGCCACCTTTGGCGGCACCGTCTCCATCGACGGCACGGTGGGCGGCGAGGTGGCGGCCTTCGGCGGGATGGTCAATCTGGGGCCCGAGTCCTCGGTGGGCGGGGATATCTCCACCGTGGGCGGCACGGTGGACAAGGCCGAAGGGGCCCGGGTGGCCGGTGAGATCAAGAACGTGGATCTAGGGATGCTCAACCAGTTCATTCCCAGCATGGTCGGCTCGGCCCACTTTGCCCACAAAAAACCGGCTGCCGGACGGGCCATAAAATTCTTTATCGTCTTTTTCATGCTGGCCGGACTGGGCATCCTGATAACCCTGCTGGGCGTGTTCTTTGCCAAACCCATCGAACGCATCGTCCACATCATCGAGGTCGATTTCTGGAAGTCGGCCGGCATCGGATTCCTGGTGCAGATCTCCCTGGCCCCGGCCCTGGTGTTCATGGCGGTCTCCATCCTGGGCATCCCCCTGATACCGCTGGCCGTCCTGCTGGTGGTGGCCGGGATCCTGATGAGCATCGCCAGCTTCGGGGTGATCATCAACCAGAAATTCCTGCATGCCGTCAACAAGCCTCCCATGAACACCCTGCCGGCGGTGGTGCTGGGATTCGTGCTGCTGCACTCCCTGTTCCTGCTGGGCAGCCTGATCAACATCGCCGGCAGCCCGCTGACCGCCCTGGGCGTGATATTCATCATCATCAACTTCATAGTCCTGTGGTGCGGGGTCACCGTGGGCCTGGGCGCGGTATGGACCACCCGGCTGGGCACCAGGGACCAGGCTCCGCCCAGACCGCCCACAGCGCCGAAGATAGCTGCGGCCGAGTAGCAATAAATAATTGGACATAGAACGGCCTTGGGGGTCAACGACCCCCAAGGCCATTTTATAAATTCCCGATAAAACCATAAACACCCTTGAAGTTTCATCCTTTGGGGTTTATAATTGTATGATCAATGGTTAGGAGGAGAATCATGGCTAAAAGAATTTACCGGTCCACCAGGGACCGGATGCTAGGCGGCGTCTGCGGCGGCATCGGGGAATATTTTGACGTCGATCCCACCATCGTCCGGCTGGTGGCGGTGGTGTTCGCCCTGTCCGGGGCCGGGATCCTGGCCTATATCATTGCCTGGATCATCATCCCCGACCAGCCGGTGGTAATGTAGGGGGGCCTTTATATGCCCAAACGATTATACCGTTCCGGAAGGGACCGGGTGATAGCCGGGATCTGCGGAGGCTTGGCCGATTATTTTGACATCGACCCCCTGCTGATCCGCATTATCTTTATGATCCTGGCCCTGGCCGGCGGGCTGGGGATCATTATTTATCTGGCGGCCTGGCTGATAGTCCCCGGCCAGAGCCTTTCGGCCGGCCAACGCGAAACTCCGCCAACTCCCGAGGAAAGGAATCCGAATATGCGGCGAAATCCATCCGGGGCGGTGTTCGGGATATTGGTCATCATCCTGGGCATCGGCCTTTTGTTGAATAATTACGGCCTGTTTTATTTTAAATTAAGCCTGATCTGGCCGCTGATCCTGATCGCCATCGGCGTCAGGCTGCTGATCAGGGATAAAAGATAAAGGAATGCAACTAATGAGAAAATTAATTCTGGCGGCATCCTGCCTGGCCCTGGTGGTCTCCGGGGCCGGGGCCGTTGACACCCTGGCGGTCCATCAGGACAGCCTGGCCAACGGCCTGAAAATACTGACCGTGGAGAAGCCCGGCCTGCCACTGGTCAGCTTCCAGGTGTGGTACCGGGTGGGCTCCCGCAACGAGCGTCCCGGCATCACCGGGATCTCCCACCTGCTGGAGCACATGATGTTCAAGGGGACCGACAAGATCGGTCCCGAGGAGTTCTCCAGGATCGTCCAGAAATACGGCGGTCACAGCAATGCTTTCACCAGCCAGGACTACACCGCCTATTACGAGAATATCTCCACCGAGTTCCTTTCGGTGGCCATGGAACTGGAGTCGGACCGGATGGCCAACCTGAAGCTGGATCCCAGGGAGTTCGAACCGGAGCGCAATGTGGTCAAGGAGGAGCGCCGACTCAGGGAAAACTCGCCCTATGGGCGGCTGTTCGAGGAAATGAATGCCGCCGCCTATACCGCCCATCCCTACGGCTGGCCGGTGCTGGGCTGGATGACCGACATTGAAGCCATCACCCCTCAGGACCTTCGCGACTATTATCGGATCTATTATGCCCCCAACAACGCCGCCTGTGTGATAGTGGGCGCCGTCAACCGCAAAGAAGCGGTAGCCCTGGTGGATAAATATTTCGGCGGCATCCCCCGCAACAAAACATCGCCGCCCAGGGTCACCACCATAGAACCTCCCCAGATGGGTGAACGCCGGGTCAAGGTGCTGAAGGACACCCGGATGCCGCTGGTGGCCATGGGATATCACACGCCGGAAATAGGCCAGCCCGACACCTACGCTCTGGAGCTGCTTTCCAATATCCTCAGCAACGGCGAAAGCTCCCGGCTCTACCGCAGCCTGGTCTACGATAAACAGCTGGCCCTGTTCGCCGGCGGATATAACGATACCCAGACCGACCCCACCCTGTTCATCTTCTATTCCGCGCCGCTGAAGGGCCACAATACCGAAGAACTGGAGCAGGCCATAACCGAAGAGCTGGAGAAGATCAAGCGGGATGGCGTCTCCCCGCGGGAACTGCAAAAAAGCAAAAACCAGCTGGAAGCGGATTTTATCTTCCAGCAGCAACGGAACAACGGCCTGGCCGTCCAGATCGGCTCGGCCCAGACCCGGCTCTCCTGGCGCTACCTGAACAGCTACCTTAAGAATATCCGGGCGGTAAGCAACCAGGACATCATCTCCGCGGCCAATAAATATTTCATCGACCAGAACCGGACCGTGGCCACCCTGATCCCGACCGGCGGCCCCCAGAACAAAGGAGAGGCCCAATGAGAAAGATGTTTTTTGCCGTCGCATTGTTTTTGGCCGCAGCCGGAATGGTTTCAGCCCAGAATATCTGGACCCCTCCCCAGCCCAAAAGGATCGTTCTCAAAAACGGATTGACGATACTGCTGTTGGAGAACCACCAGTTGCCGGTAATATCGGCGGAGGTTATGGTCAAGGCCGGCAGCGTTACTGATCCTGCCGGATATGCCGGCCTGGCTAATTTCACAATCGAGATGCTGGCCAAGGGCACTGACTCCCGCAGTGCGCTGGATATCGCCGATAATTTCGATTTTGTGGGCGCCCAGTTCGCAGTCAAATGCGACTATGACGCGGCATTCATCTCCTTGACCACCCTGGCGAAGGATTTTAACCGGACCGTGCCGGTTTTATTCGAGCTGCTGACCAAACCGGCTTTTGACTCCCTGGAGACCGGGCGGCTGAAGGCCGAATTGCTCTCGGCCATCGAGGCCAAGGGGGACCGTCCCAACACCCAGTCAGCCGAAGCCTTTAACCTGATGCTGTTCAAAGATCACCCCTACGCCCATCCCGGGATGGGCGACGCCGAAAGCGTCTCCCGCATCTCCCGGCAGGACCTGGCCGGATACCATCAGAAATACTACGCTCCCAATAACTGCATTATCTCGCTGGTGGGGGATTTTAAAAGCTCCCAGATCAAAAGAATACTGGAGCAAAATCTGGGAAACTGGGCCGCCCGGAACATGCCCCAATCGATCCTTCCGGAGATACCGCCCATCGGGCAGCCCCGGGCTTTGCTGATAAACCGCCAGATCAACCAAGCCTACATCAATCTGGGATTTCTGGGGCCCAAAAGGAGCGATCCCGATTATCAGGCCATCCGGGTGATGAATTACATCCTGGGCGGAGGCGGCTTCGTATCCCGGCTGGTCAAAAATATCCGGATGGCCCAGGGCCTGGCCTATGATGTGGATTCGTATTACGATCCCCGCAGCGATTTCGGACCCTATATACTTTCCGTGCAGACCAAATGCGCCTCGGCTGACACCGCCATCAAGAGCTTGATAGCTGAGATGCGGCTGATCCAGAGCCAGCCGGTCAGCGAAGAGGAGCTGAAAGAAGCCCAGGACTACATCCGGGGCAGCTATCCCTTCCGCTTCGAAACCAGCGGCCAGACCGCCCGGCAGTTCCTGTACCTGGAACTTTACGATCTGGGGGCGGATTATTTCCGGCAGGATATGCAGAAGACGCTTCAGGTGACCCAGGCCGACGTAATGGCCGCCGCCAAAAAATACCTGAAACCGGACAATTTCCTGCTGGCGATGGTCACCGACACCAGCCAGACAAAATTGAACATCCCCGGCTTGAAGATAGAAAAACAATAGGTTGCCCGATAATAAAGAAGCCCCTCCTTGCGGAGGGGCTTTTGGTAGTGATTTTTATGCTATCGTTCAAAGGAGCATTTGTCTGAGTATAACCATCTTTTTGGTTCTGCTAAACAAGCTGGCCTTCAGCTGGTAAAAATAAATATCTTTGGATACTATGCGCCCCATATCATCGCGGTCGTTCCAAGTTATTGACCCTTTTCCCGCTTTCTCTTTGAAGAGAAAGCTCCAAAGAGAACTGTCGCTGCACCGCTGCCCGGAAGTTTATGATATTCAGCTGCCTGAATGTCTTGACCACGAAACAAGGCACCCGCATGCAAAACATTCTTAACGGCAGCTTATGCCAGTCAGCAGCGCTGATGCGACCCGGACCTCTCCCTGCCTGCCGGCCTCCCTCCCCTCGAGGGGAGGGAAGGGGTGGGGTTGGTGCCCCGCCTTTAAGTGGAGCGGCTAAGGCTTCAGCCCCGATAAAGCAGTCATTGCGTCATTTGCATCCTGCTTGTTCTGGTTCAATGAATGCCGGGGCATAGGCCTTACCACCCGCGGAACTGGGCGGCAAAGACTTCTTTGGTTACTTTCTTAGTCATAAGAAAGTAACGGTTAAAACCTGTTTTATATAAAACTTAGTAAAGATTTTACCAGTAAATAAAAAGCCCCTCCGAAACGGAGGGGCTTTTTGGTTTTAAAAAATCACTCTTCCCGGGGCTCCGAGGAGAGCTCGTCCAGGCTCAGCTCCCGGCTGTTGGATGGTTTGAAGACATTCCCCATCAGCGGGTCGGATCCCTGATCGCCGCTCAGGTCGTCCAGTTTGAACACCCGCCCTCCGGTGCCGATCTTGGAGGCCACTTCGGAATTGACATCTCCGCCCATGGCCTCGGATGACAGCTCATCCAGGTTGAATTCCCGGGCGCCCACCCCTATCTTGGCCGCCGGGTCGGCATATTCCGGTTTGGGCTTGGGGGCCGGTTTTTCGACCACCGCCTCTTCCTTGACCGGAACCGGGGCCTGCCCTCCGGCCGATACTTTCCCGTAATGGGCGATGTCGATGGCCGCATCCGTCTTGGGAATGGCGGTCTTGCTGGGCAGGATGGGATCTATCCGGGAGGGCTGCCTCTGTTCGGCCAGGATCTTCTCTATTTTATGCAGGGCTTCATCCATCTAAAACTACCTCCGGGCCCGGTAGGAAGCCAGTTTTCTCCGGGCCTCCTCATGGGTGGGCTGCAGGTTGAGCACCTTCTCCCAGGCCTTGATGGCCAGTTCGAATTTCTCCAGCTCCTCGTAGGCCACCCCCAGGTTGAAATAGGCCAGGGAGTAGTCCTCACGCTTGGCGATGGCCTGGTTGAACAGCTCCACCGCCTGCTGATAGTCCTTCTTGATGCGGTACAGGCAGCCCAGGTTGTTGTAGGCCTCCGGGGCCTCGGGGGACAGGTCTATGGCCTTCTTGAAGGCCTCCACCGCCTCCTCCTTTTTTCCCAGGTCGCTCAGGGTCAGCCCCAGATTATTATAGGCCTCGGCAAAATCCGGCCGGATGTCCAGGACCCTGTGAAATTCCGCCTCGGCCGCCGCCAGCTCCCGGCGGTGAAAAAGCATCACCCCCCGGTCGTTATGCTCGTTGGCCTTCTGGCGCCTCCGCTCGTTGCTGATGTCCCGCTGTTCGTTGCGCTGGCCCTCCAAAAGCTCCTGCATGGTCTGTTGCAGTTTGATCAACTGCTTCTCCATCTCCTCCAGCCGGGACTGCCGGGCGGCATCGGCCTCGCTCAGGGATTTCAGGTATTCGCCCGACCGGTCCATCATCTTGGCCAGACCCTCGTTCAGGCTGTCGGCGTTCAGCCCCTGGCCCAGGGCCTCCACCATCCTCTCCTGCTTCTGGGATATCTCGGCCAGCAGTTCTGTTTCCCGGCTGCCCTGGGCGGCCCGGTTCTGCTGGTCCTCCAGTATCAGCTCCAGGATGTCGCCGAATTTGTTCTGGTTCAGCACCAGGGCCTCCTTGATATCAGAGGTGCTCTGCAGCATCGGAGCCAGATTATCCTTAAGCCCGCCCTGGGCGGCCCGATTCTGCTGGTCCTCCAGTATCAATTCCAGGATGTCGGTGAACTTGGCCTGGTTCTGATCCAACGATGATCTCAAGTCGGCCAAGCTGTTCTGCACCGGACCCAGGTCCACCCCCCCGACCGAGGACATTTTCTCCTTCAAACCGTGAAGCAGTTCGTTGGTGGCCTCGGCTTTTTTAAGCACATGCAGCTGGGAGGCGGCGGTGTTCTCCCGGGCCTCCTTGGTCTCGGCCAGGATGGATTTGAGGACCGCCAGTTGCTCCTCGCTGCCCGCCGACTGGATCTTGCTGTCAATGGTAGGCAGGGAGCATTTGCCGGCCGAGCTGTCGAAGATCTCGCACTGCGCCTCCAGGCAGTCCTTGAGTTCCGCCTGGGGGGTTTCCTTCTCCTCGGTTATCTTTCCCTCGGAGTCGTATTTTATTTCCCTGATGGTTGTGTGGACCGACAGAAAGGGGCATTTATTCATTGTAAACTCCTAATATTCAATCAGTGAAAGATATCACAAACCAATGGTTTCGTCAAGCGGGATTTTTGGAAGAGGACCTCACCCTTCCACTTCGATTGAAAAACAGTTTGTCTTCTCAGTGCAGGCTCTCTCCTAATGCTTTAGGAGAGAGGCAGGGGAGAGGTCTGTTTTGTTATTTCCAGCATCCGCTCCAGCGCCAGCCTGGCCTTTTCGGCCACTTCGGCCGGGACCGTTATCTCATATTTCTGATTCTCCAGGGCCCAGGCCGCCTTGGCCAGGGTGATCATCTTCATGTTCCGGCACACCGCATTGGCCGCCAGGGGATATATGCCCTTTTGGGGATTGGCGGCAGCTAATTGATCGATCAACCCTTGTTCGGTTCCGACCACCCACTCTTCGATCTCCGGATGCTCCTTCACCGCCTGCACCATCCCAGAGGTGGAGGCCGCCATATCGGCCTGCTCGATCACCTCCGGCGGACACTCCGGGTGGACCATGACGGTGGCCCCGGGATGCTCCTCCCTGGCATTGATGACATCCTGCACAGTGAAGCGATTATGCACGTAGCAATGCCCCGGCCACAGGATCAGCTTCCGTCCGGTCTTTTTGGCGGCGTAAGCCCCCAGATTTTTATCCGGCACGAACAGGATCTCCCGGTCCGCCGGCAGCGAATTGATTATTTCCACCGCATTGGACGAGGTGCAGCAGATGTCGCTCTCGGCCTTGACCGCCGCCGTGCTGTTGACGTAGGTGACCACTATCGGGTTGTTGTGTTTTTCCCTGGCCTGGCGCAGGGCCTCCGGCGTGACCATATCGGCCATGGGGCAGCCGGCGACCCGGTCCGGCAGCAGGACGGTTTTTTCGGGGTTGAGCAGCTTGGCGCTCTCGGCCATGAAGTGCACCCCGCAGAAGACGATGGTTTTGGCCTTGACCTTGACCGCCGCCTGGGCCAGGGCCAGGGAGTCGCCGATGAAATCAGCCAGCCTCTGGACCGGCAGCACTTGGTAGTTGTGTACCAGAAAGACCGCGTCCCGCTCCTCTTTAAGTCGGGATATTATCTTATACAGCTCGTCGTCGGATGATCTCTGATATTCTTCCAGGGTCATCACCTTATAGCCTCTTTAATTGTTTCGATCAATTTTTCTTTTCCGGATTCGGGATGGAAAGCAATTTCGATCTCCAGCGCCAACAACGGCTTCCCCGGGTTCCAGCCCACCGGCAGTTTCACCGCGTCCTTCTCGGTGGTTATTACTGCATCGCAGTCGCCGGCCGAACGGGAGATCCTTTCCAGGTCGGACCGATCATAGGAATGATGGTCTCCGAAGATGATGTGATCCGAGATCTCGTATCCCAGGGCCTTGATGCTGTTCTGGAATGAACCCGGCCGGGCGATGCCAGAGAACAAAAGCAGTTTATTGTCATTTGCCGGTTTGATAGCCCCACTCATCGGTTGATCACTCAACGGTTTTAATCTGACGGCCCGGTGATCGCAGTAAAGGACCGGCTGGCTTAGATGATATTTTTTCACCAGCCTTTCGATGGATTGACAGCCGCCGTGGTCGCCGCTTCTGGTGGCGATGATTATATCGGCCCGTTTCAGGGCCGGGGCCGGCTCCCGCAGCCGGCCGGCCGGCAGCAGCCAGCCGTTGCCCAGCGGCCGTTTGCCGTCCAGCAGCACGATATCCAGATTTCTGGATAATTTCCAGTGCTGGAAGCCGTCATCCATGATGACCACATCGGCCCCGGCTGCTGCCGCCATCTCCGCGGCCCGCGCTCGATTCTTTCCCACCAAGACGATGGCCCTGCCCAGCAGTTTTTGGGCCATCAAAAACGGCTCGTCGCCCGACTCGGCGGGGGCGGCCAGGATCTTCTGCCAGTCGCTGATAACGGTTATTTCCGAACCTTTGCCATCCGCCCTTTTGTAACCCCTGGATAATATGGCCGGTTTAAATCCCGCCGTCGATAGTTCCCCGGCCAGCATGATGCAGAAGGGGCTCTTGCCGGTGCCCCCGGCGCTTAGGTTTCCCACGCAGATCACCGGAAGCCGGCTTTTTTGGGTTTTAAAAAGCCCTGACCGGTAGCCCGCCCTCCGCAATTGATAGATCAGAAAATACAGGATCGAAAAGGGCCAGAGAAAAATTACGGCTGCTATGTCGGCTGATGCTGGCTTCATAATGCCATTAGGATAACCCATCCGGGATGAAATTACAACAATTTTTATGCAAAAATGCCGCCCCGGAGAGGGCGGCATTTTCAACCTTATTTATGTAAAACCGAGAGCTTCAGGCCAGCTTGGCCACCAGCTGCGACAGCTCCTGGGCCTTGTCCTTCTCAATCACCAGGGAGCCGGAGATATAAAGCCACTTCGACAGTTCGGCCAAATGCTCTTTCTGCAGCTGCTCGTAGTCCAGCCCCTGCAGATGGTATTTGGTCTGCCTGGCCAGGAACATCTTGGCGGCCGGCCCCAGATAGGCGGTGGAGATGCTCAAAACTCTCTGGGCGAGATCGGTCATGTTCATTTCCCCTGCTCCGTTTTATTTTCCGATTCACTTTTCTCCATCATCACGATCTTCAGGCTGGCCACCATCCGGCCGAAGGAATCCGCCAGGTCGCCGATCTCGTCGTTCCGCCTGACGTCCATCTTCACCTCCATGTCGCCCATGCTGATCCGGTTGGCGATCCGGTTGAGGCGGTTGACATCCTTGATGATGGTCCCCGAGAACAGCAGGATGATGAACCCGGCGAACAGCACCGCGATGCCGATGATCAGGTAGATGGTGTTCCCGATGAATCTCTGCTTGGCGATCACATCCTTGCTGGTCATGTCCACCCCCACCAGCCCCACCGAATTGCCCAGCGAGTCCCGGATGGGTGCATACCCCGAAAGGAAAGTCCCCCATTGGTCGGTGACGTATTCGTTGTCGGCGCTGGGTCTTTCGAAACCGGCCAGCATCTCGTCGTTGGTCTCCTCGTAGAGCTCGCCTATCTTGGCGGGCTCCTCGTCATCGGGATCCACCACGAACACGGCACCTTCCCCGGTCTTCCGCATGGTGTAGATATAGGTGATGTGGTCGTTGGCCTCCTGGACCTTGAGCAGGGCCTGGCCGATGGCCTGAAAGGCCGGGGTTCCCTCGTCGCCCGGTTTGATGCCAGCGTGGATATCGCCGTTGAGGTTCACCGCAACGGCCGAGGCCACCGACATCAACTCGGTTCTCATCTGTTCCTTGAGGGCTTTCTTGGTCTCATTGAAGGTGTACAAGAACGCCATTCCCGATATCAGCAAAATAAGCACCACAAAGCTCAGAGTCAGTTTGGTTTTAAGGCTGTGAAAAAATCTTGACATTTTCCCCTCGATTAAAAGTGATGTATTATTGTATGACTTATTGAAAACAATTTCAAGCTTTTTTTATCGTTCGGATGATAATTTTTGCCGCCTTTTCCGATGCCCCCCTTTTTTCCTCCACCATCTTCATGGCCCGGCCTCCAATATGGCCGATCGATCCACGGTCGGAGGATAATTTTCCCAGAATCCCTCTCAGCTCCCCGGCATCGGATACCTGCAGGGCCCCTTGGGCCGCCAGCAAGCCTTGGGCGCTCTCCCGGGCGTTGGACATATGGGGTCCGAAGATCACCGGCAGGCCCAGGGCCGCCGGCTCCAGCGGGTTGTGCCCGCCCACCGGCACCAGGCTGCCCCCGACGAAGGCGATATCGCCGGCGGCGTAGGCGTCTATCAATTCGCCCATGCTGTCCAGCAGCAGGACCGCCCTTGACCTTTCCGATCCGCTGATCTTGCTGCGTTGGGAAAACGGGATGTTCTTATTGGACAGTATCTGCTCCACCGCCGAAAACCTTTCCGGGTGCCGGGGGGCTATTATCAGCTTCATCCCGCCGGACAGTCCGGCCCAGGCATTCAGGATGATCTCCTCCTCGCCCTCCCGGGTGCTGCCCGCCACCAGTATCAGATCCTCCGGTGAAAATCCCAGGTCCGTCCTGAGTTTCATTTTTTGTTCCCGGCTGACCGGCCGCCGGATGGCGTCGTACTTGATGTTCCCGGCATTGATTATTTTCCCCGGAGCAACCCCCAATGACCGGTATCTTTCCGCATCCTCCGGGCTCTGGCAGGCAATGCATCCCACCCGGTTCAGCAGGGGCCGGAACAGGAATCCGAAGAAACGGTACCAGGGCAGCGACCGGTCCGACAGCCGGGCGTTGACGATGAACACCGGTATCCTCCGGGCATTACAAAGCCACATCAGGTTGGGCCACAGTTCGGTCTCCATCAGCACCAGGGCCGAGGGTTTTACCCTGCCCAGCGACAGGGCGATCGAAAACAGAAAATCCAACGGCAGGAAGAAAGTGGCCGATCCCGGATTGATCCTGGCCGCCCGGTCCTGCCCGGTCTGGGTCATGGTGGAGATGACCGTTCTATATTCCGGAGCCTCTCCACCCAAGGCTTCGATCAGGGGCGGGATCAGGGCCGCCTCGCCCATGGAAGAAGCATGGAGCCAGATGGGATTCCCCTGAGCCTTGGGGACCAGCCCGCATCTCTGGCGCCACTTCTTATTGCCCGAAAAGGTACCGACCAACAGCAAATATGGCCAACCCAAAAGGAAGGCCATCGTCAAAACGATATTATATAAAATGATCCCCAGCAAAAGATCCATTACCAGTTTTTCAACGCCTCCTTAAGTTCATTCACCGAGACCGCGGCCACTCCAAATTTGGAGACCTCCACCCCGGCCGCATGGTTGGCCAGAACCGCCGCCTCCAGAAAACTGGCTCCGGCTGCCAGGGCCAGGGTCAGCACCGCGATCACCGTGTCCCCGGCCCCGGAGACATCGTAGACCTCCTTGGCCATGGTGGGTATGTGTTCTGACTTGTTCCCTGCGGTCACCAGATACATCCCCCGGTCGCCGGCGGTGATCAGCACCGCCTTGGTCTTGAGCCCGGCCATCAGCTTTTTGCCGGCTTTCAGCATGTCCTGGGGGCCGGCTATCTTCATCCCCAGGGCCCGTTCGGTCTCCAGCACATTGGGCTTGAACAGGGTCACCCCCTTGAAATCCAGGAAATGATTGAATTTGGGATCCACCGTGACGATCTTTTTATGCCTGCGGCACAGCTCCAGAGCGGCTTTGAGCACTCTGTCGGTGATCAGCCCCTTGTTGTAATCCTCGATCAGCACCGCATCGGCCGCGGGGATAAGTTTTTTCAGCCGGGCGATGACCCTGGCCTCGGAGGCCGGCGACAGGTCCTGGCGGTGCTCCCGGTCCACCCGCACCACCTGCTGGTGATGGGCCACTATCCTGGTCTTGATGGTGGTGTGGCGGGAGGGATCCTCCACCAATCCGCTTTTTGATATTTTCCTTTTCTGAAACTCTTTCAAGATGGTCTGGCGGGGACGGTCCCGGCCGATCACCCCCACCGGAACCACTTTGGCCCCCAGGCTGGCGATGTTCCAGGCCACGTTGGCCGCGCCGCCCAGCAGGTATTTCTCCTCGCTGACCTCCACCACCGGCACCGGGGCCTCCGGCGATATCCGGCTGACCTGTCCGAACAGGTATTCGTCCAGCATCAGGTCGCCCAGCACCAGGATGGTTTTTTGCTTGAAGCTGTTGATCAGGGCGTCGGATCGCTTTTTATCTAATTTGAGCTGCATGGTTGGTCTATATCAATTATCCAGTGTTGATCGTAAGTGTCACTATCTTAAAACACTTGGCGGATAATGTCAATGAATATTTTTGCAGACCATTGCTAAATGATCAATACCTTAAAATCAAAGAGGCGGCTTTCCCGCCGCCTCTTTTAAAAAGAAAATTGGCAACCTTACTTTATCATCACCATCTTCTTGGTAGCACTATGTTCACCCGCTTCCAACCGATAAAAATACACACCCGTTGCAGCCTTCTGGCCTTTATCGTCCTTTGAATCCCAATTGACATTATAGTAACCCGGCATTTGGCTTTCATTTACTAAGCTTTTTACTTTCTGCCCCAAAGTGTTGTAAATATTGAGCTTTACCATGGCCTCTTTTGGCAGGGCATAATTTATCGTTGCATTAAATGCTGACGGATTCGGAAAACTCTGCCCCAACATAAACGATACCGGCAAAACAGAGCTTATCCGCCTTCCGGCAAGTTGCGGCCCGCCATCTATCCCCAAGTCGAAATACATCTTGAAACGCTGTATCCTGTCGTTATGGGTGTCTATGACATATACATACTTGCCATCAGGGCTTACGGCCAATCCCTGGGGCAGTTTGAATTCCCCGGCTTCTTTTCCCTGGGCGCCAAAAGTAAGCAGTTTATTGCCCCAGGCATCCAATTGGACAATCCGGTTATTGTATACATCGGCAATATACAGGTTGTTGTTGCAGTCAAAACAGATGTCCCATGGCTCCCTTAAATTCAATCCCGCACCCAAACTGTCTACCATGTTCCCCAAGGTATCAAATATCGCGATTCTGTTATTTTTGGAATCGGAAACATAGATCAAGTAACTGTCTTCATTTTGCCGAATGGCTATTCCGGCAGGTTGTTTAAGAATGTTTGCACCAAACTGCCGGACAAATGCCCCGGCTTTATTGAATACCTGCACCCGGTTATTCAAATGATCAGTCACATAGATATAATTATCCTTGATGACAATGCCGGTAGGCTGATTAAATTCCCCGGCCTTGTTTCCATGTTGGCCGATGGCGCTGATATAATTTCCCTGCCCGTCATACTTTTTGATCTTTGACTGATAGCAATCCGTCACCCAAATATTGCCTGACTCGTCCACCGCTATGCCCTTGGGATGATTAAAGCCCAAGGTATCGGTGCAGGTATATTTATACCCAAAACATAGAAGTGAATCGCCATCAGGCGAAAATTTCCATATTTTGTCATCCTGGGTATCGGTAGCATAGATATTGCCGAAAGCATCAACGGTACCGTCTACCGGCAGGCTGTTGAATACGGCAAAATCAGCTGTGATGGCTTCCCGCGGCAGAACATCATTGGCAACATAGACATAAATCGTTTCCGCTTTACAATTTCCAGCACGGTCATATCCGGTTTGCCTTAAAAGGTAGCTGCCATCATTTACTGTCGTTGTATTCCAATAATCCAAAACTTGAGGTATCTTATAATGAATCGGCTCAACCCCGCCCGCTAACATTGTCCAAGTTTCGGAATTAGATTTCTTATAATCCAATATCCAGCGGGAAAAGTTCAGATCATTTGCATGTCCGACAATGCTTATTGTCCCGCTTACATAACTCATATTTACCGGGCTGGATATTCCAACAAACGGCTTTGTTCTATCTAAAACAATTGATCCATACCAGCCTGGGGTAAAGCTTATATTTTCTGCGTTGTCCTTTAATTGCCCATATACCCTCTTTACACCATCCTCTGTTGATAAAACATATGGAATAACAGATGAAATACCAGTTTTCCAACCATCATAGATATCATCTGGTATTATGCCTTCATCTGAATCAAGCCTAGGATCCACTGCAGTGTCTGGAAGCTGAATTACAAATCGCACTGGCTCAAGAATAACGTTATCCAAAGCCATGGGATTCGGAATATATGACTTTAAAACTGTTGGATCATCCGGAGGTGGTGGCGGAGGAATTTCTATTTGATTTACCATATATGTAATCTCAAGTCTGCTTAACGGCCGCAAAGGATCGACATTTAACGTAAAAGTATCACTAGATGATTTCCATAATGCACCAGGTATGGAAGCAAGCGATTTATCTACGAATGTTTTAGCCGAAGGACTGGCTGAATCGGCATAAATAACATCCACCCTCTTAGAGGCTACTATCACATTATGACAAAATATATCATCTTTTAAACGCATAAGTTTTCCGCGATACTTTTCAATAATCGAATCCGGAACAACCTGCATAGCATAAGATCCTGTTTGCACGGGTCCGGGTCCGGTATTTTCACCCAAAAGATGCAGATAACCATCTTCATAAACCGCGTTATTTAACTGCCACCCAGCAATGCTGCTGCAATCGCCATTTCTTATCAAATTCACATAACCGGATGCATTCCCAAAAGGCGATTCATCGAACCTCATTTTTGAAAGGCCTGAGAATTCATCGGTTCCAAACATCCTAACCGTTATACACGTATCATTTGTATATAATTGCCCATCATTTATTATAACCCCGCCATTTGCCGGCGCCGTATCCTCATAATATGTTTTAGCAAATAATTTCGGCGTATAATATTTCCCGTTAATCTTGAATTGTATCTCAAATTCGTTGCCGTTATTTTCCTGGGAATTGTACAGATACTGCACCAGTTTATCTGAATATGGCTGCCATCCAGTAGAGACATATTCCCAATGTCCCAATGGTGCGGATAAAAGCATTGTATCCGGGACAATATTGTATTCCCAATATTTTTGAATAATCTCTACGGAATCCTTTGAATACGGCGTGTTCAAGTTGGTATTAACGCCGACAAACCTGAAATTGGTATAATTCGGCATCCCGAATTGGCAGCTATAGGGTATTATTTTTAACAGCTTGCCCCTCCCGGGCAAAAGCTTTAATGTGAAATTCTGATTTGCCCCACTTGTTAAAACACTCGTAACTGGTTGATTATTGATGACGTCCAGCAAATAATAATCTGTAGCATACAATGGCGTATAATTTATACTAACATTAATTTCAACCGTGTCCTCCGGCTGACAATATCTGTTTACAAACATAACATATTTTTCGGATGTCAAATCATCATCAAAAGTCGCAACTTCAAAATAATTATATTCCGCATAAGCCGGATCGTTAGCAGAAACGGCCTTAATATAAGATGTAGCCGGAATATTGGCTGGTCCATATCGTGTATTTACACTAAATGCATTGCTGCATTCCAAATTCAATAATATAGGCCCAACAACTTTTAATGTATCGTTAAGCTCTTTGACCCAATCGTAAATGCAATAATCTGCTGTTAGCGGATCACCCTCATCCCAGCTTCGCGGCACCCGGTTTTCATCTACCAAACCGCTATAATAATTATCACCCGAACCGCTAAAATAAGAGAAATACTTTATTCCTTTTGCCCCCCTCGATAATGCCAACCATGCCTGGCAATGGAGCTCTTCCTTTGTGGGCCACCTAATCTGAACGGGACCATTAAAATAGTCTTTTTGCTCAACAGATTGAATTATTGCAGTCCAGTTGGCCTTGATTTTACCCTTGGTATATGGATTTACAAAATAATGATAACAGCTATCATTCATACGAACAACATTGCTCAAACAATCCTGGAAACTTAAAAAATCTGTGCTATTAATAGAATACTCTTGTGGTGTTTCCGGTCTATAAGGGTAAAAGTTATGATCATAAACCCCAAGCTCTTCAATTTTATCAAGAAAAAAGTTCATGGATATTTTTATATATGACTCAAAACCATCTACTGGCATTATAAATATACTATTAGGCATTTTAAGATTATCACGCCAATAAATACATGCATAATTTAATGCCGTCAGCATCCTTTCCCATTGCACAGGGCTGCTGCTTTGTACGTTCGCACCATCCGCACTCCATTCATGTCCCATAAGCATGCTGCCAATAACGGGCCGTCCTTCAAAAGAATATTTTATATCATCCAAACAATTTCTTATTGATTCCTCCCAACCGGGTGGCAATCCATTCTGCCAACTCACCACCAATGGCCAAACCCAAACGCCTGTGCTTGGTGCATATCTTACGGTTGCCTTAATACCCCCATTTGTAGCATCACAAATGTTCCTTACCGTTATAGTCTCGGAACTTGCAGACAAGTTTTTCAACATAAGTCCTTGAATTTCGTTAACTCCCAGATTAAGTAACGATGTTCTTTCTTGATCCCAATTTGGCGTTTGTGGCGGGGAATAAGCCCAAGGACAGATAGAAAAACAACTATCTTGGGCAAAACCAAGTTTGCATACAATGGAAAGCAAGAGCATAAACAATAATTTCTTAGTCATTGCTGAAACACCTCTACTTTACTAATATTATTTTCTTGTTAATATAGCCCGTGGAATATTTAAGATTACAAAAATATACACCGGAACTTATTGCATTGCCCGCATTGTCCCTGCCATCCCAGGATATTTTATGCCGCCCGGCAGTCTTATATGAGTTTACCAACGTTCTTACCCTCTGCCCCAGCATATTATAGATAGTCAATTCTATAAAAGCCTGTTCGGCCAATGAAAATTCAACTTCGGTTCTTCCCTTGGAAGGATTGGGAAAGACATTCATAAACAATTTGAGATTTCTTTTTTCATCTTCAGGATATCCCAAAACACCACCTGGAGTACCGTCTGAATATATCCGCTGGGCAATGATATCCGGATAAGTAAGATATAATGACCCCGGATACCCGCCATGCCAGGTGCAAACCGCACCACCCAAGCCGTCGTTTGTTATTTGAGGGTATGATTCGCCTGCCACTTGCAGTATGCAAACAGCAACTCCTGTCGTGTTCCACAAAAGATCACCATCTATACCAACTTTTTGAATATATTGATCTGCATAAAACGGACTGCTACGTTTTTCATCCCACACAACAAATAAATTATCGAAATCGTCAGAAGTTGCATCAAAATGTCCACCGGATGTGTCACCGTGTAGAAGAACACCAGTCCCCCATTTTATATTACCTAAACTATCGACGCGTTGGGCATTATATACGTTTGTAACCCCCCCCCCAAAAAGAAGTGAATTTATATAACCACTATAACCACCTTGTAAATCAACACCATTGCTATCCCATATTTTATTTCCCTGACTATCTATAGATTGAGCATAAGTGTTTGAATCGGTTCGGTCATTCCATTTTATAATAGCGCCTCCAAAATTATTTTCGCATAATTTAGCCAAACGTTGCATGCCCGCTTTCACACATATTAGTTCGCCATTTACCGACCATTTGCTATTTCCCAAAGAGTCTACCATTTGGACATAAACATCCTCACCGGTTGTGCTATTATTGCGATAATCATCCTCCCAGGTTATAACCGCTCCTCCATTGCCATTACTGCACATATGAGGCCAAAACTGTATGCTGTCCGCCGTACACACCGGCACTCCATCTATTTGCCAAACAGGATTCCCGGCGCTGTCTATCCCTTGGGCATATATATTATCGCTGGTTGCGGCATCCCTGCCGTCCACATAGGCAATGATCGCCCCACCATGCCCGTCACTGCATATGTCCACATACCCGCTCATCTGATTGCAAACCAGCACACCGTTCTCCGACCACAATCTGTTGCCCAAACTATCCAGCCGCTGGGCAAAGACACGTGTATAAAACAATCCATCCCTATCATCTTCCCAGGCAATTATGGCCCCGCCTTTGCCATCAGAAATCATGGCCGGGTATGTGGAATTCCAATTGGCAAGACTGCAAACCGGAACACCCTGGCTTTGCCAGACGAAATGCCCCGCGCTGTCGACCCGTTGGGCGTAAATATCCCAAGTGGTGTGATTCACAGAATCGGCCCCGCGATATTGTTCACTCCAGCATATTATCGCCCCGCTGTTCCCATCGCTCACTATCTTGGGCAACCAGGCCCAGCTAGTGTCACAAACCACTATACCGTTGGGCTGCCAGCCTGGGGTTTTGGAGACCGTTCGACCAATAGCCACAGAACGCTGTGAATCTATGATAGTGGACCACAATTCGGGTTTGGGCCGGGTATCGCCACGTTCGTTTGCCCATTCTCCCGGCGTCAGACCCCGATCGCTCTTATTATTACCGACCTCATCGGGGTTGCGCTGTTCGTAGTCAAATAAACGGCGGGCAGGCTGGGCATAGGTTACTGCACAAAATATGAGCAGTAACAATCCAAATAATATATATTTTCTCATGGTATTCCTTTTCACTATTCAGCAACCACTATTCTATGCTATCAAATACGATAGTGGTTGTCAAGAACATTTTAGAATATTTTTACCTTGCTTTTCCCTTGCGCAAACGGTTGCGGTATGTTATATTAATTAGCCGGGAAGGCCGGCAGGATAGTGATGTTTTGAGCAGCGGAGATACCTGCCGGTTGCTGTCCGGGATGTCCGGCCCAAAGCAGGGCAATGTGCTATCGAAGGCAACCATTCATAAATGCAGAACATACGAGCATGACCAGAGAAACATCGGAAATAACCGAGCGCATCTCCCTGGCGGGGATAGACGCCGCCAACCTGCTGGGGGCCGGTGACGCCAACCTGAAGCTGATCCAGCATTCCTTCAGATCCAGGCTTACCGCCCGGGGCGACGAGGTCATCATCACCGGCCAGCCCCGGGAGTTGGAGATGCTGACCAGTTTGATCCTGCGTTTGCGGGAGAAGGTGGAATCCGGCGCGGTCCTCACCGAGCGGGACATCGGCTATGCCATAGACGACCTCCGGCAGCAGCCGGCCGCCGGTCCCTCCCGGGAGAGGCCGGCCGGGCTCTCGGCCCTGAAAAAACTGATCAAGGCCAAATCGCCGGGCCAGGAAAGCTATCTGGAGGCCATGCAGGGCAGCGACCTGGTGATCGCCATCGGTCCGGCCGGCACCGGCAAGACCTATTTGGCGGTGGCCGCCGCGGTGGCGGCCCTCAACGAGCGGCAGGTGGAGCGGGTGGTCCTGTGCCGGCCGGCGGTGGAGGCCGGTGAATCGCTGGGCTTCCTGCCGGGCGACCTCAAGGAGAAGATCGACCCCTACATGCGGCCGCTGTACGACGCCCTGTACGACATGATGTCCCCGGAGAAGGTCAACCGCTTTCTGGCCAACGATATCATCGAGATCGTGCCCCTGGCCTACATGCGGGGCCGGACCCTGAACAACTCCTTCGTGATCCTAGACGAGGCCCAGAACGCCACCAAGACCCAGATGAAGATGTTCCTGACCCGGCTGGGCTTCAACTCCCGGGCCGTCATCACCGGGGACATCACCCAGATAGACCTGGCCCGCAGCGACAGCTCCGGGCTGATCGAGGCCCGCAACATCCTGCAGGGGGTGGAGGGCATCAGCTTCGCCACCCTGGGAGAGCGGGACGTGGTGCGGCACCGGCTGGTGCATCATATCATCCAGGCCTACCAGAAACATTCCGGCAACGGGCCGAACGATCCCGGGGACCAAGGAGGCCCGGCCGACTGACCGGATTATGTTCAAGATATCATTAAATAAAATAACATCCCTGGCCCGGAACCTGTGGCCCTTGAACCCCCAATCCAGAAAATTCCAGCTCTTCTGGATAAAACGGGTGGCCCTGGCCGGCGTTCTGCTGCTGGTGATCGCCAACCTGTTCTCCCCGGCCCGCCACGACGAGATCAAGCTCAAGGTCGGGGCCACCTCCCCGCGGGACATCCAGGCCCCGTTCGATTTCCAGCTGGTAAAGGATCCCGCCCTGCTCCAGGCCCAGCAGGACAGCGCCGCCTCCCAGGTTCTGGCCATCGTCTACCGCAACCCCGAGTTCGATCGGAAACTCTACAGCGATGTGGAGCTTTTCCTGATCAACCTTTCCAATCTCCGTCAGGAGGACGAGTATCTATCCACTAAATTAGCGACCATTCAGTCCTGGAAGCTGAACCTGAGCCGCGGCACCGCCGATCTGCTGCTGACCGTGCCCGGTCTGTACTCCTTCCAGCAGGGGCTTAAGGACATGGCCCATTCCCTGCTGGAGCCGGGGGTGCTGCCCTTAAGCGACGGCCAGGCGAAAATGCTGGGACCCGAAGTGGTGCTGCGGCAGGGACAGGATCTGCAGAGGGTCCCGACCTCCCGGCTGTTCACCATGGAATCCCTACCCCTGCTGATCAAGGCCAAGAGCCAGGCGGCCTTCCCCAATTCAGAGCCCATGGCCAAGGTCCTGGCCGAGGTGGCGACAAAATTGCTGATGCCCAATTTGACGGTGGACACCAGCGAGGTGGGATCGGCCCGGGCCAGGGCCAGGGAATCGGTATCCAAATACACCGGCCAGGTGAGCAAGGGCGAAAAGATAGTTGCCGCCTACCAGAAGGTGGACCAGACAACGGCCCAGAAGCTCCATTCGCTGCAGCTCAAGCTGGATGAGATCACCACCGTCTCCCGGCGCAGCGGCTGGAACTATGTGCTGACCCTGCTTTCCCGGCTGCTGGCCCTGGGCTTCTTCCTGGGCATCCTGACCTTTTATCTGATAAACTTCCGCCCGGAAGTTTTCCGCAACTTTCACTCGCTGCTGATCCTGGCCACCATCATCCTGCTGAGCGTATTGTCCGGCTGGCTGGTGCTGTCCCGCCCCGATTTCCCGCCCTACCTGCTCCCGGCGGCCCTGGGCCCGATGCTTACCAGCCTGATGTTCGACATTCCGCTGGGGGCGGTGATGGCCGTCACCGCCAGCCTGCTGTTCGGGGTGGTCACCGAACTGAGCCTGCCCATCACGGTGGTGGCCCTGGCCTCCGGCTCGGTGGCCTCCTTCCTGGTCAAGGGCCTGCGCAGCCGCTTCCAGTTCATCATCACCAGTTTCTTTGCCATCACCCTGGCCAGCGGCCTGGCCATCGCCGCCATGGAATACCTGAAGCTGTCGCCCTTCCAGCAGATCCAGCGCTCCCTGCTGATGGCCCCGGCCAGCGCCTTTCTGTCGATCGTGCTGACCCTGCTGCTGCTGCCGGTGCTGGAGGCGGTCTTCAACACCACCACCGATTACAGCCTGCTGGAGATGGCCGACCCCGACCAGCCCCTTTTAAAGCGCCTGTCCATCGAGGCCACCGGAACCTTCCAGCACAGCCTGCTGGTGGGCAACCTGGCCGAGGTGGGGGCCAAGGCCATCGGGGCCAACAGCCTTCAGGCCCGGATCATGGGCTATTACCACGATATCGGAAAACTGGCCAAGCCGGACTATTTCATCGAGAACCAGGGCGGGGCGGCCAACCGCCACGACAGCCTGGCCCCCAAGATGAGCTTTCTGGTGGTGGCCTCCCATGTCAAGGAGGGGATGGAGCTGGCCAAGAAACACCGCCTGCCGCAGGTCATCAAGGATGCCATCGTCCAGCACCACGGCACCACCCTGGCCAAGTATTTCTACCACAAGGCCAATCTTTCCTCCGAGGGCAAACTACTGGAGGGGGATTTCCGCTATCCGGGCCCCAAGCCCCAGTCCAAGGAGATCGGCCTGGTGATGCTGGCCGACGTGGTGGAGGCCTCGGTCAGATCTTTGAAGGACCGCGACCCCAAGCGGGTCCGCCGGATGGTCAAGGCCACCATCGCCGACAAGGCCAACGAGCTGGAGCTGGACGAGTCCAATCTGACCCTCCATGACCTGCACCTGGCCGGGGAGGCCTTCCTGCCGGTGCTGCTGGCCCTGTTCCATCCCCGGATAGAATACCCCGGGGCCAAGAACGGCCCAGAACAAAAAAACAATCACCCCCAGGGTTAACCAGATAAATTTAATTGCCGGTTATCATGATGACCGTTTTCATCGAATGCCTGGACCATTCCTCCCCCGTCAAGGAGGCCGGATTGAAGCGCTGCATCTGCCGGATCCTGGCGGCCGAGGGCTATGCCGATTACGATCTGACATTGATCCTGGCCGACAGCGCCTGCCTGCGGCGGCTCAATAAGAAATATCGCAGCATCGACCGGGTCACCGACGTCATCTCCTTCGCCATGCTGGAAGGCGACGCCCCGCCGGTGGCCGACGCCGACCTGGGGGACATCTATATCTCCCTGCCCCGCACCAGGAGGCAGGCCCGGGAATACCGGGTCAGCTTCGAGGAGGAGCTTAAACGGCTGGTGGTCCACGGGCTGCTGCATTTGATCGGTTATGATCACATCAAGCCCGGCCAGGCAAAAAAGATGCGGAAGAAGGAAGAACTGTACATTGGGTTTTAGACCTCTCCCTGCCTAACGGCTTCCACTTCGGTTGGCAATAATAAATGCCTTGCTCAGTGCAGGCTCTCCCCGCTGCGGGGAGGGTGTGGGTGAGGTCCGGGAATGACAACCATTGCGGATTGCTTCACTTCGAAAGCAGCGGAAGGTGCCGCCCTCAGTGCAGGCTCTTGTCAGGCAAGGATGTATTTTCGCAATGACTATCTGGAATAAATCGAAAGCTTTGGTGCCTTGGTGGCAAAATATTTAACCCAACACAAGGAGTCCTTTTTTGGATAGCAATCTATGGTTTGAGGTCCTTTTCATCGCCCTGCTTATTTTGCTCAACGGCTTCTTCTCCGCCGCCGAGATCGCCCTGATCTCGGTCCGCAAATCCCGCCTTAAAGAACTGGCCCAGAACGGCAGCCGCAAGGCCGGCATCATCCTGAACATTCTGGAGGACCCCTCCCGCCTGTTCGCCACCATTCAGATCGGCGTCACCTTCGTGGGCTTTCTGGCCGCCGCCATCGCCGCAGTCAGCACTTACAAGATCCTGGCCGACTGGATCTCCCGTTTTCCCGTCTGGTTCATCAGCTCCAACAGCCAGCCCATCGCCGTGGCCCTGGTGACGGTGATCGTCTCCCTGGTGACCTTGATCTTCGGCGAGCTGGCCCCCAAGAACATCGCCCTCAAGCATGCCGAGGCCATCGCCCTGATGGTGGCCGATCCCCTGAACCTGATGGCCCAGGGCGCCAAGCCGCTGATCTGGCTGCTGGCCAAATCCAGCGACCTGGTGCTGGCGCTGTTCGGCATCAAGAAGGTCCATAACAACCAGCTGGTGACCGAGGACGAGATCCGCTCCCTGCTGCGGGCCGGGCACGAGCAGGGGCTGCTGGACCGCTCCGAGACCGAGATGATCCACGGCATCTTCGAGCTGGGCGAGACCACCGCCAAGGAGATCATGGTGCCCCGGATAGACATGGTCAGCGCCGAGGACAACCTGACCCTGGGAAAGGTTTTGCGCCTGATGGACCAGTCGGGCCACTCCCGGATCCCGGTGTTCCACGATACGGTGGACAACATCGTGGGCTTCGTGCACGACGAGGACGTCAACCGGGCGCTGAAGGACAAGGAGCGCTCCGCCCCCATCACCGACATCATCCGGCCGGCCCATTTCGTGCCCGACTCCAAGAAACTGGACAGCCTGCTGGAGGACTTCAAGGCCTGGAAGACCCACGGCGCCATCGTGGTGGACGAGTACGGCGGCACCGCCGGGATGGTGACCCTGGACGACGTGGTGGAGGAGATCGTGGGCGATATCCGGGACGAGTTCGACACCGAGGCCCCGCATTACAAGAGGATCGACGACCGCAACTGCCGGATAGACGCCCGGATGGACATCGAGGAACTGAACGAGGCCCTGGGCACCAGCTTCCCCACCGAGGGCTACGAGACCTTCGGGGGGTTCATCTACGACATCGCCGGGAAGGTTCCCACGGTGGGCGACAAGCTGCGCTGGCCGCTGGCCGACCCGGCCTGGGAGTTCGTGGTGGAGAACGTCAGCCGGAGAAGGATCATCTCAGTGCGGGCCAAGCGGCTGGGCAAGGTGTCGGCCAAGGCAGTAGCGCCTAAGGAATAACGGACCCCACCCTTCCCTCCCCTAAAGCATTAGGAGAGGGAATTCTTTCACCACTTCGCCAGTAATATAACGGTCAATCTCCATGCGGGCTCTGAGCAGGACATCATACACGGCAAGCCGAATAGGTGACGCAGAATAAAAAATATCTAATTTATATCTTCACTATGCCAAAATTCATTCCCGGCCTAAAATTATCAGAGCTGTTCTTTAAAGAGGCCGTAAAACCTTTAATAAAATCGGGATTCCCCGGGCTCGAATATTCCGCCGGGCTTATCGATCATGGTTCTGAAGTGCTGGGCTTCGATACGGAACTTTCGACCGATCACCATTGGGGTCCGAGGGTTTTGCTTTTTATTTCCCCAAAAGACATCGGGCTGAAAAAACAGATTTTTGACTTTCTCGGCAGGAATCTGCCCCCGTCCTTTCGGGGATACTCAACACATTTCGGCGATCCCGACCAAGCCGGTGTTAGGCTCCTGGCCGCAGCAAAAGCGGGACAGCCCATAAGCCATCGCGTGGAAATCCACACCATCGGATCATTTTTCAAAAACTATCTTTTAATCGAGCCTAAAAATGCTCTTACTGCTTCCGGGTGGCTGACATTGTCCGAACAAAAGCTCCGAACCATCCGGAGCGGCAAAATATTTCACGACCAACTGGGCTTGAAACAAATCCAAAACAAGCTGCATTATTTCCCCAGGGATATCTGGCTCTACATGCTGTCGTCGGAATGGACCAAGATAAGCCAGGAAGAGCCCTTTGTCGGGCGCTGCGGCGATGTAAATGACGAGATGGGATCTAGGATTTTGGCTGCACGGCTGGTGCAATCCATCATGAAACTCTGTTTTTTGATGGAAAAGGAATACGCCCCATACAGCAAGTGGTATGGCACGGCCTTTTCCCGTTTAAAGTGTGCCAAAAAACTTTCTCCGGTTCTGCATAAGGTCCTAGCCTCGGAATATTGGAAGGAACGCGAAAAACATCTTTCGCTGGCATATAAGATCGTTGCCCAAATGCACAACAGCCTCAAATTGACCAGGCCTATGGCCGCGGACGTTTCGCGGTTTTATAACCGGCCATATTTGGTGATCCGCGCGGGCATTTTTGCCAGTGAACTTAAGAAGAGGATCAAAGACCCTGTCGTTAAAAGGATCCCGGCCGATATCGGCTCGGTGAACCAGTTCACAAATACCGTCGATCTTCTGGAAAATAATGAACTATTGAAGCGGATGAATATCCTGTACCGATAAATTTTATACCGTTTCTATGAAAAAGAAAACTCAAATAATGCTCATCCCTGGCGAGAATAACTTCAAGAACCAAAAGGATTATCTTCGCTTCTTAAAGACCCGGCCGGTCTCCATTGAGAAGCGGATACGCTGGAGCGAAGAATATCTGAATAAAAGATTGGGCCGGGATTTCGAGATCATCCGGCCCGTCATGCCGCTAAAAGAGAATGCAAAGTATGTTGATTGGAAGGTACATTTTGAAAGATTTATCCCTTTTTTAAGGAATAATCTAATCCTGATAGGCACCTCCCTGGGCGGCATCTTTCTGGCCAAATATCTGTCGGAAAATAAATTTCCCCAAAAGGTATTGTCGGCCTATTTGATCTGCCCGCCCTTCGACAACACCCTGCCCGAAGACGACCTGGTCGGTGGTTTTAAGCTAAAACCCGATCTTTCTTTGATCGAGAAGAATACCAGGAACCTTTATCTGCTTTTTTCCCGGGACGATGATGTCGTTCCGGTATCCCATGCCGCCAAATACGCCGCAAAATTGAAAAAGGCAACCATCATAATCTTCGATAGTAAGAACGGACATTTCAAAGTGTCTGAGTTCCCGGAGATCGTAAAAATGATACGAGGTGACATAAAAGGTTTGTCCCACTTAGATGCCTTCCTTGTCTAACAAGCCGAATGTGAGAAAAACCCTCGATCCCCATCGTTCCATGAGATAACAAACCCGACTGCTGAGCCGATCAGCCAAAGGCCATGGGGGTGAACCTGGCCCACCCGGAAAGAAGTTTTTAATGTCCAAATCATCCGATATCCACAAGATCGCCTTCCTGGGCGATTACCTGCCGCGAAAGTGCGGCATCGCAACCTTCACCACCGACCTGCGCACCTCGGTGGCGGCGGAATTCCCCGCCACCCAGTGCCTGGTGGTCCCGGTCAATGACGTCGAGGGCGGCTACGATTATCCGCCGGAGGTCCGGTTCGAGATCGCGGAGCAGGACCTGCCGTCCTACCTGCGGGCGGCCGACTTTCTCAACATCACCAACGTGGACGTCCTCTGCGTGCAGCACGAGTTCGGCATCTACGGCGGAGCGGCCGGCAGCCACCTGCTGGCCCTGCTGCACAAGCTGCGGATGCCAGTCGTCACCACGCTTCACACCATCCTGCGCGAACCCAACCCCGAACAGCGGCGGGTGATGCGCGAGTTGATCCGGCTTTCCACCCGGCTGGTGGTGATGTCGGAAAAGGGCCGGGAGTTCCTGCGGGATGTCTACCAGGCGCCGGCCGACAAGATAGACCTTGTTCCCCACGGCATCCCCGAGATGCCCTTCGCCGATCCCAATTATTTCAAGGATGAGTTCGGGGTGGCCGGCAAGCAGGTCTTGCTCACCTTCGGGCTGCTTTCGCCCAACAAGGGCATCGAGTACGCCCTGCGGGCCCTGCCGGCCATCATCGCCGAGTTTCCCAACACGGTCTACATCGTGGTGGGCCAGACCCACCCCAACCTGCTGCGCGCAGAGGGCGAGTCCTACCGGTTGAGCCTGGAGCGGATGGCCAAGGAACTGGGGGTCCAGAAGCACGTGGTGTTCTTCAACCGCTTCGTCGAGCTGGAGGAGCTGACCCGGTTCATCGGGGCCACCGACATCTACCTCACCCCCTACCTGACCGAATCGCAGATAACCTCGGGCACCCTGGCCTACGCCTTCGGGGCCGGCAACGCGGTGGTGTCCACCCCCTACTGGCACGCCCAGGAACTGCTGACCGAGGAGCGCGGCAAACTGGTGCCATTCCGCGACCCGGAGGCCATCGCCGGGGCCGTCATCGGCCTGCTGCACGACGCGCCGCTGCGCCACTCGATGCGCAAGAACGCCTACCAGCTGGGGCGGGGCATGGTATGGAGCCGGGTGGCCCATCTTTACGTGGACTCCTTCCGCCGGGCCGGCCAGGAGCACAGCTTCGTGGGGCGAAAATCCTCGCCCATCAGGACCCTTGACGAGCAGCCCGACCAGCTGCCGGCTCTTAAGCTGGACCACCTGTACCGCCTGAGCGACTCGACCGGGATATTCCAGCATGCCAGCTTCACGGTCCCCAATTTCGCCGAGGGCTACTGCACCGACGACAATGCCCGGGCCCTGCTGCTGACCCTGATGCTCCAGCAGGCGGGGCACAGCACCCCGCGCAGCAACGAGCTGGCCGCCACCTATTCCGCCTTTTTGAACCACGCCTTCGTCCGCAAGACCCGCCGCTTCCGCAATTTCATGAGCTTCGACCGCCGCTGGCTGGAGGATGTCGGCTCGGAGGACTGCCACGGCCACGCCCTGTGGGCCCTGGGTCTCTGCATGGGCCATGCCGGCCACGGCAGTTTCCACATGCTGGCGGCCGAGCTGTTCGAACAGGCCCTGCCGGTCGCCCCCGGGCTGACCTCGCCCCGGGCCTGGGCCTTCGCCCTGATCGGAATAGATGAATACCTGCGGCGCTTGAGCGGCGACCGGCGGGCCGGCCAGATCCGGGAATCTCTGACCGCCAAGCTGATGCAGCGCTTCGCCGACGCCTCAAGCCAGGACTGGCAATGGTTCGAGGACGTGGTCTCCTACACCAACGCCAAGCTGCCGCACGCGCTTATCCTCAGCGGCCGCAGTATGAACAACTCCCAGATGCTGGAGACCGGCCTTAAAGCGCTGCGCTGGCTGGTCAGGGTCCAGACCTCCGATACCGGCTCCTTCCGGCCGGTCGGCTCAAACGGATTCTTCCCCAAGGGGCAGGCCCGGGCCCTGTTCGACCAGCAGCCGATAGAAGCCCAGGCCACGGTATCGGCCTGCATCGAGGCCTATTCGGCCACCGGCGACATGTACTGGGCGGCCGAGGCCCGCCGGGCCTTCGAATGGTTCCTGGGACGGAACGATCTGGGACTGGCCCTGTACGATTCCACCACCGGGGGCTGCCGCGACGGCCTGCACGTCGACCGGGTCAGCCAGAACCAGGGGGCCGAATCCACCCTGGCCTTCCTGCTGGCCCTGGCTGAGATGCAGACCCTCCAGAGCGCCCTCACCAGTTTCAACGGGTCGCCGGATGAACAGCGATGAATAAATTGATCTCCCCCGCCATAGCGCCTCCGGTCCTGCAGGCCAAACGCATCGGACCGGTGATCTCCCCGGACCGCTCCCGGGTGTTGCTGCGGCCCTTCTATCCCGTCAGGAAAAGCATTGCCCGGAGGATCGTGAACGGGATCATGACCCTTAGTGACGAAGCGGCGGCCCGATTGCTGGCATCGGTGTTGAGCGAGTTCAAAGACCGGCATACCAACGTTGAGCAGACCTTCCTCAACCGCTTCAGGCAGGTGCAGGCGTATCTGAAGGATAGGAAGGAGACCCCGCCGGAGAAACAGCTGCTGATCGGGGCCTACTTCTCGCATGAATATTCCCCGGAGTCGGCCGCCCTGTTCAATCCGTCCATCGTGCCTCATCCCGATCAGACCAAGCTTCCGGCGGGCTCGCTCCGTTTTGTGTTGAGCCTGCGGGCCACCGGCGAGGGGCACATCTCATCCATCACCTTCCGCACCGGCACCGTCAGCGCCAAACACAGCATCAAGCTCACGCCGCCGGTTCCCTTTGTGACGGAGCCGGAGCCCCTGACCAACGCGGTATACCAGAAGGATCTCTTTGCCCGCAAGCTCCAGGAGGCGGGCCTGCACAGCAACTTCTGCCGGCGGGTGGTGGACCAGCTGCCCGGGGAATTCGTCCTGGACGACCTGCGCCGGATGCTGAAAGCGGAGCGGCGGAAAATGACCCCGGTCGACGCCCTGGCCGACCGGGCCTCCCAGGGCATCCTGCTGCTGGCCGAATCCAACTACCAGGTGCGGTTCGATCCCTCCAGCCATCTGGCCCAGCGGATCCTGTTCCCCTCGGTGCCCAGCCAGAGCAACGGCATCGAGGACGCCCGGTTCGTCATGTTCCGGGACGACGACGGCAGCATCACCTACTACGCCACCTACACCGCCTACGACGGCAAGATCACCCTGCCCCAGCTGCTGGAGACCGCCGACTTTATCCATTTCAAGTTCCTGACCCTCAACGGCCCGGCCGTCCAGAACAAGGGCATGGCCCTGTTCCCCCGCAAGATCGACGGGCGTTACGCCATGCTGTCGCGCCAGGACGACCAGAACATTTTATTGATGTACTCCGACAACATCCACTTTTGGCAGACTCCCAGGATGCTGCTGCAGCCGGCCCAGCCCTGGGAGATGGTCAAGATCGGCACCTGCGGCTCCCCCATAGAGACCGAGGCCGGCTGGCTGGTGCTGAGCCACGGGGTCGGGCCAATGCGGAAGTACTGCCTGGGGGCCTTCCTGCTGGATCTTAAGGACCCCTCGCGGGTGATCGGCCGCCTGCGCCAGCCGCTGTTGTCGCCCAACCAGGACGAGCGCGAAGGCTATGTGCCCAATGTGGTATACACCTGCGGCTCTTTGCTGCACGGCCGGGAGCTGGTGATACCTTACGCCATGAGCGACTATGCCACCAACTTTGCCACCGTGCCGATAGACGACCTGCTGGCGGGGATAGAATGACCCCACCCTGCCCTCCCCTAACGCATTAGGAGAGGGAGAATGATAATATCAAGACCATTAAAAAACTCACTAAATTCAATTATGTTATTTTTATCAACACAAGACCATATCGAGGTATTAAAAAATCTTATTGCGCTGGGTAGACCAAAAATGTTTATGGTTTCGCCCATAAAATACAGTAATGAATATACTTCATTAATGGTATCATTTTTATTACACAACATTTCCGCTAGCGAATCGTTATTAACATTATATAATACATATTCAAATCAATGGTTTCCGACAAATATTGGTTATATTATTGTTAGAACCATGTTTGAAACAGACATAACCGCACATTATATTACAAAAGATCCTACTAAACGCTCTTTGCAATATATCCAATACGGGGCAATTATTGATAAAAAACAACTAGCTATGTGTATTAACCTTTGTAATAGTACAAATAATTCTACAAAAGAATACATGCAGTTAATGTTCAAAGAACGGTACAAAAATAAGGAAGAAGAAATTAATAACCAGTATAATAAGATAAAGAATAATTACACACATAATAATAAGAACGGAAAAAAGACGTTATATAAAAATTGGTCCGGGAAAAGCATACATAATATGGCAATTGAGGTTGATCATAAAGAAGTTTATGAGACGTTATATACGGAACTATCATCATTCACACATGTAGATGTTAAGCTTGCTACTCGCTTTTTACGTGTGGATTTAAAAGGTCCTTATTGGTCTAACAAAGCTTCTGAAAATGATCTTGGATCTGTTTTCCAATATGCAGATATTTTCTTAACTTGCTTTCTAAAATTATTTGGTAAAGAAATGACCATTTGGGATGAAGAAGAAGTTGATAACTGTTGGAATATAAAAAAACGCAGCTAATTTAATTATGCAGAAAATGAAATATTTATGAAATTCTGCTGGGTAACCATAAACGTCAAGGACATGGAACGGTCCCTGTCCTTTTACCGGGACCTTCTGGGCCTGGAGATAAAACGCAAGATGACCCCCAGCCCCGATATGGAGATAATATTTTTAGGCTCTGGGGAAACCCAGGTGGAGCTTATCTGCAACAAAAAAGCCGGCGCTATTGTCGCCGGCAAAGATATCTCCCTGGGCTTCGAAGTGGATTCCTTGGACAAATTCAGCGAGATATTAAAGAGCAAGAACATTCCCATCCACTCCGGGCCTTTCCAACCCAACCCGCACATCAAATTCTTATACATCCTCGACCCGGATGGAACGAAGATCCAGCTGGTGGAAAATATTCCAGCCGCTGGCCCTAAATAAAAGAAGAACTGTCGCTGATGCGTTCCGGACCGCGCCACTTTGCTCCTTCCCGCATCGGGAAGGGGTAGGGGTTAGGTCGGTACCCGCCATTACTTGAATTAATTCTTATATACCTTCATGATCGAACGCACCGAAGCCATAATATTAAAGACCCAGAATTTTTCCGAGACCAGCCGCATCGTCAGCGCCTTCACCCGGCAGTTCGGCCGGATGAAGTTCATGGCCAAGGGCGCCCGCAAGCCAAAAAGCAGGTTCGGGGCTTCCTTCCAGCCCGGCGGGGTCTCCCAGATCGTCTTCTACCGCAGCCGCCACTCCGAGCTGCACACCGTCTCCGAGACCGACGTGGTCTGGGACCCCTCGGCCCTGGCCGAGGACGGCCGGATGAACCCGGCGGCGGTGGCCCTGGAGATGGGCTACAAACTCACCGCCTTGGAGTCGCCCAATATGGCCTTCTACAAGAATCTTTCGGGATTTTTGCGGTCACTGCCATCCTCCGGGGAAAGCCCCAGCCAACTGCTGGGCTTTTTTCTGTCGGCCCTCAACAACCTGGGACACTCCCCCCGGCTGGATTCCTGCGTCAAATGCCGCCGGGAGCTTAAAAGCGGCGGGCCGGTCTTCTCGGTGACCGAGGGCGGATTCCTCTGCCCCCGCTGCCATGCCCCGGAGGGGGAATGCATTATCCTGAAACCGACCCAATCCGCGGCCCTGTATCACTGGCACTCCACCGGAGAACTGTGCCAGATCGCCCCCCGCGACAGCAAAGGGCTGATCGAGACCCTGACCGCCTTCGTCAACCACCACATATCGGGCCGGACCAAGCTGATCTGCGTAAAATATTTGGACCCCACCCCTGCTCCTCCCCTAACGCATTAGGAGAGGGGTATATTGTATTTCCCTTCCCGCATCGGGAAGGGGCAGGGGTTAGGTGTCATTCCCGTGTAAACGGGAATCCAGGAACCCGACCGACAAAAATAACGTAGGGGATGGTTTCAAACCCTCCCCTACGTTAAAACGACCCCGGTACGACCTCACCCTACCCTCTCCAAATAAATTTGGAGAGGGATTTTTTATTCCGCCAGGTATTTAAGCGAGAATTCCTCCCCGCTGATGCGCTTGTACAATTCGGGATAGGTGTAGGTCCCGGAAGGTTTGATCACCTCTTCCATCAGAAACTTCCCGAACTTTTTACCCTGGCCCATGATGTCATCCGTTTTGTGGCGCTGCTTGAACACCTCCCTCAGCATGTCGCAGCTTAGGTCGCCCATGAAATAATTGTGCAGGTAGATGGGATGGGTGGTGTGATGGATCCGGAATCCCCAGGGCGGCTCCCCGGCGAAAGGCTCCTCGCCCAGTATCTGCCGGTATGTCTTCCAGTACAGCTGGTGAACATCGTCGATGGTCTTGATGTTCTCCCGATACAGGGCCTGGTCGAACAGGATGGCCGGAACGGCCTCCAGCCGGGTGGCCCGCTCCCAGCGCTTGAGATTGCCAAAGTTCTCCGCCGCCCCGGCCTGGTCCTCTCCGAAGAACTGTCCGTAGAACGATCGGTCATATAAAAAATCCTGGAACAGGTTGGCGAACCCCTCGGAGATGATGCCGCTGACCCCCAGGTTCAACAGCACCTCCCGGGGCTTAAGCAGGAAAGAATGCAGGGCGTGGCCGGTCTCGTGCAGCAGCACGCCGTATTCGTGATAGCGGTTCTCCACGTTGGCCAGTATCCGGGAGTCCTTGGCCGTCTGGATGGGGAAATTATAGCCCCACTCCGACTTGTTGCGGCGGGGGAAGATGTCGTAGGTGATGTTGTATTTGGTGATGTCCCAGCCGAAGTTCAAAAAGAAATCCCGGACCACATCGTAACCGGCCGACATGTCCACCCGGTGGTTGAGCTCCGGGGCCAGTTGGGCGCTGATATAGGCTTCGTCCCACGGTTTTACTTCCGTGTCGCCGATGAATTTTTCGCCGAATTCCGCCTTGATCTTTTTCATGGCCGGCAGCAGTTTGGCAGTCTGTTCCGGCCAGCCGTCGAACATGCTGGCGTCCAGCTCCTGCTGTTCCAGCTGGTAGGCCGCGAAGTTCTTGGCCCCGTAGAGCCGGGCATATTCTTTTCTCAATCCGATCAGTTCGGCGAATCCGGCCTGGAACAGCGGCTGGTTCACCTGGGCCCGGGCCAGGTAGGCTTTCTTTCTTTTCTCCCGGTCCGGCTGGCTCCGCAGGATCTGGGCGATCTCGGTGGAGCGGATCTCCCGGCCATCCAAATTGGAGCGGTGGGTATTGAGCACCTGGGACAGCTGGGTGGCCAGTTTCTGGATCTCCAGTTCCAGCTGGTTCATCTGGTCGGACAGGTGGTAGGGCTTGAAGGCCTTGTACAGGATCTCTTTCCGGCGCTTGTCCTGCGGCTCCAGGTCCATTGCCTGGTGATCCAGAATGGCCTGGTAGTTTTTCTGGTCCTTGAATACCTTGACCATCCTCTGGTAGGCCTTCTGCGAGCCGAAATCGTATCCGGTGGTGTACTGGACCCATTCCAGGCGGTAGTACTGGGCCGACAGCTTTTCCAGCTTGCGGCCGATGGCGCTAAGTTTTTTTATTTGGGACATTGGGGCTCCTATTTTATTTTTCAAACCTATGCATTGATTATACAAGGCTGGGCGGTAAATGTCAAAACATAAACCCCAAAACCAGCCTTGCCTTCCGCGGCAGAACATAGGCCGAGCTTTCCGGGTAGCGCAGTGAGTTGTAGGGATCGTTGACGTAGTCATTGTAGGCGGCCGCATAGGTGAGGTAGAGTTCCTTGTCGTCTATCACCCCGTCGCCGTTCAGGTCCCGCCATTTGCTGTAATCGGGATTGGGATACATCATGGTATGGCCGGAGCTGTCGATGCCACCCGGCAGGCTGTCCAAAACGGTCTTCCCGGCAAAATCATCGTAGGAGGGCGGCGTGCCGTAGGCATCGGTCAGGCCGGTCTGGGGAAAGATCCCGGTGGTGTTCTTGCGGTTGAACAGATTCAATACCTCCAATCCCAGGGTCAGGTTCACCCCGGATAGTTTGAATATCTTCTCCGCCTTCAGGTCGGTGTTGAAGGTCCAGGGCAGCCGTTCGTGATTGATGTCTCCCACGATGTTGCCGTAGAAATATCCCAGCACGGTGTAGGGAAACCCGCTGTTGGCGTTATTGAACAGGCCTATGGATATATCGGACAAAGGCTGCCCACCAAAAAACCACGGACCGAAATCGCTGCCGGATCCCCAGCCCAGGTTCAGGACAAACTTGTGCCGCTGGTCCCAGTTGAGGAAATAAGTATTGATATATTTTGGGTTCAGCAATGGGTCTTCTAGATTGTCAACCCCACCGTATATGTACTCGTGAACAATATTTGGTGCATCAGTGTTATACTTTGTCATCTGAAAAGAATAATTGGCTAAAATCGAATATTCCTTTCCCAAGGGTTTCAACTCATAAGTCAGCTCCAAGCCGCGAATATTGGCTTGTCTATTATTTTTAAATCCACTGTAACTCAATCCAGTTGTAGTATCTTGGATATATGCGGTATCTATCAGATCATAAACATCCTTATAATACATACTTAGGTCAAGCTCTGAGCTCTGCCCGAATCGTCGTGATAAACCGGCATCATAGGCTATGGTGTAGGGCGCCATTAGCTCCGGTTCGCCCAATACAGTGGTGCCCCGGGCAATGTTGGCGGTTAAATTTTTGTACAGATAATCCCACGACGGCTGCTGTACATACCGGCCGAAGTTCACCCGGAAGGAAGCGGACCCTGAGATCTTGTGCAGAAACCCCAGCCGCAGGCTGTACATGGTGGTGTCCCGGGCTTCTATGTATGAGGCGGTATCGGTCAGGTTGAAGTTATTGGCCTTTTTCCCGGCATTGGGCATGAACCGGTCCAGCCTGACTCCGGCGGTAAGCACCAGGTCGCTCAGCTCCAGTTTTTCCTGAAGATAAATAGCCAGGTTGGCCGGATCGAAATCGTAATAGTCCTTGAACGGCACCGGATCCCAGGGCAGTGAATTCTCCTTGAGGTATACCCGGTATTTCTTGAGATCGATGCCCCCCTCCAGGTTGTTCTTTTCGTTCACCTGGTGATTCAATTTAAAGTTGAACCCGTTATAACTGTCGGCCGTCCTCCGCCACAGCCTGGCCAGGCCGTAGCCTACAAAGTATCCCGGGACGCCATAGGGATTGTTGATATTTTTGACATAGCCCTGTCCGGCATAGGCATCGTAGATGCTGTCGCCGTTGGCATCGGCGTCGGACAGGAAGGTGTAATCCTGCCACCAGCTGCGCTCCTTCTCGGCGGCGGTGTCCAGCACCCCGGCCTGGGTCCTGGCGCTGAAGCGGCTGAGGCCCAGCGAATATGAGGTCTTTAGAGAGAGGTCCTGCCTGAACCTCAGGCCCAGCATCCACTCCTTCTTCAATTCGGCGTAGTAGTTATCCAGGTTGTATTTGAAATATGTGCTGTATTGTAATTCCTGCTCCCTGTTGGCAAACCAGGTGAGGCTGGCCTTGGCATTATATCGTTCAAGTTTATAATCCGCCCTTCCCTGCAACCTATACGAATTAGATCCGCTGTGCGGCAGGTATGGCTGGTCCCATTCCTTCCAGCCGTACATCCGGCCGTGGGCCAGCCGGTCCTGTTTTTCCAATTCCCACATCTGCTGGCCGCTGACATCCGATCCCCCGGCGGCGTAAAGGCTGTCGTAGTGCCTGATGGTATCGGCCCAGTCGCCCACCCAGCCGTAACTTCCGCCGCTGCCGGGGACGGTATCCCACACGGAGTGGCTGTAGTACAGGGTATCGGCCCAGATATAATCCTGGGAATGATCGGGCACGTAGATTTTTTCCGGCATATTAAAGGCTATTATGCCTTTGCGGTCTGCAACCTCGGCATTGAACGAAAAACGCAGGTCATTAACCTTGGGAATGGCCGAATTCCAAAAGCCCTCGAATTTGTTATATCCGCTGTTGGTTGATCCTTGGATCATATCCGAAGTCCATTTTATCCCTTTATCGGCCGACGATTCCGACCGTTCGGTAATGATATCAACCGCGCCCGACATGCTTTGCCCGATGGAAACGGGGAACCCCGCCCCGGTGATCTCGATCCCGGCAATGGCCCGGGAGGGGAGGTGCTCGCTGAATACCCCGAAATGCCGGTCGCTGACATCGAAGCCATCCACGAAATACGCTAGCTCGTCATGGTCACCGCCCCGCAGGTGCATCTGCCCGGCATGGATCACCGTACCTGGAGTTTGCCTGATAATATAGCCCAGCCCGGGCTCAGGCATGTTTATTGTTCGTCCGGCCGCTATGGCAAGCTGGCCCGTTCCGTCGGATTCGTTCTCTTCTGCCTGTTTTTTTTGACTGGCCGGCCAAAGCTTCAAAAAAAGTATCGCACCTTTTTCCGGGTAATACAGCACCTCCTTGACCACCGCCGGACTGGATCCTTTCTTCTCCGCCCGGAGGGTATAACTGCCAGCCCCCAGGCTGTCCATAACAAAATAACCGTTGATGTCCGTCCTGGACTCAACGGTCGTTCCATCTATGGTGATCCTGGCCTTTTCCAGTTTCTGCCCGGTTGCGCCGTCGATCACCAAGCCCTCGAGTTTGTTGGCCTTTTCTCCGGCCAGGGAAAGGGCCGCAGACCATAACAGGATGGCAGAGCAGATGATCCTGCGCATATTCGCCTCGCATATAGGGTTGTTTGACGAAGGGCTTCTTTTAAATGTAGTATAACAAAAGACTCTGGATATGTAAATATAAATCTATCTTGTTTTCCCATCCAGCCACTTGCAACCATTGTAAAGCTCCCGGCGGTCCTTGGACCGGTGCCGGCCCTTGGTCACTATCAGGGTGTCCTCAATGCCGTGGGACATAAATTCCCAATGCATTTTTTTGTTGGCCTCCAGGTTCCAGTCCTTCTCCCGGGATATCAGATAAAAATAATGTCCTTTTAACGATTCCCACTTGGCCAGCCCCATGGCCCCGTCATGGGCGCAGATGCAGACCGCCCCTTTGAATTTGTCGGGATGCAGGAAGACCTCCATCATGGCCTGCACCGCCTGCCCGGAAAAGCCGCAGATGAAGACCTTGGTAGTATCCACCGGATAATCGGCAATAAGCTTTTTATAAGTGACCATGATATCGGCATCGTTCTGCCAGGCACTGCGGTGATTTTTTGTTTTGGCCGAGGTGCCGATCACCCAGCCCAGCCTGTCGGCGATGGCCCGGTTGGAATCCAGATCCTTTTGGGTGGCGCCGGTGCAGGAAGTGATGATCAGGGCCGGGGCGGGCTTTTTTATGTCCTGGGGAGCATAGAATAAATCCTGCTGGGCAAACAATGTAGCTCCATTAAACAACAAAATTATGACACACAACTTTTGCCAGTTATTTCGCAATAATATTTTAACCACCCTCATCCCCTCCTTGATCAAGTAGAAGATCCGCCGTAGCGGAGAGGGGATTAAGGGGTGGTCAATGCCAGAGGCATATAACCACGATAGCTGTGCTATTCTCTTTGAAGCCGTCATCGTTTCAACAGACTTTTGATGTTCCTGCCGTATTTTGCCGGATAAGTTTTGATCAGCAGAACTTCCTGGCATTTATTGAAGGCGGCAAATTCTTTCAGAGCCGTACCCAGGACCGGAAAGAATTCTTCAAGATCGTCAATTTTCTTTTCGATATGCAGTGAATTGACGATCAATAATTTATTCTTACGGTCGGCCTTGGGGTCCAGCCGGCCAACCAGCTCGCCGTTCCACAATATCGGCAGGCTGAAATATCCGTATTTCCGTTTGGCGGCCGGGACATAGCATTCCAGGGTATATTCGAAATCGAATATCTCTCTGGTGCGGTTCCTCAGGATGATCAGGTTGTCGAAGGGCGATAGCAGATGGACCTGGTGCTTGGCGCATTCTGATGTGTCGTCGATCCCGGCCAGGTCTTCCTTCAGAATATAATACTTCTTGGGCAGGCCCTCGATGGATATCTGGACTATCTCTCCGCTTTCCTCCAACTCCTTAAGCCATTTGCTCAGCCGGCCGGTGACATGCATGTATTTGTCTATGTCGCCCTCGCTGGCCGGGCCCATGGAGCCCAGGGCCCGTTTGATGAAAAAGTGCTTCTCCTCCCGCTCGCCGGGCAGGGAGATATCCAGGCCCGGGGGCAGCACCCGTTCGGTCAGGTCGTAGATACGCTGGAAATTCCTTCTCTCGCTGACCATCAATTCGCCGCGTAAAAAGAGTACCTCCAGGGCCATCTTCTCCGGCTTCCAGTCCCACCAGACCCCTTTCCGTTTGTTGCGGCCCTCGAAATCGCCGCCGGAAAGCGGGCCCTCTTCGGCCACCCGTTTCTTCACCCGGTCTATGATGTGTTTCTTTCCTTTTATCCAGGATGAAATGTACTTGCTGCGCCGGCCCTGCATGTGAGAAATATAGTAGCGATAGTCTTTGATCGGCAAATAACTGGCGGCATGGGCCCAGTATTCGAATATCTTCCGATCGTCTTTTTGCAATTGATGCAAGTGCTGCTGGCGGTATCCGCTGACCCTGGCATTGAGAGCCAAATGATGCGCCCTCTCGATGATATTGATGGTGTCTATCTGAACATAACCAAGATGGTCGATGGCCTGATATGTGCCTTCCTTGCCCTGCAGGGATGCGGGATCGTCCAGCAATTGCTTGTGCAGGTTGAGAGCTTTGGCCTGATGTAATGATATTTTAGGCATCTATATTATAACCATTCCCCGTCTTGGTATTTTTATCACTGCTTTTTATAATTTGACCTCCCCTGTCCCCTCTCCGCCACGGCGGATCTTCTACTTGATCAAGCAGGGGATTTAAGGGTGGTCATTCGATAAACATTATAACAAAAGGCCGACCCCGTTGGGGATCGGCCTTTTTATACCGTCTGCGGCCTCCTGCCTGGTTGTTAAACTTGACCTCTCCCTGTCTAACGACATCCCTCTCCTGATTAATCAGGAGAGGGATTAAGAGTGAGGCCTATTCCTGCTTGATCTCCTCTATGATGTAGGTCTCCACCACGTCGCCCACCTTGATGTCGTTGAACTGGTCCAGCCCCAGGCCGCACTCGAAGCCGGTCTGCACCTCGCGGACGTCGTCCTTGAAGCGTTTGAGCGAGGCGAATTTTCCGTTGTACACCTCCACGTTGTCCCTTATAAGACGGACCTTGTGGGAGCGGGCGATGGTCCCGGACAGTACCTGGCAGCCGGCGATGGTGCCCACCCCGGATATCTTGTAGGTCTCCCGCACCTCCACCCGGCCCTGCACCACCTCCTTGAACACCGGGGCCAGCATCCCCTTCTGGGCCTTCTGCAGGTCCTCCAGGGCATCGTAGATGATGTTGTACATGCGGATCTCCACCCCCTCGTTCTCAGCCAGCTCCCGGGCCCGCTCCTCGGGCCGAACATGGAAGCCGATGATGATGGCATTGGAGGCCTGGGCCAGCCGGACATCGGACTCGTTGATGGCGCCCACCCCCTTGTGGATGACCACCAGTTTGACCTTCTCGTTGGACATTTTGAACACCGAATCGCCGATGGCCTCGATGGAGCCGGCCATGTCGCCCTTGATCACCAGCTTCAGCTCCTGGATGGCGCCCTCCTGGATCTGGTCGTAGATGCCCTCCAGGGTGATCTTCTTGGCCGGACGGAACTCATGTTCCCGCTTCAGCTGCTGGCGGCGGTTGGCCATCTCCCTGGCGTCCGATTCAATCTGGTAAACCTGGAATGAATCGCCGGCCATGGGGGCCCCCTCAAAGCCCTGCACCAGCACCGCACTGGACGGCCCGGCTTTAAGGATCTGCTTGCCGTGCTCGTCATACATGGCCCTCACCCGGCCGCTGTACAATCCAGCTACAAAGGACTGGCCCTTCTCCAGGGTGCCCTGCTGAACCAGAACCGTGGCCAGGATCCCCTTGCCCTTGTCCAGCCGGGACTCTATCACCGTGCCCTTGGCCGGGCAGTCGGGGTTGGCTTGCAGTTCCAGCAGGTCGGCCTGCAACAGCACCATCTCCAGCAGTTTTTCCACGTTGAGGCCGGTCTTGGCCGAAACCTCCACGGCGATGGTCTTGCCTCCCCAGTCCTCCACCAATAAACCGACCTTGGAGAGATCCTGCTTGACCCGGTTGGAGTCTGCCCCGGGCAGGTCTATTTTGTTGATGGCCACTATGATCGGCACCTTGGCCGCCTGGGCATGGTCTATGGCCTCCCTGGTCTGGGGCATCAGCCCCTCGGTGGCGGCCACCACCAAAATTACGATATCGGTCACCTGGGCCCCCCTGGCCCGCATGGCGGTAAAGGCCTCGTGGCCCGGGGTGTCCAGAAAAGTTATCGAACCGTTGCTTATTTTCACCTCATAAGCCCCGATATGCTGGGTGATGCTGCCGTGCTCCCCTCCGGCCACATCGGTCTTGCGGATGGTGTCCAGCAGGGTGGTCTTGCCGTGATCCACGTGGCCCATCACCGTCACCACCGGAGGCCGCGGCTTCAGGTTTTCCGGGGAAAGCTTTTCCTCCTCCTTCTCCTCCGGCTGGTTGAATTCATCCTGCTCCTCCAGCGCATAGCCGAATTCATCGGCGATGGTGGCCAGGGTATCCAGGTCCAGACGCTGGTTGATGGTGACCATCAAGCCCAGCCCCAAGGCCTTGGCGATCACCTCTCCCGGCTTGGCCCCTATGGCCTGGGCCAGATCGGCCACCGAAGAATACTCCGGCATTTTAACGACCTTTTCGTCAACCGCCTCTGCCGACAGATCCCCCCGCTCCTTGTCTTTATAGGACCTGCGGGCTTTGCCCCTTTCGATGGCGGCCATGGTCTGCCTGACCGTTGCGGCAATGGCCACATGGTCAACCGGCAGCTTTTTATCCTTATGTTTTTTCCGCTTGCGTTTTCTTTTCCGTTTTCCCAGCGCGTCCTCTTCCGCCAGCGGCTTGGGATAGGGGGTGGTCATCTCCTTGGGATAATCTATGGGAGTGGGCACGATCTTGGTGATCACCGGTTTGTGCACCACCGGCCTGGGTGGTACCGGCCTTCTTATCACCGGCTTAGCGCCCGAAACCGCCGCAACCCTTGATACGATAACCGGGGGAGCTTCCTCCACCGCCACCTTGGCCTCGGCTTTGACCGTGGCTTCTTTTTTCTCCTGGATCTTCTTCTTCTGCTGTTGTTCCTGCTTGACCGCTTGCTTCTCCTCCTCGAACTTCAGCTTGACAGACTCCAGCATATCATTGGTGACCAGGCTCATCCGGCTCTTGATATTGAAATTAAGCTCATTGAGCATGGACAGCAGGGCATCGGCCGATATCTTCAGATCCTTGGCCGCCTCAAAAACCTTCACCTCCTTGGCCGGTTTGGCGGCCTCGGCTTTCTTTTTGGCAACGGGCTTCTTCTGGGCCACTTCCGCTTTCTTGGCCACTTCTGTCTTTTTGACCACTTCTGTCTTCTTGACCGCTTCTTTCACCCCGGCTGCCTTGGCTGTCTTCTTGGCGGGCTTGGTGGTTTTCTTAGTCTCTGCCATAATATCTCCTATTCCTGCCGTTCCGATGGTTCTCCGGCCTGGTGCTGCTCATCGTCATTGTCAGATCCTTTTTCTCCGTCGCTGCCGGATTCTTCGGCCGGATTCTCCTCGGCTTTGGCCGGGGTTCCCTCGGCGCCGGGCTCTGCCGGGGTCGATTCTTCCCCGCCGGCAGGCTGGTCGGGAGCCGGCCTATCGGCCGGCTTGGCCGGGGAGTTCTTCTCGTCAAAATGCATCAACTGGGCATCCTTGGCCTCCTTGGCGGCGGACAGCACCTTCTCGGCCGTCTTGGCGCCTATGCCATCGATGCTGGTCAGGCCCTCCTCGCCCGATTCTATCACCTTTTCCACCGTATCCAGCCCGGCATCCTTGAGCTTGGCTTTGATCTTGTCGGAGATGATCAGTTCCTCCATCGGTATCTGCACCTGGGCCAGGGCCTCGAACCTCTCCTGGTACTGGCTGTCGGTCATCACATCTATCCGCCAGCCGGTAAGCTTGGCCGCCAGGCGGACATTCTGCCCCCTCTTGCCGATGGCCAGCGAATACTGGTCGTCGGGGCAGATCACTATCACCCGCCTCTCCTCGGGCTCGGGGAAGGCCTCCAGCCCCTTGGCCGGAGAAAGAGCCCGGGCCACGAACAGCGCCGGATCCGAAGACCAGGATACGATATCTATCTTCTCGCCCGACAGCTCCCGGACCACCGTCTGGACCCTGGCGCCCTTGAGCCCCACAAAAGCCCCCACCGCGTCCACCTTGGCTTCATTGGAGTGCACCGCAACTTTGGCCCGATCGCCCGCCTCGCGGGCAACAGCCTTTATCTCCACCAGGCCCTCTTTTGTCTCCGGCACCTCCTGCATGAACAGGCGCTTGACAAAATCGGGATGGCTGCGCGACAATATCACCTGCGGCCCTTTGATGGTCTTGGCCACATCCAGGACCACCGCCCTGACGGTGCGCCCCTGCTGATATCTCTCCGAACGGATCTGCTCGGAATACGGCAGAACGGCCTCGGTGCGGTCCAGGCTGACCAGGATGTCGTCCCGGCTGATCTGCTGGACCGTCCCGGTGACGATGTCCCCCACCTTGCCGGAGAAATCCTTGAACACCTGCTCCCGCTCGGCCTCCCGCACCTTCTGGAAAAGTATCTGCTTGGTGGCCTGGATGGCCATCCGCCCGAACTCTTCGAACGGCAGGATCACCTCCACCTCATCGCCCGGCTGGGGGTCGTCGATATATTCCGCGGCATCGGCGGCGGAGATCTCCAGGACCGGATTGAGGACCTCCTCGGCCACCAGCTTCTTGGCAAAGATGCCTATCTCTCCGGTATCGTCCTCCAGCTCTACGAAGATGTTCTCCGATGTGCCGAACCGCTTTTTGCAGGCCTGCAGCAGGCCCATCTTAAGGGTTTCGATGACAAATTCCTTGCTCAGGTTTTTGCGCCTGGCGATCTCGCTCAGGGCTTCAATTACGTCTAGGTTGGACACGCTTTACTCCTTGTATGTATGTGATCCTGGTGTTATTTTTCTTACCCCCTCCCGCAGCCCACTTCGCCGAAGTATGCTATAACAGACGCCTATCTTCGGTTACGAAGGCTGAATCGGCAAGGGTTTGGGGTCAGGTCTTTTTCAATTCCACTTCCAGCCGGGCTTTTTTTATCTGGGCCAGCGGCAGCCAGACCGATGCCTGATCCTTCAGGACGATCTTGACCATTCCGTTCTGGACATCACCGATGTGCCCGATGAAGGTGTTCTGGCCGTTCAGGGGCTGGCTGATGACCACCTTGACCGGCCGGCCGGCATAGCGAAGGAAATCCTCCGCCCTCTTCAGCGGCCGGTCCAGGCCGGGGGAGGATACCTCCAGATTATAGGGCTGCGGGATGGGATCGCTGGCATCCAGCTCGGCCGAGATCCGGCGCGACAGTCCGCTGCAATCCTCCATGGAGACCCCCTGCCCGGGGCGGTCTATGAACACTCTTAGAAAATCCCCGCCGGCCTTGTATTCCACGTCCACCAGCTCCAGCCCCATCTCGCCGGCCAGGGGCCGGGCCAGTTCCTTTATTTTGGCGATGATCTCTTCGGCGGTAGGGTTAAGTTCCATTCGGTGCTCTGCTTTTAAGATTAGAAACTCGAGTGCCGGCCATTCTCGCACTTCATTGCATTCAGCATAAACTCCAGCGGGAAGCCCGTCCGGGTTGTCAGTTTTCGCGCTTGTGCGCTGAAGCGCTATGGCGCGCAAGCACGAACCTGATAAAAAATCTCTGCGCCTCCATGATTGAGTTTCCGGCTGGTTTTTCGGATAGCAAAAGAGAGCGGGCTTTGTACCCGCTCTCCTAAAAATCAAGTCTGGAGGTATTATAGCCTAAAAGGAGATATAATGCAAGGATTTTTTTGCCCGCTCCCAGTCCTCCACCGGGCCTTTGATAACCTTGAAAAGGGTATGGGTCTGGATATTTTTATCGCTAAGTATTGAAATATGCCTCTGGACATCCCGCTTCTTCAGTTTCTTCAACAGATGGCGGAGTTCGTATTCCACCTGGCCCGCAGCCACCTTTATTTTTGGCGCTTTCTTTTTCGAGGATATTTTTTTGCCGTCGAAGCTGTATCCTCTGGCCGCCGATTCTTCATGAACCCCGAGCAGATAAGCACCGATGGCCGCCAACGGGTCCTTTTGTCCCTTGAACCTCTGCAGCTGGGGATGGCTCCTGTAGCCCTTGGTCCCTCCCTGGAGGACCTTCTGGGCCAGCAATCCCTCGCGCCACACGGCTAAAAGACCCTGGCGGTCCAAATATTTTGGATGTAATGACCAGAGGCGCATTGGGCTATTTCGATTTGTTTATCATCTCGGCCGCGATCCGTCCCGATTGGTAGATGGTGGGCAGGCCCGAGCCGGGGTGGGTTCCTCCGCCCACCAGGTAGCAGTTGCCGAATTCCTCGAATTTGTTATGGGGGCGGAAGGACAGCATCTGGCTGATCTTGTGGCTCAGGTTGAAGGTGGCCCCGTTGTATATCCCGTACTCCTGCTCCCAGTCAGCCGGGGTGATGATCTTCTCGACCTCGATGTGCTGGTCCAGATCCTTAAGCTCGGTCTTCTGCTTGATTATCCCGATAACCCGGTCCCTGAAGGCCTTGCGCTCCTTCTGCCAGTCAATGCCAGAGGTCTGGTTGGTCACCGGCACCAGCACGTAGATGGCAGATTTGCCTTTCGGCGCCAGGGTGGGATCGGTGATGCTGGCATTCTGGATATAGACCGATGGGTCTTTTGACAGCATCTTGCGACGGGCGATGTCCTCCACATTGTCCCGGTAATCTTCGGCGAAGATCACATTGTGGTGCGGGATGTCGTACAGCTTGTCCAGGCCCAGGTAGAGCATGAAGGTGGAACAGGAGTATTCCATCTTTCTGAGCTTTTGATCGGTGTATTTCCTGCGGTCCTGAGGTGCTATAAGATGGCTCATGGCCCAGGCGAAATCGGGGTTGATGATCACCGCATCGCCCCGCACCTCCTGTCCGTTCTCCAGAAGTATTCCCACGGCCTTCCTGTTCTCTATAATGATCCGCCTGACCGGAGTGCTTAGGTGGATCTTGCCCCCGTCTTCGATAACGACCTTGGCCATGGCCTGGGATATCCGGGTCAGCCCTCCGATGGGGTGATAGATGCCGAAGCGGTGCTCGATGATGGAAAGAATGGTAAAGGTGGCCGGGCACTGCCAGGGCGACATGCCCAGGTACTTGGCCTGGAAGGTCATGGCTATCCGCAGGTGCTCGTGCTTGAAGTATGCCGCCAGCCGGTGGTAGACCGAAGCAAAGGGGTCCAGCCGGGGAATGGCCTTTATAAAACGGGGCCTTAAGTATGAGAGCAGGCTGCCATAAGGCACCTTGAGGCAGGGATAGACCCGATCGAACTTCTTGCCCTCCTCCTTTTTGAACCTTAGATAATTCCGCCCGTCCCCGGGGAATCTTTTTTCGATCTCCTGGGCCATCTTATCCTGGTCACCGGATGGGAAAAAATCATCCTTGCCGTCAAATCGCAGGCGGTACAATGGCTCCAGCGGCTTCAGTTCCAGATGATCCTCCATCTTTCGGCCGGTCTCCTTGAAGATCTCGTCCAGCACTTCCAGCAGCATCAAAAAGGTTGGCCCGGTGTCGAAAGTGAATTCGCCCAACTTGATGGGGGCGTTGCGCCCGCCCACCACCTCCTTCTTTTCGTATATCTCCACCTGGTGTCCGCTGTGGGCCAGCAGCATCCCGGCGATCAGCCCGCCCGGCCCGGCCCCGATGATGATGACTTTCTTCTTAGACATAAATTTTATCAATTGTTATTAAAATATCGGGTTCAACCTATTTTTTACGTCCAAATTTCTTGGTACTTTGGTGCCTTTGTGGCAAGAATTCATATCAGGTTCTTCTCGGCAAAGCTGTAATGCCCCAGCCTTCCCACTATGATATGATCCAGCAGCCGGATATCCATGGTCTTGGCCACGCTGATGATGGAGTCGGTCAGGGCCTTGTCCTCCGGCGACGGCTGGCAATGCCCGCTGGGGTGGTTGTGCATCAGGATCAGTCCGGCGGCATGGCAGTCCAAAGCTTCCTTGATGATCCGTCGGGGATAGACCGCGGCCTTGTCCACCGTCCCCTGGTTTATGATGCTGTGTTTCAGCACTTCGTTCTTGGTGTTGAGGTAGATGCACAAAAAAACTTCATTCGGCTGGCCAGCCAATTTGGACTTGGCAAAATTAAGCACCGTCTGGGGAGATGAGAGCACGTCCCTTGATGACATCTCGTTGGTCATATAATACTCGGTCAGCGCCTTGTTCAATTTTATCAGGATGCCGGATCCCGGGCTCAACCCCTTGACCCGGCCCAGTTCCTCGGAGGAAGCATCCAGCACTCCGGAAAGCCCGTTGAATCTCTTTATCAGTTCCTTGGCCAGGGGTTTGATGTCACGCCGGGGCAGGGCATAGGTCAGCAACAGCTCCAGCAGTTCATAGTCGTGCAGGCTGTCCCCTCCGGTTTTTAGGAACCTGTCTTTCAATCGTTGCCGGTGTCCGGCATTAAGCTCCCTGTTATCCATTTCCCACCTGCTAAATTTTCATGACCAGATTGTTGTTGGAAATACTCTCCGATGATGGAAATCGGCTTGCATATTTGCCGGGTTTGTTATACAATACTTTTGAACCATCTTTTCCGAGGAGGTCTATGGAAAACTATACCATTCTGGTGGTCGAGGATGAGGCCAACATGGCCCGGCTGCTGGAATTTCAACTGCGGAAGGCCGGCTATCAGGTGATCCAGGCCCGCGACGGCCAGGACGGCCTTCAGGTGGCCCGGGAGAAACAGGTGGATCTGATCCTGACCGACATCATGATGCCCATGATGGACGGCTACGAACTGTGCCGGGCCGTCAAGAAAAGCCCCGATCTGAAGCACCTCCCGGTGCTGATGCTCTCGGCCAAGATAGACCGGGCCAGCATCATCCATGGTTATGCGGTGGGCGCCGCCCGTTATCTGACCAAGCCCCTCAAGCGGGAGGAGCTCTACAAGGGCATCGACCTGCGGCTGAAATACGCCTCCAAGGCCCGGTCCATGCTGGCCCGCAAAGCCAAGGAGTGGTCCGGCAAACTGTCGGTGGTCAATATATTCAAACTGCTGGAATTGTTCTCCGTCGGAGGCTGGACCGGCCGCATAGAAATAATCAATATCGAAGGACAGCACGGCTGCCTGCACCTGAACCAGGGGGCCATCGAGCACTGCAGCCTGGAGGGGCAGATCAATATGTTCAACATATTCGTGGTGCTGTCGTGGGAGCAGGGCTCCTTTGAGGCCACCCGCTATTGATCCCCTCCCGGGGCGCCGCTGTCCGCTCTGGGTGAAGTTACCTTGCCAGGGCTTTCTGTCTTAAGCCCTCGGGAAATTTTTCTATGGCACACCTCAATGCCGTCCGCGGCATTTCCTTTTTATTCTCGATCACGTAGTCAAAGACCTCGCGTTGGTGATTATCCCCGGCCACCTTCAGCATCCAGCCGTAGCCCTTCTGCACCAGATCCTCTTTATCCGACAAAAGGATGTCAGCCGTCTTGAAGGCCTCTTTAAGGAAAAACCCCCGGCGCAAACCGTAGATCAGGGCCACGCCCGAGGCCCGGCGCATCCACCACTTGGGCGATCCGGCCCACTTTAGGACCCGGGGGGCATACTCCGGATGATGATATAGAAAACATCCCAAGGCATGGGTACAGAGATCGTCCACCCCGCCCCAGTCCGGGGCGAATTTTTTTAGCCATTTTTCGAACCGGGAGAAATCGCCGGGCTGGTATCTCTTTCTTGATCGGTAAGCCCAGTCGAAGGCAATGGTCCGCTCCTCGCTGAGGCCGGATCCCAGCAGGTGGCCGCATAGTTTGAAAATATCGTCCCTGGGCCGGTCCTTGATGGCGGCATAATATTTTTGGGAGATCTTTCGGACCGCCGGGGTCCTGACCCCGTAAAGTTTTATCCCCTCCTTGAAAAAGACCTGGATCGCCCGGCGGTATCCTTCATCGCTGCCGGCTTTCAGGTCCTTTCGTATCTCTATTACCAGCCTTTTCAATTCGCATCCCCCGCACCGATCACCCGGCGGATCATTTTACCATCGCTATTGTACAGATCGGTGGACACCAGATTGGTGCCCGGGTCAAGGTAATTCACCCTGCGGGAATAGCCCTTCCGGGCGGCGAATTCCGGCCGGTAAAAGTGCTCCACCCGGCTGGTGCTGCCGCCGGAGTATGGCAGGTTGTAATAGTTGATTATCTTGTAGCAGCCGGTCCTGCGGCTGTAGGGTTCGGTAAGGAATATCCGGGTCTCCTTGATCTTTTTCTTCAAATCGAAGAGATCGTTTATGTAGAGACATTTGTCCCCGTGCGTCGGGTCGCCCCGATAGGAGATGCTGATGGTCCTTCCGCCGTAGATGTTGTTCCGGTCTATGACCCTGATCCGGTTGTTGGGCAGGCGGCTTCCGGCCAGCATCAGGAAGGATATGAAAACCAGCCCCAGCAAAAAATGCAGGTAAAAGAAAGGCTGGCGTTTTTTATTTTTAATGATCCTCATTTTTCCACCGATAAATGTCCAGGTCTATCGTTCCGGCCAGGCTGAACTCCACCCCCTCGCTCTCCAGCATGACCCGCTGTTCCTCGTAGCCCTGGCTTGGTTTCAGGGATATCTGTCCCTTGCCGTTTATCACCCGGTGCCAGGGAAGTTTTTCCTTGCCCGAGCTGGAATGCAATATCCAGATGACGGCCCGGGCACCCCTGGGATTGCCGGCCAGGGCCGCGATCTGCCCATAAGACGCCACCTTGCCGTGCGGGATGCGTTTGATGACGGAGATTATGTTGGAGGAGAAGGTCATGCTCTTTGGCTGTCCTAAGCTAGTTTATCTAAAGCCTCTTTCACCGCACCAGGATGCCTGACCATAATATATTTCCATTGTCCGTAACTGCCATCCCGGTTGACCGCCGCCACCCATCTTTGGGCAGCGGCTTTTTTTTCATTTTCGTGCTCGTCGAAGCCTTTTGTTTCCAGAATGAGAAAATAAGGTGTTTGACTGTCTGGCGCACTTTTCAGGTGGATAATAAAGTCGGGCACATAATCGTGGGGTTGCCCATTATAGGTATATGGTATAGAATATCCAAGGCCAGCATTCTTAACAAATGAATCAACCATAGGATGGGTGTCTATATAGTAAGCGGCTGATTGTTCCCAGCGCAAGGTGTCGGCGACCACATAATTCAGATGGCTTTTTGTTACTTCTCTTACATCCTTAGATGACCAGTAATCCACCTCATGGGTTGACCCCGGTCCCCGATGCTGCTCATAACGCGGGATTTCCAAGGTCTCTCCTGTATCATCAACCGGTTTGATGGCTTTGCCAATGTTATCTATCGCCCAACCATAGTAAGGAGAGAGAAATAAATCAACCTTTTCAGACGGCGGCAGTGCTTTTACATGGTTGTCTATATAGCTGCGGACAAAACCAAGCAACTGTGGGAAAAGGATATGGGTTGGTAAATCGTTTTTTGATGTTCTATTTCGCAAATCGCGCACCAAGTCCTTGGTTAATTCAAAAGCCAGCTCCTGCAATCTGTGGCCTTGACGAAAATGCTCAAGTGTTAACATATCGGCTCGGCCGGGGCCTAATAGCGATGGCCGGCCTTGATTGCTGGGCAATGCGGCTTTTAATTCAACTTCCGGTGGGATTTTGGCTGGGTCTAGAGTGACTGGTGTAACCTGATCCCAGTCAATTTTTATTTTATTGCTGACAGCCTGCGTATACCCTTCCACCCTGGGAAACGAAATAGCGAAATATTCCTTTTCCGGAATGGCATGAACATGGTGTTTTATTTTAGGCGGGGGAGGTGTTCCACCGGGATTGGCCTTATAGGGAATAACCTCAAAAGGCACGCCCAGCACCTGGGCCAATTCTTCGGGGTAGCGGCCGTTATCATCCAGATCGCTATAGTTGCTGCGGCGCAGACCCCGGCCCACCACCTGCTCGCACAACAATTGTGACATGAAGGGCCTAATGCCGATGATATGGGTGACCGTGGTGCAATCCCATCCTTCGGTCAGCATGCCGACGCTGACGATGCAACGTATATCCCGGCCCGGCGGGGTTAATGGGCGTTTTAATTTCTTGGCCAGTTCCTCAAAGCCTGGCGGGTATATCGGATTGCCCTGCAGATCAAGCGGCCAATATTTCTTGCCAATAGTATCCAGGGTGCGTCTCAGCCACTGCATTTCATCCGATTTGCCATTGTCGCCGTCCGTTTCATCAACCACTTTTGAATCTATCCGGATAGTGTTAACGGTTTTTTCTGAGTTGCGAAGGCTGGCTATGTTTAGCGAAGGGATCCCTGACGGGCAAGTATCCTGGGCGATCCACTCATAAATGACTTTGGCTATTTTGGTATTTTTGCAGACTATTATAAACACCGGCGGCCGGTCATCATCCTGGTTCTTCTCCCATTGTTTGCGCAGGTTTTCCCACTCACCGGACAGCATGATAATGGGAGCATTGGCATATTTTAGGATGGCCTCAGGTTTTGGGGCTGCCTTGGAAGCCCCTTTTTCAGCCGGTGTCAGCTGACCGGTCACCCATTTCCAAAGGTTAAAATATTTGGGCCTCTCTTCTCCTGAAGTGTCGCGCAGAGGGAATTGGGGGATTTTTACCAGGCCGGACTCTATGGCATCGGTAAGGGGGAAGTCGCTCACCACCCAGGGAAAAGGTTTGTTGGTATCCTGGCCCACCCGGCTTAGGAAATACGGGGTAGCCGAGAGGTCAATGCAGAAATTTATGCCCCGGTGTTTATGGATGCGATCCAAGCCGTTGATCCAAATGGTGGCCTCCTGAAAGAATTCCTCGGCCTCTTCGTCCTCTCCAAACAGGTCGGTTTCTAGATCATCTTTTAAGTCGGGCCTGATGCGATAGGCGTGGTGAGCCTCATCGTTGAATACCAGGATATTCTCCTTTTTGCCGACATCTCGGCCCAATACTCGTTGCAGCCACGAAGCATCGCTTTCCAGATACCGGGTGGATTCCACTTTTGCCTTGATAAGATTGCCCTGCTTGTCCGTCTCCTCTCTTATCACCCTCAACAAACCCGCGGATACCTGTTTTTTGTAATCTTCCAGGGAAAGATAGCGCTTGCCCCGGGCCGTGGTCGACTTGTCGGAGATGTGGACTGTCTCGGTATCGGTTTGCTGAACGCCGGAACGTATGACCTTGGCTCCATTGTTAAGCGAGGTCGTTTCCTTGACCTCAAAGTCATGCCAATTCTTTACCAGCACCTTGCCTTTAAGCAGTTGCGGCATCAGATGGGGGGGCACCAAATCGCGGGTACGATAAACGCTGGCTTCTCCAACATTGGGGTCAAGCTCGGCTAAACGGTAGCGTATTGTCACAGTAGGGCACATTACCAGAGCCACGTCCGAGTATTGGGAATTAGAACGGTCGCTGGCCTTATTCAAAATGCTCCAGGCGATCAGCATGCCCATCACGGTAGTTTTGCCGGTGCCGGTGGCCATCTTGGTGGCATAACGCTGAAAGGCCTTGATCCCCTCAGCGATTTGAGACTCGTTGGGATGATCCTGGGGGATATCCAGACCCTGCCGCAGGTCGGCCCGGGCCTCGCGCAGGAATATTACCGTCTCGGCCGCCTCCAGCTGGGCATAGAATAAACGCCACTTGCGCCCGTCCCGCCGCCACCATTCCATCAACTCGCGGGATATCTTGGTGGCTCCGGGGTATCCCTGCTCCCGCCATTTTTTTACCCGTAGGCGGATGTCGTTGACCAATACCATTTCATAGCCGGGCGAATAATCGCGAGAAGGCGCCAACACCCCTTCCAGTTCCCATTTGACGTCGGTGTCACTGGGGGGATAGACAATGGAAGGACGCCGGCCGGACTTGCGCTGGGCCATCTCGCCTTCCTTGATGAACCAGAATTCCTTGGGTTCCTCAAAGGGCGAATTGAGAATTGGTTCAGAAACTTCGAAATTATTCATTGCATATCCAGTAAAATAATTGCATTATCTACCAATTTGGTTTCAGACCTATTCCATTGGTTATCAAGATACTGTTTTGGGTTGGCTATCTCAGTGAGTATGTCCCAAGCAAATTGGTGTACTTCAATGAATTTGTTTCTTGATTCTCCGGTGTTTCCGTAAAGCTTATTCAGCGTGTTTGTTCCATCTATTGGCAGGCATGCTTTTGGGAAAATGAAATGCAGGCATTTCGAATTGGAAATTAATTTACTATTAGTTTCCATCAATATTAAAGAGTTATAAAGTTCTTTTAAGTATGGAATAATATCCTTATTTTGTGACCATGAAAACAATTCAAGTGCCTTCTCTGTCTCGGTGAATAAATCCCTATTTTGTTGGATATTTTTCTTAAAGTCAGAGTAATCTTTCATTTTAGCCCCACGGCTATTCATATCCCAAGAAACAAGAGTGGCGTATAACATCTCCACACAAGGGTCAGAACCTATAAAGTCTAAAACCGACGGTTTCTGTTGCCGCAACTGTATTACACGATGATAGAAATGTAAACTTGGTCCGCCACGGTAATTAGTATTAATGCCGGAGATACGGGTTGTAATAATATTTCTAACCCGTTCTATTTTATTCTGTCGTTTTTTTATCATGTCATTATATAACCTATTCCATCTTCTTGGTCACGATCAACTCATTCCCCCTGTCGTCGATAACCTTCACCGCAATGGTCTTATGCTCGCCCAAACTGAACGGCGCGCTGACAGTTCCGGCCAGATGGTCCCACACCCCCTCGTCGTAGGCCCCGCGCAAAGCCTTTTTAAGGCTCTCCCAGGCTCCGGTACGGGGGAAGAAGGCCTGGGTTACATGGAAACAAAGCCCATTGTAATCGGAATCCAAGAACCAGGCTGGCACCTCGTCGCCCTTGATGTGATCGTTGTTCATGGTGGCCGGGTCAAAAGTATCCAATCCCAGAAGTTCCACCTGATAGCTGTCGTCCTTGCTTTTATTTACCTTGATGTCCGGCAGGCCGCAGACCGAGAATATCTGGCTGGTGCGCATGTTCTTCAGCAGATCACCCATCATGATGTCCGGGGTCATCTGGACGTAGGTGGCCGGGATGCCCACAGTCTGCTCGCAATTATCCACCAACTGGCGGGCATTGGGTTGGATGGCAAAGCCGATGACGTACAAATGGACATAGCCTCCCTTGGCGTGGGCCTCGCGGGCCGCCTCGTAGACTAATTTCTCGCTGACCGCGCCGTTCTCCGGGCCAAAGACAAAGGCCACGGCCTTGTCGTTCTCCACCGCCTCGGCCGAAAGGGAAAGGGATTTGATAGGAGGCCGGATATTCTTAAAGGCCAGGGTCCTGTTACCAGGCAGTTGGATCACCGGGCTGAGGCGCAGCACTTCCAGCATCCGTTCGATAAATTTATTGCGCTCCTCGGGGCTGGTGCCGGAATCTTCAACCCCGTCGCCTTCCCAATCCACCGGGGTGGGAATAGTGGCCTCAAAGCTGAACGGCCCGGCCACCCTGATGATCTTGTTTTCTTCCTCTTTTTCCGGCCGGTCCACCAGCACCTCTTCCTTGGGAGGCTGGTTGTTGGCGATAGACTCAAGTGTAATATGCGGCACAATGCCGCCCACTTCCTCGCCTTTGCGGTTTTGCCTGCGCAGATACTCAAACCCTCCGGCCGGCCCTCGTTTTGGGTCTTTTAGTTTGAAATATGGGAATGTGGCCGTAAGCAGACGCTGTTTGGCCAGGGCCAAGGGCACGCGCGAAACATCGCAGGTGATCCACCGCCGGCCCCATTGCTCGGCCACATAGGCCGTGGTGCCGCTGCCGCAGGTGGGGTCAAGTACGAGATCGCCGGGTGACGTAGTCATAAGCATACAACGCTCAATAACCTTAGTATTAGTCTGAACAACATAAAATTTTTCGCCCGATAAACCAGCCATTGCTGTATCTGTCCAAACAGCATCTATAGGATCCCCAGGCGATTCATCTACATATAATTTATACATAAGAGAATTACCGACAGCCACCAATCTGTTTAACTGTGCAGCTCTATCTAAACCTTCTGGAGAAACGGACCAATGTCTATTTTTACCAGGGTAGTAATCTACACCATCAAATTTATATGAACCAGAGCGAGTATTACTATAATCTTGCGAGTTGCATGGAACAAGTCTAAATCTTCTCGTACCTTCTGGTATTATATTATCATCCGTAATTTCATCGTTAGTTAAACGTCTATATTGGCCGTTTACTAAGTCGATAAAACAGTAATCCCTGTTAAAATTTTTATTGCCTTTTTTACTAATGAAATATTTATAATATTTAAGCGCCGTATCATCTTTTGAATACCATAGAATAAAATCAAATGTTTGCTCAAGCCTTTTTGTCGCAGCACCTCCTGATTTTTGAAAAGCAATAAGTGCTTGGAAATTCTCTAAACCAAATATTTCATCCATCAATTCCCTTACATGATGCACATTTTCGTCGCTTATCTGCACGAAAATGCTGCCAGTATCTTTTAGCAGTTCACGCGAAAGCAGCAATCGGTCGCGCATATAGGTAAGATAGCTGTGCAGGCCCAGTTCCCAGGTATCCCGATAGGCCTTTACCATCTCGGGCTCGCGGGTCATGTTGTCGTCATCGTTGTGCTTCACGTCCCGCCGCCGCACGAACGGCTGGAAATTGCTGCCGAACTTCACCCCGTAGGGCGGATCCATGTAGATCATCTGCACCTGGCCGCCCAGGTTCTCGTAATGCAGCAGCGAGTTCATGCACACCAGCGAGTCGCCCAGCATCACCCGGTTGGTCCACTTATCCTGGTATTCATAGGCCTTCAACAATTGGTCGGTAATACTATGGTGAGGGTCGCCGATCATCTCATAGATATCTAATTGGGCTGCATCCTTACGATGGCTTTTCAAGGTTTCAATAATGGTCTTAGTTGAGAGCCGTTCGTGCACGAACAGGGGAAGGGTGGGCACCTCGAACGACAAGCGCTCGGCCTTGCCCGCCCAATTAAGGAACGGCTGGCTGAGCGTTTTCAGCTCCTGTGCGGCCTGCTTGGCTTTTTTTAGGTCATCGGATTCCAAAATTTGGGTGATGAGGGCTTCACCCTGCTCCCGGGCCGGGTTCTGGCCGTCCCAAACAAGTTCCGGGGCGAGCGAGGAATCGTATTTATAAACTTTAGGCGGCTTTTTCTTTTTGAACTGGGCCTGGGTGCCGGCATCCGGCCGCAGTGGCACGGTGGCCTCGGGGTGGTCGTAGTCCTTGGTCTGTTTGTTGGCCCCGGCGGTGATTGTCTTTGCCAAACGCGCAGTTACCATGGCTTCTGCTTTCGTGTTATCATCGCTGCCGATGATGCGGTCGATAATTGCTTTTTTCTCGCGGCCGCTATCGTCCAACCCCAGGTCTGTGCTTATCTTCTTCAGTTCATCACGGGTAAGTTTGGAAAGGATTTCGGCAATCCCGGCTTTCTTGGCCAGCTCGTTGGCAATAAAATCCTTGGTCGCGCCGGTCAGACCGGAAATATTGTATTCCCGGGCCAGATCCAGCAGGCGAGCGCGGGAGATGAGATTCAGTATTTCAACGGAAGAACGCATCAATTATTTCCTTTCGGTTGGTTCAACAGTTCCAGAAGCTCGGGGACGTAGTTTTTTGCGTTTTTAATAACTTTTGTTTTCCAGCCTTTAGAGAAATCATTATATAAAGCGATAAAGCTGCCCACCAAATCAGGGACGGTTTTTACGAAGTCAATTAATGATTGCAGAATTCGTATGTCTTTTTCACGTTTCTCGGCACTTCTCTCTTTAAGCACCAGCATCTTTTGCAATATAAAGGCTTCAATTTTGGGAAGGACTATGGTTTTGCCTTTATAAGTTAAATTAATGGTGTTGGCCTGCAATAGGTTCATAAAATCAAGACCTTGGGCGTTGATCGAGATATCCGAAAAACGATTGCTTTTAGGCCGTCCCGCACCCGCCTGATGGGTTAAAAATTCTATTTCCAATTCAGCTTTGGCATATTTTTCGCCATAACCCGACCGGGCGCCGATATATTGATATCCCATCTCCAACAGCATTTTGCTTAAGTCTATTTTAGGCGATACCCGCAAGGGTTTTGGCAGCAAAACATCAACGTCGTTTGTCCTTAAAGCCATTAATTCTTTACCGTCAAAGTATACGTTTTTATAAAAATAGACGCACCAACTGCCGACGATAATGATCCGTTCCAATACTCCGTTATCATGAAGCAGTTGTAAAAAATTTTCAAGGTCTTGTAATTGACTTGAGGGCGAGGATTCGCTTGATGTCTCGGATGTCATTTCTCACCGATTTTAAATTTATAATATATTCCCGGCATTTTGCCAGTTTTTGCCGCAGTTCTTTGACTTTGTCCGAATCGTATGGCCCTAGGTATTTGAATATTATCCGGTCCTTATCCCGGTAGGCCAAATAGGCATAAGCAGCATTACTCCTTTTTTTTACGGCAATGCTGCCCTTGGGGCACTGGTTAATATACTCTATGTATTTTTTTTCAAGTACCCGTAACCGCGCCAGTTCCTCTTTAAGCATGTTGCTTAAAATGTAATAAGCCATATAATATGCCTAACAAATGTTTGTTTTCATTATATAATGTTAGGCAAGAAATGTCAACATTTAATTTTTCCCCGTTGCCTAACATTATAATACACATTTGATAATGTGTTAGGCATATTCAATACGTAACTCGTTGATTATTAAGTATATATAAAATATTTAAAATAACAATAATGAATTTAAATAACACTTGACAAACAGTTAAATATTTATTATATTTAATGCAGACCTATAGCTCAACTGGATAGAGCGTTCCCCTGCTAAGGGAAGGGTTGCGGGTTCAAATCCCGCTAGGTAGATGGTTTATAAAGGAATCATCTACAAGGCGAGGACACCCAAGTCAAAGCGGCGGCCAGTAATGGCCGCCGCTTCTGTTTTCCCTTTACGCCTTCTTCTCGTTCTTGTCAATTATCTGGGTAAAGTACTTCATGAACTCTATCGGTAACGGGAAGATGATGGTGGAATTCTTCTCCACCGCGATCTCGGTCAGGGTCTGCAGGTAGCGCAGCTGGACGGTCACAGGCTCCTGGGCCATCACCGAGGCCGCATCCCGCAGTTTGGACGAGGCCTGGAACTCGCCGTCGGCGTGGATCACCTTGGCCCGGCGTTCGCGCTCGGCCTCGGCCTGCTTGGCCATGGCCCGGCGCATGCCCTCCGGCAGGTCCACATCCTTGACCTCCACCGCCTGCACCTTGATGCCCCAGGGATCGGTGCGTTCGTCGATCACCTTCTGCAGGGTCTGGTTGATCTTCTCCCGGTTGGAGAGCAGTTCGTCCAGTTCGTGCTCGCCCAGGATGGAACGCAGGGTGGTCTGGCCCATCTGGCTGGTGGCATACATGTAATCCTCCACCGCGATGATGGCCTTGTCGGGCTGGAACACCTGGAAGTACATCACGGCGTTGACCTTCACCGAGACGTTGTCCTTGGTGATCACCTCCTGGGCCGGCACGTCCAGGGCGATGGTGCGCAGGGTCACCTTGACCATCTTTTCGAACATGGGGATCAGGATGATCAGCCCCGGGCCCCGGGTGCCCACATAGCGGCCCAGCCGGAATACCACGCCCCGCTCGTACTCCCGCAGGATCTTGATGGTATTGACCAGGATGAACAGCACGAAGATAATTAGAACAATGTAACCTGTCATGGTTTTTCTCCTTTATGAATGTTGATTATTTAAGCGTTTAGCGTAAAGCGCTTAGCGTTAAGGTTCTTTTTGTCTCAAGCCAACTATCATTTTCCAGAGCATTCTGCCGATTTCCTGCGATAGGGAATATAAGCTTGTAAAATCATTTTCCTTTAAATAGCCAATATCTTTCGAAAGCATCAATTGCGTCTGCAGTTCTGCCAATGAACCATTTGCCGTATATAAAAATTGAATATATTCCTTGCGATTTTTGCGTGCATAGCCCTCGGCAATATTTGAGGGAATTGAGACCGAACACCTCCTGATCTGGGAGGTCAGACCGAAATTTTCCTGGCTGGGAAACGCCTTGGTTATTTTATATATCTCAATACACAATTTATATGATTTTTGCCAAACGATAAGGTCGGCAAAACTTTTAGTGCTATACATGCATTTCTCCGTTCCCTATCCGCTTTACGCTTTCCGCTACTCGCTCTTTATGACTTTCAGCCTCATTCCCTTCACTTCCACCACCCTGACCTTGGCTCCCTCGGGTATCTCAGCATCCGACCAGGCGTTCCAATGGGTGCCCTCCACGAATACGCTGCCGCCGTCCTTGTTGACAACCGTCCGGGCGTCGCCCTCCCGTCCCAGCAGGCCCTTGTCGCCGGAGACCGGCCTGGTCCTCAATGTCTTTATGGACAGCCAGACCCCGATGATGAAGAAGGCCGCGGTCACCAGCACCACCGGAATGATCACCTGCAACGAGACTCTCATGGCCGGGTCCGGCGTCTGAAAAAGCATCACCGATCCTAAAAACATGGCAACTATACCTCCTATGCTAAGTATTCCGTGCGAGGCTATCTTTACATCTAAGATGAACAACACAATGGCCAGAATTATCAGCAGCATCCCGGCATAATTGACCGGCAGGGTCTGGAACGAGAAGAAGGCCAGAATCAGCGATATGGCTCCCACCACCCCGGGAAAGATGGCCCCAGGATTGGAGAACTCAAAATACAGCCCCAGCAGTCCGGCCATGAACAGAATGTAGGCGATATTGGGATTGGAGATAATGGACAGGATCCTGTCCCGCCAGTTCATCTCCACCTGGACCTTTTCCGCCCCCTTGGTATGCAACACCACCGTATCCTGGCCCATCACCACCTGCCTGCCTTCCAGAAAAACCAGCAGGGCTTCGGTATCGTCGGCGATCAGGTCTATCACTTTCCGCTTGAGCGCTTCGGTCTCGGATAAGGAAACGCTGCTACGCACCGCAGAATCGGCCCAGGCGATGTTGCGCCCCCGCTTCTCGGCGATGGATCGGATGTAGGCCGCGGCGTCGTTGGTCACCTTGCCGGACATGGTGCTGTCCATCTGCCCGGTGCCGACGGATACCGGATGGGCCGCCCCGATGCTGCTGCCCGGCGACATGGCCGCCACGTGTGAGGCCATCGTGATGAACGCCCCGGCCGAGGCCGCCCGCGATCCCTGCGGGGCCACGAACACCACCACCGGAACCTTGGAGGCCATGATGGCCTTGATCACCTGGCGCATGGACTGATCCAGCCCGCCGGGTGTGTCCATCTCTATGATCAGGCATTCCGCCTTCTGATCCCGGGCCTTTTCTATTGACTGGACCATAAAGCGGGCCGAGGCCGGACTGATGGCGTCCTCCACCCGGATGATCATCACCTGGGAGGCCGTTGATAGTGAAACCAGCCCCGATAAAATGATGCTCGTGAAAAGTAAAACCTTTTTCATTCTTATACCTGCTGTAAAATATCCGTCTGAATCCAATTAAATCAGCGTGATCTGCGTTCCATTAAACCTAGTACTGGAAATGCTTGATCTTCTCGCCCTTCTGGCCGATGTCGGTCATGCTTTCGATTCCGATCTCCAGATGTATCTTGCTGAATCTTTTGGTCACCTCCCGGTCGCTCTTCTCGGTCTTGATCCCGTGGGGCACCATGGGAATGTCCGACACCATCAGCAGGGCGCCCCGGGCGATCTGGTTGGCGTGGCCCACGATGAACAGGGTGGCGGTCTCCATGTCTATGCCGATGGCGGTCAGCTTCCGCAAATACCTCTTGAATTCGGCGTCCCATTCCCACACCCGGCGGTTGGTGGTGTAGATCACCCCGGTGCGGTAGTCCAGCTTCCGCTGTTTGAGCTTGTCGGAGACGAATTTGTGCAGTTTGAAAGACGGCAGGGCCGGCACCTCATGCGGCAGGTAATCGTTGCTGGTCCCCTCGCCCCGGATGGCCCCGATGGGCAGGATGAAATGCCCCAGCTCGGTGGTCTTTTTAAGCCCGCCGCACTTGCCCAGGAACAGCACCCCTTTGGGATGGCGGGCCACCAGCAGGTCCATCACCGTGGCGATGTTGGGGCTGCCCATGCCGAAATTCACTATCGACAGCCCGGCCGGGTTGGTGGCGGCCTGCATGGGGCGCCCCAGCCCCTTAATCTCGCAGTTGAACCGCTCGGCGAAGCTCTGAATGTAATCGTCGAAATTGGTGAGCAGGATATAGTCGCCGAATTCGTTCAGCTCCATACCGGTGTAGCGGGGCAGCCAGTTCTTGGCAATGTCCAGTTTTGTTTTCATAAATTCACGCCTTTCGTTGTAAATATATTACTGTAAAACATATCCAATATCAAGTGTAAAGTTACAAATAAAATCAGTCCTGGCCAACAGAAAGCCCCATATCATAACTGATACGGGGCCTTGACGGTCCGGAAGGCTCTATTTGGTTATTCCCCGGGCCGAGCTTTCGATGAACTCCACGATGTGCCTGATCTCCGGGGACATCGGCAGGCTTTCTTTGATGCGGCTCAGGGCCTGGGTGGTGTTCAGGTTGGAGCGGAAGATAAGGCGGTAGGCTTTCTCTATCAGGTCCCGTTGCTCCTGGCTGAAGCCGCGGCGGGCCAGGCCGACCGAGTTAAGCCCGTACATGCCCAAGGGATTGCCGAAGGCCTTGGTGTAGGGCAGCACGTCCTTCTGGACGGCGGAGGAACCCCCGATCATGCAGTAGCATCCCACCCGGGAGAACTGGTGCACGGGGGTCAGTCCGCCGATAATGGCGTAATCCTCCACCGTCACATGGCCGGCCAGGGTGGCGGAGTTGGCCAGGATGACATTTTTTCCCACCGTGCATTCGTGGGCGATATGGCAGTAGGCCATCAGGAAACAGTTGTCGCCCACCAGGGTGACATCCCCCTCGTCGGTGGAGAGATTGATGGTGGCATATTCGCGGATCACGGTATTCCTGCCTATTTTGACCGTGGTCCGGCCCCCCTTGAACTTGAGGTCCTGGGGGTCGCCTCCCAAAGAGGCCCCGTGCCACACCCGGCAGCCTTCTCCCAGCTCGGTCCAGCGGTGGATGGCCACCGAGGAGCCGACCTGGCAGTTGTCGCCGATGACGCACTCCGGTCCGATGATGCTGTAGGGACCGATCTCCACATCGTTGCCTAACTTGGCTGACGGGTCTATGATTGCAGTGGGATGGATTTTGATGGACATGTTCTAAATGATTTAAAGGTTGGAAATGATTATAATCTTCAAACCGAAATGACAGGGAACCGCCGGAAATCCGCCCGGCTTTTCTTGTAAACCAAGGGGCATTTTTGGCCGCGATGCTGTTAGCTGCCGTGCGCCAATCACACTGTTTCCGCTTCTTCCGCTAACCGCTTCCATAGTGATTCAACCTCTAATATTTTTGCCCACTGTTCCAAATAACCCAGGTTTAATTTACCATACTGCACTTCATAAACCCGCAGGGCGTCGGTAAATTGTTTTTCACTTCCACCGGAAAGTTTAGACCATCTCAATTTGGCTAAAATTGTATCCTCCGGGGTTGAAACTTGCATTTTTACGCCCATAAACTCTTCGCTGATCTTGCGTAAAAAACGCGACCGGTCAAAAGGTTCGTCGGTCAATATCCAAAAATCAACTTTATCTCCGGTGGTTACATCAATTAAATTAAACATGCCCTGCCTGGCAATCGCCTCGAGAATGCTCTTTTCATCCAAATAAAAATCGGGCGGCGGGAAAGCTTCGGACAATTTCTTTGCGGCTGATCTTTGAATGGCAATGACCAGATCTATGTCATGGGTCAAGCGCGGTTCGCCTTGCAAGCTTGATACAACAGAGCCTGTTATCATATATTGGATCCCAGCTTGATCCAGCGATTTAATGACCCTCTTTAATAATTCCTGTTGTGACATTTATCCAGACGCTCCAAAAGTATTTTTTTTAATTCCTTGTCGCCCAGATTTGGAAATCTCTTGCGTAATCCATGAATAAAAAGTTGCCCGGCAAATTCAGACAGCTCAAATGCCTTTAGCAGCCTTTTTTCGGGCGACATGTTCCGGAGCGCCTGAATGTATATCTTATGATTTGGACGGTTTTTAATATTCATCGTGATTTGTTATTGAACGTGTTATATACATGAGCATGGCAGTTGTCGCCGATGACGCATTCCGGCCCGATGATGCTGTAGGGGCCGATCTTGGCTGACGGGTCTATGATTGCAGTGGGATGGATTTTGATGGACATGTCCCAAATGATATAAAAGTTGTAATTATTGTAACGGGTGAAAAGGTAAAAGATAAAATAATTATATGTCAGGTTTGTTTGTGGCTCAGCTTACATATCGATAATAAATTTGCGGCAGGCCTGACACATATTTGCCCCAACTTTGGGTCTTCCGAACCCTGCAAATTCGCCCAATTTAATGCTGCCTATGGCCCAAAGCCCAAGCAACAAACTTTTTTCTTCCGGCAGCCATTTCAACTTATATCTGTCTCCATATATATAACCCCTGACCATTTCTGCCGTGCAATAAGGGCATTTCATTTCGATCTAGTCCCTCAAATAATCATTTAAAAGAAGCACAATATTAAGTGTTCGCTGTGGGAAGTATCTTGTTTGGCATGTTAGCAAATATGGCTTTAAAAGGTTTTATTTGTTTGAACGTTTCAAACGTCGCTACCTGTCGACGATCGCCGCGGTCATTTCGGCCTCGCACACCACCTGGCCGTCCACCATGGCCTGGCCCTCCATCTTGCAGATCCCCCGCTTGAACGACACCATTTTAAGCTCGAACCTCAGCTGGTCGCCCGGCACCACCGGCTTGCGGAAGCGCACCTTGTCGATGGCGGCGAAGTACAGCAGTTTCTGGTGGTAGTTCTCCACCGAATGCAGGATCATGAACGCCCCGGTCTGGGCCAGGGCCTCGACGATCAACACTCCCGGGAATACTGGCCGGTCGGGGAAATGGCCGGGGAAGAACGGCTCGTTGATGGTGACGTTCTTGATCCCCACCACCCGTTTGCCCTCCTCCAGGTCTATGATCCGATCCACCATCAGGAAGGGATAGCGGTGCGGCAGCATCCCGGCGATGGCGTTGATGTCGAACACCGGGCCCTTTTTCTGGCGCTCCATCTCGTCGTAGACCTTCTTGATCTCCCGGACCAGTTTGACGTTGGAGCGGTGCCCGGACTTGATGGAGATCACATGCCCCTTGATGGGCATGCCCAGCAGGGTCAGATCGCCCAACAGGTCCAGTATCTTGTGCCGCACGAATTCGTCGGGGTAGCGCAGCGGCTCCTTGTTCTCTATGCCCTGCTCGCCGATCACCACCGCCGAATCCAGGCTGCCGCCCTTGATCAGCCCCTGGGACCTGAGCATCTCCACGTCCCGGGCCAGGCAGAAGGTCCGGGCGTCGGCCAGCTCCTTGTCGAACACTTCCCCGTCGATGGCGAAGGAGGCGTACTGGCTGCGTAGCAGGTGGTGGTCGAAATCTATGGTGAAGCTTATCCGGAAATCCTTGGCCGGATTGGCCACCAGCTGGACCTCATCGTCGGCGATGGACACCATCCGGGGCAGTTCGAAATATTTTCGGGGGGCGTCCTGCTCCACCGTCCCGGCCTTTTTAAGGATGTCCAGGAAGGGACGGGAGGAACCGTCCCCGATGGGCGGCTCATTGTTGTCCATCTCCACCCGGAGGTTGTCTATCTCCAGCGAGGCCACCGCCGCCAGGACATGCTCCACGGTGTGGACCTTGACCAGTTGGCCGTCCACGTCCCGCCCCAGGGTGGTGCCCCGGGCGGTCTCCACCACGTAGTCGATCAGGGCCGGGATCTCCGGAGCCTGGGGCAGGTCGCTTCGGATGAACTTGATCCCGCTGTCCGCCGGGGCCGGCTTGAAGGTTATCTTGGTGACGTTCCCGGTATGGACCCCCACCCCGGAAAAACTGACCTCGCCCACTATGGTCTTCTGCAGTTTGGCCATGGTATATTTCCTTATAACGATAAAAATGCTATGGTGTTATCGGGTAATGATACCTTAAAAAAAAAATATTGTCAAATGGTTTTAGGGAAGCTATGGGACGCTGATCAACGCTGATTTAAATGATCTTATCATCGCGGGCAAACTTTCGCCAATGCCTGCGAAGCGATCCAGGACCCATTGACCACTCCGCCATAGGCGGATCCGCCCATTTGGATTTACTTACGGTGACGGAAAAGAGCACAAAGAGATTTTTCATTACCGTACTTGCCCAGCCTTCATCTTCTTTAATTTCGAGGAGAAAAAGAGGGGTGTCTGTGGATTTGTGTTGAATGCAGACTTGACAAACCGGGCCCAGGATATTATAATGAATGCGAATAATTCGCATTATAAGACCGATGAAAAACCGAACCAGAACCAGCAAGGCCCAGCGCAGCATCCTGGATATCCTGGAACGGGCCAAGGGGAAGCACCTGCGGGCCGAGGAGATCTGGCAGACCCTGCGGTCGCAGGGCCGCAACATCCACCTCTCTACCGTCTACCGCTCCCTGCAGGCCCTGACCGCCTCGGGGCTGGTCAAGCGCAATTACCTGCAGGAGAACCACGCCCATTACGAACTGGCCGGCACCCCGGGCATCCATCTGGTCTGCAGCCAATGCGGGCAGGTCCAGGAGATCGGAACGGCAAAGGAGGACAACATCCTGGGGGCCTTGGAAAAGGAGCTGAAGGACAAGTTCATGGTGATCGACTGGCAGATGCAGCTTACCGGGCGCTGCGCCAAATGCCTCGACAAGGTCCGGAACGGAGCCGCCCATGGTCGTTGATAATAAAATTACCTCAAATAAATCCTGCGGATATTGCTGCACCAAGCTGGTGAAGCTGGGCGTGGCCTTCGGCCAGAACAGAATACTGGAGGATGTCAACCTGCACGTCCACTGCGGCCAGTTCACCGCCGTGATCGGCCCCAACGGGGCCGGCAAGACCACCCTGCTCAAGGCCATCCTGGGCGAGGTGCCGCACACCGGCCACCTGCATTTCATCGATTCTGCCGGACAGCGCCCCGACCGGCCGCTGGTGGGTTATGTTCCCCAGAAGCTGGAATTCGATGCCACCGCCCCGGTCAGCGTCAGGGACCTTTTTGCCGGGGCCGCCGGCCGCCGGCCGGTATGGCTGGGCATCGGGCACAGCCAGTCATCCCGGGCCAAAGAGGCTCTGGACACGGTCCAGGCCGGGCATCTGCTGGACCGCAAGCTGGGACAGCTCTCCGGCGGGGAACTGCAGCGGGTGCTGCTGGCCATGGCCATCACCCCGGTGCCCAACCTGCTGCTGCTGGACGAGCCGGTTTCGGGGGTGGACCTGTCCGGCATCGAGCTGTTCTACCAGATGGTCTCCCAACTGCGGCGGGACTATCACCTGTCCATCATCCTGGTATCCCACGACCTGGCCACAGTGGCCCAGTTCGCCGACCGGATAGTCTTTTTGAACCGGACCGTCATCGCCGACGGCACGCCCCGGGAGGTCCTTTCCAACCGGGCGGTCCGCCAGGCCTTTGCCCTGCCTCCGGAAATGGCCCTGAGCTTTCCCGAGATAGGCCCGGAGCATACGAACGGCCGGGGATGCATCAGCTGCAACCTGGAGAAAAGCCCATGAACCTGTGGTACTGGTTGACCGGCCTGCTGCCATTCGACTGGCTGAGCTTCGCCTTCATGAAGCAGGCCCTGCTGGCGGTGATCCTGGTATCGTACCTGTTCGGCCTGCTGGGCTCCCAGGTCATCAACCAGCAGATGGCCTTCTTCTCCGACGCCATCGGCCATGCCGCCCTGACCGGCATCGCCCTGGGCGCCATCATGGGCCTGGCCGACCCCACCTGGGCCATGGTGATCTTCTCCGGCCTGCTGGCTTTGGCCATCTCCTGGCTGAGGCGCTTCAGCCTGACCTCGACCGATACCGTCATCGGACTGTTCATGGCCTTTGCCGTGGCCCTGGGGATAGTGATCCTGTCGCGGGGCGGCGGGTTCGCCAGGTACTCCGGCTACCTGGTGGGCGACATCCTAAGCATCACCCCGGCTGAGATAAGGAACCTGCTGGTATTGATACTGGCGGTGACGGTCCTCTGGGTCCTATATTTCAACCAGCTGATGCTGATCAGCCTGAACCCCTCGCTGGCCCGCAGCCGGGGCATAAAGGTATGGCTGATAGAGGCCATGTTCTCTCTGGTGGTGGCGGTGGTGGTCACCGTCTCCATCAAGTGGGTGGGCCTGCTGGTGATAAACTCTATGCTGATACTGCCGGCCGCCGCCGCCCGCAACATCTCGGGCAACACCCGGCAATATGTCTGGTGGTCCATCGCCATCAGCCTGGCCTCGGGGATATCGGGGTTGATCGCCTCCTATTACCTGTCCACCGCCACCGGGGCCACCATCGTGCTGATATCCATGGGGATCTTTGTGATCACCCTGGGGCTAAAAAAACTGATCCGCTAAACATAAATTTAACAATCAAACGGAGACGCCGAATGCGAAGGATTGTTCTGTTTTCATTAACTCTTGTTTTTTCGATCCTCATGTCCGCCGCTTTGCTGGCCCAAATCAGGACCTGCGCCACCTGTGGCAAGACCATCACCAAGGATTTTCTGGAATACAACGGCCAGCCCTACTGCTCCCAGAAATGCTTCGAGGCGGCCCTGCCCAAATGCTCGGTCTGCGGCAAGTCGGTGGGCGAAGGGACCAAGCAGGGAGAATTTCTCAGGGTCAACGGCAAGATATTCTGCTCGGAGAGATGTTTTGAGCGATCCCTGCCCAGATGCGCCGCCTGCGGCAGACCCGCCAAAAAACAGCTTCGCTCTGCCGATGATGCCTCGAAAGTGTACTGCTCGCAGGAGTGCTATCAGACCAGCCTACCCAAGTGCGAGTTGTGCCAAAAACCATTGAACAACTGGAAGGCGATCAACAGCCATATTTATTGCAATGACTGCGCCACCCTGCCCCAATGCCTCAATTGCCGGCTGCCTGGGGCCGAAATAAAATTGGCCGACGGTAGATATCTTTGTAAAAAATGCCAGCCGGAGGCAATCGTCTCTTTTGAGAAAGGGCAAAAATATTTTAACCAGGTCCGGCAGGATATCAAAAAATATTTGATTCTATCAACCGATCATAGGATAACTTTCCAACTGGTGGATGCGCAGGAACTGGGCAGGATCACCGGAGTAGCGGTTTTTTCCGAACAGGGCCTGTACAGTCACAAATGGAAGACCTATCAGACAGCCAAAACCAAGGTGCCGGGCAGTGATACCTTCGTGATCTACATTCTTTCCCATCTGACCCTCAAGTACTTCTACAATATAGCCGCCCACGAACTGGCCCACGACATTCACGACGCCTATTATCCCAACGCCAAGGGCAAGGAGCTGGAGGAAGGCTTTGCCGAATACATCTCCTCGCTGATGAACGCTTACTGGGGCAACGACAGCTTGAATCTTGAGAAGCTGCAGAACCAGGAGAAGATCTACGCCCAGGGATATCAGAGATTTTTAAAGATAGCCGAGAAGAACGGCCTGACCGATGTTCTGGCCTACCTGGAGAAACTGAACCAAGCGCCCCAACCCAAAACGACCAGGAAAAAACCCAGTGAAACAAAACCTTAAGATATCTCTGCCGGTCTTGATATTCGGCATGGTTTCATTGACCCTTACTTCGGGTTGCAACCCTGAGCCGCCCAAGACCCGGCGGTTGCCGCATGACTATTCAAGATACAAGCTGTCCAAATACGATTCGCTGGAATATTTCAATATCTCCCCCGACGGCAACCGGTTCATGGCCCTGTATAAGATCAAGGACCAGTGGTTCGCCCAGGTCAACGAAAGGGTCTTTGAGGATTTTCAGGGAACCTTGCTGGACAGCTTTTCCAGCAAGCCTAAATACAGTCTCAGCCCCGAGGGCTCCAGGGTGGGGCTGGTCTATCAAAAGGAGAATCCCTATCTCTTCCGGGTGGCCAGTGGTGATCCCGGCCGGGCAAATATACCGCCGGCGGACACTTTGCCCCGCTGGTTCGTCCAGATAAACCAGAATGTCTACGGCGGATTTGACGGCGACCATATGCCGGTGGTAAAATATTCGCCGGACGGCTCGGTGTTCGGCTTCGTTTACAAGAACCGCGGCTGGTATTACATCCGGCTGAACGACGAGATCTTCGGTCCTTACCAGAAGGCCGATCTGGGCATCACCAGCGACGGGCGGATCACCATCGCCCGTATTGACAAAGGCTACGCCTACCTGGAGGAGATAGAAAAAACCCCCAATCCCAAACAAAGATGATATTATGCTGCTTACCTTGACGGAATTGAAGAACGGCGAGGCCGCCCGGATCGAATCCATCTCCGGCGGACACGGTCTCCAGGCCAGGCTGGAGAGGCTGGGGCTTCGCCCCGGACTTAGGGTGACCAAGGTCTCCGACTTCGGCCCGGTGGTGGTATCCTCATCCAACGGGCAGGTGGCCATCGGCAAGGGCCTGGCCCGGCACGTGAACGTGAAGGTCGATGATTTCAAGGTCCTGCTGTTCGGCAACCCCAATGTGGGAAAGAGCGTGGTCTTCTCCCGGCTGACCGGCCTGGGGACAGTCTCATCCAATTACGCCGGGACCACGGTGGAGTTCTCCAAGGGGGCCATCTGGGCCGAGGGCAAAAGAATGGAGCTGATCGACGTGCCGGGGGCCTACACCCTGGAGGCCACCTGCAGCGCCGAGGAGGTGGCCAGCGATTTCTGCACCCGGGACCAGGCCGACCTGATAATCAATGTGGTGGACGCCACCAATCTGGAACGCAACCTGTATCTGACCCTCCAGCTGCTGGAGAAGAAGATCCCATTGATCGTGGTGCTCAACAAGTGGGATATCGCCCGCCACAAGGGCATCAACATCAACTGCCAGGAGCTGGCCCAACGTCTGGGGGTCAGGGTCATCCCGGTGGTGGCGGTGACCGGCGAAGGCTTGAAGCAGGTGATGTCGGCGGTGGCCGGAGCAGGACGGGGGGAGGTAAGACCTTCGGAATTCAAACCCATCGACCACCAGGAGCGCTGGCATATCATCGGGCACATCAGCCAGGAGGTGCAGCGGATAACCCACAAGCATCCCAGCCTGCTGGAGAAACTGGAGGACGCCAGCGTCCGGCCGCTCTCCGGGGTGCTGATCGCCCTGGGGCTGATGGTGCTCTCCTTTACGGTCATCAGATTGCTGGGAGAGGGGCTGATAAAATATCTGCTGGATCCCTTCTTTATAAACATTTACGGCCCGCTGGTGCAAAAGCTGGTGGCCTTTATTCCCTGGCCGGTGATCCGCCAGCTGCTGGCCGGACAGACCCCGGAGTTCATGCAATCCTTCGGGGCGCTGACCACCGGGGTCTACATCCCCCTGGCCATAGTTCTGCCCTACATCGTCTCCTTCTATCTGGTGCTGGGAGTGCTGGAGGACATCGGCTACCTGCCCCGCCTGGCGGTGCTGCTGGACCGGACCATGCACCGCCTGGGCCTGCACGGCTACGCCGCCCTGCCGCTGGTGCTAAGCTGCGGCTGCAAGGTGCCGGGGGTGCTGGCTTTAAGAGTGCTGGAATCGCGGCGGGAGAAGATCCTGGCCTTGACCCTGTTATTGATGGCCGCCCCCTGCCTGCCGCAGTCGGCCATGATGGTCTCCCTGCTGTCGGGCTTCGGGATCGGGTATGTGCTCCTGGCCTTCGGGGTGCTGATCGCAGTGGCGGTGATCAACAGCCTGTTCTTGAACCGCATTTTGAAGGGCCAATCCCCCGAGATCATCATGGAGATCCCCTCCTACCAGATGCCCCACGCCGGAACCCTTCTCCGGAAGACCTGGCTGAGGATCAAGAGCTTTTTGCTGGAGGCCACTCCGCTGATAGTGCTGGGGGTGCTGGCGGTGAATATTCTGGAGATGCTGGGGGCGATAAGATTGCTGGGCCGCCTGGCCAGACCCCTGGTGGTGAACGTTCTGGGTCTGCCCCGGGAGGCGGTCAGCGTCATCCTGTTCGGATTTTTGCGCAAGGACATCTCCATCGCCCTGCTGGCGCCTCTTAACCTTTCGCCCAAGCAGGCGGTGATCGCCTCGGTGTTCCTGGTGCTGTACCTGCCTTGCATAGCCACATTCTTCGTGGCTTTCAGGGAGATCGGTTGGAGGGGGATCGCCCGGGTGCTGGCATTGACCCTGAGCTGGGCCCTGGTGGTGGGGTTTTTGATGAATCTGATCTGGGTGTAAAATTAACGACCTCACTTTCCCCTCCCTAATGGCCTACTTCGCCGCAGTGAGCCTTGACCCAAAAAAGTATGCTGCGGCTACCAAGGCTGAACTTCCGGAAAGAACCTGCACTGAGATAGGCACGTTGTTGTAACAAACGAAGTGGGGAGGTGAGAGATCCGTCCAAAACAAAAAAAGCCGTGGCTCTTAAGCCACGGCTTTTTGCATGCCTGAACTAGATGTTTTCGGCGAAGAATATCTCCGACATCTCCTTCAGCAGTTTCTTCTTGATGTTCACCTTATCACGGGCCCTCAGCTTGCTGGTGCTCCGGCCGAAGATGTAATCGTCTATGTTGAAATCCCGCAACAGCATCTTGGTGTGAAAGATGTTCTCGTGGTAGACATTTGTGTCTATCAGCTGGTAGTCCTTGTTGACCTCCTTGTAGAGGTAATTCTGGATGGAATTTATCTTGTGGTCTATGAAATATTTCCGTCCGCTGAGGTCCCTGGTGAATCCCCGCACCCGGTAATCGATCACGGCGATATCTGAATAAAATGCGTCCAGCAGGTAATTCAGCGCCTTCAGCGGCGAGATCACCCCGCAGGTGGAGACGTCGATGTCGGCCCGGAAGGTGCTGATGCCGTTGTAGGGGTGGCTCTCAGGGTAGGTATGGACGGTGATGTGGCTCTTGTCCAAGTGGCCCGCCACCGCTTCCGACTGGATATTCTCGGCCGGGGCATCGGGAAAATCGGGGTGGTCCAGCTGCATGTGCTGTTCCGAGATCAGCATGGTGACGCTGGCGCCCTGCGGATCGTAGTCCTGCTGGGCGATGTTCAGCACCTTGGCCCCGATGATGGAGGCCACCTCCTTGAGGATCTTGGTCAGCCGGGCGGCGTTGTATTCCTCGTCGATGTACTTGATGTAGTCCTCGCTGTATTTGAGCCCCTTGGCATGGCAGATATCGTACATGTTGAAACTGAGGGTCTTGGTCAGGTTGTTGAACCCGTAAAGCTTCAGTTTTTTGATGGGCTTGACCTCGATCCTGGCATTCTTGGCCCGGAAGATATTTCTTTCCTTGTATTTTACCATCTCTTTGACCCCTGATAAAAGAATGAATTAATAAACGGGTCTATTATAGAACTAATCTGCCTTAATATCAATAGATAAAATCAAATAACGGGATTTATTTCGCCAGCGCTAAAATAAAAAGCCCCGCCGATTCATCTGTCATTCAACTGGAAACAGAGGATTGGTATTCACAAATTGACCACCTACCACCCCACGGCCAGCCCCAATTCCAGCGGAGTCTCCATCACCATCCGGTCGAAGGTCATCAAAAACCCGTAATCCAGGGTTATCCCAAAGCGGCGGGTCACCGGAACCTTTATCCCCAGGCTGGCCTGGCCGAACGGCCGGTAAGTTGTCTCTCCGGTTCCGGGCATGGGGGTTAACACCGTCAATTCGGAAAAAGGTGTTAAATATGAATCAGTATCTCCAAACCCTGTGTAAAATTTTCCGACATGCGAGGCCATCACACCCAGTCCCAATTTTAGGTTGGTGCCCATGATGGCTCGCGGTCTGATCAGCTTAATGTACAGACTCACCGGAACCTGCCAAGAGGCCTGGCCGGTCCAGATCAAGGTTTGTCCGCCTACCCCAGTAATCTCCGCGCTTCCAGCAGGCTGCTTGCTAAATGTCTGGTAGGAGCCGGTGCCGCCAAATGCCAGCCAGTCCTTGGTACGGTATTCCAGTCCGCCACCGGCCTGCCAGCCGCTCTCCCATAGCGAGAAGGGTTTGTCGTCAAACCCGTTCTCCGCCCAGTCAGGGCTGGCATTGTCCACCCAGCCAAAATTTATATTGGTGCTCCACTGGGCCGCCGCCGGCAAGGCAGCCAATAAAATGACCAGTGAAAATGTTTTTTTCATCGCCTTCTTTTCAAACTTCATACTTTCAACCCTTAACTTCTATCTTCCCCACCGGCGCCACGTAGACCACGAACTCGTCCTTGCCGTCCAGTTGGCACAGTTTGTCGAACAATTTCTGGTTATAGGCCCCGATGGCGCATGTCCCGCAGCCGATGGACTCGCAGGCCAGATACAGGTTCTGGCAGAGGTGCCCCGAGTCCTGCAGGATGATCTTCTTGGCCTCCAACGAATAGCGCCATTCCGTCTTGTACGGCACCGCGCTCCAGATGAAGGTCACCGCGCTCCAGATGAAGGTCACCGCGCAGTTGCCCACGTATGTCTGTCCCAGGGACGCCTTGGTCAGTTTCCTGGGCATCGACGGTACGGTGAAAAGTTTCACCAGCTTGTGATCCACCGGCTGGTAGCGGTACATTCCCTTTTTCAAACCTTTGACATTGTTGACGGCCAGGTATGTCTCAAACGGGTGCATGCATCCGCCGGAGGGAACTGTGCGAAGGCCGACCTTGCCGTTGGCCATCAGCTTTTTTATCCCCTGGGTGGCCCATAAAAGATAGGACAGCTCCTCCAAGGTCAGCGGATCGTCGGTGTACTTGCGGCGGCTCTGGCGGTCGCCTATGCAGTCGAAGATGTCTGATTTCTTTAAAACGGATTTGTCCGGCTTGGGCAGTTCTATGACCTCGGCATCCTTGGGGCATTCCTTCTGCAGCGACCCGCGCTCCAGCCCCTTGGTCTGGTCCGAGATCACCTTCTCCAGCTTTATGAACCCGGCCTTCATGGTCTCGCGGAACTTCAGGGTCTGCTTTTTGGCTTTGACGGTGTTCATTTCCAGCTTGGCCATCATGTTCCCAATCTCCGCCAGCCCTTTCTCGATCTCCTCCAGGGCCTTGGCCTCCTTTTGGGGGCTCATCTCCCCGACGTCCTTGGCCTGCTCCCTGATGAAATCCTCCCAGCCGGCCGGCAGGTTCTTGAAGAACTCTTGCTGCAGCTGGTCCCCGGTCTTGTTCAGGACCTTGAGGAAGGCCTCCTTGAGTCCCTTCTCGCTTTCCATGATGTCGCCCACCAGCATCTTGCGCTCGATATCATTGAGGGCGATGATTTTTTTGATGATGTCGGACATGCTTTACTCCTTCTTACCGATTTTCACATTATCCAGTGCTGGTTTCCACTGGGTCTGGCTCCAGGCCAAAGGGCGAATCTTACGATCCGCCCTTTTTATATTCTCAGATATCTATCTGACCTCGCTGCCGGGTTCAGTCTTCCGTTGCGGGTTAAGTATCACCACCCCGTCCTGGTCCTGGGCCGCCAACAGCATGCCGTGTGACTCCAGCCCCCGGATCTTGGCCGGCTTCAGGTTGGCCACTATCACCACCTGTTGTCCCACCAGCGATTCCGGGGTGTACCATTGGGCGATGCCGGCCAGCACCTGCCGGGTCTCCTGGCCCAGTTTGACCTGCAGTCGCAGCAGCTTGTCGGCGTTGGGCACCTTCTCGGCCGAGATGATCTCGGCGGTGCGCAGTTTTATCTTTTTGAATTGATCGATATCTATTAGCTCTTCGACCGGCTGGACGCTGGGTGCTGTCCACTGTCCGCTTTCAACGGTTGCCTGCTTTTTTCCCTGTTCCACTTTTTTATCCTTCTTGTCGTTATTTTTTTCTATCCTGGGAAACAACGGTTCGCCAGCCGATATCTTCTGGCCGGGCTTTGCCAGTCCCCACTTCTGGGTATTGGCCAAAGTAATGTCCTTTTCTTCGACGCCCAGCTTGGCCAGCAGCTCCCGGCACTTGCCGGGCATCACCGGAAACAACAGGATGCTGGCAATCCGCAGGGCCTCGGCCGCGTTATACAGCACGGTATCAATGCGTTCCTGGTTGCCCTCCTTGAACAGCTTCCAGGGGGCGTTGGATTCAACGTAGCGGTTGGTATGCTTGACCATCTCTAAAACCGAGACCAGGGCCTGGTTAAGGTCGAACTGTTCGACCTGTGATTTTACTTTTTCGCCCAGTCCCACGGCGGTGGATTTAAGCTCATCGTCTGAACCTTCCTTCTTTCCGGCCTGGGGTATCGCCCCCTGACAGTATGATTCCACCATCTTGAACACCCGGCTGGCCAGGTTGCCGTAATCGTTGGCCAGATCGGAATTGATCCTCTGTTCCATCCGGGCATAGCTGAAATCCCCGTCGCCGGTGGTGGAGATCTCGGACAGCAGAAAATAGCGGGTGGGATCGGTGCCGTAGCGGGCGGCGATGGCCTCGGGGTCTATCACGTTGCCCAGCGACTTGGACATCTTCTGGCCGTCGGCCGTGATATATCCATGGACCAGCAATTTATGGGGCAGGGCCACCTGGGCCGACAGCAGCATGGCCGGCCAGTATACCGCGTGAAAACGGATGATCCCCTTGCCGACCACATGGATCCGTTCCGGACAGTCGGTCCAGTATTTTTGGAACAATTCCCCATCATCGGCATAGTCCAACGCGTTGATATAGTTGGCCAGGGCGTCGAACCAGACATAGACCACCTGGGCGGGGTCGCCGGGAACCGGAATCCCCCAACCCTTGGCCCTTTCTTTGGAACGGGAGACCGAAAAATCCTCCAGTCCGCCTCTGACAAAGGACAGCACCTCGTTCTTGCGGGTCTTGGGAACAATCAGATATTGGTCTGATTCTATTATCTTCTCCAGCTGCTGCTGGTACCTGGAGAGCCGGAAGAAATAATTTTCCTCCTCGATGCGCTCCGGGGCGGTTTCGTGCTCCGGGCACTTGCCGTCGGTCAGTTCGTCCGGGGTGTAGTACTGTTCGCAGCCCACGCAGTACAGTCCCTGGTAGCGCTTTTTATATATATCTCCGCTGGCCAGACAGGCCTGCCATAATTTCTCCACCCCTTTTTTGTGCCGTTCCTCGGAGCTGGTGCGGATGAAATCGTCGTTCGACAGGTTGAGATAGTTTTTAAGCTCGGCAAAATATTTGGCGTTCCGGGCCACCAGCTCGGCGGTGCCTATCCCCTCGCTCTCGGCGGTCTGGACGTTCTTCAGGCTGTTCTCATCCGAGCCGGTCAGAAAACGGACCTGTCGCCCGAAAAGTCTCTGATAGCGGGCGATGGCATCGGTCTGAACTATTTCCAGGGCGAAGCCGATATGAGGCTTGGCATTGACGAACGGAATGGCGGTGGTTATATAAAAGCGTTTCATTTCTGTTTGATCTCCGAAAAGGCGAACCCGGCGTGGCCCTCCTCGAACTTGACGTATATCCTCTGCTTGAAGATGTCCACCTTGTAGACGGTGCCGTCGCCCTGCGGGGTGCCCACCACCGAGCCCACCTTGGGCAGATGGCTGTAGGATTCCTCGTAGAAGGCGTCCTCGTACATCAGGCAGCACATCAGGCGGCCGCACAGGCCCAGCATCTTGCTGGAGGTCATCGACATGTTCTGCTCCTTGGCCATCTTCAGGGTGACCGGCTCGAAGTTGTTCAGCCAGGCCACACAGCACAGCTGGCGGCCGCACTGGCCGTAGCCGCCCACCCGCCGGGCCTCGTCCCGAACCCCTATCTGGCGCATCTCGATCCGGCCCTTGAACATGGTGGCCAGGTCCCGCACCAGACTCCGGAAGTCCACCCGCTTCTCGGCGGTGAAGTAGAAGATCAGTTTGCTGCCGTCGAAGCGCGACTCCACGTCCACCAGACTCATATGCAGCTCGTGCTTGGCCACCAGGTTCTGGCAGGCCAGATAGGCCTCCTCTTCGCGCTTGTGGTTGGTCTGCAGTTTGGCCAGATCCTCTTCGGTGGCCTTGCGCAGTATCTCCCCGGAGCGTTTCATCTTGTCGCGGAACTGAACGTTGTTGCGGATCACCGTTCCGATCTCCTCGGAGCTGTCGTAAGTGACCACCACCAATTCCTGGGGCATCAGGCTCAGCTCCTGGGGATTGTTATAGTATGTTCCCCGGGCCTGTTTAAAATGAACCTCAATCAGAGGTGCTGGCATCTTCCTCTCCTTGCGTTGTATTGCAGGCTGACAGCAGGCACAGCCTGGGGTTTACGTTCCGCTCCAGCGCGATCCTGGCCTTTTCAATGGCCCGGACCATCTCCGAAAGCTTCTGCTGGCCTGTTTTTTTTCCGAGGTCCGACAGCTCGGCCTGCCGGTCGGCGTTCAGTATCCTTCCCGTTACTTTTAGATGCACCAGGTCGGCGACCACCGCCGACAGCATCTCCAGGATCCTGGCCGGGCGCCCCCGGTCCCGGGCTATCTGGTCTATGGCCTCCACCATCTCCCATTGCCGGCCGTCCACCGCCGCCTTCAGCAGCTTGACGGCCAGGTCTCTTTCGGACAGCAGGTCCTGATCGGTCATCTGCAGGGCCCTTCCCAGGCTGTTGCCGGCCAGCTCGGCCAGCAGGCCGGCGGCCATGGGGTCCTGTCCGTGATCCTTTATCAGGGATTTGATCACCGCCTCCCGGGGCAGGGGTTCGAACCGCACCTTCTGGCAGCGCGACAGAATGGTTGGCAGCAGGGCATTGGGCCGGTCGGTGGTCAGGATGAAATTGGTGGTGGGCGATGGTTCCTCCAGGATCTTCAAAAAAGCGTTGGCCGCCTCGGTGGTCATGGCCTCGACCCCGGTTATCAGCACCGCTTTGCGTTTCCCCTCGTAGGGCAAAAACCCCAGCCTCTCCTGCAGCTCGCGGATGTCGTCGATGGAGATGGCGATCGGCCGGCTGCCGAAATCGAAAGTCTGGAAAGGGCGGGCCTCCTTATCCTTGAGCATCTCGGCGATCTCCTCGGTCAGTTTCCGCTTGTCGCTGTCCGACGAGGGATGGGGCCGGGGGAACAGGTAATGGAAATCGGGGTGGATATAGGCCGCGGTCTTATGGCAGGAGTTGCACTGCCGGCAGGGCTGGTCGCTCTCGGACCGGCAGTTGAGGGCCAGGATCAGTTCCATGGCGGCCAGCTCCTTGCCCACCCCGTCCGGCCCGTAGAACAGATAGCTCTGGGCCAGCCGGTCCTCGGCCCAGGCCTGCCGCAATATTTTCTTGGCCACGCTCTGGCCGATGAGATTTTCAAAAAGCATTAATCGTCGATTACCCAAGTTTTTGTCTCGGAGCTATATGTTGCAAGCATCCACGCAGGTATTGAAAAGGTTAGAGAGTATTCTTTATTATTATCATTTTTGTGATATTGATACTTACGATCTAAAAAAATTCCCATTTTAGTGTTCAGGTCTTTTCCGGTAACATTTTCAAGATCATCAATCATATTTGGATAAAAGCCCTTTCCCTCTTTATAATGATCCAATGCTTCAATAATAACTTTCGCCTTTTTCATGCTTGCTTCTGTTTTTCTATTGATAGCAAAACCGCTGATAAAACCAATTACAACAAGTGACCCAATAATACAGAAGCCGTTATAAAAAAATATTTTTCTTTTGTTGAAGTTCGAAAATAATATAAAACCAAGTCCTATGAAGCATAAAACTATTTGTGTTAAACCCAATACTGCGGCAAAAATGAAACCATTTGATAGTTCGATATTTATATAAACTACAATTAAAATGGCAAATAAATATAATGGTATGTATTTGAAAAAATTCATTTTTGAAATAAATAAATTGGATTTTTATAACTATTCTTTACAAACTATTGGCCTCATCCAATGTTACCCTGTCATCCCTGATCCATAAACTGTTATCGGCGTCTATTCCAGTTCCTTGACCTGCTTGTTGCGGATGGTCATCAGTTTGGACTTGGGCATCGCCCCTTGCCGGCCGAAAGCGTACTGCCCCGAGGCTCCCTCGCTGGAGTTCTCGGCCAGGTCCAGGGCCTTCTGCAGGTCCTCCCGGGTCGAGGCCCCCTTCTGCAGGGCGGCCAGCATCACCCTGGCCCCGTCGTAAGCCTGGGCCGACAGCTTGGACGGCGCCTTGCCGTAAGCTTTCTTGTAGCTCTCCTCGAACCTGGCCGCGGCCAGGGCCAGGTTGGATCCGGAGGACAGAGTGGCAAAGATAGCCCCTTCCACGTAGGTCCCGCCCTTGGAGGTGACCTTGGGATCGCCCCAGCCATCGGAGCCCAGCAGCTGCACCTTAAGCTGATTATAGACCAACTGCGGCGCGATCATGATTATATCATTGGGCATGGCCGGTATGAACACCGCCTGCACCTTGCCGGCCTTCAGGGTCTCGGCCTGGGCCTTGAAGTCGGTGGTGCCCGGTTCGTAGCAAACCGAGACCGCCACCCTGACCCCCAGGTTCCTGGCCTGTTGAACGAAAGCCTCGGCCACCGCCGCCCAGCCAGGATCGTTGGGATACAGCACCCCCAGCGTTTTCATGCCCAGCTTATTCACCGCGCAATCGGCCAGGGCCGCCCCCTGCCAGCTGATGCTCTGGCTCAGCTGGAATATATACGGCCCCAGGGTGGAGATCCTCTCCTCCGAGGCGGTGGGCGACAGGAACGGCACGGCCTTGAGATTGGCCACCCCGGCCGCCGCGCTGGTGGGCCCGGACAGCACCTCGCCGATGATCCCGATCACCTGGCTGGTGTCGCTAAGCCGGATGGTGGCCTTGATGGCGTCAATGATGTCTCCCTTGGTGTCCTCGGTGAGCAGCTTGACCTTGTTGGTGGTGGTTTTGTTGTATTCGGTGAAGGCCAGGCTCACCCCTTCTTTGACCGCGGTGCCGTATTCGCCGTACCGTCCGCTTAAGGGGACTATCAGGCCCACCTTGCGCCCCACATCGCCCACCGGCATCATCGGCTTGTTGTCCTTGAGAGATGCCAGCACCGGCTTGGCCAGCCCGGCCTCCTGGCTGGCGGGGTATTTTTTTACGATCTCCTGCAGCAGCTTGATGGCCTCGCTGTTATTCCTGGCATCCAGTTCCTTCTGGGCCAGCTTCAGCCCCAGAGCCGGTGCCATCTCGGATTCGGGATATTTGCGGAACAGTATCCGCAGCTGCCCATCGGTAAGCCTCTCCTCTATCATGGCGGAAAGCGGCAGCAGCAGTGCCTCGCGCTCGTCACCGGTCCTGGCGGCCTCCAGCCCCTCGATATACTGCTGTCCGGCCTTCAGGTGGTCCTGGCTGGTGAAATAGCAGTCGCCCAGCAGTTTCTTGGTCAGGGGATATTCCTTGGATTGGGGATATTTCTCCGCCAGCATCCAGCCGTTCTTCAGGGCCAGGTCCAGCTCGTTAAGGTCGTAGCGGCTCTTGGCCGAAAGGTATATGGCCTCGGGGACATAATTGGAGCCGGGATATTTGGCCAGCATCTCCTGGGCGGCCGCAATGGTCTCCTTGGGTTTGTGCTCCTGGTAAAGATTGCGGGCCTTTTTTATGAAGGCCTCGGCTCCGGCGTCCTGATCGTTGACCTGGGCAGTTTTGACATCATCCTTTTTGGCCGGAGTTTTTTTGTCCACCGCCGGCTGCAGGGTGGCGCAGGATACGGCAAAGGCAGCCAGCATCAATAAGTAAAGGCTCTTCATTTTATCTCCGTAAAAACAAATATTAGGTTATTACACTGAATGATCTGTAGAAATCCGAAGGCGCAAATTCATAACCTCGATCTTTCCAGTCGACCTGGAAAGATCGAGGAAGCGGGGTTTGGGGTGCAGTTGCGGTCTAGTGCAAGGCCGAAAGCGGCAGCGTAGGCCATACTCATGGAAAAATAATTATAGGTTGATACAGCGATTATTTAGAGTTAATGTTTTATGTCAGCCCTGCACCCCAAGAGCTCTTTTGACCTCTCCCTGCCTAACGGCTTCCCTCCCCGCTGCGGGGAGGGAGTGAGGGTGAGGTCTGTCGAAACAGAAAAGTAAGCCGCCGCTTTGTATGGTAATTAACAAAAGGGTTATTACCAGCAATTGTAAGTATAACAGCCCTTTATTTTTATGTCAACATCAAAAGACCGCTGCAAATTCTACCTTTTCCTGCCGATGGCCCAATGCACCGGCATCATCATCCATCTGCCGTCAGTCATTATTTCCATTGACTCCATGGCCTCCCTGGGATATCCCAGTTTATGCAACAAATCCCACTCCTGCCGGAACAATTCAGGGTTCTGATCGAATGTTGTCTTATCGCCTAACGATCCCGCGGTTGTTTTAAACCCGGCTTTGGTAAAGATGTTCTCCAGCTTCCTGCCCCTGGCGGGATCGGCCCCCTTATCCGTCAGGTCATTGACCAGGAATTCTTTGATGTTCGGTCGGGCTTCGGGATGATCCTGACGTGAAGAATAATCAGGTTCGGCCAAAGCAGCCAATGCCCCTCCTTTTTTTAGCACCCGTCGGCATTCGGTGGTTACCTTTTCAGGACAGCCTGCCCACAGCCAAAAATAATGGGTGACTATCAGGTCAACTGATTCATCGCCCAGGGGAAGTTTTTCGGCATTGCCAGACAGCCAGAGCAGCCTTTTATTTGATGTTCGCTCCCCGGCAAACATCAGGGCCGGTTCATCATTATCCAACCCGAAGACATCCGAATCGGTGCGTTCCACCAGTTCATTGGCGATCGCCCCGGTGCCGCAGCCGATCTCCAGAATGTTCTTACACCGGACGATCTCAAGCCGGCGGTAAAGATGGGATCTTAAGGCCCGGGTCCATTCCGCCTGCCGGGCGTAGCGCTGGTGCCACCAGGCCAGATCTTGGGGGTTTAAATTTCTTGACAAACCAATATCCATATAATATCATGTTTTAGTAATAGCAGGACTCTGAACCTTACCGCCAGGCTGACTTGATTTTTTAACCGGTGAAGCGATCCCGGCCTGTCACCCTGAGTTGGCCCTTTGCCTCACTGGCTGAATGGGCGACAGATCGTCATCCTTCAACTTGCCGGATAAACCGAATATCTCGGGATGACATTGAAAGAAGACCCGATTGACGAATATCCCACGATCGTATTATACCAAAAAACGGGCGAACAATAAACCGAAAGAGCGATTTATCATGAAGATCAAAATAACGATATTTCTGCTGGCCATTATTCTGGCTGCCGGGCTGGCCCAGGCCCAGGATTACGGCTTCACCCTTCCGCGCAATACCTCCTGGCTGGTGATAACCCCCGCCGGCCAGGCCGACCTTTATTACGAGCTGACCTTCGTCTGCGATCCCGGCGCCCACCCCATCGACATCGTGGACATCGGGATGCCCAACGGCAGCTATCAGCTGGGCGGGGCCATGGCCCGCATCGGACAGGCAGAGCTGGAGGACATCCGGGTCTCGGAATACGTCAAGCCTTACGGAGTGGAGGTCCACCTGGGCCCCAGGACCATCCGGCCGGGCGACTCCGCCACGCTGTTCTTCAACATCCATCTGGAAAAACTGCTGTATCGGGACTCACAGGACCCGGATTACGTCTCCTTTGAATTCTCCCCCACCTGGTACGGCTCCAAATATGTCAGCGGCTCCACCCGGTTGGAATGCAATTTTTCTTTCCCGCCCGGCATGAGCCCGGATGAGCCCCGCTATCACCAAAAACAGTTCACCGAAGCCTGGCTGGACACCGTTGAGAACGCCGTGATCTACCGCTGGGTGCTGGATGGCGCCGATCCCGACCGGCAGTACGCCTTCGGGGCCTCGTTCCCGGCCAAGTATGTGCCCAAGGAGGCCATCGAACAGCCGACCCCCTTCTGGCAGAAGATGATCGGCGGCATTGCTGGATTCATCTTCGGAATCTTCAAATTCTTCTTCAGCACCATCGTCTTCTGGATATTCGGAATAGCGATATTCTTCGGTATCCGCCAGCAGAAAACCCGCCGTATGAAATATCTGCCGCCGGAGGTTTCCATCGAGGGGGTGGGCATCAAGCGGGGGCTGACCGCTCCCGAGGCCGGCATCATCCTGGAGATGCCCCTGGACAAGGTGCTGAGCATGGTGCTGTTCGGATTGATCAAAAAAGAAGCGGTGGAGGTCACCGACCGCGAACCCAAATTAAGAATAAAAATCCTGAAACCGGAACTGGCCGCCCTGCCCTATGAAAAGAGCTTTTTGGAGGCCTTGGATAAATACGGCCTGCCGGACGAGAAAAAATTGCGGGAGGTGGCCGTCAAGCTGATAAAGGGTGCCAACGACAAGATGAAGGGCTTCTCCCGCAAGGACACCGCCGCCTATTACCGCGGCATCATCAACCAGGCGTGGAAGCAGGTGCAGGACGCCCAGACCCCGGAACTGAAGAGCCAGCCCCTGGAGGATCAGTTCGACTGGATGATGATGGACGGCGATTACCAGAACCGGATGACCCAGCACTACGGCACCGGCGATGTCTTTTTGCCGCGCTGGTGGGGCCGGTCGGGCTACGGCACTCGCACCGGAGGCGGAGGGACCACGACCTCCGGCGGGCCGGGAGTGCAGATGCCCAAACTGCCCGGAGCGGACTTTGCCAACAAGGTGACCACCGGCGCCGAAAGCATGGCCGCCGGCCTGGTAGGCAAACTGGACAGCTTCACCGGAGGCGTGACCAACAAGACCAACCCCGTCCCGGTCTCCTCCGGCGGACGAAGTTCCGGAGGCGGGGGCTGCGCCTGTGCCTGCGCCTGTGCCGGATGCGCCTGCGCCTGCGCCGGCGGGGGGAGATAGAAAAAGAGCGGCTTGTCACCCTGAAGAAGGCACCTTGCCTGACAAGCTGAACGGGTGAACATTGTCATCCTACGCCCAGCCACGTATAGAAGGATTCTCAGGATGACAAAAAAATAATGCGCGAATCGAAAAACCTGGGGGCCCCTTGGCGGTTAAAATAATTTGAATGACATTTATGAAAAGACCCAACAAACCCATCGTCGTGGTCAGCAAGTGCCTGACCTTTGCCGCCTGCCGTTACAACGGCCTGATGGTGGGCTCCGAAACGGTCGAAGCCCTCAAGAAGCACCTGGACTTCATCCCGGTCTGCCCCGAGGTGGAGATCGGACTGGGCATTCCCCGCCAGCCCATTCGGGTGATCGATGGCAAGGGCGAAACCCGGCTGGTCCAGCCGTCCAGCGGCCTGGATGTCACCAAAAAGATGCTGGACTTCAGCCGAGAATATTTGACAAACCTGAAAGAGGTTGACGGCTTCCTGCTTAAGAGCCGCTCGCCCTCCTGCGGGATCAAGGACGTCAAATTCTACGCCGGGCCGGGACATCCGGCCCCGCTGGGCAAGGCCCAGGGCTTCTTCGGCAAGGCGGTGCTGGACAGATTTCCCGAAGCCGCCGTCGAAGACGAGGCCCGGCTGGAAAATTTTTCCATCCGGGAGCATTTCTTCACCAAGCTGTTCGCCCTGGCCGATCTTCGGCGGACTGCCGCCTCGGGCGAGATGAAGGAGCTGGTGGGTTTCCATTCCCGCAATAAATATCTGCTGATGGCATACAGCCAGGCCAAACTGAAGGTGCTGGGCCGCATAGTGGCCAATCATGACCACGAAAGCTTTTCGGAATTGGTGGAAAATTACCGGGCTGAATTCTCGGCCGCTTTATCGCACGCCCCCAAGCACACCTCGCACATCAACGCTTTGATGCACACCCTGGGTTATTTTTCGGACAAGATATCTTCGGGAGAAAAACAATATTTTTTGGAAAGCCTGCAAAGCTACCGCAACGGAAAGCTGCCATTGAGCGTGCCCCAGAGCCTGATCCGGTCGTGGATAGTACGATTCAACGAGGAATATCTCAAAGAGCAGACCTTTTTCCGGCCCTTCCCCGAGGACCTGGTGGAGATAACCGATTCCGGCAAGGGAAGAAAATATTAGCGGTTCTTTCGTTATCTTTGGGGTCCGGGGGAATTTGACGAAATCGCTGCAAGAACAAACAAACAGCAAATAGATTATTTAAAAAAGCTATTACAGATTCTGATCCTCACATGTTAGTTCCAAATTCCCCCGGCACTTCTTTGGTTCTTTCTTGGTGACAAGAAAGAACAGAAAACGTTCTCCTCTGCTACAGGTCAAGCCCCTTTCATAATGCAACAACAAACAATAATTCTAAAATTAATAATTGGTAGATTATCATGCATCAAACCCAGCCGCCGCAAAAACAGAATAACCTGTACATTGTCTACTGGGCCATGGCCGCCGAGCCGGTGATCCTGGCCCTGATCGCGGTATTACTGAAGTCCCGCAATGCCGTGGAAAATTTTCTCTCCCCGGCCTCGGAGGAACCGGTAATGGTGGCTTTCATTGCAATATCCATGATCTTCGTCTGGCTCAGCTTCAGGTTTGCCTCCGGCCGGAACCTGCTGCCCCAAGCCCTGACCGCCCAAGCCAACCCTCAGGGGTTTCGCCTGGTGGCTTTGGGTCTGGCCATTGCCCCGGGGATCTTGGGGTTCGTCCATTACCTGTTCTTCGGAAAACTGCTGGCCCTGCTGATCCTGAACGGTGGAGCGGTGGCCCTGACCATAAAGCACATCACCCAATTCAACGAAGGGAATTCTTAGGCCTCTCCCGTCCCCTCCTTGATCAAGGAGGGGATTTAGGGGTGGTTAAAACCATTATGCTCATCAACCTCAAAATAATCCCCAATGCCAAGCAGGCCAAGATCGTCCCCGAGAACGACGGCTACAAGGTGTATATTCCCGCCCCGGCGGTGGATGGCAAGGCCAACGCCTGCCTGATAAAATTTTTGGCCGAACATTTCAAGGTGCGCAAGAGCGCCGTTAGCCTGGTGCGCGGGGAGACCAGCCGCCACAAGGTGGTGGAGATAACGGGACTATGAATAATGAAAATATATTAAAAGCATCCCGCTGGCTGTGGGTAGTGTTTTTTCTGCTCGATCTTTTGGCGATACTGGCGCTGTCGTTTCTCATTACCTTGAAAATATTGTCTCTGACCGTCTTGGGATCGGTGCTTTTGTTGTTTTCCGCTTTCGTCCTGGCCATGTTGTTCCGCCAGATCATTGTTCCTTCCTGGCTGGAAAAAAACGGAGACATGATCATCGTTCGCTGGAACAACTGGAAGTTTTCGGGCAGGCTCCTCTCGGCCGGCTTTCAGGGAAAACACAAACTGCTGCTGGAGGTCAGCGATGCCGATCTGATGCTGACCCCGGTCGGACCAATGATGGGCCTGGCCGGTCTGGCCCTGAAGCCACTATTGGGTCTGTTTCTTCCGGATTTCCTGGCCCAGAGCTATTACTTTAAAAAAGAATCCCTGCTGAAAAAGGTACGCTCCGGCGAAAACCGTTATAAGCTTGTTTTCCCAACATTCCTGCTGGGAAAAAGAAAGGTGAAGAAATGGCTTGTCTGAAAGATCTCTTTTCCCGGGAAAAACCGCTTCATCCCGGCCTGTTCCAATACCGGGGACAGGAGGGCGATAAAAGCTTCCGGCTGCACCTGCGCATCGAGCCGGATAGCAGGGGCGTATTGGTTATCAACGCCTCCCGGATATTGCATTTGAACCAGACCGCCGCCGAGATGGCCAAGCATATCATCGAAGGCGATGAGACGACGGTAGCGGTCAAACAGATGCTCAAAAGATACCACGGGGTCAAAGCCGAGCGGCTGGAGCAGGATTATGATTCGCTGAAGGAAAAGATATTCACCCTGGCCCGGACCGATGACATCTGCCCGGTGACCTATATGGACATCAACCGCATCGAACCCTTCGAGACCCCGGTCTCGGCGCCCTACCGGATGGACCTGGCCCTGACTTACAAGTGCAACAACGCCTGCGGCCACTGCTACCTGCCCAAGGACCGCCAGCCGGCCGAGTTAAACACCGGCCAGTGGAAGCAGGTCATAAAGAAGATCTGGGAGATCGGCATCCCCCATGTCTGCTTCACCGGCGGCGAGGCCACGCTAAGGCCCGATCTGACGGACCTGATCGCCTACGCCGAGGAGACCGGCCTGGTCACCGGTTTATTGACCAACGGCCGCAATCTGAAGAACAATGATCTGGTTAACAGGATGGTGGAATCAGGGCTGGACCATTTCCAGATAACGCTGGAATCGCACGATGCCAAGGTCCACGACCAGATGGTGGGCGCCAAGGGGGCCTGGAAGGAGACGGTTCAGGGAATAAAGAACGCCGTGGCCACCCCGGTCTACACCATCACCAACACCACCCTGACCAGGCTTAACGCCGATAATATCGAAGCCACCCTGGAGTTCATCAAATCGCTGGGGGTGGCGGCCATGGCCTGCAACGGGCTGATCTACGCCGGGCAGGGCGCCACCTGCGGCATAGGATTCAAGGAAGAGGAGCTGAAACCATTGATGGAGCGCATCCGCCAAAAGGCGCAGGAGCTGGAATTGCGGCTCATCTGGTACACCCCCACCCAGTATTGCCAGCTGGACCCGGTCAACCTGGAGCTGGGGGTCAAGACCTGCACCGCCGCCAAATACAACATGTGCCTGGAGCCGGACGGCTCGGTGATCCCCTGCCAGAGCTATTTCGCCGCTTTGGGGAATATTCTGGCCGACCCCTGGGAAAAGATATGGAACGCCAAACCGGCGGTGGACCTGCGCAATAAGGCTTATCTGCAGGAGAAGTGTAAGGACTGCGATAAACTGCCGCTGTGCGGCGGCGGCTGCCCCATTTACAACCAACAGCAGGAAGTGTTGTGTTTGGACAGCAAATCAAACGGATAAAATTAATCATCTTTTAAGAGATAAAATGAGAAAAGCTATAAAAGCCGTTATTTATATTTCCTTTCTAGTTTCCATTATTTCTTGTTCAAACAAATGGAAAACTGTTTATACCACAGAGTTTGATTGGAAACAATGATGGGGGAAAAGATAAAATAACACTTGAAATCCCTAAAGGATGGAATGATGCAGGTGATTTCCATAAAGTATGTATAAAAATAAGTGGACATCCTGAATTTGCCTTTGAAAACATGGACGGATGGATAAAAAACGAAAAGGAATTTATTTTAAAAGAAGGAATTAAAAATATTATTGATAATAATTATTTCCTTCTATACCCTATCACTAAAAATGAAAATGCTTTATTATTGATCGGCTACGGTTATGCCAGCAATCCTTCACGATTGAATGTAATAGTCCTAAACAATGATTACCCTGAAGTAATTTTTTCTGAAGATATGGTGATTAGAAAATATATGGATTTAAACTGTGATTCCATCCCTGATTTTGTATTATTACCATGGCTTAGTGAAACTTATGGTCCAGACTTTCGATTTAAATCGTATGTCCCATATCTGGTTTATACAATGATTAGACAAAGTGGCCAATGGAAAATGATTTATGACGAGAAATTGTCCATTCAATATACAAACGATAATTCATATGGCTGGGCAGGACGAAACTTTTCTGATAGCCTGGTTGTATTTAAACCTAAAAACGAAAATAAACCTCGCGTAATGAAATTGAAAGAAGCCGAAAAGCTATATAAGATGGAGAAATAAAATGAAACTCAAAAACAGCTCCCTTTACTACTGGTTGGCCAATATCCTGTGCCTGATCAGCGCCGCATACTTCTTTTGGAAGGTCCTGCCGTGTATAACCACCGCCAAGGAGATCGTCTTCGCCACGGTTTGCATATTGACCATGGTAGCCAGTTGCATATGCTTTGTGCTGTATGTGGATGCCAAGAGGAATGAAAAAGAAAAAATCGGTTAGTATTGTCATTCCGGACTTGATCCGGGATCCAGGAAGATTTTTAACCCAACCTCTCCCCTACCCCTCTCCTAATGCTTTAGGAGAGGGAAGGGTGAGGTCCAAATTCACCACCGTTCTCTTGGTTCAGCAGCCGAGCTGATGCGACTGACCTCTCCCTGCCTGACGGCTTCCCTCCCCGCAACGGGGAGGGAGTGTGGGTGGGGTCCGCCTGCAGCAATTTTGCCTTGCCAAACCCAAGCCGATTATTTTGCCCGCCAAAATGATCGGCCGGGGCGGGGGGCGCTTCGCGGCTGAGGACATCGGACAAACTGACACCAGTAAAATAAAAGATACTGGCATTACATATTCAAATTGATCAGCATTAGCTGGAACGCCCCCGGAACTTCTCTTTGTTACTTTCTCTTGGTTACAAGAGAAAGTAAGATCTGGTACCAAAGCTGCCCTTTCCCCACTTTCTCTTTGAAGAGAAAGTGGCAAAGAGAACCTGTCTCTGCACCTCTGCCCGGATGCCCCAGGCCGAAGGCCTGAATTTGACAAACTCGCTGCGCTCGAACACTGCCAAATTCTTTACGGCCTCCTTGAGTTCAGCGGCAGAGCTGATGCGACAAACGACAGTTTAAAGAATAAAAAGCTTCCATATTTTCTTTGTGCTCTTTGTGCCCTTTGTGGTTCAATTAGCCTGGATTGCTTCGTCTGTTTAGTTTTATTGCTTCCCTCGCAATGACGATTTGTATCAAAACAATCGCTTTAGGAGAAACCAAAATGAAAACTTATTTCGCTTTTCTTTTGTCGTTTTTCCTGCTGCCATTGACCGCCTCCCACGCCCAGCAGATATTTGAAACCGATACCTTCACCGTGGGCCAAAAGAAGCTGGTCATTCACTTCATCGGCCACGGCACTATAATGATGGACTACGACGGCCTGATCATCCATGTGGACCCGGTAGGCCGCTATGCCGATTATACCAAACTGGCCAAAGCCGACATCATCCTGGTCACCCACCAGCATCAGGATCATTTGGACAAGGAGGCCATCGCCAGGATCCTATCGGATAAAACGCGCATTATTTTAAACCGGGCTTCTTACGACATCTTGGGCTTCGGTAAAACTATGGCTAATGGCGACACCCTCATAATAGAAGACATTAAGATAACCGCCGTTCCAGCCTATAACACCACCAAGGGGCGGGACAAGTTTCACCCCAAGGGCAGGGATAACGGCTATGTTCTTGATTTTGGTGGGAAAAAGATCTATATAGCCGGCGATACCGAGGACATCCCTGAAATGAAACATCTGAAGAATATAGACATCGCCTTCCTGCCCATGAACCAGCCCTACACCATGACCGCCAAACAGCTGGTAAAGGCAATTAAGATGATAAATCCGCTGATCGTCTATCCCTACCACTACGGGGACAGCGATCTCTCGCCACTGCCCAAACTGCTGAAAGGCGCCAAGGCGACGAAGCTCCGCATCCGCCGGATGAACTGAGACTTATTCTTAATGTACAAACCCGCAGGTCCCCTCCTTGATCAAGGAGGGGTACCGGGGTGGTTTGATTCTGATCATATTAATGGCTATAAAAATATTTTAAATTATTTAAAAATAACACTTGACAAACCACCGGCATTGTGATACACTGCTCAATAGTAAAACAACCCAAGCGTCCGGAAAACCAATTCCCCGTGTCAGTTGTTAATTGACCAGGGGACTTTTTTTCGGGCAAAAAACACAAAATCCAAGGAGAAACATGAGTTTCACGGACAAGACCCTATCCTGCAAAGAGTGCGGGAAACCATTCACTTTCACTGCCGGCGAGCAGGAATTCTATCAACAGAAGGGCTTCCAGAATGAGCCCCAGCGCTGCCCCGACTGCCGCTCAGCCAAAAAGAGCGAAAGACGCGGACCCCGCCAGATGTTCAAAGTGACCTGCGCCGACTGCGGCCAGGACACCGAAGTTCCCTTCAAGCCCACAGGCGATCGTCCCGTCTATTGTTCGGACTGCTTTGCCAAGAACCGCGCCTAAGCTTCTAACATTGTCATTCTAAATTTGCCAGATATAGATGATAGGACAAAACCTCCCGGGAAACCGGGAGGTTTCTTTTTGCCCAAAACGGCGGCCCGGGTCAAAAAGCCCGCCCCCTGGCTGAAACAGGCCACAATATCTGATCGGGGCCGCCGGGCGGTCCCATACTTTGCCTCTTGCTAAAATATCTGCTCTAGGGTAAAATAACACCTGAGATATGACTAGAAACCGAAAGAAAAAAAGGTCCAATCTATGGATCGTGCCGGCGGCGGTGCTGGTCCTTCTGGCGGCCTTCGGGCTGCGCCATTTTGCCGGCCGGCCCCCAAAGCCGGCCCTGCCGGATATTTCCCGGAGCCAGCCCTCCCATCCCGCCCCCCGGGATATTCGGAGCCTGCAGGAAACCCTGGCGGACCAGGGCTTTGCCGTCCGGGCCCTGAGCCCGGGCGACGACAGCTCCCGGAATTTCCTGATCTACATCCCGCCGGGATATCCCCTGGTTCAGGCCAATTTAATTATAAACCGCCTGGCCCGGGCCGAAAATTACACCCCGGCCAGATCGCTGGAGAACAGAAAGAAGCAGCGGCTGGACCTGGCCTTTCTTTCCAGGGATTCCCTGGCCCTCAATATAACCGTTCTCAAGAAAAAAGCTCCGGCCGAAAAAGTCTCCAACCTGCCAAAGGTCGCCCTGGTCCTGTATTTTTGGCCTCCGGAGATATCCTCCCTTTCCGGGCAATTCGATAAGATAGCCGCCATCAAAACTTTGATCGTAAAGGACAATTGCCGGCCAAAGAATCGGGAGATCATTGGCACAGCAATCTTGGAGCCGAAGGGCTACCCCGGGAACGATCCCGGACCCAACACCATTTTGGTGGACGATCCCACGGGAAAAATAAAAAATAAGCTGGACGCTGCCGCCAATGCGGCCGATGAGCCGGTTGGCCTGTACCTCTGGCAGGGATCCCGGGCCGTGGAGGACGGCAGGATCACGGATCTGATCACCTCCTATTGCAGCCGCAATCAGCTCATCCTTCTCGAGCCCTATCCCACGGCCCAGTCCCTGGTAAAAAGATCCGCTGGAGCCAATTCCTGCTCTTATTTAAAACCGGATCTGATAATTGACCCCCAGACATCCGCCAATAGCTGCCTATCCCAGCTGAAAAACCAGCTGGCCAAAACAAAATCCCGGTCGCTTATCCTGATCCCGGCCACCGAGAACTCCCTAAAAGCCCTCAATAAGGTCCTCACCACGGAAACCGCCGCCCATTACGAGTTTGTGGCCGTTTCCGGGATATTGCAATGAAAATTATTTTCGTGCCCTGGCTGTGGCTTTTCTTGCTGTGGCCGACAAGCATAACGGCAGCGGATGCCCAGCCCAAAAGGTGGGAGATCATAGCCGTCGGAGATATCATGCTGGGGCGGGGGGTATCAAAAACGGTTGAGAGGCACGGCCCCGGATACCCATTGGCAAAGGTTCTGCTGGTCACCGACTCCTGTCAGGTGCTGTGCGGTAATCTGGAATCCGTCATGAGTACAGCGGAGTTTAAAAGCCAAAGCCCCTATCGCTTTAAAGCCGATCCGGTTGCGGCTGCCAATATTTTGAAGCAGAACGGCTTCGGCTTTTTATCGGTGGCCAACAACCATGCCTATGACTGCGGGCCAAGCGGCCTGGAGGAATCGCTGGGAATTTTGGACTCCCTAATGATCCCCTATAGCGGAATACTTAAGATACCTGAAAACCCCAGTGGCGACAGCAGCACTGATTCATCGGCGGTGAAAACAACCTGCCGGCCGGCTTATCTGAAAATAGGAGATATTAGGATATGTTTTCTGGCCTTCTGTCAGCCCTACTTGCTGAATCCAAATTACGAGAACAATCTTATCGCCCCGGCTGATTCGGCAACGATTTGTAATTCAATACAGGCAGTCAAAGATTCCTGCCAGGTGATCATCACCTCCTTCCATTGGGGTTTTGAGTATCATCAGCAGCCATCCAAAGCCCAGAAGTATTTGGGCCGGCTGGCCATCAGGGCCGGAGCCGGAATAGTATTGGGGCACCATCCTCATGTTCTGCAGGGGGTTGAGCTTTATAGGGGAGGTGTGATCGCTTATAGCCTGGGAAATTTTATATTTGACCAAAGGGATTCCTTGGCCAATCAGAGCGCTGTCCTGCATATGATAATGAAAGGCTCCAGGGTTGACTCTTTATGGTTGGAGCCAATTGAAATAACGGCCAAAAGGCCGACAATCTCGAATAAAGCCAAACTCAATCAATTCAAGGGGTTGATCGATGAATTGGATCTGAAATTAAAAACCATGTCTCGAATAATAGAGGATAGGCTCTACCTTTTCTGATATTAACTTAAAGGCATTTTAAAGGCTGGAAATATTTTTCCAGCCTTTTTCTTTTGATTGGTCAATATTTAGGTTCCACTGTCAAAAATATATGACTGTTATCAAAGCATTTGCGCCGCTGCATTTCTTTTATATCCTATTGTCATTCTTTCTATTATAAATATATCATCAACTTGGCATGACAAGTGCGTGTATATAATACCTGAACGCAAACAAACAAAATAAATAAACTAAAAAAAATCCAAGGAGAACTAAAATGAAAAAAGTAACCATCTTCGCAGCCCTGTGCGGAATCATCTTCGCCGGGGTCGCCACCACCTGCAACGCCGCCCCCAACTGGGGAAGATTTTTGCCCAGGCCGATAGTCATTCCGGTTGACTCTTCTTCAAGCAGTAATGTCATAATTGCCGCCATCGATTTACGGAAATATCTTCCCCGGCCCATTGTCAACCCAACCGATTCTATCGGATTTTCCGCCCCCATCGAGCTGACCTCCTCAAATCAGAACGGGATCAACATCTGCAAAAAGACGATAACGGGGCCTTCGGTTCCTCCGACGCCCATCGACAGAAAGAAATTAACCAATCATCAGAACGAGATAATCATCTCCGCTGCTCCGGTCGCCAAGGATCCGCCGCCGCACCCCTGGATCAGAAAGACCCTGACTGCTTGAAGCTCTTTACCGCCAAACATAAAAAGCCGCAGCTAAGCTGCGGCTTTTTTATATTTCCCTTGACAAAACAACTTCTGATACTTATATTTATCAAAGAACTTTTAGATAAATTGTAAACTCATAAGGATCACTATGCGCTTGGATAAATTCACCGTTAAGTCCCAGGAGGCCCTGGAGGCCGCCGCCGGACTAGCCGGGCAAAAGAACCATCAGGAGATAACCCCGGAGCACCTGCTTTTATCATTGCTGGTCCAGGATGACGGGGTGGTGGTCCCCATAATTCAAAAGCTGGGGGCCAGGCCGGAAATGATCCGGGACCGGCTGACACAGGATATCGACGCCATACCGAAGGTCTATGGAGGAACCGGGCAGGCCTATATGTCGCCCGGGCTCAACCGGGTGCTGCAGGAGGCCATGATTGAGGCCGACCGGATGAAGGACGACTACGTTTCGGCCGAGCACCTGCTTTTGGCTATCTCCGAGGGATCCGGGAAAGCAGCCCAGACCCTAAAAAGTGCCGGCATCACCAGGGATGCGGTGCTGAAGGCCCTGGTGGACATCCGGGGCAATCAAAGAATAACCGACCAGAACCCCGAGGGAAAATACCAGGCCCTGGCCCGCTACAGCCGCGACCTGACCGATCTGGCCCGCAAAGGAAAGCTGGACCCGGTGATCGGCCGGGACGACGAGATCCGCCGAGTGATCCAGGTGCTGTCCCGCCGCACCAAGAACAACCCGGTGCTGATCGGAGAGCCCGGGGTCGGTAAGACCGCCATCGTGGAGGGTCTGGCTCAGCGGATTAATTCCGGCGATGTGCCGGAGACCCTCAAGAACAAAAAGGTGGTGGCCCTGGACATGGGGTCCCTGATCGCCGGGGCCAAGTTCCGGGGCGAGTTCGAGGAGCGCCTGAAGGCGGTGCTCAAGGAGATCGAGACCGCCGCCGGGGAGATCATACTTTTCATAGACGAATTGCACACCCTGGTGGGGGCCGGCAAGGCCGAGGGCGCCATGGACGCCTCCAACATGCTGAAGCCCGCTTTGGCCAGGGGCGAACTGCGGATGGTGGGCGCCACCACCCTGGATGAATACCGCAAGAACATCGAGAAGGACCCGGCCCTGGAGCGCCGGCTGGCGCCCATCGTGGTCCAGGAGCCGTCGGTGGAGGACACCATCGCCATCCTGAGGGGCCTGAAGGAGCGCTACGAATTGCATCACAGGGTGCGGATCAAGGACAGCGCCCTGGTGGCGGCAGCGGTGCTGTCGCAGCGCTACATCTCCGACCGCTTCCTGCCGGACAAGGCGGTGGACCTGATCGACGAGGCCTCCTCACGCCTCCGGATCGAGATCGACAGCATGCCCACCGAGATAGATGAAGTGGAGCGCCGCATCATGCAGCTGGAGATCGAGCGGACCGCCCTGAAAAAAGAGAAGGATCACGCCTCCCAGGAGCGCCTGGCCAAACTGGATGCCGAGCTGGCCGAGTTGAAGGAAAAATCCTCGGCCATGAAGGCCCACTGGCAGAACGAGAAGGCCGCCATCAAAAAGATCGGCGACATCAAGCAGCGCATCGAGGACGCCAAACTGCAGGAACAGCAGGCCGAAAAGCAGGGCGACCTCAACAAGGTGGCCGAACTGCGCTACGGCACCATCACCTCATTGCAGAAGGACCTGGAGCAGGAGAATAAGCAGCTGGCCGAGGTGCAGAAGGACATCAAGATGCTGAAGGAAGAGGTGGACGAAGAGGACATCGCCGAGGTGGTGGCAAAATGGACCGGGATCCCGGTGGCCCGGATGCTGGAGGGCGAGACCGCTAAGTTAGTGAAGATGGAGGATAGACTTAAGCTGCGGGTGGTGGGGCAGGACGATGCGCTGGTGGCGGTATCCAACGCGGTCCGCCGGGCCCGGGCAGGATTGTCGGACCCCAACCGCCCCATTGGGTCCTTTATCTTCCTGGGACCCACCGGGGTGGGCAAGACCGAGCTGGCCAGGGCTTTGGCCGAGTTTCTGTTCGACGACGAGCGGGCCATGATCCGGCTGGATATGTCGGAATACATGGAGAAGCATACCGTGGCCCGGCTGATAGGGGCCCCTCCGGGGTATGTGGGCTACGACGAGGGCGGCCAGCTGACCGAGGCCGTGCGCCGACGCTCCTACTCGGTGATCCTGTTCGATGAGATCGAGAAGGCCCACCATGACGTCTTCAATGTTCTGCTGCAGATACTGGACGACGGCCGGCTGACCGACGGCCAGGGCCGGACGGTGGACTTTAAGAACACGGTGATCATCATGACCTCCAACATCGGTTCCCAGTTCATCGGCGAGCTGGATGACGAGGCCCAGATCAGGACAAAGGTGCTGGAGGCCCTGCGGACCAACTTCCGTCCGGAATTTTTGAACCGGGTGGACGAGACCGTGATATTTCACCAGTTGGACAAGGAGCAGATCACGGCTATCGTGGACATTCAGCTGAAGCACCTGCACAAAAGGCTGGCCGACCGGAAGATAAGGCTGGAGGTGACGGAGAAGGCCAAGGGGCTGCTGGCCGACGAGGGCTTTGACCCGGCCTTCGGGGCCCGGCCGCTGAAGCGTACCATCCAGCGGCTGTTGCAGGATCCGCTGTCAATGAGGATTTTGGAGGGAGAATTTAAGGAGGGGGACAAAATAAGCGTTGACGCCAAAAAGGGTGAAATAGCTTTTGTTAAGAATTGATATTTTCCCTAACGGCTGAGTTCAGGCGCGTTGCCCGCCTGAACTCAGTTTGGGACTACGAAAGATCGTCGCGGCGAACACCGTCGCCCGCAACGACTGGTTCGGCAATTAACATTTGCCCTTTTTACCGCCCTTTTTCGGACCAGCGGGTTTATTTGTTCCTTTCCCCTTTCCTCCGCCGTGCCCATCCTTCGGTCCTTGGCCCTTTGGGCCTTTTCCATCTTTATTTGGCATAGGTATCACCCCCCTTTTTTGTGTTATTGCGGTTTACTACCGCAGCCCAACATGCATTGGGCTGAATTTATGCTGTTTTGTTATTTTGGCATTGTACATAATTCAATCTATGGTGTCAAGAATAATAAAATGACACATATCTTTAACCAGTTCATAAAAACACCGGATCTTTTGACCCGGGGTTTTCATCATGCCGTCATCAATGCAGTTTGGGGCCGAAGGAAGTGCTGCTGTAATGCTTGCCCCACTCCCTCTTGACGCTGGCCATGATGATCAGATTACCGTCGGCCATGCCTTCAACCTGCGAGATCACCGTGCCCACACTGATCTTCCAATCCGGGGCGTTGCGGAAAAGCCGCAGGTCGATGTCCATGCCGTAGTCGAACCGGGTGGTGGAATAGGTGGAGTCCTCCGGGATGCCCGGCATCAAAATATAATACGGCGGAGCAGGCAGAATAATATAATACGGTATAATGGTGGTCACCGTGGTGCTGCCGAAGGCCAAGCGGCCGAACGGCACCAGCGATACATAGTAATTCAGGGGAATGTCGGCCACCAAACCCATCGGCAGGCTACCCTCCATGGTGCTGACCGAGAAATCCTCGTCCTCAATGAAATTTTCCATCTCGAAATCGGTCCCTGTGAAGTCGAACCCTATGAACGCGGCCACGGTGGTCTTCTTGTCCACAATCTCCCCGGCGATGTCCCTCTTTTCCCCTTTTTTAATATCCAGCACCATGGTAGCGCCCATGGCCATGGCCGAGGCGGGGTAGTCCTCGTCCAGGTTGGTCATGGGATCCTTCAGGGGAATGTTCAGCCCCAGAAACATGAAATGGGACATCAGCCCGAAACCATCGGCAAAGCCGCGGGACATCTCGAAGTTGAAACCCTTGCCGGTGGGCGACTCGTCCATTTGGGAATCCTCCGGCAGGCCCAGCTTCATATAGATCCCGGTGAAGGTGAATTGGCTGGTCCCCTTGAAAAAATCCAGGCAGGATATCGGAGGAGGCGTGGGCTTGAGGCTTATCCCTCCTTCATCCTGGGCTTTGGCCGATGCCGCCAGCAGCAGCGATCCCGCCAGCATCAGTAGCGCTGTTCTTTTCATTTATTCTCCTTTTTATTCATCTGATTGTTTTCCACGTTAAGGGCGAATTTGGTCACCACCTGATTGACCGCTTTCCGGGTGGCGATGCCGATGGTGGTCTCGTCAAATCCGGCCGTTCCGAACTCGAAGGTCAGGGCCACTCCCCTGGTCTGGGTGCTGCTGGTGCCGATGCCGGTCTCCCCGGAGATGATGCCGGCGGTCTCGGTATCCACCAGCCGGGCGTCTATCACCACCCTGGTGGTGATGGTCTTGGTGCCGCCCACCCCCACGAAGGCGCTGGTCTTGCGGATGCCGAACTCGCTGACCTCGCCCACCACCACCGTTCTGGCCCCCAGCATCTTGCCCACCTGGGCGGCGGTCTGGGAGGTCACCGCTCCGGTCTGACCCAGCTTCTGCTCGGCAAATATCTTCTCCAGGGCCTGATCGTTGCGCTCCACCACGATGAAACGCCCGGAATTTACCAGGGCGGTGATCAGCATGTTGGACACCCCCCGCCCGATGCGGGGATCGTCGAACTCCGACTGGTTGCGCAGATCGATCACCGCCACCGTGGTTTTTTTGCCGCTATAGGGCGGCAGTTCCAGCCGGAGGTCGGCGGTGGTCTCCGGCGGGGGCGCCGTGGTGGTAGCGGCACAGCCCATAAAAAAAGAAGCCATTACAGCCAGAAGGACTCCTGACCTATACATATAGCTCCCCAAGTAAATATTCAGTTATTTTAGACTTGAGGTATTCTAATTCAAATTAGTCTCAGTGTCAACAAGTATTATCGTTCTTATCGCTGTTAAATTATGGTTGACTTTACCTGGGTCGCTCTGATAGTATTCAAAAAAATGCCTTGCCTTTCGAATTTTACATGGGGAGCTGATCAATGAAAAACAAGAATGTCCTGATAGTCCTGGGCAGTCCCAGAAAGAACGGAAACAGCACAGCCCTGGCCAAACGGGCCGCCGAGGGTGCCAAATCCTCCGGGGCCCTATGTGAGACCATCTGCCTGCATGAGATGCACATCAAGCCCTGCAATGCCTGCGACCACTGCCTGACCCGGCCCGGGCATGTCTGCATCCTCAAGGATGACATGCAGAAGCTTTATCCCAAGCTGGTCAAGGCCGACGCCATAGTCATGGCCGGGCCGGTGTACTGGTTCACAGTATCGGCCCAGATCAAGCTGTTCATGGACCGCTGGTATGCCCTGATCGGCAAACAAGGCCACGCCCTGAAGGGCAAGAGAATCGGCATAATATTGACCTACGGCGACGTGGATCCCTTCGCCTCCGGTGCGGTGAACGCCATCCGGGCCTACCAGGACGCCTTCCGCTTCATCGGCGCCCCGATCGCAGGCATGGTCTATGGAACGGGAAACAAGCCCGGGGAGATCAAGAAGGATAAAAAGCTGATGCAGCAGGCCTTTGAGCTGGGCAAAAAGCTTGGAAAATAATGCTTTTTAATAAAAGAAGCCCGGCGTTGCCGGGCTTCTTTTATTTGTCACACTGAAACTGACAGCCTGCTTTGCAAGTTGAATGTGTGACCCGTCATTCTTCAACCTGCGCTGCGCTGGTGTTATCCCAGGATGACAAGAAATAATGATATTACTTCTCAAAGAACGGATTCTTCAGGAATGGCGGCTGGCTGCCCACCTCGGACGGCCCGCTGGCCTCTATCTGGTCCAGCAAAATATCCGGGGTTATCACCGCAAAGGACTCGCTTTGGATCCCGCTGCCGATCCGGCTGTTGTAGACCATAGGCTTCTCTCCCGTCCGGTAGATGTCGCGTAGGGTCCGCCGGGAGACATCCCTCAGCACCAGATTCCTCACCAGGGTCAACTGCCTGGTCCTGAGATCATACCGGTAAGCCTCCAGGGCCTTAAGGGCGGCATCCAGATATCCCAGGGAATATTTTTTGGGCTCCAGCCTCTTGATGATTATCCCGTAATCATTGCCCTTTTCCCGGCACAGCTTTTCCATGGTCTTCAGCAGCTTCTTCTGCGACAGCCCCTTTGAAGACGAAAGGAACAGGTTGCCCGGCATCAGCTGTCCCCCGCGCAGGTGGCCGTTGCTGCCGTACAGTTTTTCTATTGGCGAGCGGGACATGTAAAAGGTCTTCAGGATCCCGTCCTCGATCAGGGCGATCCTTCTCCCCGGCACCCCCTCGTCGTCCACCGCATAATGCCCGGCCAGTGAATCTTTTTCATATACTGCCGCCGAGGGATCGTCCATCAGGGTGATGTGCGGAGCGGTGATCCTTTTATTGAGCCATTTTTTCAGGTCGCTGGAGGTGTTGTCGGCATATTCATAGTCCGAGACCGGATCGCGCTCGGCCTGCATCAAGGGCACCACCGCCTGCACAATGAATTCGGCTGCTGCCTGCCCCTCCAGCAGCACCGGCCCGAAGTAGTCCTCCATGGGTTGGGCTTCGAGTTGTTCGCAAAATTTCTCTATCTCTATCCTGGCTTTTTTAAGAATGGCCTTCAGATCCTGGTCCGAAGAATAATCCACCGAAAAACCGTCCTTAAGCATCAATCCGTTGTCGGTCAATCCGGACATTTCCACATTGATGGACCCGTTGGACCCAAAGGTCCGATTGGCCGTTCCCTCGCTGTTGACAAAATAATGTTTCCTGAACTGCACCAGCGCTTCGGCCTGCGATCTGTCTATCCGGGGATATTCCCGGAACAGCCGGGAGACATCCTTTAAAATATCCTTTATTTTATCCCATTCCAGTTTTTCGTCGGGAGGCTGCTGAAAATAGCGATACGGTTTCTCCCGGGACAGGTCATCCAACGGTTCCTTGCGTTTCTTGGTCTTCATCAGCATCTTTTTGCGGGAGTACTGCTCGATGGCCCGCTTGAAGGCCACATCGCTCTGCCACCACAGTGACTTGCGCAGGCCCCAGTAATCTGCCTCCGCCGGGACGTTGGACTGGTATCCCCCGGACCGGTGGCGCCAGCGCCCTTCCGGGGTGTTGTCCAGCGAATAGTCCCCTATCCTCAGGTCCACCTCGCCCCGGGAAAAACTGGAAGAGCCCTCGCCCACCAGTTTCCCGAAAATGGCCGCAGCCTGGTGGGTCTTATATAATTCTATGGTATAGGATATGAAGTAGGGATGGTTGGCCGGACCGCCCGGCATGGTGGCCGGATCGCTCGGCGCCCGGTGGGCGGCATTCGGGTCCTCCCGGAACTTGTCGGAACCGGTGCCCGGCTGGGATAAAAGTCCAAAACTTTCGGAATAGGGGATCCTCAGGTTCTCCGGGATCTTTAAGCCGTCATAATTCCTCTGCAGTTCGTCCTCCATGGCCTTCAGCACCGGATCATCCGGAAAAGCCGCCAGGGGCTGGGCGGAAACATTAAAAGCAAAGAGAACCGACAGTGTCAGCAAAAATAAGAATATTTTATTTTTCATTTTTGTGGCCTCCTTTCCGCAGCTCCATGGGCTGGGGCAGAATGGGCGGCTTGTCCTGCTCCATCATCCGTTTCTCCACCTCCATCTCCCTTATCAGGATGCTGGGCGAGACGCAGGACACCGGCAGGTAGCCGGACTCGGCCCCGCAGAAACCGCTGAAGACGTCATAATCGTCGGCGGTGGCGGTGATCTTGGAGAATACCGTCAGCGGCGTGCCGGAGATGTCTATCCCCCGCACCAGTTCTTCGCGCCCGTCGGGATATATCTTGAAGACCATCACCGGCAGAACCTTGAACGACTGCGGCATGTAGGTGCTGGTCATGGTGAAGCCGCCGGAGATGTCGGTGAACATCAGGCCGTAGGGTTTCTTCTGTCTTTTGACCTCGGCGATCAGCAGTTTCTTCAGGGCGGCAAAGGACATGGTCTGCTGCGAGGTGATGATGGTGTTGCCCATCCGCGACACCGGAGCCTGCCCGATATCCCCCCGTCCGTGTCCGTTGGAATATTTGAACCCGGCGATGGGCGAGCGGCTCATCAGAAAATTCTTCAGCACCCCGTTTTCTATTATGCTTATCCGCTGGGAGGCCACCCCCTCGTCATCATAGGGATAGTCGCCCATCAGGTTGAGACCCCTGAAGGAGGAAAGGGAGGGGTCGTCGAACACCGAGATGAAAGCCGGCAATACTTTCTCCCCCACCTTCTTCTTGAAGGTCTGGCCCTCGGTGACGTCCTTCTGCCGGTGGCCCTCCACCCGGTGCCCCAGTATCTCATGGAAGAAGACCGCCGAGGCCCGGTTGCACATGATGGCCGGGCCGACATGGGGCTCGGCCAGCGGAGCCTGGCGCAGGGCGGCCAGCTCTTTGATCATCCTTCGGGCGGTTGAATTAAGAATCGAATCGTCGGGAAGTTCCTCCGGCGACCTGGCGTCGAAGGCTTCGTAGCGGTAAAGCTCCATGCCGTCCTCGGCCACGGTGGAGATGTACAGATGCAGGCGGCAGCGCACCCGGCCGTGCGAGATCTTCGTTCCCTCGCTGTTGACTATATAATTGTTCTCGGCGGCCGCGGCAAAGGCCACTTCGGATTTGTAGATGTCGGGATGTCCGTCAAACTCCTTGGATATCCCGGACACTTTTTGCTTCCAAAAACTTTTGTCAAGCTCCAACCGGGCCGGAGCCGACAGGCTGACCACCACCGGGGCCGGCGAGAAATCGTCGGACTGGTCCTCCTCCTCCACCTTGACCGCCAGGTTGGCCTTGACCGCGTCAAATCCCTTCTGGGCCTGCTTGAAGGTCCTGTCGGTGTACCACCATAGCACCGACTCCAGGGCCGCCTGGTCGTCCTCGGCCGGCAGGTCGAACTTGCCGCTGCCCCAGTAGCCCCAGCCCTCGCGGATATTGTGGGTGTTGTCCAATTTCATGGAGCCCACCCGGACATCCACCATCCCGGCCCGCTCCTTGAGGTACCGCTCCTCGGTCACCGCCCCGAACGAACCGTTGACAGCGTATTTCTCCTCCTCCGCCACCCGGTAGCCGATGAAATAGGGCTGGTCGCCCGGGGCTTTTTTTAGGATGGGCAGGTTTACCTCGATCTGGTGCGACAGGGCGTCAATCACCGCCGAGGGCCTGTCCGATGCATATGTCGCGCCAAAATAAAATGAGAGAAGAAAAATGGATGCAACTATTTTCCTCATAAATTATGTCTTTCTTATTGTATTGCTGGTACTTTAATTATTTGATCAAACCCTGTGCTCTTTTCAAAACAAGATCACATTTATCAATAACCCCTTGATTTGAAAAACGTAGCCCTTTTATTCCGTATTGATTTATTATAAAATTCCGCAATTTATCACAATTCTTTTGGTCTCCAATATCTATTTAAGCATAATATTGCTTATGATTCAACCAAAATATTTTTGACGGGCATATGCCCGTCCCATAAAGAGACCCCCGCTTACTGCGGGGGTCTCTCCCTTTAAAAAAACCAGGCTATTCCTGAACCACCGGGCTCATTAAACTGGCTTTGATCTTGGCGGCCAGGTTCTGCATCTCGGTCCCGATGTTGACCGCACCCAAAAGGTCTCCGGACTTAAACGCCTCGGTGGCTTTGGCCAGAGATGCTTCCATCCCTTTGACTTCGTCCTTGGCTGACGCGATGACCGCCTGGTCCGCGCTGCGGGCCGAAGCAATGGCGGCCTTGGTCTCGGTGATCAGTTTCGGCAGGCTGGCGGCCATGCCCTCCCATATCCTGGGCAGTTCGGCCTTGCGGGATTCGACGGCAACGGCCAGGTCCTTGACCTTGAGGGGCAGATCCCTGGCTCCGGCCAGGGCGGCCTTGTAATCGCCCTTCTCGAACTGGTCCCTGGCGTCGCTCAGGGCTGCTTCCACAGAAGCCAGCTGGTCCGGCACATATTTCTGGGCCTCAACACTGACGGCCTTTAGTGCCCCCTCGGCGGTTTTGATGGCCACCTGGGCCGGGGTCTTGCTAAGACTGCAGGCTGCGAACAACAAAGCGACACAGCAGAGGACGGGAAGGATCTTCTTCATGGTCTTTTCCTTTGTTATTGGTTTATGGTGATGGTTGTTTGCCGGAATAAACAGTCTATACCCGCCGGAACAGTAAATCAAGAGATATTTTAAAAATTATTTCCCTTGTCGCAGTCCTGGACTATTCTTAGAAGATATGGGGCTGAGTTGGAAAGTATGTATTGTGTTTTTGCGTTGGTCTGGTAAAAGCACAAAAGCCCCGCGTCAACGAGGCTTTTATGTTTTCTACTTGTGAAACTTCTTTATGAACTCCTCCACCTCGGGAACCCCGCCCTGGTATATCAGATACCCGTTATACGGCTCGCGCGGGGTGGTCTCGTCGCTGACCGGCGCCAGCATCATCCTGTTGACCTCCTCCCGATCCTGGGTCTGCCCCAGCACCCAGCCCAGTTTGATGTAGGCGGCTTCGGGAAGCATGTTCTCCAGAGGCACCACTCCCTTGGCCATCAGGTCGCGTCCGGTGTCGTAGACGAACATGTGGACGTAGCCCCACAGGGTCTGCACCGTCATGAAGATGTGAACCCCCTTGGCCACCGCCCGTTCGATGGCCGGGTACAGCGGCTTGTTGACGTGCCCCAGGCCGGTGCCGATGATGATGATCCCCTTGTAGCCGGCATCCACCATCGAGTCTATCATGTCCGGCTGCATGTTGGTGTAATAGTAGATCATTCCTATCTTCTCTTCGAAGTAGGGCTTGATGGTGACCTGGCGGTCCTTGCGCCGGGGATGGTAATCCGGCTTGATGGGCCTGACCCCCTGGCGGGTGACGGTGGCCAGCGGAGTGTCCCCGATGGTGCGGAAGGTGGAACGGTAGGAGGAGTGCATCTTGCGCACCCGGGTGCCCCGGTGCAGAAAGCCGTATTCATCGGAGGTGGGGCCGAACATGCAGACCATCACCTCGGCGATGTCCCCGTGGCCGGCGGCGGTGGTGGCGTGCATCAGGTTCAGGGCGGCGTCGGAGCTGGGGCGGTCGGAGGACCGCTGGGAGCCCACCAGCACGATGGGCACCGGCGGGTTCTGGACCATGAAGGTCAGGGCGGCCGCGGTGTAGTGCAGGGTGTCGGTGCCGTGGCCGATCACGATGCCGTCGATGCCGTTCTCGATCTCCTTGCCTATGGCCACCGCCAGGGTCTTGTACTGCTCCGGCCCCATGTTCTCGGAGAAGACCGCGAACAGCTTATCGGTGGTCAGGTTGCAGATGTCGGCCAGCTCCGGCACCGCGCCGTACAGCTCGCCCGGGGTGAAGGCCGGGATCACCGCGCCGGTGCGGTAATCCAGCCGGCTGGCGATGGTGCCGCCGGTGCCCAGCAGTTTGACCCGGGGCAGACCGGGGGTGATGGGAAATTCCTTCTCCGGGATCTTGTAGTTGGCTTTCTTGTAGCCGGTCTCGGTCATCCCGGTGATGGTGGCGATGTCGATGCCGATATTGTAGCCGGTGGCAATCTTCAGCACGATGTGCTGGTCGTCGTCGTTCTCCGACCTCGGCAACACCGTGCCCTTGAAATCGCCCCGGCTGGTAACCACCTCGGCCTGTCCCCACACCCGGACGTTGAATTTCTTGAGGACCTCCAGCCCGGCGCCCTTGTAACCTTGGAATATGTCTTCGGTCATAGTTTGCCTTTTTTAAATGGAACACGGATCAGGCTGATTGAGCAGATCCGCGCTGATTATTCTTTTGGGTGTATATTTTGCGCTTGAATTGGGGCTTCTTGCCAAAATTCATCAATAAACCAACATTAATGCCTGTGGCCTTCAAGTAATTGACAAGTTGCAGCTCATGCTCAACCGCTATTGTTTCCGCAGCCTTTAGTTCAATGATTATCTTGTCATCAACAATTATGTCGGCAAAATACTCACCAACTCTTTCATTTTTAAAGTAAACGTTTATCGGCACTTGCTTCTTGCATTTTAAACCCAAATTGGTAAAGCATCTATAATCTCCGCGTAAATCTGCCTGATCCGTATTATCCGTGTTCCATTTTTTATCAGATGCTTTTCATTAATTCCGGTAGTCCCACATTCCCCACCGCCATCTTTCTCAGCTGTCCCATGACCCAATGCTTTTCAGCCTCAGGCAGTTTCGAGGTCTTTATGTTTTTGTACTTGTCTTTCAGGAACGGGATCTTTGAAACTATCTCCTCCTTGGAGAACTGCTTGAAATCCAGGTTCACCAGCACCGAGCCAAAATCCATCTTGGGATACTGGTAGACCACCGGCAGCATGGTTTTAACTATCTCGGCATCCAGCTTGCTGGCGGTCACGTATTTGTACAGATCATAGATACGGTCGTATGAGAAATCCGGAGACCTTTGATAATGCCCCTCGATATATTTTAAATAATGCCCGAACAGGGCTCCCGTCCTTTTGGGGTCCTGGCCCAGTTCTTTTATTATTCTTTCGATGACCGGGTACAGGTTGTGGGTGAACAGATAGTGATGGGAATCCTCCGGCACCCCCCAGGTTTTCAGCTGGCGGTATCTTTCGATGATATCGGTGGGCAGGTCCTGGCCCAGTTTTTTGATATGGCTGTCCTCCAGCGGGATGGGCTTGGAGTCGGTGTCCGGATACATCCGGTCGGCGCCGGGCAGCACCCGCTCGAAGATGGTGGTGCCGTCAGGCAGAGATTTGCGGGTCTCGTTGGGAACCCCGGAGAAGGCCATTAAGCATCGTTCTTCGATGGTCTCCAGCGCCGTCTTGATGTCTTCCCCCGGCCCCCAGAAGACCAGCTGGGCGTCATCGGGCGAGGACTTCAGCAGGCTGCGGACCTGGTCCCAGTCGTTATCGGCCAGCATCGGATCCAGGTCCTCGGAACAGGCCATGTTGGGCCGTTCCAGACAGGCGATAACTTTGAGCCGGTCGGCGATCTCGCTGGCAAAGCATTTTCCCGGCTGGGTGAAGTGGGAAAGGATGCCGCCGAAGCCCGGCAGGTTGACCGCCATCACCTGGCTGCCGTTGTTTGACAGTTCCTTAAAGCGCCTGCTCTCCAGCTTGCTGATGATGGGTTTCAGCGGTTCGGACCTTGTCTTCCATTCTTTCTGCTGTTTCACTTGGTCCTTGAGCAGGTCGCGGATCTTCAGCAGGGCCCACTGGCGGAAGCACTCGTTATGGGTCAGTTCCGGGATCAGCTTGGTGCGCGAGACGCCCTTGATCTCCACCCGGGTTCCGCCCTTGCAGGAGACGTTGACATCCTCCCGGCCCGCCCCGATCCCGGTTCGCACCATCCCGGTGCTGCGGTTCAGAAAGCGGATGTAGTCGCAGGCCTCCATCACCTCGTCCGGGTTCTTCATGTCGGGATAGGTGACGGTCTCGATCAGCGGCATGCCCAAACGGTCGGTGCGGTAGACCCTCAGGTGGCCGATATCCGACACTTCGCGGCAGGAATCCTCCTCCAGGGAAAGCTGTATCAGGCGCACCTTCTTGTGCTTCAGGGGGATCTCCCCCTCCACCCCGATGATGGCGGTGCGCTGGAACCCGGTGGGGATGCTGCCGTCCAGGTACTGCTTGCGGGTGATGTGCACCTCGCCCACGATGTTCAGCTTGGACAGCAGGGCGATGCGGATGGCGATGTCCAGGGCCTCCCGGTTCAGGGGGAAGGGCGGGGTGTCGTCCACCTCGTAGGTGCAGGCGGTCCGGCTGTTGATGTGATAGACGATGTTCTTGCGGGTCTTGAACTCCATCAGGGCGGTGCCGTCGTACTCCCCCAGCTCCGATAGGGTGGGCCGCATGTGGCGGATCAGCTCGGCGTGGTATTCCTCCGGCTTCTGGAATATTCCGGCCGGACAGCGGCAGAACAATTTTTGTTCGGTCAGCAGCTGCTGGTGCACCTCCAACCCGGACATGAACCCGATAGCCTCATAGGTCTGCTGGGTGGCCTGCTGGCGCGGCAGGTAACCCACTGACTGTTTGGTCTGGCCGTAATTTGCCCTGGGATCGAATCGGTTGTTCATATTAAAAAATTTAAGATTTTGAGTGCATAAACAGTTAAGAATATTACAAAATCGCCTATAAGTCAATAAAAAATGCTGCCGCCCAATTTCGAGCGGCAGCATTAAATCAAGGTCAGGTCCGGCTTTACTTAGCAATCGCTGGAGCCGCGGGCTTCTTTTTTAAATTAAGAAAAACTATCAGCCCGGCTATCAGGGCCAGCACTATCAGCAGAACGATTATATTGTGGGCGATCATGGAGACGATGATGGTGGCGGCCGACAGCACCAATGCGATGGGAAAGGCTGCCAGGCCGATCACGAACCGGCTGGCCGAGCCCAGGAATGGCAGAACATCAAGAATGGTGTGCAGCGGGCCGGTCAGCATCAGCAGCCCGATCCACATCATCAGGAATCCGATGATGCGGCCGAGCCATCCGGCCGCCTTGTATTCGCCCTTCAGAATGGCGATGGCCTCGTCCCTGGCCCCCAGAAAAGCCCGGTAGAATTTTTTCTCACCTTTATAAAAATACGGATCAAGCATCCCTCCGGACAGCTTGCCGAATACCGTGGCCCTCCGGCCGGATGACAGGGCATAAAACGACAGCCGGGTATCGCCGATCTGCGGATCGGCCAAAGAACCCTGCCCCTGGAACAGATATTCTTCGGTGGCGCTGTATCCTTTGGTCTTTTCCAACAGGATCTTTCCGCCTCCCAGGTCCAAGGGCTCGGTCGGCGGCAGGTTCAGGCGCCCCATATCCAATTCATAAACCCCGGCCCGGGCCTGTCTGGCCGTGAAGGTCCGGGAGGAAATTTCCGGCGGGGGGTTGGCATGGCCCTCCGGCTGCTTGAAATCCCCCGAGTTCTCCGGGTTTTCGGTCCATCCCTTTTCGTAGCTGTAGGTCTTGGTGGTGGTCTCGCTGCCTCCGGTGTTCTTCTGGGTCTTGGTGCTTACCCGTTCCCTCCAGGCGAACATCTCGGCCCGGCGGGTCAGGATCAGATAATTTCCCGGGGTGATGAAATCGGGATCGCCCACCAGATCGACGGTCTCCAGCGGCCCGGTGACCGATGCCAGCTGTCCCTGGGCCTTCTGATCTATCGACGATGGCGATGCAATGACGGCCTTCTGCGCCAGCTTGGCGAAATCGGTCCGGCCCTCTGTTTTCCACAGCACTATAAAGGAGATGATGAACAGGGCCAGCCCCACCAGCACCCCGACAAACGAGTTCAGGATCCTCTTGCCCCAGCCGGTGGTGGTAACTTCGGTCAATTGATCGGTCATTTTTTCCTCCTATACGTATAATGGGATATGGATACCCGGGCGATCCGTCTGAAGTTATTATCCGATAGCTTGATGGAGATGTCAAGCGGTTTTATGCCCTGGCCAAAAGTTGTGTTATCTTTTTCTATATTTTTCTCTTGCAATCATAAATCTGTATGGTAAAATGTTGAATTGTATTAGGAGGCTGACTTTATGCATTTTAAACGTTCCTCTCAGGTGGCCGAGGTGATAAAACGCGAGATGTCCGACATCATCTCCAACCACATCAAGGACCCCCGCCTGGGGTTCATCACCGTTACCGGGGTAGACCTCACCGATGACCTGCGCTATGCCAAGGTGTTCGTCAGCATCTTCGGGGAGGAGGACAAGCGGCAGGAATCCCTGAAAGGCCTGGAAAGCGCCAAGGGCTTCATCCGCCGGGAGATGGGCAGCCGTCTGCGCCTGCGCTATTGCCCCGATCTCTCCTTCAGGCTGGACGAGTCCATAGCCTACGGCGACAAGATAGACCGCCTGCTTAACCAGATCTCCCCGAAAGAGAAGCCCGATGACAGCCAGTGAGATCGCCCAGGCCCTGGAAAAGCACCGCCGGATAATGGTCACCAGCCATGTCAACCCTGACGGAGACAGCATCTCCAGCCAGCTGGCCCTGGCCTCGGTGCTTAAAACCCTGGGCAAGCGGGTGAGCATAATAAACCAGGACCCGGTGCCGGAGAGGTACCGTTTCCTGCCCGGCTGGGAGTCGATCTCCAGCCAGATGGGGGCCCCCGACGTCACCGCGGTCTGCGTGGTTGACTGCGCCAACCCCCAGCGCCTGGGCCAGGCGGCCGAGCTGATCACCCCGGCCACCATGGAGCTGATCGTGATAGACCATCACGTCTCCAACGACGGCTTCGGGCATATCCAATACATAGACCCCGAAGCATCCTCCACCTGCGAGCTGGTCTACCGCATCTCCCAGAAACTGGGAGTCAAGTTGACCGCCGAACAGGCCACTATCCTGCTATCGGGAATTATGACCGACTCCGGCGGCTTCCGCTATTCCAATACCTCTCCGGCCACCCTGCGAAGCGCCGCCCTGCTGATGGAGTCCGGGGCCGAGCTGGCCTGGATATCGGAACAGCTTTATTTCCAGCAGCCACTGAGACACCTTAAGGTGCTGGGGCAGCTGTTCTCCGACCTGAAGACCGCCGCCAACGGCAAGGTTTCCTGGGTGGCCCTGACCCAGGAGATAGCCCGAAGGCACGGATTTGACATCAACGACAGCGAGGAATTCGTCAGCCATGTGCTTTCGGTCAAAGGGGCCGAAGTGGGCCTGCTGTTCAAGGAGCAGGGCAACGGGATCGTGCGGGTCTCCTTCCGCTCCAAGGGCCGGGTGGACGTAAATAGGCTGGCAGCCATCTTCGGGGGCGGCGGACACCTCCAGGCCGCCGGGGCCAGGGTCAGGGGGTCGATTGACGAAGTGACCAGAAAGGTGGTCCAGACGGTGGAGAGGGAGCTTTGACATGGAGTTCAAATATAAATGCGACTGCGGCGGCCGGGATTTTCTGATGGTCTCCGAAAAAAGCTATAACGCCCGGGTGGACGCCGAGGGCACCCTGGTCTGCCTGCCCCAGACCGAGCATATTGTTTCCATCACCTGCACCGGGTGCAGCAAGGCCTATAAACAGGAAGATTTCAAGCAGATAGAATATTAACACCTGCTCCCTCTCCAAAAGCTTTTGGAGAGGGGCGGGGTGAGGTCAAAAGGAAGATAGCATGAAAACCTACGGTCTGATCTACAACCGGAACCGGCCCGGGGCCGAGCGCATTGTGCGGGAGCTGGCAGCCTGGCTCAAGGACCACGGCATAGCGGCCCTGGCCGAAAAGGGTTTTGATATCAGCCAGGCCGAGATGGCCGATGAGGCCCAGGTGGCCGCCCGCTGCGATATGATGCTGGTGCTGGGCGGCGACGGCACCCTGCTGAGGGCGGTAAGGCTGATGGGTGACGCCCAGAAGCCGGTGCTGGGCATCAACCTGGGGTCGCTGGGATTTTTGACCGAGATCTCACAGGACAATATCCAGCAGAGCATGGAACAGGTGATCCGGGGCCAGTATCAGATAGAGGAGCGGGCCATCATCAAGGCCCGATGCGGCGATGCGGATTTTTTTGCCCTGAACGACTTCGACATCCGGGTGCCCACCCGCCTGGTGGAGCTGTCGGTATCCATCGGCGATGAACTGGTCAGCCGCTATTTTGCCGACGGCATGCTGATCGCCACCCCCACCGGCTCCACCGCCTACTCCCTGTCGGCCGGGGGGCCGATAGTGGAGCCCGACATGGATGCTTTCGTGCTTACCCCCATCTGCCCCCATACCCTGAGCCTGCGGCCCATGATAGTCTCCATGAAGAAGACCATCACGGTGGTGGTCCACGGCAAGAACGAGGAGGCGGTGCTGGTGGCCGACGGCCAGACCGTGGCCCGTTTGAAGGACGACCAAAAACTGACCATCACCAAGGCTGAAAGAAAAGCGCTTTTAGCAAGACCCGCGGCTTCTTCGTTCTACAATATCCTGAGGACCAAGTTAAAGTGGGGCGCCCGGGGCGAGAATTCCTGAAATTGGCGCTTCTTGACTGTTATCCGGGGCAAGTTATTATCCCCTCCTTGAACAAGGAGGGGACCACATAAATAGTTATAAGGATAAACGCGATGAAAAAACTTATTAGCCTGGCTTTATTGGTAGTCGTGGCAACGGTTATTGTCCAGGGCTGCGGAAAAAAGAGCGACCCGGTGGCCCCGCCGCCGACCCCCCCCACTCCGCCGACGGTGATCGCCGTATATCCGCCGGCCAGCAGCACGGATAATTTCAGGAACAGCCTGATATATCTGACCTTCAGCGCCGACATGAAGCAGACCGAGACCCAGAACGCCCTGGCCATAACCGGCATGACCGGCCAGAAGACCTGGTGGAACCGGATACTGATATTCCGGCCGGATTCGCTTTATACCCCCGGTGATACCATTCTGATAACGGTGTCCACCATCGCCCAGAACACCGCCGGCACCGCCCTGGCCGCGGTCTACACTTCTTCATTTATCTGCGGGGCCAACGCTGACAGCCTTCGTCCCACGGTGGTCTCCACCAATCCGGCCGGCGGCCAGACCGGGGTCAGCGCCACAGCCAGCATTTCGGCGACCCTTTCCGAGAGGCTGGCCCCCTGGTCGGTCTCGGCTTTTTCCCTGACCGCCGTTACCGGCATCTTGGGCAATGCCGCCCTGCAGAGCGACTCCATAATAAACTTTTCCCCCTCTTCGCTTCTTTGCTATGACATGACCTTCACCGCCATACTCGACACCAGCGTCACCGACCTGTGCGGAAACCATCTATCGCCCCAGTATTCCTGGACCTTCCGAACCATCGCCGACACCGTCAAGCCCAAGGTTTTGTCGCTTGACCCGGCCAATAACGATACTTTGACCTCGGTGAATAAGCCAATAATCGTCAGATTCTCCGAGGTGATGGATACCGCCTCGGCCCGGGCCGCCTTTTCCATCACTCCTTCCGTTTCCGGAAATTTCACCTGGAGCGGGGATTCCATCATGACCTTCGCCCCGGCCGAGACCCTGGCCTTTCGCCGCCAATTCCAGGTGGCCATCGGCTCCGCCGCCCAGGACCTGGCCGGAAATCCCCTGGCCTCGGCCTGGAATTCCAGCTTCACCACCGTCCGGGGGATCTACGTCTGCTGTAACACCTCCAATGAGATATATATGTTCCAGCAGAACGACCTAAAGCCCGAGGGCTATCTGACGTTTTATTCCAAGGCCAGCCAGATAAGAATTTCCTCCGATGACAGCATGGCCTATGTCCTTACGCAAAGCGGGTTGGAATTCATCCAGCTCAAGAACCACAACAATCATTTTGCCACCGTCACCCTGCCGGCCACCTGTTACGGGCTGGCCCTGTCCCCCAACGGCAGCCGCCTGGCGGTGACCGACACCCTTAACAAATGGCTGTATCTGATCGACGCTGTCACGGCCCAAAAGACGGATTCGGTCCAGACCGGGGCCGCCTTCCCCAAGGGGGTCTGGTTCAACCAGGGCAGCAGCCAGATCTGCGTCCTGTGCTGGGGACAGGTGGAGATATTCAGCGTCAGCAATCTGCACACCGCCCCCTCCACTGTCGTCATTCCCAACAACGGCGAGGAGGCCGTCAGGGGGATCTCCGGCGATACGCTTTATGTCTCTTCCGGCACCGGGTTCACCGCCATCAAGATATCCGACAACTCCGTGCCCTTCCAGATAACCGGCATCAGCAACCATCCCTTCGGACTGGCGGTCTCGCCGGATCAGGCTCATGTGGCCCTGGCCTGTTATGAGGAGCATGCGGTGAAGATATACACCACTTCCGGAGCCTACGTCACCACCGTTTCGGTCGGCACCGGGCCCAAGGGCCTGGCCTACAGCCCGGACGGGAAATATCTGTATGTCTCCAACTCCGGCAGCAGCTCTATTTCGGTCATCAGCCGGAACGACAATACCTACACCGCCCAGACACCAAAGACCGTTGGCAGCGGGCCGTGGGGGATCGCAGTCACGCCGTAAGATAAAATTCAATGACAAGGAGACCTATGTCCAAGAAGATTCTTCTGGGCATGATCATTCTTTTTGCCGCCCTTTCAGCCCGGGCCAATGACAGCCTTAATGTGCGATCTGTCGGTAGTTGGCCGTTCTACCGCTGCTTGAGCGTAGCGCTGGATACTACCACCGCTCAGAAACTAGCCATTATGGGCACCGGCGGGGGGCTTTTTATTGCCGACATAACCGATCCTTTGCGCCCAAACAAAATCGGCGAAATAAACCTGAACGGCTCCTATAGCTACATAATCAAAACCAGGGATCATTATGCGTATTGCCTTTCAGATAGTTTAGGTCTTTTAATTGTAGACTATTCCAATCCATACTCACCCGTACTGGCCGGACATTGTGCCTATAAAGAAGGAAAGAATCAAGCATTGGCCATCAGCGGAAACTATGCTTTCATTTGCATAAACTATTATGGCATAAAAATAATAGACATCACGGACCCAACCAAACCAGTTGATAAAAATTATTACCCCTGCAACGATTTTAATATAGATATTCTAATAAAAGACTCTTTAGCCTATTTTGCGACATATGAGTTCAAAGTATTGAATATCAGCGATCCTGAAAACCCCGTTCAAATCTGGAATGATGATACACAATCCGGGCAGTTTGCGATATCCGATACTTTTTTGTATCTCGGTAGTGGAAGTATATATACATACAACATTTCTGAACCAGCTAATCCGGTTAAGGGCGGATCGGGAGGTACGGCCTACTTCGGTTTTTCGATATATGACACTCTGATCTTCGGCGGAGGAACTGGATTCAATGAAGGATTTTACATAAACAGCCTTTCCGATCCCAACAGCCCCGTAACAATAGGGCAATGTTCAACCAATTATTTCAGAGGGTTAGCCGCTTATAACGGCTATGCCTATGTGGCTGACGACAGCAAAGGCTTGAAGGTTGTTGATATCAGCGATCCCGCACACCCCGTGATAGTCGGTCATTGCCCCACACCAAGAAACGAAGATAACGGCATACTTTACCAAAATAATTATATTTACCTTCCGGCAATGGAAGGTGGCTTAAGGATGATAGATGTCTCCGATCCTTCCTCGCCGATCGAAACCGGCTGCTCATTTTACCCCAACAGAGAGAATCAAGCCCTTGCTGTGGTTGTCAGAGATACCATCGCCTATGTATCAGACCGATCGAACGGGCTGAGGGTGATAAATATTACCGACAAAGCCAATCCTGCCGAGATCTGTTCTCTTTCCTTAAAAGGATATACTTATGCAATGGCTGACAAGGATACACTTCTGTTTATAGCCTTATGGCCGGAGTTTTTTAGCGGGGATTCTTCCAGCATCAGGGTGATAAATATTGCCGATCCGAAAAATCCCAGCGACATAGGTCATGTTTGCTTGCCGCGTGATGCCATGGATATTACGATAAAAGATAATAGTATGTTCGTTTCAACATTTAATACCACCCTGTCAACCATTGATATATCCGATCCTGCCAATCCGGTGATAACCTACAGTAACGACACATTGGGGTTGGGTTGGAACCAATCTTTAAAAGACACTATTTTATATTTGGCTAATGATAATAAAGGGTTAAGCATAATCAACGTTGCCGATCCCATAAACCCCGTAAAGATCTCCTCAGTTCCTCCTTTTAGCCGCACTACCGGAGTATTCGTTGATTCCGGCTTTGCTTACATGGTGGATGATACCCTGGGGCTTAAAGTGGTCAATATCACAGATCCTTCAAATCCTATTGTTACCGGCTATTACCTTTTCGATTACGATCCAATTTATGCTGTTATTTTTTTCCCCTATGTTGATGTGACAGCCAAAAATAATAATATATTCATCACCCACCCGGCCAATATTCTCCAAGCTTTGGAATACTACGGCCCGGAGGCCGGTGTTTCTTCAGATAATATTGATAACGAAAAGAGACCCCTTATCTTCCTGCTAAAAGACGCCTACCCCAATCCGGCCCGGAGCAGGGCGACCATCAGCTATCAACTGCCGGCCAAATCTACGGTCAGCCTGAATGTATATAATGTAGCCGGACAGCTGGTCCAATCAACAGATATGGGCGCCCAGCAGCCGGGATATTATAATATTCCCTTTAAGACCGACAAACTTTCCTCCGGGGTATATTTTTATAAGCTGACGGCCGGAAGCAACAGCCGGACCAGGAAACTGGTGATTTTAAAATAAGGATAAGCTATGTTTAAAAAGATATATCTACTTTTGCTCCTTGGATTGGCCGTCTCTTCTGTCGCACATGCCGCCGACAGTCTTAACGTACGGACCGTTGGCAGCTGGCCGTTTGGCTATACATACTCTGCGGCCACCTGCAGTATAGGCGGCCACCATATTGCAATAGTCGATAACGACGGCGGCATTATGACTGTTAACATTGACACCCCAACTAATCCATACTGGCTGGGCGAAGCAAGGATAACTGGCCAAAGAACAACCGACCTATTGGGCCATCACCGAAAGGCAAGAATATATGGAAATCACGCTTTTCTAGCTTTAGCCGAACTTGGTCTATGTATTATTGATATCAGCGATCCTGCAAACCCAAACATCTGCAATCAAATGTCGACGCCGGGTTATATCGTTGATATCGCTGTGCGTGGAAGCTACGCATATGCAGCCGACGATTCCTTTGGCCTTCGTGTCGTGGACGTATCTGATCCTTTCAACCCCGATACAGTAGCATTGGTGCCATCAACGGAAGGGTGCTATAGCCTGGCCATAAATGACACCTTGCTATATATAATCAAACAAAACTGGCCAGATTTCATTCCAACAGTCCTGTCCTTTAATATTACCACGCCCAATAATCCAATATTTATTGATAGCCTGCAGTATTTATGCGGTGGTTCTTTGGCAATCAAAGACACCTTGCTCCTCACTGGCGCGATGGATGTTTTGAATATAAGCAACCCAGCAGATATTTTTCTTATTACTTCCTTTATGCTTTCCGGCAACGGAGAAATAGCCATTCACGATACCCTAGCCTTTTGCCCCAATGTGGGCGGATTTGCTGGTTTATATATTACTTCCTTTTCCGATCCGGCCAACCCCTACATTATTACTTCTTATGATACTCCTGGTTATACTCGTGATATTTATTCTGATAACAATCTATTATACGTGTCGGACGACATAGGTGGGCTAAGGGTCATTGATATATCTTCACCTAACACTCCCATTGAAATAGGCGCTTTTAATTCGCCATCACCCGTATATGGCAATAACGTTATGTTGGCAAAGGATGACATACTTTACTACCCTACCGGTGATTTATATTCACTGGATGTTTCCGATCCCGCGGAGCCACACACCACCAAATGGGGAAAAGCTTTGGGTAATGCCCACGCCGTCGCTTTAAAAGATTCAATTATATTAACCATTGATGATGCATATGGATTTAAAGCAATGCAGGATGTTGGAAACAAATATTTATCGGTTGTTGACTCACTCCCCATGTCCAGTAGTAATTGTTGGGATATTTATTGTATGGATACCTTAGCTTTGGTTGCTTCTTCAGAAAGCCTTTTCGTAATCAATGTATCAGACGCTGGAAACATTCATATAATTGGCCAGTGTGGCATACCGAACGCAACCTCTTATGCTGCGGCAGTTACCGCAACCAGCCAATATGCCTATGTGGCTGCAGGCACCTCAGGTTTTTATATTGTGGATCTCTCAAATTTAACAAACCCAGAGATAGTTGACACTATCAATATTGGTATGGTCTGGGACCTAACCATCGATAAAGATATTTTATGCTTGGCTAACGATTTAAATGGATTATTGCTGATGAATATAGACATACCCGACAGCCCCAAGGTGTTAAGCGTCTTTGATACATCAGGAAAAGCTATGGCTATTACCGTGGATTCACTTTTTGCATATTTGGCCGATGACTCGGCCGGATTGAGGATCATTGACATCAGCGAACCTACCAATCCGTTTGAAACAGGTTACTATGCAATGGAAACCGTCTCCTTTCCTTTAAACAATAGGGCTGTTGGCGTGGCAGTTGGAAATGGTAATATCTTCGTATCGCACTATGCCGCTGGTTTAAAAGTTTACCAATACTATGGCCCGGACGCAGGGATCTCAACCGATGATCATGACAAAGACATAAACAGGCCCCTCACCTTCCTGCTGAAAGACGCCTACCCCAACCCTGTTCGGAGCAAGGCCACCATCAGCTATCAACTGCCAGCCAAGGCCGAGGTCAAATTGAACCTTTACAATATAACCGGACAGCTGGTCCGATCAACAGATCTGGGCACACAGCCGCCGGGATATTACAATGTGCCTTTGAAGACTGACAAATTATCTTCGGGCGTTTATTTTTACAAGCTGACGGCCGGAAATGACAGCCAGACCAGGAAACTGGTGATTTTAAAATAAGGATACGCTATGTTTAAAAAGATATATCTATCTTTCCTACTGGTCGCATCCTTTTCGGGCCTGGCCTATGCCTCGGCCGACAGCTTAAGGATGCGGACCGTCAGTTCATGGCCGTACAGCATTAACGCCGCAACTGCGGCGGCGACCATCAATGGTCATGATTACCTGCTGGCCGGCATGGGCGGCGGCATATTCATTTTCAACATCGATTCTCTGGACGCACCATATAAGGTATCCGAGGCCGCCACGCAAGCCAGTTATATAAAAGACATCGCCGTAGCCGGAGATTATGCATACCTGGCAGCGTCAGATTGCGGTTTATGGATTTTGGATATCAGCGACCCATTAAATCCCTACGTGACCGGCAATGTCGATCTTCCTGGTTATGCGGTTCAGGTCAGAATAAATAACAACCACGCTTTTGTCGCTTCCTGTTTTTCCGGCGTCCGAATCGCAAACATATCCGATCCCTACAATCCTTACGAAGCTGGCTATCTTGACAATGGTGACTATTTTTACGGCTTAGATGTCAACGATACCCTGCTTTACACCGCAGGAATGACAAACGGATTAAAGATTTACAACATATCTTCTCCTGCCATGCCAGTTGAAATAGGATACAATGACAGCACCAGCGATCTTCGCTGTGTTTATTATAAAGGGGGCTATCTTTATGGCGGCAATACTGCGGAAACGGTAATATTTGATGTGTCTGACCCGACAAATCCGGTTATTACCGGCACTGGCGGCTATGGCGCTTATAGAATGGCCATCTTGGACACTATTATTTATGGGACTATCAATAGTTACTTTTATTCCACGATCAACATCAGTGATCCTTCCTCCCCAGTTCTGGTTGAAACCAATCCCACCGATTGGTTCGCTACATTTGTAACAATATTTAAGAACCGATTGATTGTCACCACCGAAAAATATTTTTCCCTTCAGGATATCACCGATCCAGTAAACCCCGTAGAAACCTATCGCTTTGACTGCCCTGTTATCTACGGTACAGGCGCAGTCAAAGACAGCTTTGCTTACATGCCTTCGGATTACATTCATATCATCAAAACAACAGAAACCCAGTACCTCCAAGAAGTGAGTTCTGTTAAAAGTATTGCCAGCGGTTTTTCCAGTATTTGTATAAAAGATTCCTTAGCATACTTGCCTGATTTCATTTATGGCTTGCAGGTGATCAACATAGCCGATCCCTATAATCCTATCGTTCTGGATTCGGTATATTGCGCGGGTTTTTGCAATTATGTAGCGATAACGGATTCTTTTGCTCTTTTAACACAATATAACAATATTAAGGTGATCAATGTCTCCGACCCTTCCAACATATTTGTTGTTGACTCGTTTATAACAAACGACATAGCCTATAACATATGTATTGACGGTTCGCTGGCCTATCTGGCAAATAGCGGTTATGGGTTGCGCATTTACGATATTACCAATCTTCCCGCCATAACAGAGATAGGTTATTATGACACCCCCGGGACGGCTCTTTATGTGGCTGTCCAGAATGGAATGGCTTATGTGGCCGACGGAGACAGCGGTATGCGCATAATAAACGTCTCCGAATCAACAACCCCTGTCGAGCTGGGACACTTTGTGATACCGAACCCGGAAGATATGTTCTACGGCGCCAACTCGCTGGCCGTCAAAGACAGCCTGGTCTATATCTCCTATGATACCTTGGGGGTCAGGGTCGTCAACGTTTCAGATCCCGCCAATCCTACGGAATCAGGCTATTATAAAAAGATCCCCTGGAGTTCTTATAACTTTGGATGCAGCGCCAACGGTCTGACTTTGGCCGACAATAAGGTTTACGTCTCTTACTACCAATACGGCCTGCAGGTGTTCGAATACACCAGCCCCAGCGGGGTGACAAACAATAAGAACGAGAGCAGGATATCTTCATTTCTGTTGAAAGAAGCCTACCCCAACCCAGCCAGAGGAAAGGCCACCATCAGCTATCAACTGCCGGCCAAATCTACGGTCAGCCTGAATGTATATAATGTGGCAGGACGGTTGGTCCAATCAGTGAATATGGGAACCCAACTGCCGGGATATTACAATATTCCATTGAAGACCGACAAACTTTCCTCCGGGGTATATTTTTATAAGCTGACCGCCGGAAGCAACAGCCAGACCAAGAAACTGGTGATTTTAAAATAATTACTTAAGGGAGCTTATGTCCAAGAAGCAAATTCTGGGCATATTCTTGCTGCTGTCAGGTCTTTCGGCCCATGCCACTGACAGTCTTAACGTAAGGACTGTTGGCAGCTGGCCGTATGGTTTGAGCCGTGCGATCGCGGTAGATTCCATGGACGGCCACAGATACGCCTTTACCGGTTTCGGCGGCGGGATATTCATTTTTGACGTGGATACTCCGTCAATGCCGGTCAAGATCGGCGAAGTCGCCACAGACGGATATATGATCCATCAAATTGTAATAAACAACGGCCATGCCTATCTGGCCTGTTATGATAAAGGCCTGTGGATAGCGGATATCAGCGACCCACACAAACCTACCATCACCGGCAACTGTCCGCTTCCGGGGTTGGCGGTGGATCTGGCGATATCTGGCGGCTTTGCCTACGTGGCCGGTGATACGACAGGGCTTTTTGTTGTCGACATTTCCGACCCCGTTGCGCCGGCATTGGCTGGTAGTTATAATGATGGCGGCTGCGTATGGGGCATACGGGTCAGGGATACCATTGCCTATGTGGCCGACGGTGACAGCGGACTATCCCTGCTGAACATAAAAACACCTGGGATCATCAGTGAAATAGGCCGTTATAATGCCGTATATGCCTCTTATGTTAGCCTAGCCGGTCGCTATGCCTATATTTCTAGTGTGCCTTGGAATTATGGCAGCACTGATGTTATTACGGTCGTGGATATCGGCAATCCAGCCAACCCATTGTTTGCCGGATCGGGCGGGGAGGCCGCCACCCGGGTTGAAATTTATGATTCATTGGCATTCAGCGGAGCATATAATAATTATCAGATATTTATCAATACCATTTCAGATTCCACGCACCCTCAGCTTAAGCAGAATTACACTTCCAGCGAATGGGGCAATGCCTGGCATTTTGCTTATTCGCCGGGTTACATTTATGTAGCAGATGAACGCAGGGGCATGGTAATATACGATATTTCTAATCCTGCAAACATATTAGAGATCGGCCAATACCAAGTGCCAAATTTCATTACCCTTGCTGTGGCTGATAGTCATGCGTACCTGCCTTCCTACGGATTAAGGGTACTTGACGTGAGTGTTCCAACCAGTATTACCGAGCAAGGTGTCTGTTTTTTAGATACCAGCAATCACTTCGGGGCCTTGTGGGATGTTGATGTCAGGGATTCATTGGCCTACGGCCTGCCGGGTGATTCCACTATGCTTACATTCAACGTGAAAAACCCATATACGCCCCAAATAGTTCATACCCTTACGTTACCAGTTAAGTATGTATATTATTTTACCATATGTGATACGTTCGCCTATATTTCAAGCGATACCGGTTTAATATTTGTAAATATTGCCGATCCGGAAAGTCCGTTTGTAATAGGGCAATACCACGGTATTGCTGATCCTGTGAATATGACCGTCCGGAATGGCGTTGCCTTTGTGGCTGATTATTACGCCGGCCTAAAAATAATTGATGTCAGCGACCCGGCAGCACCGCATGAGATCGGACATTGCGATATAACGGGGGATGTGATTGATGTCGCAATAGAAGATACTTTCGCCTACATTACCGCCATGAATAACGGTTTGCGGATAGTGAACATCGCTGACCCAAGCAATCCGTTTGAGGTCGGTAATTTCCAGATGTCTGCCGATTCGTGGATAGGCGCATACGGTGTAGAAATAAAAAATAATTTAGCCTACGTAGCCTGGGATACCTTTGGGGTTAGGGTTATTGATGTCGCTGATCCAAACAATCCGATAGAGATAGGTTATCATGATAATAACTCAAGCCCGTATTACACTTTGGCCTGGGATATAAAATTGTACGATGGTTATGTGTATGTGGTTTATGAAAACTGGGGTCTTCAAGTCTATGAATACTACGGCCCGGAGGCCGGTGTTTCTTCAGATAATATTGATAACGAAAAGAGATCCCTTGTCTTTCTACTAAAAGACGCCTACCCCAACCCAGCCAGAAAAAAGGCCACCATCAGCTATCAACTGCCGGCCAAATCTACGGTCAGCCTGAATGTATATAATGTAGCCGGACAGCTGGTCCGATCAATGGATATGGGCGCCCAGCAGCCGGGATATTTCAATATTCCATTGAAGACTGACAAATTATCTTCGGGCGTTTATTTTTACAAGCTGACCGCCGGAAGCAACAGCCAGACCAAGAAATTTATCGTTTTAAAATAACCTTTTAGTTATGCTTAAAAAACTCACCGTAAAAGATTACGCCCTGATAGATTCCCTGGAGGTGGAGTTCTCCCCGGGCCTCAATATCCTCACCGGGGAGACCGGGGCGGGAAAATCCATCCTGATCGGCGCCCTGGGCCTGGTGCTGGGCGAACGGGCCGACAGCGACAGCGTCCGCAGTGGCGCCAAGGCCGCCATGGTGGAGGCCGAATTCCACCTGACGGATCTTGGCGCCGTAAAGACGATCTTCGGCGAATTGGACATCGACTGGTCCGACGAACTGCTGATCCGCCGCGAGGTGTCCCCGGCCGGCAAGAGCCGGGCCTTTGTCAACGACAGCCCGGTCACCCTGGCCAATCTTAAAAGGATCGGTGACGCCGTGCTGGACATGCACGGCCAGCACGAGCACCAATCCCTGCTCTACGAGGAGCGGCATCTGGATTATCTGGACGGCTTTGCCAAGACCCGGCCGGAACGAACAGCCGCCGGAGAACTTTTTCACCAATACCAGAAGATCAGATCAGAACTGGAGGCCTTGCGGAACAAGGAGCAATTGACCAGGGAAAAGCTGGACCTGTATAATTTCCAGATAAAGGAGATCGGATCGGCCTCGCTGGCCGAAGGCGAAGAGGAAGGGCTGGAAAGCGAAAAGACCATTCTGGAGAATTCCGAAAAGCTTTTTTCGCTGGCCTCGGCCGGCTATCAGCTTTTATACCAGCAGGACGGCTCCATCACCGAGCAGTTCAGCGCTTTGGAGCGGTCGGTGGAGGAGATCGCCGGGATCGATCCCCGCCTGGAATCTACTTTGAAGGCCGTAACTTCGGTGAACGACCAGATCGAGGAGGTCGCCCGGGACCTGAGAAAATACCGGGACGGCATCTCTTTCGATCCCCAGCGGTTGGAGGAGATCCGCAACCGGCTGGACCTGATCAGGACCCTCAAGAAAAAATACTCCGGCCGGGAGAATTCCATAACCGCCGTTTTGGCCCATTACGAAAAGATCAAGGCCGAAGTGGATTCGGTGGAGCACGGCGAGGAGAATATCAAAAAACTGGAGGTCCAATTGGAAGCCCAGCGCCGGGACCTGGAAAAGGCCTGTCTGGCATTGTCTGAGAAACGCCAAGCGGCGGCCAGGAAGATGGCCAGGGATGTGGTGGCCCAGCTGAAGGACCTGGGAATGGAAAAGGCCGCCTTCAAGGTTGATGTGGCCCAGGTCGAAGAGGCCGAAGGCATTGTCCACCACAATAAAAAGCAGCTTAAAGCCGACGCAACGGGCATCGATTCCGTACGGTTTTTGATATCCCCCAACCCCGGCGAGGAATTAAAGCCCCTGGCCAAGATCGCCTCCGGCGGCGAGATCTCCCGGGTGATGCTGGCCATCAAGACCATCTTATCGGAGGCCGACGCCGTCCCGGTGCTGGTATTCGACGAGATCGATGCCGGGATCGGTGGCCGGATCGCCGAGGCGGTGGGAGTAAAGCTCAAGGAGATTTCCTCGGCCCGGCAGGTGCTGTGCATCACCCACCTGCCGCAGATAGCCTCTCTGGCCAAGAGCCACTTCCTGGTCAGCAAGGATGAGCAGAAGGGCCGCACCATCACCTCGGTGAATGTCTTAAGCGAAAAGGAGAGGATCGAGGAGATCGCCCGAATGCTGGGCGGCAGCAAGATCACCGAGACCACCCTGAAGCATGCCAGGGAGATGATCGAGAAACAGTAATTGCACCAATTAGGGAGATCGGATGAAAGTCGTCGCCTTCAACGGCAGCCCCAGGCCCAACGGCAACACCGCCGCCCTGATCCGCTACGTCTTCGAAGAGCTGGAAAAGGAAGGCATCGTCACCAAACTGGTCCAGCTGGGCGGCCAGAACATCCACGGATGCCGGGCCTGCTATAGATGCGTTCAGAACAGGGATAAGAAGTGCGCCTACGATGACGACATGCTCAATAGCTGCATCGGGGAGATGCTGGCGGCCGACGGGATCATCATCGGATCGCCCACCTACTACTCCAACGTCAGCTCCGAGACCAAGGCCCTGATCGACCGGGCCGGTCTGGTGAGCGGGGTCAACGGGCACCTGCTGAAAAGAAAGGCCGGGGCCGCGGTGGTGGCGGTGCGCCGGGCCGGGGCCACCAACACCTTCGACGCCATCAACAAGTTCTTCCTGATCAGCGAGATGATCGTCCCCGGCTCCTCATACTGGAACCTGGGCATCGGCCGGGAGCCGGGCGCGGTCAAAGAGGACCAGGAGGGCCTGGACACCATGCGGGTGCTGGGACAGAACCTGGCCTGGCTATTGAAGAAGATAAACTCATAAGGCTAGACAGCAGCAAGATCACCGAGACCACCCTTAAGCATGCTAACGAGATGTTGGATAAAATTTTATATTATTGTTTTATGAAAGAATTGAAGATAAGAAAAATCACTTTGACCGGAAACGTGACCCACAACCTGTGCTTTCTTTCCCGGGATTTTGACCTGTCATTCTATGTAAAATTTGGCTTCTTCACTGGAGAGGCGGGGTTGCTCTTTAGGACGGCAGATCAGAACCATGGTCATGCGCTGAAAATCACTAAGGACCGTATAACCTTTATCGCGAATTTTTCGCCCAGCGGCACTTCGGAATACAAAGAACAGACGATAAAAAACAATCTTCAAGAGAACCAGCGCTACAATATCCGGGTGCTTTTCGTCGGGTCCGAACTGAAAATATCCGTGGATAACAGGATACTGTTCAGCAGTTCAGTTTCGTCAAGCACCATAGGAAATATATCTATATTCGGCAACATTGTCGGAAAAGTAAATATTTACCAGATATCTATTTCCTCGCTCGACAAGCAGGCGGATATGGGAGATGCTGCATTCGTCGACAAATTTAACGATATCAACAACTGGGAGATAATCAGCGGCCACTGGCAGACCAATTCCGGATGCCTCCGGGGAACGGCCGAAAAAAATAACATTTATGCGCGGCTAAAGGAAAATATCCCCCAGTTCGGCGGCGTCTCTTTTTATTTGAAAAACGAAAATGATCTGCGGATGAACTACGGCTCCGGCATTCTGCTGCGATTTTCCCCCGAAACCCAAAAAGGCGTTGCCGTCCATTGCTTCCCCAGCCACGGCTATATCAGCCTTTATCCCGACTTTGATCTTTCAATCTATAATGCAAAGACCGAGATCTGTTATCCCGGTCTGGAATTGAAACATCATATGCTTTTAAAACCAAACTGCTGGCATTATCTTCAGATTAAATTCACCAAAACCCAGTTCTGGACTTACTTTGACGATGTTCTGATCCACCAAAGCAATAATATCCCATATCATGATGGCCAGCTTTTGTTGTGCGTCGGCGAACGCAACACTGCGCAGTTCAGCGATTTCCGGCTTTATCGATCGGAAGAGACAATATGAACCTCCCCAACCTGCTTTCCCTTTCCCGAATCGCCCTGATGCCGGCGGTACTGTTCTGCCTCAAGGAAGAAAAAACCATCCCCCTGCTGATACTGATGCTCCTGGCGGTGGCCACTGATTACTTCGACGGATATCTGGCCCGGAAGCTGGGCCAGATATCCTCCCCGGGGAAGATCCTGGACCCCCTAGCCGACAAGATCTGCCTGGACTCGATGGTCTTGGCCCTTTCCCTGTGGCGGGGCTTCCCCTGGTGGGCCACCGGACTGGTGATACTGCGCGATTTCCTGATCCTGGCCGGCGGGTTTTTGATGATCAACAAAACCAAGGAAATCCCGGTCTCAAACTGGCCGGGGAAATTTGCGGTCACCTTTCTTTCGGCCGCCATATTTCTTTATGTGCTCAACTGGCAGCCCTGGGGCCGGTATCTTCTGTATGCTTCGCTCTTGCTGATCCTGGTATCGGGGATCATATATCTAAGAAAAATTCTCGGGCAGTCAAAGAGGACCCCACCCCTGCCCCTCCCCTAACGCATTAGGAGAGGGAACTGGCACTGCGAGAAAATTTGGGGAAATGACGGTGGTGTATAGATCCTTCGGCTTGTAAGGTAAACTTGCCTGGCTCAGGATGACAATAATGGACAAATGGTATCTTTTTGTATTGGTGGTAAAAGAAACCCATGGATTCCCGGTCGTGCCGGGAATGACAAGGCGATAAATAATATTCTGTGTCAATCTGTGTAATCTGTGGATATAAATAACCAGCATTTCAAAAGGAATAAAATATGCCAAGCAAAGTATATTTCACCAGTTTCCGGGAGACCCCGGAGCAGAACATCTATCAAAAACTGGACCGGCTGATGGACCGGCTGCCGGTCTCCTCGGCCTTCCAGAAAGGCGACCTGGTGGCGGTCAAGGTGCATTTCGGCGAGCGGGGTAACACCGCCTTCATCCCCTCCTATTTCGTCCGCCGGGTGGTTGACAGGATCAAGGAGTCCGGCGGCAAACCCTTCGTCACCGACGCCAATACCCTGTATGTCGGCTCCCGCTCCAACTCGGTGGACCACCTGGAGACCGCAGCCATGCACGGCTTCACCCGCGACACCCTGGGCTGCCCGGTGCTGATCGCCGACGGCCTGCGGGGCGGGGCCTATGTCGAGGTGGATATCGACGGCCGGCACTTTAAGAAGGTCAAGCTGGCCCACGACCTGGTCAGGGCCGACTCCATCGTCTGCGTCACCCATTTCAAGGGGCACGAACTGGCCGGCTTCGGCGGCTCCATCAAGAACCTGGGAATGGGCGGCGGGGCCCGGGGCGGCAAGCTGGCCATGCACTCAGACATCGCCCCGCAGATCAAGGCCGAAAAATGCATCGCCTGCGGCAAATGCGCCGCCAACTGCCCGGCCGACGCCATTGCTATCGGCAAATATGCCGTGATAGATCCCAAAAAATGCATCGGCTGCGGATCCTGCATCGTGGTCTGCCCCACCCAGGCAGTCCGCAACGGCTGGGACAGCGGGGCCCAGAAGATGCAGGAGAAGATGGTGGAGCACCTGGCGGGCTTTGTGAAGCACAAGAAGGACCGGATCGCCTATCTGAATTTCATCATGAACGTCTCCCCGGCCTGCGATTGCTACGGCCACGCCGACCACCCCATCGTGCCGGACCTGGGCATTGCCGCCTCGCTGGACCCGGTGGCGGTGGACGCCGCCAGCAACGCCCTGGTGATGGCCTCGGCCGGGTACAAGGACTCGGAACTGAAGAACGCCCTGGAGCCGGGCAGCGACAAATTCCGCGATATCTATCCCGAGGTGGATTGGAATGTCCAGTTGGATCATGCCGAAAAGATGGGGTTGGGCAGCAAGAAGTATGAACTGGTTTTGATCTAATTGTTTTGAATACAAAAATATTAAAAACCTCTGGTATTTATATCCGCCCGCCCAAGCCCGAGGAGATGGATTACATCATAAAGCTCTGGGCCGATCCCCTAAGCATGGCCGAGGTGGGCGGGCCCGTTCACCTAACAGAAGAGCAGGCCACCAAATGGTTCTCCCGGATGGTCTCTCCCGGAAGCAAAACAGACCGGTATTTTCTTATATTCAACCAGAGCGACCAGCCGGTAGGCGAGATCAGCTTTCACCGCTACGACCTTTCTACCGGCACTGCCGAATTCAATATAAAGGTCGAACATTGCCACCGCGGCCAGGGCTATGCCGGCAAGGCCGTTCCCCTGCTGTTGCGATATTTCTTCTTCGATTTCGGGGGAAAGGTGATGTGCGACCCGGTGGCTTTGGATAACCAGCCTGGCCAGAAGGCTTTGATCAAGCTCGGCTTCAAAAAGGATGCATCGCGGCAGGATGTCTGTCTTTTAAAAATGACCAAAGAAGATTTTTTGGATATCTACGGAAATATATCGCCTTAAAGGGATCTATATTGCCTTTATAATATTTCCGGCATCAGATTGTTACCAGCAGTAAATACTTTATTCTAGCCAACCGGTTTTGCTTTTTTAAAATAAACGGCAAAACACATCACCTTCACAAAGCCGCCAGCATTATTCACGGAATTTTAAACGCTAAATATATAAAAGTTGTTTGATGTCCCTTAAAAAATACCGGCCGGCAGAATCCTGGCTGGCCGTTCCCGGCCCGCCGCCGAAATTTTACCCCTTAGACCTGCGTCAACGCCAGGCGGCGGTGCTGACCATCGCCGGAAGATGGGACCTGGCCGAAAAGCTGTTGCGGCGCAATCTGGACCAGGCCCAGGAATCCGGCGACATGGCCGCGATCGCCGGGAGCCAAAGGGACCTGGGGGCCATCCTGTTTAAAAAAGGGGAGTATAACCAGGCCAAGGAACTGTACCTGCAATCACAGCAGACGGCCGAGAAGCTCAACGACCTGGACCTGCTGAGCGCGGCCCTCAACAATATCGGAACGCTCTATTTCAACCAGGGGGATTACTCCGGGGCCGCCGAATGCTTCGAAAAGAGGCGGACCATCACCATACGGACCGGAGACCGGCAGGGGCTGGGCGAGGCCCTCAACAACCTGGGCACCCTCCACGCCGACCGGGGGAACTACGACCAGGCCATGGATTGCTACCGCCAAAAACTGGAGATAGCCCAAGGCCTGGGCGACCGGCAGGGCGAGGGCCTGGCCTGGGGCAACGTGGCCATGATCCATTACTATCAGGGGAAAATGGACCTGGTGATAGAGAACCTGAAAAAGCAGTGGGACATGGCGGCGGCGATCGGCGACAAACAGACACTGGCGCTGTCCTCCGGCAATCTGGGACTGGTCTATATGGACCTGGGGGATTACGAACGGGCCATGGAGTACAACAATAAGAAACTGGCCCTGAGCCGGGCCCTGGGCGATAAATCAGGGGTCAACTCCGCAATTTCCAACATCGGGGTGCTGTACTATTACCTGGGCCGCTATGATGAAGCGCTGGATTGCATGCGGCAGGAGATGGAAGGGGCCCGGGAACTGGGGGACAAGCTGAGCCTGGCCCTGGCGGTCTTCAACCTGGCCAACATCTACAGGGACACCGGACGCTATGACGAGGCGGCCGGATGCTACCGGGAGGCCATGGCCGCGGTGAAGGAGATGGACGTAAAATACTACCTTTGCGACATTCTGCTCAATAAATCGGAACTGGATCTCCTGACCGGGGATCATGTCTCAGCAGGCCAGGCCAACGAAAGAGCGGTGCTGCTGTCGCGGGAGATAAACCGGACGGACGTGACTTTCTGGGGGGAACTGATGGATGCCAGGCTGGCGGGACGGTCGGACCCCGGCCGGGCTGCGGAGATGCTGGGAGCCCTGCTGAAAAGATACGGTCAGGATCCTGAGCAGGCCAGGCTGCATTACGAGATCTTCTGTCTGACCGGCGGGGAAAGGCACCGGGCGGCGGCGTTGGAGACATATGAAAAGCTTTACGGCAAGACCCCCAAGGCGGATTACCGGGACAAGATGGCCATTCTTAAACAAAATAACTGAGGCTCCTATGGGGCAGGATATCAAAATTAGAGACATGGTGGAAACCGATTGCCAATTGATCTCAGCCGGCTTTGCCGCCCAGGGCTGGGATAATAAGCTAAGCGAAATATATGCCGGATATTTCCGAGAACAGAAGGAAGGGGAAAGGGAAGTAATATTGGCAGAGCTCAATGGTGAATTTGCCGGATATTTAACCATCGTCTGGGAAACCAAACATGACGCTTTCCGTAATAAAGGCATACCCGAGATAAAAGACCTGAACGTGCTGAAAAAGCACCAGCGTCAGGGGATCGCTTCAAAGCTGATGGATGAGGCGGAAAAAAGAATATCAAAAAGATCGAAATACTCCGGTCTGGGAGTCGGGCTTTACAATGATTACGGGAAAGCCCAGATCATGTATGTAAAACGGGGTTATATCCCGGACGGAAGAGGAATATGCTATAATGACCGGGAGGTTGTGCCGGGTCAGAATGTAAAATTGGACGATGATCTGTGCCTGATGCTGATAAAGGAATTAACTTCGCAAACATAAAACCAATAATCGCAAAGGATCAAAACATGAATAAATATCTATTGCTAACGCTGGCCGGCCTATTGTTCGTCGGTCCCGCCCTGGCCCAGCCCGGTTTCGACGAGGCCCAAGCGCTCTGGGCCGACCGGGGAAACCAGTCCTCGCTGGAGAAGGCCATCGCCCTCTACGAAAAGGCCTATCAGGCTGAGCCTTCATACCAGCTGGCCGAGAGGCTGGCATACGCCTACTACTTTCTGGCCGACGCCTTCCTGGAGGGCGATGCCAAGGCCGATAATTATTACCAGGGCCACGAATGGGGCCTGACATCGCTCAAATACAACGGCGAGTTCAAAAAACTGACCGAGGTGGACAAAAGATCCATGGGCGACGCCGTCTCGGTGCTGGGCAGGGAGTATGCCGGGGGGGTCTTCTGGACCGCCACCTGCATCGGGAAATGGGGAAAGATGAAGGGGATATTCAAGACCGTCAAGTCATCCAAGCAGGCCCGCAAGATGGTGGAACATCTTTACGCCCTGGACAAGACCTACTATTACGGCGGCCCGGCCCGCTGGCTGGGGGCCTATTTCGCTTTGGCTCCCGGCATGTTCGGCGGGGACATGAAGAGATCGAAGCAGATGTACGACGAGGCCATGCAGATGGCGCCGGATTATTTCGCCACCAGCGTGCTGATGGCCGAAAATTACGCCAGCAAGATCAAGGACCGCCAGCTGTACGACCGGCTGCTGGACAAGGTCCTCTCCAGCCCGGCCGGCATCATCCCGGAGATCGTCCCGGAGCAGACGGTGGAGCATAAGAAAGCCCAAAAACTCAAGGAAGAAAAATTCTGATGGACGAAAAAGAGATATCATCCTGGGCGGAGGCCTCCGGGATCTCGGTGAAACAGGCCAGGGAATACCTGAAGAAGCTCGAGCCACTGGATAAAAAAGAAGACGATATCCTGCGGGAGGTTTTTTCCGGAGTGACCCGGCCGGTATTGGAACTCAGCGCCGGACGGGGCGAATTCACCCGCCAATTGCTGGAGAAATACATCAAACCGGATGGCAAGCTTTACACCACCGAAAGACTGCCGGAGGTGGCCGAAAAACTGACCGCCGACATCAAGGATAAAAGGCTGGAAGTGCTGGTCAGCGATTCCTCCACCCTTCCCTTGCCCGACGGTTCGGCCGGATTGGTGATCTCCCGGGCCGCCCTGCACGATTTCGTCAGCGACGACGGCGATGTGGTCAGGGCCCTTAAGGACTGCGTTCGGGTGCTGGCTCCGGGCGGGACCTTCGTCATTTACGACAAGATCAAGGACGGCTACAAGGACGTTGAAACGGGATCGGCCGAAGGGCGGATGGAAAAAATGAACGTCGAGCTGGCGGCATTGGAGGGCAAGATGTGTTGGGGCTTGCATTATCTAAAGGATTACGTCAGCCTGATGGAGGAGATGGGATTTGCCGACATAAAAACATCTATCCTGGTAATGCCCGACCAGCCGGGATACGTCAGATACATGACCGGCAACCTGCATGAGCGAAGGCCGGCCTATGTCAAACGTTGGGGCGAAAAGGTCAATGCCATTCTGGACAGCCTGGCGGCCGATTTTCAGAAGACCCCGCCCAGGGCACTTCCCATGGCCTTTATCTGGGGCAAGAAAAAATAACCCAAGGGGAGATCGTGTCCGAAATAAAAATATCCCGTCCCTCCAAGAATGAACTTGATAAGCTGGGGATCGGCGAATGGTCCTCCTGGGAATGCGATCCCTCGGAGTTCGACTGGCAGTATCCCGACCGGGAGACGGCCTATGTCTTCAAGGGCAGGGTGGTGGTTTTCACGGATGACGGGGGAAAGGTTGAGATCGGGCCGGGCGACCTGGTGATTTTTCCCAAGGGGCTCAAGTGTCATTGGCGGGTGTTGGAACGGATCGAGAAGGTCTATAAAATGGGCTAATACCGCTGGCGGTTAATCCCAATCCCCTCCTTGATCAAGGAGGGGATCAAGGGGTGGTCTACGGATGATAAAATATAACCCCTAAAGTGTTCTGTTATTTAAAAACTCCAAACCGACAGGAATATTATGTCTAAACTAAAAGTGGGCGTCATCGGCGTGGGCAGCCTGGGCCAGCACCATGCCCGGGTCTATTCCGAGATCAAGGATGTCGAGCTGGTCGGCGTGGCCGACAGCGATCCCCAAAGGGCCGGGGAGATCGCATCCAAGAACAAGACCAGGGCTTTTTCCGATTACCGGGAATTGTTAAAGCAGACCCAGGCGGTCAGCGTGGTGGTGCCCACCAGTTTGCATTACCAAGTAGCAAAAGAAGTGATCTCGGCCGGCAACCACCTGCTGCTGGAAAAACCCATCACTTCAAAGATCGCCGAAGCGGAGGAATTGGTGGCCCTGGCGGAGAAAAAGTCGGTAAAATTACAGGTGGGCCATATAGAAAGGTTCAATCCGGCCATCCGGGCCGCCTCGGAGCACATCCATGATCCCAAGTTCATAGAATGCACCCGGATCGCGCCATTCGTCTCCCGGGGCACCGACGTTCCGGTGGTGCTGGACCTGATGATCCACGACATCGACATCATCCTTTCCTTCGTCCGCTCCCCGCTGAATAACATCTCGGCCATCGGCTTCAACCTGGTCAGCGAAAAGGAGGATATCGCCAACGCCCGGCTGGAGTTCGCCAACGGCTGCGTGGCCAACGTCACCGCCTCCCGGATATCGATCAAGAAAGAACGGAAGATCCGCTTTTTTCAGCGCAACGCCTACATAAACGTCGACTATATGAAGCCGGAGGTCAAGATCTACAAACTGAAAGGAGAGCCCAAGGGCGTGCTGGATCTGGCCAAGTTGGTGGATTACCGGGAGCTGAAGCTTGACAAGGTCGAGCCCCTCAGGGCCGAACTATCCGCCTTCGTCGATTGTGTGACCGGCAACTCGGTTCCGTTGGTGACCGGACTGGACGGACTGATGGCCCTGAAGGTGGCGGGAGATATTTTGAAAACGATCGAAAAACATAAATTGCAGCTTTCATAATAACCGGAGGCACATTTAAATGGAATATAGATATTTTGACCAATCCGGCCCGGTCAATACTGAAGAGACCTTGCGGCTGGCCCTGTCCCGGGCCCGGGATCTGAATATCAAGAATATCCTGGTGGCCACCACCTCCGGGGCGACGGCCATCCGGACGGCGGAGATTTTCCCCGATTTTAATCTGGTGGCGGTGACCCACTCCACGGGTTTTTCCTTCAAGGACGCCCAGGAGCTTACCGACGGGAATAAGCAGATCCTGGAGAAAAAGGGCGTGAAGATACTAACCTGCCAGCATGCCCTGGGCGGGGTCAACCGGGCGGTGCGCCGGAAGATGAACAGCTACCAGCTGGACGAGATCATCGCCTACACCCTGCGGACCATGGGGCAGGGCTTCAAGGTCTGTCTGGAGATGGCGTTGATGGCGGCCGACGCCGGGCTGGTCTCGGTCCAGCAGGAGGCCGTCGCCGTGGGAGGAACCGGCAGCGGGGCCGACACCGCCGTGGTGCTGACCCCAGCCAACGCCCAGGATTTTTTCGACCTCAAGGTACACGAGGTGATCTGCAAACCGCGCAATTTCCCAGGGTAAGGGATGCGCCCCGGCCGGTTAAAATCGCCCGATTTTTGGAGCCGCCTCCTGACCGAAGGGTGGCGGCCCTGCTTCTGGATCATCCTGCTGGGAGCGGCGGTTTATTTCAGGACTGTTTTCTTCGGGTTTGCTTATTTTGACGACGACCATCTGATCCTGGAAAATTTTCACCATCTGGCGAATCTTAAGAACATTTTTCTGGCCTTCAAGACCGACATGGCCTGGCAATCCCCGGGAACCTATTACCGCCCCCTGGTCACCCTGACCTTCATCAGCGACGCCCTGTGGAGCGGCCGGAACCCCTGGGGCTACCATTTGTCCAATATCATTTTTCACCTGGCGGCCTCCTGCCTGTTGTTCTTCCTGTTCAGGACCCTTAAGCATCCCCGGGGGCTTTCCCTGGCCTTCTGCCTGATCTTCGCCGTGCACCCGGTGCTGAACCATGCGGTGGCCTTCATCCCGGGCCGATACGACTCGGTGCTGGCGGTCTTTTCCCTGGCCGCGTTTATAACCTTCATCAGATATCTGGAGAGGCCCTCCTGGCCCCTCCTGCTGGGCCACCTCCTATCCTTCACCGCCGCCCTGTTCACCAAGGAGACCGCTGTGATCCTGCCGGCGGCCGGACTACTCTACTTTTTGCTGTTCCACCGCCGGGAATTCCGCAAGCTCCTGGCGCCGGCACTGATCTGGCTGACGGGTCTCTCCCTTTTTCTGTTCCTGCGGTGGCAGGCGGTGGGACCGATCACCGTAAAATATAACACTTTTGCGGAAAACCTGGCCGGCCTGGCGAGCTATCTGGGCAAGATCCTTTTACCTTTCGATCTTTCGGTGATGCCCATTCCGGAAAACACCTCTCTTTGGCCGGGAATGGTAGCGTTGACCGGCCTGCTGGGCCTCCTCATTCTGGGAGGACTGAACCGAAAACGGTATTTTATGTTCGGGCTGGGCTGGTTCCTGCTGTTTCTGGCGCCCACCGCCGCCAGGACCCTGGGATTCGCCTATCTGCTGGAGCAACGGCTCTATCTGCCCATGGCGGGGTTTTTTATCATGCTGATGGAGTCCCGCATCATCTTCAATATCGCGAAAAGAAAATTTGCCCCGTTATTTCTGGCTTTTATATTGGCTTTGCTTTCGGCGGTCTCCATCGGGCACATGATTGTATACCGGAACGACATTTCTTTTTGGGGCAACGCCGTAAAATATTCTCCCGATTCCTTCTTCGCTCACAACGTGCTGGGGCAGAGATACGCCGCCCGGGACAGATGGCCGGAGGCGGAGGCGGAGGTGGCCCGGGCGGCGGACCTGGATCCCGGCAACGCCGCCATACTCCACGATCTGGGGCTGATCCTATACCAGCAGAATAAATTCCCCCAGGCCCAGGCCGCCTTCCAGAAGGCTGTTGCCGCCGACAGCCTGGGAGCCGATGCCGTAATCTACTTGGGTCTGGCCAAGAGCCTGATCAAGCAGGATCTGTTTCCTCCGGCCCGGAAAACGTTGCAGCAAGCTTTTGCTCTTGACCCGGATAAGACTGAAGCCAACGAGCTTCTGTCCTTCCTGTTCCTGAACCTAGGCGACCGGGACAGCTCCCTTTATTATTATCACCGGGCGGTCCGGCTGGGCCTGCCTTATAATCCCGAGGTTGTCCGCCTGATCACCGGGAAAGATCCGGCAAAACCTGAACCGCAATAATTTAACAGCCTTATCATCATGTTTCTAAAATCATCCTTTATCCCGGCAAAACGGCAACTGCTGCTTCTGTCCGTCGGAGCCCTGGCGCTATCCGCCTGGCAGATAGCCCAGACCCTGTTTAAGATATTTCCCGGAGCCCTGCCCCCGGCCGGACTGCCCGTCTATCTGATAGCCGGCCTGGCAGGTTTTGCAGTACTGGTGGCCCTGCCCGGACATTTTATCAGGACAATAAGATCGGCCGGCCAGGGAAAGGATCTGGCATTCAACTGGGGTGAATTGGCCGATGTTCAGAGCGCCATCCTGGCCCCGGTTTTCAAATTCCTGTTGATAATCTTCTGGTCTTTTCTGCCCGTGGAAATGTACCTGGTTCTGCTGGCCAAAGATCACGGAGGTTTGTCACCGTTGGCAATGATCGTTCTTTTGATCCTCAGCTTCATATATTTTCCCATGGCCCTGCTGATGACGGCCGTCACCGGCAAGCTGATGCCCTCACTGCTGCCTTCCAATGTCATCGAGCCGATATTCAAGACCCTCAAACAATACATCCTGTTTTTGTTTTTATTCTGGATCGTTTTTCTGCTGCCGCTTTTTGGTTTGCTCCTCTGGCCCGTCCCTTTTATCGGACCGTTGGCAGCCTGCTTTATTCTTTTATATCTCTGGAGCTGCGGCATGCGCTTGCTGGGACGCTTTTACCGTAAAGAAAAAGAAAGACTGAACTGGCTGTGAGGATAGACAATTATTCCTTTGGGCAAATAACGGTCGATGGCAAAAATTATGTCGCAGACCTTATCATCTATCCCGACCGGGTGGACGACAAATGGTGGCGCAAAGAGGGACACCGGCTGCAAATGGAGGACCTGGACGAGGTCTTTGGCCAGAAACCGGAGATATTGATAGTGGGCCTGGGCCAGCCGGGCTTGATGAAGGTGGACGGCAAAGTGGAGGAGTATTGCCGGAAGAACGGGATCTTATTGGTCGCCCTGTCTACTTCGCAGACCATCGAAAGATTCAATGAGTTGGCAAATAAAAAGCCGCTGACCATAGCGGCTCTGCATCTTACCTGTTAGTTAAGCATTCGTGATTGGCGCCTAAAAATTTAAATCACTGTATTCTTCTTCCGTCAGGTGCCCGTATTGCAGCATTTTTTGGGCGATCCATTTCCGGCGGGTGTTCATCCGCTTGCTGTCGGTGAACGGTCCGTATTTTCTGGGATTGACGATGATCGAAGCCAGTCTGATAGCCAGCTCGGGATCAAGCTCCGAGGCCGAACAGTCAAAATAAATCAAGGACGCCGACTGGCAGCCGAAGATGCCGTCGCCCCACTCGATATAGTTCAGGTACAGCTCGAAGATCCGGGCCTTGCTGAGCTGGTCGTCCATCCGCCGGGCCAGCACCGCTTCGGAGATCTTCCGGGTCAGGCTCTTGGAGGTCGACAGGTATAGGTTCTTGGCCAGCTGCATGGTGATGGTGGAGCCACCCCTGGCCCAGCGTTTCTTCTTCCAGTCGGTCTTGATGGCCTCCTTCAGCTCGCCGTAGTCTATTCCCTGGTGGGAGAAGAAGGCCGCATCCTCGGCCACCAGCACCGCCTTTTTAAGATAGGGCGATATGGCATTGTACGGGAGGTACGACTGGCTGATCCGGTACGGTTTTTTCCTGGCCCGGGCCTCTTTGACCCTTTGCTCCATCAAGGCCGTCCTGGCGGGATTCTTCTTTGCCAGGTTGTCAATGGCCGGCAGGTGCATCAGGTCCAGAACAATGGACCCGGCGAAATAAAAGATCGTCGCTGCAGTCAATATGATGATGAATTTTATTTTGGGATTTTTCTTTTTGCTCATAGCCCAAGTATTATCCGCAATAACAACCAACTTGTCAAGGCATTGAAGAATGAAACGGTCCATTTCCAACAATCCGCTGACGCTTCTGGTCTCGGTCCAGGTGATCATGGCCGGGACCTTTCTGATGACCAAACTGGGCCTGCGGGAATTCTCCCCGCTGGCCCTGGGGGTGCTGCGTTTCGGCCTGACCGCCCTGGTCTTTGCCGCCTTGCTGGGCATGAAAAGAATGTATTTCACGCCTGATCGCCGGGACCGCTGGACCTTCCTCTGGCTGGCCATTTTCTCGGTGCCCTTCAACCAGGGCCTTTTCCTTTACGGCATGAAATACACCCTGGCCGCCCACGGCGCCCTGCTTTACGCCGCCACCCCGATAATGGTGCTGTGCCTGTCATGCATCTGGCTTAAGGAGCGGCCGTCGGCATTGAAGATAACCGGCATCGCCCTGGGGTTCGCCGGGGTTCTGCTGGTATTGTTCGAAAAGGGGATCGACCTCTCCGGCCAGACCCTCAAGGGCGACATCCTGATATTTTTTGCCGTCCTGACCTGGTCGGTCTATACCATACTGAGCAAGAAGATGCTGCAGAGATACCAGCCCCTGCAGGTCACCGGATATTCGCTGATGTTCGGGGCGATGCTTTTTCTCCCCATCGGTCTTCTGCCGATACTCCGGCAGGACTACGCGGCGGTCACCTGGTCCGGCCTGTCATCGATCCTTTATCTGGCCCTGCTGACCTCGGTTGTAGGTTACCTGACCTGGAACTGGGCCCTGTCCAAGATCGAGGCCAGCAAGGTGGCGGTGGTGTCCAACCTCCAGCCTGTTTTTGCGGCTTTGCTGGCCTGGATATTTTTGGGGGAGAAGATAACTGTTAATTTTATCATAGGTGCAGCAGTCGTGGCTATAGGTGTTATTCTGACTGAAAAAGGATAGAACAAAAGGCCTCTGTTTTAGAGATCTTTTTAATTTTCATTTGTATTTATTTATTGCCAGAACTACATTATTTAGTTTACGGTTAAAAATATCTCGTACTCTGAAATTAAATACATTATTGCCTTTTGTTAGTTGTTTTACAAATTCCGTTTTGCATTCAGACCAGGGCCCGTTATTACAACTTATTTCATATTTCTTGAAAAACGGGCAAGAATTAGATAGCACAAACGAAAGTTTTTTATTATGATACTTCAATTTATAACTGATTTTATTCATATTTGGATAAAGGTGATCCATGCCCCGATGTTGCTTAAAATATCCTCTCTGTTTATCCTGAAACAGTAAATGCGGTTGCTCGCTTATTTCTTCTGTTTCTCCCAGAGTATCCCAATTATTAAAGTAATTCTGATTATTATATATCCATATAACTTTAAAGTATTCTAACCAGTTCATCAGGGATCCCGCTTTTCTGCCATTAACATATGGCTCCATCTGTTGCGTTTTCCCTTTCAAAACATATTCACGTATTTCAGAGGCATTTAAAACCTCTTTCCCCGCCATCCAATAACAATTGTTCTGGGGATCCAATAATATCCATTTATTAAGATCGTTGCTCCATATTTCTGTCACCCAGTGTCCCTTTCCCGTTCCATAACTATAATTATTTTTTAAAATGACTACTACCCTGGCCGGATAACCATGTGTCTGCAAAACAGAGGCCAGAAGAATTGAAAATTCTTGACAGGTAAACCCTTTTTTATTATCGGCTTCCTTAAGTATTGTAAGGGGGTTTGAATTGCTGGGTTTATTAACCGCATCGTGGACAAAACGTTTATTTACCCAGGCAAGACATTCTTTGAAGAAATCAAATTCCTTGTTGGATTTGAATTTTGGAAGTTTGTTTTTTAAACGAATTAAATCTTTTTTATCACAATATTTCGCCCATTGCCAAGGTTCGATATTCTGGCTTTGAAATTTAACAATCTCTACAGAACTGGCATTATTACAAACACGCTTGTATATTTGCTGAAAAGAACTAAGTTCTTTTAATCTTTTTCCTTTATATTTCAACTTAGATAAATCATTCAATTTATCTAAGTCGGTATAGCCCAATTTGGCAGCTTTGTTAAATATGAGTAGCCCTTCTTCAATATCTTTGTTTATAATTGCCATATAAGCAGCTGCAGCTAATGTCCAATTTTGCCTTCCTTTATCTTTGAGTAACTTATAAATATTAGAAGCATTTAGAAATTTGAGTTTAGCGTTATTATAATCGCTATGCCCGGCAAATATCCTGCCTTCTTTTATCAAGCTATCTGCATTATTGTTGCTCATTGATTCCTCTTTCGTTTTTATTTACCAATATTATCACAAACGATGTGCTATAAAATCAAGTAAATTATTTAATATAAACAAAGAACCCTCCATTGATAATGGAGGGTTCTGGGCAATTTTATATCACAACCCAGCGCTCTTCAGCACCAGCTCCAAACCCTCCACATCCTCCTGGTCGAAGGAATCCAGCTCCCCGCTGTCCAGGTCCAGCACATAAAGACACTCCCCGTTATTCTCCAGCACGGGCATCACCACCTCGGAAAGATTGTTGGGGTCGCAGACGATATGGTCGCCTCCCAGGGCGTGGACATCGGCCACCACCTGGGCCTTTCCTTTCTTCCAGGCCCGGCCGCAGACCCCGTGCAGTCCGATGGGCGAGCAGGCCGGCTTGGGCTGGCGGCACACCAGCAGCATTTCCTTCTTGTCATCGGTGATCTTATAGAAGCCCACCCAGGCCAGACCCTCATCCTTCATCCCCCGCCAAAGAACATCAGTGACCGCTTCCATTTTCTGTTCCGCCGACGCCAAGTCCTTTGCCGCCAACCCGGCGGCCGCGGACATTTTTTCATAGTTTCGGCTGCGATTCATTTGATTTCCTCCGATTTCCGGTTCATGGTCAGGAGCCGGGATAAGCCCGCTGGTTCATTTGTCCCTTTGGGGGGGTGTCTATCAGTTTTATGCCCCTGCCCCCTATCGGCTAAATTTTTCCATTGGTTGAATAACAAGGGTCCTGGGCATCAATGGTAAACAGGGCCATGCCATGGTCTGACCGGTTTAAAGACAGAGGAGAGCGGGCTGGTCCCCGCTCTCCTCTGAACTATCAAGCCTTTGATATTATATTGAAAAATAGTTTGAAATGCAAATAATATTTTTCAAATATTATGTTGTAATTCGTTGACAACAATAATTGTTTTAGATATAATTCTAAAAATTTATTATTAACTTTATAAAAAGGGGGCTCTTGTGAAACGTTCTTTGTTTTCCTTTGCCGTTATGGCCATGCTTACGCTCCAGGCGTTCGCCGGTGGCGTAAAATACAAACCGGAAGCGTTCGCGGATCCGGCCAATGTAGCCAAAAAAAATCTTGCCCTAAGCCTTAAGAAACTGAAAAAACTTAACATAAAAAAGTTGGTCATCCTGGAGTGCTACGGCGAGTTCGTGGTCTCCAAAGAGGTCACCAATCACCAGCTGGGCTTGATAAAAAGCAGCAGAATTGATATCAACAAGGATTATTATACCAACACCACCAATCGGGTATATGATGACCTGGTCGCAATGTTTGAAAAAAACGGCATAGCCATCGTGTCCAAAGACCAGGTCCATGCCAACCAAACCTACCTGGACTGGAACCTAAAAGAAGAGAAAGAGGGCCGGGGCGCTTCGTCCGGGTTGTTCCAACCCACCAAGGTAAACGAGACCCAGAAGATATCAACCACCGGCCTGGGGATCTTCCCTGGGGTCATTGGCATGTTCAAGGTGGTTTCCACCGTGGCCCAGATGACAGCGGAAATGGGCGCTGATGGATTCCTGCAGGTATGGTACAAGGTCGACATTGGCAAGAAATTTGCGCCGGTGCTGACCGCGTTCGAGATCAAATTGAGCACCGATCTTCGTTCCCAGGAGGTCGGCTTCAAGGGCAACAAGTCGCTGCGCTACGATTTCTATACCCAGTGGGAGCCTATCGTGAAGCTGAAAGAGGCTATCATAAGCGAGGCAGATATCAGGGGGGCAGAAAAGGGCACTATCGATCTAACTAAATACGACGCCGAACTAATGGGAATGCTGGGAGCGGTTGAGAACGGCATCGGCTTCGCGATACATGAATTATTGCCGGAGAACACCCCCGTCATCCATCAAACCACACCGACAGAAGAACAAGGCAGCGAAGTCCCACAGGATCAATAACAATTGTTCCTTTGTAAAAAGCCCTCCCGGAAACGGGAGGGCTTTTTACCGTTGACAAACAAACCTATTTTTTTCAGAATTGTTTATTTCAAAATTCCTGCCCCGCAAATAGGCCTCCATAATATAACCGATGCCGATAAACACCGGCAGGGTGAACAGCGTCCTCAGCATGGAAAACTTTAAACCCAGAAACCCGATTTCGAAGGTCAGCATCGGTATCTTTAAGGTGGAAAAAGCCCCCAGATAGATGAAGATATTCTTGATGCTGCAACCCTTCTTCCACAACAGGTAGGCCACCGGAAAGGCGCCGTATAAAGGCCCTACCTGCAGCATGGCCAATAGGATGATCCAGACTGTACCCCTGATGCCCGAGCCGGGCCCGATCTGCCGTTCAATGTTCTCATTTGGCACCCATACCTCTATCAGCCCGATCAGGATGAACATCAATGGCAAAAAGGTGATCATCTCAGAGAAGAAGGCCCAAAAGTTCTTTCCCGCGCCCAGGCCCAACGACCAGCCGGTAAAGCGGGATATCAGCAGGGCTGCACCGAACAGGACTACCAGCAGGTATTCGCCCAGACCTATTTTTTGGATCAATTTTCTCACATGAATATCCTTATCAACAGACCGACCAGCAACGCTCCGGCCAGGCTTAAGGCATTGCGCATCAAAGCTACTTTCCGTCCGAAATATTTTATCTCCAGCGGCAGGGTGAGAATGCCCACCATCATCAGGGTGGTGATGAATACCGCCGTTACCGCATAACCCACCCCGCTCTTCAGCAGCAGGGCGGCCAGCGGGAAGGCCACAAAGCCGGGAATGAGCGCTATCGAACCTACCGCCGCGGCAATGGCGTAACCGGCCAACCCGGAATTGGCCCCCAGCCATTTAACCAAAGTCTCCTTGGGGACCAGATAGAGCACGATGCTGACCAGGATTAGAACGTTCAATAGCATCGGCAGTATGCCCAGGAACATTTTGTAGCCTTTTTTAAGGCCGGACAATGTTTTGCTCCGGTCGGCCAAAAGGGAAGCCATCAAAGCCAGGGCGGTTATAATTAGAAGTATCAGCATGAATTACCGTTGTGTTGAAATAATAATATCATTCGGCTATAACCCGGCTTTCCAATTTTACATTTATAGCCGGATCCAAACTGTTCAGCACCGAGCAATATTTTTCCTTTACCAAAAGCAAAACACCATCCAGAACCTCCTGGGAAACATTGCCCTGTACCTCGAAAGTCAGGGTAATGCTTTTAAACTTTTTGGGGTGTTCCACGGCCCGCACCCCGTCGGCCAGCACCCGTAATTTCTTGATCTGGAGTCTTTTCTTCTGCAATATCTCCACAACGTGGTTGCTCATGCAGCTGGCTGCAGCGATAAGAAGAATCTGGGTGGCGGAAAATCCGGCCGGAGTGTTTTCCCTTCGGGATTCAATAATAACCGAGTGACCAGAATCATCGCTGGCTACGTTCTGCAAATTTCCCACCCATTCAATAATTATAGGCATTATGATCTCCCGAACTAAGATTAAAATCGTTCAGAACAGCCAGCCATACCCTAAAAATAGAACCTGGCCCAAAACTCTGCCTTGCCTTCATACTGCTTGCTGCCATATTCTGTGTTTTCCCCTCCGGCAAAAACAACTGGCCAAAACACGAATTCCAGATTTGTTATCGGTTTATAGCTGAACGGCAGACCGGCAGAATAACTTTGGTCGTCAAGATTATAAAGCAACTGAACGGCGGGCGTAAAATACAACATATTAAATGGCTCCTGCCACGACACCTTGAGATACAGGTACTCCCGCATCAGGTTCGGATCGCCAAAATATGTTTTACCGGTGTTCAGGGCGCTGGAGACGGCAATATTATTGCCCGAACTCACAGCCTTGGCCATAAATTCCTGGTACTGTTCAAATTCAGCTTTGCTCAAGCCGGCTTCATTTTGGTAATATTCGCCAATAGTGGTGATGTTCCAGCTGTTCAGCCATCTGAATCCAAATAGATAAGATGAACCGTCAATGTTTTCTGCCCGGAGGGTGTCGTTTAGGATATAATCTCTTGGCTGGTTGATGAAACGGCTGAACTCTCCGTGGATCTCCAGGCTGGGAGTAACATTCCGGGAAAGATCAAACCCGTATTTTTTAGGATTCACCCGGCTGTAATATCCCATCAGATCTATATCCGTGTTCCACAATAGCAAATAGATCTTTCCGGCGATATCGGTGTTTTCCGCTTCCGCTACTTTGCCGTTGATGGTGTTCGCTGAAGGCGACAGGATAAGATCACTTGATATATTATTAAGCACCTTTCCGGTAAAACTTTTGGTATATTGGTAATTCATGGATAAGAGGCCCGATTGAGCCTGATCGGGGTTTTCCGGATCCTTTTTGGGGTTGACAAAACCCACCGGATTGAAGGCGTAGCCTTTGCCCCAATTGTACATCTTTTGCCCCAGCTGCAGAAAAGAATTGTCCGATATGCTTACATTTCCATATAATTCATACAGTTCAAAGTCCGCCTGACTGGAGCCATAATAAATCGAATAGGTCTTTAAATGAACCCCGACATCTCCGGTTTGGTAGTCCCCGTTCAAATAAAAGTCGGCCCGGTACGAGGTCAGGACATCGGACAACGGCCGGTTGTAATACTGCAGGGCATACAGCGCCGAACTGTTTCGGCTTTTTATCAGGGAATACCTGGCGTCAAGATTGCCGCTTAACTCCAGGGTCTCTTTTTGAGTCTCCGCCGGAGGTATCTCAAAAGCAGTATCTTCGGCCCGGGCAACCGCACCGAAGAGTAAAAAGCAGAATAACCCCGTCAAAGCCCTCATTTTCTTAGTCCCTCAAGCCGGGACATATAGTTTATGGTAAACACCTCTTCCTTGAAGATCCTCGGTTTCACCTGAGAATAGATCATGGTTGATAGATAGCCCTTGTACAGCGGGCTGTATGTTTCTATGACCGACGGCCGCACCACCCCCTGGCCGAAGTCCTTCAGTTCCTTAAACTCCAGGGTTTTTATCAGCATCCCGCTGGCGGAATAGCACTCCACTTTTTTCAATATCTCGTCCTTGGCGGCCCACATCTTGAGCTTGTCATAGGCCACGGTTTTGTTCTTGGCTTTTAGCGTCAGGATGTATTCCGATTCCGATTCCTCCGTCTTTTCGACATCGTATTCCGCGTTGTAATCAACCTGCATGATATCGGCGTTGTTGAACACCCCTCCGGTAATGGATTGCAGGCTGGTAATGCGGATCGGCTTGCCCACATTGGGTATATACAGCCACATGTTGTCACCCAGCCGCAGGGTGGTCCGGCCCTTTTCGCTGGCCGGGGAAAGGTACAGCATGGCCACTTTGTCCTTTCCTTTTTTTGCGGTATAAAAAACAAACTCCTTTTTCCGTCCGTTGGGCTCGGCGTTGATCAGCTTCCGGTACGACTCGTAGCTTTCCGGCATCAGCTTTTCATCGATCCTTTTCAGCAGCTGGTTACCGTCTTGGGCCAGGGCCGGTCCTATAACGGAGGCCAACAACAGCGGCAACAATAATAGCATTCTTTTCATCGTAGTTCCTTTCTGGTTATACATGTCTTAACGCTTCCACCGGCTCCATTTTTGACGCCTTGAGCGCCGGTTGCAAGCTGGCCAAGGCAGAAATGACGACCACTATGATCAAGGATAAAATTATTTCCGCCGTGGGTATCTGCGGGGACAGGGAAAGCTTCATCATCCCGAAAACGAAGTTCAACTTCGCCGCCGCCACGATCATCAGAAGCCCCGTTCCAAAAATGATCCCGGCCAGGGCGCTGAAAAAGCCAAGCAGGAGACCTTCGGTCAGGAATAGTGCCAAAATCTTAGAAGGCGGCGTCCCGATGGAAGCGATGGTGCCGATCTCTCCGATCCGCTCATAAACGGACATCATCATGACATTGAGGATGCTTATCAAAACGATGGACACCAGCACCAACCTGACCACCATGATCAGCAGGGTCACTATTTTTACAATGCTGGAAAAGGGCGATAACTCCTCCCAGGAATGAACCTCAAATGCCGGTTTGCCCGAGTTCCCCCCAGGGATTTCGGCCAGTTCGCCCTTGAGCCGTGAATATACCTTTTTTAGCTTGTCAAAATCATTCAGCTTTACGGCGATTTCGGTGATCTCCCCGTTCTCGATCCTTAAAAGGGAAACCGCATCATCAATGTGAATGTATCCGTCCTTGCCCTGCGGACCGAGTATATTTTCCGAAATACCGGAGATTTTAAAGGTTACTCCGTTTACCGAACCGTCCTTGTTGGTGGCCACCAATACGGCATCGTCCCCGATTTTAAGGTTCATTCCGGTGGCAATATTGGCGGGAATGACAATCGATCCCGGCTGGACAAAGGTTTTCGGGTCTGAATTGCCCTCTTTTATCCTTTCCGTCAGGGCCGGGCAGGTGCTGCTTTCTTTCTCGGGATAAACTGCGGTCAGGCGCATACTGGTGGTCTGGGCAAAGTTGCTGACCATCGCCCCGAATCTGATCCTTTCCGAATAGGCCTTCACTTCGGGATTGGCGTCCAGCAGCGATCTTATTTTGTTCAATCCCTGTTCTGGTATGGCAATGTCCAGTGGCAGGTTATCCATCGAGCCGACATACCCTTTCTTGTGGATCTGGATGTCGCCCAGGTTGGAATTGGTAATAGTGCCTATGACCTCATCTTTGAACGAGGCCCCAATCCCTCCGAAGATTATTACCAAAGCCACGCCCACCGCTATCAGCGAGGACGTCAATAGCGTCCGGCGGGTGTACCTTAAAAGGTTGCGCCAGGAGATCTTGATTATGTTCTTCATTTTGCGCCCCCCCCGTAGGTTTCGTTGGCCTGGACTTTGGTTATCAAGCCGTCCTCCATGGTATAGATAATTTCGGCCTCGCCCACGATTTTCTGGTCATGGGTGGCAAAGATAAAGGAGGTATTGAACTCTTTCTTCATCTCGTGCATCAGCCCGATCACCTTATAGGCGGTATCATGATCCAGGTTTGCCGTGGGTTCGTCCGCTAAAACCAGTTTTGGGTCCATGACCAAAGCTCTGGCTATAGCCACCCGTTGTTTCTGTCCCCCGGAAAGCTGGGAGGGGTATTTGTTCCGCTGGTCTGACATCCCGACCCGCTCCAGCATGTCCTCAATTCTTTGTTTTCGCTTGTTCAAGGGAACATCCTGGACCATTATCAGTGGATATTCCACGTTTTCATAGACCGTCAGCACCGGTATCAGGTTGAAGTTCTGGAAAATAAATCCGATGTTGTCGCCCCGGAATTTAGCCGAAGTTTTCCGGTCCATCCGGTTGACCTCCACCCCAGCCACGGTAACGGTTCCCTCTGTCGGCTTGTCCAAACAGCCGATCAGATTCAGCAGGGTGGTCTTGCCGCTGCCGGACGGCCCCACAAAGGAGATGAACTTGCCCTTTTCTACCGTAAGATTTATCCCCTTAAGGGCCTGTATCGTGACATCTCCGGCCAGGTAATCCTTCCTGACATTTGCCATGGAAAGTAAACTCATTTTCATTGTCCTTCCTTTAAACTTATCTGAAATATTCAATGTCTTCGGGTTCATCCTTCATCGAACATCCTCAGCAATTGTTCCAGGCTCTTTTTGCGTTCAGCGATCAGTGATCTCCAGGTCTTTAGAGATTTTTGCCCGGCGGCGGTTATGCGATAGCAGCGTCTCGCCGGTCCTTTGTTTTGTGTATCCCAGGCAGATTGGACCAGTTTATTTGATTCCAGTTTTCTTAGCGTACGATAAACGGCGGCTGGATCGGCCGGTCCATTAAACAGTCCCATCTCATCGATTCTCTGCATCAGTTCATAACCATAACCAGGCTTTACCTTAAGCAACAAAAGCAGGCTGGGCACAACGAACCGGGGGATCCGGCGGCTATGGCAGTCGCAACCAACCGGTGCGTGAAGACGTTCAGTATCAGAACTACGGGGGCTCATTTTCCTCCTTGCATATATGTGTTAGACATATATATGATACAAAAGGTTTAGGCAAAAGTCAAGGGGGTTTAGATTACACCGGGGCATCTCCATAGAAATGTCGACCCGGCAAGCAAAAAGCCGCCGCTGTTTGTGAACAGCAAGACGGCTTCATAATTACCCATAGCATCGCCTTTGGAAAGGGTTTGCCCCGGTCAGCCAGTGCTCAAAGCCAAGGGAGCATAATCAGAAGTTCGGCACTGCTCAGCCTGATGCGTAATTATTGTCGTCATTCCGCCAAAATCCTGCTCTCCAATTTTACGGCTATTGCCTGGTCCAGGCTGTTCAGAACAGAGCAATACTTATCCTTGACCATCGCCACCATATCATCGAATACTCTCTGTTCGACATTTCCCTGAACTTCAAAAGCAAGAGCAATGGAGGTGAACTTTCTGGGGTGTTCCTCCGACCTGATCCCATCGGCCAGCACCCGCAATTTCTTGATCGACAGCCGTTTTTTTTGGAGGATCCCCACCAGGTGATTGCTCATGCAGCTGGCGGCGGCTATCAGAAGCAGCTGGGTGGCCGAGAAACCGGCCGGAATGTTTTCCCTGCGGGACGCTACAATCACCGAGTGGCCGGAGTCATCGCTGGCCACGTTCCGCAGATCGCCCACCCATTCAATGGTAAGCGGCATTATAATACCCTTTACTTAAGGTTATAGTTGGCTCAGAACAGCCAGCCGTATAGCATTCCGGTAAGTGTGGCCATAATCACAACCAAAACGATATACACCGCCGCCTTTTTTGTTCCTATCACCGTGCGGATCACCAGCATGCTGGGCAGCGATAAGGCCGGCCCGGCCAACAGCAGGGCCAGGGCCGGGCCCTTGCCCATGCCGGCGCCCAACAGGCCCTGGAGAATGGGCACCTCGGTCAGGGTGGCGAAATACATAAAAGCGCCGACAATGGAGGCAAAGAAGTTGGCTCCCAGCGAATTCCCGCCCACCATTTTGGCCACCCAGGCCGATGGAATGATCCCTTCATAACCCGGCCGGCCCAGGAAGAACCCCGAAGCCAGCACTCCAAATAGAAGAAGGGGAAATATCTGCTTGGCATAGCCCCAGGCCGACTCGAACCAGGTTCCGGCCTCGCCCTTGTCGGTAGCGGTGATGACCGAAAGCCCGATGACCGCGGCGCCGAAGGGGATCAGCGGCTCATGGGAGAAGATGAACGAAAGCGCCGCCACTATCGTCCCGGTAATTGCAATTTTCCACCAGGCTATTTCAAACCACTTCCACAGCACCCAGCCGAAGGCGATGGCCGAAATGCCCGTCAATATCCACTTGGTCGAGTACATGAACTGCCAGAATTGCCCGGCCCCCTGGGGCTGTCCCCAGTTGCTGAAGATAAGGATGACCACCATCAGTCCAAAATAGACCACATTCTGCCACAATCTTCGTTTGGCTTCCGGGACCGGCATTACGGCCAGGTCCTGGGCCCGCTTGGCTTCGTCTTTGCGAAAGATGAAATGCATCAGCAGGCCTATCACCACGCTGAAGACCACCGCCCCCACCGCCCGGGCCAGGCCCATCTCTGGGCCCAGCACCTTGGCCGTTAAAATGATGGCCAGCACGTTGATGGCCGGGCCGGAATATAAAAAGGCCGTGGCCGGGCCCAGGCCCGCCCCGGTGTTGTAGATGCCGGCGAACAGCGGCAGCACGGTGCAGGAACAGACCGCCAGGATGGTGCCGGAAACCGACGCTACGGCGTAGGCCAGCGCCTGGTTGGCCTTGTGCCCCAGGTAGCGCAGCACCGATTCCTGGCTGACGAAAACTGAGATGGCCCCGGCAATGTAGAAGGCCGGGATCAGGCACAACAGCACGTGCTCCCGGGCATACCATTTGGTCAGCTGCAGCCCCTCGACTATGGCATTATCGAACCGGGGCCAGCCCACCGGCAGATAGAAGAAGGCCAGAAAGCCCCCCACCATCAATAACAGGTATTTGTATTCTTTTTTCCAATCCATGATCTATATTCCTTGTTTTTTATCTGGCTGTAAATATCATGTATACCCCGCCCAGGATCACCAATATTCCGCAGATGATCTTGACGATGGCCGTGCCCTTGGATTTTTCAGTCCAACTAAGATAATGCTGGATGACCTCGGTGAAGGTCCCGGCCAGCACCAGCACCGAGCAGTGCCCAACGCCGTAGGCCAGCAGCAATCCCGCACCATATAATGGATTGGTGGAAGCGGTACGGAAGGTGACCGCCAGCATCGGCGCCATGTAGGCGAAGGTGCAGGGGCCCAGGGCTATTCCGAAGATCAGGCCCAGGACAAAGGACGCCAGCAGGCCCTTGCGCTTATAGCCGGAGGCGTTGGCCCCGGCCCAGGGCATGGGGATCAGCCCGATCAGGTGCAGCCCCACCAGAAAGAAGATGACGGCCACGAAATAATTTCCCCAGCGTCCGACATCGCCCATCATCCGGCCCAGAGCCGCGGTGATGGCGCCGATGGCACCGATGGTGACCAGAATTCCGACCCCGAACAACAAGGAGATCAGGAAGGCCCGTTTGGTGGAGATACGCCCTTGCTCGTCCACGAAGCCCACGATCAGGGGGATCGATGCCAGGTGGCAGGGGCTGAGGATGATACTGAGGATGCCCCACAAGAAGGAGGCCAAAAGGGCGATGGCCGGGGCTCCCTCCACCGCCTGGGACAGTTTTATGAAAACAGTTTCCATCATTGTTTGAACTCGAAACCCAGTTCCTTCCACTTGGCCAAAATGTCTTCCCGGGAATAGAACCCCTCATGCCGGAACAACTCCTTTCCCTCGGGACTGTAGAATATCTGGGTGGGGATCACCCGGATCTTGTACTTGCTTCCCTCGTCCGCGTTCTTCCAAACATCTATGAACACTACCTCCAGTTTGCCGGCGAAATCTTTTTTCAATTTGTCCAGGATGGGCGCCATCATTTTGCAGGGGATGCATTTATCTGCGCCAAGATCAACCAGTTTGGGAAGTTTTTGATTTTTAGCCTTGGCGCTATCCATTTTGACGGTCGGAATATTGACAACCACCGGATCGGCCTTGGCCTGCTTTTTTACGGTTACGGTATCTTTGGCCGAAGATGCCGGTTTTGCCCCCATGGCCCATAAAAAGCTGGTCAGAAAGAAAAATGCCGTAAGGACAAGAACTATTCTATGGGTTTTTTTCATTGTATCCTCCATTTTTTAGATCAGCGGGAATCCGTGTGGATCCGCGTCCCATTAAGTTATCAGTTTTTTGATCTGCTCCGGTGACAGCAGATGACCGGTGGACTTGACCACGCCGTCTATGGCCAGGGCCGGCGTCATCATCACCCCAAAGGTCATGATATCCTTGATCTCCGAAACCTTGACAATCTCCGCTTCTATGCCCAGCTCTTTGACCGCCTTCTCAACGTTGGCGGTCAGGGTCTTGCACTTGGGGCATCCGGTGCCCAGTATTTGGATCTTCATTTATTTTCCCCTTGTATTATGGTTTTATTTACAATCACAGCCGCACCCCGACGGCTTAACCTTGGGATCATTTTCGCCAAAATAACTGATGGCCCCGGAAGGACAAAGCTTCTGGCAGCCGTGGCAGCCATCCACGCATCCTTGGGGATGAACCACCACCATCATACCGCCCTTGTCCTCGAACACCCCGTGGGAACATTTGCCCAGACAGACGCCGCAGACGGTGCATTTTTCGTAATTGATTATCGGATACCAGTTTTTAGACATTTAGAACACCTCTTTTAGTTTAACTGAAAAGACGGTTTTGCTCTTTCAGGGTGTTTTTTATAGTCTCCTCGGCGCAGCTTAAAAAACCCAGAATGCAGGGGACCTTTAGGTGATAGAAAACCTGGGTGCCCTTCTTTTCCACCGCCACCAACCCGGCATTCTTCAAGACCGAGAGGTGCTTGGAAACGGTGGTGATGTCGTCGCCCACCATGGCGGTAAGTTCACAAACACAATGCGACTTTATCGACAGCTTATCCACCATAAACAACCTGGTGGGGTGAGCCAGAGCCTTGATAATGGCGGCCCTGGCCTGGTATTTGGCTTTCTCTTTTTGGGTCATGATCATCCTCTATATTTGGCTATTTGGTATTATAGCCAAATATAAGATATTTGCCAAGAGACTGCTGTAATTATTATTGCCTTATTCTTTATGCGCTCCTCCGTTGGCCGGGGAGCAGATCATGTCCGCACACCCGGTGCATTCGAACTGAATGGTGGTGTGCAGAATTCCGAACTCGTGTTCCAACAGTTCCTGTATATCCGCCAGCAGCGAATCGCTCTGGCTGGTCATCTGGTCGTCTATCTGCACATGGGCGCTTAGGGCGTGGATCCCCGAGGACAGGCTCCAAACATGCAGATGATGCAGGGCTTTGACCCCTTTGATCCCGGCCAGGACCTTTTCGATCTCCGCGCTCTCGATCCCCGCCGGGGCCGCCTCCAGCAGGATGTCCACCGATTCCTTCACCAGGCCGTAAGCCCCTTTCAGGATCATGGCTCCTATCAGGACGCTCAATATCGGGTCTATCAACAGCCAGCCGGTGAAGCGGATGATAAGGCCGCCGATGATCACCGCCACCGAGGACAGCAGGTCGCCCACCACATGCAGAAATGCCCCCCGCACATTGAGGTTCTCTTTGCTGGAGGCCCGCAGGATGAAGAACCCGGCTACATTGACGGCCAACCCGGCCAGGGCCACAATGATCATGATGCCGCTCTTGATCTCTGCCGGCGAACCGAAACGCTGCCAGGCCTCGTAGAAGATGTACCCCGACAGGACTATCAGGGTCACCCCGTTCAACAGGGCCGCCAGTATCTCCAAACGGTAGAAGCCGTAGGTCTTTTTGGCATTGGCCGGAGTGGCGGCAAAGCGGATGGCCAGCAGGGAAAGGCCCAGCGCCAGCACGTCGGTCAGCATGTGCCCGGCGTCGGAGACCAGGGCCAGAGAACCCGACAGCCAGCCGCCGGCGAACTCCACCAGCATCAGCAACGCGGTCAGGACCAGGGTCCACTTCAGCCCCTTTAGACCGTCAGCCCGGTGATCGTGATTATGCGCCATTTCTGGCCGAGGTTGGCTTGACGGCCTCAATTGAGGCCGAAACCACACAATCCGTTATTTTACTGCCGGGCGCCCAACTGCGAATAACCGTCCGGCTTTCCTCCTTTGGTGCAATCTTTACGCTTTCAAACCCGGCATTCATAAGCATGGTTTCCAGATCGGAAATAAGTGCCGCCCCTGCCATGCACCCGGCAAAAAGCGAAGGGTCCTGCCGTAGTTCTTCTGGAATGTCGGCAAAGGCCACCACGTCTGAAACGGCCAGCCGGCCGCCTTTCTTCAAAGCGCGGTAGGCTTCCCGGAACACCCTGTTCTTGTCCAGCGATAGATTGATCACGCAGTTGGAAATTATTACGTCTGCGGTTTCGTCCGCCACCGGCAGGTTCTCGATTTCGCCCAGACGGAATTCAACATTTTTATAGCCGCCCTTTTCGGCGTTGGCCCTTGATTTTGAAATCATCTCCAGGGTCATGTCCACTCCTATTACCCGGCCAGTGTCGCCAACCTGCCTGGCGGCCAGAAAGGCATCAAACCCTCCACCGCTGCCCAGATCGAGAACAATTTCCCCCGGCTTTAAAGCGGCGATGGCTTGCGGATTGCCGCAACCCAAGCCCAGGTTTGCCCCTTCGGGAACCGTGTTTATCTCCTGGATCGAATAGCCCACCGCCTGCGACAGGGCCCCGGCAGTAAAATCGTTCGGTGCCCCGCAACACCCGGTAGCGGTGCACCCGCACCCGGGAGTTTTCGCACCGGCCGCTTTGGCGTATGTCTCCCTGACAGCGGTGCGGATCCTCTCTTTATCCTTTAATTCACCCATGGCCAGCCTTTCTTAAATGTATCTGATTGTCCGTTACTTAAACCAACCTAACAAGGTCATTTGCGCCGTAGCCGGCAGGTGCAGGAGCCCGACAGTTTCTTGCTGTCGTCCACCTTAAGCGGCAGGCCGTCGTGCTCCCAGTCCAGGATCCCGCCGTTGAGGTTGGCCACGTTTTCCCAGCCTTTGGACGCCAGCAATTTGACCGCCTCCCTGCTGCGCAGACCAACTGAATCGGCCACGATGACCGGGCGGTCGCGGGGGATCTCCGGCAGCCGGGATTCCAGTTCGTCGGCAGGAATATAGCGAACCCCTGGCACATCGAACTTTTTGTAATCCGATTCGATGCTGTCCCTCAGGTCAATGAAAAGCCCGCCATTTACCGCCATCTCTAGAGCCTCACTTCCCGAAAGGTGTGTCATGCCTGATATTAACAGGCCTTTATTGCCGAAACATGCATTTCTGCTATAATTACCGGCAGCCATATTGCACTTTCTATGATATTATTTCGTGTTGTTTAGTGTGTTTCGTGCCTGCGCGTTGAAGTGCGGATTTTACGCCGAGGAAAGAGGTGGCACGCAAGCGTGGGCAAAATATCTTTGCCTGAACCACAGGGCCACGTTCACCAGCCCGATCAACACCGGCACCTCCACCAGGGGACCGATCACCGCGGCGAAGGCCGCCCCGGAGTCGATCCCGAACACCGCCACCGCCACCGCGATGGCCAGCTCGAAGTTGTTGCTGGCGGCGGTGAATGACAGGGTGGCGGTCTTGGCGTAGCCGGCTCCGGCCCTTTTGCCCATCCAGAAGCTGACCAGGAACATCACCACGAAATAGATCAGCAGGGGAATGGCGATCCGCACTACGTCCAGCGGGATCTTGACGATATATTCGCCCTTGAGGCTGAACATCACCACGATGGTGAACAGCAGGGCGATCAGGGTGAGGGGGCTGATCTTGGGGATAAACTTGGCGTGATACCAATCCCTGCTTTTCAGCCTGATCAGCGTGAAGCGGGTGATGATGCCGGCCAGAAATGGTATGCCCAGATAGATGAAGACGCTTTTGGCGATCTGCCCGATGGTGATGTTGACCGCGCTGCCCTGCAGGCCGAACAGCGGCGGCAGCTTGGTGATGAAGATCCAGGCGTAGACCGAGAAGAACAGCACCTGGAATACGCTGTTGAAGGCCACCAGCCCGGCGGCGTATTCGGTGTCGCCCCCGGCCAGGTCGTTCCATACTAGCACCATGGCGATGCAGCGGGCCAGCCCGATCATGATCAGCCCCACCATGTATTCGGGGTAGGCCGGCAGGAAGATTATGGCCAGAAAGAACATCAGTATCGGGCCCACCACCCAGTTCTGCAGCAGAGACAGCCCCAGCACCTTCCAGTTCTTGAAGACGTCGCCCAGCTCCTCGTATTTGACCTTGGCCAGAGGCGGGTACATCATCAGTATCAGCCCGATGGCGATGGGAATGTTGGTGGTGCCCACGCTGAATTTTTTATTGAATGAGTGGACGGCATCCGGCGACAGCCAGCCCAGAAATACCCCCACAGCCATGGCGGCGAAGATCCAGACGGTCAGGTAGCGGTCGATGAAACCAAGCCTTCGCAAGACCGATGCGTTCATATGCTGTCCCTTTTTAGTTTTATCAATGTTCGGTTGAACAGACCGAAAGGGCCACAATATGCGTCCGGTCCTTTTTAACCGTGGCATCGGCATCCAGGGTTTTGAGCGCCGGCAGCAGCTTTTTGGCCCCCGCTTCGGAACTGAGCCGATAGTGCACCCACTTGCCCTGGCGGCGGTCCTCGATCAGTCCGGCTTCCTTGAGGATCGACAGGTGCCGGGAGATCCGCGACTGCCCCATCTTGAGGGCCTCCATCAACTGACAGACGCACAGCTCGCCGTTCTCCAGCAGTTTGACGATCCGCAGGCGGGTGGGGTCCCCCAGGGCCTTGAAGGTTTTTACGGTCTGTCTCATATCTTCCTTAATTTCCCCTCTCCGCAACGGGGAGGGTAAGGGGAGGGGTTATCATATCAATATATCTTGATATGAATATATAACAAAGAACCCGTTTTGTCAATACATTTGTATAAATTTGTATTGAAGCCGGGCAGATTAAGTGATATATTTAAACATAACTTCCGTATCCGTGCTAACCGCAAGAAAGAGGGTAAAATATATGCCCCAGATCGTCCTGCTGCGCCACGGCGAGAGCGCCTGGAACAAGGAGAACCGTTTCACCGGCTGGACCGACGTCGACCTTTCCCCCCAGGGCATCGCTGAGGCCCAGGCCGCCGGGCAGATCCTCAGAAAAGAGGGATATTCTTTCGACCTGGCCTACACCTCGGTGCTCAAGCGGGCCGTCCGCACCCTGTGGATCGCGCTGGACGAGCTGGACCTGATGTGGATCCCGGTGGTCAATTCCTGGCGTCTCAACGAGCGCCACTACGGCGCCCTGCAGGGCCTCAACAAGGCCGAGACCGCGGCCAAGTACGGCCAGGAACAGGTCAAGATCTGGCGCCGCAGCTATGATGTCCCGCCGCCGCCGCTGGAGATGACCGACCGGCGTTATCCGGGGAAGGATCCCCGCTACGCCGGCCTGGCCCAGAACGAACTGCCGCTGAGCGAATGCCTCAAGGATACCGTCGAGCGCTTTCTGCCCTGCTGGCACGGCACCATCGTGCCGGCGGTCCGGGCGGGGAGGAGGTTGATCATCGCGGCCCATGGCAACAGCCTGCGGGCCCTGGTCAAATATCTGGACAACGTTTCCGAAAACGACATAGTCGAACTGAACATTCCCACCGGCATTCCGCTGGTCTACCACCTGGACGAAAGCCTGAAGCCGGTCAAGAGCTTCTATCTGGGAGACCCCGAGGCGGTGAAAAAGGCCATGGAATCTGTCCGGAACCAGGGCCGGGCCAAATGAAGGCCGGAACTATTCTCCGGCAGATGAACCTTGAATTCAAATATTATAGGCGGTAAAAATGAAGTTTTCCAAGTGGTACCTGTGGCTGACCCTGCTGCTGGCCGCCGCCTCGTTCTCCTTCTACCTGGCCCAAGTGATGATATTTCACAGGACACAGGACACCTTCTTCTACATGCTGCAGGACCTGGCCTTCGTGCCCATCCAGGTATTGCTGGTGACGCTTATCTTGAACGACCTGATGGCCCGCCGGGAGAAAAAGGCCCTGCTCAATAAGATGAACATGGTGATCGGAGCCTTCTTCGGCGAGACGGGCGCCGAGCTGATGGCCCATCTGTCGAAGTTCGACCGGAATGCCGCCGGGTTGAGATCGCTGCTGAAGATCGAGGCCGGCTGGAACGAAAATCATTTCAAGCAGGCCCGGCAGAAACTTCTGGCGCAGGACCATATGATCGACCACCGTTCGGGCGATCTGGAGCTCTTGAACGAGTTCCTGTCGGCCCAGCGGTCTTTTTTGCTGAGCCTGCTGGAGAACCAGAACCTGCTGGAGCACCAGAGTTTCACCGACCTGCTGTGGGCGGTGTCGCACCTGACCGAGGAGCTCAAGCTGAGAAGTAATTTGGCGGAACTGCCGGAAAGCGATCTGGCCCACCTGGCGGGCGACATCAAGCGGGCCTACGTCCTGCTGCTGGCCGAATGGCTGGAATACGCCAGACACCTGAGGACCGCCTATCCTTACATATACTCCCTGGTGATCCGCTCCAATCCGCTGGACCCGCAAGCCTCGGTGATAGTGAAATAAACCAGAACCCCTGAATAAGATCTGCATGATCCGCGAAGATCCGCGTCCAATTGAATCTTGAACAATTATGCGAACAACCCTGCTTTCCTGGAACGTCAACGGCCTGCGGGCCGTCTTCAAAAAGGGCTTTGCCCCATGGGTGGCAAGGGCCCGGCCCGATATTCTCTGCCTGCAGGAGACCAAGGCCAGGCCGGAGCAGGTGGTGAAAGAGCTGGAGAATATCCCGGGATATGACATTCACTTTGCCTCGGCCCAAAAACCCGGCTACAGCGGGGTGGCCCTGTTCTCCAAAGAAAAGCCGCTGTCCGTCAAGCAGACCTTCGGGGTGGCCAGATTCGACGACGAGGGACGGGTCCTGCAGGCCGATTTCGGAAAATTCATCCTGTTCAACATTTATTTTCCCAATGGGAAAGCATCCCCGGAAAGACTTAAATACAAGATGGATTTCTACCAAGCCTTTTTGATCGAGATGAAAAAATTGCTGAAGAAGGACAAGAAGATAATCATCTGCGGGGACGTCAACACCGCGCACAAGGAGATAGACCTGGCCAGGCCCAGGGAGAACTCCAGGGTCTCCGGCTTCCTGCCCCAGGAGCGGGAATGGATCGACCGATTTTTGAAGCTGGGGTTCATCGACACCCTGCGAAGGTTCGATCCCTCGCCCGGCCGCTACACCTGGTGGGATGTGATCTCCCGGGCGCGGGACAGGAACGTCGGCTGGAGGATCGATTATTTTTACGCCAGTGAGAATTTAAAGAAGAATATCAAGAAGGCCTATATCCTGCCCGAGGTGATGGGCTCGGACCACTGCCCCATCGGCCTGGAAATGGAGATATGAAAAACATTTACAAAGCCCTGCTGGCGGAACAGCAAGCGGACGGCACCATCCCCCACCACCCCTACCACAAATGGCGGGGGGCCAACTGGGTGCTGCTGCAGCTGGCCGAACTGGGCTATCCGCCGGGGGGACGGGAATTGATCCCCCTGAGAAACCAGGTCTATGAGTGGCTGTTGTCGGAACGTCACCTGAAAAGCGTCAAAACAATAGCGGATAAACCCCGGCGCTGCGGCTCCCAGGAGGGCAACGCCATCTTCTCCACCCTGACCCTGGGAATATCGGATCAGCGGGTGGAGCAGCTGATATCCAACCTTGTCAAATGGCAGTGGCCCGATGGCGGATGGAACTGCGACAAAAAACCCTCGGCCCACACCTCGTCCTTCCATGAGACCCTGCCGCCCTTTCGGGCCCTGGCCCTGCATGCCAGGATCACCGCCTGCAAGACCTCCCGCCGGGCCGCGGAAAAGGCCGCCGAGCTTTTCCTGTCCCGGAAACTTTTCCTGCGCAAAAAGGACGACACGGTGATGGATCCCGGATTCACCAGGCTGGCCTACCCGGCTTACTGGCACTACAACATCCTGGCCGGACTAAAGGCCATGGCCGAGGCCGGCCTCATTAATGACCCCCGCTGCCGCCCGGCCCTGGACCTGCTGGAGTCGAAGCGGCTGCCGGACGGCGGCTGGCCGGCCGAGGTCAAGTTTTACCGGTTTTCCGAAGAGACGGCTAACGGGACCACCCCCGTCAACTGGGGCGGAACCAGCAGGATCAAAAGCAATCCCTATGTCACCGCCGATGCCCTTTTTGTGCTGAGATCGGCCGGCCGGGTATGAAACGGTTCTCGATTCACTTTATTAGAGGATAATTTCATGGAAGACCAGGAGAAATCACCGGAACAGCTTATCAACGAGCTGCACGCCCTGCGCATCCGCCTGTCCGAGGCCGAGGTCCAGGACCTGGAGCACGGCCGGACCCGGCAGAAATTGCGGGCCTTGGAGCAGCTGGTGGACACCATGTCCCTGGGGGTGACCATCTCGGACATCGAGGGCCGGATACTATACTCCAACCCGGCCGAGGCCCAGATGCACGGCTACCAGGTCAATGAGCTGATCGGCCGGGAGGTGCGGATATTCGCCCCCAACGGCATCTGGAACCCCATGACCCGGGAGCAGGCCCGCAAGATCAAGCGCCTGAGCCGCGAGGGCCTCAACATCCGCCAGGACGGTTCGGTCTTCCCGGTGCATCTGGTATCGGACGTGGTCAAGAATGCCGCCGGCGAGCCGGTGGCCATCATAACCACCAGCGAGGAGACCACCGGCCGGAAGCAGGCCCAGGCCCTGCAGTCGGCCCTGTACAAGATATCCCAGAAGGCCGCCGCCGCCCCCAGCCTGGAACAGCTGTTCTCCGACCTGCACAGCATCCTGGGCGGCCTGATCTACGCCCGCAACTTCCTGGTGGCCCTGTACGACCAGGACAGCCAGATCCTGGAGTTCCCCTATCATATCGACGAGTTCAGCGCCACCCCGCCCCCCGCCAGGCTGGGCAAGGGGCTGTTCGAGTACGTCATCAAGAGCGGCCAGGTGCTGTTCGCCACCTCCGAGACCCTGGCCGAGAAGATGCGGGCCGGGGAGATGGACGAGATGAACGCCCCCTTCGTCAACTGGCTGGGCATCCCCCTGAAGAAGGGGGACCGGACCGTCGGCATCATGGTCATCAAGAGCTACACCGAGGAGATCTCGTTCAGCGAGGCCGAGAAGGACCTGCTGATCTTCGTGGCCCAGCAGATAGTGGGCGCCCTGGAGCGCCTGAAAAAATAATTCTCCCGCCGATTGCCTGTGTTATAATCAATCGTTTCATTATATCGGATATTTATGGAAAGCCGCATCAAGGACCGGTTCAACCGGGACATCCTGGCCGAGGCCATGGAGCGCTATGCCGTGCCGGAAGGAAAGATCCGGGAACTGGGCGGGTTCGAAAGCTTCATCTATTCGTTCGAACGCGATTCCAGGGGATATATCCTGCGCCTCAGCCACAGCCTGCGCCGCAGCGAAGAGCTGATCCGGGGCGAGGCCGACTGGATCAACTACCTGGCCGGGAACGGGGTGCCGGTGGCCGGGGCGATAATGTCGGAGAACGGCCGACTGGTGGAGCCGATCGATGACGGCCAGGGCAGGCATTTTTTGGCCACCGCCTTTGTGAAAATAGACGGCCGCCCGGTCCATGAGGCCGGCTGGTGCCCCCAGCTTTACCGGGCCTACGGCCGTCTGCTGGGAAGGATGCACGCGTTGACCAAGGACTATCAGCCGAAAGACCCCTTGGCCAAGCGGCCCCAATGGGAGGATTCCGCCAACACCGAATGCGTAAAGCACCTGCCGGAGCCGGAGGCCCTGGTCCGGAAAAGATACCGGGAGATCATGGACCGGGTGTCGGCCCTGCCCCGGGACCGGGACTCCTTCGGGCTGATCCATTATGATGCCCACAGCAGCAATATGTTGGTGGACCAAAACGGAAACCTTTGCCTGTTCGATTTCGACGACAGCCTGTATTCCTGGTTCGTCTGCGACATCGCCATCGTGCTGTTCTACATGACCGCTGGCAAGGAGCCGGACAGCGCGTCGGTCGAAGAATTCCTGACCCACTTTCTGGCCGGCTACGCCCAAGAGAACCAGCTGGACCCCAAGTGGCTGAAGGAGATCCCGCATTTCCTGAAGATCCGGGAGATAGACCTCTACGCCGTGATCCACCGCAGTTTCGACGTCAACAACATCACCAACCCCTGGGTGGCCGGGTTCATGAAGGGCCGGAAAGAGAAGATCGAGCGGGAGGTGCCCTTCCTGGATCTCGATTTTGAGACCCTGGCCGGCCGGCTGACCTAAGATCAACCTCTCCCTGCCTGACGGCATCCCTCCCCTCGAGGGGAGGGAAATAGGGTGGGGTTACGTTACAAAACAAACAACCATTCACCAATACAGAGGCATTATGCTGGATATCAAATTCATCCGGGAGAACATCGAACTGGTAAAGGAGGGCCTGGCCAAGAAGGGCGAGAAGGCCGACCTGGGCCCCTTCCTGGAGCTGGACGCCAAACGCCGGGCCATGGTCCAGGAGGTGGAGGTCTTAAAAGCCCAGCGCAACACGGTCTCCGAGGAGATCGCCAGGCTGAAGAAGGAAAAATCTCCCGAAGCCGATAAGAAGGTTCTGGAGATGCGCCAGGTGGGCGATAAGATAAAGCTTTTGGATGACGAGCTGCGGATGGTTGAAGAGAAGCTGACCGAGACTACCCTGTCCCTGCCCAATCTGCCGGACCCCACCGTCCCGCTGGGCCAAAGCGAGAAGGACAACGTGGTGGAAAAGACGGTGGGCGACGAGAAGAAATTCGGCTTCGCCCCCCAGCCCCACTGGGAGCTGGGCGAGAAGCTGGATATCATAGATTTTGAGCGGGGGGTCAAGATGTCCGGCACCCGCTTCTATCTGCTCAAAGGGGCCGGCGCCCGCCTGCAGAGGGCCCTGATCGCCCTGATGCTGGACGTTCACACCCAAAAGCACGGCTACCGCGAGATCCTTCCGCCCTACATAGTGAACCACCACTGCCTGATCGGCACCGGCCAGCTGCCCAAGTTCGCCGACAACCTGTATCACGACGCCGAGGAGGATTTCTGGCTGATCCCCACCGCCGAGGTGCCGGTAACCAACATGTACCGGGGCGAAATTTTGGACGGAAGCAAGCTTCCTTTATATCACGTGGCCTACACCCCCTGCTTCCGGCGGGAGAAGATGTCGGCCGGCAAGGATGTTAGGGGCATCAAGCGCGGGCACCAGTTCGACAAGGTGGAGCTGGTCAAGTTCTCCCTGCCGGAGCATTCCAATGACGAACTGCAGAAGCTGCTGGCCGACGCCTGCGCCATTCCGGAGATGCTGGGCCTGCGCTACCGCGTGGTCCAGTTGTGCACCGCCGACCTGACCTTCTCCTCGGTTAAGACCTACGACGTGGAGGTGTGGGCCCCGGGCTGCAACGAGTGGCTGGAGGTTTCATCCTGCTCCAACTTCGGGGATTTCCAGGCCCGCCGGGCCAACATCAAGTTCCGCCGGGAACCCAAGGCCAAGCCGGAGTTTGTGCATACCCTGAACGGCTCTGGCCTGGCCCTGCCCAGGACCATGATAGCGGTGATGGAGAATTACCAGAACGCAGACGGGAGCATTACCGTGCCGGAGGTTTTACGGCCGTTCATGGGAATGGATGTGATAAAATAAGCATTGAAATATAAAATCAAAAATACGAGGGAACAAATGAAAAAGAATATCGGTTTCTATTTATCTCTTTTTATTATGGTAATTATTGCCGTTGTCTCCTGCAGCAGCCATTATATTATTCCCGTATCAAAAATGCAGCCCAGGATGCAATATACCGGCTTTTCAGTGGCGCGACCGCCGGATACCGGTTGGATTTTATCGATAAAAGAACAGGGTTATCACAATGCTTTGTTCAGAAAATATCTTGCAAAATACCCGGGAGACATGAGACACACTGCTTATGTCAGCGTTGAATTGCACAAAATGCGGCGACCGGCCGCAAACCTTGAGGAATTTGTAAATATTGACAAAGGAACGCACCGGTTCTCAGATACACTGCGATTTAAATTAGTTAACTTTACCCAAGCCCCGGACACATTACAGGGGCAATGGTGCGTATATTGGACCGAGGAAGTTCTAGACCGCAATCCTGCCATTAACCCAAACCTACCTTTGAAAATACGTAATTATGGTTTTACTTGTTTACACCCGACATTCAAGGAAATGGTGATCCGTGCAATGATTTCCGAAAGGGCCTCTGAAAATGAGTTTGATTCTTCAACTTTTGAAGAAGGCAAAATAATACTTAAAAGCATAGTTATTGAATCCGCGGCCGGCGTGCCTGTTAAATAATTACAAAAGCATTACCGTGCCGGAGATTTTACGATCGTTCATGGGGATGGATGTGATTCAGTGAAGATCTTTATACATTTTACACACATAGTGATGGTCGAAACAATGCCTAAGAAATATTATTAACCATTATTAAATAAAAGCCATAATAATGAAAAAAGAATTGCATGGTTTTTACCAAGCCTTTAGCGAGGCAATATCTAATGGTATGCGCTCCAAGCTAGATTTCATTATATTGGAATATGATAAAAACGTTGAAGTCCATTGTTTGTTTCTTTTATTTATAAAAAGTTATCGCCATTTTAATAGCATCAAAATATTATGTAAAAATAATATATTTCAAGACTCTTTTGTACTTTTACGTTGCCTGTTTGAATCTGTACTTTGCTGCGTATTGTTTGCAAAGAACAATAAACATATTGAACGTTGGGTTAAATATCAACAATTCATTTACTTTAAAGAGTTTCTCAAAGACAAAACATTTATAAAACAGCATCCTGCAGATGAAATAGCTTATATGCAAAAAGAGTATGATGCATTAAAGCCATTATTTACAAACAGAGATAAGAACAGCGGTAAAATCTACGTAGACCGTCAATGGTACCAGGGTGGCTTACGCGCTGCTGCGATAGAGGCCGATTTGCTTGAAAATTATGAGTTTTGTTATAGAATTGGTAGTGATTTTGTTCACAATTCATCAAAAGTTGGTCAATTCTATATTGACTTACGTAAAAAAGAAGAAACAATAAAAATGATAGTTGGCACTAAACCTTCAAAAGGTATTGACCCAATAATAATATTTACTTCTATTCACCTTATGTTGTGTGCCGTTGACGCTGTAAGTAAGAATATTGAAATAATGAATGAATCAACAATAGCTTTTTGGGATAAACGGCTTAGCAAAAAAATGGGATTATACAAAAATGAGTTTCTGCAATAAAAGATCTATCAATAATTGCATTCTTCCTATTGCTCTTAATCTGCTATAGCAAGGACACACCGATAACTAACTGCTTGTATAAAACCACCGTTTCAAGTGACGGCTGCTGATACTTCACAAAAAATACCAACCTGGTTTTGTTTAATTCTACACTTTATGTACAATAGCATCCTCATCCGCCCATACCAGCCCGCCGACCCCATTCCGGAGATCACCGCCCTCCTGCACCGGGCCTACGCCAAGCTGGCCGGGCAGGGCGTCCGCTTTTGGGCCTCCCGCCAGGACGACTCCGTCACCGAGAAGCGGCTAAAAACGGGAACCTCCTTCCTGGCTGTCAAGGACAGTGCCCTGGTGGGCACCATCTCGGTCTACGGCCCGGACAAGAATTCCCCGGCCGAGTTCTACCGCCGGGATGACGTCAACTTTTTCGGGCAGTTCGGGGTGGACCCGGCCCTGCAGGGCACCGGCCTGGGCAAAAGGCTGTATCTGACGGTGGAGGACCATTGCAAAAAGAACCAGGTAAAATTCCTGGCCCTGGACACCTGCGAGAACGCGGCGGACCTGATAGCGATGTACCAGCGCTGGGGCTTTAAGCAGGTGGACCGGGTCAAATGGGAGGTGGTGGACTTCCGCAGCATCATCATGGCCAAGGAATTGACCGCCCCCTCTCTCCCCCTTCCGTGAGGAGGGGGAAGAACGCACCCCTTCCCTTGCGGGGAAGGGGCAGGGGTTAGGTCGGTGCCCCCGCGGAGCAAGTAACCCATGCCGGCCACCGATCCCCGGCAGCATTCTGCCGAGCACATATTGACCTCTGTCTTCGGGCGTCTTTTTAACGGCAAACTGCTGGACACCCGGTTCAAGGGCACCAAGGTCCGCTGTGATTTCAGCGTCCAGAGCGGCCTGCCCCTGGAGCAGATCATCGCTCAGGCCGAGGCCAAGGCCAATGGGATCATCTCTCAGAACCTTGATGTCACCTTTGAACAGATGACCGCCGCCGAGGCCGCCGCCTACTGCTCCCTGCACCGCCTGCCGGAGGGCGCCCAGGATGTCCGGCTGGTGCGCATCGGCCAAGACGTGATCACCCCCTGCAGCGGCCCGCACGTGGGGAACACCTCGGAGATCGGCCGCCTGCGCATCCGCACCTGGAACTGGGCCGAGCCCGGCCTAGTGAGGCTGACCTTCGTGGTGGAGTGAAACATCCGTAAGGGCGGGTTGCTCGTCCGATGGGGCCGTCAACGATGGCGTGGTCGGGCGACCCCTCCCCGGCAGATAACCGTAAGGGCAATTCACGCGTACGACGAAGTTTTAAACGTAGTCGGATGAATTGCCCCAACAGTAAGGGCGGGTTTAAAACCCGCCCCCTATCGAGAGATGATCCTATGACCAAATCCAACTGCCCCCACTGCGGGGCCGCTTTCACCGGGCTGATCTGCGATTTCTGCGGGGCCCTGGTGGGCATGACCGACACCGTGGAGCGGCAGCGCCAGGCCCTGGATGAGCTGCACCGGCTGATCGTCAACAGCCCCTGGGAAAAACAGCTGCTGCTGATCAAGAACGGCTACCTGCCGGACGACGCCAACCTGCTGATGGACGCCGGGCTCAAGTGCATCTCCCTGATCAACGACGCCGAGGTCCGCTCCGGCCGCAGCGATGCCGCCCAGGGAAGGCTGGAGGCGGTGATCACCAAGCTGCAGCTGCGGCCCCGGGACCAGGAGATATCAAAAGCCCTGCAGCTGTTCCGGGAGCGGCTGGACAAAAGCGCCCGGTCCAAGGCCCGGGATACCCGGCTGGGCCTGGGCCTGTTCGCCGTGATCTTCGCCGCCATCATCGTCCTGGTGATGTATTTTTCCCGCCGGTAGGCATGCCATCACACCGGCCACATAACGTTCTACACCGCCATGGTCTCCGGCGGTTATGGATCGGCGGCGGCCGGGGGCGTTTTTATCCCGCCCAGGTGCATCTGGCCACCATGGATGTCCGTTTCCGCCAGGGCCAGTGGGCCGGGGCCGAGGAGGTCTGCCGCCAGGGGATCTCCGCCTGCCGGGAGCTGGGCGACGAATATCACCGGGGGCTCTTTCTCAATCAGCTGGGCAACATCCTCTCCTACCGAGGGGTGCGGCAGGAGGCCCTGGACACCATGAAGGAGGCCCAGCTGGTGCTCTCCAGATGGCCGGACGATATCATCATGATCTCGGTCCTTTACAACATGGGTTATGCCTGCGAACACTTCGGAGACCTGGACGGGGCCCTGGAGAACTACCGGGCCGGCCAGGAGCTGGCCCGCCGGGCAGGCGACCTCCGGTCGGAGAACCGGGCCAACGGCAATATCGGCATCATCTACGCCATGCGGGGGGACTACCGGACGGCCCTGGATTATTTCCACCGCCTGCTGGAATCATCCGCCGGGCTGGACGACCTGGCCGGGGTGGCCTTGGCCCACGGCAACCTGGGCCTGGCATTCCTGTACTCCGGCGATCCGGAGCAGGCCGAGGTCCACCTCCAGCAGAAGCAGGAACTATCCCGCAAGATGGGCGACCGGCTGGGGCTCTGCCAGTCCTTCGGCAGCCTGGGAGACCTGCTGGCGGCCCGGGGCGACTATCCGGGCGCCCTGAAAAGCTATGCCCTGGCCCGTGAACACAGCCTGGCCATGAACAGCCTTAACATGACCGTCACCGCCGACGAGAAGTCGGGCGAGATCCTGGCGCTGATGGGGAACCACCTCGAGGCGGAATCCATCCTTATGGGCGCTGTGGAGCTGGCGGATAAGATGGGGTCGCGCCTCTCCCTGCCCTCTCTCTGGCAGAAGATAGGCGATTGCCGCCTGGCGCTGGGGCGGCCGGGATCGGCCGAAATAGCCTTCCATAATTCCATCGCCATCGGCCGGGAGAAAAGCCAGGAGCCGTTCTATATGGGAGCCCACCGGGGCCTGGCCGCCCTGGAGCTGGGACGGGGAAAGCTTGACTCCGCCCGGGAGCACTGTAAAAGATTTCTGGAGCTGGCCCAAAAATACCAAGATCAGGAATACGTCCTGGACTGCCGGATACTGGAAGCGCGCATCATGGCGGCCGATGCTCCCGGCCCGGCCGTTGAGGAATTGCTGAAAATAATCGACCAGCCCCTGCCGCCGCCCCGCCGGGCCGATGTCCTTTACTGGATATGGAAATTACGCCAAGGACCCCGGGACAGGCTTGACGCCCTGGAGGCCCTCAAACAGGCCTCTTTGCTGGCCCCCACCGCCGAAAACCGGGAGCGGATTGACGAACTGGACGGCCCTGGGCCGTCTTAGATCCCATAATCAATTAACTTTTTAGGGAGAGACCATGTTAAAACATCAAAAATACCTCCTGGCCGCCATCCTGTTCGTCGGCCTGGCCACCCTGGCCGGCTGCATCCCCGGCGACGGGCACAACACCGTTCAGAGGCCGGCCGGTTTCTTCTGGGGCATCTGGCACGGCTGGGTGGCCCCCATCTCGCTGATCATGAGTATCTTCAAGAAGAACATCCGGCTTTATGAGGTCTTCAACAACGGCTGGCTGTACGATTTCGGGTTCTACATCGCGGTTATCAGCGGCTTCGGCGGTCTGTCGCTGTTCCGCCGCAAAAAGACGACCTGCAAATAAACCACGGTTAAAGCCCTTTCTGTCCGGGCAGACCCCACCCACACTCCCTCCCCGCTGCGGGGAGAGCCTGCACTGAGGAAATCAACTTGCGTTACGTTTGAAGTGGGACCGGCCGCGTTCAGCGGGGCTCGAATGGCAAGCAGGGACATGGCCGGCCATGTCCCTGCAATAACAACCTCACCCCTACCCCTCTCCTAAAGCATTAGGAGAGGGATGCCATCAGGCAGGGTGAGGTCAAAAGAACCCCACCGTCCCCTCCTTGATCAAGGAGGGACTATTAAAAGAACCCCTTCCCTCACGGGGAAGGGGCAGGGGTTAGGTCAAAGAGGCATGGATACCCATGCCTCTTTTTCTTTATCCCAGATAGGGATTGAAATAATCTATCTTCGTTTTCGGCAATTCCTTTTTGAACAATTTGATCAGCTCCGCGATGCCCCTGGCCCGGCCCCCGGGCCGGGGGATGGTCCGGATGTACCACCAGGGATCGATGGACAGATTCCTCATCTGGACCATGTCCACCCTATGCTGGGCAAACAATCTTAAAAGCCCCTCGGCCTCCCGCTCCCTATCGGTGTATCCCGGAAGTACCAGCAGGTTGATGCTGACGAACAGCCCGTGGTCCTTGGCGGTCTTGATGCTCCTCAGCACGTCGGAATATCCATAATTGACCGGCCGATAGTAGGCATCATAGCATTTTTTGCTGGAGGAATTCAGGCTGATCCGCACCGAGTCCAGCCCGGCCGCCGCCAGGGTCTTGATCCTCTGCGGGCTGTAGCCGTTGGTGTTCAGGTTGATGGTGCCGCGATCGGTCTGCCTCCGGATCAGTTTGACGGCCTTCCCGATGGTCTCGGCCTGCAACAGCGGCTCCCCCTCGCAGCCCTGGCCGAAGCTGGCGATGGGCGACGGGGCATTCTGCAGATGGGGAATGGCGATGGCTGATATCTCTTCCGGTGTCGGCACGAATGATAGCCGGTCCTGCGAGGCGCAGCAGCCCTCTTTTCCGGCCGGCTGCCAGGACAGGCAACCCAGGCACCGGGCGTTGCAGGACGGCGAGGTGGGCAGGGGCAGCTCCCAGCGGCGGTAAAAGGTGTTCTTTCCGGCAAAGCAGTGATACTCCAAGGCGCAGCGGGCCAGCTGTTTTAACAGCCGGTTGTCCGGCTCCAGTTTCAAACGCTGCTCGACTAATTTGATCAGCTTCTTGTCCTGCTCCGGGCTGTGCAGTTCGGGATCGGCCTTGGGATTCTTGGCCACCAGCCTGGCCGCCCCGCAGATCTTCCCTTTATGCCAGGCCACCGCGGTGTAGGACCACAGCGGCAGCAGCGGATCGGACGACCGCTCCAGATAGGCCGGCATCAATGTCCGGGTGTAGCCGGCCGGCATGAAGGCCGCCACCGGGTAGACCTTTTTGTTGCCCAGCTTCTCCAGATAGACCTGATTGCCGTCGAACTCGGAAACGATGATCCCCTTTTTGATCACGAACAGCTCGCTGCCCTCCGGCAGGGGGATCATCTCCCCGGCCGGGATGGGGACAAGGTCCCCGCCCGACAGGCCCAGGGCCTGGTGTTGGGGGGAATCGAAGATCCGGCCACTGGTATCGGCGTAAAGAAGATTTGGCATGCTGTGATTATACGGAATATCCTAGGGTTTGTCAAACCAATTGAACTCAAAGACCAAAACAATATAAGTAGAAATAATTATAATATACTTATTGACATTAGGTAAATTTTATTGTATACTGCAAGAAATTATCGTAACACTATATATAGGGAGGAACAATGAAAAAAGTTTTAGGGGTCCTTTTGGTATTGTTGTGCTCATCTCTTGTATCCCAAGCCGCAAGCCTTTGGCGCTGGACAGCCGACGAAAACATTACCAACTCACCACTTACATCCGATTGGGGATCCCAAATATTGCCATACTGGTTTAGTTATAGCAACAGTCAGCATATGATAGCCGCACCCAGCGCTACCGAATTTCCAATACATGTTGTATGGGGTAAAAAACCTTTAGACGATTCGGATTATTATCGTTTATACCATAAGAGCAAAACACTATCCGGCTGGTCTGATGAAACGCTACTAACACCGGCACCGCTACATCTCCACAACCAATTCCCATCCTTTTCTGTTGCAACAAACTCCACGGGAAATTTTGTTTGTGTTGTATGGATAGAGGAATCTAGAAATATAAATGGGAACATTTTAGGACAAGTATATACTAAAACATCTAACGATTACGGTCAAAGCTGGTCTGGCCCAGTTCAAATAACAATATTTGAGGTAAACCATTTTTGTTATATGCCAGATGTAGCCATTGGAAATGACGGAAATATTTTTTTCACTTGGCACCAAGGTTGGCTTTGGACTAATTATAAGATTGGTTTTGCGCATTATCAATATAACGCCGAATTAGACCAGTTAACCCAGATAAAATATTATGATCAGATAGATCCCACATCCGATATTCACGGCGGAATAATTCCAAGCATAGCAGTAGATCCAAACGGATATTATGTTCATATAACCTGGCTACAGGAGCTGTCCTCTAATTCCTCCTTAAGAATATTATATAGGAATTATAACATTCAATCAGAAAGCTTAGGTTCTATTTCAGAAATTATATCCCAGCCAGGTCTGCAAACGGAACAAATGGATCCGCCAAGCATATCATGTTCCCAAAACGGAACACCCTATGTGCACATAATGTGGAGTTATGATGCAACCAATTCGGGTTCTTTCGCAAGAGATATATATTACAAACGCTCAACAGATAATGGATCTACATGGAGCAATCAAACCTTACTTTCCAGCAATTCATCGGACAATATTGTCAGCGGGTGTCCTACAATATCAGTCAGTGGCGCTAATAGCAACATTATCGATTTATTTTATAATGAACACGATAAAACAAATATAGATCCAAATTATAATAAACTCTATTGGCGACGTTCAACAAATGCCGGTCTTTCGTGGGGCAACATAACGCTTGTTCCAACAAGTAGTTATTACAATAATTCGGGCAGTGTTTCCACTGGACATAATAACACAGCAAACTTTATTATACAAAGTACCAGAGATAATAATTTAGAACTGTATTATAAAAAATATTATTTAAATAATACCCCCGATTATTCTGATAGAGGGATTAACCAGAATCCCGCCGTTACAAATATTAAATCAAAAATATCGATTTCGCCAAACCCCGTTAAATCATTAACAAATATAACTTTATACACGAATAATGGTGAAACTCCTTTTGAAAATATTCAAATATATAACATACAGGGAAGGCTGGTACGCAACCTGAAAATCAATAATTTAAATAATATTATTTGGGATGGTACTGATAATAACAGTAAAAAACTGCCATCTGGTGTATATATTTTACGTGCCTCCAATAATGGAATAGAAGTTAGTGCAAGAGTTATGCTTGTTAAATAGAAATCCAAAGGCAATAAACGCCCTAGCCATTATGGCTGGGGCGTTTGACTTTAATGAATATTGTTCTTGATTTACATATATACTATGATCAACCATACCACCTTATAAATGGAGAGTGCCATGAAAGTAAATCGTTTGTTATTTATCCTGGTCACTGCCGCCCTGACTGGCTCCCTGGCCCTGGCCGCCACCGCCCCGGGCAAAAGGGCCCCGGCATCCAAGATCATGTCGCAGAAGACCCTCAACGCCAACGCCTGGACCATCTACACCACCAACTACGGGCCGATGGTCAATCCCGGGACCGGCAGCGGGGGGTTCTGGCGCAACCCGGCCCACGGCTACATTTACGGCGCCGGATTGTGGGTGGGCGCCCAGAATTCAACCGGCACCAAGATAGTGGCCGTGGGTTACAACCCCAATAGCGGCGCTTCCGAATTAGGTCCGGTCAGTCTGGATGACAGTTATGAAAATTATCTGACCGACCAGTTCGCCCGGGTATATCTCTCCACCGATCCCACCGACTACAACGACTGGCCGGTGCTGGACGGCGGCAAGAAAGTGATCCGGTCAGTTCAGGACAGCTACTGCAAATACAGCGACGAGAATCCCCAGTTCACTACCAGCGGGGACAGCGTTCTTCATGTGGTGGTGGAGCAGTTCTCCTACGCCTGGAATTACGCCGATAATAACGATATTATCTTTTTCTATTTCAAGGTAAAAAACAAATCTTCCCAGATATTGAACAACGCCTATCTAGGCCCCTGCGCCGACTGCGATATCGGTGATGAATCTGACGGCTCCCCTAACGACCGGACCCTGTTCGACTACACCCGCAACCTGGCCATGCAGTTCCAGACCGAGCCCGAACCGGGCTGGGACAAGGTGGGGGTGGTGGGCTTCCGCTATTTCGAGAGCCCGGTCAACAATACCGGAGATACGGTGAATGTGATTGATAACCAGTTCTCTCATGCCATCGCCCCCGGTGATCCCTTGGGGATGACCGCCTTCAAGATATTCACCCTGGCCCAGGATCCCAAGACCGATGAGGAGCGCTACCTGGAGATGTCCGGCGTCAATTATTGGGATCTTGTCAATGATGCCTACGACGAATGGGGTGCTGTTATGCCGGATGACAAGCGGTTCCTGATGTCCAGCGGACCGTTCGTGTTAAAGCCCGATTCGGTGGTCACCACCTGCATCGGCATCATCGGGGCCCTGGACACCACGGCCCTAAAAGTAGCCTCGGATGTGGCCCAGACCATTTACGACAACGGCTTCGTCATGGCCGATGCTCCGGCCTCCCCCTCCTTCGCCTTGACCGCCACCGCCGGGGATGGCCAAGTCTATTTAAGCTGGAACAAGGCCCTGGAGAACACCCCCGATCCCTATTGGGCCATGCTGGCGGATGCCAAGATATGGAACCATTACTTCCCCGGCACCTGGAGCAAATTGCCGTCCGCCAGCCAGCTGCTGGTGGATTCCTTCGAGATCAAGACCGGCGTTTCCACCTCCGCCAAGATCGCCCGGGGCGAAGCCAATCCCGGAACGGATACCCTGAATGCTTATTACAACCAAAAAGAACTTTATGAGCCGTATGATCTTCAGGGCTACCTGCTCTACCGGGCCGACGACCTGTCCGGGCTGAACGATCCGGTCCAAAGGGTCCCGGTGGGCACCCTCGATTACGGCAGCAGCGGGGCTTTCGGTTATTTTTACGACAAGGCCGACGGGTACCAGATCGTTCTGGATATCGACCAATATGCCTACGTCACGCCAGACACCACCTATTACCTGCCGATCTACGACACCCTCGGCACCGACCGGGGGCTGGTCTACGGCCTGGTGGACGACGGGCTGACCAACGGCCACTGCTATTATTACGGCATCTCGGCCTACGACTACCAGCCCAACGTTTATTTCACCCGCAAATGCCCCACCACCATGTCCAGCGATCCGGCGCTTTACGCCCAGGCGGTGACCCCGGCCGCCCAATCCCCCAGCTATGTTCCGCCCAATATCGCCATCCGGGTGGACGGCGGTTCGGACCTTCGTTACGGCGGAGCATTGGATTATTTCCAGAACCTGTTGGCGGCCGATCCCAAGGCCGTGCCCGACGACAGTTTCAAACTGCACTGGGGCGAGATGGGCAGGTATTCCAGCGGGGGATACAATTATCCGGTTTATCAGGGGCGGCTCTACAGTTCCGGTGATTCTCTGATGGATTCGCTGACCCTGGTGCCCTCCTATAGCTTTTCTGGCGCAGACCCCACACCCAGCTTCAACGGGACGCCCTACGACCAGCTGCCGTTCGGCGGCATAGTCTTCCAGCCATTCCTGCATTATCTGCTAACCCAAGCGGTGGTGGACACGGTGTCGGTCACCGGGGTCTACCCGGCCGACAGCATCTTCGCCCAGGCCTACGGTTCCCTCAACTCCCTGTTCACTGCCTCTGGCACCGCCTGGCAATGGCGGGGTTCGGACTACGAGATCCGCTGGCGGGACAGCAGCGGAACGGTGGGCACCAATCCGGCCGGCAGCATTTTGTGCGCCACGGTGTGGGACATCACCAACAACGTGGAGGTGCCGTTGGAGGACGGGGTGACCAAGGTCAATATGACGAAATCCTCCTGGTGCTTCAATCCGGCGTCCACCGCCGGACGGGCCTACCTGGACAGCGTCAACGCCACAGCGCGGCTGGGGATGTACATCGGCGGCGTGGTGCTGTTCTTCAACCGGGCCAACGGCGCCACCCTGCGCAACATCTCCACCCTGTGGAATTTAAGGCCCCACACCGGCGACGTCTGGACGGTAAAATGTTCCGGCCCCACCACTCCCAGCAGCGGGGCCCTGGCCACTTTCATCATGACCCCGGAGGTCTCGGGCGTGGCCGGCCGGCCGGGGATCGAGGCCCTGAATGTCTTACTGGCCCAGAATGCCCCCAACCCCTTCGGGCATTCCGGCACCAGCATCAGCTATCAGGTCGGCGGCACCGGCTCCTGCCCGGTCAGCCTGAAGATCTACAACATCACCGGACAGCTGGTAAAAACTTTGGTGAGCGAAAACAAGACGCCGGGCCGTTACAATGCAACCTGGAACGGACGATCGGACAAGGGACAAAAGGTATCGGCCGGAATTTACATCTATCGCCTGCAGGCGGGAGAGAAAACTTTGACCAAAAAAATGGTGCTGGTAAAATAAACTTAAACCCTCTCCTAATGCTTTAGGAGAGGGCGGGGTGAGGTCAGCCCCGACCGTCGTCGGGGCTGTTATGTTTATTCTTGACAAGGGCCATCCCGGGATATATCATAGAGCAATAACAATATTTATTTCCCAAACCAATCGGGAGATGCCATGAAGGTTTTTCGCCTGGCCCTGCTTTGCTCGGCGGCAATCATTGCCGCCTTCGGCCCGCTTTATGCCCTCCCCTCGGGCAAAGTCCCGCCCCAACCCAAAACCATGTCAAGCCGGGTGCTCAATGCCAACGCCTGGACCATCCACACCTCCAACTACGGGCCGTTTGTAAACCCCGGGACCGGAAGCGGAGGGTTTTGGCGCAACCCGGCCCACGGCTACATCTACGGCGCCGGGCTGTGGATCGGCGCAATAAAAAATTCACGGGATACCATATTATCTAATGGTTTCAATTTTGGTGCTTCTGAGTTCAGCCCGGTAAGCCTGGACGACAGCTATGAAAACTACCTGAGCGACCCCGGGGCCAGGGTTTATCTTTCCACCGACCCGGTCGATCACAATGACTGGCCGGTTCTGGATGAAGACGGGAAGAAAGTGATCCGGTCCGTTCAGGACAGCTACTGCAAATACAGCGACGAGAACCCGCAGTTCACCACCAGCGGGGACAGCATTCTTCATGTGGTGGTGGAGCAGTTCTCTTATGCTTGGGACTACGCTGATAATAATAACGTTGTTTATTTTTATTTTAAAGTGAGGAATGTCGGCAAAAAAATTCTGAATAATGTATACCTGGGACCGGCCGTTGACTGCGACATCGGCGACGAATCCGGCACCAATGCCAACGACCGGACCATCTTCGATTACACCCGCAACCTGGTCATCTCGTTCCAGAAAGAGCCGGAGCCGGGCTGGGACCAGGTTGGGGTGGTGGGCTTCCGCTATTTCGAGAGCCCCCTTAACAATACCGGCGATACGGTGAATGTGATCGACAACCAGTATCCCCACAAGATCGCCCCCGGTGATCCGCTGGGGTTGACCGCCTTTAAATTAGTCACCCTGGACACTGATCCCGCCGTCGACGAGGAGCGCTACCTGATGATGCAGGGCATTAATTACGCGAACCTGGTCAAAGACGCCTATGACGAGCAGGGGGCCTTTGCTCCTGATGACAAGCGTTTCCTGATGTCTAGCGGGCCTTTCATTTTAAAACCCGACTCGGTGGTCACCACCTGCATCGGCATCATCGGGGCCCTGGACACTGCCGCCCTAAAAGTAGCATCGGATGTGGCCCAAGCCATTTACGACAACGGCTTTGTTTTGGCCCAAGCCCCGGCCGCCCTGGGGTTGACCGTCACCCCCGGCGACGGGAAGGCTTACCTGAGCTGGGACAAGACCGCCGAGACCACTCCCGATCCGCTGTGGGCCCAGCTGCCGGACAGCTCGGCCTGGCACAGTTACTTCAGGGGCACCTGGCAGTACCTGCCGGATTCGGCCAAACTGCTGGTCGATTCCTTCCAGATAAAGACCGGGACGGCAACCTATGCCAAGATCGCCCGGGGCGATCCCAATCCCGTCGGCGGCACCGACACCAGCTTTGCCTTTTACCGCCAGAAGGACCTTTATCAACCCTATGACTTCCAGGGATACCTGATCTACCGGGCAAATAATATTGCAGACCTGAATGATCCTGATAAAAGATGCCCGGTGGGAACCTTTTACCGCAGCAGTCTGGGGGCCGGAGGATATTTTTACGACAAGAACGACGGCATCCAGATCGTGCTGGACACCCGCCAGGCCTCCTACTTCACCATCGACACCACCTACTACCTGCCGGTCTACGATACTCTCGGCACCGACCGGGGGTTGATCTACGGCCTGGTGGATGAGGGTTTGGCCAACGGCCGCACCTATTACTACGGCGTCTCGGCCTACGATTACCAGCCCTACGTCTGCTTCACCCGCAAATGCCGGACCAGCTCCCAGGGCGATCCCCGGGACAATGCCCGGGCGGTGGTCCCTTGGAAGGATCCCATCGGCTACCTGCCTCCCAATATCGCTGTCCGGGTGGACGGCGGCTCCGACAGCCGCTGCGGCGGCACGCTGGATTACCTGGATGGCCTCCGGGTGATATCGCCCGATGCGGTCCGGCGCGACAGCTTCAAGCTGCGCTGGGGGGCCATGGCCAAATATTTCAGCGGAGGAGTGAATTATCCGGTCTACCGGGGCGATCTTTACAGCTCCGGCGGATGGCTGGTGGATTCTTTACGCCTGGTCCCATCCTTTGAAATCTATGGCAGCGAGCCTACCGCCAGCTTTATCGGGACCCCCCAGGACCAGCTGCCCTTCGGGGGGCTGGCCTTCCAGCCGTTTCTGCATTATCTGTACACCGGAGCAGTGGTGGACACGGTGTCGGTCACCGGGGTCTATCCGGCCGACAGCATCTTCGCCCAGGCCTACGGGCCCTTTAACACCCTGTTCACCGCCTCGGCCAACGCCTGGCAGTGGCGGGGCTCGGATTTCGAGATCCGGTGGCGGGACAGCGTGGGGACGGTGGGCACCAACCCCTCCGGCAGCATTTTGTGCGCCACGGTGTGGGACATCACCAACAACGTGGAGGTGCCCCTGGAGGCCGGAGTGGCCAAGGCCAGCATGACCATGTCATCCTGGTGCTTCAACCCGGCGGCCAACGCCGGCCTGGCTTACCTGGACAGCGTCAACGCCACCGCCCGGCTGGGGATGTTCATCGGCGGCGTGGTGCTGTTCTTCAACCGGGCCAACGGCGGGACTTTGCGCAACATCTCCACCCTGTGGAGCCTGCGTCCCCACACCGGCGATATCTGGACCGTTCACTGTTCCGGGCCCACCACTCCGTCCGAAGGAGCCGTGGCCACCTTCATCCTGACCCCGGCGGTGCCCGACGACGGCCTGGCCCATCTGCTGCAGAACTTCCCCAACCCATTCGGAACCTCCGGCACCAAAATTCATTACCAGGTCAGCGGTTCCGGCGCCGAGGTGAACCTCAAGGTCTACAACATAACCGGGCAGCTGGTTAAGGCCCTGGTCAGCGGATATAGGGCCCCGGGATATTACCAGGCCGTCTGGAACGGCCGGTCCGAGAACGGCCACAGAGTCTCAGCCGGCATATATATCTACCGCCTGGAGACGGCGGGAAAGGCCGTCTCCAGAAGAATGATACTGATAAAATAACCCAGACCCATATACAAAATTTATTGCGAGTCGTCCATGAAAAGATCCATTCTTGCCCTCACGCTCTTGGCTCTGCTGCCCGCCGCCCAGGCATCCCTGGCCGCCCTGCCGGCCGGAAAACCACTGCCGGCCGGAAAATCGCTGTCCGCCCGGGTGCTCGACGCCAACGCCTGGGAGATCTGGACCTCCAACTACGGCCCCTTTGTCAATCCCACCATCGGGCCAGGAGGCTTCTGGCCCAAGGGCTCCGGACACAGTTATATCTTCGGCGCCGGCCTGTGGGTGGGGGCCATCGATGCCAGCAACAGCAAGGTCGTGTCGGTGGGATACAACACCAGCAGCGGAGGCCACGAATTCGGGCCGGAGCCCTGGGAATCCTATCTGACCGACCCCCGGGCCAGGGTCTACCTGTCCACCGACCTGCTCGACCTGGCCGAATGGCCGCTGGTGGCCGACGGCAAAAAAGTGATCCGCTCGGTCCAGGACAGCTATTGCCGGTACAGCGATCTCAACCCCGCCTTCACCAGCCTGGGCGACAAGCAGCTTAAAGTGCAGGTCGAGCAGTTCTCCTATTCCTGGAATTACGCCGACAACAACGATATCGTCTTCTTCTACTTCAAGGTCAGGAACCGGAGCGGCACCACCCTCCGGAATGTCTATCTCGGACCGGCGGTGGATTCCGATATCGGCTATGATCCCTGGGATGACCTGGTGGCCTTCGATTACCTCCGCAACCTGGCCATGCAGTTCCAGAACCTGCCCCAGCCGGGCTGGGACCAGACCGGGGTGGTGGGTTTCCGCTTTTTGGAAAGCCCCGTCAACAACACCGGGAGCACCGTCAGCGTCATCGACAACCAGTTCTCCCATTACATCCCCTCCGGCGATCCTTTGGGGATGACGGCCTTTAAAACATTCACCTCGGAGCATGAGCCGACCACGGACGATGAGCGCTACCTGGAGCTTTGCGGCATCAACTTCTGGGACATGACGGGCGACGCCTACGACGAGCTGACCGATTACTACGGCGACAAGCGCTTCCTGATGTCCAGCGGGCCCTTCAACCTGGGGCCCGATGCCGTCTGCGCCACCTGCCTCGGGATCATCGCCGCTTCGGACACCCTGGCGGTAAAGATCGCTTCGGACGTGGCCCAGATGATATATGATAACGACTTTGCCCTGGCCAACACTCCAGCCGCCCCCGTCCTGACGGTCGCCCCGGGCGACAAACACGTGATCATCGGCTGGGACCGCCGGGCCGAGACCACTCCCGACCCCTACTGGCAGGGCATGCCCGACAGCATGGGCTGGTATGCCTACTTCCCCGGCACCTGGGAGTGGCTGATGCCCTCCAGCCGGCTGCTGGTGGATTCGTTCAAGGTCAGGCTCAGCGACACCAGTTCGCTTAAAATGCCCCGGGGCGGGGCCAATCCAGGGACCGACACCCTGATGGCCCGCTACAACCAGAGAAGCCTGTATGTCCGGTACGATTTTCAGGGCTATCTGGTCTATCGGGCCCGCCGCCTGGACGACCTGGCCTATCCCGGCCAGCGGGAGCCGGTGGGCACATTCTACACCGACCCGGACACCGGCTTGATCGACAGCACCCTGAGCTACGGAGGGGGCGCCGGTTATTGCTACGACAAGGTGGACGGAATCAAGATCGTCATCGACCTGGTCCCCAACATCACTTATCTGCCCTGGACTTCTTATACCAGCCCCAGGCTGGACACCCTGGGTACCGACCGCGGCCTGGTCTACAGCCTGCGGGATGAAAATGTGATCAACGGCTTCGGCTGGTACTACGGGGTGGCGGCCTATGATTATCAGCCCAACGTCTACTTCACCCGCAAATGCCCCACCACTCTCAGCAGCAGCCCTGTCGAGAACGCCGTCTATGCAGTGGCCCGGAAGCCCTTGGCCGACTACCGGGCCCCGGCGGTCAGCTATACCGTCACCGGCGGCTCGGACATCAGGACCGGAGGAACGGTCGATTACGAGTACACCTTGACCCTGGTGCCCAAGAAGGTCAACAACGATACCTTTCGGCTGGTATGGGGTCCGGTCACCAAGGCCGGCATCGCCGGGATAAACTACCCGGTATATCATGCCGAGCTGTACGACCGGCGCCTGGACAACCTGGGGGTCCCGGCCGACAGCATACTGCAGTCCATAAACTTCCGGCCAGCCTATGGTGTTCTGGGCAGCGATCCGGCGGCCACCTTTCACGGAAACCTGGGAGACCAGATCCCCTTCGGTGGGGTGGTGTTCAACGCCAGCTACAAATTCGACCCGGCGCTGGCTAAGGTGGACACGGTATCGGTCACCGGCACCTATCCGGCCGACAGCATCTGGTGCCAGGTCCAGGGCAGCTCTTTGTTCACCGCCACTGCCAATGCTTGGCAATGGCGGGGAGCGGACTATGAGATCAGATGGAAGGATACCACGGTGGCCGCCAGGGCCTGCCTGACCGCTTCGGTTTGGGACCTGACCAACAACTGGGAGGTGCCCCTGGAATCCGGCATGACCAAGGCCAGCATGACCCAGTCCTCCTGGTGTTTCAACGCCACCGCCAACATCTGCACCACTTATGTTGACAGCGCCATGAGCACCGCCTATCACAGCCTCTACCTGGCCGGGATCTCTTTATTCTTCAACCGCCGCAACGGGGGCACCCTGAGAAGGATGGTTTGGAGCCAGCGGCCGCACACCGGCGATGTCTGGACGGTACACTGCCCCGGGCCCGGCAACCCGGTTCAGGGCGGAACGGTGACCTTCATCACCACCCAGGCCTCCCAGAAAGCGGTCCTTTCGGCCAGCCTGCTGGACAGCATCAAGGTGGTGCCCAACCCCTACTTGGTGCGGGCCGGCTGGGATGTCAGCGGCAATTATCCCAAGCTCCATTTCGTCAACCTGCCGGCCAGGTGCACCATCCGGATCTACAACCTGGCCGGTGACCTGATCCGGGTGCTCAACCACCAGTCCACCTTTAATGACAACAACGGCACCGAGCGCTGGGATATCCTTTCCACTTACGATGAACGTCCCGCCAGCGGGGTGTTCATTTACCAGATTGATGCGCCGGGCATCGGCACCAAGCTGGGCAAATTCGCGGTGATCAAGTAGCGCTCCGAAAAAGCCCCGCTTCAACGGCGGGGCTTTTCATTTGCATTCGGTCGGCAAAAATGGTATCCTTACTCTCGTTCAAAGATCAAAGGATTTTTAATTTATGTCAGTATTCGAGGTCCTGAAAGAGCGGGGCTTCATCCAGCAGATGACCCATGAGGATGAGATCCGCCAGCTCCTGGAGAAGGAGAAGGTCACCTTCTACATAGGTTTCGACCCCACCGCCGACAGCCTGACCGTCGGTCATTTTTTACAGTTGATGGTGATGAGCCATATGCAACGGCACGGCCATAAGCCCATTGCCCTGCTGGGGGGCGGCACCACCATGGTGGGCGACCCCTCCGGCAAGAGCGACATGCGGAAAATGCTGGGCAAGGAGGACATCGCCCGCAACGCCGAGTGTTTCAAAAAACAAATGGAGAAATTCATTGATTTCTCCGGCGGCAAGGCCATCATGGCCAACAACGCCGACTGGTTGCTGGGCCTGAATTATGTGGACTTTTTAAGGGAGATCGGATCCCACTTCTCGGTCAACCGGATGCTGCAGGCCGAGTGTTTCAAGGCACGATTGGAGCGGGGCCTGACATTCATGGAGTTCAATTACATGGTGATGCAGGGCTATGATTTCCTGGAGCTGTACCGCAGACATCACTGCACCCTACAGCTGGGCGGGGACGACCAGTGGTCCAACATCATCGCCGGGGTGGAGCTGGTGCGCAAGATCGAGGCCCGGCCGGTCTTTGGAATGACCTTTACTTTGCTGACCACCAGCGACGGCAAAAAGATGGGCAAGACCGAAAAGGGCGCCGTCTGGCTGGATCCCCAAAAGACCCCGCCCTACGATTTTTACCAGTACTGGCGCAACGTGGCCGACAGCGAGGTGAAAAGGTGCCTGGCCCTGCTGACCTTTCTGCCCATGGACCAGGTCAACCGCCTGGGGGATCTGAGGGACCAGGAGATCAACCAAGCCAAAAAGATACTGGCTTACGAACTGACCAAGATGGTGCACGGAGAGGACGAAGCCCAAAAAGCCCAAAAGGCCGCCGAAACATTGTTCGAGGGCGGGGCCGATCTGCAGGATGTCCCCACCTCGCCCATAGGCCGGGACCTTCTGGGCAAAAGCATCATCGAGGTTCTTTTCGCCTGTCAGATCATACCCACCAAGAGCGAGGGCCGCCGGCTCATCGCCCAGGGCGGACTGTATGTGAACTCCGCCAAGGTCGAGAGCATCGACCTGAAGGTCACCGGCGAATTGTTCCAGGATGGGATGATGATGGTCCGAAAAGGAAAGAAAGGATATCATAAGGTGGTGCTCAAATGAACCAGACCAAGGCCCGGTTGAACAAATATCTCTCCATGTGCGGCGCGGCCTCCCGCCGCAAGGCCGACGAGATGATATCCCGCGGACAGGTGCGGGTCAACGACAAAGTGGCCGACCAGCTGGGCACGGTGATAGACATCTACAACGATATCGTCACCGTCGGCGGAAAAACCTTGCGCCTGCCGCAGCGGGTCGGTTACTTCATCTTCAACAAACCGGCCGGCTGCCTCTGCTCCAGGGGCGACCCCGAGGGAAGAAAGACCATTTACGACCTGCTCCCCCCTAACCTGAGAAAACTGAAATACGTGGGACGGCTGGACAAGGACACCGAGGGGCTGTTGCTGCTGACCGACGACGGGGACATGATAGAGTACCTCACCCACCCCCGCAACGAGATCCCCCGGACCTATCAGGCCCTGGTCCGGTGGATCCTGCGGGACAGCGATGTTGAGCCTTTAAGAAAAGGGGTTGATTACCTGGGGGAATCCTACCATCCGGCCCAGGTTAAGATCCTGTCTATCGACCGGCCCAAGAACAACACCCTGCTGGAGATCACCATCAAGGAGGGGAAGAAGCGCGAGGTGCGGATGATGCTTCGGGCCCTCAACCTTCATGTGGACCATCTGAAGAGGGTTGCCTTCGGGCCGCTGAGGCTGGACAATACTCCGGTCGGCCAGCACCGGCCCTGCAAGCCCAACGAATTGGAACGGCTCAGGAAGATCTCCAAGATAAAAGCCCCGCTGTAAGGCGGGGCTTTTGCTTTTTTAAGATCGAGCCGGAGATCTACCGGGCCGGCTGGGCCGCTGCCAGGGGCGTTATCTCGAAATGGTCGCCGCTGAAATCCTGGCAGTTGACGGGAACCTTGATGCCTTCTTTTCTGGCCTCCTCGGCGAATTCGCGGTAGGCCTGGCCGCCATCCCCGGCATGCATCGGGAATACCGCCCGGGGCCGCAGTTTCTCCATGGCGTAGAATGCCCCCATCCGCACCGCCACCACATCGCCGAAGTTACAGCCGGTCACCGGCATGAACATTATGTCGATGGGACGGCCCAGCCCGGCCATAAAATCGATCTCCTCCTTGTATGGTCCGGAAAAATCCCTCTTGCGGTTGGCATGGTCGCCCGGATGGCAGATGGTGACCCCGTCGACCGTCACCAAAAATCCCTGTCCGCTGTCATTGGATTCGATGGTGGTGATCTCGGCCCCGCCGATGCTCCGGCTCTCACGGGAGGCCAACTGGGTGAATCCCTCCTTGTCCCGGGGCGCGAATCCCATCACGTAGGTAATGTCGCTCAGGTCCTTTCTCCAGTCGAATATGGCCGGCATGTAGTGGTCGCCATGAACATGGGAGGCGAAAACAATCACTTTGACCCCTTTTAGTTCTTCCGGCAAAATGGAGCCGTTGGCCAGACCCGGGCTGTCGGGCAGGCGGCCGTTTTTGAAATAGTCGAACACCAGCAGATGACCGCTGGTCCTGACGGCCCATCCGCTGTGCCCCAGGTACCAAACCGCTGCCTGGCCGTTTTTCAGCGGCTTGGACATCGGAGCGATCAGGCCCTCTTTCACCGCCTGCTTGCTTCCCTTGGCCCCTTTTGTCTTTAGCAGCGTTGCGCAGGCGGTCTGGCCGTATTGAATGGCATAATCGAGCGCCGTCTTGCCATCTTTGTCCTTGGCGTTGACCGCCACCCCCTTCTCCATCAGCAGGCCGGCAACATCGCCGTAGCCTTTGATGACAGCGTAATGGAGCAGGTTCCGCCGCTCGTTCCCATACTGCCCGTCAACGCGCGCACCTGACCCGATGAGCTCGGCGGCCAGGGCCAGATTCCCGCAGTTGACGGCCATGAACAACGGGGTCTGGCCAGCGGCGGTGACAGCATTGACATCGGCCCCTCGTGCGATCAGTGCCCGGGCGCCGGCGGTGTTTCCCTGGAGGCAGGCATTGTGGAGCGGGGTCCGGTCGCCGTCGGTCTTCTGGTCGACCGGTACGCCGTGGTCCGCCAGAAAGTCGATCAGATCCTTGCCGGCTTCCCAGGCTGCCGTGTGCATCAGGGTCCAGCTGGCGGGAAATTGGTTCCGCGGGTTCATCTTGGTTGTTGCTCCAAGTCGGATCAGTAATTTGACCGCCTCGGGCTGCCGCCGCTCCATAGCCAGCGAAACCACCGTATTCCCCACCCGGCTTAAGGAGTCGTTGACATCCGCTCCCTGGGAGACCAGAAATTCGACCATAGGCAGTCGTCCCAGGGCTGCAGCGTAATACAAAGGTGTTTCATTGTCGCTTTCCCTGGCATTAAGATCGGCTTTTTGGGACAACAGAAACTTGGCCACCTCTAGGTGGCCGTTCCCGGCGGCAAAATGAAGCGGCGTCAATTGGTAACTGGTATCGCGTTCAGTTACGGAAGCACCCTTTTTCATCAAATATTTGACGATATCCAACTTCCCCTCAAAGCAGGCTGTATGAAGGGGCAGGCGGCCTCGGGCATTGGGAACCTTTATGGCGGTTTTATCTTTTTCCACGATCTTCTTCACCGCCGTCAGGTCGCCGGCCTGTATTGCGGCATGAATATCGGTTTCAAGCGCCATCGTTGTCGCTATAGTTTGTATCAGCAGCAGCCAGAGCAGGGAAAAAATAGCTTTTTTCATTTCCGATCTCCTAATGGTTTAAATGATGTATGGGATGAGTTCTCAAATCCCCCGGACAATCGCTCTGCGCCCTTCCGCTAGCTTTTGGTGGTGACCGAGACCCCTTCGCAAAGCAGTGGCGGGACCCGGGCCCCTTCAAAAGACGGATAAAGCGTATCCCCCACCTCCAGCACGTTGGCCAGCGTTTCGTAGATGTTGCCGGCCGCCATGGCATTCTTGACCCGGCCCACTATCTGGCCGTTCTCCACGTAAAGGCCGGGGCTGATGCCGATGGAGTAGTCCCCGTTGGGAATGTTGCCGCTGTGGGCGCCCATCGCCCCTTCGATGATGATGCCGCGGTCCATCTGGGAGATAAGTTTTGCCAGGGACGCGGTCCCCGGCTTTATAAATAGGTGCCCCAGGAACGGTCCGGGCCTGGTGGTCACAGGGTCACCCCCCCAGATGTCGCCCCGGTAACCGTGGCCGGTTGGGGTGGCGCCGGTTTTTTCCGCATACTTGAGGTCGTAGAAAAAGTCCTTCAGCACCCCCTGTTCGATCAGGGAAAGTTTCTTGCAGGGCACTCCTTCGTCGTCCCAAGACCGGGCGCCGGGGTAGGCATCGTTGAGCGGATCATCGAAGATGCTCAGCTTCGGGCTGAATATTTTCTGCTCCAGCTTCCCGGCAATAGGCGAGATTTTTTCGTAAAGACTGCGGCCGCTTAAGCCGCTGGCGATGCGCCACAACAGGGTGATCATGCTGTCCGGCATGAACAGCACCTTCATCCGGCCGCCCCTCGGTTGAACGGTCTTTTGCCCCTTCCCGAACAGGTCCGTCATCTCGGCTATCAGGGAATCCGGCATTTTCCCAATTGACCGGCTCCTGACCTCCCGGCTTATCCCGCTGCCCGAACCGGGGAAGATTATGGAACTGTATGAGCCGGCCGTGGAATTCCGCTGGCCCAGATCGGCGCCCTTGCTGTTCAGTATCCGCAGGTAATCCACGCTGACATAAGCGCCGGCCATTATCTCTCCGGCGGCTTTGGCCTTAAGGATCTCGCAGACCCGTTTGGCCTCGTCCACCAGTTGTTCATTGGTCAGCTTGGCGGCCGCTGGATCACACGTGCCCAGGTCCTTGCCTTCCTTGGTATCCGGCAGGTCGTAATGCGCTTCCACCCCTCCCCGGAGCGAGTCCAGGGCGTTGTCCAGCAGACCCTGCCGGTCGTTAAGGTTGCGGGTATAGGCAAACCCCAGTTTGCCGTCCTTGATGATCCGCAGCGAGACCCCCGACAGGAAGCTGGTCCTTATGTCGTACAGCTTGGCATCCTGAAATGACACCGACCTTGCGGTCTGCTCGGCGGAAAACACCTCGGCCTGATCGGCAGCCCTGCCGGCCATTTCCAAAAGCTTTTCCATCAGATGCCCCCCACTATCAGGTTATCGATTATTATATGAGGCCCCCCGTTGCAGGAACGGATGTTGCTCTGCCCCTTGCCGCAGCCGCCGATCTTGGAAAGCTCCAGATCGCTGCCCACGGCGCTGATATCCATCAGCGTCTGATACAGGTTGCCGGAGATGTTTATGTCCCGGACCATCCGGCCGATCTTGCCCTGCCTGACCTCGTAACCGTAGTTGGCTCCGAAGGTGAAGTTCTCGCCGGATGTCTGGCCGCCCTTGGCGTCCAAAAGGTAAAGCCCGTCCCCCATTTCCTGGAGCAGTTCCTCGAACCCTTTCCCCCCGGGCTGGATGTAGATGGTGCCCATCCGGACTATCGGCGCATACCGGTAATCCTCGGCCACGCAATGGCCGCTCACGGGTTCCCCGAACTCGGCCGCGGTCCTCCGCGAATGAAGCCGGCCGGCCAGCACCCCGTTCTTGATCAGCTGGACCGGGCGCACCGCCACCCCCTCGTCATCGTATTTATAGAACCCGAGCTGTCCGGGACGGGTGGCGTCGTCGATGATGTTGAGCGTCCTGTTCCCCAGCTCGGCCCCCAGTGTCATTCTTTCCCTCATGGCCGGCAGTGTTTCCACGATGTCGGCCTCCGAGAAATGGCCGAAGGCTTCGTGGGCAAAGACCCCGGCCAGGCTGGGATTTAGGATACAGCTGTAGGATCCGCTTTTCACCGGCTCGGCCGACAGCAGGTCCAGAACCAATTTGGTCTTTTCTTCAAAATGTCTTTCCTGCCCCCTGATGGCGCCGAAGCCGTCGCTGCCTCCTATCCCCACCCTGATGTTCTGGGTCAGGCTGCCCTCCCGGGCGGTGATCAGGCCCCGTATGCTGGTGGTCACCAGGTCTTCCTGGATCCGGCTCCCCTCGCTGTTCAGGTAGAACTTTTTCCGGTAGACCTCGCTGTAGGCAATGCTGGTGTTCACCACCTTGGGCTGGGCCAGCGGGATGTTGTTGTACCTTCGCATCAACTCCAGCTTTTCCGCCATCGGGATCTGCCGGGGGTCTTCCCCCAGCTTTGGGGAAAAAACATCCCGGACCGCTTCGGCTTTGGCCATCCGGACCGGTTTTGCCATGTTCCGGCAGAACAATGCTGCGTTCTCCGCCGCCGTTCTGACCGCGGCTTCGGCCTCCTCCGGCCGGGTGAAGGCCACCGAGGCCATGCCGCCATGGTCCAGGGCCCGGACCACATATCCGTCGCCGGAATTGGCCGACAGGGTGGTCAGCTCCTTTCCGCTGAAGCCGATGGCGGTCTCCTTCACCTCTTCGTAGCGGATGTCAACATAGTCAGCCTTGGCTCCGGCCAGCATCTTCTCCAATTTATCGAACATCGTATCTCCAGTTTAAATGATTAATGATAAAATATTCCTGGCGCTTTGAAAATTAGAAATACAGCAGGTATCTGGCTTTAATGGCTCCAATGATATACCTCTGGGTCATTTCGCCGTCGGGATTTGAACCGTAATCAAGTGAATTGTAATCGTTCAAAGCCACGTACAGCCAACTTTTTGGGGAGAAGTTCCAGGAATATAAAAGCCCAAAACGATCCGAATAAAGACGGGTCTTTTCGAAATTGCTTTCCGGGGTGGTGCCTACCATCTCGTTGAATACCGAAAGCGTCATTTTGGCGGTTATCCGGTAATCCATCCTGGGGCGGAATATAGGAGTCATGGCTACGATCTCTTTGCCGGGATCCCATTCGACCCATAACATAGAAGTCAGGGTGGTGCTTAAGGGCGAGATGATGGAATAACTGAATGTCAGCCAGTTCGACCCCTGGTATGCCAGGTAGTTCCTGGCGTAATTGTAACTGTAATTGTAATCGCAGCCCCCGTTGATGTTGTTCCCCATCAAAAAGCCCCAGAAATTGAAACTCATGTCGCGGCTGATATAGTTTATGCATTCTTCCCTGCCAACAAAGGGATTGTAGATCAATTCGTAATTTCTTCCATAATTCAACTCAAGATTTGCCCCCCAGTTATTCCTCCAGTTTGGATTGATGGAAAAATAACCGGCGGTGGACCATTCGGGACAGCCCGGCTCCCGCACCCGGGCGATGCCCGGCGCGATGTAAAGATTACGCAGCGATGCTTGCCGGAACGTCCAAAAAGGTCCTCCGATGAACAACGCCCTCTGTCTGCCGGTCCAGGGGACGTAGCCGATACCCTCTACGGAGAATGAGTCATCCACCGCCTCATATGCCGACATGATCAAGAACTTGTCGATGAATCCGCGGAAGCCGGTGCTTACCGCCATCCCCTTTTTACCCGACTCGTCGCTGTAGGCACCCTGCAGGATCAACTGGTTTGGTCCTTTGCGCAAAGAGGCATCCAGCCCTGCGGCGTAGTTGTATTCGTCCGCATTGGCAGACATGCCGCTAAACAGCAATCCTATATCAGAGTTGTTTAATACCCTTCTGGTCGCCCTCAAAACTCCGAATTTCCTTTCCGGCTCTGTCAGCGGCAGACCCCGATAGGAATAATCATATTTCTCGGTATACGCCGCCAGAGCCCCAATATTCCAGCCTTCGGTTTTGTGGGTCACCTTCAATCCTCCGATGATCGGCACCGCACCGCCGTCGATGGACTTCCCCACCCGGCGGGAATAAAAAATATTGAGCGGCTGAAAGAAACCGCTGCCCTGGAATTCCGAAAAGCGGAATATCTCCCGCCCCTCCACAAAGAACGGCCGTTGCTCCTGCAGATAGGTGGGATAGCGGGAAAGGTTGACCGAGGACGGGTCCGATTCTATCTGGGCAAAATCGGGGTAGGCCGTGGCATTGATGCTGGTCTGCGGGGTCAGGTCCCATTTGGCGGTCAGGCTGCCGTTTACCTTCCTGGCAGTTGTTCTTCCCTTAAAATCCTCATAGCGTAAAAACCCTTCGGGATACAGCTCGAAATAATATCCCGAAGACCGGGGGTTGATGTTCTGGGCCACCCCCCATCGAGACACCAGATCGTCGTCCTTTTGGGTAACCTCGGTCCAGTAATCATCCTCGCGATTGGTGGCGATGTGCCGGGCGAACTGAACGCCCCAATTCATCAAGCCCTTTTTATAGCGCAATGTCTTGAAGGGGATCTTCATCTCCACCTCCATCCGGTCGGGATACATCTTAACCGAGTTGTACCAGACCCCCTCCCAGGAAAGGTCCTGGCTGCGTCCGTCGTCCATGATCAGCCCGTCCCAGAAAAGGCCGCTGCCGAAAACCAAAAAGAAATACCCGCCGGTCCGGCTGCCGAAAGGATCTATCTTGATGGTCACATAGTCCTCATCCTTGGTGAAGCAGGCCACCGGGGGATTTTTGTCTGCATGGCAGCGAAAGGCCACATATAGATTTTCGGCATCCTGAAGCAGGTAGACCACCGTCCGCTCGGTCGGAGCGGTCTTTTCATATGGGGTATGCTGGATGAAATTGATTGCTGAATCGCCCGATAGCCAAAGATCCTCAATTATGCCATCGATTTTCGGCTCAATATCCGTTTGGGTAATATTGACGCTTTTTTGTGGTCTGTTTTCTTCCTCTTGGGCCCGAGCGGCCATGGATGATATTACTAGGAAGAAAAACAGTAAAAAAACATGCTTTTTCATGATTGCTCCATAATGTAATATTATTGAATATACGCAAACTACTTAAAATTAAGCTATAATGTTTCAATAAAGAAGGGTCAATAACTGCTTGTTTACATGATATTTAACAACATTACACCTTTTAAATATTATTTTTTCTTTTCCAGAAATATTTTCATGGAATCAAAGTTAAAAGTTAGACGATATGGCCGAAAAAACCCATGGGAAATGATCCCCCCTATCAGAAACCCAAACCGGCTCTCAAAACCTGGCGGAAGCGCTCCGAACAAACCGCGAACATCCCTTTCCTCGATATTTCCCAAAGTCAGCCGATCCACCGTAAAGGGGCGTACCTGTACTTCTCCTCCGCCCCCCATGCCCTCTTTGGCTTCGCCCAGCTTGATACCGGCCGTTTTAATGGTGGCCTCGGTAGCAGTGAAACCCCCTCCGGCCAGTCCGGTGTCGATGAAAAAAAGCTGGGGTTGGCCGCTGTTGACTGTCCCCCAAGCCACCATTATATGGTCTCCGGCCATCCAAAAAGGCAGGCCTCCGCTAATAGACACTGCCGTGGCTTCTCCGGAGTTGCGACGGGCTAGGACCAGTTTTCCTCCCGGATAATCCAAGGTAAAATTGAAATGGTATAGGAAACATGTACCCACTACCCCCCGAACAGGTTGTTGAAACATCTGGGCTGCCCGTTTGGGGGCCTGGCTAATGTTAATGGGAACATTGCGAACGATAAATGATCCAGCTTTGACGCTATCCAGTATCCCATGATAGGTAGCAGCGGTTTTCCCACCTGCAAACGTAGCGGTCTGCGTACCCAGGAATTTTATTCCAAGGTCTTTCGCTAATTCTTCATCTATGCTCAGTTCCCAGCCGCCGGTGTCGATCAGGAACATCGTCTCTCTGCCGTTGACCGTGAGCATAATCAAAGGCAGGGGATCAGTCTGGACGAACGGCAGTTCGGTCACTATGGCCGCACTTTCGATGAGGTACGGCGTTCTATCTTTGAATGCCTGCAGTTTGTCGGCTTTGGCCATCTGGCCGGCCTCGGCGAATAGCGACCCGGCTTCGGCGAAGCGGTCCTGGCGGTAATAGGTTTCCGATAGCAGGCCGATGGTCTTGACACGAACAGAACTGTCTGTCAGGGCTTTCTTTAAATGCGTCTCTGCCTTGCTGAAACGGTTGCCGTAAAGGGCAATCTGTCCTAGCATTAGGTTGGCATAGACATTGTTCGAATCCTTTTTCAGTATCCGGTTATAATATGCCTCAGCTTCAGGGAATAACCCTTGATAAAATAAATTATCCGCTTTTCCCATTGCATCTTCGGCTTTTCCGTTGTTAGCCAAACCAAGTATGGCTATCATAAATACGATGATTGTATATTTCATGCTAACCTCACTTGTTTGAGTTTAAAATTGACGGGATCCTCCTATACAGCCAGTGCTCGCTATTTCCGCAGACACCGCACAGTGTCTCCGACGGAACGGATCAGGGTGAACCCGTCGACCCTGCCGTCCAGGCCGGTGGTGAAGCTGACCGAGCTGCCAGTCTGTTCGATCACGAAGCTCCGGTCAGAGGCTGGTACCAGACGCATCTTGGGGCCGTTCTCGCGCTGGAAGAATAGTTGCCCCCCGTCAGCGGAGATGACCCGGATGCCATACTTTCCGGGATACGAGTCAAGCATGGCGGAGGATGGTTTGAGGTTTCGCGCTTCTGCCCGCTTGACCGCTGCCAGGTTGTCGTATTCAAAGCGTTCGGCGGATGATGGTGCAGTCCGGGCCAGGGTGTCTAGGGCCATCAGATAAGCGACCTCTAAAGCGCTGTCGGCCGGCACTGGGACATGAGGCTGAACCCCGGTTCCCTCCCAGTTCTTTTTGGATATTGGATTGATGGCCCGGCCGATCGACACTTTGAGAACGAAATGATCGTTAAGTATCTTGAAGTCGACCGGATGAGCGCCACCGCCGGTGGTCTGGCCGACGATGGTGGCCCGCTTCAGCTCCCGCAGGTTGTTGGAGAACTCCTCGGCTCCCGAGAAAGTATAATCACTGGTCAGAATGTAGACCGGCACTTTGGCCAAACGAGGCCCTGGAACCCAGGGCAGTATCCAATACTGCTGGGTAAGATTGGTGGGCCGGGTGTATAAGTCGTTCAGGTGGGCCTCACCCTCGAACAGGTAGGTGCTTATCAGCTGGATCATCTCGGGGTGGCCCCCGCCGTTTCGGCGCAGATCGAAGATGACCGCCTGGGCATTGGCCATAAAATTCATGGCCGACACCGCAGCCGCACCGGCTCCCGGCAGCTGGGGATTATCGAACATCCTGAAATCTATGTATCCAACGTTCCCCGGCATAAGTTCGACCTTTCGAAATCCGAAATTATCGCGCTGATGGGACCGAATGACCTCCGGGAGGCTTTCACCATCCATGGTGTCGCAACGCATTTGGGCAATACGCTGCGGTCCGTATATCACCGCCAGATGGCGGTCCTTGGTTACCGACCGCAGATCGTTGGTGAGTCGCGCGGCGAAATCCTCCGGGTTGGATAATCGATCGTAAGTGCCGGCATTAAGGTTCTTCCGCAGCAGTGCCGACATGGCCTTGGCCTTGTCGGGAAATACATAGTTATTCGCCAGCAGTTTGGAAACCGAGTCGACCACCGATTTTCTGATGGCCTTGTCAATAGCTGTCTGTGTTGCCGGCAGGGCCGGGGCCAGCACCGGGAATATTAAAGCGATCAAAATGGGGAAAAATATTTTTCGCATCATGTTTGTTGCTCCTTCGATTGTGATTATTTTAGGGTGAGGGTCAATACGATCGTTGACCGCTGATAGTCGCCACTATGGTCGTTTCCGGAATATTTGAAGCCCAGGCTGCGGTACAGCCGATTAGCCGAGTCCAATCTGGGATTTGTCCGGACCAGCAATATTTTTGCCTTTAGGGCCGTAGATTCTTTGATCGCGGCCAAGACCAGTTTTTTGCCCACCATTCTTCCCCGGAATTCCGGGGCTACCGCCAATTTGGCCAGCTCGTATTTACCTTTTCCTTTATTTATAAGGGCCACGGTGCCAATTGCTTTTCCGCCAATGACGGCAAACAATATTTTTCCTCCGGGCTTGATGATATTGGCCTCTGGGTGCAACAACATCCTTTCATCAGCCGGCTCAACGGTGAAGTATTCCTCCAACCATTGCTTGTTCAACTGGTAAAATGGTTCTTTAAATTTTTTTTTGAATTCAACGATATCGACCTCCTTATACTGGCGGCTTTTTATTTTATTCGCCACCCGTTGATACATGCTTTTATCTTCCAAGGCATCCTCTATCTGGCCGATCATTTGCAGAAAATTACAATCCAGTTCGCCCAGCAATTCAGAGGTGCTTGTTTCAATGACCTTCCACAACGGTTTTATAGATGGCATCAGGGCCCGGCCTTTTTCGGTTAAGGATATCAGTCTTTTCCTCTTGTCCTTTGGGTCGCTTTTCGAATCAACCAGTCCCGACCCGGCCATCTCGGCCGCCAGCTGGTTTACCGCCGGATAGGTGATCCCAACCGCTTTGGCCAGTTCGGTGACCGACATGGCCTTCTGTTGCGAGAGCTGGAAGAATATCAGGAACCATTTGGGTTCGAAGTCAAACCCCTGTTCCTTATATATCCGTCCCACATCTTGCATCAGGCTTTCACTCAGCCTTTTTATTCGGCTGGCAGTCGCCAGCTCCCCCAGTTTTCTGATAAGCTCGGTCATATTCCCCTCAATAAAAAGTAACATAATGTGTAAGTGCTTACATAAATATATATAAAAAAATTGCTTTTGTCAAGAGAAAAATTAAAATCTTTTATATGCCGGATTACCAAAATCCAAGTATCGTTTAAGATATTGCCTGTATTCCTCTATCGAGAACCAGCCTGCCCTTCCATTCTCGGCCCTGCCCTTTTCCAGATGAAATTGCTGGGCCGGCATAAAGCTGTAACCTATAAGATAGAGCCGCCCCCCCCCTACCATCACGGCAAACATCCATCACCACCGAAACATGGCCCACCCCGCCGGTTTGATTTTGCACCAGCATGTCCCCTGGCCGCAAATCTTTCTCCTCAACCGATCGGCAACCCTTTTTCAACGAATAGGAATTTGCGTTGTCCATGGTCCATTTTAGAAATCCCTTATATGGCTGGCCGCTATCCCGGTAATAACGGCGCTTTCCGTTATAATCAAAAAGATAGAGCTGTTCCAGCCTTCCGGTCTGTTTAAAATACTCCGCCCGGAACCTGAAGCACCAGTCTGCGCACTGCTCCAGGTCCCGGCTGAACAGCATTGGCATATCAACCACTGCCAGAACGCTGTAACGAGGCGAAATGACCGGCTTCCCGTCGCACCCCAATATAACATTATCATCTTTTATCGGAAGCCTCTGGATCCAGCCAGAATACGAGCTGTCGGCATATTCCACCCGCGCATATCCGGAGGGAATTGGTATATCTTTTAGGACCCTTGCTTGGCAGATAGCGGGCACTATAAGCAACGCCCCCATTTTTATCGCGTATTTTAAACTTTTCATATATCGATCATTGTTATAAATCAAGAGCGAAGACCTTGCGGTCTTCGCCCGTTTTGTGGCTTATTCAATTACTTTACCCTGTAAACCCAACCGTATTTATCCTCTTTCTCTCCATATTGTATTCCGGTCATGGTATCGAAGATTTTTTTTGCCCACGGCCCTGTCTCTTGTGAGATGACATATTCCTTGTCTTTATAATTGATCCTGCCCACCGGGCTTATCACCGCCGCGGTGCCGGCGCCAAAAGCCTCGGTGACTTTTTTACTATTGATGCCATCCATCAGCTCATCGATCGGGATCTGCCTTTCCTCGGGAACGATCCCCAGGTCTTCAGCTATCTGAAGCACCGATTTGCGGGTGATGCCCTGCAGGATGCTTCCGGAGAGTTTTGGAGTTACCAGCTTGTTGTCGATTACGAAAAAAATATTCATGGCCCCCACTTCTTCGATATATTTGTGCTCCACAGCGTCCAGCCACAGTACCTGGCTGCAACCCTTGTCCTTGGCAATTTTGGAAGCCAGCAGGGTGCCGGCATAATTCCCGCCGGTCTTGGCCTCGCCGGTACCCCCCTGGGCTGCCCTGGTGTAGCTGTCGCTGACCCACAGCCCCACCGGGTTGAAACCCTCCTGAAAATATGGCCCCACCGGAGAAAGGATGATGAAGAAAAGATACCGGTCGGCGGGCTTCACCCCCAAAGCGGCCTCGGTGCCGATGACAGCCGGGCGGATATATAAAGAGGCCCCCACGGCCTTGGGGATCCACCGTTCCTCAAGCCTGAGCAGCTCGCCTTCGGCCTGCAGAAAAATCTCCTCTGGGATTTCCGGCATGCACATTCTTTTAAGGGAGTGGTTAATGCGCCGGGCGTTTTCCTGTGGTCGAAACAATAGAATCTCATCCTTGGGGGACTTATAGGCCTTTTGTCCTTCGAAAACCTCCTGGCTATAGTGAAGAACATTGGCGGCGGGATCAAGCAGCAAGGGCTGATAGGGTTTTATCTCGGCATTGTGCCAGCCCTTATCAACAGTATGTTCCATGGTGAACATGTAATCGGTGAAATTTCTTCCGAAAACCAGTTTTAGAGGATCTTGAAATAAGGGTTTCAGCTTATCTACCGATAACAGCGTCTTTTTGATATCCATCGCCCGCTCCCGTTTAATTAATGCATTAGGTACATATCATAGATTACCAGATGATGAAAAAAATTTCAAGTAAATAATTTGGTGATATCTTTAAAAACAATGCTATTGTTTTGCAACGAACTCAATGCCGCCAAAGACCACCGCTGCATGGATCAGCAGGTGCTTCTCTGCACTTTTGAAATTCTCTGTTTTATATGTGTATTGCCCGAAGGCCACCACATTGCCGTCCGGCAGGTGGGCCCCGCCAAAGGCCGAACTGGCGACGATCTTGGTGGGAATGGCGGGATCGATCTTAATTACCGACCCGCCGAAGATGGTGTTGATATCCACCCTAACATTCTGATCCTTAAGCTCTATGCCAGAAAGATCGATCTCTCCCTTGCCAAAGACCACATCATACTTATCCGCGGCCGTGATAACTTCGATGGCCTTTTCCTCGAATACCGCCGATTTTTTGCTTTTGCTCCAAAAGGAGATCCCGGTCAGCATCTGAATGCCCAGATAGATCAGGGACAGGGCAAATATGGTCCTGAAGATGGGTATCTTTATCCCGAACACCACATTGATTATCACGCCCAAACCTATCAGGATAAGAACCACCCCCCAAAAGACGCCGGTAAAAATAAACCCCATTCTCATAACCTCCTCCTTATATTTAATAGATTATTTTTTTGATGCACGGCAACCCTACCGGAATTGTAAATCTCTTGCTGAAAAAAGTCAACGATAAAATATTTGGGGAATATCACCGTAAGCTGGGCAAATTTGCAACTGTTTTATAACTATTAAAAAATAGTATTTGACGGGATTTGGGTTTGGGGCTGTTTCACGTGAAACAATAACTCCCCTGCGGCCTCGACCGCAGGGGAGTTAAACGGCAATGATTTGTGTTGTCTGGGGAATGTTTCACGTGAAACATTCCGTATTGGGGGGCCGGTTTATCTCTGCTCCGGGTTTTGCTCCCTTATGGCATACGCCAACTGTTGTCGGTTAATGCACCCCATCTCCACCAAGCACTCGCCGATCTTTTTTGAAGAATCGTTGATTTGTTTATATCTGGCCCGGATTATGTGTTCCACCGAGATGAATCCATGGGTCATCATTATTTCACCCAGCAGTTTTTTGTTCCTTTTCATGGCTGCGTCCTTTTAAAAATTATAATTAATCCCAGCATATGCCAGGAGTTTTTTATAATTATAAAGCTCATCATTGGATGAATTATTGACATAATTAATCCCCGCCCCCAAATCTATGCCGTTGGGGCCATCTGACAACGGAGCGGTGTAGTCTATTCCCAAAACAGTCTCTCGGTCCAGCCGGACGGTCCCCAAACTTTGTCTGGTTAATATGCTGGCATTGTCCGCTGCCGGAAGGCTATAGGCATCAAGCTTGTCATAGCTTCTGCTGATATAATTGGCCCATAAGGCCATCTTCCCGGCGGGTTCAAGTATTAAAGTTACTTTTGCCCCCACCTGGCCGCCGGAATAATCAAAATATTCGTTCACCTCGCTCAGTAAAGTGTCGGGCATATAATAAGGATCGGCGGTGGTCACCTGGTTTGTTAAATACGAGCATTCCAGGGAAAGGCCGATATTTGATCCAAGCCCCTGGCTTACCCGGCAACCCGGAGACAGGTTTGTAATATTCACTGGAACCTGGCTGTCGGCAGGCAAGGGAGAGAAATCGTACTTTTTATATCCTGCTAAAATTGTCAAACCGCTCCGGGTAGGAAGAAATATATTTATGGATAGGTTTGCTATTGATTGATCAAAGTCATATTTTGGTAAATTCTTATATTGATATCTCCCCAGGGCCCCGTCCGCTTTTAACAGCACCGGTTGAGCAATATATATTTTTGTCTCGCCGATAACTTTAAAATTATTGGTATCATAAGCCGAGCGGTCCGCAGCATTGAATTGAAAGCTATAAGCGCCACCCAAACCAACGAAACCATCTTTTCCCAAATTCCGCCACAGGATCATTTTCAGCAAATGGTCGTTTTGATTGATGCCCAAATAACTGAGGTAGGCGCTGTAGCTGCCGGAATAATCAGCTCCCAAAATCATCCCGGCCAATTTTAAGTCAATGTCGGTGTTAAGATCCAACCGGGCGGTTCCGACCACGCTGCCTCCGCCGTAGGAATCGTTATAGGCATTGCTGTCGTATTCGCCGCTCACCCCGATGCTTCCTTTGATCTGGGCAAATAAGGTTCCTGATAAAACTATTGTGATTATCCCGGTAATATAGAATTTTAAATTCCTCATGGTTGGTCTTCCTTAAAGATGATGTCACAAAGCAAGAGAAGCGCAGGTAAATAAGGTCCTGCGCTTCATTATTAAGTGCCTATCTATCGGCCCCGCCCGGTGGTTGTGCTGCCGCCCTTCTTGCCATTGGCTCCGCCTTTGGGCGTCATATCATCATCCTTTCCGTCCTTTTTACGGGTACGGGTTCTGGTCTGCTCCTTGGTCTGGGTGGAATCGGATATACCATCTCCATCCTCGTCCCGATATCTGGTCTGGGTCATTTCGCCCTGGCCCTTGTCGCCTTCCTCGGTGCGAGTGCGGATCTTCTGGTCCTGGCCTTTATTCTGGGTGCGGACCTTGTTTTGTTCCTTTACCTTAGCAGAGTCGCTCTCCGTCAATTTCTTCTCTTCCCTGGTTCTGGTCTGGGCCATCTCGCCTTGTCCATTTTGGCCCTCTTCAGTTCGAACCCTCAATTGGGTCTCCTCGCCCTGATTTTTAGTTTTGATCTCATTTTTCATTTTCAGACTGTCGCCCTCTTCAGCCAGGGCCACTGTGGTCAAGGCTAGAGAAAAAATTAAGACCGGCAGCAAAAGCATGATGAATTTCTTCATTTTATGAACCTCCTTATAAATTGCGGTTTGATGGCCAGTTTCTGTTTTGTCATATTACATTAGAGTTGCCCATTATTAATAAGGTTCCCAAACATAATTATAACATTAATATTGATATTAGACAATCAATATGATATCATGGCTTAGGTGTAGTTAATATGTTTTTTGAGTATCTCTAACTAATTGTATCGCATTGTATTATAAATATTATTAGTTTATGAACAAAACATTCGATATCATAATCATTGGCGGGGGCCATGCCGGCATAGAGGCATCGGTAGTTTGTACCGGCATGGGGCTGAATACTGCTCTATTCAGCATCACCCTGGACCGTATCGGCTGGATGTCATGCAATCCGTCAATCGGCGGATTGGCTAAAAGCCATCTGGTAAAAGAGATCGATGCTCTGGGCGGAGCCATGGGCCGGTTGGCCGATTTGTCGGGGATACAGTTCCGAATGCTGAACAAAGGCAAAGGGCCTGCGGTCTGGTCTCTCAGGGCTCAATGTGACCGCCCGCTTTATTCGGCCGAAGCCAAGCATCTTCTGGAGAACCTGCCTAATTTAGAGCTGCGGCAGGCCTTGGTTGATGACATTATATTAGAGGAGCGGTCCGGCAAAAAGTGTGCGACCGGCGTGAGGACCGAAAGCGGCCAGGAGTTTTTTGCCCAGGCCGTGATCGTGGCCACCGGCACTTTTCTTAACGGTCTGATCCATATCGGAGACCGGTCCTTTCCGGCCGGCCGGGCCGGGGAATTCCCGGCCCGAAAATTATCAGATTCTCTAAAATTATCCGGGCTGAAGATGGGCCGGCTGAAGACCGGAACCCCGGCCCGGGTTAATTCTCAAAGCGTAGACTTTTCTGCAATGTCCGAACAGCCCGGCGACCCCGACCCGCTCCCCTTCTCCCGGCAGACCAGGATTTACGAGGTCATCAATCAGCGCACCGATCAGAAAAGAAGGGTCTGGCCGGCGCTGCTTCAGATTCCCTGCTACCTTACCTACACCAACCCCGTAACCCACCAGATCATCCGAGACAATCTTTCCCGCTCGGCCCTTTATTCCGGCCGGATAACAGGCATCGGCCCCAGATATTGCCCCTCTATCGAGGACAAGGTGGTTCGCTTCTCCGAGCGACAGGGACATCAGGTTTTTATCGAGCCCGAGGGCCTCAATACCAATGAGCTGTATCTTAACGGCATCTCTTCCTCCCTGCCCGAGGAAGTTCAGGAGAAGATGATCCGCTCCATAAAAGGCCTGGAGAATGCTAAAATAACCAGGTCGGGCTACGCCATAGAATATGATTTTGTTTTTCCCACCCAGTTGTTTCCCACCCTTGAGGCCAAACTGGTATCCGGGCTGTACCTCGCCGGGCAGATCAACGGCACTTCGGGATATGAGGAGGCCGCGGCCCAGGGGCTGATGGCCGGGATCAATGCTGCTCAAAAGATTTTAGGGAACGATCCCTTCATTCTGCGAAGAGACCAGGCCTATATCGGAGTTTTGATAGATGACCTGGTCACCAAGGGAACCGAGGAGCCATACCGGATGTTCACCTCCCGGGCCGAATACCGGCTGTTGCTGCGTCAGGACAACGCCGAGCAAAGGCTTCTGGCTTATGGTTATGGCCTGGGTCTTATCGCCGAGGATAGGTGGGTCGATTTCCAAAGGACCCAAGGCAGAGTGGAGTCTGAAATCCAGCGTCTTCGTCTGGAAAAAGCCCTGCCGCCGGATGCCAATGGTATTCTTGAGAGACTGGGAACCTCGCCCATCAGCCAGCCAGCCAGCCTGGCCGAATTATTGAAACGTCCCGAGGTGACTTACGATGATCTACTGCCCTTGGACCAGTACCGCCCGGATTACGACCGGACGGTTTTTGAAAAGGTGGAGTTGGAGCTTAAATACGGCGGATATGCCAAACGCCAGCAGGATGAGGCCCTGAGGATGAGGGGGCTGGAAAATATGGTGCTGTCGAACGACTTCGATTACGATCTGGTTTATGGCCTTTCCTCCGAAGCCCGCCAGAAACTGCAGAAACTTAAACCCCTCAGCCTGGGCCAGGCCTCGAGAATATCGGGCGTGTCCCCGGCAGATATTAGTATGCTGCTGATTCACCTGAAGAAGGCAAAACCTGCTGCCCATTAATTTCAACTTGATATCTGGGGCATTTTCTTGTAATATGGTTGTGTTCGTTTTCAGTTATAATTTGGAGGAGATGGTCATGAAAAAAATAATTATGTCGGCACTGGTCCTGATTTCTTTCTGCCTGTCCTGGGGGCAGGCCATTAAATTCGAATTCTCCAACATCCAGTTCCGCACCGGACGGGCCAGCATAGACCCCAAAACCTATCCGGCCCTTGATTCCCTGGCGGAATTTTTAAAGAACTCCGGAGCCAAGATAGAAGTTGCCGGACATACCGACAATGTTGGGGGATCCAGAGCCAATCAGCGGTTGTCCCAGCAACGGGCCGAAGCAGCCAGGCGTTACCTGATCTCCCGGCATCGTATTCCGGCATCGCAACTGGTTGCCAAGGGCTACGGGGACCTTTTTTCCCTGGTTCCCAACCTGACCGCCGAATACCGGGCTCGGAACCGCCGGGTGGAGATCACCATACTTTCCAAGATCAGGACCGCCCGGCTTTCATACATCCAGGGCAATGTCTTCACGCGCAAACAAGGCATCAGCAGCTGGCAACCGGCGGTGCTGGACCAGGTGCTTACCATACAGGACGAGGTGGTGACCGATTCGCTGGGCCGGGCCGAGATCACCTTTGACAACGGCACCAGGATCAAGGTGCTTCCCAGATCGGATGTTGTGATCACCAAGCAGTCCTGGAGCGAAAAGGAGGGGGCCGGAGATACCGAGCTAAAGCTTTTGACCGGGCGCACCCTTTCTAGAGTGTCCAAACTCCGGAACAGCCGGGAGCGCTTTTTGGTGACCACCCCCACCGCAGTGGCCGGCAGCCGTGGCGCGGAATTCATCGTGGAACAAAAGCCCGACCGGACCGCCCTGCTCTCGGTCTGGGAAAGCAATGTATCCTGGCAGTGGCCGGCAGCCGGCTCCATGGAGAGGGAGGTCCCTTCGGGCAAGGGGTGCCTTTGCCGTTACGGACAGCAGCCGGAACCCCCGGTGGACCTGCCGGCTCCGCCGTTCCCAAAATCCCCGGCGGCCAATGATACTTTCTTTTATAATCCGGACCGGACCCGTTCCATCACTTATCATTGGAGCAAGCCGGCTGATATTAAGGCCCACCTCCTGGTCTGGCAAGATGCTGATCAGAACGAGGTACTGGTTGACGCAGTTGTGTCCAACGACAGCTTTAAAATGGCTCCTCCAAAGGCCGACAAGATCTACTGGTCATTGACGGCGGTAGATTCTGTAGGATTTGAGGGACAACCCTGGCCCAGCCGGGTGTTATATCTATCCCGGAAGCTGGATAATCCGCAACTGGAGATAATAAACCCGCGGCCCGATCAGAAAATTCCATCTGCTGCCACACTAGTCGCCGGCCTGAGCGAATATAAAGCAGTAGTTACCATCAACGGGCAGACATTATCAACCCAAAATGACGGCGGGTTTTCTCAACCCCTAAAACTGACCCCGGGAATAAATAACATAATAGTTACTTCTACCGATCGGGCCGGCAATACCGCCTCGATGTCTTTCAGTGTGGTCTCTTCGCCTCTCAAGCGTTATGAGCTGCAGCCCTTTGGTGCCGGCATCAAGCTGCTGGGGGGGGATCTTGACGACAGTGAGATCGGATTCCTGGCTGGCCTGAAGGTGGGATACAATCTGTCCGAAAAGATCGGGATAGGCGTCCTGAGCGGGTATGGGCAGGCTGGAGCCAAAAATGTCGGAGCTCCTTCCCAGGAGTACCTTACGGCCATTATGGCTGCCGGAGCCTGGGGGAAATATACCTTTGCCCCGGAAGCCGCAGTCACTCCTTATTTGACAGCCGAGGCCGGAGCCATCCTGTGGAAGAACCAGTATAACGATGCCACAATTTATGAATCGAACAGCCCGTTCGTCGTCATCGGGCCGGGAGTGAGGTTCAATCTGAACCCCGGCATCGGACTGCAGGTCGAAGGGAAGGGCGGATTCATGGCCAACAATGATCCCAACTCCGGACCGCTGGATGCCAACAACCTGTTCCTCGTAGGATCGTTCGCTGTCTGCTTTGGCTTTTAAATAACCGTTGGTCTCAAAAATGATAAAAGGGCCTTCCTGCAGGAAGGCCCTTTTTCAGTAATGATGCATCAAACATTGGGGTCGGCAATTATCTTCTTCCGGCACCTTATCCATCCGGCCAGCAGCCCCAGGAAGAAAAGCAGCAGGGCCAGAACGGCAGAGAGCAACCCCAGCAGATATTTATCCCGGGGACTGGTTTGTCCGGGGTTATTATCATAGCCCCTTTCCTTGACGGTCACATATATCAAGGCCTGGGTGCTGTCCAGCTGAGCAGAGCTCCTCAGCTGGCTCTCCAGCGATTCTATCTGCTGGGTCAGCAGCTTGACGATCTCCGGTTCCGGCTTTTCGGAGGAGATCGCCCTCTCCAGATATTTTTTGAATATGCCCAGCTTCTGCCGCAGGCTCTCCGAATCGTAATAATTCTGATACTCGCTATAGCTTTTGGACTGGACATCGCCCAGTTCGGCGAAAGATCCCATAAGGGCCAGGGCCTTCTCCTTGGCGACCTGAAGGTTGATGTTTATGGAGCGTTTCTTGGTCTGATTATTGGTGTATTCGTTGAAGTTCTTGACCATGGGGTTGAATTCGGCATTGATCCGGTCGATCTTTTGGGTAACGCCTTTCATGCTCCCGACCTCTATGACCAGGTTGCCGTTTCCGGCCCCGCCGGCCGATCCGATCCTGGCGGCGACACTTTCGGCACCAGCCATTCCCCACATCAGCAAAGCAAACCAGCACAAAATATTTCGTGCCATTCATCTCTCCTTAAAATATTAACGTTGCGGTCACAAAGCATCGTATATACCAGTATAATGCCGGTGATATTCCCGGTCAAGAGAATATTTATCAGGTTTCGGCCAGCACCACCCCGCCGATCAGGATCATCCCCCCGATGACCAGTCCGGCGGTCAAATTTTCCCCCAACAGGAAGATGCCAGACAACACGGTCACCAGTGGTATCAAGTATACCACCGCTCCCAGCCGGGCGGCCTCGGTATGTTTTAAGGCCCAGGACCAGACCAGGAACCCGAAGATGGTGCACACCAAGGTCAGAAAAGCCAGCGCCCACCAGGCCGGAGCCGGCAACTGGGCCAGGTTGCCCGGAATGAAAAAAACCAGCGGCAGGCTGCCCCACAATATGGCCGACATGGTTATCAGGCTGGGATCCTCCCGGCTCATCATGGGCTTTCCCACGATGGTGTAAATTGCCCAGGATATCGGCGCACCCAGCGTGATCAGCACCCCCCACAGGTAGTTGAAGTTGATGGGGTCACTGGTCCCCCAGCGCACCACCGCAAACAGGCCGGCGAAGGAGACGATTATCCCCAGCAGTTTTCTGGCGGTGATCTTTTCCCTCAAAGCCAGCCTGGAGGCGATCAGGGTGAAGATGGGGGAGAGGCCGACCATCAGGCTGGCGGTTCCGGCTGCAATTCTGGTCTCGCCGAAGTTGAGGGCCAGATTATATCCCAGGACGCCGGTAATTCCGTACAGCAAGATGCCCCGCCACTCTTTGCCCCAGGCCACCAGCATTTTTTTGGGGCCATAGAAGACCAGCATCACAGCCAGGACGATCGCCGCCGCCGGAACATACCGCAGAGCGGTAAGCCCCATGGCTGAAAACTTCTGAACCTCCAGCAGATATTTGATGGCCACAAAAGCAATCCCCCAAGAGAGAACCACCAGCAGCATCAAGAAAAGCAGCAATATTTTTTTCATATATTTCCCGGATTATTTTCCCAATTCGGCGGTGAGGGTCCCCGCCAGTATCATGCCCGCCCCCAGCCATCCCGCCATCGGCAGCCTCTCGCCGAAAAGCACAAAGGCAAAACCCGCCGCAAACAGGGGCTCCATGGTATAGATGATGGCGGCCCTGGTGGCGGTGGTCCTTCTCTGCCAGTAGAACTGGATGACCAGCGCCCCGGCGGTGGCCAGCAGGCTGGTGACGGCCAGGTCCAGCAGTAGGCTTTGTGACCAATGCCAATGCGGTTTTTCCAAGATGCCGACGAACATGGCCGAAAGAACAATGGTGGTTATTATTTGGACCATTATCATGTCCAGGGGAGGATGTTTTTGGGTGAATTTCTGCACCAGCACCACCTCCACTGCGAAGCTGACTGCGCAGAGGGCGGTCAGCAGGTCTCCCTTGTTGAAACCTCCGGCCTCGGGACGGGAGAGGAAGTACAGCCCCGCGGCGGCCATGATCACCCCCAGTATCTGCCAGCCGTCACTTTTGGTCTTCAACATGACGACCGAGAGCGATGGCACCAGCACCACGCACATTCCGGTGATAAAGGCCGATCGGGTGGCGGTGGTGTGAACCAATCCCACGGTCTGAAAGGCAAATCCGGCGAACAAAAAAACCCCTATCAGCATTCCGTCGCGCCAGCCCTCCCGGGAAAGTTTTTTCAATCCCTTATAACAGAAAGGCAGCAACACCAACCCGGCCAGCAGGAATCGCACCCCCAAAAAGATCAGGGGAGAGGCATACAGCATGGCGTCCTTGACCGCCACAAAGGTGACGCCCCAAAAAAAGGTGGCCAGCAACAGCCACATATCGGCTTTAAAATGTCTGTTCGGCATAGGCAGATATTATATCATAAAAGCCGGGAGTTTTAATATGCTCCGGCCCCGGTGAAGGAAAGAGTATTTATATCGCCAGGCTTCGTTCTCTTTCGGAACTATTTTTATTTCCCATCATTCCCTCGATGCCGTTCAATATCTGCCGGATCTCGCTCCGGGTGGGTGGATAGTAGCGGTCGGCGGAACCAAGGGTGGGGTCCCGGTATAATTTGATCAGCTTGCCGCGGCTCTCCCGGGCGATGATGGTTGACAGCTTCTCGCCCGGCATGAATTTGGCCTGATCCTGATTCCGGAAGGAGGGATTTATCATCAGCAGGGAGAGGGCCTGTTTGCGGTACAGGGAGGCCGCCCGGATGGTCTCCCGGTAGGCCGGCTCATCGAAGATGTCGGGGCAATGGGCGGTCAGGGGCTCGGGATAGCCGTCGCTGAGCAGGATGACCAGGTTGGTGGAGCCGGGCTTGCGGAATTTCTCCAGCCGGACCATGGCCAGGGCTTTTAGCAGGCCGTCGGCCAGCGGGCTCTCCCCCTGGACCTTGAGGCCCATCAGCCCCTTGGTGATCACCCGGTAGTTGTGGGTAGGATGGTTGAGTATCTTGGCCTGCATGCCCTGCAGGGAGATCAGGCCGATGCGGTCCTGATGCAGCTTGAAGTAGCCGGTCAGGGAATCCAGTATCTCGGCGAAGATCTTGATGAAGGGGAAGGTGGATCGGCTGACGTCCACCAGCAGCACCAGGGTCATGCTCTGGCGCTCCAGCTTCTCCCAGCCCACAAAATCGCCGGGGCCGATGCTGAATTCCTTCCGGGACAGCGAATATTTGCCGCCTATCAAGGAGCCGACCACCGTCTGCAGCGGGGCCAGGGTGTTCTCGCCGGCCCGAAAGCGGACGGCCTTGATGTTGCGTCCGGACCGGTCGCTGATGACCGACCGGCGTTTCTTGCTGCCGCGGACAGTCCTGGACTTTAAGCGGCTTATTTTGTTGAGGAATTTGAAGAAGGCTTTTTTTAGCTGGCTGAAGGTGCCGGGCGGCTCCTGGAACAAAACCGGGGCCGCCTGGTCCTGAGCCTGGGGGCGGAGAAGGATGACCGGTCTTTTCTTTTTCCTGAAAGTTAGTATCTTTTTGGAGAGATCCAGAAATTTTTCAGCTAGGGATTGCCGTTTTTTTTTACCCCTGGCTGGTCGGAGGGAACGGCAACCTGGATCTTCTGCTTGGCAGTTGTTTTTTGGATCGGCTCTTTGTCCCTGGGCAGATTTTTATTGAAATTATCCATTATTTCATCGGTGGTTGGCGGCTCCAGCAGTCCGCCGTCCCGGGTGCGGTGGACCAGGGTCAGCTCGGAGGCCAGAAGGATATCGCCGGAAAAAACTTCGCTGCGCCCGTTGAGGGCGGCCAGGGTCATGGCGGTCTTGATTATCACGATATCGGGCCGCTGGCCGTCCACTTTCAGGGCGGCGCAGGAGACGGCCACCGAATCTATCAGCGACGGATCGATGGTCACCCGGGGCAGCAGCTCCCGGGCGGAGAGGATCTGCTTTCCAGTCTCCGCCTCCTGTCCGGCGAACTTTTTGTGGAAGGCCTCCCGGTCATTCTCGAACAGCAGGTTGCTCTGCACCACCTGGGAGCGGATGGCGGGATCCTTGATGGTCTCGATCTTCACGCACAGCGGGAAGCGGTCCAGGATCTGGGGACGGAGATCGCCCTCTTCGGGATTCATGGTGCCCACCAGGACAAAATCGGCCGGATGGGAGACCGAGATGCCCTCGCGCTCGATGGTGTTCCAGTGGGTGGAGGCGGCATCCAGGATGTCGTCCACCAGATGGTCCGGCAGCAGGTTGACCTCGTCCACGTAGAGGATGTTGCCGTTGGCCTGGCCCAGGATGCCCGGCAGGATCACCTTCTGGCCGGTCTTCAAGAGCTTTTCGATGTCGATGCTTCCGATCAGCCGGTCCTCGGTGCAGCTTAGGGGAAGGTTGATTATCCTCATCTTCCGGGTGACAGCCTGATGGTCCGGCCTTTGGCGGCACAGCGAGCAGAGATCCTGGGGTTTTGCCGGATGGCAGTTGAAAATGCAGCCGTCGACCGCCTGGCCCTCCGGCAGGATGGACTCCACCGAATGGACGATGGTGCTTTTTCCCGTGCCCTTGGGCCCGCTGATCAGCAGCCCGCCTATCCGGGGATTGACGATGTTGGCCAGATAGGCATATTTCAGCTTATCCTGGCCCAGAATGGCGGAAAAAAGAAAACGTCTGTTTTGAGAGATATTCATATTTTCAAACCTTATAATCAACCACCACCCGCTGATGGCGGACCTTTCCCAAAAAGCCCACGGCCTTAAGGTGCTCGGGATGCTTTTGATAGATATCCAGCCCGGCCTGGTCGTCGAATTCCGAATATAGCGCCAGGTCGTAGGCCGCTTCGGAGGGGTTGATGTTATGCCCGATCTCCAAAAAGCGCACAGTGTCGATCTTGTCCTTGAGCCCAGCCAGCATCTGGGTGGCCAGCTTTAGATTTTCGTCCTTGCCCCGGCCGTCGGCATGATCCTTGAAGGTCCACATTACGATATGTTTTATCATTTTATTATCTCTTGATTTCAGAATAAGAATACAACTTGACGGTGCTAAAATCAAGATAATTTATTGATAATTTATCGATAAAGTTTGGTATAATGAATAGGGTTATATTTCAGGTCATTCTGAAAACGGCGTCTTGCCTTGCCCTTGAAGAATCCGAGATCCTTCCTTAGAAAAGTATCGGGTCTATTTCAGGATGACGGAGAATAGTGATATTCATCCTTGAAACCGACCCTTAATAATAACCGGAGAATAATTATTAATAATCCTGAATTTCAAAAGATGGGCCGGGCCGTCCAGGCTTTGGGCGTGACGCTGAGCCAGGAGCAGATAGAGAAGTTGTTCCAGTTTCAGGTCCTGGTAAAGGAATGGAATGCCAAAGTAAATTTGATCTCGCGGCGGGACATTGACAACCTGCTGGCCAATCATCTTCTGGACTCGCTGACCGCCCTGCCGGCATTGTCGGCGAAGGCCTCGGCCGAAGTGATGGACCTGGGCCCGGGCGGCGGCTTCCCCGGGATCCCGCTGAAGATCTGCCTGCCGGAGATAAAACTGACCTGCCTGGAGGCCACCCAGAAAAAGGCCCGCTTCTTGGAGCTGGCCGCCAATGAGCTGGGGTTGTCAGACGTGCTGGTTATAGCCCAGCATTCCCAGGCGGTCCAAAAGGATATAACTCTTTTGAATCGGTATGATTTCGTCACCGCCCGGGCGGTGGCGGAACTAAAGGAGCTGGTGAAGATATCCTTTCCGTTCCTGAAGGTGGGGGGAAAACTGCTGGCCTACAAATCCAGCAAGGCCGGCCAGGAGATCGAGGCAGCCGGGGAAATCATAAATAAACTGGGGGGAACCCTGGAGGGTAAATTGCGCCAGGAGCCGGGAGCGGGCGACAAGGACCGAAAAATAATTATAATAAGGAAAGAATAAATAAACCCCAGTTGTAAACATAAGCGTTCTTATGAAAAAAACATTTTTAATATTATTACTATTAGCATCCCTTGTTTCATCTCTGTTGGCGCAGGATAAGGTCACCGGGATTGCCACCGATATCCCCATATTGATGCACCGATCAACTTCAAATCCCGGCGCGTTTCCTCTGCCTTGGCGACGGAGCATCGTTATGTACGAATACGTTGATAAAAATATCAGTTGGTCTTTTGGGTGGGGCAGAGGCCTTGAAACCGAGTTTGGCTGGCAAGAACATTACTCATCGCCCGAGTATTTATTTACCATAAGATGGAAAACACCCTTCAGGGGTGCCCTGCGAAACGGAACTTTTATTGAATTCCATAATCGCACATTAAACGAAAGCAATTCCAACAAACTTACTATAGGTTATTTATTCAATAAAAACCAAAATCTTTCTTTTACTCCAACGATATCCCTGGGTGGGCGTGTGGCTATAACCCCGGCAATTGAGGCCGGATGGACGCCGTTTAGTCATCTGGCTGTTTCTTTGGGAACCGGATACGCTTTTGCTAATAACTCTCAAAAACTATGGGAATCAAGCTTAGGTTTAAAACTGCGAATCTGGAAAGGAATTTTTCACCAATGGAAAATCAGCAGCACCTACGAGTCTCAAACATATTATGAGGAAAGTACTGACAGAAACTGGACTAATTGCACTATCTCTATTAAACAATACCAATATCTGGGCATAATGTTCTGATGAAATACACCCACTTGGTCCTTTTCGACATAGACGGCACCCTGGTGCATTGCGGGCCCACCCCCAAAAGGGTCTTCAAGCAGGGCCTGATCGATACCTTCGGCACCGCCGGACCGATAGACGGCTGGATATTCGACGGCAAGACCGATCCCATGATCGTCCGGGAATTGATGGCCGAGGCTGGTGTGTCCTGCACTGATGAATTGGTGAAAAAGGCCCTTGATATTTATGCCCAAGGAATAAAGAGAGAGCTTCCCGGAGAGGCAAACAAAAAGATCTATCCCGGAGTCATCAATTTATTGGAGGGGCTGGCCAAGCAGCCGGTTCTGTTGGGACTGCTGACCGGCAACATACAAAAGGGGGCCCGGGCGAAGCTGGGATCGCTGGACCTGTGGCGGTATTTCTCCTTCGGGGCCTTTGCCGACGATTCCTCGGTCCGCAAAGAACTGGCCGATATTGCGGTGCAGAGAGCTTATGAAATGACCGGACAGCAATTCTCCGGGAAGCAGATCGTCATTATCGGCGACACCGAACACGATATAAGATGCGGCCGGCACTTGGGAGCCAAGGCCATTGGGGTGGGCACTGCCCGAAGCACGGCCAAAGAACTGCTGGCCCACGGAGCGGATCACGCCTTTGATGATCTTTCGGACCATGAACGGGTTCTTCGGGCAATTTTGGAATAATTACTGGCAAGCATAAAGCCCCGGCTTTTGCCGGGGCTTTATTGATAGATGCAGATTATGACTGCAACCCGATCATAATAGAGAATACGGAATGTTTGATGTCGTCATTATATTCTTTAAATATTTTACGAAGCCCCATTGTGTACCTAACATCTAAAGATATTTTTAAGGGTGTTTTTATTTCAGTACCCAAAACAAGTCCCAAATCAGGGCTGTTAACATCCTGGCTGAAATCAAAATCTTCGATTTTGGCGTTAGCCAATAAACTTACCGCTGGCCCTAAATACGGGCTGATCCTGAATTTTTGGGACAATGGTATTTTTATTAAAACAGGGATTTCAAAATAATTATATCTGCAACCAATATTATATTTCCACCCTTTTTGGGAAAACAATACTTCGGGTTGGATGCTGAAAGAGACAAAATCAAAATCACAAAAAGCTCCGCCGATAAAGCCAAACCTGGAATCGGGCCTATCGCATTCGATGCCGTAAATATTAGATATATTCATTCCGCCCTTCAGCCCGAAGGAGGTCGTTTGTGCCAAACACAAACCAGAGAACGATGTAAGTATCAAAATTACCAAGAGGCGTCTTTTCATGGTTAACTCCTGGTTACGGGTTGTTAAAAGCCCCGGCGCTAAGCCGGGGCTTTAGTGTTCCCTGTTTTAGAAAAGGGCGTAACCAACCATCAAAGATATCGTCGAATTTTTAACATCTGGGTTATAGGTCACGCCCAAAAACTCGAACTCTTTTGCCGTTGTCATAAGGCCTAAATTATACCGGGCATCAACCGTAAGTTTAATCGGGGTTTTCACATCCACTCCAAAAACCAATCCGAGGTCACTGCTCATCACCGCATCTTTTACGTCAACGCCTTCCACATCGGCGCTCATAAGCATCCCAAAGGACGGCCCGGCATATATACTGGGAACCACGATCTTGCCCAGGGGAAATTTAATAAGCACCGGGATCTCAACGTAATTAAGATTCTGGTCTATAGAAAGGCCTAAAATCTCATAGGTGGCCCCCTTTTGTGAAAAAAGCACCTCGGGCTGGATATTAACGAACATCAGATCAATGGTGGCATAGGCTCCGCCCACCAACCCGGTCTTCATGCTGTTGGTTCCGGCATCCGCCCCGGTGAACTTGGCCATGTTCACCCCGCCCTTGATCCCCAAGGATAGCCCCTGGGCGGAACAGTATTGGGGAAGGCCGAAAACCAGGGCCGTGATCAGAGCCAACAGGACAATGGTTGTCTTTCTCATGATCTTTCCTTTCTTATTATTAGATGCTGGGCTTTCGCTGGGATATATGCTATAATAATTGCGGTCATAAGTCAATACTTTATTTGAGGTTTAACGATTTTTTGAAGCCTTGCGGCTTTTCGGTTTTCCTTGACAAAGGCCGGCAGGCTATATTATCATATCAGTTTGCCAGCCAACTTATCGGCATCCCCAATCAGGCTATTTTAGGAGCGTTTCAATGTCGCGCATCATCGCCCTGGTCAACCAAAAAGGAGGCGTGGGAAAGACCACCTCGTCCATCAACCTGGCGGCCTCGCTGGCCGTGCTGGAGAAGCCCACTCTGTTGGTGGACATCGACCCCCAGGCCAACGCCACCAGCGGGCTGGGCATAGACAAAAGCACGGTGGAAAGCGGCATCTACGACGTGCTGTTGAACGAGGTGCCCATCAATGACATAATTGTCCGGACCCAGCTGGACAAGCTGCATCTGGCGCCGTCCCAGATAGACCTGGCCGGGGCCGAGGTGGAGATGGTGGGAATGGAGGGCCGGGAGAATCTCTTGAAGCCCCACCTGGAAGCCTTGCGCGACAGGTACAAATACATCCTGATAGACTGCCCGCCCTCGCTGGGCCTGCTGACCATCAACGCCCTGACCGCGGCCGATTCGGTGCTGATACCCATTCAGGCCGAATACTACGCCCTGGAGGGCCTGGGCCAGCTGCTGAACACCATCGACCTGGTGAAGAACAGCCTCAATCCGGAATTGGACATCGAGGGCATCCTGCTGACCATGTTCGATTCCCGCCTCAACCTGGCCCAGCAGGTGGCCGGGGAGATAAAAAAGCACTTTCCGGAAAAGGTCTACGAGAACTTCATCGCCCGCAGCGTCCGGATAGCCGAGGCTCCGTCCCACGGCAAGCCGATCATATTATATGACGTCAACTCCAACGGCGCCCAGAGCTACCTAGCCCTGGCCAAAGAGGTGGCCGCCCGGAGGGGCGCGAAATGATCATTTTACAGAGGAAACCCCGATGAATAAAAGACCCTTTTCCGGCCTTCGTTCAATAGCCGCAATGATGGCCCTGGCGGTCATCATCCCGGGATGCGCCACATTGACCCAGATGGCTGGGGCGCTGTCCAACCTGCAGCGCCTGAAGTTCAAGGTGGCCGGGGTGGCCGACTTCACGGTGTCGGGCATCGCCATCGCCGGCAAGCAGAAGATCGGTGATTTCACCCTGCTGGACGGGATCAACCTGATGGCGGCCTACCGCAGCAGGAAACTGCCGGCCGGGTTCACCCTCAACATCGAGGCGATCAATCCCAACGACGGCACCGGGGGCTCGCCCCAGACCAGCTCCACCCTGACCAGCTTCGAATGGCGCCTGCTGATAGACGACAAGCCCACCGTCTCCGGCAATATTGCGAGGCCCATCGAGATCCCCGGCACCGGACAGTCGGCGGCCATCCCGCTGCAGATAAGCCTGAACCTGGTGGAGTTCTTCGGGGAGAAGGGATACAACGACCTGCTGAACCTGGCCCTGGCCTTGGGCGGGGCCCAAAGCGACATCAGCCGTCTGGCCATAGACGCCCAGCCCCGGGTCAGCACCCCGCTGGGCGAGATCACCTATCCCGGGCGGATCACCATAGTATCCCAGGAATACAGATAAAGGAGCATCAATGAACGTAAAGGGAACCGCACTGGCGGTGCTGCCGATCTTCATCGAAAGCAAATTCGGCAAAGAAGGACTTAACAAATGGCTGGAATCGCTGAACACCGAGGCGGTGGCCTTGTACCAGGAGGCCAACACCATCAAGCTCAACCAGTGGTACCCTTTAAAGGAAAGCTACCTGGAGCCCACTGCGGCCCTGTGCGAGCTTTTTTATGACAACGATCCCAAAGGAGCCTGGGAGGTGGGCCGGTTCAGCGCCGACTATGCCCTTAAAGGCGTATACAAAGCCTTCGTCAAAATGACCTCGGTCAGCTTCTTCATCAAACGGGCCAGCCTGCTGATGACCACCTACTACCAGCCCAGCACCATGGAGCTCAAATCGTCCACCTACAGCCAGGCGGTCCTGCACATGACCGAATTTCCCGAGGCCCACCACCTGATAGAATCGCGCATCGGCGGCTGGATCCAACGCTCCCTGGAGATCCACGGCTGCAAGGAGGTGGCGGTGGAGACTACCAAATCCCTGGCCGACGACGATCCCCACACCGAATTCATTTTAAGCTGGAAATAATCCCGACACATCAGAATATTGGAGACCCCATGACCGCACAGAAAAGAGGCCTGGGAAAGGGCCTGTCGGCCCTGATCCCGGCCAAGAAGACAGCCGCACCGGTGACCCCGCATCCCGAGGGCATCGAGCGCTTTTTAAAGCTGTCCGAGATCAAGCCCAACCGCTTCCAACCCCGCCGCTCTTTCCGGGAGGCCGAGCTGGCCGAACTGATGGACTCCATCAGGGAGAAGGGGATCATCGAGCCGGTGATCGTCCGCCGCAGCGGCTCCGGATACGAGCTGATCGCCGGGGAGCGGCGCCTTAGGGCCTGCCAGAAGCTGGGCCAGGAGAAGATCCCGGCCATCATCCGCCAGGCCGGCGACCAGGAGGCCCTGGAGATAGCGCTGATAGAGAACATCCAGCGGGAGAACCTCAATCCCATCGAGGAGTCCCGGGGCTACGAGCGGCTGGCCAGGGAGTTCAGCCTGACCCAGGAGGCTTTGGCCAGGAAGGTGGGCAAGGAAAGATCCACCGTGGCCAACAGCCTGCGGTTGCTGGCCCTGCCGGAAGAGATCCAAAAAATGCTGGAGGACGATAAGTTGACCGCCGGGCACGCCCGGGCCCTGCTGACGGTCAGCGACAGGCGAAAACAGCTGTCCCTGGCCCAGACCATAATCTCAAAGGGCCTGTCGGTCAGGGAGGCCGAAGTTCTGGCTAAGGGGGAGCCGGTCAAATCGTCCCTCACTTCTCCCAAAACACCCCGGCAATTGGACCAGCACCTGACCAACATCCAGAACGAGATCCAGCGGGCCTTGGGCACCAGGGTGCGGATAGTGTCCCAGGGAAAGAACAAGGGAAAGATCGAGGTGGAGTATTATTCGGCCGATGATTTCGAGAGGATCCTGCAGAAGCTCAGTATCAAGCTATAACATTTTGGCACGGCAAGGGACCGTGCTATATTTTTATCCAAAAGGAGCCCCAATGGAAACAAAACTGGTTGCCATCAAAAAGCCCGAGGATATCAATTTCATCCTGGGCCAGTCGCATTTTATCAAAACAGTGGAGGATCTCTACGAGATACTGGTCTCCTCTGTGCCGGGAATAAAATTCGGGCTGGCCTTCTGCGAGGCCTCCGGCGCCTGCCTGATCAGACATGAGGGAACGGACGATGAGATGGTCAGGCTGGCTAGCGAAAACGCCAAGGCGATCGGGGCCGGCCACAGCTTCATCATCTTTTTAAGGGACGCCTATCCCATCAACGTGCTCAATGCCGTAAAAAACTGCCCCGAGGTCTGCCGCATATTCTGCGCCACCGCCAATCCCTGCCAGGTGATCATCGCCGAAAGCGAACAGGGGCGGGGGATTATGGGGGTGATAGACGGCTCTGCTCCAAAAGGGGTGGAAGATGAGGCGGGAATCAAGTGGAGAAAAGAGCTTCTGCGCCAGATCGGGTATAAGCGATAGTCAAATAAGTTGAAATTCATGGAGCAAAAAGATGAATACTTTATTTAAATTTGTGTTTTGGGCTGGCGCGACATCTTGGCTTTTAGTTTCATCCGTCAACGCCCAGCCGCCGGCAACCGGCCGCCCGGCACCGGTATTAGAGAACACCCCGGCTCAGACAACGATAGCGGTGCTGGTGTTCTTTTACGACAAGGGATTTTCCACCAAGGACGAATTAAGAAGCGCTTTGGATCGGCGCGGCCGGCAATTCTCCCAGCGGGCTCTCAAGCGCCGGGCTAAAGTGGGCCGGCAGGAGATGACCTTTGAAGACCTTCCGGTAAACGCCGATTACGTTCATCGGATCGCGGCCCTGGGCGCAAGGCACCGTCAGTCGCTAAACTGGTTCAACGCCGCCAGCTTCGAGATGACCGAATCCCAAGTTAGGCTCTGCCAAAACCTGAGTTTTGTAAAAACCATCGGCCTGCTTCCGGCCGGCAGTAAAAGGATCCTGCCGGAACTTGAAGATACCGACCGGAAGCCGCCGGAGACCCAAAATCCCAAGGCCCATCTGCTGAACTACGGCCCGTCATTCACCCAGGACAGCCTGATCAACGCCGTGATCTGCCACGACTCCGGATATTCCGGGGCCGGTGTGCTGGTGGCCATGCTCGACAACGGGTTCCGCAAGGGCCACCAGGCTTTTGATTCGATACGGGTTGGCGGCCGTTTGGTGGACGAATGGGACTTCTGCACCAACCTGCCCTTGGTCGACAGCGCATCCCACGGCACCGGCACCTGGTCGGAGGCCGGCGGCTACGTTCCCGGAAAACTGATCGGCCCGGCATATAAAGCCTTGTGGGCCATCTATCACACCGAGGACAATTATCAGGAGATGCCGGTCGAGGAGGACCACTGGGCTGCCGCCCTGCAGAGGGCCGATTCCATCGGCGCAGAGGTGGTCTCCAGTTCGCTGGGTTACCGGGATTTCGATTCGTCCCAATATTCGTATTCATACCAAGACCTGGACGGCAACACCGCCATCAGCACACTGGCCGCCAGGCATGCGGCGGCGCTGGGCATCATCGTCTGCAACGCCATGGCCAACTCCGGCCCGTCTCTGGGGAGCCTGGCCGCCCCAGCCGATGCCGATTCCATCCTCTCGGTGGGAGCTGTCAATTCATCGGGGATCATCGCTAGTTTTAGTTCTCGCGGCCCGACCTATGATGCCCGACCCAAACCAGAGGTCTGTGCGCAAGGAGTTAGTGACTATTGGGCAAACTGGAGTGATATTGATTCATTCAGTTATGCTTCCGGCACCTCCTGCGCCACGCCGCTGGTGGCCGGGGCCTGTGCCCTGATCCTTGAGGCCCACCCGGACTGGACGCCGATGCAGGTGCGGGAGGCCCTGATGATGACCGCCAGCCGGAGTACCAACCCCGACAGCACCACTTACGGCTGGGGAATTATCGACACCTGGGCGGCCATGCATTATTCGCCCAGCGGGGCAGCCGAGGAAAAACCGGGGCCATCAGTCGGGCCGGGACTGGCGCTTTCCTGCCGGCCGAATCCGATGCGGTCGGGTGCTGTCATAAGTTTTGCCATGCCCGGATCGGGCAGCGCAATGCTGGCGGTCTATGACATAACCGGCCGGCTGGTTTATCAAACAGCGACAATCTATGCTGCACCCGGAACAAATCATTTCTCCTGGAACGGTCATGACCGCTCTGGCCGCTTATTGGGTAACGGGGTTTATTTCTGCCGGGTGAACGGCGGGGGCCGGGCAGGAACAATAAAGATCACCATCATCCGCTGAACTTGCTAAGAGGATCAATTTTGCATATCAAAGATTTTAAAAAGGCCGCCCTGATCTACCGGGGCCGGGAGATATCCTACGCCGAGACCATCTCCCTGGTGAACCGCTTTGCTTCCTGCTATCGGTTAAATGAGGGAGACCGGACGGCGGTCTTCGCCGAGAACCGGCCGGAATGGATCTACGCCTATTTGTCGGTGTGGCGTAACGGCGGGATCTCGGTGCCCATCGATTACCTGGCTCCGGCCGACGAGGTGTCCTATATCCTGAACGATTGCCGGCCTTCGGTGGTCTTTTGCTCGCATAAGACCAAAGAGGTGTTGACCGAAGCGGTTAACTCCCTGAAAGGAGACTACCGCCCGGAGATCCTGATATTCGAGGAGCTTTCCCTGCCGGAGAATGCGCCGGACAAAATAGTCGCCGAACCGGACAAGCATGAGACCGCCACCATCATCTACACCTCCGGCACCACCGGCAGCCCCAAGGGGGTGATGCTGACCCACGACAATATTATGGCCAATATCGAGGACGTGGTGGACCACACCAAAATATTCACCGCCGATGACCGGCTGCTGGCCATTCTGCCCTTCCACCACATCTTCCCGCTGATGGGGACCATCATGGCCACCCTGTATTGCGGGGCCACCCTGGTGATCCTGGAGAAGATATCCTCCGAGGAGATCCTGGGCGCCCTGAAGCAATACGGCATCACCATCATCATCGGGGTTCCCCGGCTGTACCGGCTGTTCCACAAGGGGATGATCGACAAGATCAATGCCAGCCCGGCCGCCAAAGTATTGCTGAAAATCTCCCGGGCCCTGAAGCAGCCGGCCCTGGGCCGCCTGATCTTCAAAAAAGCCCAGCAGGCCTTCGGGGGGCACATCAAATACTTCATCTCCGGCGGGGCCAAGCTGGACGAAAGGGTGGGCGGTGACCTTTACGCCATGGGTTTCGAGGTGCTGGAGGGCTTCGGCATGACCGAGGCCGCCCCGATGATAACCTTCACCAAGCCCGGTCAGGTGAGGATCGGCTCGCCCGGCACCCCCACCAGCCAGACCGAGGTCAGGATCGAAGACGGTGAAATACTGGCCCGGGGCCGCAATATAATGAAGGGCTATTACAACAAGCCGGAGGACACCGCCGCCATCTTGAAGGACGGCTGGCTGCATACCGGCGACCAGGGCTACCTGGACAAAAAGAACCGGCTGTTCATCACCGGGCGCAAGAAGGAGATCATCGTCCTGTCCAGCGGGAAGAACATCAACCCCGAGGAGATCGAGAACCGCATCCTGTCGCTCTCCCCGCTGATCAAGGAGATAGGGGTCTATCCCCGGGAGGAGAAGCTGGGGGCGGTGATCCACCCCGACTTCCTGGCGGTCAAGAAACAGCAGGTGGTCAACTTGCGGGAGACCATCAAGTGGCTGGTGCTGGACAAGTTCAACCTGACGGTGCCCGGCTACAAGAAGATCCATCATTTCACCCTGGTCAACGACGAGCTGCCCAAGACCCGGCTGGGGAAATTAAAAAGATTCCTGCTGCCCCAGATGGACGCCAGAACCGCCGAGACCCATCGCCTGAGGCCCGACCCCGACACCCAGGAGTACCGGGCATTGAAGACCTACCTGGAGAAGGCCCTGGACCAGAAGGTCTATCCCGATCAGCACCTGGAGTACGACCTGGGGCTGGATTCTTTAGGCAAGATAGAGCTGGACCTGTTCCTGGAAAAGAACTACGGGATCAAACTGGAGGACCAGGAGTCGGTGGCCCACCACACGGTGGAGGCCCTGAGCCTCTTGATGGCCGAACAGAAAAAGACCGGCCCGGCTGAGACATCGGATTGGCACAGCACCCTGCAGGAGAAGGCTGAGTTTACCATGCCCCAAAGCCGGTTCATGCAGTGCACTATGAAATTGGCAACCGCGCCTCTATTTAAACTATACTTCCACCTGCAAGGACAAGGGCAACAGAACCTGCCGCCTGGGCCGTTCATACTGGCTCCAAACCACCAGAGCTTTCTTGACGGGATATTCCTGTCCATTCTGCTGCCCAATCGGATTTTAAAGGACACCTTTTTCCTGGCCGCCGGAAAACATATTAAAACACCTATCAATCGTTTCTACGCCAACCACAGCAACCTGCTGGTGATGGACATCAACCGAGATCTAAAGAGCACCCTGCAGCAGGCGGCGGCGGCCATCCGGCAGGGGAAAAATTTGGCCATCTTCCCCGAGGGAGCCCGCAGCCGGGACGGCCATCTTTCGGAGTTCAAAAAGACCTTCGCCATCCTGAGCCGGGAACTGCAGGTGCCGGTGGTGCCGGTGGCCATCTCCGGGGCCTATGCCTCGGTCCCCATCGGACGCAAACTTCCCAAGCCCGGCAAGGTGTCGTTAAAATTCCTCCCGGCCATTTATCCCGGACAGATGGACTACGACCAGATCACCAGCCAGACCAGACAGGCCATTGCGGAGAATATTTAACTTTAACTAATATTTACAATCAAACTTATGTCGCTTTCTAACATAAATACCGCCATCTATCACAATATCGCTTTGATATTGTTCATACTATATGGTCTATATATATTATTTGATACACTAATGATAACATTATTTAAATACCATTTTTATAGACTTGGCCTTAAATTACTGACCTTTTCTGAGGTTGTAAATTATAATTTTGCCGAGATTGAAAAAAACAATAAATATGAAACCCAAGATGGTAAATTTATGCTAATATCAAGCGATAAGTGTATTTTTCGAACAAAATATCTTTTTAAACCTTTAGAATGGAACCCTTTTAATAATGGTGTTCCCACAACCGGCTTTATACACATAAAAGATGGCATTTTTACCACAGAAATTCGGTTAAGTCTTGGCATAACGATATTTATTGTCGTTTGGATAATAGGTTTCACCTCAGGGGTTATTTGGGAGGTTATTTTATCATTCTTAAAGGGAGAAAATATATATGAATCTATTGTTTTTCTGGCTGTATTGATCATCGTGATTCTTTTATTTTTAGAATTTAAAAAAATTATGTTAAATAAATCATTAGCCATATATGAACAAATTAAAATTCATATTTCATAGTATATCTTTTGTCCTTTTTAATTTTTAATATTAACCTATGCCCCTCTACAATCAAACCATAGAACAATCCCTGGCCGAGCTGGGCTCCGATCACTACTCCGGCCTTTCGGAGCAGCAGGTCGCCGAACGCTTGGCCAAGTATGGTCCCAACAAGCTGGCCGAGGGCAAGCGGGCCGGACCGCTGAAGATATTTTTCGACCAGTTCAAGAATATCATGGTGCTGGTCCTGCTGATCGCGGCGGTGATCTCCGGGCTGACCCACGACCTGACCGATTCCTTCGTCATTCTGGCCATCGCCCTGATCAATGCCGTCATCGGCTTCCTCCAGGAATACCGGGCCGACCAGGCCATGGCCGCCCTGAAAAAACTTTCCCAGCCGCTGGCCAAGGTGGTAAGGGCCGGGAAGGTGCTGGAGATCCCCTCGGAAAACCTGGTGCCGGGGGACATCATATTGATCGAGGCCGGATCCCGGATCCCGGCCGACGCCCGGATACTGGAGGCCGCTTCGCTCAAGATAGAGGAATCCTCCCTTACCGGCGAGTCCCTGCCGGTGGAGAAATCTTCTCTCCCCATTGAAAGCGAAGTTCCCCTGGCCGACCGGAACAACATGGCCTTTTTGGGCACCATCTGCGTCTACGGCCGGGGAAGGGCGGTGGTGGCCTCCACCGGGATGAACACCGAATTGGGCAGGATAGCCCAGTCCATCCAGACCCTCCGGCAGGGCCAGACCCCGCTGCAGAAAAGGCTGGCCGGGCTGGCCCGGATCCTGGCCCTGGCCACGGTGATCCTGTGCGCCGTGATATTTCTGGCCGGATGGCTGCACGGCATTCCGGTCTCGGTGATGCTGCTGACCGCCATCTCGCTGGCGGTGGCGGCCATCCCGGAGAGCCTGCCGGCGGTGATCACCATCGTCCTGTCATTCGGCGTTCAGAAGATGGTCAAAAAGAACGCCCTGGTAAAAAAACTGCCGGCGGTGGAGACCCTGGGCTCGGTCTCGGTGATCTGCTCGGACAAGACCGGCACCCTGACCCAGAACCAGATGACGGTCAAAAAGGTATTCTGCAACGGCGTGCTTTATGATGTCCGGGGAGGCGGCTACCAGCCCATGGGAGAGATCCTGTCCCAGGACGGGAAAAAAGCCGACGACCCCCTGTTCCAGAAATTACTGAACGCCTCCTGCCTGTGCAACGATGCCACCCTGTTCCAGGAGAAGGCCGACGGCTCCGATGCCTGGAAAATAGCCGGGGATCCCACCGAGGGGGCCCTGCTGACCTTAGCCGCCAAGGCCGGGCTGTGGCGCGATTCTTTGGAGAAGGACCTGCCCCGGGTGGGCGAACTGCCATTCGATTCCGAACGCAAGATGATGACCACCATCCACCGGATGGGCGATGGAAAGTACATCTGCTATGTCAAGGGCGCTCTGGATAATCTGGAGCATAAGTGTCCGGATTTTCCCGCCCAGGCTTTGGAGATCAACCGATCCCTGGCCGAAGGCGGGCACCGGGTGCTGGCCCTGGCCTATAAGATCATCGAAGCCCTGCCGGAGAAGCTGGAGATAGATCAGATCGAGAGGGGCCTGATCTTTCTGGGGCTGGCGGCCATGATCGACCCGCCCCGGGAGGAGGTCCGGGCCGCGGTGGAGCAGTGCCGCAGCGCCGGCATCCGGCCGGTGATGATCACCGGCGACCATCCGGCCACCGCCCTGGCCATCGCCCGGGAGCTGGGCATTTACTCGCCCGGCGATCTGCATCTGACCGGAATGGAGCTCAAGGCCCTGAGCGTGGAGGAGCTGGCGGAAAAGATAGAGAGAATATCCCTCTTCGCCCGGGTCTCGCCGGAGGACAAGATCAAGATAGTCCAGGCCCTGCAAAGCAAGGGGCGCATCGTGGCCATGACCGGCGACGGGGTCAACGACGCTCCGGCCTTAAGGGGGGCCGATATCGGCATCGCCATGGGCATCACCGGGAGCGACGTCTCCAAGGAAGCCTCGGACGTGGTGTTGCTGGACGACAACTTCGCCACCATCGTGGCGGCGGTGGCCGAGGGCCGGAAAATATATGACAACATCCGCAAGTTCGTGCGCTATATGCTGGGCACCAACCTGGGCGAGGTGCTGACCATGTTCGGCGGCATCATGCTGAACCTGCCCCTGCCCCTGCTGCCGATCCAGATATTGTGGATCAACCTGGTGACCGATTCCCTGCCGGCCCTGGCCCTGAGCAACGAGCCGCCTGAGGCCGACATCATGAAGCGGGCACCCCGCCCCCCGGCCGAGAGTCTTTTCGCCCGGGGCTTGTGGGCCCAGGTGCTTTTCTCGGGGCTGCTGATGGCGGCCGGCTGCCTGCTGATGTTCCATTGGGCCATCGGCCGGCACATCGAGATGGGTCAGACCAGGGAAACCGCTGAAATTATGGCCCGGACCATGGTCTTCATGACCATGTCGTTCTACCAGCTGTTCAACGCCCTGGCCATCCGCTCCGACAAAAGATCGTTCTTTGCCCTGGCCCCCTCCGGAAACTGGTACCTCTACGGCGCAGTGCTGATCACCGCCCTGCTGCAGTTGGGCGCGGTCTATCTGCCGGTCCTGCAGCCGGTCTTCAAGACCGCCCCGGTCGGCGGGCTGGACCTGCTGGCCTGCATAGTCGTTTCTTCGTCCATCCTGGTCGCGGTGGAGCTGGAGAAACTTATCCGCCAAAATATTTTTCGCAGAGCCTCTTGACAAAACCATAATTCGGGCATAGAATGAAAACCGTAAGGAGGACAGTCTATGCCCGGCTGTATCTTTATGCACACCTGCCTGTTTCCGGAAAACAGACCGGACCATGACCCCCGCTGTTATATGGCCCCGGGGATTATAGTAGATAAAGCCGCCTTCCAACAGGCGGCTTTATGCGTTCATCCCAAAAGGCCGCGGAGAGTTCCGGTATGATATCCCTACCGAAAAAAGCCAAAGAAGACAAGGGCCGCCTCAGGCTGGCCGAGCCCTCCATGGAGCTCGAGGAGGCTTTCCTGGAACTGGCGGCCGATTACCGGGCGGCCGGGGAGCAGCGCTATACCGACCTGTACGAGGTCCATGGCATGGCCTTTGACCGTTACATCAAGGGCCTGCAGCGGGAATGCCTGGAGCGGGACCTGTCGGACGGACGGGTGCCCTGCAGCACCTTTTGGATGCTGTCGGACCAAGGGACCATCTGCGGAATCAGCCGGCTGCGGCATTACCTGACACCGGAGATGGAGATGGAGGGGGGCCACATCCTGCTGGAGGTGCCGCCATCGCTGCGCCGCCGGGGGCACGGATCGATCCTTTTGGAAATGACCCTGGAACGGGCGGTGGAGCTGAAGATCACCAAAGCCCTGCTTACCTGCGACTGGGACAACTTCGGGGCCATCCGGGTCATCAAGAACAACGGAGGGATGCTGGAGAACACCATACTGTCAACCGGTGCCGGAAAAAAAGTGATGCGTTTCTGGATCGATCTGACATAACCCTCTCTTTAGATACGCCCCTTGTCTTCCCGACAGCCAAAAGGCTTTCGGTTTTTTTATTTTAAAAAACGTTTTTTATCATTGTATTCAACCTGAAAATGATATAAAATAAATATTTAACGGCCGGGTCTTTCACCTCTTTTTTTGGGAGGGACCGATGCGGGTCTGCTTGGTCTATTTTTCACAGACCGGTAACACCCAAAAGATAGCCCAGGCCATCCAGGAACAGATGGCCGAAGCGGCCGGAGATTGCGCCATGCTGCGCCTGGAGGAGGCCGACCCGGCCATCTTCTCCAATTACGATCTGGTCGGATGCGGGTTGCCGGCTTTCTATTTCAGGGAGCCCATTAACGTAAATCATTTCTTTAATGATATGCCCGGTCAGGGCACCGCCGGCCGGCCAAAACCATTCTTCTTTTTTGTCACCCACGGCGGCACCCCCGGCGATGTGTATTCCCGGATCGACCGGCTGGCCGCCTCCCGGGGCCTGGAGACCTTGGGATTTTTCCAATGCCTGGGGGTCGACACCTATCCGCCGTTTGCCGACAGAAAGCCCTTGACCGCCCAGGGACATCCCGATCAAAAGGATCTATTTCAGGCCAGGACCTTTGCCAAAGATATCATTCATAGAGCCGGAGTTTATCTTGATCGGGGCGAATTGAAAAGGCCCAAGATCCCCGGGAATTGGATATCCCGGACCGTGGCCGGCCTATTCAGCGAACGTAAAATTCGCCTGCGGATGAGGCAGCATCTGCTTCCGGCAAAAAAGATCCGTCAAAACAAATGCACCCTCTGCGGCCTGTGCTTAGAGAGCTGTCCCCAGGGCATCATCAGCCTGAATCCTTATCCGGTCATCGACCAATCAAACTGCATCGCCTGCTACCACTGCCAGCGGATCTGCCCGGCCGGCGCCATAGAATGCGACTGGCGGATCTTTAAGCTGATGACCGGCGAATATTTCCGGCCGGGCAAAAAAGGCACCTCCCTCGATTAGATACATTACATTTAGGAGCAGATAATGTCCCGCAAAAAAACATCCCTAGAAAAAAACGTCCCGGACCAGGCCGGGGAGAATTCCACGTTAAAGCTGATCGAACGCTTGACCGCGGCTCCCGGGCCATCGGGCTACGAGACCCGGGCCGCCTTGGCCGCCGGTGAGGAGCTGGCCCCCTTCGCCACCAAGGTCAAGGTGGACAAGATGGGCAGCGTGGTGGCCTTCAAAAAGGGGCTGTCCCGGGACGGCAAAAAGATCCTGCTGGCGGCCCATCTGGACGAGATCGGCCTGCTGATCACCGGCATCGAGCCGGGGGGATTCCTGCGCTTCACCCAGGTGGGCGGACTCGACGCCCGGGTGCTGCTGGGACAGGAGGTGCTGCTGCATCCGGTCGGCCGGTACGGCCCGGACACCCGGATCGCCCTGCCGGGCATCATCGGAGCCAAGCCGCCGCATTTCCAGACCCCGGAGGAATCGAGCCAGGTGATCCCCCTGGAGGACCTGTATATCGACCTGGGGCTGGACGAGGCGGCAGCCAAAGCCAGGGTCTCCATCGGCGATCTGGCCACCCCGAGAATGCCCCTTACCAATCTCAAGAACGACCGGGCGGCCGGAAAGGCCATGGACAACCGGGCCTGCATCGCCATCATGGTCCAGGCCCTGGAGATACTCAGCAAATGCCATCATAGCTGGGATGTTTATGCGGTGGCCACCGTCCAGGAGGAGGTGTCCGGCCTGGGGGCGCTGACCTCGGCTTTCGAGATCCATCCCGACATCGGAATAGCCATAGACGTCACCCACGGCGACATGCCGGGGGTGCCCGACAGCGACACCTTCGCCATCGGCAAGGGGCCCACCATCACCGTCGGGCCCAACATCCACCCGGCCATCGCCGACAAATTGAAGAAGGTGGCCAAGCGCGAGGAGATCCCCTTTCAGATAGAGCCCTGCGCCGGACTAACCGGGACCGATGCGGTGGATATTCAGATATCCCAAGAGGGCATCCCCACCGGCCTGCTGGGCCTGCCCCTGCGCTACATGCACACCCCGGTGGAGACCCTGGCGGCAGTGGACGTGGAGCGCTCGGCCAGATTGCTGGCCCGCTTCATCCAAGACCTGGACGATATAAACTTGGAATGGAAAGACGACTAAAAGACCTGAACAAAAAATAAAACAGTTAGGCTTAAAACTAAATGCTTACTCAAGGTATTGATATAATTTTAGAAAACGAAAAGGAAGGTTGGTTTCCACTCGCTCCCAGCAGCGGCCTTCGTGGAAAAGTTATCCGCACTATACCGGTTGATCCACCACAAGTGCCATTTTACTTGATACAACTTAATTCCCCTCTAGAAATTCAAGAACCCGCAAAAGACACACCATCTGGTCTTCGCCTTCAACTTTACAGCCATCTTGTTGTGCGCTCACGTTGGGTGGGGATACCGCTTGGCTCAAAACCGTCGATATCGGCACAGGTATTTCTTGTTCCCATTAATGCAACTTTGCCATCAACACCTTTAGAACTTAAGGATCATAATCCAGATATTTGGGCCTCATGCTCAATCGCGTCCCAATGAGAGGAGAGGCTCAAAGAAATCAGAATAATAATTTTAATACGGAACAAAAAATGATAGACCTTAAACTGATAGCAGAGATCACCAACGCTTTCGGGGTCAGCGGCTGCGAAGGCGAGATCCGCAACATCGTCCGCCAGCACATCACCAAGAACGTGGATGACATCCGGGTGGACGCCCTGGGAAACCTGATAGCCTACAAAAAAGCCAAGGGGGCAAAATCAGTCCCAAAGAGAACCAAGGTGATGCTGGCCGCCCACATGGACGAGGTGGGATTGATGGTCACATCCATCGATAAATCGGGTTTTCTGCAGTTCGACAAGGTGGGGGGGATTGACAATCGGGTGCTGCTGGCCAAGAAGGTGCTGGTGGGAAAGGACCAGATCCCCGGGGTGATCGGCTCCAAGGCTATCCATCTCATTGCTCGTAAAGGAGAACTTAAAAAAGTTTCTCCTTACAGCGATCTCTCCATAGACATCGGGGCCAGCAGCCAAGAGGACGCCCAGAAGTTCGTCTCCCCGGGCGATTATGTGATGTTCAACACCAGGTTCGAGGACTGGGGAAGGACCCTCAAGGCCAAGGCCTTTGACGATCGGATCGGCTGTTACCTGATAATCGAACTGCTGAAAGGTAAATACCCCTTTGACATCTACGCCGCCTTTACCACCCAGGAGGAGGTCGGCTTGCGGGGCGGCCGGGTGGCGGCCTATAAGGACGAGCCGGACATGGCCTTCATCCTGGAGGGCACCGGGGCCGGGGACATGCCCCAGCCCAAGGAGCGGGACGAAAGCCTGGTGCCGGGACTGGGCCTGGGGCCGGTGATCACAATCATGGACCGCTCGGTGTTCTGCGACCAGGGCTTGGTGAAACTGCTGACCGACACCGCCCGGGCCAATCGGATCCCCCATCAGATCAAACGGCCCGGAATAGGCGGCACCGATGCCGGACGGATCCACCTGAGCAAGGGCGGCGTCCCCTCGGTGGTGCTGGCCATCCCCTCGCGCTACATCCACTCGCCGGTGTGCCTGTCCAGCAAAAAGGACATCCAGAACGCCCTGCGGCTGATGCAGCTGGCCCTGAAGAGGGTCAAATAAAAAAAGAGAGCCGGGGGCTCCCATTAAAGATCGTCGTTTATTGAATATCGGCGGCTGTTCATACCGCCGCAGCTATCTGCTCCAGAAGTTTTAGGGTGTCGAAAGGCTTGGAGACCACGTCTATCACGTTGAACTTTCCGGCCCGGGCCCGCAGCTCGGGGCTGCCGAAGGCGGTGATGATGATCACCGGAAGCTCCGGCCAGCGGTGACGGACCTCGCACAGCACCTCGATGCCGTCCATGCCGGGCAGCATGTAGTCCAGCAGCAGCAGGTCGGCCGCTTTTTTGCCCATCTGCTCCAAGCCGCCCGGGCCGTCGTAGGCCACCATGGCCTCGTACCCCTCGGACTCCAGCAGGGTGGTCATCATCTCCCCCACTGCCGGCTCGTCGTCGATGATCATTATTTTCTTGTTCATCCGCTCTCCAGAAATGATACTGTCGGGGCTGCCGCCCCTTAACTGACCAATCAGTATATAACAATTTTTTTTACAAAGTCAAGCTTTTTCTGATCCGGCCAATACCCGCCGGGAACTTCTGCCGGATGATGTTGCGCCCCAAGCCCAGGATTTTATCATTGACAGAGGGGACAAAAAGCCATAATATTAACCGTTGCCCCTCGGTTTAACAGCTATTTATAAAAAAAAGACAACCCTTTATAAGGAAATATTTAATGAAAGACATCATCAAAAGACTCACCGAGACCTACGGCCCGTCCGGCAGCGAAAGGCAGATCCGGGAGCAGATCAAAAAAGAGATCCGGGGGCTGGCCGACCAGGTCAGCACCGATGTGCTGGGCAACCTGATAGCGATCAAGAAGGGCAAGGGCTCCCGGGTGATGGTGGCGGCCCATATGGACGAGATCGGGTTCATCGTTACCCATATAGACAAGAACGGCTTCCTGCGCTTCTCCAACATCGGCGGGATCTACCCCTATAATATCATCGCCCAGCGGGTGATATTCGAGAACGGCCTTATCGGCACCATCAACGAGGAGCGTTCGGAGAAACCGGCCGATCCCCGGCGGCTGGACCGGATGTATATCGACATCGGCGTCAAGGATCATAAACAGGCCTCTGCCAGGGTATCGGTGGGCGACGTGGCCGGGTTTCACCGGAGCTGCGAATTCCTGGGCGACCGGGTCGTCGCCAAATCAATGGATGACCGGATCGGCTGCGCCATCATGATCGAGGCCATGAAACAGCTTAAGAAAAGCCCCAACCAGATATATTTCGTTTTCACCACCCAGGAGGAGGTGGGGCTGCGGGGGGCCACCACCGCCGCTTTCGGGGTGGCCCCGGACCTGGGGATAGCGGTGGATATCACCGGAGCCTTCGATACTCCCGAGGAGAAGCCCAAGCTGCCTTCGGTGCTGGGAAAGGGGACCGCCATCAAGATCAAGGATGCCGGGATGCTGGCCCATCCGGGGGTGAAAAAACTGCTGGTGGATACCGCCCGGGCCGGCCGGATCCCCTACCAGTTTGACATCCTGGAGGGCGGGACCACCGACGGATCGGTGATCAACAAGACCAAGTCCGGCATTCCCACCGGGGTGCTGTCAGTACCCACCAGGTATGCCCACTCGGCCTCGGAGATGGTGGATATGATTGACGTTAAAGCCACGGTGGACCTGCTGGTCAAAGTGCTCTCATCGAACCTCAGGGCCAAGGGATTCTAATCCCAAATTTTTTAATTCCAAGGTTGATATTGTATAAAAATGAAGAAACGGGAACGGTACATATCGTTGATCATTGCGCCGCATCATAAGGCCCAGCCCTGGCAGATGGATATCTCTTACACTAATCTGAAGCGCATCGCTGTTCTGCTGTCGGTGTTGTTGCTGGTGGCGGTATTTTTCGTCTTCAATTACGGCCATATTTTCTGGCGAGCCAGCCAGTACGAGATCATGAAAAAAAGGACCCGGGAGGTGGAGGAAAAATTCAGCGAGATCCAGGCCCTGAAAAGTGAGCTCTCCTCCCTAAAAAGGACCGAAGCAAAGTTACAGCACATGCTGGGCATCTCCCAGCAGCCGGTCCTGCTTTCCCTGGACGACATTACCCGGAATACCTCTTTAAATGCCTCGGTTTCCGGAGACCCGGCTCTTTTGAGCAACTCCGAAGATACGTTATCGGTGAGCCTCGAACGTTCGACCCCCAGCATCATGCCGGTCAAGGGATGGGTCTCTGCAAAAATGGGAGACCATCATAACGGGGTTGATATCGCCGCCCGGGAGGGCGCTCCGGTGGTGTCGGCGGCCGACGGCATAGTCACCTTTGCCGGGTGGGATAATTATTTCGGAAACAAGGTGGAGGTATCCCACGGCCAGAAATTCAGCACCATGTACGGACACAACGCCAAACTTTTCGTCAAAGAAAAACAGGCCGTCAAGCAGGGGCAGGTGATCGCGCTGGTGGGCTCCACCGGACAAAGCTCCGGCCCCCACCTGCATTACGAGGTCCGGATCAACGGCAAACCGGTCGACCCATCCTATCACTGGATAAATCATTGACCGAAACTATAAAATTTCTCTTGACAATTTGGGACTAACCTGATATATTTACCAAGCTGACAAATAAATACGTATCCCCTTTATGAAATCGCGGACTTTATTTCCGTGGTTTCTTTTTGTTTTTATAGCCATCCTGTGGAAAACCTTGTGGATAACTTACCCCCAACGGTGTTTCGTATTAAGTCCTTGTTAAATCAAAAATTAGCCACAATTCTGGTTGTGTGGATAAACAATAAATAATCATTTAGATATTTATGTTAATTGTTCTATTGCAATGCATTATGCTGATTGACCACCTGTGGATAAATATGTTAAGAACCCGTAAATAGCGTTACCAGTAGTATATTAACTAGCAACCCTCAACAACCATTAAAAACACTGACTTTCTGATTGTGGATATCCTATGAATCAACAAATACAAGCGCTGTGGGCCCAGTCCCAGGACAGGATCAAGGAACGGATAGGTTCCCAGAGTTTTGACACCTGGATAAAGCCGCTGACAGCCATGACGGTGGGCGATGACAGCCTGACCCTAAAGGTTCCCAACCACTTTTTTGTGGAATGGCTGGGGCAGCACTACCTTAATATGATGAAAGAGGTGGTTTCGGATATCTTTCATAAGCCCCTCTCCATAGTCCTGGTCCCTCCGGTGGGGGAAACTCAGGCCGCCGCCCGCCAGAAACCGGATAGAACCGAATTTGTCCCGGCCCATCCGACCAGCGATAGCGGCCTCCGGGAGAGATATATCTTCGACACCTTCGTCATAGGAAAAAGCAACGAGTTCGCCTACGCCACCGCTTTCGCCACCGCCCAGGATCCCGGAAAACTGTACAACCCGCTGTTCATCTATGGCGGGGTGGGGCTGGGAAAGACCCATCTGATGCAGGCTATCGGCCATTTTACCAAGAGCAAGAGACCAAAGGCCCGGGTGCTGTACATACCGGCCGAGAATCTGATGAACGAGCTGGTCTATGCCATTCAGAACCGCAAGATGCTGGAGTTCAAAAATCGTTATCGTTCGCTGGATATCCTACTGCTGGACGATGTCCAATTCCTGTCAGAAAAATCCGGCCTGCAGGAGGAGATCTTTCATACTTTCAATTCGCTGTACGACGCCCGCAAACAGATCGTCCTGACCTCCGATCGGCCGCCCAAGGATATATCCCACCTGGAGGAGCGCCTGGTATCACGCTTTCAAAGCGGACTGGTGGCCGATATTCAGGCTCCGGACCTGGAGACCAGGGCGGCTATCTTAAAGAAAAAAGCCGAGTTGGACGGCCTCTCCATTCCCAACGACGTCATCTATTTCATTGCCTCCTCGGTCAAATCAAACATCCGTGAGCTGGAGGGTTCATTGATAAGGGTAGTGGCCTTTTCCTCGGTGTCGGACCAGGAGCTGACGGTGGATTTCGCCCGCGAGGTCCTTAAGAACATCATCTCCCAGAAATCACGGCTGATATCCATCGAACTTATTCAGAAAATAGTGGCTAACTACTATTCCATACCCGAAGAGGCCCTCAAATCAAAAAGGAGGATCAAAAAACTGGTGCTGCCCAGGCAGCTGGCCATGTATCTGAGCCGGGAACTGACCGCCGCCTCCCTCAACGACATCGGCAACCGCTTCGGCGGAAAGGACCACACCACGGTGCTGCATGCCATATCAAAGATAAAGAAAATGATAGCCTCGGACGATGAGATAACCTCTCAGGCCGATAGGATAACTGAGTTGATCAATGGTGGATAGAACCTTGATCTCTGCATTTAGCCCCTGCTTAATGTTGATCACTGTTGACAACAGCGGCGGATATCAACAGCCGATCAAAAACATATCCCCATGATATACATTCTTTATTATTTTAAACAGCATGGCTTTATGCCAATCCCACAACAATATCAAGAAATACTATTGACTTTTATTATAATTTAGATATATCATATATTAGTTATTAAGTATAAATTTAAAACCAGAAATTTGGAGCCGGGATCAAATGAAATTTTCCGTTAACCAGGAGAAACTTTTCACCTGCCTGCAGAGCCTGATCGGGGTGGTGCCAACCAAGAGCACTTTTCCGGTCCTTACCAATATCCTGATAGAGGCCAATAATAATAAGCTGAAATTATCTGCCACCGATCTCGAGATAGCGGCCGTAACCCAGATTGATGCCCAGACCGCTGGTAATGGTTCCATCACCGTGCCGGCCAAACAGTTCTTCGAGATAATAAAGCAACTGCCGCCATTGAATATAGATCTGGATGTCAACGGCAATAAAGTGTCCATTAAATGTGACCGCAGCCGATTCAATATCATTGGTCTCCCCAAGGAGGACTTTCCCAAGATACCGGAGATCAGCAAGGAGAAGAGCGTCAAACTCAGCAGCGGTATTCTGCAGAACATCATCAAAAAGACCTTGTTTGCTGTATCCACCGACAGCTCCCGTCCGGACCTGTGCGGGGTTTTCCTTCAGATGAGCGGCGATAAGCTGAAAGTGGTCACTACCGACGCCCACCGGTTGGCCATGCTGGAGACCATGATCCCGCCCATCTCACAGAACAGCGAACTGCTGCTGTCACCCAAAGGTTTGAACATTGTCAACCGGATGCTTCCAGGCTCGGATACCGAGATCACGTTGCGGTTCGACGACAGCTATTCCCAGTTTAGTTTTGATGACACCCAGGTCTATGCCCGGCACATCGAGGGACCCTACCGTGATTACGAGAAGGCCATTCCCAAGAACAATAAAAAGACCCTGACCGTCAACGTGGACCTGCTGACCGCGGCGGTGCGCCGAGTGGCCATACTGTCCGACACCTTCACCCACCAGATCAGGCTTTCATTAAAGGCCGACAGCATCGAGCTCTCCAGCCAGACGGTGGATATCGGAGAGGCCCGGGAGACCATTGCCGCAGTATTCAAGGGTGAGGAGATGGAGATAGGATACAACGCCAGCTATCTGCTGGACATCATCAAGAACGTGGACTCCGAGGAGATGGTCTGCTCCCTGAATACCTCGTTGTCGGCCGCCCTGATCAATCCGGCCAAGCAGGCCGAGGACTACAACCTGATGTATCTATTGATGCCCATCCGCCTTCCGGAATAGAGGAAAAAGCACCCCAAAAAGGAAGTAAGCATTCTGGCCGGTCTGCACCGGGATTATGACCGATATCAAGCACGGCATAGGGCAGCCGGGCCGGAAGCCGGACAAGTTGCTTCCTTTTTTCAATCCTAAAAAAAATCAATGACAGGTGAAAATTGGCCGCTGAGCAGAATATCAAACCACAGGAGACCAGCCTCTACGAGGTGGTGGATCTGCTGTGGAGACGAAAGACCCTGATCCTGGTCTGCCTGGCCGGGATATTGCTGCCCATCATCATCGCCAATTTCACCCTGCCGCCGGTCTATGAGAGCCAGACCACCATCATCTTCGAGCAAAGCCGGGAGCCTATCGCCGCCTTCGACGTCTCCGACGCTTTCAGCCGTAAGAGCTACATCGTCAATCAGATCGAGGAGATCAAGGCTCGGACCCTGGCCGAGGAGGTGGCTCATAAACTGGCTCCCGAGACCGCCGCCGAGATACTCAAAGACCAGGGCCGGGGCCTGTCCCAGGAGGGGAGACGCCAACTGCTGTCCCAGCGTATAAAGAAAGGCATCTCGGCCGAGCCCATCAGGGACTCCGATGTGATCCTGATAAAATTCCAGGGGCCCACTCCGGCCAGCGCCGCCCGGACGGTCAATCTGGTGGCCGAGACGGTCAAGGAGCGCAGCTCCCAGGTCAAGAGGGAGCAGGCCTCCTCCACCAGAAAATTCATCGAGGTCCAGCTGCCGGCGGTGGAGGCCGGGCTCTACAAGGCCGAGGACGCCATCAAGGGCTTCAAGGCCCGCAACCAGGTGGTATCGCTGTCCGACGAGGCCCGGGAGGTGCTGGCCCGGATGACCGAGATTGACAAGATGTACGCCGGCACCGTCACCCAGAAGATGGCCCTGGAGAAGAAACTGGAGGCCATCTACACCAAACTGGAATACAAGCCTGATTTCTCCGAGGGCAGCAGCAAAATGACCTCCGGCGCGGTGGCCGATTCGCTGCGAAAGAGCCTGTTGGATCTGCAGATCGAGGCCACCCAGCTTTCCATCAAGGGCTACCATCCGGAACACCCCCAGATATACAAACTGAACCGGCAGATCGAGGCCACCAAGAACAAGCTGGTGGAGGAGCTGGCCAACATCAGCCGGGGGGGCCAGGCCAAGCCCATGCCGGAGATGTCCGACTTGCTGGCCCAGATACCGCCCCTCCAAATAGAACTGATCTCCCTGGAGGCCCGGGAGCTGGCCATCCGGGATTTCAACACCGGCTACGAAAGCGATCTCTCCAAGCTGCCCTACAAGGAGCTGGAGCTGACCCGCCTGCTGCGGGCCAAGGATGTCAACGAGAACATCTATAAGATGCTGCTGGAGAAGTACGAGGAGGCCAAGATCACCGAGGCCGGAAAGATCGGCAACGTCCGGGTGATCGACCCGGCCAAGGAGCCGCTTTCGCCCATCAAGCCCCGCAAGGCACTGAATCTCCTGATCGGGCTGGTGGTGGGGCTGGTGCTGGGGGTGGGCCTGTCATTCTTCCTGGACTCCATGGACAATTCGGTCAAGACCGCCGAGGAGATCGAGACCAATTTCGGGATACCGGTGCTGGGGCTGATTCCCAGTATCCAGTCCGAGGGCCCCCGCAAGAAGAAGCGCAACGGCCGGGACGAGATCTCCAAGATCGCCTCCACCCTGGTGACCAAATACACCCCCCGCTCGCCCATCTCCGAGGCCTACCGGGCCATTCGGACCAACATCCAATTCTCCAAGATCGACGCTCCGCTGCGCTCCATAGTGGTGACCTCGGCCGCGCCCTCGGAGGGCAAGTCCACCACCGTGGCCAACCTGGCCTTCACCACCGCCCTGGCCGGGGCCAAGACCCTGCTGATAGACGCCGACCTGCGGCGCCCGGTGGTCCACTCGCTGTTCGGGCTGGAGCGGGAGCCGGGCATGACCAACATCCTGGCCGAGCGGCTGGCCCCGGAGAAGGTGATCAAGCCCTCCGGGGTGGAGAACCTGGACATTCTGACCTGCGGGGCCATCCCCCCCAACCCCTCGGAGCTTTTGGGCTCCCAGAGGATGAAGGAGCTGGTCCAGCAGTTGAAGGCCAAGTACGACCTGGTGCTGTTCGACAGCCCGCCGGTGATCACCGTCACCGACACCGCTGTGCTGTCCAACCAGGTGGAGGGGGTGGTGCTGGTGGTGCTCTCCCACGGCACCGATCGCCGGGCCCTGGCCAGGGCCAAGAGCCTGCTGAGCAACGTCAACGCCAATATCCTGGGATCGATCCTCAATAAGATCGACCTGACCGGGATCGGCTCCAGCTACGATTACTACTATCACTACCATTATTACTACTACAGCGATGATGGCCAGAACGTCAAGCGCAAGGGAAGATTCTGGGACATCCTGCGTCCCGGGGGCCGGCGGGGATAGAGGTGCTTGGGCGGACCACACCCCACCCTCCCCTAAAGCATTAGGAGAGGGAATAATTTAGCCTTGCGGCTCTGCGGTAAAAACTTTTCAACAATCATTCAATAACATAATATAGCCAGAAATGTCTGACATTAAAACAGCGGTAGTGGGCTGCGGCCAGTGGGGCATCAACCAGGTCCGGACCTATGCCAATCTGCCCGGGGCTTATTTGGCCTGGCTGGTGGACGCCAGCCCCAAAAATCTTCAGCGGGCAAAAAGCTTCTCCCCGACCGCCAAAACGTCCGGGGACCTTAAAGCGGCCCTGGAAGACAAGGATCTCGATGCGGTGGTGATCGCCACCAATTCCGAATCGCACCACGCCCTGGCCAAAATGTCTTTGGAGGCCGGCAAGCACGTGATGGTGGAGAAGCCCCTGGCCCTGAATGTCAAGGACGCCGAGGAGCTGGTGAAGATCGCCAAGGACAAAGATCTGATATTGATGACCGGCCACCTGCTGCTGTACCATCCGGCGGTCAGGTATTTGAAGGAGCTGGTGAAATCCGGCGAGCTGGGGCAGATACTGTACCTGTACTCCACCCGGGTCAACTTGGGCGCCATCCGCAAGAACGAGAACGCCCTGTGGAGCCTGGCCCCCCACGACATCTCGGTGATGCTCTATTTGATGGACCAGAACCCGGACCAGGCCCTGGCCAACGGAAAATGCTTCCTGCAGAAGGGCATCGAGGACGTGGTGTTCTTCTCGCTGGATTTCCCCGGCGGGCAGGTGGCCCAGGCCCAGGTGAGCTGGCTGGACCCCCACAAGATCCGCAAGTTCACGGTGGTGGGCAGCAAGAAGATGGTGACCTTCGACGACATGGAGGCCACCGAGAAGATCCGGATCTACGACAAGGGGGTCAACCAGGAGAAGCGCTACGGCAGCTATGACGAGGTGCTGACCCTAAGGGACGGGGATATCCACATCCCGTATTTCAAGATGCAGGAACCGCTGAAGATAGAGGCCAATCATTTCATCGAATGCGTCAGGGAACACAAGCAGCCCATAAGCGACGGGCAGAACGGGCTGGAGGTGGTGAAGATCCTGGCGGCGGTGAGCCTTTCGCTGAAAGAGGAACGAGCGGTCAAAATATAGATAAAAGAACGCCCGGGGTCAAGATAATTAATAGAACAAATTTTTAGCCGGTCTTGCGACCGGTTTTTTAATTGCCCGGGATGACTCACCCCCCAGCCCCTTCTCTCTGAAGATAGAAGAAGAAAGGGGATTGCTTCGTTTGTAAATCTTCGTAGTTTTCTCGCAATGACGCGGGAACCGGCTGAAACGGGGTTGGGTCTGAGGCCCGCCCCTTCGATATTTCTAATTAGGGACAGTACGCCGTCAGGTCTTTGCAATATAAACCAGATTACTTCGTCTGAAAATTAAGGTTGCTTTCTCGTAATGACACTATGCCAAAGGTTAAAAAATCTTTGTGCCTTGGTGCTTTGGTGGTTGAAACCCCCGTCTGTTATTGCCTAAAATTTAAGCACAATTAATGCTTGCTTTAAACCGGAGGTTGTTATAAAATAAGATGTTAAAACATCTTTGCCAAATCACTTAGACAATATAATAAACTATAATGCCTTTTCAGGGAGGGATGCCATGCCTGCGCCCAAGAAGAAAAAAACCGTCCACGGGGCCGTCTCGCGCCGAATGGCCCTGATGCCCACCGCCAAGAGCGAGCTCTCCAGCCTCAAGATGAAGCTGAAGGTGCTCCAAAGGGTCAACGAGATCGCCGCCAGCACCTTCGATGTCCAGCCGCTGTTGGACCGGGCCATGGACCTGGTGACAGAGATCGCGCCCTCCGAGGCCGGGTCCTTATTACTGCTGTCCTCCGACCGCACAACTTTGAAATTCTCCATCGTCAAGGGGTCGGCCTCCGCCAAGCTGGAGGGCCTGGAGATCCCCGTCGGGCAGGGTATCGCCGGCTGGGTGGCCAAGACCGGCATCCCGCTGACCGTCAACGATGTGGCCTCCGAGCCCAAGTGGAAGAAGGAGATCGCCGATAATGTGGATTTCCCCACCCGCAGCATCCTGTGCGTGCCGTTGAAATCCCGGGCCGAGGTGATCGGGGTGGTGGAGCTGATCAACAAGCTGAGGGACGAGGACTATAACGACGACGACCTGGAGATCATCGAGCTGCTGGGAGCCCATCTTTCCACCCTGATAGAGAACAGCCGGCTGTATTCCGAGGCCCGGGAGAAGGTGGAGCGCATCTCCGCCATGGCCGAAACGTCAGCCCTGATCTCCTCCTCGCTGGATGTCAAAAGGGTGCTGGAGACGGTGATGAATGTGGCCAAGGACGTCATCGACGCCGAGGCCTCGTCCATATTTTTATACGACGAGGAGAAGCACGAGTTCTTCTTCGAGATCGCCACCGGCGATGCCGGCGATGCGGTCAAGCAGATCCGGGTGCCCTGGGGCAAGGGGATGGTGGGCTGGGCGGCCGAGCACATGCAGACCCTGTTGGTGCCGGACGTCACCAAGGACCCCCGCTTCTATTCCAAGGTGGACGAGAAGTCAAAATTCCAGACCCGCAACGCCATCACCGTGCCCCTGAAGCCCAAGAACAAGCTGATCGGGGTGGCCCAGGTGCTCAACAAGAAGGGCGGGCTGTTCTCCCGGGAGGACGTGGAACTGTTCGAGACCCTGGCCCGCCAGGCGGCGGTGGCCATCGAGAACGCCAGCCTGTACACCGACCTCCAGGAGCTGTTTTTGAATTCCATCCGCACCGTGGTCAGCCTGATAGACGCCAAGGACGACTATACCGCCGGCCATTCCTCCCGGGTCACCCAGTACGCCCTGATGATCGCCGACCAATTGGGATATGACACCGAGAACCGCAAAAGGCTGGAACTGGCGGCCCTGCTGCACGACGTGGGCAAGATCGGGATGCCGGATGCCATCCTTAAAAAACCCTCCGGCCTGACCGCCGAGGAATTCGCCATCGTCAAGGACCATCCCAACAAGGGGGCCGAGGCCCTGGAGCCCATCAAGCAGATGAAAGCCATCATCCCCGGGGTGCGCTACCACCACGAGAAGCTGGACGGCAAGGGGTATCCGGCCGGCCTGTCCGGCGACCAGGTGCCGATGGACGCCCAGATCATCTGCGTGGGCGACTCCTACGATGCCATGAACTCCGATCGCCCCTACCGGAAAGGGCTGGGGATGGAGGAATCGGTCCGAAGATTGCGCCAGGACAGCGGAACCCAGTTCAATCCCAAACTGGTGGAAGCATTCGTATCGGCTTTAGAGAATGAGGAGAAGAAATGAGCAATGTCATAAGGAGCAAAAAGACCACCGGGGCCCTGGTGGGCATCGCCGTGGTGGCCGCGGTGCTGGCTATATCATATCTATTTCCCAGCCTGTTCCAGGGCATGGAGAACAAGACCTACGACCTTCGTTATCGACTGCGGGTAGGGCAGATGGGAGAGCAGGACATAGATGATGTCATTATAGTGGACATCGACGACCAGTCCCTGGCCAAGCTGGGGCGTTTCTACAACTGGCCACGACTGTACCACGCCAAGGTGGCCGACTACCTGGCCCAAGGCGGGGCTTCGGCAGTGGCTTTCGACATCTTCTTTGTGGAGAGTGACAGCCTGATGCCGGATGTTGTCCAGCTGTTTGAGGATGCCAAGACAGAGAATATATCATCACAACTGAAGGACCTGAAGATACCGCTAACCCCCGCCCAGCTCACCTCGACCATAGATGCGGTGCTTTACTCTTGGGGATACGACCTTGATTTTGCCGCCGCCACCAGGTCCAGCGGCAACGTCTACTTTCCCTTCTACCTTACCACTGGCGAACCGGACGACAGCTCCGACCTTGGCACGCGTAAATATTCCTACCTTCTTCCGGCAGATGCCACCGAAAAATTCAAATATCTTAACATTGCCGGGGACCTGTACCAGGTGGCCAGCATCTTCCCGCCGGTGCCGGTCCTGCTGGAATCGGCCCGGGGAACAGGGTATTACAACATTGAATTGGATGAAGACGGGACGGCCCGAAGGATCCCGTTATTTATGGCCCTCAACGACCACAGTTATCCATCCATGGACTTCCAAATAGTGCTGGATAAAATGGGGGTGGGCAAGGACCAAGTTGCCGTCGAACTGGGAAAGTTTATAAAATGCGGAGACAAACTAAAGATCCCCATTGACAATGAAGGCCGGATGCTGATCAGCTATTTCGGGCAATTCAAGAAATTCCGGTATATTTCTTATTCCGACGTGTTGATGGAACTGGTGCCGGCCGAGTATTTCAAAGACAAGATAGTGATCGTCGGGGCCACCGCCGCCGGCCTGATGGACCTGCGGGTGGTGCCGTTCTCCAACCAGTTTCCCGGGCCGGAGATCCATGCCAATATCATGGAGACATTGCTTACCGGAAAGTTCGTGACAGTGGTCTCCTGGCATATACAACTGGCCCTGCTGATAGCGATCGGCCTGCTGACGGTATTCGTTTCCCTAAGGTTCAAGCCGGTCAATTCCGGTCTGATCCTGACCGGGCTGGTGGTGGCTTATTTTGTGGCCGCAACGGCGCTGTTCGACAAATCATTGATCTGGGTGGAGATGGTGCGCCCGCTGGCGGTGGTGCTGTTCACCAACATGGCCATCCTGGGGTATCGCTATCTGACCGAGGAGAAACAGAAGGTCTGGATCAAGAACATGTTCCAGGGCTACATGTCCAAGGATCTGGTGGACAAGATAATGGCCAACCCCGAGATGCTGCTGATGGGCGGCGACAAGAAGGAGGTCACGGTCTTCTTCTCCGACATCAAGGGCTTTTCTAGCTTCTCTGAGAAACTGGGGACCCCGGAACGCCTGATCGCCCTGATCAACGAGTACCTGGGGGCCATGTCCGATGTGGTGCTGGAATACGGCGGCTACATCAGCAAGTACGAGGGCGACGCCATCATGGCCTTCTGGGGCGCCCCCACCGACGACCCCAAGCACGCCGAGACATGCATCAAATGCGTCTGGGCCATGAACCAGCGTCTGCAGATACTCAATGCCGACCTGGCCAAGAGGAACATGCCCAATCTTTTCACCCGGTTCGGGATGAACACCGGCATGGTGACGGTGGGCAACGTGGGTTCGGAAAAGAAGAAGAGCTACACCGCCATGGGAGACTCCATCAACCTGGGCTCGCGGCTGGAGGGGGCCAACAAGGAATATGGCACGGCCATCATGATGTCGGAGTTCACCTACGCCAAGGTCAAGGGCCTGTACCCGGTGCGGGAGCTGGACATGCTGCGGGTGGTGGGCAAGGAACAGCCGGTGCGGGTGTACGAACTGCTGGGTCTGTCCCAGGCCGACGTCAGCGAAAAGAAAAAGAAGGCGGTGGAGATCTACCTGAAGGGCCTGGAGCTTTATCGGGGCAAGCAGTGGGACCAGGCTGAGGCCGTGTTCCGGCAGGCCCTGGAAGTGGATCCCGAAGACGGACCCAGCCAGGCCTACATCGGCCGCTGCGAGGATTTCAAGGTGCTGCCGCCGCCGGAGAACTGGGACGGCGTGTTCGTGATGAAGACCAAGTAGAGAATCTGATCGATCCCCTCCTTGATCAAGGAGGGGATAAAGGGGTGGTCTAAAAAGCTATGGGGTATTGCGTATGGCGCAATTGCACAATAAACCAGAATATCAACAAAGAAGAAAATTTCTGCGTAATAACTCAACCCGGGCCGAGATAATACTCTGGCGATTTTTAAAGAAAAAACAATTGAACGGTTTGAAGTTCCGGCGCCAGCACAGCATCGGCGGGTTTATTGTTGACTTTTATTGCCCCGAAAAAAGGCTGGCCATAGAGCTGGACGGCGACGTTCACGAAGAGAAAAAACAAGCGACCTATGATAAAGCCCGGCAGAAGACCATAGAGGCCCTGGGAATAAAAGTGTTAAGATTTACCAATGAAGACGTTATACAAAACGTAGAGGATGTGCTTAAGGCCATATCGGCTGAAGCCTGTTGACCACCCCCTACCCCCTCCTTGAATAAGGAGGGGATGATAAAAGGCAGTTATATTGTGAGAGCGATATGAAAAAAGTAATTTTTGGTACCTGTTTGCTTTTGCTTCATGGTGTTTTGCTAAATGCCCAACAAACCGATACCACTTTGGTAAAAACGGACACATTGCCAAAGTATGGAGTTTTAAAAGTGATGGTTTTGGATTCTGATACCAAAGAGCCGTTGCCTGATATAAAAATATATATCAAAGGGAAACGAGATACTGTAATAACAGATTCAAATGGTAAATGTATTTATAAAAACATTTTATACGGAAAATATAAAGTGAGTGCCGAGGAAAAGGGGGGAGGTTATGAACCATTTACAACAAAATATATTGATATAAGAAAAACCGAGACAGGAATATGGATTAGATTGGTGGCTAAACCAATACCAGGTTTGGGTCACGGCGACATGATGTGGCCATTATCAACCTATCCCAATGTTCATATTTACACGCCAGAGGATATAAAACGATACCCCAGTAAGCCATAAAATGTCTTTAGAAATAAACAGCATTAAAAAATCCCCTCCTTGATCAAGGAGGGGACAAAGGGGTGGTCTGAATATCAATCTGACAAATAAATGACGACGGAAAAAAGCCAGGCTTACGACGTACTGAAAATACCCGATTTCAGGAAATTCCTGTTCGGCCGCTTCTTCCTCACCATCTCCATCCAGATGACCGCGGTCATCGTGGGCTGGCAGATCTACCAGATAACCAAGGACCCCATGGCCCTGGGCCTGCTGGGCCTGGCCGAGGCCCTGTCGTTCTTCGCAGTGGCCATGTTCGCCGGGCATGTGGCCGACATCGTGGACCGCAGGAAGATCCTGATCGTCACCAATTTCCTGCTGCTGCTGGGAGGGGCGGCCCTGCTGCTGCTCAGCCTGAAACAGTCGCACATATTGCGGGACAAGGGGGTCTTCCCCATCTACGCCGTGATGTTCTTCCTGGGGGCGGTGCGGGGCTTCGTCTATCCGGCCAATGTGGCCATCGCCGCCCAGATAGTGCCCCGCGCCATGTATCCCCGCTCCTCGGCCTGGACCAGCCTGGTGTGGCAGATAGCGGCGGTGTCCGGCCCGGCCGCGGGAGGGCTGATCTACGGATTCTTCGGGGTCAGCGCCGCCTATATCACGGCCATAACCTCTGCCTTGATAAGCCTCACCGCCTTTTTGAACATCCGGAGCTATCCCATCACCGGCCCCCGGACCAAGGAGCCGATACTGAAGAGCCTGTCCACCGGGATCCGGTTCGTGTTCAAGCACCAGCTGCTGCTTTCGGCCATGTCGCTGGACATGTTTGCGGTGCTGTTCGGCGGGGCGCTGGCCATCCTGCCGATGTTCGCGGCCGACGTGCTTAACACCGGGCCCAGGGGACTGGGTTTCTTAAGGGCCGCCCCGGCGGTGGGCGCCATGGTGATGTCGTTATGGCTGGCCCACCATCCGCCGGTGAAGAGCGCCGGTAAAAAACTGCTGTGGGTGGTGGCGGGCTTCGGGCTGTGCATGGCCGGATTTGCCCTGTCCCGGAATTTCTACCTGGCCTTTTTTATGCTGGCCCTGTCCGGACTGTTCGACAACATCAGCGTGGTGATCCGCTCCACTATTGTCCAGCTGTACACCCCGGACAATATGCGGGGGCGGGTGGCCTCGGTCAACAGCGTGTTCATCGGCTCCTCCAACGAGATCGGGGCCTTCGAGTCCGGAGTGGCGGCCAAACTGATGGGCCTGGTGCCGTCCCTGCTGTTTAACAGCGGGATGACCCTGGCGGTGGCCGCCGCGGTGGCCCGGCTGGCGCCCAAGCTGAGGAGGCTGGATCTGAGGGAACACATGCAGCAGACAGAATAACTCTGCCACAGAGGCACAGAGACACGGAGGTGGGGGCGCGTAACGCCTGAAAGGAGATTAAGCCATATGAAAATAATATTCAACTTTTGTTTTATCGTTTCTGTGTTAGTTATCTTCGCTGTTAGTACCGATGCTGGCGATATGGGAAAGATTACAGGTATTATTATTGATGCTGAGACAAAGGAGCTTATACCTGGCGCTATGATTCAAAATTTAGGCACTACAAATTGGACATCGACGGATAGTAGTGGAAACTTTGTAATAGACAACATCCCTTTTGAAATCTGCTCCTTGCAGATATCAATGCCAGGTTTTTTACCAAAGAAAAAGATTTTACCCAAAGATACAGTAAAAGTAGATAACGAAGGCTTTTATAAAATAAAATTGCAGTTCGACCCTAAACTTGCAACACCACCTTGGGGTTTTCCCGATAAACCAATGATAGTTCCAGATCAAACGCAAACAATTCGCACCTGGAACGAAAAAGAGATAAAAAGGATGCCCGGGAATTAATAGTAAGCATTACAACTAACCTTATTGTGAAGTACCCTTGTAGCCTGATAGAAAATTGTCACACTGAGAGGACTCTTCGCCCGACAGTCTGAAGTGTGGGAATAAATAAGATATTAAAATTAGTCACCCGTTCGGCTTGACTAGCAAGAGGGCTGTCTCAGGGTGACAATACTAAATATATTAGGAGCAGATACAATAAATGCCTAACCAACCATACCAGGTAAGACTGGAGATCTTCGAAGGACCACTGGACCTGCTGCTGTACCTCATCCGGCAGGAGGAGCTGGACATCTACGACATCCCCATCGCCCGGATCACCCAGCAGTACCTGGAATACATCGAGATCATGAAGGCCCTGGATATCGACCTGGCCGGCGAGTTTCTGGTGATGGCCGCCACCCTGCTGAAGATCAAATCCAAGCTCCTGCTGCCGCATCACGTGGAGATCGAGGGCGAGATGGAGGATCCCCGCCAGGACCTGGTGCGCCAGCTGCTGGAATACAAGAAATTCAAGGAGGCCGCCTCCCGGCTGGAGGACCGCGAAGAGGTGCAGCGGCTGATGTTCCCCCGGCCCAAGGGGGCAATAGAGAAGCAGGAGGAGGTTGCCGCCGAGCCGCCGGTGCCGGAGGTGGGGCTGTACGAACTGCTGTCGGCCTTCCGCCAGGTGGTGGAGCGGATAGACAAGGTCCGGCTGTACGAGATAGTGGGCGAGGATATCACCATAGAAGAAAGGATCGATTTCATTCTCCGGGAGGTCCAGGGGAGATCACAAATAAAATTCACAGATCTTTTTGTCAACGAACGACGCAAACTGGTGATCGTGGTCACCTTCTTCGCCCTGCTGGAGCTGATCCGGCTGGGCCGGGTGAAGGTGGCGCAGGATTCCCTGTTCGGCGATATAATCATCCGAAAGGCCGGAGAACAGATATCGCTTATTTCCGAAAATAAATAATATCTGAATGAGAAAAGCACTCCCAATCTTATATTTGTTTTTGGCTCTGGCGTTGACGGCGTTGAATACCCACGGTCAAAGCATTGATGACCAGGAGGACGCCCTTAAAGAAGTAAAACGCAAACTGTCAGAGGCCAGGGCCAGAGCCTCGGAACTGAAGGGGCAGGAGAAGGGCATTCTGGGCCAGCTGGAACGCACCTCGGAGCAGGTCCGCCTGACCCGGCAGGTATTGTCCGCCCTGCGGCAGAAGGAAGCCCGACTGAACAAGGACCTGAAGAGCCTGGGGGAGCAGCTGCTGAGCACCGAATCACAGCTGGCCAAACAGGAGGCCCTGATGGCCGTCCGCTTAAGGGAGATGTATAAAAAAGGCGGGCTCTTCCAGTGGGAGGTTCTGGTGTCGGAGCGGTCCTTTGCCGATATGGCCAAAAGGTATAAGTACATGAGCCTGATCACCGAACAGGACCGGAGTCTCTATAACAACATCGACAGTAAAAAGCGCCTGATCGTTCGGGACAAACAGGACCGGGAGAGCAAGCTGATGACCCTGGCCCAGGTCAAGGGCGAGACCGAGCGGGAGGCGTCCAACCTGAGCGATGATGAGGCCCAGCAGAAGAAACTGTTGAGCCGGGTGCAGCGGGAGAAATCATCCAAGGAGGCGCTGGTCAGGGAGCTCCAGGAGTCGGCCAGGAAATTGCAAAGGATAATCGACCAGCTGGAGAAGGAACGCAAGGCAGAGCTGGCCCGCAGCCGCAACTCCCACGTGCCGGCGGCTCCCAGCTATCTGGAGAGGAACCAGGGCTCGCTGAACTGGCCGGCGGACGGAAAGCTGTACTCCAGCTTCGGCCTGAAGAAACACGAGAAATACAACACCTATATCCAGAACAACGGGATAGACATCCTTTCGGCCGCCGGGGCCCCGGTGCGGTCGGTGGCCGCCGGCAAGGTGGTCTACGCCGAAAGATTCATCGGCTACGGAAACGTGGTGCTGATTGACCACCAGTCGGGCTTCTACACCCTTTACGGAAACCTGAGCGACATCTTGGTGGCCACCGGCTCCCGGGTGGAGATATTCCAGCAGATCGGGACTGTGGGCGGCTCGGTGGACGGGCCCATCCTGCATTTCGAGGTCCGCCAGGGCGGCAAGCCGGTGGATCCCCTGAAATGGCTGAACAAGAAACGATGATAAAATGACGGATAAACCTGAAGAAACAAAATACCAGGACGATCCCGACCTGGCAGCCCTGCTGGAAGGCTATCACAAGGCAGCGGTCCCCAGGGAGAAGTTCGCCGCTGGCATCAGCCTGTTCGACCTGGCCGATGCCAAGGGATACAAGGAACAGTCGGCGATGATGCTGGACGAGCTGGAGAAGAACGCCTATACCGATGAGCAGCGGAACATCATCCTGATCAAACGGGGAGAGAACCTGCTGAGGCAGAGCCGCTTCGAGGAGGCGGTGGTTTACCTGGAGAAAGCCATAGTGAACCTGTCCGGTAATCCAGGTTCGCTGGACCTGTTCCATGCCTATCGCAATCTGGCCTGGATATATTTCCGGCAGGGCTACCTGGAGCGGGCCCGCAGCTTCACCGACGGGGCCGGCCTGGTGCTGGAGATGAGGGCCGGCAAGACCGACCGGGAGACCGCCAGCGCCCGGGCCTCGCTGTACCACATTCTGGGTCTGATCGACAGCACCGTCGGCGAGCACGACCGGGCCATCGGATACTACGACAAAGAGATCGGACTGCTGGAGGAACTGGGGGAGGAGTCGCGCACCGGCTCGGTGTACAACAACCTCAGCGGCATCTATAAGGCCAGGGGGATGTTCGCCCGGGCCCTGGAGTACCAGCTCAAGTCCTTCAATATGGCCGAGCGATCCGGGGAACTGCTGTCGATGGCCATCTCCTGCAACAACCTGGGCGAGATCTATTATGCCCTGGGGAGATACCAACCGGCCCGGGAATTTTATGACCGGTACCTGGTGATCAACAAGAAAATCAACAACCTGGTGGGCGATGCCTTCGGCCATGCCGGCCTGGGCCGGATCTGCCAGAGCGCCGGGGACCACCAGCAGGCCGAAAAGGAATTCACCAAGGCCCTGAAGGTGGCCGGAGAGGTCAAGGGCCGGGGCAAGGAGGCCAGCATCCTGGCCGAGATGGCCGAGCTATACCTGGCCTGGGGCCAGCCGGAAAAGGCCGCCCCGTGCCTGGATAAGGCCATCCAGATATCGCTGGAGATCGAGAGGTTCAACACCCACCGCCACCAGGTGCTCAACGCCAAGATCATCATCAGCCGGGCCCTGGCGCAGGGGGCGGACCGCGCCCTGCTGGCCAAGGCCCGGGACCTGCTGGCCGACGTTCTGTCCCGGACCATGATCGTCGAGGACGAGGAGGCGGTCTCGGCCATCGAGCTGGAGATAGACGCCTGGCATAACTTGGCGAAAACGGATCATCACCTGGGCGATACGGCCCGGGCTCGGGAGAACATCGCCAAGGCGATCGAAAAGATAGATTCCATCACCGGACAGCTGGAGCCGGAGCTGAAGGAAAGTTTTCTGGCGAGAAAAGAGATTGACGAAATCTACGAACTAAAAAAGCAATTGGATAACGGCTGAAAGGCTGTAATTAAAAACCCCCCGCCAAAGGCGGGGGGTTTTGTGTTCCAAGACAAGAAACCTGGAAAATATCTTCGCGTCATTTCGTGGGCAATGGTCGTCTATCTCCTTCCGGCCAGAACCATCTTACGGGTATAGGGGATCAGTCCTCCGGCGTCGATGATGGCCTGGCGGGCTTTTGGCAAAGGCACGATGTCAAAGCTCTTGCCGCTGGTCTGGTTGATTACCTTGCCATTCTCTATTGCCAACTCATCGCCCTCGTTGGCCTCGATGTTGGGACAGATCACCATGTACAATCCGACGTTGATGGAGTTCTGCAGGAATATCCGGGAGAAATTCTTGGCGATCACCTTCAGGCCCCAGCCCACCAGGCAGGAGGCGGCCTGTTCCCGGGAGGAGCCGCAGCCGAAGTTCTTGTCGGCTACGATGAAGCTGCCGGGCTCGATCTGCTTGGATTTAAGCTTCTGGTTGAACGCGGCGTCGTCCACAAAGGCGAACTGGGGGGTCTCGGTGGGGAGAACCGTGGCCATGAAACGGCCGGGATAGATGATATCGGTGGAGATATCGGCGCCCAGTTTCAATACTACTTTACCCATCTTTATTTCCTCCCTTTCTTGGTGACACCCCGAGCCTGTCGAGGGGCAATTTTCTTGGCTTTTTCCCCGGCCTTCTTGACCACAACTTTCTTTTTAGTTGTTTTAATAGGTTTAACCTTCTTGGCTTTCGGTGCCGGGCTGACCGTGCGGGGATCGGTGATCTCGCCAGTTATGGCCGAGGCCGCGGCGGTGGCCGCCGAGCTTAAGTAGACCTCGGCATTAGGATTGCCCATCCGCCCCTTGAAATTCCTATTGGTGGTGGCCAGGGCCTTGTCGCCGTCGGCCAGGGCTCCCTGGTGCACGCCCAGGCAGGGGCCGCAGCCGGAGTTCATCACCACCGCGCCGGCCTTCATGAATATCTCCACGTAACCCTTCTTCAAGGCCTGCTGATAGATACGGGTGGAGGCCGGGAACACCAGCATCCGGACGCTGCGGGCCACTTTCTTGCCCTTTAATATTCCGGCGGCAATGGCCAGGTCGTCCAGGCGGCCGTTGGTGCAGGAGCCGATCACGATCTGCTGGACCTTGATGCCGCGGGCGGCGCCCACCGGCTTGACGTTATCCACGGTGTGGGGGAAGGCGATCTGGGGCTCCAGTTTGGAAGCGTCGATCTCCACCACCTGTTCGTAAACCGCGTCGGCATCCGGGCCGAACAGCTCGGGGATGTTCTTGACCCCGGCTTCTGTCTTCAGGTAGCGCACGGTCTCGTTATCCGGCGGGACGATGCCGCCGGTGGCGCCGGCCTCCACCGTCATGTTGCACAGCACCAGACGGCCGGAGGTGGACATCTTCCTGATGGTCTCGCCGTGGAACTCGATCACCTTGAAGTTGGCACCCTCGGCGGAAAGCTTGCCGATCAGGTGCAATATGATATCCTTGGGTTCGACGTACTTGGGCAGGGTCCCGTTGACCACCACCTTGATGGTCCCCGGCACCTCCACGTTCAGGATCTTGCCCAGGGCCCAGACCGCGGCCATCTCGGTGGCCCCGATGCCGAAGGAGAAGGCGCCCAGGGCCCCGTGGCTGGTGGTGTGGCTGTCGGTGCCGACCACCACCGATCCCGGCAGGACGTAGCCGTTCTCGGGCAGTATCTGATGGCAGATGCCGCCCTCATCGCCCCGGATGTCGTGGAATTTGGTGATGCCCTGTTTGGCCACGAACTCGCGGATCTTCTTCTGGTTCCCGGCGGTCTTGGAGCTCTCGGCCGGCACCCGGTGGTCAAAGATGATGGCGATCTTTGACGGATCCCAGACCCTGGCCTCGATCCCGGTGTCCTGGTAGATCTCGTTGAATTGGTTGATCACCAGTGCGCCGTTCTCGTGGGACATGGCCAGGCTGACCTTGGGCTCGACCACGTCGTTCACTTTGACGGCTGCCTGGCCGGTGGCCCTGGCCAGGATCTTTTGGACCATTGTCATTCCCATACTGTAACTCCTAACATGTTAATAAACATTTGGTTTATTATTACTTTTGTTGCTTGGGCGGGAAATATGTCTGAAATTCATAGACATTAATATTTATGGTATTCTTATTATCAGAGCCAAGTTGAATCTTTATGTTCTCCCCTGACCTATTCTTTTGACTAGCACGCGTAAGATACTTTTCTATTGTTGTTGAATATTTATGCGTTATCTGTATGAAACGTTTTTCGCCCTTTTGTGCTTTATTGTAAATTTGAATTACATCCCGTGGTTTTAAAAAGCCATATTTATCATCCATATCATATAATTCATCTAATTTACATTCTTGAAAAGCTTTATAACTTTCGTCATTTAATAAAACCATTTTCTTTTTATAAATTTTGGTAACTGGTAATTTCGTGTGTTTTTCGGGAAATATTTTAATCCGTGAGTATTCATCACTATAAAATTCTTCTCCGCCACCAATAATTCTAAAAGTTTTAATATAGCCAGCGAAAGGATCATCATTTTTGTTGTAATCAACATATATATGTGCGCATTTATGGCTTATATCACCAATACTATCCACAAGTAAAATATCTGAATATTTTATTAAGCCATCAATTGTAATATAACCTTTGTTACAATTGGGAATAAAATTCCATGTATCAAGAGTCAATTCATGTTTTTCTGACTCGATACGTCTTTTTTCGGGATCAAGTTCAATCACATGGTAGTTGGTTGTCAAATCAAATAATTTAGTAAAATCGAATTCTTTTTTATCATAATCAATATATGCATAATATTCATGACAATGGCATAAAATACCAAGTGGATGATGCTCAAATGCGATATATTCTTTCCAGCGTGGATATTTATCAAAATCCGTATAATCGTCTTTATACGGATACTTTATATCTTTTAAGTCTCTAACAAGTATTGGTGTGTTAAAATGATAATTATCCCCGAGTATTTTATATAATTTATTTTTTGTAATTACTCCGGCGCGTAGTTCTGTTACTCTTGATCTTCTTTTACTAACCAATGAAATACCAAAAAATGTAAAAAGAAGCCTATCGTTTTTGGGTAAATATAACATGTCTTCTAGTTCGGCCTTACCCCATAGATAAAATTCCATCACTCCTTTTTTACGTAGTTCTTCCCTGAAAATATCATAGGATTCTTTAGAGAAATTTGCAGATGCAGCTAATATGTATCCATAAGGTGGGGTTTTAATATCGGCTTCAGCAACAATTGCTTGTACCCGTTTAGGTCCAATCTCTTTTTCTCTTTTCCCTTGTATCATCCATAGATTACCTTCCATAGGATGAATTTCAGAAACTTCGTCGTCCTCAGCAGTGTTTTCGCGTGAAGGAGTTTCTGTTTTTTCGTACGCACGAATATCAAAACCTTCATCGCTTCCACTTCTGCCGGTAGCTTCTATGCTTTGCCAGTCCTTATAGTCATAAATTAATTCTCTAACTAGATCCTCAAAGCGATGGGGATCTAAATCTTCAAAATGAATAGGACCATATGTCCTTGTAATGTGCGGCTTATGCATAACATCATTATTTATGAAGTGCGAAACATGTCTTCATGCAATTTGTCACTTTCGGCAATAATCGTTTTAATAATTTCATATTCTTTTTTTGTTTCGTACTCGACATGTAGCATCCTTAAGGGAATACTATCAAATAAACTACCATAGGTAGTTTGTAGTCGAATGGCATATTCAAAACCACCATTATAAAGGCTTACAATGCCAAAAACATTGTTTGCTTGATTTACATTGCCACAAAGTAATAAATGAGAATTTTCGGTAAGTTTTAACCCAGATGAAAGATTCTCATAAATGCTATGGCCACTAAACTTCGGGATTATAGAAACATAACTAAATTGAGAGGCATTGCTTCCAAATCTGACATATTCCCTAAAATCATTAAATGTTGCATGCAGAGCTGTTTCTTGTGAAAAATGCATAGCCAAACAATTTAAAATCATTTTACCAATAATCCTAAAATGCTCATCTAAAGAAAATGGTAGGGATTGATGGCTGGTGACGTATGAGATTGTTGTTTTGCTGTTAGCTAAATCTGTCGGTGTGGGCGTTGTGGTCTTGCAGCTTTCTTTTAAATCAAACAATAAAGGTTTATCGCTTTCATTATTAATGCCCGCAAATAATTTGCCTTTAAACATTGCTAAAATGGGATGATTTGGTTCTATGCGATCATCCATTATAAATATTATATTTTCATTAGGGGTCGTACTACACAAAGCTTTAAAATCATTAAGAATAGCTTCCAGATTACCGCGATCTCTTTCATTAGCCGCAAAAGCCGCCTCATTTTCATTTATATATTTAAATTGAGGCGCAAGACAAGGATAACCACCTTGTTCTATATATCCAAGCCCTAAGGTAGTCGACCCACGCATTATTAAATGCAATCTTGTTTGATAGACACCACTTCTACCCGAAGGACCTCTAAACTGTTTAGGAATAGCCATGATTGAATCATAAATAAAACGCCGTTCCAAAAAACTAAAATATTGGTTGCACTCATCACAAACAAATCCGACAGGTAAACGGTTAAGACCACCAATATTACGCAATACAATATGATCACGACATGTAAAACTTGTTGGTGCGTCTTCTTTAAGACAATAAATGCACTTATTCATTTATTACTTTTTAACCTTAATTGTGCGCCGAGTGTGTTTGTGTGTTTTAATAACTTCCGTTTTTTGGTTTCGCTCGTTGTAGTGAGCAACTATATATAGCTCTGCCTCTGCCTGGAATTTGCTAAACAATACTGGTAAAATATCAAGTAAACGGTATGACAGCGTTAATAAATAGAGCGTCACAAGTAGTGTTAATGTGGTTAGCAAGTAAAGAAGCCAACCAAAGGTGGATAGGGAAATAAAATATATAGTAATTGTTATTAAAGCCCGAAAAATGAAATGATAATTTGCCATCAGTTCATTTTTCTGTTCGGTTAAGCCCTTTTCAATATTATTATAATTTTCCGGCGTTAGTTTATTTTTTAAATGATTGTAAACTTCAATAAGCATTGTTTCCGTTAATTCAATGGGGATAACTTTTTTTGATATAGCACTTATCTCGTTTATTTTATTGGCAACGGTTTCTTTTTTTACCTTATAGTCAATTATGGATTTAGTCCATTTTACCGTCTTTGAATATGTTATTAGGTAAAAGGTTGTAAGAGAAATAATATGAGTGATGCCATATGCCGCAATAAAAATACTCAAAGGTATAAAAAAATTACCCTTAACAAAATAATCCAATATGCTCTTATAGTCATAGTAATCAAACCAATAATATTGCTCATAAATCTTTTCATATATGAATGAAGCAATACTTATATTAAAAAGCAAATTAAATATTCTACGCACAGGACGATAGATAGAATTGCCTTTTATATAATCTGCAGCAATAAAAAATAAATCATTCATAAAAGTCTGTTTTATAATGTTAAAAAGTTGTTTTCTTCTTCATAGTCTTGATATCCCCTGCCGCCGGTGGGCAGATCTCCCGCGCCGGGGTCAGCACCTGCTCAAAGTAAAACTTGATGGCGCTCATGGCCTGGTTCCTATAGCTCCCGGACACGCCCTTCTCGACGCTTAGGTATTCCAGGTAAGCCTGGATCTCCGCCGGGCCCAGTTCCTGGGGCGGCCGGTGCCTGGTATGGGCCAGCAGCAAATTAAAATGAGACACATAGACCCGGATGGTGGCCTCGCTGTAATTGCGCTGGCGGAGCTGTTCCAGGTACTCCGGCGGCAGGGCCGGGCTTTGGGACGATGAACGCCTTCTTTTCAGCCCGTCCGTCCGGGGCCCGTCAGCGCTCCGTTTGGCCCGCCGGCCGGGCTGGGGCGCGTCGCTTACCTCGGCCAGGCCGTCCAGCTTGGCCTGCAGGTAGGCCAGCCAGTTCTCCCGCCAGGGCATCAGGCCCTCATGGGAGCCGGCTCGCCAGTGCAGGCTGGGCAGCCTTGTTTTGATCTCGGCCGCTGGGATCTCGTCAGCGATGTCCAGCCTGACCCATTTCCGGCCCAGATGGGTAACGGGTTCGCAGTAGATGGTCATCCGGTTCACCGCTGGCTCTGGTTGGGTCCCGGGGATGTCGTGAGTTCCGTCATTAATTAAATTGCCGCTTTGTCCTTCATGGCCTTGATCTCTTCCGCCGTATAGCCCAGCTGGGTCAGGATCTCCTGCTGGTGCTGTCCCAGGGTCGGCGGCGGGGCGTCGATCGAGGCCGGGGTGGCCGAGAACTTGGCCGACAGGTTGAACAGCTTCAGCTCGCCCAGGTCCGGGTCCTTGATGCTCTCGATGGTCTGGCGGTACTTCACTTGCTCGGCGTTGAGGGCCTTCTCCAGGCTGAAGATGTCGCCGGTGGGAATGCCCTTGGCGTTCAGCGCCTCCACCCAGTAGTCGGTGGTCTGCTGTTTGAGCTTGGCCTCCAGCAGGGGTGTCAACTCTTTTCGGTTCTTCTTGCGGGTGTCCCGCTCCTGGAACCTGGGATCGGTCAACAGCTCCGGTACGCCCAGCACGGTGGCCAGGTCCTCCCACTGCTTCTGCTGGTTGGCGGCGATGTTGACGAAGCCGTCCTTGGTCACGAAAGTTCCCGAGGGCGCGGCGGTGAAATTGTCGTTGCCCATGGCCACCGGCTGCTGCCCGCCGATCAATAAATTGGCCGCCACCCAGCCCATCAGGGGCATGATGGAGTCCAATAATGCGATGTCGATGAACTGGCCCTGGCCGGTCTTCTCCCTATAATACAAAGCGGCCATGATGGCGAAGGCGGCATTGAGGCCGCCCACCGTGTCGCACACCGGGAAGCCGGCCCGCAAGGGATGCAGGCGCTCGTCGCCGTTGACGTCCATCACCCCGGACAGGCCCTGGATGATCTGGTCATAGGCCGGCTTGAAGGCGTCGGGCCCGGCCTGGCCGAACCCGGAGATGGCGCAGTAAATGATCTTGGGGTTGATCTTCCTGATCTCGGCGTATGAGAAGCCCAGCCGGTCCATCACCCCGGGGCGGAAATTTTCCACCAGAACGTCGGCGGTCTTCAGCAGCTTGCGGAAGATCTCCTTGGCCTCCTCGGCCTTCAAATTTAAGGTGATGGATTTCTTGTTGGCGTTCTGGGCCAGAAAGCTAGTTCCCATTAGTTTCTGGTTCAACGCCGGGACCGCCCCCAGCTTGCGGGCCAGGTCGCCGCCCTCGGGGTTCTCGATCTTGATCACCTCGGCGCCCAACAGGGCCAGGTGCATGGTGGAGAAGGGGCCGGACAGGACATTGGTCATGTCCAGCACCCGGACATTATTCATCATTTTTTTCGGCCTCGGCTTTATAAGTGAACCGGACTTGAGCACGGCGCCCGGCAGTTCGCGGTTAAAGAATACGGAAACCTCCTGGGCCACATCCAGCAGCCGGAACAGATCGATATCGGTCCGAAGCTCGGCCCGCTGCAGGGAATGGACCAGATCCTCGGTGGGCACGTTGCCGGCCGCCACCTTGGTGAAGGGACAGCCACCCAGTCCGCCGAAGGCCGTCTCGATGTACTTCACCCCGGCGTTCAGGGCGGCATAGCAGTTGGCCATTCCCAGCCCATAAGTATTGTGGAAATGGCAGGCCAGTTCCACCTTGGGGTCCATCTTTCTGATGGCGGAGAACAGCCGCTCCACCTGCTGGGGATTGGCGTGGCCGGCGGTGTCGGCCAGGCTGATGTTCCTGATCCCGGCTTCCAGGTATTTTTTGACCATGGCCAGCACCTTGTCCTCGGGGATGGGGCCGTCGAAGCCGCAGCCGAAGGCCGACTGGACCGAGGCCTGGACCTTTTTGCCGGCGTCCCGGGCCTTTTTGGCCATTGACAGGATCTGGTCCATGGCCTTGTCCGGGCTCATCCCGGTGTTCTTCTGGCTGTGGGTCTCGGAGGCCGAGACTCCCATGCAGAACATCTCCACCCCGCAGGCCAAGCCGCGCTCGAAACCCTTTTCGTTCAGCACCAGTCCGGACAGGATGGTCTTGGGGTTCGGCTTGCCGTTTTTGGTATAGTGCTCGAACAGGGAGTCGGTGTCGGCCATCTGGGGCACCTTCACCTGATGGACGAAGGAGCCCACCTGGATGATATCCAGGCCGGACTCCATCAGGGCGTCGATCCATTTGATCTTGACGTCCATGGGCACCAACTGTTTCTCGATCTGCAGGCCGTCCCTAAGGCCCACCTCGTGAATGAAAATCTCAGACATAATTATATGTTATATGATTTACGGTTGAAAACACAGAGGGATGTCATTCCTGCGCCGCGCCCCGACAAAGTCGAGGCTCCGATTTTATCGGGGCCGTGGGAAAGCAGGAATCCATGGTATCTCTCTGGATTCCCGCCTGCGCGGGAATGACAATTAAAACACGTTTCGAAAGATCACAATTTATCGGCGATGGCCTGGGCCATTTCCAGGGTCTTGGTGTCGCCGCCCATGTCGTAGGTCCGGGCCCGGCCCTCGGCGATCACCGCGGCCACCGCGGCCTCTATCCTGTCGGCCTTTTCGGTCTCGCCCAGCCAGGTCAGCATCATCTTGGCGGCCAGAATGGTGGCGATGGGATTGGTCTTATACATCCCGGCGTATTTGGGGGCCGAGCCGTGGGTGGGCTCGAACACCGCCAGCTTCTGCCCGATGTTCCCGGAGCAGCCGAAGCCCAGTCCGCCCACCATCTGGGCGCACAGGTCGGAAATGATGTCGCCGAAAAGATTGGTGGCCACCAGCACCGAATAATTCATGGGATTCTTCAGCAGCCACATGCAGATGGCGTCCACGTTGGCGTCGTCGCATTGGATGCCGGGATAGTCTTTGGCCACCTCCTTGCCGATCTCCAGGAACAGCCCCTCGGTGGCCCGCACCACGTTGGCCTTGTGGACGATGGTCACCTTCTTCTTGCCGTACTTCTTGGCGTACTCGAAGGCCGCCCGCACTATCCGCTCCGAACCCTTTTTGGTGTTGATCTTGCAGGTGATGGCGTACTGCTCCAGCGGCACGTCCTTGAAGGCGGCGAAGGGTTTGGAGGCCTTGGCCAGGGCGTCTTTGATCTCCTGCGGCACCGGGTTGAACTCCACTCCGGAATACAGCCCCTCGGTGTTCTCCCGGAACACGGCCAGGTCGATGTCGGTCTTGTAATTGAGCGGGTTGCCGGGATAGGCCTTGCATGGGCGGAGGCAGGTGTAGAGGTCGAACAGCTGGCGCATCCGGACGATGGGGGAGCGGTAGACCATGCCTTTGCCCTGAAGCTCGGGAATGAGTTCCTTCTCGGCGGCCTTGACCGGCTTGGAGGTGATGGCTCCGAACATGGCGGCGTCAACTTTGCCCAAAAGATCTATGGTCCGCTGGGGGAAAGCTTCGCCCTCCTTGCACCAGAACTCCCAGCCGATATCCCCGTGGGTGTATTCGGCGTCGAACTTGACCGCATCCAGCACTATTTTGGCGGCTTCCATCACCTCGATGCCGATGCCGTCGCCCGGCAGCCAGGCTATCTTGTACTTGGCCATTGAATGACTCCTTGTCGATATTGTTAAATTTATTTAATAATCTTCGAACAGATTATCATTTTACCTTAATTAAAACCGCCCTGTCAAGCAGAACTGGTTCCCGGAAAAGGCGACCCGTTTCCAGGATAAACTTCGCCGCATCACTCCTTTTTTATTTTTCGGCGGTCCACCTTTTTCATCTTTTTGTGATCCTGGCTTACCATGCTGTCCTGGTTGGCCCACCGGGTGATGTGCTTGAGCAGGATCGGAACATATTCATTGGCGGCGGCGGCGGAAAGCCGGTAGTTGACCCACAGGGCGTCCCGCTTGTCCTCCACCAACCCGGCTCCCTTGAGCAGATGCAGGTGGCGGGAAACGCTGGGCTGGGAGATGCCCAGGACCGCGGTCAACTCATTGACACTCATGGGCTTCTCCTGAAGCATCTTGATTATCCTTATCCGGTTCCGGTCCCCCAGGGCTTTGAACACTTTGACCAGGTTTTGCATCGGCCGTCCTTCAATATGCTTATATAGCTATATGGCTATATAGATGATATCAAAATATCGCCCGGTTGTCAAATGTTTTTTTGTTTTACCTTATTTCTTTCTTTTCTCCGCTTTCTCTTTGAAGAGAAAGCTACAAAGAGAACTGTCGCTGCACCGCTGTCCGGAAGCCCCCAAACCAGCCGCCTAAATGTCTTGACCACGAAGTAGGGCTACAGCAGGCAAAACATTCTTAACGGCGGCTTTTGCCAGGCGGCAGCGCTGATGCGACCCGGACCTCTCCCTGCCTGCCGGCCTCCCTCCCCTCGAGGGGAGGGAAGGGGTGGGGTTGGGGCCCCGCCTTCAGTGGAGCGGCTATGCTTCAGCTTCGATAAAGCAATCATTGTGTCATTTGCATCATGCTTGTTCTGGTTCAATGAGTGTCGGGGCGTAGGCCTTACTAACCGCGGAGCTGGGCGGTGAAGACTTCTTTGGTTACTTTCTTATGACTAAGAAAGTAATACTGGAGATAGTGCAGACCTTATCTCGGATAAAACTTAATTTCTGTTCGGGAAACGAAATAGGTCCCCGACAGTCTTAAACAAAAGGCCTAATAGGGTATCGCCAGGTGCAAATAAACCCGGATGGTCGCTTGCGAAAACACCATAAATTATGATATGATAACCCCTAGGTTACTCGAAGATCAACCCACCAAACAGCGGCCATGAAAGAACATATGAAAGATCCCATTATCGGGCTTACCGCCCTGCGCAGCCCCGATCAGACCAGCCATCACCATATCCTGACCGGGCCCTACGTCCGGGCCGTCACCGGGGCCGGAGGGTATCCCATAGTGGTGCCGGCCATCATCGACCGCTGCGACCAGGCCCTGGATATGATGGACGGGCTGCTGCTGATCGGAGGGGGCGATATTGAGGCCAAGCATCTGGGGGCCGAGAATCACCCCAAAGCCAAGTTCTTCAATCCGCTGCGGGACGATTTTGAGCTGGCCCTGATCAGACGGGCCGCTCATAGGAAAATGCCGATGCTGGGCATCTGCCGGGGCATGCAGATAATGAACGTGGCTCTGGGAGGCGGGCTGTACCAGGACATCGCCGACGAGCAGGGCTCCTCCTTCGATCATTACCGGGAGGACCTGCCCAATCAGGCGGTCCATTCGGTCAGCATCGCCCCGGATTCCTGCCTGGCCTCCATCCTGGGCTCCACCTCTGTCTCGGTGAACAGCGTCCACCACCAGGCGGTCAGGGATCCGGCTCCGGGCCTTAAGGCCGCAGCCTGGGCCCCGGACGGGGTGATCGAGGGGTTTGAATCATCCGGAAACGGCGGGTTCATGCTGGGGGTGCAGTGGCATCCCGAACGGATCGCCGAGACCATGCCGGAGCACAGGAGGCTGTTCGAAAGGTTCGTCAAGGCGGCCGAAGGGTATCGAGAAAAAAACGGATAAACCGTATGACTGATTTCAATCCCGGTTCTTTCTGCGGGCTCTATTGCGGGGCCTGCGAGATAGTGGCGGCCTATAAAAAGGCCCTGGCGACAGGCATTCCGGCCAAATGGGAGGACCTGCCGGCCCCCCTGAGGGATAATATACCGCCGGCCCCTCTGGAATGCCGGGGCTGCAAGACGGATTCGCTGTACGAGGGCTGCCGGAAATGCGGAATTCGGGCCTGCGCTTCAGGAAAAAAGATTGAGGCCTGCATACTCTGCTCCGACTATCCCTGTCCGTTGGTAAAGGAAAGGCTCCAAATGGTGGAGCGGATAAAGGAAGTCCTGCCGCACTGCGCCGTGATGTTCAAAAATCTCGATTCGCTTAAAGTAAAGGGTCTGGTATTCTGGCTGGAGGAGCAGAAAAACAAATGGAGCTGTCCCGATTGCGGAGAGCCCTTTACCTGGTACCAGGAAAAATGCGAAAAGTGCGGGCGGGAGTTGGTGACTATAAAGGACCATAGTAATTATTGATAACAATGATTCGCGTACTGATTATTATATTAAACTAATAACGGCCATGGAAAAGTCTAACCAAATTGGATCGGACAAACCTTGGTATCACGGCTCACCCCAAAAATTGACCAGGCTTAAAGCCGGAAGCACGATAACCCAACAATTCGAAATTGCCCGAATATTTTCCCATAAACCGGCGGTGGTGGTTGGCAACGGAGCAAAATGGAAACATACCGGCCCTTTTATAAAAGGTTTTGTCTATCGTCTATTGGGATTGGTATGTAAGAACGACATCGTGGCGGTTCCCAATTCAACTATGTCCAAAGGAGATGAATGGAACACCCGGCGGGAATTTAGATTGGAGCTGGTTGCTGAAACGATTGTCAATCCAGCAGAATTACTAACAAAACATGAATTAAAAGAAATGGTCAAGCGCGGCGAAGTTGACAAAACCGTTATAGAAACAATTTTTAAAAAGCAACAATATAATAACCCTTAGCGTTCTTCGCGCCTTGGCGGCAAAATAATTTTTCAGGAGTATAAATAATTGTCCCAAGATCACATCCGAAATTTCTGCATAATAGCCCATATAGACCACGGGAAATCCACCCTGGCCGACCGCCTGCTGGAGACCACCGGGTCCATCATGAAGAAGGACATGCAGGAGCAGGTGCTGGACAGCATGGACCTGGAGCGGGAACGGGGCATCACCATCAAGATGCACCCGGTCAAGATGAACTACCGCTCCCAGAGCGGGCAGGAATACATCTTCAACCTGATAGACACCCCGGGCCACGTGGATTTCGGCTACGAGGTCTCCCGCTCCCTGGCGGCCTGCGAGGGCGCCATCCTGGTGGTGGACGCCACCCAGGGGGTGGAGGCCCAGACCGTGGCCAACCTCTACCAGGCGGTCAACCACAACCTGACCATCATCCCGGTGATCAACAAGATAGACCTGCCATCGGCCGAGGTGGAGCGCTGCAGGCAGCAGATCGTCGAACTGATCGGATGCGACGAAGAGGATGTATTGTTGGTCAGCGCCAAGACCGGCCTGGGCATAGATCGGCTGCTGGAGGTGATCATCGAAAAGATCCCGGCCCCCTCGGGCAAAACCGAGGGGCCGCCCCGGGCCATGATCTTCGACTGCATCTTCGACGTCTACCGCGGGGCGGTGCCGTATATCCGGATGGTGGAGGGCAGCCTGAAAAAAGGCATGAAGATAAAACTGTTCTCCAACGAAAAGATCTTCGAGGTCACCGAGGTGGGGACCCTCAAGCTGGGCATGTATCCCAAGGATATATTGCTGACCGGCGAGGTGGGCTATGTGGTGGCCGGCATCCGGACCGTCTCCGACGCCCGGGTGGGCGACACCATTACCGACGCCGAGCATCCGGCCCAAGAGGCCCTGCCGGGCTACAAGCAGGTCAAGCCCATGGTCTACGCCGGGCTGTATCCCACCGAGAACCAGCAGTACCCCGAACTGCGGGAGGCCCTGGACAAGCTGGTGCTCAATGATTCGGCCCTGTCCTACATCCCCGAGACTTCCGGAGCTTTGGGCTTCGGATTCCGCTGCGGATTTTTGGGCATGCTGCACATGGAGATCGTCCAGGAGCGGCTGGAGCGGGAATACAATCTTTCCCTGATCAACACCGTGCCCAACGTGGAGTATAAGGTCTACAAGACCGACGGCCAGGTTCTGCAGGTGGATAACCCGGCCGAGATGCCATCCGAGGTCAGCATCGAGAAGGTGGAGGAGCCCTACGTGGCGGCCGAGATCGTGGTGCCGGCCGAGTTCATCGGCAACATCATGAAGCTGGGGCAGGACCGGCGGGGCATCTACAAAAAACTGGAGTATCTGGATCCCACCCGGGGGATACTGTTCTACGAGTTCCCCCTGGCCGAGATCATCTTTGATTTCTACGACAAGCTGAAGAGCCTTTCCAAGGGCTACGCCTCGCTGGACTACGAGATGCTGGAATACCGGGAATCGGAGCTGGTCAAGCTGGACATCCTGATCAACGGCGACCCGCTGGACGCCCTGTCCTCCATCGTCCACAAGCAGCACTCCTTCGAATGGGGCAAGGCTCTGGTGGGGAAGCTGCGCAAGCTGATCCCCCGCCAGCAGTACGAGATCGCCATCCAGGCGGCCATCGGCAGCCGGATCATCGCCCGGGAGTCGGTCAAGGCCTACCGCAAGAACGTCACCGCCAAGTGCTACGGCGGGGACATCACCCGCAAACGGAAGCTGCTGGAGAAGCAGAAGGAGGGCAAGAAGCGGATGAAGCAGGTGGGCAACGTGGAGATCCCCCAGGAGGCATTCCTGGCGGTGCTGAAGGTTGGAGACTGAGACGAGCGAGGAGGACTTTTTAAACCACTAAGACACCAAGACACCAATGTCATTCTGAGATTGACGCCGTGCGTTGCAAGCCGAAGGATCTTTCCAATCCGACGACAAGTTCGAAAAGGAATTGTCCGATTTGTATGGAGTGGTGAAATGCGAAAGCTTCTATTAATAAACATATTTGTTCTATTGACCCTGGGGTGTGCAGCGGTTCCCGTGCAGGCGCAAGATAAGGTCAATTATCATGCGCTTCCCAGCGAATTTAAAGAAATTTATTTTCGAACAGTTTGTCGGGATGTATCTGTCTATGTAAATTTCTATGAATGGCAGGGCGAATCTCTTGATCAGGTGCATACCATTGCGTTATTGCCTACTGGTTATGTCTATGAACACGAAATGGATAGTACAAATTTCCCTGATAAAGAATGGATCGATCGTTTTACTGAAAGTGTCAAAGCTAAATTGATCAAAGGATATACCAGTAAGTATATTGATAGTTCAGTGTTTGATACTACGTCAAATTGGTTTAAAAGCGTTGATTCTTACAGTAAACATCTTCAGCAGGTTCTAATATATTCCAGCTTAAAAGCCGAAAACAAAATATTTAATCGGAAGTTACTTGATTCTTTAAATAAATTATGGTACCACCCGGAGCTATTTATCATTTCACCTTCGGCAATAGATGATTATATAGATACTTCTGAATTCTATCGTGACAATAGTATCAAAAAGAAATATGCCCGGTGGGGAGGCAAAGCTCATTACGATTCCATATACGATAATATAACAAGAATCGTACAAAGCGAGTTTACGGGAATTGGATTTTATAAAGTAATGCCGCCGGCAACGGCAAAAAATAAATGCGATTCCATCTATAATACACTTGATGACCATGGGCATGATTTATGGGATACGTGGTTTTACCCAAACACAAGTCGGGATGGATTATTTTATCCCTACAAAAAGACGAATTATTCCACTAAAAATGAAAGAACCAAAAAACAACTATCAGATGCTGTCTTCCAATGTTTAGGAACGGATGCATATGTTGTTATTGATATTTCCTACGGTAGTTCAACAACGTCTTATATTGAAAAACGAAAATTTGAAATATCAAATCAAATATTTCTTCAAATATCTATGTTCGGACCTGAGTTTAATGTGCTTTGGTCGGCTGATTTTCCGATCAGCATGCAAATAAGACGGACGTATAGTATGCCAAACAAGAAAGAGCACAAGTATATATATCCCTATGAAATTATTGATTACAATATGGCCCGTGAAAATGTAAGGCGGACGTTAGCGGTGCTAAAGGCAAACAAAATATCAGAATAAAATAATAAACTCCGGCACAGATGTATTTATAAAAAGGATTAGAAATTGGAATGAAAAACAATTCATTTAATAAACTCTGGCACGACTGGCTGTGGCCGCTGCTGTTTGCCGTGATCGTGGTCAAGTTCATCATCAACCCCTTTCTGCTGGAGGCCTACGAGGTGCCCACCGGCTCCATGGAGAAGACCATTCTGCCGGGCGACCGGCTGTTCGCCGAGAAATTCACCTACGGCATCCATATTCCCTTTACCGACAAGACCGTGCTTTCCATGACCTCGCCCCGGCCGGGACAGATGGTGATCTTCCGCAGCCCCTACGACGGCCTGACCCTGGTCAAGCGCTGCATCGGCCTGCCGGGAGATACCATAGAAGTGAAGAATAAAAATCTTTACGTGAACGGCCATAAGTTGGAACAGAAATTCATCCAGCATACCGACCCCGAGCAATATCCCTTTCCGCAGTCCGTCATCAACCCCAAAACCATCCAGAACGACTGGGAGAGCGGGCGCAACGCCGAGCGCTACTGGGTGCGCGACAACTTCGGCCCGGTGGTGGTCCCCCCGGATTGCTACTTCATGATGGGCGACAACCGGGACGAATCGTTCGACTCCCGCTACTGGGGGCCGCTGCCCAAAAGGAACATCCGGGGCCGGGTGATGTTCATCTACTGGTCCTGGGACAAACAATCGGATACCCCGCTTATGAAATTCTGGCAGCGGTTCAGAATAACGCGGATAGGCAAGATACTGACCTAAAGTAAATATAAAATAAAATATCAAAAAGCAAAAATGCTGAAAGCTCACGATAACCGCAAAAAATCCTGGTACCGGGACTGGACGGAATCCATCATCTGGGCGGCGGTGATGGCCCTGATCATCCGCAGCCTGCTGATCCAGGCCTTCAAGATCCCCTCCGGCTCGATGGAGGACACCCTGCTGGTGGGGGATTTTCTGATGGTCAACAAGTTCATCTACGGCACCAAGATCCCCTTCACCGACCGGGCGGTCCTGCCGGGGATCCGGCCGCCGGTGCCCGGCGATATCGTGGTGTTCAAATACCCGCTGGACGGGCGCGATTTCATCAAGCGCTGCGTGGCGGTGGAGGGCGACACCGTGGAGGTGATCGGCCGGGACCTGTATATCAACGGGAAGCGGCCCGACGAGCCCTATGCCGTCCACAAGTCCCGGGAAGCCAGCCTGAACAGGGACGCGGTCAAGAGCATCTGGAAGCCGGATTACCAGAGGGCCTGGGAGGAAAGAAAGTTCGTCCAGCTGGGCTGGATGCGGGACAACTTCGGGCCGGTGGTGATCCCGCCGGGGAACATCTTCGCCATGGGCGACAACCGGGACAACTCGCTGGATTCCCGCTTCTGGGGGCCGCTGCCCAAGGATCTGCTTAGGGGCCGGGCGCTGTTCATCTACTGGTCCTGGGATTCGGAGAACGGCGAGCCGTTCTGGATGTTCTGGAAGAATATCCGTTTCCAGCGGTTGGGTGATCTGATAAAGTAGCTACCGCTAAAAAGATCTCTTGCCCACTAAACACACGAAAATAAAACCGGAATCTAATTATTTCCATAGCCAAGAAAATAATACTCTCTGCTGTTTAAAAAGGAACTGGCGTTTTAGTGGTAATCATTATTTGTGGCCGAGTTTAAAAGAAAGGTTATCATGCCAGATGATATCGTGGTTAAGCAGGCGGTTAGCCAAAGTGATATAGATGATTTCATAAAACTGCCCTGGGCCGTCTATCGCAACGATCCCTGCTGGGTGCCGCCCCTGATCGCCGAACAGCGCAAGATGCTGGATGTCGGAAAGAACGCCTTCTTCGAACATGCCCGGGCCGCCTATTTTCTGACCCAAAAGGACGGCAAGAACATCGGGCGCATCTCCGCCCATATCGACGACAACAGCAACCGGTTTCATAATGAAAAATGCGGCTTTTTCGGATTCTTTGAATGCCGGGATGACCAGAATGCCGCCGCGGCTCTTTTTGCCGCCGCCGGGAGATGGCTTAAAGATCAGGGCATAGATACCATCCGGGGCCCGTTCAACTTCACCACCAACGATACCGCCGGCCTGCTGATAGACGCCTTCGACTCTCCGCCGGTGATAGAGATGACCTACAACCCGTCATATTATCCCAAATTGATCGAGGGCTGCGGGCTGGAAAAGGCCATGGACATGTATGCCTACTTCTTCGACGTGGAGAAGATGGACGGCCGGCGGGTGAGGATGCTGGCCCAGAGGGTGGAGCGCCACGGCATCACCTTCCGGAGCATCGACAAAAAAAAGTTCGTCCAGGAGGTGAAGATATTCAAGGAGGTTTACAACCAGGCCTGGAGCCATAACTGGGGCTTTGTTCCCCTGACCGAACATGAGATAGACCATTATGCCGAAAATTTCAAGGACATAGTGGATGCCGATTTCGTGATCTTCGCCTTCGACGGGCAAAAGCCGGTGGGCTCGCTGTGGGCCCTGCCGGATTACAATTACGTCATCAAAAAGCTGAACGGGAAAATGGGGCCGCTGGAGATGGCCAAATTCCTGTGGCACAAAAGAAAGATCACCCATGCCAGGGTGATGACCGCCGGGGTGGTCGGTGACTACCAGCATCGGGGCATCGAGGCCGGGCTGATCAGCCGGGTGTTCGAGAACGGTCTTAAAAAGGGCTATCGGACAGGGGAGCTGTCCTGGGTGCTGGAGAACAATACTATGATGAACCGGCTGGCCGAGGCGGTGGGGGCCAGGGTTTACAAGACCTACCGGGTGTATGAGAAAAAGATCGTTTGATTGTTCCCTGTTCGGAATTTAAATTTGTAGGGGAGGGTTTGAACCCCTCTCCTACAAATAAACCAAAAGGTTATATACAAAGGCCGCCCTAATTTTGGGCGGCCTCTTTTTGATCATTCTTTGCCGGCAAAAAATGCGGATTCCATAATTCGGTGATGAAAATGGCCAGCGCGGCCAGGCCGAACCCGGCGATGACGTCTATCACATAGTGCAGTCTTAAGAATACCGTGGCCAGTATCAGCAGAATCCCCACCGGCAGCAGGAAGGCGAACAGTTTTTTATGATGGACATGGGCGTAATACAACACGATCAATGTTATGCCGGTGTGCCCGGAGGGGAAACAATCCCTTTTGTTGAACTCGTTGGCGGTCAAAAAATCCAGGATCTGGTTGCCCCAGAACAGGCCCTTGACCGGGCCGGCCTGCTGGCCGGTCAGGGTGAAGCGCGGCCCGACGGCCGGCACCAGCAGATATCCCACGTAGGAGATGAAGAAACCCAGGGTCAAAGCCAAAAAGAGATGCTCCAGCTCGTGATGTTTCTGGTCGAAGTGCAAAAAGACCGCCAGGACCACCGGCAGAAAATAGTAGCTGGAATAGGCCAGGGCCAGCACGTCCACCATCCAGGGGACGGTGAAACGCTCCAGCCAGACGGTGGGATGGACCCCGAACAGGACATAGTCTATCTTGATCAGGTAGCTGTCCAGATCGGGCCGGATATAATGGGTGATGAAGCCTAGGCTCTGGAAGATGGGCAGGATCCCGGCGTAGGGCGCCAGGTGGCGCATGGTTTTGGTCAGCTTGTTGGGCCAGCGGGTGTTGAAGAATATCACCAGGGCGTAGGCCGCCAGGGTCAGCCCGTAGATATAAAAGATCTGCGGCCAGCCGTCGAGTTTGCGCAGGAAGATCACCGTCAGTAGGGAAAGCCCCAGGATGAACCACAGGTAGAGCCATTCCACCTTCTTCAATCGGATGTTTTTCATATTGGTAATTTTAGCATAGATGTAAAATAAGTTCAATAATTGAAAACCCCTCCCCTAGCGTTCAGCTTTCGTAAGCCGTAGCCTGCTTTTTTGGATCAAGGCTCATTACGGCGAAGTAGGCCATTAGGAGAGGGATAAAGGGTGGGGTCCTTTACTCCTTCACTGCTTTGCCCCAGGATTCCTTCAGCGGCACCGTCCGGTTCAGCACCAGCTTGCCTTCCCTGGAATCCGGGTCCACGCAGAAATAGGCCAGCCGTTCCAGCTGGATGGCCTGGCCGGGCTTGACCTGGGCCAGGGCCGGTTCGCATTTGCAATCGGATATCACTTTAAGCGAATCGGGATTTAGGTTGGCGATAAAATCCTGCCCTTCGGGGGCATCGTCGGGATTCTCCTTGGTGAACAACCGGTCATACAGCCGGGCCTCGGCCGTGATGGCATGCTTGGCCGACACCCAGTGCAATGTGGCCTTGACCTTGCGGCCGTCCGGGGCGTCGCCGCCCTTGGTGGCCGGGTCATAGGTGCAGCGCAGTTCGGTGATGTTGCCTGAAGCATCCTTGATGGCCTCGGTGCAGGTGATGAAATAGGCCCAGCGCAGGCGCACCTCGCGGCCCGGCGACAAACGGTAGAATTTCTTGTGCGGCTCCTCCATGAAGTCGTCCCGCTCCAGGTACAGTTCCCGGGAGAAGGGGACCTTTCGGGTGCCGGCGGTGGGGTCCTCGGGGTTGTTGACCGCCTCCAGCTCCTCGCTTTGGCCTTCCGGGTAATTGGTGATGACCACCTTGACCGGATTGAGTATCCCCATATAACGTGGCGCTCTTTTATTAAGGTCTTCCCGAACGTAATGCTCCAGCAGGGCATAATCCACCAGGCTGTCGCGCTTGGCCACCCCAATGCGCTCGCAGAAATTTTTGATGGCCAGCGGCGAGAAGCCACGGCGGCGCATCCCGGCCAGGGTGGAGAGCCGGGGATCGTCGTAGCCGTTCACCTTGCCGTCTTTTACCATATCGATGAACTTTCGCTTGCTCATCACGGTATAGGTCATATTGAGCCGGGCGAACTCCATCTGCCGGGGGTGATAGATGCCCAGCTGGTCCAAAAACCAGTCGTACAGCGGCCGGTGATCCTCGTATTCCAGCGAACACAGCGAATGGGTGATGCCCTCGATGGAATCCTCCAGGCCGTGGGCCCAGTCGTACATGGGGTAAAGGCACCACTTGTCTCCCTGGCGGTGGTGAGGGGTGTGCAGAATGCGGTACATCACAGGGTCGCGCAGGTTCAAATTCGGGTGGGTCATGTCTATCTTGGCCCTTAAGGTCTTGGAGCCGTCGGGGAACTCCCCGGCCCTCATCCGGCGGAACAGGTCCAGGTTCTCGTCAACCGAGCGGTCCCGGTGGGGGCTGTTCCTGCCCGGCTCGGTCAGGGTTCCCCGGGTCCGGCTGACCTCCTCGGCCGCCAGGTCGCAGACGTAGGCTTTGCCTTTTTTGATCAGCTCCTCGGCCCACTGATACATCTGCTCGAAATAATCCGAGGCGAAGAACAGCCGGCCGCCGAAATCGGCCCCCAGCCATTTGACGTCCTCTATTATGGCGTCCACGAACTCCTGCTCCTCCCTGGCGGGATTGGTGTCGTCGAAGCGCAGGTTGAACAGCCCGCCAAACTCTTTGGCGATGCCGTAGTCAATCCAGATGGCCTTGGCGTGGCCGATGTGGAGGTAGGCGTTGGGCTCCGGGGGAAAGCGGGTGTGGACCGATCTGAAGCGGCCGCTCTTTAGATCCTCGGCCACGGCCTCGCGGATGAAATTGGTGGCGGCCGCGCCTTCGATGGGGGTCTTGGTGTTTTCGGTGTTGTTCATAATCAACTCTTCTTTTAAACCACTAAGACACGAAGACACAAAAGGAACAATGATTTTTGTGTTCAGGGGGCATCTTGGCGGTTCCTGTTAGCCGTTTTGTCTGTTGTTTTAAAAAGATACGCTTAAAGCCAGTTTAAATCTTCGCGGGGACAAATAAGCCTGGTCATAGGGCACACGATTGGGATTGAAGGGATCGGAAATATAGTCACTCCAAGCCTGAACGTATGTCAAATATTTCTCGTTCTGATCTATCTGCCCGTCGCGGTTAAGATCACGCCATTTGCTGTAGTATGGATTTGGAATATTTACCGGAACGCCATTCTCGTCAATAGTATATGAAATGCTGTCCGGAATTGGTGATGAAGAAAAATCTTGAACGGATATTATATTACCATCATCATTTACTAAGCCGGTGACCGAATAAAGGCCGCTGACATTCTTTCGGTTGAATAAGTTCAGTATTTCCAGATCCAACGATAAGTTGATTTTATTGAAGTTCATTTTTTTGGATATCAACAGGTCGGTATACCAATAAGAAGGAAGCAGAGAGTCATTCAAATTGCCAATAGTAATTCCTTTCAGGTCTGTCTTAGTGTAAGGAAACCCGGTTCCTAAATTATTGGTCAGCCCAATCGTGATATTTGCCAAGGGGTGGAAGTTAGCTACCTTTGGCCCGAAATTATCGCTCGAATAAAAATTGGTTACAATATTAAATTTGCCGGATTGGTTGCAATTCATAACAATATTATTGCTGTCGTTACCTTTAATGGCTGACAGGGCCTTGCTATAGCTATAATTTAATTGCCCTAAAAAGTAATCTGTTTTATAATCTGTATTCAGTTCAAAACCCTTCACGGTTCCATAGTCGCCGTAATAATAGTCTGTATAAGTAAGCCCTGTGATTGAGTCCATTTTTGAACGTGATTGAAGAATATTATTAATATTTTTATAATAAAAGATAGCGGTTATAGATGTATTATTACCAATTTGCTGCTTAATGCCTGTTTCGTAAGCCGTGGTCGTTTGGTAATCAATCAAATTGCTTACAGAGTATAAAAAGCTCGTGCAAACCTCTTGATAAAAATCCTCCCAAGAGGGTAATTTTTTATAATGGTTATATCCAAAAGTTACCAGCGTGGATGGTGTCAAGGAATAACCAGTATTGGCTCTAAAACTGGTACCATTTTTTTCCTTTTCATAGGTTATTGTTGAGTCTAGGAGCCAATTATAATATTGCTGGTTAAAAGAATCCCCTAAATCCACATGATCAAATCGCAAGCCGACCATTAAGGAAATATTTTTATATATAAAAGCATCTTGAATATAAAATGTCCGGGTTTGTGGTTCAAAATCATAATATTCCTTGAAGGGAACCGGATCCCAGGGAAGAGTATTATTTTTCTTATAAACACGATATTTCTTTAGCTCACTACCCCCGGAAAGTTTGTTGTGTTCATTGATTTGTGAGGAAACGTCAAGTTTTCCCGAGGTATAATCCGAAAACGTTTTTTCCCACGTTCTGGCCAGCCCGTAAGTGTTAAATATACCGGTAACCCCATAAGGGTTATCAACGTTTCCGGAATTGTATGCCTGACCCTCGTAAGCATCATACATGCTGTCGCCGTCGGCATCGGCATCGGAAAGAAAGGCATAATCTTCCCACCAGCTTCTATTTTTCTCTGCTATGGTATCACGTATTCCTAATTGGGTCTGGCTGTGATGCTTGCTTAGCTTGAGAGTGTAGTTGATCTTGTTGGCGATGTTGTGTGTCCATGTCGCGCCCAGCAAGTGGGATTTTTGTAGTTTTGAATAATACCCGTCCAGATTATATTTGAAGGAGGCTGTATATTGGGCTTGTTGATCCCTGGTGGCTATGCCCAAGAGGCTCAATTTTGCGTCAAGTGGCTGTATCTTGTAGCTTGCTTTTCCCGTGATGCGGTATTTATTATAATCGCTGTGCGGCAGATATTCTGCATCGCTTTCCTTCCAGCCACGCAACCAACCGTTGGCGATTCGTTCTGCCTTTTCTGCCTGCCATGCTCCATCAGAGGAATCTGCCCAATCGCCTTTCCAGTCGGTCAGGCCCATGGTATCGTCGTTGGTGGCCACATATTCGGCATGGCTGTATTGAAGGGTGTCCGCCCAAAGATAATCCTTACTGGGATCAGGGATATAAAATTTCTCCGGCATAAAACAGGGCCGAATATCGTCGCCGTTATCGGTCTCGGCCGAAAGTAAGTATGATATATTCCTATAGAACGGCAGAGCTCCGCCAAGCGCCGTTTCAAATTTATTACCATTACGGCTTGGCTCTGTGGACCATTTGCCGAAAATGTTGAATTTTCCCGTATAGTCCTTGGTTTTGAAATTAACCAAACCGCCCATTGCGTCTCCGGTTTCGGCACCCCAGCCGCCAGTAGTTACGGATAATTCTTCAATAGCCGCCAAATTGATAGGGATAGCGATCTCTCCGGTGTATTGTTCGGTTACATTGAAACCGTCTATGAAATAGGCTATCTCATCGGAACGGCTTCCCCGGAAATAAAGCGAGCCATTTCCGTTCACCACTCCGTTGGTAGCCGATAATACTGTGATGATATTGGCATTGGGCGTGGTGGCTATCTCCCCGGAATAAACAACTCTAGTGCCAGGCGCAGATGGTTTATAATTGGAGGTTACTCCATAAACGCCGCCACCTACGGGTCTTACTATAATAGTGTCGGCCGCCAATGTGTCATTGGCCGGGACGGCAATCGTAATTTCAGTACTATCTGTTTTCAATGTATCCGGAACGGGAATGGTTTCCTGGGCGCCGGCCAAAAGAGGTAAAGAAAGGATCGTGTAAAACAGGACAAACGAAAAATACCGTTTCATATTGATCCTTTTTAGCTTGGTTTAGATAATAATTTTATTCCCGATGTAATTCTTCCGATAGTCTCCTCTTTTCCCAGCACCTCCGCCAGGTCAATGGCCCCGCCGGGCGAGCTTTCCTTGCCGGATAGGGCGGTGCGTATGGGCCACAGCATCTGCCCGGTCTTCAGCCCCTTTTGTTCTATCAATTTAAAAAGCGTATCATGTATGGCCTGGTGCTCCCAGCTTCCCAACTTCTCCAGTTCGGACAGGGCCAATTTCAGCGACTCCAGCGAAACGGCCGGGTCGGTCTTCATCTTCTTGTTCACGTAAAGCGAAACATCGTATTCCGGCAGGGTGTCTATAAAATCCACAATGGCCGGTATGTCGCTCAATACTTCAGTTCTCAATTGAACCAGCTTGCTGAGTTTAAGAAGATCGATATCCGTTCTTTTAATGGCCTTCTGGTAGTAGGGCATTGCCATCTGGTTGAACTGCTCGGGGGCCAGCTTGCGGATATACTCGGCGTTCATCCACTTCAGCTTGTCGGGATCGAAGATGGCCGGAGAATTATTCAGCCCGGAGACCGAGAATATCTGCTTTAACTCATCCAGCGAGAAGATCTCCCGGTCATCCTTGGGATTCCAGCCCAGCAGGGCAATATAATTGACAATGGCCTCCTTGAGATATCCCTGGTGGTAAAAATCCTCGAAGGAGGCGTCGCCCTCCCGCTTGGAGAGCTTTTTGCCGGCGGCCTTCATGATCAGCGGCAGATGGATGTAGGCCGGGATCTCCCAGCCCATGGCCTGGTAGATCAGATTGTATTTCGGCGCTGAAGAAAGATATTCGCTGCCCCGGATGACGTGGGATATCTGCATCAGGTGGTCGTCCACCACGTTGGCGAAATTGTAGGTGGGCAGGCCATCCGATTTGAGCAGGATGCCGTCCTCCAGGGTGTCGTTCTCCACCGTCACCGAACCGTAGACCATATCCTGGAAGGTGGTCGTTCCTCCGCGGGGGATCCTCTGCCGCACCACACAGGGTTCGCCGCTGGCAGCCCGCTTTTGGGCCTCGGCCGGAGCGATCTCCCGGCAGGGGTCCTGATATTTGAAGACGGTCTCCTTGCCCCCGGCTTCTTTGCGCAAAGACTCCAATTTTTCCTTGCTGCAGAAGCAGTAGTAGGCCCCGCCCCGGGAGATCAACTTTTCGGCCCATTCCTTGTAGATGCCCTTGCGCTGGCTCTGGACATACGGTCCGAATGGTCCGCCGATATCCGGCCCCTCGTCATGTTCCAGGCCCACCAGGTTCAGGGTATTATAGATCACTTCGACCGACCCCTCCACCAGGCGCTCCTGGTCGGTGTCCTCGATCCGCAGGATGAACTGGCCGTTCCTGGCGCGGGCGATCAGGTAGGCATACAGGGCGGTCCGTAAATTGCCGATATGCATGTAGCCGGTGGGGCTGGGGGCGAAGCGGGTCCTTACTGGTATTGGCATAAAGTGGAATGAACTCTTTCTGAAATTTTGGTTTATAACTTATCAAACCGAACGATCAATGGCGGTCATTTTGTTTTTGTCATTCCTGCGGAAGCAGGAATCCACGTTTTTCAGGATTCCCGCCGGAGTTAACTTTTGGATGCCTGCCTGCGCAGGCATGACGGGAGGCGGGTATGACAATATAATAGAAATGCGCTTATATAGAGAAGGGGACCAGATCGGTTGGGTTATCTATTCCGCGATATCAGGTAATAAACATTGGCGATCACCGCCAGGTCGGCCACAAAGCCGATGGCGTCCTTCCAGAAGAACCGGGCGTTGCGCGGGATCATCACGGTATCGCCGGGCTTCAGGGCCGGAATGGCAACCTGCTTGGTGCTGTTAAGGTATTTGTCGATATTTATCTTCTGGTTGAGCCGTTTGGCTCCATCGTGGCTCGACAGCCTGACCCGGGAGAGGGCGGCATACTGGGTGGGGCCGCCGGCCCGGGACATAAGGTCCAGCACCGTCGAGCCGTCCGGCACCCGGTACATGCCGGGACTGTTGACCTCGCCCCAGACGTGCACCTCTATCAGCAGGCGCTGGCCGGCGTCCATGTAGAACTCCTCCTTTTTGAAGGAGGGGGCATCCTGGGCCATGATAAAGGATGAGCCCGGGATCGTAACCACCAGAGAAAGTATCGCTAGTTTGACCATCAGTTTCATATTTAACACCCCGCTTGAGTTTCAAATATATTTCACCGCAAAGAACCGATGCAGCCGTTATCGGATCCCTGCGGTGAATCGAAATGACCGATATCTGTATTGTTAGCCCTTGATCTTCTTCAGGCGGTCCTTGGCCTTGGCCAGGTAATCCTTGGCCTTGGCGTGTCCGGGATCGGATTTTAAAAGCTGCTGGAAGGTCTTGACTGCCTGGTCGTATTCCTCGTTCATATACTGCTTGACGCCGGTCTTGTAAAGATCGGTGATCTGGTCGGCCGAAAGTTTGGCCGAGGCGGCCGGCTTGGGCGCTGCGGCTTTGGGTTTTTCGACGGCCGCTGGCTGGAGGGCTGTTTTCCTGGTGACGGCCGGTTTGGCCGGCGGCGCGGCCGGGGCGGAGACCGCCGGGGGCTGGTATGTCCGGCGGGCGGTGGTATTATAAGCCACCGGGGCGGCAGCGATGGGCTGCAGGGCCAGTTCGTTTACGGCATCCTTGCGGTCCCTGGCGGCCACCTCTATGCTTTGCGAGCGGTACCCCTCGGCAGAGATGGACAGGCTGTACTTCCCCGGGGGCGCCTGGGTATTGTACTCCCCGGTCCGGGGATCGGAGCTGAATTCCGGCAGGTCCTTGCCCACGAAACTGAAGCTGGCCGCCACGGGCTGGCCGGTGGCGGCATCGACCACCGTGCCCTTGATGGTGCCCAGTTTGCGCTTGAGGGTCAGGTCCCATTTTTCCTTCTTGCCCGGCTCCACCTTGATCTTTCTCTCCAGCCAGCGGTAGCCGTTGGCGTAGATGTGGATCTTATAATCGCCCGGCGGCAGCTCGGTCAGGTATTTGCCGATATCATCGCTGACGGACCCCGGGAGCCCGGCCCCGGGGAAGGTGATCATGCCCTTCATGGGCACCCCGGTGTCACGGTCCTTGATCATCCCGGCGATGGCCCCGGTGATCACCCCGGAGATGGCCCGGCCGGCGCTGGCCGGAAAGTCCAGCCCCAGATTGATCTGCCAGGGGGCCGAGGCCCTGGTCAGGCCGATGTCGGCCGACAGGGATATGCCCAGGATGTCCAGCGGGACATAATGGATGCCGGGGGTGAACCGGGCCTCGGTGCGGTCATAGCCCCGGCCCGAAAGCACCAGGGAATCCGGCAGGGAATCCTTGGCCGAGCCCATCCGCAGTTCGGACGAGACCTCGGCAAAGGCGGAAAACTTCTGGCTGAAGCCGTATTCGTATCCCGCCCCGGCCGGGACCTGGGGCCGCTGGTCGCCCCGGGTCAGAAAGCCCAGGTTGGCATACAGGGTGGACTGCCTGAGGTTTATATCGCCCAATATCTTGGCCCCAAAATCCAGCTGGCCGGTCTGGGACGGTCCGTCGTCATATTTATCCTTGTCCACGGGAACCGAGATGATGGGCATTATTCCCAGATCCACCATTTGGTCGGCCAGGGCCAGGCTGTACTTGCCGGAGATGGTGATGTCGCCGGGACAGCCCAGGGTGTTGTCCAGGCCCTCGCCGCCCGGGCTGGTGATGGTCCACTGCTCGCCGTGGGCCACTCCGCTCAGCAGCAGCGACATGTTTGGCAGGGGGGCAAAGCTCAAAAGCTGGTAGCTCCAGATGTCGTTGTAGGAGTTTTCGGCCCCGGCCAGATAGGAGACCCTCTGCTGGCCGTAGCTGGAGAATGAATTCACCGTGCGATAGCCGAACATCGAGCCGGTCTTGGCCGATTGCAGATGCACCAGCCCCGGCCCGCCGATGATCGGGAACCGGGCGGCCCAGGAGAGCGCTGCCGTGAGGGCCAGCACCACGGTCAGGCGGAATAATAATTTCATAAAAAGGAACTATCCTCTAATTTTCTTCAAGCGTTCCTGGCTCTTTTTCAGATAATCCCGGGCCTTGGTATTCCCGGGGTCGGACGCCAGCAGCTTCTTGAAGGTGGCCACGGCCTTGTCGTATTCTTCGCTCATGTACTGCTTGACCCCGGTCTTATAAAGGGAGGCCACCTCCTCGGGGTTTAAGCCGGGCGCCTTGGGAGCCGGCTTTCTTTCCGGTTTGGGCTTTGCCACCACAGCCACCGGCGGCTTGGCCGGTTTCTGAACCACCGCCGGCTGGACCGGCTTGGGCTTGGGAATGGGCTGCAGGACGATATTCTGAACGGATTCTTGCTTGTCGGTCAGGCTGATGCTGGCCTGAAAAGGCTGATAGCCGTCGGCGGCCACGCGTAGGTCGTATTTCTTGGGGGCGGCCAGGGTCAAGCTGAAACCGCCGGTAGCCTGGTCGTTGTGGTATCTGTCTCCGTTCCCGTTCAGGGTGATCACGGCCGGCACCGGCCGGCCGGTGCCGGCATCGGCCACCTGGCCCTTGATGATGCCCTCCCGGGGGCTGAGGGTCAGGTCCCAGGACTGCGATTCGCCGGATTTGACCTCCAGCTTCCGGTCAACCGTCCGGAAACCGTTGGCCATCACCTTGATATTATAGGTGCCGGGATTAAGTTTTAACTGATAGCTTCCGTTGGGCTGGCTGACCACCGCCGGCATATCGGTGCCGGGGAAGCTGATCATGCCCCTGATCGGCTGGTTGGTCTGGCGGTGTTTTATCAGGCCGGCGATGGTCCCGGGCATGATGATGGATCTGATAAGTCCGGCGGCGGCCGGAAAATCCAGCCCCAGAACCAACTGCCAGGAAGGAGTGGCCCTGGTCAGCCCGATGTCGGCGGCCAGGTTTACTCCCAATAAGGGAAGCGGCACAAAACGAAGCCCCGGGGTTATCCGGGCTTCGGTGCGATCGAAGCCCCGCCCGGAAAGTATCAAGGAATCCGGCAGGGAATCTTTCTTGGAGCCGATCCGCAGTTCGGCCGAGGTTTCCATGAAGGCCGAGAAGCGGTTGTTTATTTCATAATTGACACCCAGCCCGGCCGGCACCTGGGGGCGCTGGTCGCCGCGGGTCAAGAAACCCACGTTCACCAGGATGCTCATTTTATCCCGGGCCATATCTGTCAGCAGCTTGCCGCCGAAATCCACCTGGCCGGTCTGAGACGGGGAATCCTGAAATTTCTCTTTATCCATCGGAATGGTGACCATCGGCATAAAGGCCAGATCAACCATGCCGTCATAAAGCTGGAGGCCGTATTTGGCGGCTATGGTAAAATCGCCGGGGCAGCCCAGGGTATTGTCCAGGCTGTCTCCGCCCGGGCTTTTTATGCTCCATTGCTCGGCATGGGCCAGGCCCACCACCATAAACGCCAGGTTATCCATCGGCGAATAGTTCACCAGGTTGTAGCTCCACAGGTCGTTATATGAATTATCGTCGCCCGGCAGATACGATACTTTCTGACCGCCGTAATTGGTGATGGTATTGAAGCTTCTGAAGCCAAAGCCCTGTCCGGCCTTGGCCGACTGCAGATGGATCAGGCCCGGGCCGCCCAGCAGGGGGAAACGGGCGGCCTGCGCGGCGGGCAGCGTCAGAAACAGGGATATTGTGATCAATAGATATTTTTTCATGGTCCGTCTCCAAAATAGGGGTTGAGGGGCAAATGCCCCTTTGGGTTGTATGGAAAAATTACATAAAATACTACAACCCGAGTATCATAGATTAGCACATTTAGGCAATAAATGTCAATATTGTTGACAAAATAAATTGCTTTATAATAAGAACTTGCGTTTTTTCAGGATGGTCATTAATTTCTTGATTTTAATCCGAAGTTCCAGTATCATTAAACTCTATGGACCGCCACTTTATAGATGTGATGAAATCGAACCACACCATAGCCGCCATAGCCACCGGCCCGGGGCCGGCCGCCCTGGCCATGATCAGGATCTCCGGCTCGGATTCGGCCCGGATCGGCGACGCCATTTTCACCGGGAGCCTGAAACCATCGGCGATGGAAAGCCATTTACTGCATTACGGCCACATCGTCGATGCCGGTGGAGCCCGGCTTGACGAGGCCATGCTGGTGGTTTTAAGGCCGCCGCATTCCTTCACCGCCGAGCAGATGGTGGAGATCACCTGCCACGGGGGTGGGGCGGCGGCCGGAGCGGTCCTGGAGGCGGCCCTGGCGGCCGGCGCCCGGCCGGCCCGGCCGGGGGAGTTCTCGTTGCGGGCCTTTCTCAACGGACGGATAGACCTGGCCCAGGCCGAGGCGGTGTGCGACATCATCAATGCCCGGACCGGCACCGCCGCCCGGGCCGCGCTGGAAAGGCTCTCCGGGGGTCTCTCCCGCAAGATCGCCGCCGTCAGGGAGAGCCTGCTGGATGCGGCCGCCTTGGTGGAGTCCCTGATAGACTTTCCCGAGGAGGATATTCCTCCGGCCGAATCCGGCAAATTGATAAATGATATCGACCGGGCAAGGGAGCAGATCGCCAGGGTCCTGGCCGGCAGCAAAGCCGCCATGGTATTAAAGGACGGGGCCCGGGTGGTCATCGCCGGCCGGCCCAACGTCGGCAAATCCAGCCTGTTCAACATGCTGCTTAAAGAAGAGAAGGCCATCGTCACCGAAACCCCCGGAACGACCAGAGATGTGCTGGAGGGCTGGATAGACATCGGGGGCATCCCCGTCCGCCTGTTCGATACCGCCGGCCTCAGGGATACGCTCGATGAGATCGAGTCCCATGGCATGGAACGGGCCCGGGGCAAGCTGGAGCAGGCCGACCTGGTGCTGTTGGTGCTGGACGGGACCGGGCCGATGGACCAGGAGGATGAAAAGCTTTTATCCCAAACCGAAAAATATGCCCGTTTGATCCTGGTGAACAAATGCGACCTGTCGCAATCTCTGGTGAACGGCACTGGCGGATCGTGGCTGAAGATATCGGCCGTCACCGAAGAAGGTTTGCCGGAACTGGAGTCTTCCATTGTGGCCCGGCTTACCGACGGACAGGGCATCGAGCCCGGGGCCGCCTCGGCCGCCAATGCCCGGCAGGCGCAGCTGATGGGGGAATGCCTGAAGCACCTGGAAGTCGCCAGAAATGGCCTACAGCAGAAGCTGTCTTACGATCTTTTGGCCAGCGATCTCAAGGCCGCCATCGATGCTTTGGGCCAGATAACCGGCCAGACCATAGGCGATGATATTCTGGACAGGATCTTCGAAAAATTCTGCATAGGCAAGTGACAATAGTTATTCGTTAATGGTTGATAGGGATATTTTTGCGAAATAAAAAGCAACATAATTAAAGGAGGAAAGCAATGAAACGCCTGGCACGTTCACTGATCTTAGCCATCATGGCCGCTCCCTCACTGTTGCTGGCCGAGCCATGGCAGGCCACCCTGGACGCCAACCTGCTGGCCACCCAGAACGCCTACAGCAACAGCTGGACCGGCGGGGAGGCCGGGGCCCTGTCCTGGGCCACCAACTGGAATTTTGTGGGGCAGAGACAGTTCAACGCCAGATGGCACAGCAAGAACACCATCAAGCTGGCCTTCGGACAGACCCACAGCCAGGAGCAGGAGAGCAAGCGCTGGATGAAGCCGGTCAAATCCACCGACCTGATCGATTTCGAATCTATGTGGCGGATGACCCTGGGGCTGTTCGTTGACCCCTTCGCCGCGGTCCGGCTGGAGTCGCAGTTCCTGGACGCCAGCCAGCCCGATAATATCCGTTACGGCAACCCCCTGAAATTCACCGAGAGTTTGGGCGCGGCCAAATCCCTCTTCAAGGAGAAGGACCGCGAACTGACCTTCCGGCTGGGCGCGGCCCTCCACCAGGAGGCCAACCGGGGGGTGATCATTGATCTGGCCGGAACCAAACAGGATTTTTCCAGCAACAACGGCGGCGCCGAGTTCGTGGCCGACTACAAGACCCCGGTGGGTTCCGACAAGATATCCTTTGCCAGCAAGATGACGGTCTACAAGGCGGTGTTCAGTTCCCAGAAGGATGAATTGGCCGGGCTGCCCGGCCAGGATTACTGGAAACAGCCGGACGTCGGCTGGGAGAACACCCTGGTGGCCAATATCAGCAAATACCTGATGGTCAACCTTTACCTGCAGATGCTGTACGACAAGGAGGTGGACCTGCGGACCCGGTTCAAGCAGACCCTGTCGCTGGGATTGACCTATTCCATCAAATAATTTTTTAAAAGGATAAAGACCATGTTCAAAGAATTCAAAGAATTCGCCCTGCGGGGCAACGTGCTGGACCTGGCGGTGGCGGTGATCATCGGCGGGGCCTTCGGCAAGATCGTGTCCTCCATGGTCAACGACATCATCATGCCCCCCATCGGGCGGCTGATGGGCAAGATGGATTTCAGCCAGCTGGTGATACCGTTGGCCAGGCCGCAGGGCATGGAATTCACCAAGATCACCCTAAAATCCGCCACCGAAGCCAATATTGCGGTCATCAAGATCGGCCTGTTCATCAACAATGTGATCGATTTTGCCATCGTGGCCTTGGTGATATTCCTGGTGATCCGGCTGGTCAACAAGCTCAAGAAGCAGCCGGTCCCGGTTCCGGCCCAGCCCACCACCAAGGAGTGCCCGTTCTGCTTCTCGGCCATAGCCCTCAAGGCGGTGCGCTGCCCCAACTGCACCTCGGAGATCAAGCTTCCGGCGTAGAACGATGGTATCATTGAATATACCGAAGCATAAACCGCTTTAGGAGATTATGCCTTTTACCGCCGCCCATCCCGCCATGATCCTGCCCATCAAGGCCAGATGGCCGAAATATTTCAGCCTGACCGCTTTGGTGGTGGGCAGCATGGCCCCGGATTTCGAGTTCTTCATCCGCTTCTATCCGCTGCGGGGGCCGGGCCATACCCTGCTGGGATCGCTGTATTTCAACCTGCCGCTGGTATTCCTGACGGCGCTGTTGTTCCATTATGTGGTGAAAAAACCCCTGATATATTGCCTGCCGGGATCCCTGGGCAGCCGTTTTTATGCGATGGCCGGGGACAGATGGTCCATCGCCACCCCCAGGAATTTTCTGGTCTTCACCTATTCAGCCCTAGCCGGCATGCTGACCCATTTCTTTCTGGACGCCTTCACCCACCCTTTGCAGATGTTCAGGGATCTGGCGCCGGTTTTGATGAGCCACCTTTTCACCATTCGTTTTTACGGTGCGGAATATAAAGTGCCGGCCCATAATGCCATTCATCTGGCGGTGACGGCCATCGGCCTGGGGGTGATCCTTTATTACATCATGAAATTGAAACCGGCCGCGGCCGGAGAGAAAAGAAGGATCGGACAGCTTTTCAAGTGGGCCTATTGGGGCTTTGGCCTGGCCCTGGCGGTAGCCATCACGGTCCTGCGCACCATTCAGATCAGGGGCCGCCCGGGGATCGGGTTTTTCGAGCACTACGGGGTCACCTTCCTGAGCGGTTTGATACTGGGATTCCTGGCGGTATCCCTGGTTTACAGGGCTTTCCGGGAATTTCGATAGCCCGGATCAGGGGCCACGGCCTGAAGCGAAAGCAAGCCAAATTTCGGCTTGCTTTTTGCGCTTTAAATATGATAGCCTATGATGTCTGGAACTGTTTCATGATAAAGGAGCCCCATGGATGATAACAAGGTCAAGGAATTGCTGGGTGAGCTGGAGGCTTCTCTGGTAAACTCGCCCCACCTGGCGGTGATGATACTTGACAAGGACATGCAGATCGTCTGGCATAACAAGCGTTTCGGGGATGAATTCGGAGAGTCCGGAGAGGTCGTCGGGAAGAGGTGTTTTGACATCACCGCCGCCGGAAAGCCCCATGCCGGATGTCCTTTGAAGGTCTCCCAGAAGGAGGGCAGGAACACCAAGGGGTATTTTGACATGGGTGACAAATTATTCTTCTTTCTGACCATTCCGCTAAAGGATGGCTATGCTGCCAAGGTGCATACCTATCTTCCCAAGGATGGGCAGGGGAAGATAGAGGAGATCTGACCATGAACCCGGTTCTGGCGTCTATCTTGAGAATTGCTCTGGTATTGGTCTTTTTCCTGTGTTTGGGGTTGGTGCTTTTTTACCTATACCAGGACAAAATGATCTTTTATCCCCAGAAGATCAGCCAGGCCGAGGTCGAAGGCATAAGCAAGAACTTCAAAAATGTTGAAGAAATAAGCCTGAAGGCAAAAGACGGGGTGGTTCTCAAAGGATGGTTTGTTAAAGACAGTACTGACGGCAGATCAAAAATACTGTTCTATTTCGGCGGCAACGCCGAGGAGGTTTCGTATCTGATAGAAAAAGCCCCGGAGTTCAAGGGCTGGTCTCTGGTTCTTTTAAACTACCGGGGATACGGCCAGAGCGGGGGCAAGGTGAGCGAAAGATCGCTTTATAGCGATGCGCTAGAGATATATGATCATTTTATCAACCGGAAGGATATAAAAGACCCCAAGATCGCGGTCATGGGCCGGAGCATCGGCACCGGTGTGGCCACCTATCTGGCCAGCAAAAGAAAGGCCGATGCCGTGGTTTTGGTATCTCCATACACCAGCCTTAAAGATGTGGCAAAGGCGCATTATCCGTTTTTGCCAGTGGGATTGATACTAAAATATAAGTTCGATTCTATAAAGCGGGCTCCGGAGATCAAAGCATCGGGGCTGATCTTGGTGGCCACGGAGGACAGGACCATCCCGCCCCGGCAATCATACCAGCTGGCAGAAAAATGGGGCGGGAAGGTTAAGATAAAGGAATTTGCCGGGGCAGACCACAACTCGCTCAGCGGAGACAGCGGGTATTGGGCGGCCATAACAGCGTTCTTGGACGGAATATAACTTTTATATAAGACAAGAATGAGAACCAAGCCAAACATAATAATCCGTCTGGCTAGGAAAACCAACCTTAACGACTGGCTATTCATGCGCCGGGCGTTGTGGCCCGATTGTCCGCCCAAAAAACACCGGGAGGAGATGGCCCAGATCCTGGCCGACGGGAAGGACCAGCCGGCCTGGGTGGCCGAATCCCTTTCCGGGGAAATCATCGGCTTTCTGGAGGTCTCGGTCCGCAACTACGCCGACGGGGTCGGCCGGCAGGATGTCGGCTATCTCGAGGGCTGGTATGTAAAACCCAAGTACCGCAAGCAGGGGGTGGGCCGGGCGCTGGTCAAAACCGCCGAGGAATGGGCTGTCCGCAGTGGTTTTTCGCATATGGGTTCTGATACCTGGGTCGGAAATAGGGGCAGCTACAGAGCCCACCGGGCCATGGGTTACCAGGATGTCGGCCGGGACGTGCATTTTGTTAAAAAATTAAATATCAAAAATAAAAGATAAAATCTTTTATTAAGGAGGACCCATGTTCGAAGGAAAGAAGGTCCGTTTAAGGGCCTATCGAAAAGAGGATATCCCGCAGGCCCTGGAATACATCAACGATCCCGAAGTGAAAAAGAACCTGGTGATAGGGATTCCCTTCCCCCTGAAACTGGAGGACGAGGAGAAGTTCTTCAATGACATGAGCGCGTTCAAGGATGCGTATTCGTTTGCCATAGAGACCTTGGACGGCTCGAAATACATCGGCGGCTGCGGGACAAACAAGGTCGATTGGAAGAACCGCTACGCCATGGTGGGCATATTCATCGGCGACGAGCAATACCGGGGCAAGGGGTACGGCAGCGATGCCATGAGGGTTTTATTGCGCTTCATCTTCGACGAGATGAACCTGGACAAGGTCAAGCTGGAGGTGTTCTCCTTCAACCAGCGGGCTATCAAAAGCTATGTTAAATGCGGCTTCCGCCAGGAAGGGGTGCTGCGGCAGGAGATATTCCGGGAGGGGAAATACCACGATGTGATCATGATGGGCATCCTGCGGTCGGAATGGGAGAAGCTGAACAGTTAGTTTGGTGGATGGATTGATAATAGACATTAGGAACATTACGGCCAAAGATCTGCCAACGGTCGGCAACAAGGCGGCCAACCTGGCCCGGCTGATGTCTTCGGGATTCAGCGTTCCCGACGGGTTTTGCCTAAGCGCCGAGGCTTATTGGCAGGCCCTGGTTCAGGGACATAGAGGCAAAGAGCTGGGGGATCTTTTAAGGAACATCGATCCGGGCCATGCGGAGAGGGTCCGGGACATTGCCCATGCCATATCCGAATTGTTTGACAAGGTATCCATCCCCGATGAAATGGCCGGGAAGATCAAAAATAAATACCGGTCTGGTTTCACCGATAACGATCTGGCCGCGGTGCGCTCGTCGGCCACCGCCGAGGACCTGCCCGGCCTCTCCTTTGCCGGACAATATGACAGCTTCCTCAACCTCAGGGGAGCCGACGATATCTTGCCGGCAATAAAAAAAGTCTGGGCTTCCCTGTGGTCGGAGAGGGCCATTGTCTACCGGGAAAAGAACGGCATCAGACAGGACGATCTCGCGATGGCGGTGATCATCCAGCGGATGGTGCCGGCGGATGTCTCGGGCGTGGCGTTCACCGCCCATCCCGTCTCGGGCGACCGGGGATCCATTCTTATCAATGCCGTCCGCGGCCTGGGGGAAGAACTGGTGTCGGGGAAGACCAAACCCGATCAATACCAGATCATAAAGGGTTCTTTCCAGATCGAAAAGGACCTGTCTGGTAACGAGCCACTGTTGTCGGACGGCAGGATAAAGGAATTGACAGGCATTGCCCTGAAGATAGAAAAGCTGTTCGGCTGTCCCCAGGATATCGAATGGGCTTTTAATAAAGATAAATTTTATATCCTGCAATCGCGGAATATCACGGCAGCAGAAAACAACCAACCGCCCTTCCCGGTCATCTGGGGAAATACCGCCACCCGGGAGATCCTGAAAAACACGCCGGTCTACTGGTCCAACTGGAACACCCGGGAGAACATGCCCTATCCGTTGAAGCCGCTCAGCTGGTCGTTCTTCAACGATTTTCTGGTCCCGGCCATCAACCGGGCCATCTGGGGAGTGGCCCCGGGATCACCGATCTATCATTACAGCCACATCATCGACCTGGTGAACGGGCGCACCTATTGGAACATGAACCTGCTCTACGGACATCCGTTATTTCGCAGGATCATGCGGCCCATCATGGGGCGGATAGACCATGAGGCCACGGTCTTTTTCGAAAAGGCCTACCATAACGGGGATCTGCGGCCGGCGGCACTGCCGATAAACCCTTGGCAGAAGATGATCGTCGCAGCCACCGCCCTGAAGTGCTATCTGGGATTTCCCTGGTTCATGAGCCTGAAGCAGATCTACCGGCAATGCGACGAATACTGGGTTTTGGCCGACCAGTATGATGCCACCCCCCTGGAGGGGAAATCCAGCCGGGACCTGCTGGAGGAGGCCCGGCTGTTCGGGTTCGTCACCGCCCGGTATGCCTTTCCCCTGCTGTTCATCGCCAGCAAGGCGGTCATGGCGTTTGATGTCATCAAGCGATTGACCGGCGAGTGGCCCGGCTTCAGATACGAGGATCTGATGCTCGGCATCAAGGGGAACAAGACCACCGAGGCGGCCCTGGAGCTTTTCAAGCTTTCGCGGATGCCGGAAACCGTCAGGGGAATATTCGAACGATCGGATGTTTCCCGGTGTGAAGAGTTTGAAACCGCCTTGGCAAAATATCCGGAGGGCCAGGACTATCTTGCCAGGGTCAACAAATTTCTTGATGCCTACGGCCACCGGGGGATGAAGGACCTGGACATGGGCTATCCCAGCTGGGGCGAGGATCGCAGTTATGTTTACCAGATGATAAAGAGCTATCTGCAATTCGGCCCGGGCGATATCGATCCGATAAAGCAATTCGAGCAGTCGGTGGCCAGGCGCCGGCAACTGATAAAAACCGCCAAAGAACGCCTGTCTAAAAATCCAGGGGACAGAATATTACCCGTCCGGCGCTGGCTGTTTCAGAAGATGGCGGATGTCATCCACGACTGCCTGCCCCTGCGGGAGAACGAGAAATTCTACGGCATCCGGTGCTTTCCCGGCAGCCGCCGGATAGTGTTGGAGATAGGCCGCCGCTATTGTGAAAAAGGTTTACTGGATGACCGGCAGGACATCTTCTATCTGACGGTGGGGGAGATAATGGATATCGAGAGCGGGAGATTTCCCGAAACCGGAAATATCAAGCAGTTCCTTCAAAAAAGAAAGGACGATTGGCAAAGCCAGGTGGATTCCGATCCGCCGTTCATCCTCCGCAGCGACGGTCGGCAGTGGCGGAACACCAACCAGAAGCCTCAGGAAGGAAATGTCCTGCGCGGGGTGGGGGCCTCTTCCGGCCGGGCCACCGGCCGGGCCCGGATCATCCGGGACCCTTCGCAGGCCCGCCTTTTCAACAAGGGCGAGATCCTGGTGGCGCCCTATACCGAGCCGGGCTGGGCCCCGCTGTTCCTTATGGCCAAAGCCCTGGTGATGGAGGTGGGCGGGGCGCTGTGCCACGGGGCCATCGTGGCCCGGGAATACGGCATTCCGGCGGTGGTGGGTGTGAACCGGGCCACCTCGGAGATAAAGGACGGGGACCAGATCACGGTGGACGGGAGCAGCGGGGAAGTGATAATAAATAAATGAAAAGTTAAAAATAAAACATAAAAAACAAGGATTCGCCATGCCAAAGAAAAACTATGGACTGACATTATTGGGTAAAAAGGTCACCAGGCCCGGCGGCAAGTTGGAGGCCTTTCCCAACAAGTATCCCAAAAGGGACTACCAGGTGGTGCTGGAATCGGCCGAGTTCACCGCGGTCTGCCCCATCACCGGGCAGCCGGATTTCGGGACCATCACCATCAACTACGTGCCGGACAGGCTGATCATCGAATCCAAATCCTTAAAACTTTACCTGTGGTCCTTCCGCAACCAGGGCATCTTTCACGAGGAGGCGGTCAATAAAATATTGGATGATATCGTCAAGATCGCCAAGCCCCGCCGCTGCAAGGTGACCGGGTTCTTCAATGCCCGGGGGGGTATTGCTATTAACGTAAGCGCCAGCTATAATTGCGAGGAGAAGTAATCATTTTGGCTGAGAACTGACCGTCACCCTGAGAAGTCAATATTGGTTGGCAAGCCGAATGGGTGACTTGGTCATCCCTCAACCGGTGTTGCTTCGTTGTGTCCTCGGGATGACAGCATGGATCGTTTAGTTTGCATGGCAATGCGGTCCTCTCGCGATGACCGGACCACTGTCACCCCGAGAAGGCAATCTTGGTTGACAAACTGAATGGGTGACATGGCCATCCCTCAACCGGCATTGTTTCGTTGTGCCCTCGGGATGACAATAAATTAGAAGATAGCAATCATATCAACCATAAGGAGACAGCATGTATTACGTGTCCGCCGTCCAGCATTTTTCCGCGGCCCACAGCTTGCGGGGCTACCAGGGCAAGTGCGAGAACCTGCACGGCCACAACTACAAGGTGGAGGTGGAGCTTAAAGGGCTGGAGCTGACCAAGAACGGCATGGTGGTGGATTTCACCGATCTGCGGGCGGCCCTGGACAAGGTCCTGGCCCGGATGGACCACAAACATCTCAACGAGATCAAGCCGTTCGACAGGATCAACCCCACCGCCGAGAACATTGCCAAGCTGGTCTACGAGGAGATGCTGCTGAAATTCAGCGCCAAAAAGATCAAGGTCAGCCAGGTGGTGGTGTGGGAAAGCGAAGGATGCAAGGCCACCTATGGGCCTAAATAAAAAAGCCGTGATCCTGCTGTCCGGCGGGCTGGATTCGGCCACCGTCCTGTTCTGGGCCATAAAGAAAGGCTATCATCCGCAGGCCCTGATATTCGACTACGGCCAGCGGCACAGCCGCGAGGTGGCATCGGCCAGGGCGTTGTGCAAAAAGACCGGCGTGCCCTTTCGGGTCATTTCCATAAAACTGCCCTGGCAGGGCAGCAGCCTGCTGGATAAAAAAACCACACTGCCCAGGGCCGGAAGCGTGAAGAATATCGGATTAAAGATCCCCTCCACCTATGTGCCGGGACGCAACACCCTGTTCCTCAGCTACGGGCTTTCATTTGCTGAAGCTACTGGGGCCGGAGCGGTGATGATCGGGGCCAACGCCCTGGATTATTCGGGCTACCCCGACTGCCGGCCGGATTTTATTGAGGCCATGTCAAAGGTCTTTAAACTGGGCACCAAGGCCGGACGGCAGGGAAGACCGATAAAGATAGTTGCACCGCTTCTTAAACTGACCAAATCCCAAATAATAAAATTGGGAATCAATCTAGGCGTGCCGTATGAGCTGACCTGGTCCTGCTACCGGGGCGGCAAGAGGCCCTGCGGGACCTGCGATTCCTGCCTTTTGAGGAACAAGGGGTTCGATGAGGCGGGGGTCGAAGATCCGGCGCTAAACTAACCGCGGAGACGCGAAGAACGCAAAGATTTATTTTAGAGCCGTCTGGCGGCCAATTGGTTTATCAAACAATAAAAGAGAACCCTTTTAAAAAGTGTAACATGCATTATTTCTTCACTATTTTAATAATAACCATTTTCCAAGTATCTGCGCTTGCTCAGGATTCCATCCTGATCAAGCTTCAGCAGAATATGGATCGGCAGGAGGCGGAGCAGAAGGAACTGGTCTACAGCTATAACACCATCAGTTACGTTCATAAACTGGACAAGCACGGAGTCGTCAAAAAGACCGATACTACCAAGACCTGGCATAAATTCAAGGGCGATTCCCTGCAGGAATATACCCTGCTGTATTCATCCAATAAAAAAGAAGAAAAGAGCGAGGGGATGAAAAGGCGCAGCGAAAAGGTCAAACTGCCAAAGTTAAACGACCCGGCCTACAATTTCCGGGTGGACCCAACATCGGGGAAGGTTGCCTTCAACCCCAAAAAGCCCAAGAAAGGCGATGTGGCCGGTGAATTGCTGTACGATCCTCAGGACCTGACCTGTAAACAGATAAATGCCACCATGCCCAAATTGAAGTGGCCGGTTAAAGAGCTCGAAATGGAGATGAGGTTCATCCAGATCAAAGAATTCCTGTTCCCTTCGGAATTCCGGGTGCAGGTCGGCTGGAATGCGCTGATCAACCGGGGAAGGATAAGGGTGGTGAGTCAAAATTCGGATTTCAAGATATACCAGTAATGGAATTCTTCGCAAGTTTGGTCAATTCAATTGTCATTCCGGGCTTGACCCGGAATCCAGCCGATCTTTGCCTTTCTGGTTTTCTGCCGGAGCCTATGCCGAATGCAATGTAGTGCCGGAATGATATTCTTTAATCACACAAAATAGGTTAAGAATGATTGGTCGCACTGGAGCAGCTGGATTAAATTACCGTTAGCCGTTCTTTTCTCAATCGGGAGAAAAGAACCAAAAGACCTCGCGGGGTGCGCTGCCACACCCCGCACCCCGGCTATCCGCCTACCTTTCCACTACGACGGACAAGCCGGCGGATCAGGATTCCGATCATATAGCCAACGATTATTGAAGCATCCTTGTGGTCAGTAGTTATCATTTTTAAGATCCAATGAAACCCACCGCCAAAATAACCGAAATATTCCATTCCCTGCAGGGCGAGGGCATCTATCTGGGCGACCCCACCACCTTCGTGCGCCTGGCCGGCTGCAACCTGGATTGTTCTTACTGTGATACGCCGCAGGCCAAGGACGACGGCAAAGCCACCGAGATGAATGTCTCGGAGGTCTTGGCTAAAATAAGCGCCGTCACCCAGCCGGGTCAGTTCGTCTCCTTCACCGGCGGGGAACCGCTGCTGCAGTCGGGATCCCTTTCCGCCATAATTCCCGTTCTAAAAGAGAAAAAGTTTATAACCTATCTGGAGACCAACGGCACTCTGCCCCGGGAATTAGCACCCCTTATCTCCGGGATCGAGGTGATCTCCATGGACATCAAGCCGCCCTCGGCCTGCGGGGAAGACCTTTGGGATGTTCAGAGGGAATTTTTGACTATCGCCAAAGAGAAGGCCTTTGTCAAAATGGTGGTCTGCGACAATACGGTTCCAGGCGAAGTCGAGCGGGCCGCCAAGATGATAGCCGATATTGACAAAAAGATCATTTTTATCCTCCAGCCGGCCGAAGGCAGGTCCGCCCCGGACATACAGGCGGTGCGCAGATACCAGGGCCTGGCCGGTCAGTTTTTAACCCAGGTCAGCATAATCCGACAGATGCACAAGATCTGGCAGATAAGATGAGACTTCTATAAAAATGTTCTTTACCACGCTTGCGCGCCACCTCTTTCGTCGGCGTAAACTCCGCGCTACAGCGTGCAGGCACGGAAACACTGAATTTTGGAATAATAATTCCGGAGAAGATCGTTTTTAAGGCTCTTTCTTTGGTATTTTCATTAGTTCCGTGTTTCAGTGGTTGGTTTCGTAAAAGGTCTCAAAATAATTTAAGAAGAATTTTCACCCCTAACGGAACGCTTAAAAAGGGCTTGACTTTTTGCCGTCTTTGTGAAATAATTCACAAATTATGGCCTTACATTAAAGGGCCCTTTTGTCATTGGCCCTCTTTTTGTTAAGCCCGTTCAGCACAATGCTAAAAACAATATAAACCGGATCATATCATATGTCGCAAAACAAGAACTATTCACTTGCCAGATCCAAGGTGCCGGAGCTGCTGGCGCGCCTGATAAAGAAGGGCGACGAGGTCTGGGGGCCGATGGCCGGCGAGAACGGAGACGATTTTTTTGGCCGGCTGACTTCCGAGAAGGAACTGGCCGGGGATTACGTCAACGGCTATCTGGGCGCCAAGCGGTTCGTGTTTCCCCAGATCGAGGAGATGTTCCGCTATAAAAAGAACAAATCCGGACTGGAATTGTCCGAGCCGGAAGCCATGCCGCGGGCGGTGATCTGGGGCATACGCTCCTGCGACATGTCGGCGGTCAACTATTTCGACAGCTTCTTCGGCCAGGGCGCCAAATCCGGCCCGGACTGGAAATCGGGCGATCCCCTGCCGGATCCGCTTTATGAGGCCCGCCGGAACCGGGCGGTGTTCATCACCATCGGCTGCAATGTGGCCGGGCCCAAGTGTTTCTGCGTCTGTACCGACAGCGGCCCGTTCCTGGCCCAGGGCTTTGACATTCAGCTTACCGACCTGGGCGACCGCTACTTTGCCGAGGTGGGCAGCCCCAAGGGCGAGGAGTTCATCAAGGAATTCAAGGAATATTTCACCCCGGCCCAGGACGGCGACCAGCATGCCCGGCGCAACCTGGAGAACCAGGCCGAAAAGACCTTCCAGCAGCCCATCAGCTTCTTTGCCAAGGCCATGCGCCGGATGGACCAGGGGCATCTCAAGCCGGAGTTCTGGCAGAAGGTGGCCGATTACTGCATCGGCTGCGGGGGCTGCATCTACGTCTGCCCCATGTGCTCCTGCTTCGACGTGGACGACCGGGTGGAGTCAGAAAACGAAGGGATGCGGTATCGCAGCTGGGACACCTGCGATTTCGCCGGGTTCACCCGCGAGGTTTCGGGCCACAATCCCCGGGCCACCCGGGCCGACCGGAGAAAACGCTGGTTCTACCACAAGGTGTCCATGGACTACCTGGAGAAGAACCCGGTGATCGGATGCGTGGGCTGCGGCCGCTGCGTGATCGCCTGCCCCGGCGGGGTGGATATGCCGACGGTGATCCGCTGGATGAGAAAAACGGAATAGATCGCCCCACGAAACACACTAAACTGCACGAAAATTTATCTTGCATCATGAAACCCGGAATAATATATAAAGAGGAAAGTTATCAGATCGTAGGTGCTTGTTTTGAGGTATATAAAACCATGGGGAACGGATTTTTGGAACCGGTTTATCAAGAGTGCTTGGAGATAGAATTTACTCGACAAAAAATCCCATTTGTAGTCCAAAAGGAACTTTTATTAAGTTATCGCAACCAGGTGCTGAAGCAAAAATATAAACCTTATTTCATCTGTTACGATAAAATCGTTGTTGAAATCAAAGCTGTGGATAAAATTGCTGATGAACACCGAGCGCAAATATTGAATTACCTGAATGCCACAGGTTATAAACTTGGTTTGCTGATAAATTTCGGGCATTACCCCAAGATTGAAAACGAGAGATTCGTGTTATAACCAATTTCCACTTAACCAGAAAAATTTCGGGTTTTTCGTGTGTTTCGTGGGCAAAAATAAAGCAAGAGTATTATGAATCCCAATATCTACCTACCGTACATTTCGGAGATCACCGACATCAAGCAGGAGACGCCGGACACCCGCACCTATGATGTCAAAATAAAGAAGAAGGACGAGGCCAGGCTGTTCGTCTCCCGGCCGGGGCAGTTCGTGGAGGCCTCGGTGTTCGGGGCCGGAGAGGCGCCCTTCGGGCTGACCACCTCACCCCACGAGCCGGGGGTGATGACCTTCACGGTGCGGGCCTGCGGCAGGGTCACCAATGCCCTGGCCGAATTGAAGAAGGGCGACGAGATCGGCATCAAGGGGCCGCTGGGCAACAGCTTTCTGGACAAGATAGACTCCAGGGGCAAGGACGTGCTGGTGATCGGGGGCGGCATAGGCCTTCCGCCGCTGCGCTCCATGATAGATCATATATTCAACCACCGCTTGGATTATCGCGATTTTACCATACTCTACGGAGCCCGGACCCCGGCCGACCGGGTCTATAAATATCAGCTAAGCGACTGGGAAAAGAAGACCGACCTGAAGCTGATCCAGACGGTGGACGTGGCCGACAAGGAATGGACCGGAAACGTGGGAGTGGTCACCACCCTGTTCCCCAAATTGAAATTGGATATCCCCAACACCGTGGTCTACACCTGCGGGCCGCCCATCATGATCAAGTTCGTGATCATCGAACTTTTAAAGCTGGGCCTGCCGGAGAAACAGATCGTCTCCACCCTGGAGCGCTACATGAAGTGCGGGGTGGGCAAGTGCGGCCACTGCTGCATCGGGAACAAGTATGTCTGCACCGAGGGGCCGGTGTTCGACTACACCGAGATCAAGGGGCTGGCCGAGGAGGCATTTTAACGATCGGGATCACGATGGGCAATACAATAGCGATACGATAGAGATGCAATGGTGATCTCAACGTATAACCATGGTATAATTTATCGAGGCAGCCATGCCGGACCTGTTTGAATATCTTGGTTCTTTGAATAGCGACTCGCTGATGGTCGGGGTGGGAAATGTTCTGCGGGGCGACGACGGGTTCGGCCCGGAGCTGGTCAAGAACCTTTCCGGTAAGACAGAGATCAATCTGCTGGACGGAGGGGAGACCCCGGAGGACCTTCTGGATCAGATCGTCCAAACGGCCCCGGCCAGATTGGTGATAGCCGATGCGGTGGCTCTGGGCGGGATGCCGGGCGATGCGGCTTTACTGGAATCGGACCAGCTGGGCAAGCGGATAGCGGTCTCCACCCACAACCTGTCGCTGCTGATGTTCATCAAGTATTTGAAGGAAAAACTGCCGGAGTTGGACATCAAGATACTGGGGGTTCAGCCCAGGAATATCGATTTCGGCAAGGGATTGAGCACCGAGGTCAGAAAGACCATAGATAATCTGGCGGGGATAATTGCGGGACGTTAGGATATTTTCACGCCAAGACACAGAGGCACTAAGGTTAATAAGAATTTCTTGGTCATCCTGAAGGCGGCATCAAGTTTTACAATTGAAGGATGAATTATCGTCACCCGTTCGGCCTGTCGGGCGGACAGATTTCTCAGGGTGACAAAGAGATTCTTCGGCTTGTTGGGCAGGGAGTCGGACTCAGAATGACGATCAAAAATATAAACCCATACTATTATAGAAGATTATGTTAGGTTCCATACTTATCGTAATGCTGATACTGCCCTTTCTAGGGGCGTTGATAACCCAGTGGCTGCCGGAAAAGAAGCAGGATATCTTTGCCGCGGTGGTGGCCTCGCTGGTGACCATCCTTTCCCTGCTGGTGGTGCTGCTGGCCTACGGCCAAAGATTCTCCCTGCCGCTGATCAACTGGCCATGGCTGCCGGATGTTCCCGGGATCATGGGAGTTTTCATGGATCCGCTGTCCATGGTGCTGCTGCTGGTGACCACCATCATCGGGTTGCTGGTCACCTTCTACTCCCGGGACTACCTGTCGCCGGAGAACAAGTTCCACCCGGTCAAGGACGGCAAGCGGCGCTTCTACCTGTGGCACCTGCTGTTCCTGGGGGCCATGGTCGGGGTCTCGGTGTCGGCCAATTTTCTTCAGCTGTTCATCTTTTGGGAGCTGACCACCATCTGCTCCTGGGCCCTGATCTCCTATTACCACAACAAGGAATCGCTGGACGCCGGATTCGAGGCCCTGATCAAGACCTTCTTCGGCGGGATCTTCTTCCTGATCGCCCTGATCGTGCTGTTCGTCAACACCGGCAGTTTCGGCTTCGACGCCATCAATCTGCTGACCCCCCAGATGAAGACGGTGATCTTCATCCTGTTCCTGATAGCGGCCTGGGCCAAGTCCAGCCAGATAGTATTCTTCGCCTGGCTGCCCAACGCCATGGCGGCCCCCACCCCTGTTTCCTGCTACCTGCACGCCGCGGCCATGGTCAAGGCCGGGGTCTATCTGATGGCTCGGGTGACCATCTCCACCGTGGGCTTCTCCTACGGGCTGGGCCTGCTGGTGGCGGTGTTCGCGGTGATGACCATGCTGGCCTCGTTGTTCCTGTTCTTCTTCCAGACCGACATCAAGAAATTCCTGGCCTATTCCACCATCGCCCACCTGGGGTACATCTTCCTGGGCCTCGGCCTGGGGGTGATGGGCTCGCACTACGGCTATCAGGGGGCCATCCTGCACATCATCTGCCACGCGCCGGCCAAGGCCCTGCTGTTCATCTGCGTGGGGGCCATCGCCTACGCCACCGGCACCCGCAACATGGACGAGCTGGGCGGCCTGACCAAGGCCATGCCCCTGACCTCCATCGCCTTCATCATCGGGACCCTGGGGGTCACCGGGATCGCCCCGCTGTCCTGCTACTGGTCCAAGCTCTTTTTGATGGAGGGCGTCATCGAGATCGGCGGCAAGACGGCGGTGTTTCTGATCATCCCCTTCGTGGCCGAGATCATCATCGCCTTCGCCTGGTATTTCTTCGTGGCCCACAAGGTGTTCTTCGGAGAACCTTCGGTCAAGGTGAACGAGGCTATAAATATTCCCATGAACTCCAAGGTCATCCTGATCGTGCTGATGATCCTGACCGTGATCGCCCCGCTGGTGGGCCTGCCGCTTATCAAGCTGATAAGGTAGACCCCTCCCTAACCCTCCCCCAATGGGAGAGGGGAAAGGATCAAAAGGATAAAGGAATTCAAAAAAGCAATATATTGAAGCGATAAAAGAACGTAAGTTATGAATCTTCAAACCGTCATTCTGTTCTCCATGGCGACGCTGTTCCTGGGCGCTGCCGTAACCCTGCTGATGCCGTATTCCCGGCGGACCATCGGCTGGATATCGTTATTCTTCCAGACCGTGGCCTCGCTGGGTTTTCTCTACACGGCCCTGCAGGTGCTGGCCAGCGGGACCTTCAACTTAGACAAGCCGGTGTTCCAGGTGGCCGGCCTGGGGGCTTCGTTCCTGCTGAAGGTGGACGTGCTGTCGGCCATCTTCCTGCTGGTGATCACCGTGGTCTCCTGGGCCGCCGGGCTGTACTCCATAGAATACATGAAGCATTACAAGGAATCGCTGGCCCGCTACTATCCGCTGCTGCTGCTGTTCCTGCTGGGCATGTACGGGGTGGTGGTGGTGCGCGACCTGTTCTTCTTCATCGTCTTTTGGGAATTCATGACCCTGACCTCATATGCCCTGGTGGTCTACGAATGGGGCAACAAGACCAACGTCAACGCCGGGTTCAAGTACTTTCTGATGACCCATATCGGAACCGCCGGGATCATCATCGCCGCCAACACCCTCTACCACTACAGCCAGTCCTTCGACTTCAACGCCCTGGGCCCGGTGATGGGCCTGCTGATGAGCGACAACCCGGTCCTGCTGCATACCCTGCTGCTGCTGTTCTTCGTCGGCTTCGCCACCAAGGCCGGCATCTTCCCCTTCGGCGACTGGCTGCCCGACGCCCACCCGGCGGCGCCCTCCCCGATATCGGCCATTTTGTCCGGGGTGATGATCAAGATGGGCATCTACGGGATACTCCGCATCTTTCTGGGGATGCTGCCGGTCTCGCACTTCTCCTACACTTGGGGCATCATCATGGTCTGCTTCGGCACGGTGTCGCTGTTCATTGGCACCCTGACCGCCCTGTTCCAGAAGGACGCCAAGCGGCTGTTGGCCTTTTCCTCCATCGGGCAGGTTGGCTATATCCTGCTGGCGGTCGGTGCCGGCCTGGCCCTGCTGCCCATCAGCCCGGCCATGGCCACCATCGCACTGATGGCTGGGATATATCACATCATCAACCATGCCTCCATAAAGACCATGCTCTTTTTGTCGGCCGGCTCATTGCAGTATAAGACCGGGCATCGCGACCTGGACCGGCTGGGCGGCCTGGGCAAATACATGCCGCATACCGCGGCGGCCGCCCTGGTGGCCGGCCTGGCCGTGGCCGGCATACCGCCGCTGAACGGCTTCGCCTCCAAGTGGTTCATCTACCAGGCCACCCTGAACAGCGGCTTTGCCGTGCCGCTTATCTTGGTATGCGGCCTGGTGGCCCTGTTCACCAGCCTGATAACGCTGTCCATGATGGTCAAATACCTGGGGATGAGCTTTTTGGGCCAGCGCCTGCCGGAGAATGCCCAGGTAGGGTCGGACGTCCCGGGGACGATGAGAAGCGCCCAGTATCTGCTGATGGCGGTGATGTTCCTGGAGGGGCTGCTGGTGGTGCCCATCGCCAGGGTGATCTACCGGGCGGTGTCCGGTTTCCAGACGCCCTCATACTGGCCGCAGTTCTCCTCGCTTATCAACACCAGCCAGTGGGGCCTGGCCCTCAACTTCGGCGAAGGGCTGGTGGGCTTCTACAAACCGCTGTTCGTGCTGCTGGCTCTGGCCGTCCTGACGATGATCGCTTGGGTGATCTGGAAATCGGGCGGCGCCAAGCAGACGGTATCCAACCTGTGGTATTCCGGCGAGGTGCAGAGCCCGGAGGCGGTGCGCTATTATTCGGGCAGCTATTTCAAGACATTCAAGCAGCATTTCAACATCCGGTTCGGCAAGTACAGCCAGGAGGGGGTCTATCCCCATTGGAAACTGCCCAAGATCCACAAATCGTTCAAGCTCAAGCACCTTTTGGATGTGGACGATTGGTTGTATCGACCGCTGGTCTACGTCGGACACAAGGTGCTGGAAGTATTCGCCGGGACCCACAGCGGCTTCCCGCAGTGGTATCTGCTGTGGATGGTGGTGGGGGCGGCGGTGGCGCTGTTCATCATGTTCATGGTGGGATGACCATTATTCAGCGAGGATATAGGTCCTGTTTTAAAAGTTTAAGAAGTTGAAAAGGTTTAAATGTTTAAAGCGTTCAATATGAATAAAATAGCTGCAACGATTCTTTTGTTTGGCCTCTGCGGAGCGGCCCAGGCCCAGTTTCAGAGCGACGACGAGGTGGTGGCCGCGGCCCTGAATCAAAAAAAGTTCAGCCAAAATCTTGGCAGGCACCATATCTCCCTGGGGCTATTGGGATATTTCAAATCCACCAGCGGTGATTTTGAGTTGCCGGGATTCGACCTAAGCCAGGGAACAGGCCAATTCCTAAACTACAGATACTCGTTCGATAAAAACATTGATTTGGCGGTGGATGTCCGGGCCTGGGGTAGCGAAAAAGAAGTGTCCGGGATTAGCGGGGAAATTGTTGCTGGGGGTGTGGGGGTTGGTTTAAGGTTAAACTCAAGTAATATTGGAGAAAGAATATTTCCCTATATTCAAGTAAATGCTTATTCAACAACCGAAGAATGGAAATTAGGCCCATTTTCAGGGAGGAATGAAGATCCCGAGATAGGCTTTGGAGTAAATGGAGGCTTTGAAATAAAGCTTGGAAAACTAATTTCCATACCACTCGAGGCAAACTATCTTTACGGGAAACCGCTGGACGATGTCTCCGGTTACGGTTTTACCACCGGCGTCAGTTTTAACTGGGGGGATGTTAACTAAGCTGGCAGATATCTGGCTCGGTTTAAAATGTTAAAGAAGTTGAAAAGGTTCACAAGTTGCAGTTGTTTTTAGTATGACCGTAAAACGGTTTGAAGAGTTGAAGGTATGGCAGCAAGCTAAAGAACTGGCCAATTTGGTTTATGATTTTACCAACAATTCGAACTTTGGCAGGGATAGAATACTCGCCGATCAGACCAGACGAGCTGCGGTCTCAATTATGGCCAACATTGCAGAGGGATTTGAGAGGGGAAGCAACAAGGAGTTCATACAGTTTTTATTTATTGCCAAAGGGTCCTGCGGCGAATTGCGCAGCCACCTGATATTTGCCAACGAAAGAAAATATATCCACCAAGATAATTTTGTGCGTGCTGTTGAAATGGCTGCCGGCATTTCCACTATGTTATTCAAATTCATTACATATTTACAAAAGGTCAATGTTAAATCAAAGAGAAGCCAAACCTCTTTAACCAATTCAACAAAGTAACTTCTTCAATTTAAGAGAGATATGACCAAACAGGATATTCTCAGCTTACTGAAAGCTAAACTGGGCGCCGGGTTCATCGGATCCACCGAGCCGATCCACGATCAGCTGTGGGTGGAGGTCAAGCCGGAGGCGGTGGTTCAGGCGGTGGAGATACTTCACCGCCAGACGGTCGCCAGGTACCTGGTCAGCGTCGGCTCCGACGAACGGGACATCAAGAAACGCTTTGCGGTCTACCACCTGTTCACCTTCGACAAGGACCACTTCTTCGTCACCTTAGACGTGACGGCCGATCCCCATACGCCCCAAGTGCCCTCCATCACCAACGTCATCACCGGGGCCAACTGGTCGGAGCGCGAGATCCGGGACCTGCTGGGGGTACAGTTCCCCGGCCATCCCGATCCCCGAAGGCTGATACTGGCCGACGACTGGCCGGCCGAGGTCTACCCCCTGCGCAAGGAGTTCGATTACAGCCAGAAGCCGGAGTCCCATCCCGAGCAGGCCTACAAGTTCAAGGACAATCCTCCGGGGACCACGGTGGTGGCCATGGGGCCCTATTTCCCGGTGTTCGAGGAGGCCACCTATTTTAGGCTCTATGTGGAAGGCGAGAAGGTGGTGGACGTCGACTACCGCGGGTTCTACGCCCACCGAGGTATCGAAAAACTGGGCGACCAGACCCTGACCTACAACCAGATTCCGTTCATGGCCGAGCGGATCTGCGGCATCTGCGGCTTCGTGCACAACGTCTCCTTCTGCAAGCTGGTGGAGCATGCCGCCGACATCAAGGTGCCGCGGCGGGCCGACTACATCCGGACCATCATGCTGGAGCTGGAGCGCATCCATTCCCACGCCCTGTGGCTGGGGGTGGCCGGGCACATCATCGGCTTCGATACCGTGCTGATGCAGACCTGGCGGATGCGGGAGCCCATCATGTGGCTGTGCGAGAAGATCACCGGGAACCGCAAGACCTACGGCATGAACCTGATCGGCGGGGTGCGGCGCGACATTCCCCGGGCCCTGGTGCCCGAGATCCGCACCAAGATCAACAACATGGAGAAGGAATGGCTGGCGGTGCTGGATGCGGTCAAGGACGACACCACCCTGCGGATGCGCTTGGAGAAGGTGGGGATCCTCAACAAGGAGGGCTGCCACGAGTGGGCGGCGGTGGGCCCGGTGGCCCGGGCGGCCGACCTGGACATGGATGCCCGCAAGGACCATCCTTACTGCGCCTATGATGCCATTGATTTCAAGGTGATCACCGCCGACAGCAACGACGTCTGGGGCCGGACGGTGGTCCGGATCCTGGAGACCCTGGAGTCGTTCAAGATAGTCAAGCAATCGCTGAATGCTTTAATGGAACTGCCGGAGGGCGACATCATCACCGAGATCCGGGAGGAGATCCCGGCCGGACGCATCGCCATTTCGGCGGTGGAGGCCCCCCGGGGCGAGGATGTCCACTTTCTGCTGACCGGCGGCAACAACCGGCCGGTGCGCTGGAGGGTGCGCTGCCCCACCTACCCCAACCTGCCGACCATCCCGGACATGGTCCGGGGCGAGCAGGTGGCCGACGTGCCGATCATCGTGGGCTCCATCGATCCCTGCTTCTCCTGCACCGAGCGGATGGAGGTGGTGGACGTCAATTCCGGGGATATCAGGATCTACGGCCAGGAGGAACTGTCGAAGTGGACGACCAAGCGCAAGTCTTGATGGAAAGGCCCGGCAGGGAGTAGGGCTGACGATTGAGGAGCGACAATAAAGCAAGGCGATGATGGAAACGATGGAGAAGCAATGCAGGGAGGCGGGCAACGATAAACGTTAGATCGTTGCTGGCCTCAAAAAGCAGACTTCTCCAACATCGTGAGGCCTTTTGAATGACACCTCGGACAAAGAGGCATATGAAAATAGAAATTTCACTAAAAAATAAGTAAATAGCGTTATGCAGTCATTAGTAAAAATGATCACAATGGTGGCGCTGCTGCTGTTCATCTCCCCGCTGCTGGAAGGCATCCTGCGCAAGTTCAAGGCCCTGGTGCATTCCCGGATCGGGCCGCCTCTGCTGCAGCCTTATTGGGACACCCTCAAGCTGCTGGGCAAGGACAATGTCCGTTCGGTCCATTCCATGCTGGGGCCCCTGCCGGCCTACCTGAGCCTGGCCGCCGTCCTGCTGGCCGGACTGCTGGTGCCGGTGGGCGGGACTTCGGCCTTTGCCGGCGGCGACATGATCCTGTTCCTTTACATGATCGGCTTCGCCTCGGTCTGCGTGATGCTGGCCGGGATGGACTCCGGCTCGCCCTACGCCTTTCTGGGCATCGCCCGGGAGATGATGACCTCCCTGACCGTGGAGCCGGTGCTGTTCATCGCCCTGATCACGGCGGCCTTGAAGACCCACAGCTTCCGCTTCTCGGACATGGCCTTCTACCAGCAGTCCTCCGGCACCTCGCTCTCCATGATCATCTCCGGCATCGCCCTGTTGTTGGGCATCCAGGCCCAGCTGTCAAAACTGCCGTTCGACATCCCCGAGGCCGAGGGCGAGCTGATGGGCGGGCCGTTCATCGAGATCTCCGGGCCGACCTTCGCCCTGTACCGCTGGGGCTTTATCATCAAGCAGCTGATATTCTCCCTGATCCTGGTGCAGATATTCTTCCCCTGGACCTTCGGCCTCTCCGGCCCGTGGGCGGTGCTGGCGCAGGCGGCCAAGATATTGGTGGTGGTCTTGCTGGTCGGGCTGGTGGACGTGGTCAATCCCCGTCTGCGGATAGACCAGGCCATCGTCTATTATTTCGGCGTGGTGCTGACGGCTTTGGTGGGACTGGTGTTCGCTTTAGTAGGAGCGTAATAAGAGTTTTAAGTTTACGGTTTGGTAGTTTACAGTAATCATAAGAAATGTTTACATGGCTACGTTTAAGAAGTTTGAAGATATCACTGCTTGGCAGAAAGCAAGGGAATTGACCAGATTGGTTTATGAAATTACCAAGAATGGAAATTTTTCCAAGGATTTTGGTTTACGAGATCAAATAAGAAGAGCCTCTGTTTCAATTATGTCAAATATTGCGGAGGGGTTTGACCGTGGCGGCAGGAAAGAGTTTATTCAGTATTTATCGATAGCTAAAGGATCTGTGGGCGAGGTCAAGAGTCAGCTATATACAGCACTGGATCAAAAGTATATTGCGGAAAATGTATTTAACGAAGCCTATCCGCTGGCAGAAGAAATAAATCGTTTGATTTTTAGCCTAATTAAATACCTTGGCAATACTGATATTAAGGGTTTAAAGTATAAAGCTATCCAATAGTTCAGGTAACAGTAAACTGTAAACATACAAATTGTAAACAGTAGTATGATCTTATCAAAACTAAAAGAAGCCCTCATCTGCTTCAAGAACCTGCGGGTCACCTTTCCCTATCCGCTGAAGCGGAATTTCGAGGCCCTTCCGGTGGAGGGTTTTAGGGGCAAGCTGACCATCGATGTGGCCAAGTGCATCGGCTGCGCCGGCTGCGCCAACGTCTGCCCCTCGCGGCTGATAGTGGTCACCGACAAGAAAGCCATCCGCAAGCTGGATTTCTACCTGGAGCGCTGCACCTACTGCGGGCGCTGCGCCGACGTCTGCCCGGAGAAGGCCATCACCATGACCCAGGAGTTCGAGACCGCCACCAACGACGTTCACAACGACATGCATATCTCGGCCGAGGTGTACATGGGGACCTGCCAGCGCTGCGGCCGGTGCTTCGAGACCCAGACCATCATCGACAAGATGATGACCGTGGGGTTCCGCAATCAAATCACAGAATAAACCACCAAGACACCAAGAAGTATTCAGGTTAATAAGGTATAAAAAAGTTTTGTGCCTTTGTGCCTTGGTGGTAGAAAGCAAAGAAGAGAGTATGGGTGATCTGATCACAACCTTAATGGCCTGCCACTTCATCGCCTCGGTGGGGGCGGCCGAGATCCGGAACTTGAAGACCGCCACCCTGTTCCTGCTGGTGCAGTCGCTGCTGCTGTCGTTCATCATCGTGGCCTTCGCCGAGAAGAGCCAGAACTACACCCTGTACTGGTGGGCGGCCCTGACCTTCATCACCAAGGTGGTGATCATTCCGGCCCTGCTGTGGTGGCACATCAAGCGCACCGAGTTCATCGAGGTAAAGCCGCTGGTGAGTTTTGTGGTGTCGTTCATAATCCTGTCCGTATTCCTGATCGTCTTCTACCAGATGATCCGCACCTATGTGGGCTTTGTCGCCCCGACGGTGGAGGCCACCATCGAACCGGCCCGCTCATCGCTGGCCCTGGCTTTCACCATCTTCGTGCTGGGATTGTACGTGCTGGTGGTCCACCGCGATGCGGTCAAGATAATCATCGGTCTGCACCTGATAGAGAACGGCGTCCACCTGGCCCTGGTGACCCTGGTGCCCAAGCTTCCGGTGACCACCATCCTGGGGATAGTCTCCAACGTGGTGGTGGCCGCGGTGATGCTGCTGTTCCTCACCGAAAATATCTACAAGGCCTTCGGCAGCTCCGACACCATGAAGCTGTCCAGCCTGAAACGATAGAGAAGGAGCAAAAAATGGTCAACAAGGATGTTTTGAAAAAGCTGAACTTCTTCAGCGAGTTTTCCGATTCCGAGCTGGGAAAGCTGGCTCCGTTGTTCAGCCAGAGGATCTACAAAGCCGAACAGACCATGATCCCCGAGCGCGCCGAGAACACCGAGATGATGGTCCTGGTGGAGGGCAAGGTGGCGGTGGAGGTGGCCACCAGTCTTTCCGAAAGCGCCGACCGGCTGGTGCTGACCATGGAGCTCAGCCCGGGCCGCATAATCGAATGGTCCAACGCCTTCGACCTGGCCCAGAGCGGCGGCACCGCCTCGGCCCGGGCGGTCAGCGACGTCACCGTGCTGGTGGCCGAGGGGCAGAAGGTTTGTCAACTTTGCACCAAAGAACCGCAGTTGGGCATCAAAATGCTTCAGCTGATTCTGCAGGTGTTGACCTCGCGATTAAAAGATACCAGGATGCAGCTGGTCAGCATGGCCGCCCAGTGCCAGTAAACGGGACGTGGGCGTCGCATAAACATGTCACCCTGAGAAAGGCATCGGGCCTTGCCGGTTGAATGGGTGACGATATCATCCCTCAGCCAGCAGGGCGGGGAGCAATCTCGGGATGACAACTAAATTCTTAAAGTTCGAAAAACAATAAGCATCAAAGCAGTAAAGTAGAGTAAATATATGGTTGTAACCATCAATCCCATGGCGGTGTCGATACTGCCATTTCTGGTCTTCATGGTCCCCCTGGTTTTCGGCGGCCTGATATTCGCCCTGGGACGGCTGGGAAAGATCTTCCGGCACGGCCTGGCCCTGACCGGGATAAGCCTGACCCTGCTGATCGCCGTAATGATGACCGTCCGGGTCCTGAACGGGGAGGTGCTCACCTGGTGGGGCAACAATTTCTACGTGGACGGACTGTCCACCCTGATGGAGCTGGCGGCCAGCGTGATGGGGGTGATAGTGGTGGTCTACTCCATGAAATATTTCGGGGCCAAGACCGAGATAGAGGAGGCCCATCCCTACACCAGCATGACCACCTATTACGGGCAGATCCTTTTATTCCTGGGGCTGATGAACTGGACCTGCGCCACCAACAACATCATCATGCTGTATGTCTCCCTGGAGTTCACCACCCTGGCCACCGTTTTTCTGGTTACTTTCCACTGGAACAAACCGGCCCTGGAAGCGGGGTATAAGTATCTGTTATTGGTGACAGTGGGCGTGGTGTTCGCCCTGCTGGGTTCGGTCCTTTTATATTCGGCGGCCACCCCGTTCCTGCCGGCTTCCCGGGTGTTGCTGCTGACCGAGCTGGGCACCATCGCCACCAAGATACCCAGCAACATCGTCTTGTTGGCCGCCGCCTTCATGGTGGTGGGCTTCGGGACCAAGGCCGGGCTGGTGCCCTTCCATGCCTGGCTGCCCGACGCCCACGCCGAGGCCCCGGCCCCGGTGTCGGCCCTGCTTTCCGGCATTGTCATCAAGGTGGGGGCCTACGCTTTGGCCAGGACCATCTCGGTGTTCGCTCCGCATTACGGCACCATTCCGCTGTTCATCGCCATCCTCTGCTCCATCTCCATGATCGTGGGCATGATGATGGCCATGGTCCAGGACGACCTCAAAAGGATGCTGGCCTATTCTTCGGTGGCCCAGATCGCCTATGTCATCGAGGGCCTGGGCATGGGCACCTACCTGGGAATCTACGGCGGGCTGATGCATCTGGTCAACCATACCATCGTAAAGGGGCTGCTGTTCCTGGCGGTGGGGGCCATCATCTATGCCGCGGGAAAACGCAAGATATCCGAGCTGGCCAGGGTAAAATTCCGGATGCCCCTGACCGCCTTTGCCTTCTTCGTGGGGGTGTTCGCCATCTCGGGCATGCCGCCTTTCAACGGATTCGTCTCCAAGTTCACCCTGTTCCTGGCATTGGGCCAGGCCAAGCTGATGTGGGCGGCCATCATCGGCATCATCACCAGCCTGTTCACCCTGGTCTGCTTCTTCCGGGCCGGCTATAAGATATTCTGGTCCGAAAAGGAAGTTCACGCAGTCGGAGCCGAGGCCGTCACCGCCGCCGAGGTCCCGGCGGCCATGTGGGTGGGAATGGTCCTGCTGGCCATCGCGGCCATCGTGCTGGGGGTGTTTCCCCAGATCATGCATCCCCTGCTGGACAGCGCCACCAAGTGCATTTTAAGGATTTTGATCGGTGGATAGGATCCACCGAAAGTCTATAAGCTACGATCAATAAAATTTAAATTTCTTAACATATAAATAGGCGCTAAAATGAAAAGAGTCTTTACTGCTGTAATGGTCTCCCTGGCTGCTGCAGTACTGGCAGTCATCTCGGGCTGCGAGGGCGGCGGGGAACAGGTCCGGATAGGGGTGGCCGCGCCGCTGACCGGCGAGCAGGCCAAGGCCGGCCAGGATGTGCTGCACGGTGTTCAGCTGGCGGTCTCCGAATGGAACGCCAAAGGCGGGGTGCTGGGCAAAAGGATAGTGATCATCGCCGGCGACGACCGGGCCGACGAGAAGGAAGCATATATTGTGGCCGAGAAGCTGGCCAATCAGGGGGTCTGCGGGATCGTCGGGCACTACAACAGCCATTGCTCCATCGCCGGCAGCCGGATCTACAATCAAAGGATGCTTCCCCAGATCTCCCCGGCCTCCACCAACCCCAAATTCACCGAGCAGGGATTTGCCAATGTATTCCGTAGCTGCGGGCGTGACGACCAACAGGGGCAGGTGGCGGCCGATTTCGCGGTCAAGACGCTGAACATCACAAAAGTGGCCGTATTCAACGACGGAACAACTTATGGACGCGGCCTGGCCGAAGAATTCAAAAAATCCATTGCCGCTCTGCAGCCACCGGCCGGCGCCAGAGGCAAGAATGTCATGCCGGCAGTGGAGATCGTGGCCGAGGCCGAGCTGCAGCCGGTCAGGGAGGGCCAGGCCCCGGGCTATGACGCAGTGCTGGATCCGCTGATCAGCATCCAGCCGGACCTGGTATACTTCGGCGGCAGCTATCCCGAGGGGGCGGTGCTGGTGAGGAAGATGAAGGAGCGCAAACTTAAAAGCGCCTTTATGGCCGGCGACGCCATTGCCAATTCAGTCTATTTAAAGGCCGGGGGCATTGCCACCGAGGGCAGCTATTTCACCTTCGGTCCGGCGGTGGAGGATATGCCGGAGGCCGGCCGGTTCTACGGTTCGTTCAAGGCCCGCTACGGCGAGATCGGGCCGTATTCGGTCTACTCCTACGATGCCGCCATGGTGCTGCTGCAGGCAATTGAGAAGGCCGGGATCACCGCCGGGGATTCGCTGGTCAGCGTGCTGCATTCCCAGAAGTTCTCCGGGGCCATGGGGGAGATAGATTTCAACCAGAAGGGCGACATCAAGGCCGCACCCTACGTCGTCTGGAGGGTCAAGGGCGGGGAGTTCGTTCCGGTGAAAGTGGAAGCAGCGTTAGAATAAGCCCAAAATCACAAAGATGCCAGGGGTTAAGGGTTTTGTGTCTTGGTGTCTTGGTGGTAGAATGAAATTCATTGGATTAAAGATATGTTTCTAAAAAAACTTTGCGCCAAGGCGTTCACCAAATCGCTGTGGATCTACCACATCAACACCGGGTCCTGCAACGGCTGCGACATCGAGATCGTTGACGTCATCACCCCCTACTATGACGCCGAGCGGTTCGGGATCAAGCTGGCCGGATCGCCCCGCCACGCCGACATCATGCTGGTCTCCGGGCCGGTCACCCGGCAGGCCCTGCCGTCCCTCAAGCGGGCCTATGACGCCATTCCCGATCCCAAGCTGGTGATCGTGGTGGGCTCCTGCGGCTGCGGCGGCAACCTGTGGTTCGACACCTACAACGTCACCGGCGGGGTGGACAAGGTGATCCCGGTCAACTTCTACATCCCGGGCTGCCCGCCCCGGCCCGAGGCCATTCTTTACGGAGTGGCGGTGGCCCTGGGGCTGGCGCCCAAGAAGGTCCAGGCCGAAGCTTCAGTGGAAGGGCCGATCCGGGAGGGAATGTGGAAATGACAATGACAATGACAATTCAGAATTACAAATTACGAATTAATAAAACAAGATTTACCAGCTTAAATGGGGTGCTATTAATTTGTAATTTGGCATTAGTGATTTTGTCCGCCGGCTGCGGCAAGCTGTCCCAGGGACGATACGGCCAGGCGGTCAAGATCGCGGTGCTGCCGGCCTACTCCACCGCCGCCATGAGCGCCAGGTACCTGCCGCTGCTGAACAGGCTTTCCCGGGAGACCGGCTTTGACGTACAATACATCTCGGCCGAGAACATACCCGGTTTTGGGGCCGCCATAGAGAATTCCCAGGCCCAGCTGGCGATCTGCGATGCTTTGACCTTCCTGACCCTGCAGAAGACCAAGAACGCCATGGCCCTGGCCATCGGCCGGGATCAGAACGGCTCCACCGAGACCGGCGGAGTGATAATCACTTCTTTTGCGGCCTATGCCAAGGGGATCAACGATGTCTCCAAACTGAAGGGCCGGGCGATCTGCTGTGCCTCCAAGCAGTCTGCCGAGGGCTATCTCTCCCAGGTAAAATACCTTTTTGACCAGGGGGTCGACCCGGAGCGCGACCTGAGGGTGGTTGCCGTCGGACAGCTGGACCGGGTGCTGGCCGCCCTGGAGAAGGGCGATTTCGCAGCCGGCTTCATACCCCAATCCCAATGGAATGACAGCCTGTCCAAATGTTTCAGGATCCTGGCAGCCGGCCAGCCGGTGCCCAACTGGGTGCTGGCCTCACTCCAGGGCGGCCATACCGAGATGGACGACAAGGTAAAAGACGCCATTCTGGCCCTGGACCCCGCCAAACCGGAGGACCAGAAAATACTGGCCGGCCTGGGGATTTTCCGTTTCGCCGATGCCGGCAGTGTCGATCTTCGGGCCTTTTCCGATATGGCCGACCAGATGAAGATACCATACTGATCTGATCCCTGCCAGCCGCCGCCGGGCATATTGACGACAACTTAACAGACTCTGCCCATTCAACGGCGGCGGAGCGAAGGGATCGATGTTAAAAGCAAGAAAAAACCAAGCAAGAGTTGGATCGATGAAACATAATTTCAGCATATGTCCGCATTGCGGCTGCGGCTGCGGCCTTTACCTGGTGGAACAGGACGGGATGATAGGCGGGGTAAGCGCCAGCCAGAATCATTATTTGGGGCAGGGTCAGTTGTGCGCCAGGGGATGGACCAGTTATCAGCTGCTGACCGCCGATGGAAGGGTCAGACAACCGATGACCAGGAACGGCCAGGAGCTGGCGGCGGCTTCCTGGGACAAGGCCCTGGAGACGGCGGCCAAAAAACTGAAAGCGGTCAGGGAAAAACATGGCCAGAACAGCATCGGGATAATAGCCTCCTCACGGCTGACCAATCGGGAAGCCTGCGCCGTTAAGGACTTTGCCCTGGGAGTTTTGGAGACCCAGAATTACGACAGCGCGGCGCGGCTGAGCGCCGTGCCCCTGAAGTTTCCCAATCAGGCGAATACCCAGAGCCTCGAGCAAGCCGATCTGATAGTGGTGATCGGGTCCAATCTGTTGGAGGATAATCCGATCCTGGGTCAGCGGGTCCTTTCCCGCTGCAAGCCGGAAGAGGACCGGCCCTATGTTTCTCCCGATCTGGCCCATGTGATTCCCGGGCCTTCGGCCAGGCTGGCGGTGCTGGACAGCCAGAAGAACCCGCTGGCCAAACATGCCGGGCTGTTCCTGTGGTCCCGGCCGGGCCGGGAGGGCCATGTGCTGACCGCACTATTAAAGCAGCTGGTGGAAAAACATAATATCCAATCAGCCGATCCGGAATTCCGCAAATTGAAGGAAACCCTGGCCAAACTTTCGCCGGGGCAGCTGCTGGACGGCTCGGGCGTCAACCATACCGACCTGGAAACCCTGGCCAAGGATCTTTCCTCGGCCAAGTCGCCGGTCCTGCTGTTCGGAAAAAATCTGCTGCACCAGCCGGAGGCCTTTGAGGCCTGGACCGCCCTGACGGACATAGCTCTGCTGCTGCAAGACAGGCTATCGGTGCTTCCGGTGATGAACGGAGCCAACGACCACGGCGCCGGACGGATCCTTAATTCGCCGGACGGCCTGAGCTACATGGAGATCATCGAAGCGGCCGGTAAAAAGCGCCTCAAGGGGCTGATCCTGATAGGAGAGGATCCCCTGAAGACGCTGCCGGGAAGGGAATCGGTGGACAAGGCTCTCGCCCAGCTGGAGACCCTGATTGTGATAGACTCCTATCCCAACGACTGCTCAGAAAAGGCCGAGGTGGTCCTCCCCTGGCAGCTGTCGCTGGAAAAGGAAGGAAGCTTTAATAATCTGGATGGCAAAGAACAGTCATTCAAGGCCGCCAGTGTTCCCGACAAGGACAGCCGGGCTTTGGGGGACATTATGGAATATCTGGCAAAAACCATGGGCGGCAAGTTGAATATAAACGAAAAATTGCCGGAGCCCGAAGCGGTGAAACTGGACCCCTTCAAGGTGATCGAGATAGAAGGCGCGGTCCTGCCGTTCAACCTGGAGCTGGGCAGCGTCTACCCGCATCTCTACGGCGACGAGGGGCAGACCATGGGCAGCTACCACCTGGCCCGGGAGTTCACCGGAGGTTATATCGAACTGCACCCCGAGGACATCGCCGACCTGGGCCTGCGTTCCGGGTGGAAGGCCAGGGTGGTCTCCGATGCCGGTTCGATGGTGGCGGTCATCAGGGCCAATCACCATATCTACAAGAAGACGGCCTTCATGCCGATACATTTCGGCGGCAATGCCCTGGCCCCGTTCCAGTACGATGCCAAACTTAAGACCCCGGTATTCAAGGGGATTTCGGTCAAGATAGAGAAGATATAAAATCAAGAGCACGACCTCGCCATTGATGGCGGGGTCTTTTATTTTAACCAACCAGGACATATGACGACAAACAGCCCGGAAGAGATGATCAAACTGCTGAACCTGAAGCCGCTGGAGATCGAGGGCGGATATTTTAGGGAGACCTACCGCTCCGAAGAAATTCTGAGCAAAGAGGTTTTACCGTCTTGGTACCAATCCGACCGCTGCATTAGTACAGCCATTTATTACTTGCTGACCCCGGAAAATTATTCGGCCCTTCATAAAGTCAACAGCGATGAGATATTTCATTTCTACCTGGGCGACCCGGTGCAGATGCTGCTGCTTTATCCCGACGGGACCGGCCGGGAGGTAACTCTGGGCCAGGATATTAAAAGCGGACAGGCGGTTCAGTTGGTGGTTCCCCGCGGGGTATGGCAGGGAGCTTCCCTGCAGCAAGGCGGCAGGTTTGCCCTGCTGGGCACCACCGTCTCCCCGGGATTTGAATATCAGGATTATATCCAGGGTCAACGCCAATCACTATCGCCCGATTATTCAAAGTATGCCAGACGGATAGCGGAATTGACCCGGTGAAATGTTATATAATCCGCGTATTTGTGACATAATCTTAAAAAGGTGCTATATGGAAAGGAATGATGAAACAATTAGACAATATCCAGCTTGACGCCCTAAAAGAGGTGTCGAACATCGGCTCGGGACATGCCGCCACCGCCCTGTCGGAGCTTACCGGGCAGAAAGTCACCATCAATATCCCGGTGATCAGCATAGATCCCCTTTCGGCGGTATTTAAAAAGTGCGCTGATTCCGGGCAGAAGATCCTGGGGATCCGGATAGACCTCTCCGGGGACATCGTGGGCCGGACCCTGCTGTTCTTCAGCCAGGACGATGCCCTTAAATTCTGCGACTGCCTGATGAGACGTCCCGTCGGCACGGTCAAGACCCTTTCGGAGCTGGACCGTTCGGGTTTACGGGAGGTCTCCAACATACTGACCTGCGCCTATATGAATGCCCTGGGGGAGATGCTCAATTTCATGGTGGTCCCCACCACTCCGTCCCTGATCATCGGCCCCCCGGAGGAGATGATGGCCGGCTTTGCCGAGCAGGCCGGAGGGGCCGATGAATTGGCGGTGATAATAGAGAACGATTTCCGTTTTCAGGGCAATGACACCATACTGCAGGGATATTTCCTGCTGTTGCCGGACGACAGCTCCCTGCAGGCCATGTTCAAGGCCATGAATATAAAATAGGTATTTGGGCATTCTTTAAACGGGGCGGCAGCCCCGTTTTTTATTTCCCTATTGACAAATAAAATAAAAGGTGTATAATACAGGAAACCATAAACACCAAACAAGTTTCCATAGTATTATGAAAGCAAGAGCCGATAAATTAAAAGCACGCATCATCGACAGCACCAGCCGGCTGTTCTTCGAGCGGGGTTTCTCCAGGGTCAGCATGGACCAGATCGCCTCCGGCCTGGGCATCAGCAAAAAGACCCTCTACCAACATTTTCCCAGCAAACAGGCCCTGTTGTACCAAGTGGTCAGCAGTATGATGAATGAGAACGGAAAGATCATCGAGGACATCGTCAACGACCGGGGAATGGATTTCCACCGGAAGCTGTCCCGGCTGATGAACCATCTCAGCGGGGTGGTCGGCCGGATGGCCCGGCCCTTCGGAGAGGACCTGCGCCGCAACGCACCGGAGATGTGGGATGAGATCGACCGGTTCCGGAAGGAAAAGATACTGCTCAATTTCAGGAAACTTCTGGAGTTGGGAATCCGGCAGGGGGTGTTCCGGAAGGATGTCGACCCCCAGCTGATGACGCTGATGTTCGCCACCCTGATGCAGAACATGATAGATCCAAAATTATTCAGCCAGATTCCCTTTACGGCGTCCCAGGTATTCGAAACCATCGTGGAGGTGGTATTCCGGGGGATATTGACCGAACCGGTCAGGAAAGATTTCATAAAAAAAGTTAAAGAGGTAAGTAAATGAAAAGGTATCTGACAATGATCGCCATCCTGCCGCTGCTGCTTGCTTCCTGCGGGACCAATGGCAGCAGCCAGGAAAGGATACAGGCTTCCGGGACCATCGAGGCCCTTCAGGTGAATGTCTCGGCCAAGGCGGGCGGCCAGATAAAAGGCCTTTGGGGGAGGGAGGGGGATGATGTTCGCCTTGGCGATACCCTGATGGTAACGGACCATGTGATGCTGGATCTGCAATTGCGCCAGTCTCTGGCCGGGCGGGAACTGGCCCGGATCCAATACGAGAACGACCGCAAAGACGACCAACGCACCAGCGAGCTGTTTCAGAAGGGCAGCGTCACCCAGAAACAGCGCGATGATGTCAATGCCAGGTTTCGGGCCTCCGGAGCCAGACTGGAGCAGGCCAGGGCCTCAGCCGATATGATCAGGAAAAACATCTCCGATTGTTATGTTACGGCTCCGCTGGGCGGAACCATCACCAATTCAACCTATGAGATCGGCGAGACCGCCGGGCCCGGCTCCATCCTGTTCACCATATCCAAAATGGATACCGTCGAGCTGGTGGTATATGTGAACGAAAAAGAGCTGGGATATGTAAAGCTGGGGCAGGGCGCCGAGATCCGAATAGATACCTTCAAAGATAAGACCTTTTCCGGAAAGGTGGTATACATCTCCCCCCAGGCCGAATTCACCCCCAAAAACATTCAGACCAAGCAGGACCGGGTCAAGCAGGTCTTCGGCGTCAAGCTGAAGATCCCCAATCCCGAGCAGCAGCTTAAGCCGGGGATCCCGGCCGATGCGGCAATATTCATCAAGGGGCAGTAGCAAAAACCTATGACCAAGCCTTTGGTCGAAATATCCGGCCTCAGAAAATCATTTGGCCCGCATCAGGTGCTGAAGGGAATAGACCTTGATATTCTGCCGGGCGAGATGCTGGCCATGGTGGGGCCGGACGGGGCCGGCAAGACCACCCTGATCAGGGCCATCTGCGGCCTGCTGCCTTTTCAATCCGGCAGGATAAGCGTATTGGGCCATGATGTTCCGGCACAAATGGGCCTGATCAAGCCCCATATCGGGTATCTTTCCCAGCGGTTCAGCCTGTACGGCGATCTGACGGTGGACGAGAATATCGAGTTCTTTGCCGAGATCCACGGGGTGCGTGACTACCGGGCCCGGCGGGAGGAATTGCTTGATTTTACCAGGATGAAGCCCTTCCGCAGCCGCCTGGCCGAAAGACTGTCGGGCGGGATGAAGCAGAAGCTGGCCCTGGCCTGCACCCTGGTCCACACCCCCCAAGTCATATTTCTGGACGAGCCCACCACCGGAGTGGATCCGGTCTCCCGCCGGGATTTTTGGAAGATCCTGTCCCGCCTGCTGACCGACGGCCTGACCATCTTCCTGACCACCCCCTACATGGACGAGGCCGAGAGGTGCAGCCGGGTGGCCATGCTGGATAAAGGCAACATCCTGGCCCTGGACAGCCCCCAGAACATCAAACTGCTGATGGGGGGCAAGGTGATGGAGTTGGTCTGTCAGGATATAAAAAGGGCGGCCCAGATGATATCGGAAGAATTGAGCCCGGTAAATGTCCAGACCTTTGGCGACCGGCTTAATGTGATGATGCCCGACCAGGGAAAACAGTGGCCGGGTTTGATCGAGAAGCTTGCGGCAGCAGGGATGAAATGCGATAAATGGCAGGAGGTGTCCCCCTCGCTGGAGAATGTGTTCATAAAACTGATGAAGCCAAAATAAAGGTGAAAAGATGCGCCATTTTATCATAATAACCCTGTTATTCTTCTGGTTTGGCCCTGGTCGGGCCCAGGGAAAAGAACCGATGTCCCTGGAATCCTGCCTCCAAACCGGTTTGGAAAACAACAAGGGTCTGGATGCCGCCCAGGCCAGCGCCCAGGGGAGCCGGGCGGCGGCCGACCAGTCGGCCACGGCCCTTCTGCCCAGCCTGAAACTGTCGGCCGGCTACAGCCGGCTAAGCGATGTTCCCCCGTTTGAGATGACCATCCCCGGCTTTCCGGCGCCCCGGACCATAACCATCGCCGAGCCGGTGCTGGACAACAGCAATATCAAGCTGACCCTGCAGCAGCCACTGTTCACCGGAGGGCGGGTGACCGGCAGCCTAAAAATAAACCGTAAAAATTACCAGGCGGATTCCAGCGATTATCTGGCCCAGCGCTGCCAGGCGGCCCTGAATATAAAGATCCTATATTGGAGACTCTACCAGGCGCAGCAGGTGAAGGAATTGGCCGAAGAGAACCTTCGCATCTTGGGCAATCATCTCAATGACGTCGGCAACCTGCTGGGCCAGGGCCTGGCCACCGAGAATGACCGGCTGAAGGTAAAACTGCAGATGTCCAATGCCCGGCTGATGCTGATAGATGCCGAAAACAACCGGAGGGCCATAGGGATACATCTCAACAGTTTCATCGGCCGTCCGCTGGATAAGCAGATAGACCCCACCTCCATTCCCGACACTTCTGAGGTTGCCGTGTTAAGCCCGCCGGAATTGATCCAGATAGCCCTGGCCGAAAGACAGGATATTGCGGGCCAGAAATACCGCCGGGACGCCACTGCGGCGGGAAGGATGGCCGCCAAATCCGGCTGGTATCCCCAGGTGTTTGCGGTGGGGAATTACACTTATGCCCGGCCCAATCCCCGGATATTTCCGGCCCGGGACCAGTTCGATGCCACCTGGGACGCCGGGGTGATGCTGTCGATGGATCTCTGGAACTGGCAGGCCGCCAAGCACCAGGTGCGTCAGGCGGGCTCTCTGCTCCGTCAGGCCGAGGACCGGCTGGTTTTGTTGGAGGATGCTGTCAGGGTTGAGGTCAATCTGGCGGTGCTGGATGTCCAACAGGCCGGAGAGAAGACCGCCGTCTCCCGGAGCGGGCTGGATCAAGCCCAGGAGAACTATCGCAACGTCAAGAACCTGTTCCTGGAGGGCATGGCCACCAATTCCGATCTGCTGGACGCCGAAGGACTTTTGCTTCAGGCCAAGGTGGGCCACGCCGGGGCCTTGGTGGAATGCCAGATCGCCAAGGATAAGTTAAAAAATGCCCTGGGAGAGTATTGATATAATGACGGCCCCATCGATAATAGCGGACAAGCTGAGCAAGCGTTTCGGCGGCTTTGTGGCGGTCGATAGCGTCAGCTTTGAGGTGAGGGAGGGGGGGATCTTCGGATTTCTGGGGGCCAACGGAGCCGGCAAGTCCACCACCATCAAAATGCTGTGCGGTCTTTTGTCCTCCAGCTCCGGCACCGCCCGGGTGGGCGGATATGACATCAACCGCCAGGCCGATCTGGTCAAAAAGAACATCGGCTACATGTCCCAAAAATTTTCGCTTTACGATGATCTGACCGTAGCGGAGAATATCAATTTCTTCGGCGGGGTCTACGGACTGGATGGTCAAAATCTGAAAAACAGGAGGCAATGGGCTCTGGAGATGGCGGGGTTGTCGGAACGCCAGCGTTCGCTGACCCGGGAGCTGGCCGGGGGGCTGAAACAGCGGCTGGCTTTGGGCTGCGCCATCCTTCATAAGCCCAGGATATTGTTCCTGGATGAACCCACCGGCGGGGTGGACCCGGTCTCCCGGAGAAGCTTCTGGGACCTGATAAATGAACTGTCATCAGGCGGCACCACCATCTTCGTCACCACCCACTACCTGGACGAGGCCGAATACTGCAACCAGATCACTCTGATGCATGCCGGCCGGATCGTAGCCGGCGGAAGCCCCAATCAACTGAAAAAAGAATGGATCAAAAACCCCATCCTGGAATTCAGGTCCGACGATGTGGTCAAGGCCATGGGCATGATCCAGGGCCTGCCCTGGGCCTTGGAGACCACCATCTTCGGCAACTCGCTTCATGTCAGCGTAAAGGAGGTCCAGTCCGGCAAAAGGGAGATAATCAAAGCCGTGGGAGCTGGCAATATAAAGCCTGAAAATATAAGGGAGGTAAGCCCCACCCTGGAGGATGTCTTCATCACCCTGATAGAAAAAAAGACACCGACCGAAAATCCGGAAGGAAAATGAACAATGCCTTTGATCAGCTCCGGCACAAAAGCAGACAGGGTGGCTTCGGTCATTAAAAAGGAACTGCGCCAGATAATGCGGGACAAGCGGAGCCTGGGCATACTGTTCTTCATCCCGCTGTTCATGCTGGTGATGTTCGGCTATGCCCTGAATTTTGACGTTAAACACACCTCCCTGGCGGTGGTGGACCTGGACCTCAGCCGGGAAAGCCGGCATTTGATCAGCGAATTCTCTCACAGCGAATATTTTACGGTGAAACATTTGCCATCGGCGGTAAAAGAGCTGGACCATCTCCTGGGCAGCGAAAAAGTACGGGCGGCCATCGTGATCCCCCGGGGATATGCGGCCGACCTGGCCCAGGGCCGGAGCCCGACGGTGCAGGTGATATTGGACGGGGTGAATGCCAATGCCGCCAACACCATTCAGGGATACCTTAATGCTTTTTTCCTGAATTATTCATATCAGCTTACCATCAAGGTCGCCCGGCGGCTGGGGGTGGCCGCCATTAACCAACCGATAGATTACCGGCCCAGGATATGGTTCAATCCAGAATTGAAGAGCGCAAAATTTCTGATTCCCGGGCTGATCGGCTTTATCCTGATGGTGGTGGGGGTCATCTCCACCTCGCTGTCAATAGTCAAGGAAAAGGAAAGGGGCACCATGGAGCAAATATTGGTCTCCCCGATAAACCCCCTGGAATTGATAATGGGCAAAACGATACCCTACATTGCCATTTCGCTGCTGTCGACGGCAATCATTTTGGTGGTGGGTTATGTTTTATTTGATGTCTACGTCATGGGCAGCCTGTTATTGCTGTTTCTGACCACTTTTATCTTTCTGCTGGGCGCTTTGGGCATGGGACTGCTGATATCGTCAATATCCGAAACCCAACAGCTGGCTTTTTTGGTGGCGGTGATATCCACCATCCTGCCGTCCTTCCTGCTGTCGGGGTTCGTCTTTTCCATCCGAAACATGCCGGAGGCAATACAACTGATAACCTATGCCGTGCCCACCAGGTATTATCTGGTGGCTCTGAGGGGGATAATCCTAAAAGGGGCCGGGTTCGGTGCGATCTGGGACCAGCTGCTGTTCCTTATGGGATTTGCCACGGTTATGCTTTTGGTGAGCGCCATCAGGATCAAAAGGTCGGGGCTGTGATGATAAATATTGGATGTCGATAGAACTCGACCGCAACAAAGACATGAAAATAATCCTTCATATAATCAAAAAAGAGTTTCTGCAGTTTATGCGGGATCCCAAGATGGTGGCCATCAACATCATTGCTCCGGCCATACAACTGCTGGTCTTCACCTATGCGGCCACTCTGGATGTCCGGGAGGTGAGCATGATTGTCTGCGACCATGACAATTCCTATTATAGCCGCCAGCTGTTGAGCGGCTTCACCAATTCCGGCTATTTTCGCACCGTGGAAAGCACCACCAGAAGCGCTGATATAGATATCGCCCTTATCGAGACCAGAGCTTCGGTCGGGATTGTGATCCCGGCCGGGTTCGGAAACGATCTGCTGGCTGGCAAGCAGCCTCAGATCCAGGCCCTGGCTGACGGTTCGGATGCCAATTCTTCCGGCATCGGCCTGGCCTATGCCAGCCAGATCATCAACCGCTATATCGGCCTGCAGTTGGCCGGATCATCGGGCCCCCGAAAAACGGCCCGGCTTTCGGTTAACCCCGAGATCCGGATATGGTACAACCCAGAACTCAGCAGCCGGAATTTTATGGTGCCTGGCGTTCTGGGGCTGCTGCTGATGATAATGACCATGATGCTGACCTCCCTGGCCATAGTCAAGGAACGGGAGAACGGCACCATGGACCAGCTGCTGGTAACCCCCATTAAATCGTATCAGCTGATCATCGGCAAACTGACCCCATTCTTCTGTATCGGGGTCATCGACATCCTGTTGGTGATGCTGGTGGCCACCCAGTGGTTCGGGGTCCCTGTCCGGGGCAGCCATCCGCTGTTGTTCTCCCTGTGCCTGCTGTTCATCATGACCACATTGGGGCTGGGTCTGTTCATATCCACCGTGTCCTCCAACCAGCAGCAGGCCATGATGACCGCCATCTTCTTCGTGATGATGCCGATGATCTATCTTTCGGGCTTCGTGTTTCCCATAGAGAACATGCCCCGGGTGATCCAGGCCCTTACTTATCTGCTGCCGTTGCGGTACTTCTACACCATCATCCGGGGAATATTCTTAAGGGGATCGGGGTTGGCCGAACTGTGGCCCCATGCCCTGGCCCTGTTGATTTTTGGGGTCGGCATCCTGTCGCTCAGCGTCACGCGGTTCAGAAGAAAGCTGGAATGACAGGTTCCATCAGGATCAACAATAAAAAGGCCTCCCTAAGGGGAGGCCTTTTTGTCCATCACCATCTGGCGGTAGGACTCAAGTAGTTGGTTATGGGGATCCAGCTCCAGGGCCCGGTCCAGATGTTTCAGGGCTTCTCCGTACAGCCTCATCTCCACCAGGCAGACCGCCAGGTCGTTCAGGATGCCGGCGTCGCATTCATCCAGGGCCGCGGCCTGCTCCAATATCTGCCGGCCGCTCTTGTGATCGCCGGACATGAAGACCGCCCACCCCAGCAGGTGCATGGTCTGGGGGTGGGCGGGCCGGAGGTCCAGGGATTTCTTCAGCTGGGCGATGGCATCCTCGAAGCGATCCATATAGCTGCAGAGCGAGCCCAGCTGCTGGTAATAGTTGGCCTCGTTGGGATTGAGCCCGATGGCAGCCAGCAGATGGCTCTCGGCTTCGGCGGTATCCCTCTCCAGGATCAAAAGCTCGGCCAGGCCCCAATGGGCCAGTTCCCTGGCCAGATCGCCCCCTTCTTTCAATTCCGGAAGGGCCAGTACCGCCCGGTAGGCTTTGATGGCCTCCTTGCGCTTGCCCTGCCGGGAGAACCGATCGGCCCGGGCGAAAAGCCGGGCGCTGTTATTTGCCGGGCCGGGCATGATGCTGGTTCTGGCCGGATATCTTCTTCAACTCATCCAACAGTTCCTGGCGGGTGCAGAGATCCTTGGCCACCAGGACATTTATCAGGGCCTGGATGGAAAGGGCATTGGCGGCCACCCCCTGCTGAAGGCTGATGGCATGGCCGGTCTTGGCTTCCTTGGCTCCGAAGATATTCTTTAAAAAATTCATTTTTTCCTTCGCTCCTCCCAGGCCCGGCGCTCCTTTTCGGTGGCCCGTCCGGTCTCTATCAGATCCCGGAATTCCTTCTCCGAAAGCGGGGCCCGGCGCTCACCGCTTCTCTTCAGGGCTTTTTTTTTGGCGGCAACTTTGGGCATTCTTATCTCTCCAAAAATGGTTGTAGGGTTTAGGGCAGTTCTTTTATCCGGTCCTGGGCCAGTCCGGCCTCGGGGCTGCGCGGAAATTTGTTTATCAGGGTTTGCCAGCTTTTCCGGGCCTCCATGGCCCGTCCCAGCTCCTTGTAACAGAGGCCGGACTTGTAATAGGCCGCCGCCGCCTTGTCCTGGTTGGGATACTGGGCCAGGACCTTTTCGAACTCGGCCAGGGCCTCCTGGTATTTCTTCTGGGCGTAATATCCTTCACCGATCCAATATTGGGAGTTGTCGGCCAGACTGCTGGAGGGATAAAGCTTCAAAAATTCCCGGAACCCGGCGATGGCCAGGTCGTAATTCCCCCGGGTGATGTCCAGATAGGCGGTGTCATACAACTGCTTGGGATCGGGCTTGGAGCCGTTATCTTTAGGCTTATCCGGCGGGGCCGGCGGGGTGATCCCCCTGCTGTCCGGTTGGGAGGAGCCCAGCGGCAGGGCTTGGACCATGGTCCGCGACCGCTGGTCCTCGTATTGCTGGTCCATGCTCATCATCCGTTCGTTCAGCGATCCCCAGCGGGTGCGCATCTCGGCGTTCAGCTGATAGGTGATGTCGGTCTGGGCCCGGAGCAGGCTGTCCATCAGGGTCATCTGGGCCTCCATCTTCTTCTGGCTGGTCTCCAGGTAATCCAGCTGGTCGCGCATCCGGACGTATTCCCTCTTGACCCCGCAACCGGCCAGCAGGGGGAGGCAGAGAATTAACAGGGTTGTTTTCTTCATGTTACTTCTTTTCGACCACGAATTCCACCCGGCGGTTCTTGGCCCAGCTGATCTCGTTGTGCCCCAGGTCAGCCGGCTTCTCCTTGCCGAAGCTGACGGTGGCCAGGCGGGAGCGCTCCACCCCCAGGTTCACCAGATAATCCCTGACGGCCACCGAACGCTTCTCCCCCAGCGCTAGGTTGTATTCGGTGGTGCCCCGTTCGTCGCAATGGCCCTCCAGCCTGACCGCCACCTGGGGATAGCTGCGGAGCAGTTTGGCGGTCTCGGTGAGCCGGGAGACGGAGGCCTCCTCTATGGAGTATGAATCGAAGCCGAAGTAAACGGTGGAGAAATCGATCTTCACCTCGGGTTTTTTCTCCTCAGCCGGCGGGGTGACCGGCTGCTCAGCGGTCAGCTCGGGCTTGACGATCTCCTCCTGCTTGGTGGCCTGTTTTTTGGCGCAGCCGGCCAGGATCAAAGAGATCAGCAGTACCCCGCTGATAATATTGATGGTTCTTTTCATGATTACCTCCTTGTATTTATATTAACAGGGTCCCGTTTGTTCAGGGGGTTGGCGGGAAGGGGCTCCAGGCCGGCATCAATGCCCCGCTAAGGTTGGTGACGGCCTTCTGGCCGGAGCCATCCCAGTGCATCAGCCACAGCTGGCTGCTGCCGGTGCGGCTGGAGGAGAAGGCCAGGTGCAGGCCGTCGGGCGACCAGGAGGGGTCCTCGTTATCCCCCTCGTAGGTCAGCTGGGTGTAGCCGTCGCCGGTGACATTCATGGCGCAGATCTGGAACAGCCCGTTGATGCGGGAGACGAAGGCGATCTTGTCGCCCTTGGGCGACCACACCGGGGAGGTATTGTAATTTCCCTGATAGGTCAGCCGCCGGATGTTGGAGCCGTCGGCATCCATCAGGTATATCTGCGGGCTGCCCGGCCGGTCTGAGGTGAACACCAGTTCCCGGCCGTTGGGGGACCAGCCCGGCGAACAGTCGATAGCCCAGCTGTTGGTCAGCCGCTGCAGCGACCGGCTGTCCAGGGTATAAAGATATATCTCGGCATTGCCGTCCCGGGAGAGGGTCAGGGCCATTTTTTTCCCGTCGGGAGACCAGGCCGGGGAGGTGTTCAGCCCCTCGACCTGGGAGATGGCCTGAAGCTTCCAGGCCCTCATGTCCAGCGAGTAGATCTCGGTCCGGTTGCGCTGAAAGGATATGAAGGCCAGCCGGCTTCCGTCCGGGGACCAATCGGGCGAGAGGTTGATGGTGCTCAGGGCGGTCAGTTTCTGCAGGTTGTGGCCGTCGTAGTCCAGCACGGCCAGCTCCTTGTTCTGGCCGTGCTTCTGGCAGAAGGCTATCCTGGTGGAGGCCACGCCGTTCTCCCCGGTCAGGGTTTTTATTATTTCATCGCAGATCCGGTGGGCCTGGCCCCGGGAATGATCAACAACAATCTGCTTGGTGAAGATATCGCGCCCCACGCCCAGGTCATAGATCCGGATCTTCAGATGTTCCTGTTTCTTTTCAGTGCGGAGTTCCGGGATCAGCAGCATCTTGGCGCCCAGCAGCTGCCACGATCCGGCCAGCACCTGGCCCTTTTTAAAACCGTACCCGGGATCGCTGTCCGGGGGCTCTATCAGCTGGAAGTACAGCGAGAAGGCCAGGTCGTCCGACAGCACATCGATGATCTCTTTAACTTTGGCGACAGTCTCCCGGGGGATCTTGCCCTGGGCCTGGATGGGGGACACCACCAACTCGATGGGCCTTCTTTCCGAGGTGGAAAGCTTCAAATAGACGTCGGTCTGGGCGACCGCACAAGAAGTCGTGCCAGAAAGTAGTAAAATTATATAAATGGTTATCAGATTTGCCTTGCGCATCATTTTACATACTCGAATTCAAAATGCACGCCCAACACCGACAGATTCATCTCCTGGGGGAAGGGCGGGAAGTTCTTGGCCTGGTAGACCGCCCGGATGGCAGCCTGGTCGAACAGGGCGTCGCCGGAGGATTTCTCCAGGCTGGCCTCCAGCAGGTTTCCCTGGCGGTCGATCTTGAAATAGATGGTGGCCCGGATCTCCGGCTGGCCGCCCTGGTAGGGATTGCGCCAATGCTGGCTGATCTTGGTCAATATCATGCCCAGGTAATATGACCCCTCCGGGGAAACCCCTTCGGCGGCCAGCACCTTCATGCCTTTGGGAAGGTTCGGCACCACCGGGCCGCTGGCCGATTTTTGTTTTTTATCCGGGGTCTTGGCTTTGGGCTGCGGCTTGGCCTTTGACACAGCTGGCTCTTTTTTGACCGAGGGCTTGGCCTCCGGAACCGGGGCGCTCTCCATGTCCTGGCCCTGGTTTCCCGAGACTTGGGGCAGGGCCACCAGGTTCACCTTATAGACTGCCGGGTAAGCCGGTTTGGAGAAAAGCCTCAGCCCCCTGGCAAAAAAAAGCACTGTCAAAAACAACAGGAGATGAAAGGACAGCGATATGGAGAATTCCCGTTTCATTTGCTGGCTTTGGGTTCGGTTACCAGCCCCAGATTGTCGACCTTCAGCTCCTTCAACTGCCCGATGATCTCCACCACCAGGCCGTAGGGCACCGATTTGTCGGCCTTGAGGTAGACCGGCCGGCCGGCATTGCGGGCCAGCAACCCCTTGACCACCTGGGAGAAGGCTTTGCCGGACACCGGCTGGTCATTGATCAATATCTTGCTGCCGGATGTCAGGACGATGGTCAATCCTTCTTCGATCTGCGGCTTGGAGGAGTCGGCCTTGGGCAAAGCCACATCCACCCCGGAGCGCATCATGGGGGCGGTGATCATGAAGATGATCAACAGGGCCATGCAGACATCCACCAGGTTGGTGATGTTGATGGAATCCATGGGCGGGATATGGAAGCGCTCCCGTCGCATGGGTTATTTCCCTCCGAACACCGAATGGACCCGCAGATCGCCCAGGAATTCCGAGGACAGATTCTCCATCTGGCCGGCCATGTGGCGGATGCGGCTGTTGAAAGCGTTGAAGGCGATGGAGGCCGGGATGGCCACCACCAGCCCGGCGATGGTGGTCACCAGGGCCTCGGCGATGCCGGGGGCCACCACCTGAATGCTGGTGGACCCGAAATTTTTTATGTCCACGAAAGCCACCATGATCCCCCAGACCGTGCCCAGGAGCCCGATCAGCGGAGCAACGTTGGCGATGGTGGCCAGAGTGATCAGCCGCCGGCTGATGGCCTCCACCTGATCGCCGATGGCCCGGTCCATGGCGGCCTGGATGTTGGGCAGCACCTCCAGGGGAAAGGACAGCTTCTGCCCGCCGGACAGGCGCTGGGCCTCGGCCAGCCCCTCGGCCAGGATCAAAAACAGGGGTGAAGCGGGGTGGGATGAGGCAAAGGCGTCATCAAAGGTCTTGCGCTGTTTGAACTTCTCCATGAATTTTCTATTGGCCTGGGCGATATTGTTCAGGGAGCGCCGTTTATAGATTATCACCGTCCAGGAAAAAACGGAGACCAGCAGCAGGCCGATCATGATGATGCCGGTGAAGATGTCGTAGCCGAAGATCATCCCCAAAGTACTGCCGCGCTGAAAAATCTGAAACATAGTGGTTCCTAATTATTATAAAAATATTCAATCCGGCAGTTTGAAACGCGGTTCTTTCCATTGGGCCAGATATCTGGCGTAGGTTTCCTGCAGGGCGGGATCGGGAGGCTGTATCTCCATCCGGCGGACCTGGTCCTCGAAATGCTTGCCGATCAGCCCCATGGGCAGGGTGATGATCCCGAAGAGGAACAGCTGCCCCATGGCGGTGGCGAAGGAGAGGCCCCCCATCACCAGATAGGCCAGGACCGCCAGCAGCAGCAGCGACATGGCGATGTAATATATGGCCAGCTGCATGCTGAGGTTGATGAACTCCCTGACCAGCTGCAGGTCGCGGCTGCTGCGGATGATGCCCCTGGTCTGCTGGGTCAAACCCCGGCTCTTGGCGATGTTGTAAAGATGCATCAGGGCGGCAATTATTATGGCAGACCAGGCCGGGATCCGGTAATATTCCATGGTCACCTCCAAGATCAGATGGTCGGTTTTATTCCGGCCAGGATATCCAATGCTTCAAGATATTTATCACTGGTCTTTGCGATGACCTCTTGGGGCAGCTCCGGGCCCGGCGCCTGCTTGTTCCAGGCCAGGGTGCTCAGATAGTCCCTGACGAACTGCTTGTCGAAACTGGGCTGCGATCTTCCGGCCTGATACCCGGCCCTGGGCCAGAAACGCGAGGAATCGGGGGTCAGCACCTCGTCTATCAGGATCAGCTCCCCTTCAAAGTCCCCCATCTCGAACTTGGTGTCGGCGATGATGATGCCCTTCTCCTCGCCGATCTTCCGGGCGGCGCCGTAGATCTCCAGGGACAGCTTTTTGACCAGGCCGGCCTTTTCTCTTCCCAGGATCTCAGACATCTTTTCAAAGGGGATGTTCTGGTCATGGCTGCCGATCTCGGCCTTGGTGGAGGGGGTGAATATGGGGCTCTCCAGCCGACTGGATTCCACCAGCCCTTCGGGAAGTTCTATTCCGCAGACCATGCCGCTCTTCTGGTAATCCTTCAGCCCCGAACCGGTCAGGTATCCCCGGACGATGCATTCCACCGGCAGGGGCTGGGCCTTTTTGACCAGCATGGAGCGGCCCTCCAGCTCCTCCTTGTATTTATGACATTCGGCGGGAAAATCGGTCACGTCGACACTTATAAGATGGTTGGGCATGAGGGATGACATTTTTTGAAACCAGAATTTTGAGATCTGGGTCAGCACGTAGCCCTTGCAGGGGATGGCGTCGGGCAGGACCACGTCGAAGGCCGAGATGCGGTCGGTGGCCACTATCAGCAGATTTTCTCCCAGATCGTAGATGTCGCGCACCTTGCCCTGGGAGATCTTTTTAAGTTCCGGGAAATCGGTCTGGGTGATGGTCTTCATGAAGGCGGATGCTCTCTTTTTATTTAAGGTGAAGGTTTGAATACTATTGTCCGGCAGGGTGTTTTCCAGATCTCGGGCACTTATTTCAGAAGCAGCATTGCTTTTGCCGCCAGTTCGTCATCGCCGATCTCCCGGGCGGCGGCCAAGGCCAAGTTGGCCGTTTCCCGGGCCTGAGCGGCCGCGCCTTTTTTAAGGTACATTTCGGCCAGGCCCAGATAATCCGTTGCCAGGTCGTTTTGGAATCCGTGCTCCAGGTCTACGGCAATGGCCTGCTTGAAATATTTCTCCGAATTTTCATAATCGCCCAATTGGGCAAAAACGTTGCCCAGCCCGCTGCAGGCGCCCTCGATGCTTTCGGGGTCGTCCGCTTGGCTGGAGACAGACAGCTGGCGCTCGAAGCACTGGCGGGCCTCGGGATATTTTCCCGACTCGGACAGCACCAATCCCATGTTTCCCAAGGCCTGCTGGATCCCCATGGCATAGCCAAGTTTTTGCGACAACTCCAATTTTTCCCGGTAACAATCCAGGGCCAGGTCGTACTCTCCGCGACGGTTGTGGATGTTGCCGATATTTCCCACCGCCACGCTGATGTTGGCCAGATCGCCGAACTTGTAGGCCAAGGCAAGCTGCTTTCGGTAATACTCCAGGGCCAGGTCGTAGTTTTCCAGAAAGAAGTGGGCGTTCCCTGTGCTTCCCAGCAGGATGGTCGAAAAAGTATTGTCGTTCTGCCGCTGGGAGATCTCCATGCAGCGGTCGAGGCATTTTAGAGCCTGCTCATGTTTGCCGTTGATCATGTGGATCTGGCTCAGATTCCCCAGTCCGCTCATCTGATGTTTGGTGTCGTCGATCTTTTCTGACCGGGCTATCAGGTCGGTAAAACATTCTTCCGCTTTGGGAATATCGCCCGAAAAACGGTAAGCCAAACCGACCTCGTTCAAAGCCTGATTGATCCCGCATTGATCTCCCAATTCGGTGTAGGTATCCATAGCTCGGTTAAGGGGCGCAAGAAAATCGTTGTTCCTGCCCATATACCGGAGCAGCCGGATCCGTTTTATTTCGGAATCGGCTTCCTGTTTCTTGGCTCCGGCTTTCCGGGCGAAGTCGTAATTGTCATCCAGCGTCGCCAGCGATTCCTGCCAATCGCCTGCCAGGTCCAATACCTCCGCCTTGTGCAGGTGAACGGTATAGGCATAATAGCTTTCACCGGCCTGCAGCCAGAGGTTCTTTATTTTGTATTGTGGGGCGGCCATTTCGGCTTGAATGCGTTGGCGAGATTTCTAATTGTATCTCAGCTCCGCTTCGGCGGATTTTTTCTCCACCTCCCGGCGCATCCCGGCCCGCATATCCTCCAGTTTCCGGGCGATGTCGGGGTATTTGATGGACAGTATCTGGGCCGCCAGGATGGCGGCATTTTTGGCCCCGTCGATGGCCACGGTGGCCACCGGGATGCCGGAGGGCATCTGGACCGTGGCATACAGGGCGTCCACCCCGGCCAGGGCGCCGGACTTCAGCGGGACGCCGATCACCGGCAGTGTGGTGTGGGCGGCCGCCGCACCGGCCAGGTGGGCGGCCAGCCCGGCCCCGGCGATGATGCACTCAAAACCATTGCCGCGGGCGCTTTTGGTAAACTCGGCCACTTTATCGGGAACCCGGTGGGCGGAGAGGATCATCACCTGGGGCTTTATTCCGAATTCCTTCAGGGTCTCGATGGCTTTTTCCATCACCGGGAGATCGCTGTCGGAGCCCATCAGTACCGCCACCTTGATATCGGGCATATTGCTCCTTTGTTGTTGCGGTTAATTTATGGCAATAGTTCAAGGCCTGATAGATCAGACCCTAGACGATAGATATTATCTTGTATTTGATGGTGCCGGCCGGCACCTGTATCTCCGCCACCTCTCCCACCTTTTTTCCCAGCAGGCCCTTGCCGATGGGGCTCTCCACCGAGATCTTGCCCTGGTCGAAATCTCCCTCATGCTGCCCCACCAGGATGTAGGTCTCCTGCGAGCCGTCGCCCAGGTCCTTGACCTTGACGGTCTTGCCGAAGACCACCACCCCCTTGGCCAGCTTGCTCTGGTCGATCACCTCGGCATTGGTCAGGTCGGTCTGCAGCTGGCGGATCTTCCGTTCGATCATGCCCTGCTTTTCCTTGGCGGCATGGTATTCGGAATTCTCCGAAAGGTCGCCCAAGCTTCGGGCATGGGCCAGGGCCGCCGAGACATTGGGCCGGTCCACCGACACCAGTTTTTCCAGCTCGGTCTTCATTTTGGCCAGGCCCTCTTTGGTGGTCACCACTCTGGACATAAGTATGCTTCCGTAGGTTTTTAGGATTTTGGTTAAATCATTACCCCTATAACTCATACCCCCCTGAGGATGATTTTCAGGGGGATGTTTGAGAACAGAGGGACAGAATCATTATATATTTTAAGGGGGAGGTTGTCAAGCTTATAAAGGAGCTTTCGGCCCCATCACCTCTCGGGGTAACTGCCGAAAAGCCGGCCCCATGGCGTATTCTTCAGCCATCGGCGGTAGAGCCTGCTGTCCAGCAGCGGCCAGCGCAGGTAGTCATGATAGATCTCCGAGGCCAGGATGAACAGATGAACCAGCGGGGTGCGGAAAAAGATGTTCTGCATGCCCTTTAAGGGGCCGAACCAGATCATATCGCCACCCACCCGGCGCACCAGGTTCTTGCCCACCCTGAAATTCCAGTTCTCCCCGGAGATGTCGTCGCCCACCAGCTCCATCTCCTCCAGCCGGCCGCAGCCCAAACCCTGCTCATGGGCCAGCCGGATATATTCTATCCTCATGGGGTCGAAGCCCATCATTTTGGCCGATACGGCGTCGATGGCCACCTGGTCGGCCGAGGCCAGCATATAATCCTTGATCACCGGGTGCATGGTGCGGGGGCCCGGCCCGTTGCCGGCGGTGGTCCCATCCATTACCGCGAAAAGGCCGGGGTGGATCTCCTGCTGGATGGCCAGCAGGTCCACCAGCACCTGGTGGATCCAGGAATGGGCGTAGTGCCGCCGGGTGTTAAGCAGCCCGCCGAAGGCGTTCTTTATGGCCCCGGTGGTGGTGGTGTAGATGTGGCATTTCATGGTCGGCAGATGGACGATGTTCCTGCCGGAGAAATAGTCCGGGACCAGTATCCCTTCGGGAAATATCTTGTCCAGAACCAGCATCCTGGTCCGGGGCGCATAGGGCACCCATTTCATATCCTCATCCCTGAAATTGTACAGCACCGGGACGGAGTGTTTTCTCAGGATGGGCAGATAGCGGTTGAGGTCCTCGCCCTTGAAGGCGTCGGTGACCACGGTCTTGTTCTGCACGCAGCAGATATCCTTATACCCGGCATCCCGCAGGGTCTTGACGACCCCCTCCAGCTGCCAGGGGGTGGTGTTGGCCGCCGGGAAGGGGTAATGCCAGGAGATATTGTCCTTGATGATGGTGGCGTTTTGGGGGTCCAGGCTTTCCCGGAAACCGGCCAGTTCCATCAGCCGGGCGATATCCTGCAAAATGTTCTCCGGAGTGACCTTCAATACTGCTACTTTGGATCGCACCATTTTTCTCTCAGTTTCCTTCCGATTGGGTGAGCGGCGGATTGTTTTTGCTTAACGTGTCCAGGCCTTCAGTTTCCTCGGTCACCTGGCTGCCGCTGTGCATCAGGCCGACCATCATTATCAAACTGGAGACCAGGATCACGAAGAACAGCACCCCCTCCCCGAACCTTTTCAGCACGAACTGCTGGGGGATGCTGTAATACAGAATGATGGTGATCAGCCCGCGGGGGGCGATGAACAGCTCGGGAAACAGGCTGACCCGGGCGATGTACTTAAGGTGAAAATAACGGACGGTGAAGATCATGACCATGATCAGGCTGCCCAGCAGGATGATCTCCAGGTTGAGCAGATAGGCCAGGTGGATGGAGTAGCCGAAAAGCACGAAGAAGAAGGTCCGGATGACGAAGGCCGACTCCGAGGTGATCAGCTTGAGCTGCCGGAGTTCGTAATTAAGCTTATAGGGATTGAGATACCGCTTGATGGGGCCCCGGACGATCAGATTGACGTTGCTGAGGGTCAGGCCGAACACCAGTATCAGCAGCAGGGACGAAAGGCGGAACAGCTCTCCCAGGGAATACACCAGGAACAGAATGGAGAGCAGCAGGAAGAACTTATTGTGCCCGGCGATCTTGTCTATGAACAGCAGCAGCAGCAGCGAGCAGACCGCCGATATCAGCGTGATGACCGTCAGGTTGCCGGCGAAGGAAAACAGGGAGGAGGCCGACCACAGGCTTTTCTGGATGGCGAAGTTGAAGATCATTATGCCGACAATGTCCGAGAAGGTGGCCTCGTAAACCATGAACTCTTTTTTATCGGGGCTCAGGTTACAGACCGAGGGGATCACAATGGCGCTGCTGATGACGGCCAGGGGGACCGCGTTGACGAAGCAGCTCTGGAAGGGGGCGTTCAGCACCAACTTGATCACCAGGGCTATCAACAGGGAGGAGGCCAGGAAAACCAGCACCGCCGAAATCAGTGATTTTTTTATCACCGGCAGCTTGGCCCGGGTGAGGCTCAGCTCCAGGGTGGCCTCCAGCACGATCAGTATCACTCCGATGATGCCGAACAGCTCCAGGTACATCCGGGAGTTGAGAAAGGCTATGTTCAGGTGGCTGCCGACAAAGCGCAGGACTATCCCCACCGTCAGCAGCAGCAGCACCGAGGGAATGCGCGACCTTCGGGCCAGGATGTCGAACAGGTACGACAGTATCACCAGAAGGCTCAGGGAGATGATCACCGAATATGAAAGCAATCCCGGATGATCCATAGGTTAAACCAGATAATGATGTTAGGTGTGTTGTTCAAGGGGAATTATCTTATATATCCGGGCCGAAGTCAATCCAAATTGAACCAGGATATTTTACAGAACCAGCCATGACAGCAATATCATAGCGATGAATACGGTGAATATCGCCCCGTAGGAGATGGAGAGGAGGTTCAGCTTGATAAAGGTGGGCCAGAAACCCTGCCGGTAGAACCTTTTCAGGCTTAGGTACAGGTACAGGGGAATGGTCATGATCAGCAGACTCAGCCACTGGCTGAGCACCGGGATGTGGAGAAAACGGGTGGCGGTGATAACCAGAATGGTCAGAAAAACGAAGGCGTGGAAATGGATGGAGAATATCAGGTGCTGCATATAATAGCGGCCGGAACGGATATAGAGCATTTTCAGCAGCAGGGCAAACAGCGGCATCAGCAGGAACATGCCCTGGGCGAATCGCTCTATCAGTGTTTCCACAAACAGTTCGGGATTGTCGGTGCCGCGGCGATAGCCCTTCTCGACCATCTGTGTGAAACGGTGGTCGAAGCTTAAAGTATCCTCCAGGGCGGCGGCAGTGTCCGGCCCGGCCAATGGCTGAGGGGCGGTCTCCACAGCTTTGATTTCGCTCCTTGCCTCGGGCTCATCCTGCAGCCCTTCCAGATGGGAGCGCCTGCTGGTCATGGCCAGCAGCAAAAACAGCACGAAACTGATGATCACATAGGTCCTCAGGGGCGGTACGTAACGCATTCTTTTTCCGGCCACGTAATCGGCGGTCAGGAAGCCGGGCCTGATGATCAGCGGCACCAGGGTGTGGACAAAGCGCGAGTCGATCCGCAGTTCGTCCCACAGGAACTCGTGCAGCAGCTCCCTGAAGGGGACGTTGATGTCGGTGTTCTTCTGTCCGCAGTCATGGCAGTATTTGCCGTGCAACAATGCCCCGCAGTTGAGGCAGTTCTCCGGCAGGGCCTGACGGATGGCCGCCCGGCGGGGAACGAAGAACCCGGTGGCCCCCTGGTAGTTCAGATATTCCTCGCCCAATTGCAGCTCCAGGCCCTTTTCCTCGATCCGGCACAGCAGGTAGAAGGCGGGGATCCACAGCAGGGAGAACAGCGCCAGGAAGGGGGAATTGAGCATCAATGCAACCACCAGGGGGAGGGCCATCTTGCCCAGGGCCTGGGGATGGCGGATCCTTTGGTAGATCCCGCGGGCGGAGGCCCGGCGGTCCTTTAGGGCGATGCTCTCCGGCCCGGCGTCGATCATTCCCCTGATCCAGATGACGGCGGCGGGAAGGCCGATGATGGCGGCGGCGGCCAGGGAGAACCAGCGGTCCCATAAAAATTCGGCCGGGATGAATTTGAAGGCCGGGAAGGCCTTGTACAGCAGATAGCTGAAGAAATGCAGCACCAAAGCCGCCACCGACAGGACCCGGAAAATTACGGACCGCAGGTCGGTCCGGCTTTCCTGGGCCAGGGCCCGAATGAACCCGGCGACGCTGCGGTATCCGAAGAACAGATACAGCCCGGCGGACAGGAACATTGTTATGACGATCAACCACGACATATATGATCCATAAATTATTGTTTTGCCAGATCCTCGGCCTTGGAGAAATGCATCTGGAAGATCTTCCACCGACCGTCAATTTTCTCCAGGACCCCTGTCCAGCGGACCTTCTCCCAGTTGGCCGGCCTGCCTTTATAGGTGTTGAAATCATCCAGCAGGCAGGCAAACCAGGCGGTCTGCAGGGATGGCGACAGGCTTATTCTCAGGTCGAACAGTTCATACCTTATGGCCTTGAAATCTTCCTGCAGGAAAAAACTCTCGGTCATCTCTTTGAACCGGGAGATGCCCCTGATGGTGCTTTTGGAATCGGTCTGAAAGAAGAACAGTTCGTCGCTGGCTATCACGGAGGAATAAAGCTGGTCCAGGTTCTTGTTGTTCACCGCCCAGCCGATGCTGTCCCGTATGACCTGGTCAATTATTTTTATCTCGGGATGGGGATTGTCGATGTTATTGTAGGTGTAGGGCATGGCGTTATTCCTTTCGATTATCAATCCAGAACCGCAGAATGTTTTTGCCGGTGGATTCCTCTAAAACGACGTTCTCGAGGATCCCGCCGTTTTTCTCGATCACTTTACGGGAATGAATATTCTCCTCATTGCAGGTCACCAGGACGCGATCAATATCATGTTTGGCGGCTTCTATCAATGTTTGTCTTAATATTTCCGTGGCATATCCATTCCGGCGGTGTTCGGGCGACACATCAAAGCCAATATGCCCCCCGATGTTTAAAAAATACTCGTTGAGGTTAAGCCTGAGCCTACTGTTGCCTACAAGAATATCATCATCATTCAAGAACCAAAAGGATTTTTGCAGAACCTTTCCCGGCGGCAGGTTCTCCGTGTCCTCGAAGCGGTTGAGCACGGTAATATATTCCCGAAAGGTCTGGCCTTCTTTTATCTGATGCCGGTCCTCGTTGTGCCGGCGGTAGGTTGCGGAGAATGCCAGGAAAGTATCTTCTTGGACATCGTTCAATCTTATATGATGAAGCATAAGGTATATTCTTTTAGAGATTTTTGATCACCGGCAGGTATTCCAATTTGGGGTTTGAGATGGCCTTCAATATATTTTCTTTGACCGGCGAGCCCTCGGATTGCAAACGATTCAGCATTTTTCTGATAGTGAGCCGCTTGGAATCCTTTGCCCCGGAGCAGGAGAAGGTCTTTATTCGGCCGAATCTTTGAACGGAATATTTTACGATCTCCTCCTTCCACACATAGGCTAGGGGGCGGATGATATGCAGCTTGCCCTTGAGGATCGACTGCTTGGGCAGGATGGCGGCCAGTTTGCCGGAATACAGGATGTTCAGCAGGGCCGTCTCCACCACATCATCCGCATTGTGTCCCAAAGCGATCTTGTTGCAGCCCTGCTCCTCGGCCAGGTCGAACAGCGATCTCCTGCGGGCCAGGGAACATTTGAAGCAGTCGTTATAAATATCATCGCTGAGCAGGGAGGAAGAGGCAACAAAGGGGACCTCCAGCCCGGCGCAGATCTTATCCAGTTTTTTTACCGGGGCGATGGGCTTTCCCTGGAACTCTCCCGGCACGTGCCCGGCGATGAGGGATATTCCCAGGCTGCGGCCCAGTTTTTTATGCTGCCGGGACAGGATGTCCAGCATCACCAGGCTGTCGCTGCCCCCGGAAAGGCCTATCAGTATCCGGTCGCCCCGCTCTATCTGGCAAAAATCCTTTTCGGCCCGGATGGCCCGGGAATAGACCCTGCCCCAATTGTCAGGCTTGACCGGGGTCGGCCTTATATTCCGATCGTTCATTGAAAAAGTATATTTTACCGGCCGGGGAATGTCAAGGAAATAGTGCGAGCAATGCCGGCAAGTGAACATCATTAATTCATTAAAGGCAGTTTAACGGCGCCATGGATTCCTGCCGGAAGCCTGCCCTGAGTAAGGCAAGCAAGCCCTGCTGGCTCAGGGTTTATCCCTCACTTGATGCGGGGCAGGAATGACAGGAAAAAGATCAATAACCTCCGAGTATAAAAATCATTGACCTGGCGGAGGGATTAAAGTAAAATGGTGTCAATGATTTTATGATGATCCGATGCTGATAATCTTAAAAATATTACTGATATTTGCCCTGATAGTATTCCTGCTGTGGCGCAAATGGCCCTTGGGCCCGGTGATGCTCCTGGCTTCGCTATCCCTGGGCCTTTTATTCACCGTATCGCCGGGAGATATGGGGCGGAGCGCCCTGCGGGCGGCCCTGGATTTTGAGACCACCATATACCTGGTCATCGTACTCTACCTGATAGCCATTCTGGAGAACCTGCTGCGGACCGGCGGCCTGCTGGCCAGGATGGTCGGCGCTTTAAAGGTGCTGTTCCGCGACCACCGGCTGGTGGCCTCCTTCATGCCGGCCTTCATCGGATTCCTGCCCTCGGCCGGGGGGGCCATGTTCTCCGCCCCGCTGGTGAGGGAGGCCACTCAGCATATGGAGCTGTCGCCCGGCCGGAAGACCTTCATCAACTACTGGTACCGCCATATCTGGGAGACGGTGTTCCCGCTGTACCCCGGCCTGATCCTGGCGGCGGTGCTGGCCGGCCGTCCGGTGGCCGACCTGATATACAAGCAATGGCCCTATGCCGCCGGCGCCATCGTCATCGGCTGGCTGGTGGGCTGGCGCGGGGTGAAAAGGGACCGGTGGGATCAGGCGGCCGATTATAAAAAGGCCTGGAGGGATGTCCTGCTGACCATGGCCCCGGTGCTGTTCGTGATAGTATCGGTGCTGGCCTTCAAGTTCGATCTGGCGCTGATGACCGCCCTGGCGGTGCTGGGCCTGGCCCTGGGGTTGAGATACCAAATGAGAAAGATCCCCGGCCTGCTGTGGGAATCATTCAAGCCGATGACCCTGCTGCTGATCGTCGGGGTGATGGTCTTCAAGGGAATGCTGGAGACCAGCGGGGCCATAGCGGCCCTGCCGGGGATACTGTTGGGCGGCGGGGTGCCCACGGTGGTCATAATATCCCTCCTGCCGTTCCTGGTGGGCCTGTTGACCGGGATCAGCCAGGGCTATGTGGCGGTGGCCTTCCCGCTGCTGCTGGGGATCTTCGGGTCTCCCACGGGATCGCTCAACTGGTATGTCCTGGCCTTTGTGGCCGGGCTGGGCGGGGTGCTGATCTCCCCCAGCCATCTGTGCCTGGCTTTGACCCGGGAGTATTTTAAGGCCAACTGGGGCCAGGTATACCGCTATCTGCTGCCGGCCTCGGGCGGAATAGTTCTATTGGGATTCCTGTTGTATTATTTGTGGCGGTAAAGAAAGTGCATTCGACGATCAAGTTTTTATTCGATTTCCTTGGTGATAGATTTTTACAATAATTATTTTTCAATCTATACAAATAAGTTTAGGAGAACAAATGAGAAAATATATTATGGTGTTATTAATAATGCTCAATTCTTCATTGTTTGGAATAGAGTATTACACGCCGTGGTCATACAATTTAAAAGTTATACATAATGCCAATGGGGATTACATAATGCCCCAATGGTCACCTAACGGTAATTATATCGCTTTTTTTGATACTGATACGTTATTTGTATATGAGTTTAATAGTTCTAAGTATCTTATAAAGAAACCGATGTTCATTGAAAACCGGCAAATGCTGTGGGATAAAAATAGTTCGAAAGTAATATTTAACACAGACAAAGAAGTGTATATTTTAGATATAAAAACTAAACTTATAAATAAAATCAAACATATGCCTCAAGGCAAAAATGACTGGATCGATTTATGGTATTGTTATGACGATGGCAGATTGTTAATTAACTACAACAAAACGAGAAAAAAGGATACAGTTTTAGTATACAGTTTAAAGAAGAATAGATTTGTTGATGATAAGATCAAATATCCTTCAATATCTGGTTCTTGTAAGATATCCCCAGATGGAAAACTCGCTTTAAAAGTTAATTGTGATAAGATAATTTGTTATGATTTCGAGGCCCAAAAGGATAGAATTATTTATAATATAAATATTGGTTCAGTGTTTTGGAGAAGTGATTCTAAGTCTTTCTTTACAATATCAAGGACAGGAGACTCTGTTTCCATTGGTAACATAGACGGAAGTGAATTAAAACAAACCGCACTGTTCCCATATGAACGTGCTGTTTTATTCAAAGATTCCCCATTCGAAAGATATTTTATTAAATGTAATAATATTTATTCTTTTATTGATGAGGGACCATATCAAGGATGGGGTGGTGTAAGTGTAGTTGATGAATATAATTCTCATACATTTGATATGGTGTGGGTAGGTTATTATGCAGAGTGGTCACCTTGCGGTAAATACATTGCTGTTTCAACGCCCAATGTTGTTGGTATAATAAATTGGAATGAATTTGTGAAAAAATACAGGATAGAATGAAATCTACCGAGGCCATTGCCTGCAGTTCCTTCTTGCATTTAACCTTCACCTTGTCCATTCTCTCCAACTGCCCGGTCTTGGCGTCGTAAACCTTGCCCATCAGCTCCAACCGGTGCTGCTTGAACTCCAGGTTGCCTTTCTGATAAGGTGATATTTACTTTCTTGTGACCAAGAAAGTAACAAAGAAGTCTTTCCTGCCCAGTTGCGCGGTGGGCAAGGCGTTTGCTCCGGCATTCACTGAACCAGAACCGACCATAAGCCAATAACCCACTGAATGCTTTTTCGGAGCTGCAGCAATGCCGCTCCACTGCCTGTCCGCCGAAGCAGAGCGTAGGAGGGATGGCGGGGACCAGAAAGCCCAGAAATTTGTGGAGGCACTTAAGAATTTGGCAGTGTTCGAGCACAGCGAGTTTGTCAAATTTAGGCCGACGCCATAGGGCTGCCAAGCAGAGGTTTAGCGACGAGCTTTTGACCTCACCCTTCCCTCTCCTAATGCTTTAGGAGAGGGGTAGGGGAGAGGTGCGGGATAAAAAAGGAAAAGAACAATATCGTTACTGGGTATCCGGTCCTTACTTTCTCTTGTAACACCTCTCCTTTTAACCCTCCCCGTTGCGGGGAGGGTAGGGTGGGGTTGGAAGTCCTGGGGGCGCACCAGCTAATGCCTGTCAAAATAAATACGAATAAGAATATTCTTCATTATCTTTATCGCTCTGTCCTTGCCCGATGACGCCGACCGCCCCCCGCCATTAGCGCGGGGTAAATATTGGCGGACAAGCCATAACCCGGCCGATCATTTTGGCAGGCAAAATGTTCGCTTTAAATGATAAAAGAACACCCAAGCCATAAAACATATGGAATGCAAATTATCAACCGCCTTTCGGCGGTTTTTTTATTTTAAGGGAACCGAAAAGGAGGCAATGTTATCTAAATCTGCATAACCTCTTAAAAGCAAGACAATTATAATTGATCAGAGGGAAATATGTTAAAAAGATCATGGCTGTTATTTCTTCTTCTGCCGGCCCTGGCTATGGCCCAGGGTCAGGGAGTTACCTGGGATGCCCAGGTGCGGGTGGACGATGCCTTAGGCACAGGCCCTCATCAGGCCATCCATCCCTACACCATCATTGATGACAGCCTGCGGGTCTATACGGTCTGGGAGGACGACCGGGATGGCAACGGAAGGCACGCCATCTATTTCGCCAGATCGGCGGATCTGGCGGCCAGCTATTCCCGGCCCAACCTGGTGGTCTGCAGCGACAGTCTCTACGACAATATTTACCCATGGATGGTCAAGGGAAGCTCGGGAACCATATACCTGGTATGGCAGGTTAAATACCCGGACACCAGATGGCGGGTCTATCTTTCCAAGTCCACCGATGGCGGCAATACTTTCAGCCAGCCGGATACCATTGCCGGACCCTTGATTGAAAACAATAAAAATGATGCAAACAACTTCGGGCCGCTGCCCAGGATCGCTGTTGACCCCGGTGACAGCATCCTCTACCTGGTCTGGACCGAGTCCACCGGTGCCCTGGCCACCAAAGTCCGATGTTCCCGATCCTTAAGCCGTGACGTTAATTTTACCGGGATGGTCCGGGTGAACGTGGATTCGCTGAAGGCCGCCAAGCACCCGGCCATCGTCTGCGATGCCGGGGGCAAAGTGTTGGTGGCCTACGAGCAAAGCGACGGGGGCAACACCAACGACCCCCAGTGCGACATTTTTTTCAACCAGTCGAATGATTACGGGCTGTCCTTTGGAGCGGCCGACCTGATGATCAACGACAATGGCGATGTCAGCAGGATGCAGAATCCCACCATCGACCGCATCAACAGCAAGACCATGGTGATCTGGGAAGATACCAGAATGCCGCCGGCGGCCAACAATCAAAGCCCCCAGTTATTCTTCAGCCAAAAATCTGACACGGCGTCGAACTTTATTCCCAATATCAGGGTGAGCGACTCCCTTACGGGGAATTATAACTTCAGGCCCAGGATGGCGATGGATAAAGTCACGGGGAACATGATAGTGGTTTGGAACTCCAACAGAACGACGGATACCACGCATTTTGAAATGAGGCTTTGCGCCTATAATGACAGCCTCAACAAGTTCAATCCTTCCGTATCGATGTTCAATACCTACACCGGCAACAGCGGGGCCAACTTCGGCAACATCTTCTACCCCCCGGCGGTGGCCATCACCAACATCGACTCGGTGGCCAATTATTTCCTGGTTTGGCGCGACCTGTCCGAAGACACCTTGGGTAACATTTACTCTGTCCACGGCCTGGTGGTTACCAGCCGGGTGGACCTGGACATCTTTCCCGATGCCCTGGACGCCCACGGCGACAGTCTGGACTTCGGCATCCTGCCGGCCGGCCCGGCCTGGGTCTCCCGCGGCTTCCGCCTGGCCAACACCGGCAGCGGGATCAACCCCGACTCCCTGGACGGACCCAGCACCGCGGTGATCGACAGCCTGACGGCCAACGGCATCACTTTGCACAACGTCGACAATCCCTCGCTGACCCTTACCGCCGGGTTCATCGAATATCCGGAGGTCTTCCCCGACCTGAGCATCGGCCAGACCCTGGACGTCAGCGTCACCCTGTACGTGCCGGAGGGCACGCCGGCCGGGCGCTATGTGGGCTACGCCAAACTGCGGGCGGTGGGCAACGACCTGACGGTGGACAGCGATTCCATCCGGATAGTGGTGCAGGGCCCGACCGCCCCCGCCGACCTGGAGAACCTGAAGGTCTTTCCCAACCCGTTCAAATACTGGCTGGGTCACCGGACCGTCAGCTTCGAGGGGCTGACCCCGGCGGCCACCCTGAAGATCTACGACATCAAGGGCCGTCTGCTGGCCACCATCGAAGAAAGCAACGGCGACGGCCTGGCCACCTGGGCCCCGGAAGCTGCCAGCGGCGTCTACCTATGGTCGGTCACCAACCCCCTGGGGCAGAAGAAGACCGGCAAGATCGCAATCCTGAGATGAGGGAGAAAACAAGATGAAAAAAATATTTATCATACTATTGCTGGCGGCCGGCGCGGCCGTTTCACCGGCCCTGACCCCCGGCGACAGATCGGGCGTCTTTCTGACCCTGCCCCAGGGAGCCCGGCCCACCGCCATGGGCGAGGCCTTCTGCGCCGTCACCGGCGATATCTACAGCTCCTACTGGAACCCGGCCGGATTGGCCGACCTGGGCAGGATGACCTTCAGCGCTTCGATGGCCCCCACCTATCTGGACATGTACTACGGATATCTGGCCGGGGCCATGACCTCCGGCCAGAATGCCTTTTCCCTGGCAGTGAGCCATTTCAACTACGGCGACATGATCGGCCTGGACGAACACGCCCGGAACCAGACGGTCTTCAACGGCAGCGACCTGGGAATGATCGCCGGCTATGCCCGCAAATTTCCCGGCAAAAAGCTGCAGGCCGGGGTGAATGTCAAAATACTGCACGAGGCCATCGAGCAGGAATCGGCCAGCTCGGTGATGTTCGATATCGGAGCGATAAAAAAATTCCAAAGGATCACCCTGGGTTCGTCCCTGAGGAATATCGGCCCGGGGCTTAATTTTCATGATCAAAGCGGCGGGCTGCCGCTTACCTTATCGCTGGGCGCCACCTATTATTTCTACGATACTCCGCTGGTTCCGGCGGTCTCCATTGATCTCCCATTGGACGATACTCCGGTTCTCTCGCTGGGAGCCGAGTATTCCCCCTGGCAGTATCTGGCGCTCCGGGCCGGCCTGAAGACCGAGCGCGACCAGGGTTTCCTGTCCTGGATGCGGTTCGGATTCGGCACCTCCATCAGAGGGATCTCGGTGGACTACGCCATGATCCCGGGGAAGGACCTGGGCTCCACCCACATGTTTTCCATCGGGTACCGGAAATAGAATAGAAATTCCCTCCATATTATTGGTTGAAGGTGTGTTTACGTCGAGTGGTGTGAAGACCAACCTCCAGTTAAAAGCCGTTGCCAGAAATTCTGGGGCGGCTTTTTTATTTTTGAAATTGACAGCCGGGCCGGATTGTATTACAATCAAATCCGGAATAAGCTAAGATTAACGATAGGCCAAACGGGCCGCAAAATACACTGCACGATGTTCATTGACCGGCACCATTCTAAGCAATATCGGGTAAAGGGGGAATATCATGAGCTATTACATGAGCAAAGTGATACAGGCATCTTTCGACAAGGCGCTACGCAGGGTGACCTTCAACCTCCAAAAAGAGGGATTCAGCATTGTGACCCAGCTGGACATGCAGGAGACCTTCAAAACCAAGCTGAACATGGATTTCCGCAGGTATCTGATACTGGGGATCTGCAATGCGCCTTTTACCTACAAGGTCCTTCAAAAGGAGGCCAAGATCGGGTTGCTGCTGCCCTGTAATGTGGTGGTGGATGAGGTCTCCCCCGAGAGGATCGAAGTGTCGATAGTGGATCCGGTGGCCGGGGTCAGGGCCATAGACAGCCCCTCGCTTTTAGGGGAGGCTTCGCAGATAAGGGATAAGCTCAAGGTGGTGCTGGCTGCGATATAGCCCGGAACGACTTTAATATTCCACCAACCTGCATCAAGATAAAGCTTGACATTTTCTTTTTTTGATGTATAATAGGACTAAATAAGTCTTATTAATAAAATTATGCTGATCACCAAACGAAATGAATATGCCCTGCAGGCCATGATCCTGCTGGCCCGGCAGAGGGAGGGGCAGCCGCTGGCGGCCTCGGCCCTGGCCCAAAAACTGAAGACCACCCCGGCCTTCATGTCCAAGATCGCCCAGCAGCTGGCCAAGGCCGGCCTGCTCAGCACCAAAAGGGGAAAAGCCGGGGGTCTTTTCCTGGGCCGTGCGGCGGATAAGATAGTGGCCAAGGAGATCTTTGCGGCGGTGGACGGAGCCCTGTCGGTCAGTGCCTGCATGAGCCAGGGGCGCTGCAGGCACCACGTCTGCCCGATATATCCGGCCCTTACCAGACTGCAGAAGGACCTGGATGATAAATTGAACTTGGCCAAACTGTCAACCTTTGTGTGAACCTTAACCAGGGGCGATCGGCCGATCGCCCCTACGAAATGGAAAATAATGAAACGCAAGATCGTCCAAATAGACCAGGATAAATGCAACGGCTGCGGAGAATGCATTCCCAACTGCGCGGAGGGCGCGCTGCAGATAGTGGACGGCAAGGCCCGGCTGGTCAGCGACAAATACTGCGACGGGCTGGGAGCCTGCCTGGGGCATTGCCCCCAGGATGCCATAAAGATAATCGAGCGCGAGGCCGAGGGATATGATGAAAATATTGTAGGGGTGATTCGTGAATCGCCCCTACGGGATAAAATAAACAATTCCCCGGCCTGCGCCTGCCCCGGATCGCAGATCCGACAGCAAAAGCCGTCCCCGGCAACTTCAAACGACACAACTGTAAACTCTCAGCTGGCCCACTGGCCCATCCAACTGCACCTGGTGCCGGTCAACGCCCCATTCTTTCAAAATGCCGACCTGCTGATCGCCGCCTCCTGCCTGCCTTTCTCCTACGGGGATTTCCACCGGGTGATGCTGGCCGGCAAGTCTCTGATCATAGCCTGTCCCAAGCTGGACCGTACCGAGCCCTATCTGGAAAAGCTGACCGGGATCTTCCGGCAGAACGATATCCGGTCGATCACCGTGGCCATCATGGAGGTGCCCTGCTGCCAGGGCCTGCTGCGGCTGGTGCGTCAGGCTTTGAAGGATTCCGGCAAACGGATGTCCATCACGGTGGAGACCATCACGGTCAAAGGGGAGAGGCTGTGATAGACCTTACCACATTGAATGAACTGACCTACGGCCTGTATATCATCACCTCGGTGGACCAGGGCCGCTGCAACGGATTCACCGCCGATGCGGTGTTCCAGGCCGGCGCCAACCCGCCGACTATAGGGGTTTGCATCAAAAAGGACAACCTGACCCACGATTTCATCTCCAAGAACCAGGTGTTTGCCGTATCCATCCTGGCAGACACCGCTCCGGCGGAACTGATCCGCCACTGGGGGCTAAGATCCGGGCGCCAGGAGGACAAATGTGTCGATACCGAATACAAGACCGGGGCCACCGGATGCCATCTGATCACCAAGGATACCCTGGGTGCCATCGAGTGCAAGGTCATAAACGCTTTTGACGCCGTAAGCCACACCATCTTCCTGGGGGAAGTGGTCTCGGCGGAGACCTTCTCCGGCGGAGAACCCCTGACCTACGCCCAATACCGGAAGAACATCAAACCGGCCTTAAAACAAACCGATAGCAAAGGAGGAGCCATGAAAAAATACCGCTGCGTGGTCTGCGATTACATCTACGACCCGGCCGCCGGCGACCCCGATTCCGGCATTGCCCCGGGCACCCCGTTCGAAAAGATACCCGATACTTGGGTCTGCCCCATCTGCCAGGTGGACAAAAGCAACTTTGAACCGTTGGACTAAAACCACCCCTTACGTCCCCTCCTTGTTCAAGGAGGGGATCGAGGGGCGGTCAAAAGGAGTGCCCATGGTAACCATCGAAACCTTGGACTTCAACACCGCGGAGAAGGCCCGCAAGGGCGTGTTCAGCCAGCCCCAGGCGCTGGTCAACTATCTCCACCTGAAGCAGGGCCAGGAAGTGCCAAAGCATCTGGCCAACGCCGACATGGTCTACCTGATAGTACTGCAGGGCGAAGGAGTTTTCAACTTTGAGGAAAAAGACCACGTCATGAAACACGGCCAGCTGGCCGCAGTGACGCGGGGAACGCCGATGCACATCACCAACCAGAGACCGGAAGACCTTGGTTTTTTGGTGATAAAGACCCCCAACCCCGAAATTGAATAATCCTTTGCCCACTAAAAACACGAAACATTTATGAAAGAAGAAGATAATGAAATTGGGCATCATCATCTACTCCCAGGACGCTGAAACGGTCTGGAACGCCTTCCGGCTGGGAGTCTACTCGCTGGGACAGGGCGACCAGGCCAGCGTCTTTCTGCTGGCCAAGGGGGTGGACTGCCAGTCATTGGACAGCGACCAGCTCAAGGTCACCGAACAGATGCAGGCATTCCACGACCAGGGCGGCAGGATCCTGGCCTGCGGCACCTGCCTGAAAATGCGCCACCAGGAAGGCACGGAGATGTGTCCGCTTTCATCCATGAAGGACCTGTATGAAATGATAAAGACCTCGGACAAAGTGGTAAGCTTTTAAACAACCAATAAAGGAGATTTTCATGACCATGTTCTGTCATCAATGCCAGGAGACGGCCGGGAACAAGGGCTGCGCCGGGGCCAGGGGCGTCTGCGGCAAGCCCGACCAGGTGGCGGTATTACAGGATCTGCTGATCCACACCCTGAAGGGCATCTCATATCTCAATGTACAGGCCAAGGAGACAGGGAAATGCGATCCCCAAGCCTCGGAGTTCGTGATGGAGCAGCTGTTCGCCACCATCACCAACGTCAATTTCGATCCGGAATATTTCGTCAGGCAGATAGACCGGGCCAGGGAGTTCCGCGATCAGCTAAAAAACGCCGCCCCCAAGGATCCCTCCGGCAAATTACCCGATGCCGCCGTCTGGACCGCCCAGAGCGGCCTGAACGAATACCTGCTCAAGGGCGCCGAGGTGGGCATTCTGGCCACGGCCAACGAGGATGTGCGTTCCCTGCGGTCGCTCATATTGTTCGGGCTAAAGGGACTGGCGGCCTACGCCCATCATGCCTACGTGCTGGATGCCAAGGACAACGATATACTGTTGTTCATGCAGCAGGCCCTGGCCGCCACGCTGGACGACAGCCTTTCGGCCGACGAGCTGACCGGCCTGGTGCTGAAGTGCGGAGAGTACGGGGTCAAGGCCATGGCATTATTGGATAAGGCCAATACCGGAAAGTACGGGCACCCGGAGATCACCAGCGTCAAGCTGGACGTGGGCATCAACCCGGGCATCCTGATCAGCGGGCACGACCTATTGGACCTGGAGGAATTGCTGGAGCAGACCAAGGGCCAGGGGGTGGACGTTTACACCCACGGCGAGATGCTGCCGGCCAACGCCTATCCAGCCTTCAAGAAATACGCCAATTTCCACGGCAATTACGGCGGATCCTGGTGGCACCAGAACGAGGAGTTCGAGAAGTTCAACGGCCCGGTGCTGATGACCACCAACTGCCTGGTCCCGCCCAAGGACAGCTACAAGGACCGGGTTTTCACCACCGGGGTGGTGGGCTTTCCGGGAATGAAGCACATCGCCGACCGCCAGCCGGGAAAGCAAAAGGATTTCTCGGCCGTCATCGCCATGGCACAGAAGTCCAAGGCGCCGGAGAAACTGGAAGACGGCAATTTGACCATCGGCTTCGCCCACAACCAGGTGCTGGCCCTGGCCCCCAAGGTGATCGAGGCCGTCAAAAGCGGCGCCATCAAGCGTTTTGTGGTGATGGCCGGATGCGACGGAAGGCACAAGTCCCGGGAATATTTCACCGACATAGCCAAAACCCTGCCCCAGGACGCGGTCATTCTCACGGCCGGTTGCGCCAAGTACCGCTATAACAAGCTGAATCTGGGCGACATCGGCGGGATCCCAAGGGTCTTAGACGCCGGGCAGTGCAACGACAGCTACTCCCTGGTGCTGATCGCTCTGGCATTAAAGGATGCCTTCGGGTTGAAGGACGTCAATGAACTGCCGGTCAGTTATGACATCGCCTGGTACGAGCAGAAGGCGGTGCTGGTGCTGCTGGTCCTGCTGCATCTGGGGGTGAAGAACATCCACCTGGGGCCGACCCTGCCGGCCTTCGTGTCTCCCAATGTGCTCAAGGTGCTGGTGGAGAAATTCAATGTCCAGCCGACGGCGGGCGCGGAGGAGGATGTGAAGAAGATGATGGCGGGGACCTGACCTAACCCCTACCCCTTCCCCATGGGGGAAGGGGAATATATTCGGAGAGGGAGAATTAGAAAACGAAGAAGCCGTGGCGTTATGCCACGGCTGCTTCTGGTTGCACCTTGCTATTGTGTCTACATTGTCTATAGATTTTCGTTTTCCAATATCCTTTTGAGATTCTCGCCCTCTTCTTTCATGTGCTTTTCCACGGAAGCTATTCCGCTTGCCAGCTTGTTTTTTGCAAAGGTTTTAACCAGCCGTCCAACCCTAAAAGACCCCATTGCGGTGAAAATGCATCCATCTCGCTTCGGCTCAATGATAAATGAATTCTTGGGGTAGTATATTCTGAGCAGCCAAAAGGCAGGTACATATTCAATTGTTTTGTTGGGAATTACCTTTGTAACGCAAAAGGTCAAGGTATGCAATTCTCCCTTAATATATTCTTTGGCGCGAAGGATAGAGCCTTCTTTCCAAGGCTCACCCTTGATCCAGCAAAAAGCGACATGGTCTTGAGGATGCCAGACCTGGTAGCTTTTATCGTCAGTAATGCCCGTCAGGAAATTAAAAACTGCCTCGGGGGCGGCTTTGATTTCAATTGAATCTTTTAGAATGATGTCTTCCAATATCCTCATGTATTTGATCTCCTATATCGGCAATAAGGTCATCAATGTGTATTAGTAATAATAGATAGTACAACGTTATTTGTCAAGATAAATAGAGAATATTGCATTAAAAAAGCCGTGGCGTTATGCCACGGCTTTATGATTGCTGGGTACAAAATGGAGATGTTTGAAATATAGAAGTACCGAAAAACCTTACGAGAGGGTTGCCGGTCGGATGAAAGCTAATTTATAATCCGGCAGTAGCATCCTTGAAAACCTGGAGCGGTTTCAGATCAACCCTGGGGAATATCAGACTCCGGAATGCATTCAGGGCCATGTGCACAAATGGATTCCGCACGCGGAACCAGTGATATTCATGTATTCCCTTACCGCCTATACGTTGTTTAAGAGGATACGAGGTCTGCCCCAAGTTAAGCCGCCGGCATCCCTTTCGGATCGCATGTCCCACGATTGCATATACAAGAATGAAATAGGTGTCATAATCGTCACGCATTGAATAGTCCATACCAATCAGCAGAAAGGTCATCTCTCCGCCATGCTCGGTCACAAGCGCCGCTCCAAAAACACTACCGTTCTTTTCAAGAGAAATGACATCCAGGGCATCACCCCATCTTTGGAAAAGCTCATTGAAGAACCCGCCGTTGAGCACTTCCAGTTTCATTTGGGCCCTGTTCATGACCTGGAGGTACAATTCGTGAAATAGCGAAGGTGAAAACAGCGACGCCTTATCAATCTTCAGAAGCGGCATGCCTTCGCGTGCGGTAGCACTGACCTGCCAAGGATCCGTGATGGCGTATTTCCGTAGGGTCGCATTGATTTGCCGGCGGTACCCGTGCCGGAAAGAGTTCAGGTACGCATCGAAACCCTTCCATGAAATATCGAGGATAACATACGGTATACTGTGCGCACGGAAATATCCGTGGTTTCCGAGTCGGTCAGGGCCACTGTCCCCTTTGTAAAACTCCTTGAAACAAAGGTATCCCGTTTTATCTTCTTTGGCGATATTTTCCATGCAACCTGCAACGGCATCGAATACAATGGCCGAATCATCCTGGGATCGAACGACGATGTTTTTCTGACCAAGCGAAACGGGTATGCCACAAAAAAGCACTCGAATCTTTAGAAACTGCGGATATATTTTCTGTACAGCCGTAATGGCGCGCCGCAAAAAACCACCGGTGAATATATCAAGAGAGACTATTAACGACGACAGTGCCGCAGTGCCTATTATAACATTCCCGCGGTATACCGTGACATAGCGGAAGGTTCCGTTTTCTACGCGGGCATCCTCAACACAGGCGAGAAAGCTGTGCCGATGGAAACTGTCGACGCAGGACAATATGGAATCCCAATCGTTGGCATCAATGTCATGAATGGAACGCGCAACTTTGGTCCTGACGGCTTTCCCGGTATCCGCAATGGCAGAGGTATTAGGCATGATCATTTTTCCACCCGCATATCAGGAGCTTTTGCTGCGGAAATTAATCCGTGATGGTGGTGCGCGGCAAGCATCTGGAAGAAGATGCGCCACGCCCCGGCCCAGATCCGCAGATAACTTGGAGACCAGACCGGCGGAGCGCGACGATGTATGATCCGTTGAGCGCGCGGCAAGTCCAGGATCGCCTTGGCGTATGTCCAAAGCAGGGCCCGGTAGTATTTCTTCAGCGGCATGCGCGTGGGTAAAAGAACGTGCGACAGGTCCCAAACTGCATGGTTGCGACGGTGTACCTCCGCTTGGGCGCCATATTTCTTCCATTCACTAGTGCCGGGTAGCGGGGTGAATGGCGAAATATTCAGAAAGTATAGTCCATTGTCATCAATGAATTTCCGCAGGCGATCCCAGTCAGCGGGAGTGTAATCGGGTTGTGTGATAAACGAAGCGTAAGTGTCCACCCTGCACCGCTGTAGCACGGCTATGGCCTGCCGGTTTTGATCAACCGTGCTTCGTTTCTCCAAGGCAGTAAGTTCATTATCGGTAGATGCTTCGAGCCCAACCAGCACTGCCGTCAACCCGATGCCCGCCCATCGTCTTACAATATCCTCGTTTTCCGCTATGAAATCGGCCCTTCCGAAAACGAGATAGTTTTTACGGATGCTGCGTCTATCAATGAGATCGGCGATTCTTTCGAGGCGCTTCCTGTCAAACAGGAACAGGTCGTCCACTATATAAACGTCTGGGGCCTCAATCTGCGCCAGTTCATCCACAATTGATTCAGGGGACCGGAGGTACACCTTTCCCCCGGTCACCGTCCGGTTGAAACAGAACCCGCATTCGTACGGGCACCCCCATGCGGTCTTGATAATTGCTAGCGGCCGGTGGAAGACGTAATAGTACCGGTTCCGGAGGTGCGCGACCAGATCCCGCCGCGGCAGGGGCAGCGTGTCGGGGTGCGGCATATACTCCCGCGGTGCGGTCAGTCTCATCCCGCTCCGCCCGTCGGGCAAGGCCAGGCCCGCGACCGTATCGAGCGGCCGGCCAGCCTCTAGGGCACGTACGACCTCCCCCGCAACAGATGTGCCGTCACACATGACAACGCAGTCAATCGAGGGATCGCTGAAATCACCGGGACACCGCGAAGCGTGAACGCCGCCGACAAGCGTCGTGCAGGCGGTATTCCATGCCTTCACACTACGGCAGATCCGTTTTACCTCGTCCACGCCATTGATGTACGATCCCGTGCCGACCACGGCAGGCCGGAAAGAACGCAGCCGCTTTTCCAGGCCTTTCTCCATGATGCCATCGAAGATCATTACTTCATGGCCCTTAAGCCCGGCCGCAACATACTCGAGCTCAAGCGGTTCGCACCGCATAATGTGCTTCAGCCCTATAGTGCGCGACGGAACCGGAGGCCGGACCAGAAGTATTTTCATTGTCGTATGTCCTTTCCTTAAACGATGCCGGGGCAGATTCTCTTTTTAATATGCCTCCGGTAATGCAAGTTCGTCCCAATGACGAAAATTCTTGTGAATATATCAAGCGATGCGTTGTTGTGGACCGTGCGGTGGAATATCGCGGGCAGGCTGAACAGCCTTTGGTAAAGCCGCCAATATTCAGCCTGCAGGCGGGCAGCGCTGAACGCACGCGGCTGGAAAACAACCTGGCCGCCGGAGTAGCACGAAAAGTCATCGCTCGTGATCCGTCCTTCGCTCTTGAGACGCGAGCGGATTTCCGTTCCCGGTACGGGTGTAAGTATGTGAATACGTGGGACAGATATCCTGTTTTTCATTATAAAATCGTAGGTTCGCTCGAAAACAGTTTCGTCATCTCCGTCGAACCCTATAATCATTTCCGTGGACACGTCAATGCCGTTTTTTCGTATTAGGTCTATGGCATTTGCATACCTGTCCGGATGGTTGCGTTCTTTTCCTATCTCTTTCAGGCTTTCAGCATTGACAGATTCCACGCCGAAAGATAGTATTCTACATCCGCTTTTGCGGGCCAGAGCGAGAAGGCGTGGGTGATCAGCGATTGTCAGACTGCACTGACTCATCCAGATAATATTCTCCCCGGCGAGAGCCGTGCATAGCTCTTCAAAATAAACCGGATCAGCGCCGATATTGTCGTCAATGAAAGCGATCCTGCGCCGCCCTGTACAGGTCGCCGCACGCACATCGCGAATGACCATTTCCACGGGTCTTTTCCGGTATTTACCAGAATAAAAAGCTGAGACCGAACAGAATGTACATGAGAACGGACAACCTCGGGTGGCCTGGACCGGCATCCATGTTCCTATGTGGCGGCCTTTGAAAAGATCGTACCGAGGCACGGGCAGATCGTTGAGATCGGGCGGAGCCTCATTCACATACACCGGCAACAACGCGTTTTGCGCGGCATCGTCCACGATGCGAGGCCAAGCCGCATCGGCCTCGCCTATAACCAGTGAATCAGCATGAGCGAGGGTTAATTCTTTCTGCCCTAGGCTGGCTGCAATGCCGCCGATAATCACCCGCCCACCGCGCTTTCTGAATTCGTCAGCGATTTGCCACGCGCGTACGATACCCGATCCCATTCCGGTCAAGCCGACGAGATCCCATTTTTCGTCGTACGGTATGTCTTCTATGGTTTCGAACACAAGACGCACCTCGTGCTCGGGAGGAGTAAGCGCCGCAAGCAGTGGTAGGGTAAGGCACGGCAAGTGCAGCCACCGCTGGCGCACTGGCTTGCCGTTTCGGTCAAGGGCTGTTGGAGCAACAAGAAGGATTTTCATTGAATATATCTTCCGTTTACATTTTGTGTATGAGGGACAACACCGCGATCACGAACGGCAGGGCGAATGATAGTCCGTCTATCGCGTCAAGCATGCCGCCCTGGCCGCCAAGAAGTCTGCCGGAATCTACGACGCCTGCAGCACGCTTAACGGCTGATTCGGCAACATCCCCCACCTGGCCCGCAATTCCGGTGGCCACCGCACAAAGGCATATACCACCGACGGAAATATTTTTTAGAAAAAGAATCCCCGCAACGATGAATATTCCAGCCGCAGCAATGGCGCCTATAGCTGCCGCATCGAGCGATTTACGCTCGTTGACCCACTTCGGCAGCATATACAACTTTCTTCCGCTGTATCTGCCCCATAAGAAAGCGAAGATGTCTCCGGTCCATACAGCGGCGATCGTTATGATAACCAGTTCCCGGCCCTGTGGCAGGGCGCGCATCGTGCTTAGCGAAAGAATAAACACCATGGGCATCAGGCAAGCCAGCACGAAAATATGATCTCGGCGTACTGCTATGCAGGCGGCAACATATGCTGCCCCGATAACCGCAGCCCATCCGGCATATATGCCGCTCTCCCGCGCGGCGTAAACGGTACATGCCACGCTTGCTGCCGCCAACCCCGCATACGGCAGGCCCCGACCTGCCCAGCGGACATTCCACATGTCAAGGGACTCCCTGCATGCAAGAACCGCCACGGCGCAGCAGACAACGACAAGCACTGCAAAGGTCGCAAACCCCACAAACATAATCCCGACGGTCCATCCGGCGACCACGACCACTGCCCGTGGAACGTGTGCCCTCCCCGGTGCGGTCACGGGACTACCACCGTGAGAGTTGCGGGACAATGGTGCAGGGTCACTTTTCCGCCGGGAAGCAATTCCCCGTCAATCTGCACCATCCCTGTAGTGTCGAGTACAGCGCTCGTCCATCCTTGTACCCGCCGAATCCCGGCGGCGTATTCTCCGCCCGTCAAGAGTGTTTTGGCATATGACAAGGGAGTTTTGTACACAACAGCCCAGGTGTCGAACGCACCTGGTGTTCGCTCCGGGAAAATGCGCCGTCCAAACGCAAGCGAAGGACACATATAGAGGCCCGCGCTGAACAGTGCTTCCGACGCTGCGCACAATACTACCCCATCTGCGGCAAGAGATATGCCGGCGGTCAGTGATACTGCCGCCTTTGAAAGACGGTGCATTGATCGTAACCTTTCGCCATGCCGCCACTTTTCGCGGGAGTCAATAATAGACGGTTCAAACCCCGCACTTACCGAGATGAGCGCGGTGTCTTTTTGCGGATGGTCTGTACGGACCACCGCCAGTTTTCTTGTTTTACCTCCTCGTAATGCCTGCGCCGTCGCATCTGTGGACGTGAGCCCGATGGAGTGCGCCAGGGCATTGCCTGTGCCTATGGGAAGCAGCGCAAGTGGTATATCCGTTCTGCCAACTGAAAGCAGGGCGCTGGCTGCCATGTTTGCCGTTCCATCTCCGCCTGCCGCCACTATTACCTTCTCTCTACCGATCCGAACGATTTTCTTAATAGATTCCTCAGAGGAACCGACGTCTGCCACACGTGACCTTCTTGCGATGTCCGGATGTGAGCGAAGAAAATATCCGCATTGGTCGGTGGTCCGGCCGCCGCCCGCCTTGGCATTGCAGAGGAACAATAAATCAGCCGCCATCAGTTCCTCCAGCTGTGAAGGGGCTATATTCACGCCTTATTGTGTCGGGTTGGTCGCCGTGGGGACTGACCCGGTGCAGCAGGTCCTTCCAGGCGCAGTGGACGAGCATAACGGGAAATATGATGATACCAATGGCCGCTCCCGTGTACGCCCCCAGAGGATCGGCTGCAGCCATTCCCAAAGCCGACCGCATCCAGCGGCGGCGGAAGTCCCTGCCGTAGAAAAACAGAACGCTGATAAAAGCGAGCGGAAACACGCGACGCGCAAGTTTTCTGCACGACGTAGCCCTGAGATGCAGAACCGGGTCTGTACTGAAACGCAGAGTATGGTATCCCGAAAGATAATTTTCAAAAAACCTGAAGAGCGACGGGCCGCCAATCTGGGCCAGCTTTTCGTGCGCCGTACCAATGCACGCTCGGAGATCCGCTTCCGAAATGTCCGCATACCGGAACACCGGCCTGCTTACACCGCTGTCCTGGTAGGGAAATTCGGTTGTAAGCCGTCCTGCTTCTTTCATTCTGTGCCACAGAGGTGTCCCGGGCGGAGCCTGAAGGGGAAGAATCTGGCAGACGGTGGGGTCGAGAGCAGTAAAACACTCAAGCTCCTCGGCAAGCCGATTACGGTTCTGTCCATCCCATCCCGCCACGATCGAACAAAGCGTGGAAATTCCCGCCCGGTGGAGTTCTGTGACGAGTTCGGCGGGGTCACGGCCGTCACGTTTTCCGGGTGTATCCCTGTCAAGAGTTGCGCGGTTGAATGATTCTATGCCGATAAAAACAAGTCCTATTCCGCATTGGATAAGTTCTTTAGTTGTAAAACGCGACAGGGACCGTATAGAAGTGAATACCGTTAGAAGCAGCGGCCGGGTGGCGAGTTCGCTGTCACTGCTCATATATCCTGCAAACTCGAGTACTCTTTCTCTATCGGCGAGAAAATCCTCGTCGTAAATTATCGAACTCCGTACGTTTTTATGACGAACGGCTTTCTCTTTAATAAGCTGATAAAGTTCACGGGCAGACACCATGGTGATTTTCTCATGCCCGTATTGTGATGATGTGGCACAGAACGCGCACCCGTTCCTACAGCCGAGTGCCGAAAGGAAACAGATCTGCCGTTCGAGTGCGATGCCGCTCCTGAAAAGACCGATCTTCGTGGGTATAAAATCCTGCCGCAGGGGGCCCTTTTTTGTGGCAATACCCCAGTTTTGTTCAAGGTAGTTCCGCATAAACGTAAGGCCCTCACCACGACAGATACCATCGGCCAGTTTTGCGAACTCATGGACCTCGTGCGTGTCTTCACAGAATATAGCGGTACCGTACCCCCCAAGTATGATTTGTACGCAGGGTGTTTCGGCCCGCAGCCACGTGACCATTTCGAGGACCTTTTTCGCCGAGAGTACAGTGAACGTCAAGGCGACGATATCGTAGGCGCCCCGCCTTACTTCATCAGTGAAACGTTTCCACGTCGGGTTCTCTAAAACAACAGAATTGACGGGCAGGTTCTGCGCGAGAAAGTGGAGAGGGTACCAGCTCTGCATCTGGCGCAGAGAGAATATTCCCTGTCCAAGCGTGTTCCGATAATAGAAAAAATCCATAGTGTCATCTTCGGGCCGTGCTTTGGGGTTTGGGATATACGGGGAAACGAAAAGCACCCGGGGGATTTTCATTTGTGAGTCCATCAACAGATCTTCTTTCCGTATACGCGGTAGGTCTTACTGATATAACCACCGAGCTGACGTGCCGCTCTATTCATGGTTAAGTTGTCTTCCACTACCCACGACATCTCGGCAGCGGGCATGCCTGCCGCAACTATGTTTCTTGAGATGCGTGAGTAAAGGAGACTGCCGAAGCCGAGGTGGGCGTATTTTCGGCTTATCCCCGCGGTAATAACACGCGCGGTCCGTATATTTTTCTGTCCCGAGAGAAATGTGAAAATACCAAATGGAAATAACCTCCCACTCCGGATCTTAATGAATATCTCGTTGAAATTCGGCAGTGCGAGGAGAAAACCAGCCGGTTCGCCCTTGTATTCAACGATAAGAACAAGGTCGGGTCTAATTATGTTTTTCATATCGTAGGCCATATATCGGAACTCCTCCCATGTCGCAGGTGTAAAACCCCAGTGGCCTGTCATGGCATCGTTATATAGCTCGTGGATGATTTTCAATTCATGTTCAAACCTGTCGGCACGTGCAGTACGAATTGTCACCTGGTATCGCTTTTCAATCCTGGCAGAGATGTCGTCGTGCTTCGAGTTCCATTTAAATTTATCTTTATCAATAAAATAAGAATAGAAATCTTTCTGTTTAACGAATCCTGCATCTTCAAACCGACGCCCGTACCAAGATGGATTATAGGTCATCATGAAAAACGGCGGCGTATCGAACCCGTCCACAAGGCAGCCGGTTGTGTAATGCATGTCGGGATTTACTGGACCGGTAATGGACGTGCATCCGCGCACGACAAGACTCTGCTCCGCGGCGCGCAGAAGAATATCGAATACCTTCGCATCGTCCTCTGCCTCAAAAAAACCGAAGAACCCCGTACTGCCCCCATGGAACCGGTTATGTTCATTGTTCTTAATGGCCGCGACTCTTCCCGCAGGTTTGCCGCCGCGAAGGGCGATGAACCAGTCAATTGAATTCTCCCTAAAAAAAGGGTTGTTCTTTACGTCGAAGAACTTACGCATATCGCTCACCAGGGGCGGAACCCAGTTTGGGTCACCATCATAGATGTGCCAGGGGACTTTTATAAAGTGTCCTTGGGCCTGTCTGCCGTCAACTTTAATGATGGAGTATTCAGATTGCATTTTTCTCCTTGGCAAGATTGGGTATGAAAGTCATTCAGTAGCGAGGAATGCATTAATGTCAATGACGTAATATAAAACTGGTAAAAAAAGATTTGAAAAATATTATGTGCACAAGTACCAGCAGTTGCAAGGGAACCAATGTAAAATAATTAGTTAACAAGCAGAAAATAGTATATTACATCTAATTTATTATTTTATTACAATAATCTAAAGAAGTCAAACTAAAAGCCGTGGCGTAATGCCACGGCTTCTGACCTAACCCACTTCGACGTTGCTCAGTGCAGGCCTACCCACTTTCGCATGTTTCAATATACTGTTTGCTCAGTGCAGGCTCTTCCCCATAAGGGAAGGTTCCCCCCCCCAAATAATTTTTTATACTCCCCGTACCCTTCCTTCTCCAGGTCCTCCACCGGGATGAATCTCAGCGAAGCCGAGTTAATGCAGTAACGCAGGCCTGTCGGTTGCGGGCCGTCATCGAAGACATGGCCCAGGTGGGAGTCTCCGGCCTGGCTGCGCACTTCGGTCCTTATCCGGCCGAAACTGGTGTCCTTCTTTTCCACCACCAGTCTTGTCTCCAGGGGCCTGGTGAAGCTGGGCCAGCCGCAGTCGGAATCGAACTTGTCCTTGGAACTGAACAGGGGCTGGCCGGTGGTGATGTCAACATAAATGCCGTCACGCTTCTCGTCCCAGTATTTGTTGGCAAAGGGCGGCTCGGTGGCGCTCTTCCGGGTCACCTGGTATTGCAGGGAAGTCAAACGCTTTTTAAGTTCCGAATCCCCGGCTTTGGTGTGTTTCATTTAAGAAACCTGATAAAAATTATTGTTGACGACGTACACTAATGTAACACATTTTTAAAATAAATCAAGAGGCTGGTGAAAATATCATTGAATATTGCTTTATCCGGTGGTATCATGATGTGCAAATCATCAAAAAGGAGTAAGTCGTGTTAAAGAAAATCCTTTTAACGGGGCTTGCGGTGGGAGTTGTTGCGATCATCGTCATGGCTGTGCTCTTCTTTTTGAGCATGAAGGGCCCGGACCTGGCAAAATACCAATATTTAAAGGAACCGCAGATCTCCCCAAAGCCCAGCCAGAAGATGCTGGTGGTGGAGACCAGGGGGGATCCCAATATCGTGGGAGCCAAGGCCTTTGCCCTGCTTTTCAAGGTTTATTTTAAAACGGTAAAAGGCGGCAAAATACAGACCCCCCGGGCCCGCTGGCCCCAGGACCTGGGCACCAGCCTGGACGAATGGATAGGGCAATATGCCCTGCCGGTCCCGGAGCCCACGGATAAACTGCCCGATATCAGCATCGAGCCGGGATTCAAAATATCTCTGGCCGAATGGGAATACGGCATGGTGGCCGAGATCCTGCATATCGGCCCTTATTCAAAGGAAACCCCGACCGTCGAAAAGTTAAAAAAATACGTCCATGACAACGGCTATTACATAACCGGCCTGCACGAGGAGGAATATTTGAAAGGGCCGGGAATGTTCGGTCCGGGAGATCCGGGAAAATACCAGACCATCATCAGATACCGGGTGGAGAAAACGGCGGTTGGTGATACCAATTACTCCGGCAATTGAATAGGTTAATACTACCGGTTGTCATGCCATTCCCGCATCAAGTGCGGGATAAATTCCGAATGGCATCCAGGCCTGGATTCCCGCCGGAGTTTACACTGAATGTAGTGAAGTGCGGGAATGACACATTGCGCTATTTACCAGTCGAAATAATAATTTTTAAAACCAAATAAGAATAAAATATAACCTATGCCAGTTATTCAGATATTCGGGACCGTCAAATGCCGGGACACCCGGGCCGCCCAGAGATTCTTCAAGGAGCGCCGGCTAAAGTTTCAGTTCATCGACCTCAACCAGAAGGCTCTCAGCCGGGGGGAGCTGAACAGCGTCAAGAATGCGGTGGGTCTGGAGAACCTGCTGGATGCCGAGGGAAAGGAATACCAAAGACAGAATCTCAAATATCAGAAATACGATATAGAACAGGTCCTGCTGGAAAATCCCGGACTGTTCAGAACCCCCATCGTCCGCTGCGGGCCCAAGGCCACGGTCGGTTATCAGCCGGAGGTTTGGCAAAATTGGCTGGAGGCCGGAACATAGCCTGAAAGAAAAATTCAGCCCCGTTTTAACGGGGCTTTTTCAATTTATCTAATCTGGTTTCAAACCATAAAAATAACGAATAACCAAGGCCTATTTAATTCTTGACTTGCCATAAAAAAGGGTATATATTGATAAACGGTTTGAAATAGTTTCTAATGAATAATGCGATTTTCATGAAAAAGAACCTTATTTTTATTGCCACCATAGCCTTGCTGACTGGGCAGATTGCCCTGGCCCAAAAGACTTCGCCGGTCTACTTCACCAAGGACCTTTCCGGCCAGGGAGTGCTCAAGGTCTACCGGATGATCAAGGACCAGGTGAAGGGCAAGGTGGCGGTCAAGGTGCATTTCGGAGAGGAGGGTAATAAAAATTACCTCAAGCCCGAACTGTCAAAACCCTTGGTGGAACTTTTAAAGGCCACTTATGTGGAGACCAACGTGCTGTATTCCGGACCGCGCCAGAAAACAGAATCGCATCTTAAACTGGCCAAGGCCCATGGCTTCGGCTTTGCGCCGATAGACATCCTGGACTCCGAGGGCGAAAAGGCCTATGCCTGCAGCACCGCCTGCTACACCCGGGTGCTGGCCGGCAGCCACATGGACCGTTACAGCACCTTCATCATCTTCAGCCATTTCAAGGGGCACGGACTGGCCGGGTTCGGGGGGGCCATCAAGAACGTGGCCATGGGGCTGGCCTCCCGGATGGGCAAGCGGGCCATGCACGCCGACTACGTGCCCGATTATGATACCTCCAAGTGCATTCGCTGCGGGGCCTGCGTCAAGCAGTGTCCGGCCGGGGCCATCTCCATCAATCCCCTCAAGATAGACACCAGAAAGTGCATCGGATGCGGCCAGTGTCTCAAAGACTGTCCGGTGGAGGCTTTTGAGGCCAGCAAGGACCGGATAAGCTCCGAACTCTTCAATAAAAGATTGGTGGAATACGCCAAGGTGCTGGCCGACAGCAACCATTTCGTCTACATCAATGTGCTGGCCAACCTCTCGCCGGACTGCGACTGTTCGGGGAGAGCCCGAAAGCCGTTCACCGGGGATATCGGGATCCTGTCCTCCACCGACCTGGTGGCCATCGAGCAGGCCAGCCTGGACCTGGTGAATAAGGCCCACAATTGCCAGGACGCCTTCCTCAAGGAGAGCGGCCGGAGCGGCAACATCCAGATAGAATACGCTGAGAAACTGGGGATGGGCAGCCGGAAGTACCGCTTGGTGAACCTCGATGGCAGATAGGCCGGATGAAGAGGCTTTTTAACATAATAGACGGGCTGCCCAAGCCCTGGGTGATCGTTGCCAGTTTTTTAATGGTGGTTCTATTGGGGCTGGTAGATCACTGGACCGGCCCTCTGTGGGCCTTCTCCGCCTTCGACTGGTTTCCGGTGGCTCTGGCCGCCTGGTTCATAGGACTGGGCTGGGGGCTGGCAGTGGCCCTGACCGGAGCGGCGGTGTGGCTTATCGCCGACATCACCGGCGTAAGCAATTACAGTCACCCAATGATGCCATTGTGGAACACGGCCGCCCGGCTGACCGCCTTTCTGGTAATGGCCTACGCACTCTCGGCCCTTCGCCGGACCCTGGGGTCCGAGCGGCACCTGGCCCGCAACGACTTCCTGACCGATGCCGCCAACAGCCGCTGTTTCTCCGAGGCGGCCGAAAGGGCCATTGAGCAGGCCAAGAGGGACGGGACCAGGATAGCCCTGGCCTATATCGATCTGGATAATTTCAAGGGCATCAATGACACCTTTGGGCACAGCGTGGGCGATCAACTGCTAAAACTGGTGGCGGAGATAATCAAAAAGAATTTGCGGGATGGCGATCTGGTAGCCAGGCTGGGCGGCGATGAGTTTGGGGTGCTGCTGCCGATGGCCACCGAGGATTCGGTTCTGGCTGTCATGGAAAGGATGAGGGAACATTTCATGGCGGAGGTTAAAACTAGGAAATGGCCGGTAAGCTTCAGCATGGGGCTGGTGCTGTTTAAAAAACTGCCCGATAATGTTGATGAGATGATCAAACAAGCCGACAACCTGATGTATACGGTCAAGGGCAGCGGAAAGAACGGTATAAAATTCATAGTGTATCAATGATAGTGAAAGGAAGACGGCAATGAACAATCAGATCTTATTTTTTGCCTCACTTTTGCTGATGGTCTCCAATGCGGCCTGGGCCAAGCCGAACGACAGGGCCCCGGCCGATATCGAAGATCTCTTTAAGGGATATTTCCGGGAGAACATGGAGCTGTCTCCGGAGACCGCCAGCTCGCTGGGGCTGACACCGGCGATGGGCTATCCGGTCAACAACGACAAACTGGACGACGACTCCGAGGAGGTCCTGGAGAGGGCCTATGCCATGAACCGGAAATACCGCCAGTGGCTTAAAAGTTACGACCTTAAAAAGCTCACCCCTTCCCAGAGGATGGACGCCGAACTGCTGGCCTGGCAGCTGGACCGGATCCTGGACGGCTACAAATACCGCTATCACAATTACGTGGTCACCCCCATGCAGGGGGTCCACGCCACCCTGGTCACCGTGATGACCGAATACCACAATATCTCCAACCGCCAGGATGCCCTGGATTATCTGGCCCGCCTGGAAAAGATCGAAAAGAGGCTGGACCAATCGGCCGCCCGGATGCAATTGCAGTTCAAGAAAGGCATCCATCCCACGACCGGCATATTCCAGCATATCGGGCAGATGATGTCAGAATTCGTCGCCGCGCCGCCGGACAGCAATCTTTACTACACCTCCCTGAGCAACCGCATTGGACCTTTGAACGACATCCCCGGGGCCGAGAGGACCCAGATGCTGGATAAGGCCAAAAAGACAGTGACCGAAAGCATCTACCCCGCTTACCGGCGATACCTCTCGCAGCTGCAGGAATTGGGGGCCAAGGCCGGGCAGAACCCGGGAGCGTGGAAATTACCGGACGGCGATAAATATTACCGATACTGCCTGCGCAAACACACCAGCACCAAACTGTCCCCGGACCAGATCCACCAACTGGGGTTAAAGGAGGTGGCCCGGATCCAGGCCGAGGTCAATATCCTGCTGGACTCGCTGGGCATTCCGGCGGCCCGGAACTTCAGCGATCGCTTGAACCAATACCGGCAAACCCTCAATTCACCGGAGAACCGGGATAAATTCACCTATCCCGCCACCCCCAACGGCAAAAGACAGGTGATCAAGGATTACCAGGCCATCATCGATGACACCTGGGAAAGGCTGCCGGCATTGTTCGCCCTGATACCCAGGACAAAGGTCTCCGCCCAGCCGGTGCCGCAGTTCAAGGAGGCCTCCGGCGCCACCTATTACGAGCCCGGCTCACTGGACGGCCGGCGCCAGGGCACTTTCTATGTCAATCAGGGCTGGCTGCCCTTGAAGCCCAATATGGCCACCCTGGCCTACCACGAGGCCATCCCCGGTCATCATTTCCAGATCGCTTTGCAGCAGGAGATGCCGGACAACCGGATATTCAAGGCCCTGTTCTTCATTCCGGGCTTCGGCGAGGGCTGGGCGCTGTATTCCGAGCGGCTGGCCAAGGAGCAGGGCTGGCTGCCCGACGCCTATTCCCGCCTGGGCTACCTCAACTCCGAACTTTTCCGGGCGGTGCGGCTGGTGCTGGATACCGGCATCCACCAGAAAAGATGGACCCTGGAGCAGGCCGCCGGATACATGAAGGACAACCTGGGCTGGGCCGGTTACGGCGAACTGGGGCGCTACAGCGTCTGGCCGGGCCAGGCCTGCTCCTACAAGGTGGGCGAGCTGAAGATCGTCGAACTGCGGGAGAGGACCAAAGCCAAACTGGGAGGCAAATTCGACATCAAGGAATTCCACCGGATGGTGCTGCAACAGGGCAGCATCCCGCTGGAGATGCTGGAGAAACTGACCGACGATTTCATACAGCGCAGCAGCTGATGAAAACCGGGCGGGCTAATTATTTAAGTGGAATTATCCAGGCGGTTTTGCTATGATATCAGGATGATTGTTAATCTTAGCGCCTTGAGTCTGAGGGGAATGAACATTTACCCGATAAAGCGCCGGCGGTTGTTTATAGGTCTGGCCCTGATCCTGGTCGGCCTCTGGGGATGCACCAACAGCAAGCCGGTCAGGCCGGAGAATGCTTCGGTGATCTATGCCAGCATCGCCAACATATATTTTACCGAACCCTCCCAGGAGATAAGTTTTGCCCTGAGGTATCTGGGGGGCTACGGTTCGCTGGCCTGGCATGTATCCAGCAAGCCGGACTGGGTGGAGCTGTTTCCCGACAGCGGATACCTGACCGGCGAGTTCCAGTATGTGACCGCCAGGCTGAACGGAGCGGTGGTGGCCTATCTGGCCAAGGGCACGTACAGCGGCCTGCTCACCATTTACTCCAGCGAGGGGTCCAAGGACATCCCTGTCACTTTCGTCTACAGCAAATAATAAGCAAGGATATCATGGACCAGAAGATCATTACCCTGCCGGAATTGTCGGCCATCCGCCAAAGGGTCAAAAAGGAACATAAGAAAGTGGTCTTCACCAACGGGGTGTTCGACCTGCTGCACCGGGGGCATGTGGAGTATCTGCAGAAGGCCAGGCAGCTGGGGGACATGCTTATCATCGGTCTGAATTCCGATGCCTCGGTGCACGCCATCAAAGGGCCCCAGCGTCCTCTGGTGAGCCAAGAGGACCGGGCAACGGTGCTGGCGGCCCTGGCCTGCGTGGATCATATCGTCTATTTCGATGAGGACACCCCGGCCGAGCTGATCGAGGCCATCCTGCCGGACATCCTGGTGAAAGGGGCCGATTATTCGATCGAGCAGATAGTAGGCGCCGAGGCGGTGCTGAAGAACGGCGGGCAGGTGATACCCATCGAGCTGACGCCGGGGAGGTCCACCTCCGAACTGATCAGAAAGATCGCGGAGAGTTACGGCAGGGAGTGAAGTTTAACCAGTATTTAACCTAAAATAAAAACACAGGTTTCTAATTCATAAAAACCCGTGTCGGCCAACGGTAAAAAATATCACCGGCGATCCATCCGCCTTCCGGAATACGATTATGGCCAGGAGGGGGCGTATTATGTGACAATCTGCGCCCAGGATCGCAAATGTATTTTCGGGCAAATAAAAAACGGCCGGATGCAATTGAACGAATGGGGATCGATGGTACATTCGTTCTGGGAAAGATTGCCGGAACATTATTGCGGGTTGGTCTTGGATTCCTTTGTCATAATGCCCAATCACGTTCATTTTATAATTATCATTGCCAACGATGTTGTTCCGCGGGGTAGGGGCGAGGTCACCTCGCCCCTAGGGGACGGTGATAATAATTTAGTAATGGGCGAGGTGACCTCGCCCCTACGGGATTCGGCAAAACATACATTAGGACAGGTATTGGCATTTTATAAATATCAAACGACAAAGGCAATTAATCTGGCAAATAGCACGCCAGGGCGTAAAATATGGCAACGAAATTATTTTGAACATATCATCCGCAATGAAAGATCTTATAATGAGATCAGAAAATATATCATAGAAAATCCCAGATATTGGGCCGCAGACGATGAAAATCCCGAACGAAAATCATAAAAGGAGATAAAATAAATGGAATGCTGGCATTGCGAACGGCCGGCCAATGCGGTCTGCAGTTTCTGCGGGCGCTCGGTCTGCAAGGAACACGCCAAGACCCTGCCCATCGTCCTGACCATGTACCGCGACAAGCAGGACAAACTGAAGGGCCTGGCGGTATCGGACTCGGTATATTGCGGGGTGTGCCATCCCAAGGACGAGCCGGTGGACCTGGACGATATCGGGTAAGGCTCCGGAACGCAGATTACACAGATGGGACAGATCTGCGCAGATCTTGTTTTTCGGGTTCTGGTCCTTTAAAACATATTTTATGCTATGACGGATAATCCGGTCTTAAAAATAATCGAAAAGGCCTTCGGGGACAATTCCCTGCGGCAGAAGCTGCTGTCGGACATGCCGGAAACCCTGAAGAAGCTGGGGGTAAATCTGTCGCCCGAGCAAATGCAGGAGCTGCTCCGGGCGCTGGACGAGAGCGGGGAGGCTTTCGCTTCCGGGCTGGACCAGAGACTCTCCCAGAGCGGGGTCTCGCTTAATCCGCATTCATTGCTGCAACAGAGCAAAAAGAAGGCTGGCCAGAAAAAGGATACATTGGATCTGTCTGCGGTGCGCAATTCTTTCGGAGATGCGGAGGTGGTAAAAGGGAAAAAAGCCCCAGAAGCTCGGGTGAGAGAAGATCATCAAGATATACCGGAGGGCGATGTGTCATACGATCAGGATGAGCCGGATTATGAGGTGGAGCGGGATTGAGGTTGCCTAAATGTATAACAGAGGCCCCAAAAGTATTAAATAAATTTGTAACGGTGCTGATGTAAAACGAATATTAATCTTTTATATCATAACGTTTTATCTTATTATGATAAATGGAACAATTTTTGCTGTTTGATTAAGTGTCCCCTCTGGATCTGTGAAGGAAAAAATAAACCTTGGGAGGTAATTGATATGAAAACGTCCAAAGCTATTTTACTGCTGTTTGGGGTCATTCTTATTTCCGGCCTGGCCCAGGCACAGTACTACCAGAAGAGCGCGCTGACCACCGGTATCGGGCCGAAAAATTTCGCCTATAACAGCGACAGCGGCAAGGTGTATGTCTCCAACACCGGGGAGTCCACCATCGGGATCATAAGAAACTATTCCTACCAGCCCTGCACCCTGGGCTACAGCCCCGGGCAGATGACCTACAATGCGTTGAGCAGAAAAATGTTCGTGGCCACCGGAGTGGGCTATGTCTACATCCTCGATGCCGATGCTGACACGGTGGAAACATACCTGACGCCGGGGATGGGCCCGGTGAATCTGGCATACAACAGCGCGGTCAACAAGCTCTACGCCAACTCCTCGGCCTACGGGCTGTATATCTACAACGGCAGCACCTATTCCCAGCTGAATTATTTCACCGGATTCGAGGGCCGGCTGTACTCCTACCCCGGGACCCAGACCTACGTGGCCCACGGCTTTGACAGCCTGATCGGGGTTATCGACGGGGCCGGAGACGGCATAAACGATACCATAGTTTTGGGCGGCGTCACCTCGTACAGCGAGATGGTGGGCAGCCCCGAGATGCAGAAGCTGTATGTCACCCTGCCGGGCCGCAACCAGGTGGGGATCATCAATGCCGCCACCAACAGCCTGATCACCACGGTCAGCGTGGGGGCAGGACCCTCGGCCCTGGCCTACTGCCCGGAGTACAAGAAAACCTACGTGGCCTGTCCGGGGGACATCAACATCTGGGTGATAGACAGCATGAATGTGGCCAGTTCTTTTTCACTGGGGGATTCGATCACCGCCGTCTACTACAACCAGGCCAGCAGGCAGGTATGCTTTACCGACCAGAACAATTCCATGCTAAGGGTGTGGGATCCCGTCGGGGACTACCTTGTCAAGACCATCAACCTGCCGGTCATCAACCCGGCCGGGGTGTTCGCCGATCCGGCCAGCGGGGATATCTATGTGTCGCTCACCGGGCTGGGCGGGCCCGGGGCGGTGGCGGTAATGGGCTACGATACGCTGGCTCCCGCCGGGGCCGTCATCTACAACACCCCGGACATCATCAACACCGACACCCTGACGGTGTTCTGGAGCCCGGGGGCCGATCCCGGAGGCTCCGGCATTGTGGCCTACGATGTCTACTTTCAGCCCGACTCCACCGAACCATCCATGAACACTTATTTCCCGCCGGACACCTCGGCGCTCCTGATGCTGAGCAGCGACTCCACCATGTACCACCTGATGGTGGTGGCCCGGGACAGCGCCGGCAATCCGATCAACGTCGATTATCTCTGGCAGGACAGCGTCTATGTCGATTTCAGCTATGTCCTTCCGGTGGACAGCATTCCCCCGGCCGCCCCGCTGACCCCCCTGATCTACGGGACAAACCCCGGCTTCTGGCTGAGCTCCGTCTACACCACCGCCCAGCTAAGCTGGGACAACCCCGAGCCCGGCATCACCAAGGCCTTCTTCAAGCTGGGCTCCCCTCCGGGCTTCGAATTAGACCACCACGATTCCATGTACTCCTCCGGAGGAATGGCCGACACCTTCTATCTTCCGGTGGACACCCTCAACGGCGACTATCAGCTGTATATCTGGCTGGCCGACAGCTCTGGCAACTCCGGTTACAACAACCCGGCCGCGGTGGGCGTCAGGCGCGACCTGGACCCGCCCCTCAACACCATGGTCAAGCCGTTCCCCGGCGACACGGCCTACAGCACCAGCTTTCCGGTCAGCTGGACCGGGGGGATGGACGCGTTGTCGGGCATCGCCTCCTACCGGCTGAACTACCGGGTGGACACCAGCGGCAGTTGGTACACGGTGATAGATTATCATCCCGATACTTTGGTGGTCTTCTCCGGGGCGGTCCCGGGCCACCGCTATTATTTCGAGGCGGCGGCCTACGATTCGGCCTACAACCTGGAGACGATATTCAATGTCTCCGAGGCTTCGGTATTCGTGGCCCTCACCGCCGCCGACACCACCCGGCCGCAGATCATCTCCACCACCCCCGCCCAGGGCGACAGCCTGGTGTCCCTGGGTAACCAGATCTATATAAACTTTTCCGAGCCGGTGGATACTCTATCGTTAAGGTTTCACTGCACCCCCGACCCCGGCGGCTGGAACCTTTACTGGGGCTTCAGCCGGGATTACCTGATGCTGATCCATAATAATTTATTGCCCGGGACGGTCTACACCATCACGGTGGACTCGCTGGCTGACAGCTCGGGGAATCTTCTGGCCGCCGGCCCGGTGCCCAATCCCTGGTCTTTTGCCACCAAGCCCAGCATCACCCTGAGCACCGCCTGGCAGGGCGGGGCCTACCGCCTGTTCTCGGTCCCGCTGCTGGCAACCGACAGCTCGGCCCTTGGGATGCTGGGCGACGATCTGGGGGCCTACGGATCCACCGGCTGGCGCCTGATAGGATATAAGACCGAAGTGGATTCTTTCATCGAAAGGCCTTTTATAACCAACGGGCGGGGCTACTGGCTGGCATCGGTCAACAGCGCCTCCCTGGACGTGGCTGGGGCGGTCCACGATTCCTTTGCCTCGGCGAAGATCCCGATGTTTCCCGGCTGGAACCTGATCGGAACGCCTTTCAACGCCCCGGTGGCGGTGGCCTCCCTCCAGGTGGTTGATACCATCTGGAGGCCATACAGCGATCCTTCTTCTTGGGACCTGGTCAGCCCCCGGATGTGGCATTACACCGACAATACCCCGGACCTTGTCAACAACGGCGCCTGGGACAGTTTGTCTCCGGCCGACACCGCCGCCCGGATGAACCCCTGGAAGGGCTATGCCCTGTATGCCGCGACCGGATGCTCGCTTTACATTCAAACCCTGGCCACCAAGGGAGGCCTGCCGAAGACGGCCCATAACGACTACCGGATTGACTGGCAGTTGGAGGTTAGCGCCGCCAGCGGCCGGGCCTCCGATGGGGGCCTCCGGCTGGGGGTGTCATCCCAGGCCAGGGAGGGCTACGACCGGCTGGACTCCGAGAAGCCGCCCTTGGTAAGCAACCAGGTCAAGATCTATATTCCCCATGATGACTGGGACCGCGGGCCCTGCCGGCAGTACCAGTACGACTTCCGCCCGCCGGCCGATCATATCGAATGGCCGCTGACGGCCCAGACCTCCGATAAAGAGGGTGCCTTGTCGTTCAAATTAAGCGGGGCGCTTCCGTCGGGCCATAAACTTTACCTGGCGGACCGCTCGGCCGGCATCGGCCTGGAGATCGTCCCCGGCCAGCCGGTGGGTTTCAGCGGCACCGTGCAGTACTCCGTCATCTTTACGGATCGTAAACTTTCCCAGCTGAATATCAAGCCGCTGCATCTGCTGATGAACCGGGCGGCCCCCAACCCCTTCCGGAATCAAATGAACCTATCCTACCAGATCCCCCGGGCCGGGCCGGTGAGCATCACCATCTACAACATCTCCGGACAGCGGGTCCGGACCCTGGTGGACCAGGATATGAGCCCGGGCTACTATTCGGCCGGGTGGGATGGCCGGGACGACGCCGGCAGCAGCATCTCCTCCGGGGTCTATTTCGTCCGCCTGGCCTCCGATGGGAAGGCCTTGACCCAGAAGATACTTAAGATCAAATAGAAGGAAAACGGCTGGATGAAAAAAAGATATTATTCATACATCGCAATACTTTCGGCCCTGTTCGTCCTGTGGCCGCTGAAATTATCCCAGGGGGAGTACCGGCCCACCGAAGCCAGGATAAATTTTTTAAAGGGCCCGGTCAACATTCAACGGGTGGCCACCGAAGCCTGGAGGCCGGCTTTTATCAAGATGTCCCTTTACACCGGCGACAAGGTCAGATGCCAGGAACTGGCCGAGACCGAGATCATCCTGAACGACGGCAGCATCCTCAAGCTTAGGGACAACAGCCTGATGGAGATCGAGCTGATGGAGCGGGACAAAAAGGACCGGGCCGCCCGGACCGCCCTGAAGGTCTACCAGGGCAAGCTCCTGGGGTCGATCAAGAAACTGGCCGGCAAGAGCTCCAAGTTCACGGTGTCGACGCCGACGGCGGTGGCCGGGATCCGGGGGACGGTGTTCGGGGTGTTCGTGGAGGGGGATTCCACCGAGCTGAACGTGCTGAAGGGTGAGGTGGCCATCCAGGGCGACTCCGGGGGCGAGGTGCTGGTGAAGGACAAGATGATGATCACGGTGGCCAAGGGGGACTCGGCCCACAACCCGGTGGTGATGACGGCGGCCAAGCTGGCGTTCATGACCATGTGGGCCGGAGCGGCCATCAAGATAGGATCGATGGGGAGTGCGGCGGCGGTGGTGGCCACCACTGCAGTCATAATCATCGCCGGCGGCGGGGATGACGAGCCGGCCCCGGAGCCGGGCGCCCAGACCATCCCCGCCCCGCCGGGATGGCCCAATCCGTAATAAAGCCATCAAAATAAAATCAAAGGAATAAATAATGCTGGGAGGGAACATGAAGAAATTAGGTTTGATAACAATAACGCTGCTGTTGGCCGCAATGCCTGGCTGGGCCGTCAGGTACGGGGTCAAAAAGCAGATCTACACCGGGGCCAGCATGGCCTATCCGACCTACCTGGTCTACAGCAGCGTAAGCGACAGGATGTATTCGGGCAATGCCGGGCCGGGCAACTTTTTGGCCATGGACTGCGCCGGGGACTCATCCTTGGGGCCGGTGGCGGGGGCCGTGAGCCCTTACCCCCCGGCCTACGATTCGGTGAACAACCGGTTCTACTACAAGGGCGGCAACGAAACCTTTTACGCGGTCGAGTGTGCCACCAACACCGTGGATACCTCCCTGGGTGGCTGGCAGGGCGGAACCTGGACCGCCTGCAATCCCGACAACAACAAGATCTACGTCAACGATGACTGGAACGGGCAGACCCACGCATACAGCGCAGTCGATTATTCCTTCAACGGGGCGTTGACTAACTACTGCGGGTTTGTCCATTACTATTCGCCGACCAACAGCGTTTACGTTCCCAATGCCAACCCTCTGGGGACCAAGGATTCGCTGGGGGTCTTCAGCGGAGCCACCAACGCCCTGACCGCCGAGATATACATCCCGGGGATGATGTCAAACTTCAACAAGGCCATGGCCTCCAATCCGACGGCCAGTCGTCTTTACCTGTCCCTGCCCAATACCGACCAGATGGCCATCGTCAACACCTCGGACAATACCCTGGCCAACATCCTGACGGTGGGAGACAACCCCTCCGATTTCGCCCTGTGTCCGATCAATAAACGCATGTTCTTCGCCTGCAACGGCTCCAGCCAGTACTCCCTGCAGTTCATGGACAGCATGGACGTGCTGGACTCGGTGCTGGTGGGCGATTCGGCCAGCGCGGTGGTCTACAATCCGTCCGATTCCCTGATCTACGTCGGGTGCAACACCGGCGGGTACGTCAAGCTGGTGGACCCGAGGCTGGCGACCCCCGTGGTGATGGACAGCGTATATGTGGGATTCAACCCGCAATTCCGGGACATGGCGGTGGATGGAGGCGGCGACGTCTACTGCGCCATGTACAATTCCGACGACATCTACGTCATCGGCAAGATACCGCTGCGGATCTGGCAGTGCGTCAACTCCTTCTTTTGGGGAGAATACTTTACCTGGGACTACTCCGATGACGGCGGCTTCAGCTGGACCGGCAATTCCATGATGTACACGCCCAATGCCGCCACCGACAGCCTGATATACATCCCCAGCGGTTACACGGTGGACGTGGATGCCGCGGTGACGGCCGACCAGCTGGTTATAACCGGCGGCCTGAACATCAATGCCGATTTCACCATCCTCGAGGGCCCGGGAACCGATGTCCAGGTCGACGGCTTCCTGCAAAGGCAGGGGGGGGGCTTTACCGTCATGCCCGGGGCCAGTCTGGTCTTCGGGCCCGGCAGCCAGTACAACCACCAGATGGATGGGGATACCATTCCGACCGCCAGCTGGGACAGCACTTCCGTGGTCAACATCACCGGGGTGATGACCACCATTCCGGCCGGGCTGGACCAGGCCTTCGGCAACCTGACCTGGGACTGCTTCCAGCAGGCCGGGGATCACATCCTGCCGGGCGGGGCTTCCTTCTCGGTGCGGGACCTCTCGGTCAACTCCACCGGCCCCGGCACACTGTGCCTAACCAGCGCCGCCAAGCCGGAGCTGACCGTCAACAACCTGCAGATCGGCATGGCCAATGCGGTGCTGGGCTCGGGCGGCAACCGCAAGCTGCATGTCAAGGGTGGCTTGTCAGTCATAGACCCCGGCTGGCTGTACCTGACAGACTCCCTGAACCCCGGCATCGACACCCTGTTCCTGTACGGTAATTACTTCCACACCATGGCCGGGATCGGCGGGGGCGGACCGGACTCCACCGCCATCGTTTTCTGCGGGGCCGACACCCAGCATTATGAAGGTCAGTTCGAGACCCTTACCGGGTATATCGACTATCAGGTCCGGCCGGGTTCGATTTTGGATGTATCGCAATACGCGGCGGTGGGCATCGGCAGCCTGGGAAACTTTACCTTGATGCCGGGGGCCACCCTGGTGATCCGGGATGACGCCGGCATCTGGGCCACCGGAGGCGGCGGAGCCGTCCAGGTGGCCGGCTCCCGCAACTTCAGCAAGCAGGCCAACTACTGTTTCTACGACGGGCCCGGGGGCTATGTCTACTGCGGCGACGGCCTGCCGGACACGGTCAACTGCCTGACCATCAACAACACCGTCGGCAGCGGCTGGTACCAGGAGTACTACAGCACCACCGTTATGGACACCTTCGCCCTGCTGGAAGGCTTCGTCGACGCCAACTACGACATCACCCTCAACGGTCCGGTGGTCCAGGGCACCGGGTACATCAACGGTTCCACCTCGGTGACGATCAGGGTGGGGGGCGGCGGCCCGGACTGCGTGCTGCCGGTGGCGGCGGGCTCCACGCTGCGGGGCCTGGTGCTGGACCGCCCCGGCCGGACCCTGACCCTGACCGGAAACCTTATGATATTCGACTCGCTGGCCCTGCTGGGCGGCACCCTGCAGACCGGCAGCTATGGGCTGATGTTCGAGCCCAATGCCAACATCGCCCGGAACGCAGGGAGCGAGCTGCTGGGCCTTTTCCCGCCGAGCTTTGCCGGCATGGTCAACCTGGGCTACGGCGGGGGAACAGTCACCGCCGGCCTGGAGATGCCGGCCAGTTCCATGGCCATCATGTCTCTGTCGCTCAACGTGGCCACCGACACCCTGGTGGTGGACCGCGATACATTGAACGTATGGAACAACCTGTTTCTCTCGGGCGGCCTCCGGTTCAACGGGAATAGTTTCTCGTCTTACGGCCTAATAGACACGATGGGACCGGCCGGTGAGCTGATCCTCACCGATACCAGCCAGGCCAGCTTCTTCGGGTCCATGGACCCCCTTTACCTGCCGGGCATCACCGGGGGGCGTCTTACGCTTGACAACAGCACCGGCGGGAGCGTGATGCGGCGAAACATCACCTGCACCGGGATGCTGAACCTGAGCCTTGGAAATATGGTGGTGGGGGCCAATACGCTGACCTTGGGCGACAGCCTGACCGGTTCCGGCCTTCTGGTCACCGACAGCACATCATCCCTGGTATTCCAGGGGAATGCCGTCACCCAGACAATGCCGTCCACGGTCAACAATTTAAGCAAACTTAGATGGGATCGCGCAGGTTTCCTGACCATCATGTCACCCCTGGTCCTGCATGACACCCTGTATCTGGTGCAGGGCGTGGTGGACAATTCCGCCAACCTAAGCCTGCGCACCGGCTCCACCATCGTCCGCAATTCCGGGAGCCTGTTGATGCCTCCGGTGCTGCAGAGCGACATCAACCTGGTCTATGGGCCGCACGGAGGCGGGACCCTGGCCGCCGGCAACGAGCTGCCGGGCGGGGCCTCCGATCTTTATCATTTGGCCGTCGGCTTAAACTCCCAGCCCAACGACACCATACTCCTGTCTTCCGACGCCCAGGTCAACGGACGATTGAGTATTTATGAAGGGGCCCTCAATATAGGCGGCAACGCCCTGACGCTGCTGGATAGCATCGATCTGTTCGCCGGCAGCCTGTCGGCCGACAGCACATCGACCCTGATGGTCCTCAACAATCCCTATATGTTCCGGCTGCCGCCGAACATAAAAAACCTGGACAGCCTGGTGCTGGCCAGCTTTCCGGGGCTGGAGCTGGCCGACACGGTCCGTATCCGCTCCGGCTACCGGCAGACCACCGGCAGGATCGCCACCGGACAATTGGCCTACGGCCCGGCCGCCGCTTTGATCTATGACAATCTCGGGGCCGACACCACCTCCAATTTCGAGTTCCCGGTCATCGGCGGACCCCGTGACCTGACAGTTGCCGCCGTGGCGCTTCAGCTACATGCCGACAGGACGATCAAAGGGAGCCTGAACCTGGACGGCGTTCTGAACACCGGCGCCAACACCATCACCCTAGACACCCTGGGGAATTTGTGGCTGTTATCCGGTTACGTGGACGGCAAGCTGTCCAAACTCATCCCCGTTTCGGCTGACACCACCATCTACTACGAGCTGGGCACCGCCTCCGGGGGGTACAGCGAAGCCGGCATCCAGGTGTTCAACAACACCGTGCCGGCCTTCGTCACCACCGGGATCAAGGGAGCGGGACACCCGCTGGTCAACGATTCCAGCGCCTGCCTCAGGAAGACCTGGTCCTTCTCCGGGGCCGGACTGGCGGCCGACGCCAGCCTGATCACCCTGAACTACCTGCCGTCGGATTTCAACAGCGGATTCTCCGAGGCGGCCGACGAATCCACCATGGTGGCCGGGCGCTACGACAACGGGGCCACCCCGGGCTGGCAGTTCCCGAACATCGCCGTCCGCAACATCTACGGCAATGCCGACGGCGGATCGATAGTCCTAAGCCAGGCCGGCAATTTCACCGACAATCCAGAGTTCACCCTGGGGCGCGATACAATGTCGATCTTCAACCCGGCGGCCGATACCACCCTGCCCTACATCGCGTCTAACCTGCCGCTGGACTGGGCATCGACGGTGGGTCTCTCGGACAGCGTGCGGATCACCTTCTCCGAGCCGGTCCGGAAATCCGGGGTCAGCTACAGCTTCGTGCCGGCTCCCGGCCTGGTGGATACGGCCTGGAGCGCGGACTCCACCACAATAGTATTCAATCACAGTCCGTTTTCCGAATTAACCTCCTACACCGTCAGGGTGCTGGGGGTGCAGGATACGGCCGGCAACTCTCTGACCGGGCGGGATAGCATCGGGTTCATGACCGCAGCGGCGTCGGACACCATCGGGCCGTACCTCAGCTTCGTCCAGCCCTTCAACGGTCAGACCGGGGTGATGCTGGACCAGCCGATCATGATCGGCTTCTCCGAGCCGGTGGACAGTTTTTCCCTGCGCTTCACCTGCACCCCCAACCCCGGCGGCTGGGTGCAGAACTGGGATTCGACCGGATATAATGTCTTCCTGATGCACAACAACTTCCTTCCGGGCGCCAGTTATTCCTTCCGGGTGGATTCGGTCAGCGACATCAACAGCAACCAATTGCGGACCGACACCACTACCGTGCCCAACCCCTGGACCTTCACCGCCCAGCCCTACGAGACCCTCAGCGTGGCCTGGACCGGAGGGGCCTACAAACTGTTCTCGGTCCCGGTCAAGCCGGGGACCAATGCCGCCCTGACCAATCTGAGCGACGATCTGGGAGCCTACAGCGACAGCACCTGGCTGATGTTCGGATATGATGCCGCCGCAAATTCGTTCCCGGCCCGTCCGGACATCTACAACGGCTACGGCTACTGGCTGGCCTCGGCCAACAACGCCACCATCGATATCCAGGGCCTGCAGCAGGACAATTACTCAAACGTCGGACTGCAGCCCGGCTGGAACCTGATCGGCTGTCCGTTCGAGGACCCGGTGCTGGTCCAGTCCATCGAGGTCATCGACACCCTGCAGCAGATGCGGACCTACAACGATACCACCAATAATATGTTCCTGAACGACAGCCTGGTCCGGCAGAGGATGTGGAGCTATTCCGACCACAGTTACGATTTCGTCAACAACGGGGCCTGGGACAGCCTGTCGGCCTTCGACAGCGCCAGCCACCTGCAGCCCTGGCAGGGCTATGCGGTGTATGCTTTGCAGCCCTGCTCGCTGTTCATGATGCCGGCCTTCAAATCATCCGCCAAGGGGGTCCGCCTGGTGGCCTCCCCCAAGGTCGAGGTAAGCTGGCAGGCGGAATTCTCGGCAAGCAGCGGCCAGGCCGCCGACCGGGGCATCAGGATCGGGATCTCGCCCCAGGCTAAGGCCGGCTACGACCGGCTGGACGCCGAAAAACCGCCGCTGGTCAGCAGCGACGTTATGGCCTACATCCCGCATGACGACTGGAACCAGGGTCCCTGCCGGTCATACCAATACGACTTCCGCCCCGGTTCCGACCACGTCGAATGGCCGCTGACGGTCAGGACCTCCTCGGACGACCGGCCGGCGGAGCTGGCCTACAACCTGTCCCAAACAATTCCCGATGGTTACCAGCTTTACCTGGTGGACCGCAGGACCGGCAAGGCCACGGTGATAAGCGGAAGCGGAAAGATGGGATTCTCCGGCAGCCGGGAGTTCGCCGTCATCTACACCAACCGGAGCCTGGGCGGTCTGGACCTGAAACCCCTGAGCTTTGACCTCAACCAGACCTATCCCAACCCCTTCGCCCAGAGCATCACCGTCAACTACCAGCTGGTGGCCGCCGGGCAGGTCAGCCTGAAGGTCTACAATGTGGCCGGACAGCTGGTCAGGACCCTGACCGAGGGAACCGCCCTGCCGGGCTATTACAGCCAGACCTGGAACGGCCGGGACAACGGCGGCCGGAAGATAGCTTCGGGCGTCTATATCATGCGCCTGGCGTCGGGCGGCCAGGAGCGGACCCGTAAATTAGTGAAGATCAAATAAGGAGATATAAAATGAAAAAGATCGTCTCGATTTTAACCGCGGCCATAATGCTGATGGCCCTCCAGCCGGCCCGGGCCGAATTCAAGCCGTCCCAGGCCAGGATCACCTTCATCAAGGGAAAGGTGGAGGTGCAGCGCCAGGGCAGCCAGACACCGGTCCCGGCCATGATGAAGATGACGGTATATCCCGGGGACATGATCTCCACCGATGACGGGTCCGAGGCCGAATTGAAGCTGTCGGACGGCAGCATCCTCAAGCTGAAGGACCAGGGACGGCTGGAGATCGAGAGAATGGAGAGGCAGAAGAAGCCCCTGACCACCATAAATTCCTTCCGGCTGGCAGCCGGCAAGATCCTGGGCTCCATCCGCAAGCTGTCCTCCCAGGAATCAAAGTTCACGGTGACCACACCGACGGCGGTGGCCGGCATCCGGGGGACGGTGTTCGGGGTGTTCGTGGAGGGGGACTCCACCGAGCTGAACGTGCTGAAGGGTGAGGTGGCCATCCAAGGCGACGCCGGGGGCGAGGTGCTGGTGAAGGACAAGATGATGCTCACGGTGGCCAAGGGGGACTCGGCCCACAACCCGGTGGTGATGACGGCGGCCAAGCTGGCGTTCATGACCATGTGGGCCGGAGCGGCCCTCAAGATAGGGTCGATGGGCAGCGCGGCGGCCACGGCCTGGTACGCCACCACGCCGGCCATCATCGGAGGTGCGGCGGCGGTGGTGGCCACCTCGGCGGTGGTGATCATCGCCAGCCAGAACGACGAGACCCCGGCCCCGGAGCCGGGCGCCCAGACCATCCCCGCCCCGCCGGGCTGGCCGCAATAAACCAACCTAACAGAACCCCGTGGGCTGTGTCCGCCTGTCTTAACAGGTCAGATGATCCGGACAGGTTTGCGGGGTTTCATTTTAAGACTGGCAAACAAAGGTCTTTTCTGTCATATAAAGAGGAAAAAGGGTTTTATGAAGTGGGTGGTTTTGTTTCTTTTTGGGGGCTTGGGGCTGGCTTCCCTGACCGCCGGCCTGGTGTGGGGGGCCAAGAGGGCGGCCCTTTTCCGAACCGGATTGATCGCTCAGGGCAGGGTGGTGGCGATGCACCAGGGCGAGGTGGTCGACGACGAGGAAAGCCCCCGTCCATCCTATTATCCGATGGTGGAGTTCCGGACCCCGGATGGCCGGAGTTTCCAATTCAAGGGCAGCACCGGCAGTTCCAGCCCGGAGTTCACGATCGGGGCCGAGGTGGAGGTCAGATACAATCCCCAAAAACCCCAACAGGCCCAGTTGGCCAAGTTCTCCCATTTTTGGCTGGGGCCGCTGCTGCTGACCATCGGGGGACTATTGGCCCTGTTCCTGGCCTCGGGGGTGTTCTACATCTTCGGCGACATCGAGGGCGGGAAGAGCCCGGCCGGCCGGAGCATCAGAGCCCGGATGCTGGAGGCCAGCGGCAAGGCGGTCAGGATCGAGGGCCGGATCACCGGGGTCCGGGAAAGGGGCCGGGGCCGCTACGTATTCATCTGCCGGGGGGCCAGGCCGGGGTCAGATCGGGAGGAGGACTTCGAGTCGGAGGAGTTCGGGGTGAAGCCGGAGGGCGAACTGATCGGCCGGAGCGTGATTATCCTCATCAATCCCGACAAGAAGGATGAATACAGCGTCGAGCTGGGGCCGCTGCTCAAGGAGGTTGTGGAGAACCAATCCAGGTGACCAAGCGGTGATTCGATCGGAATCGATCAGTAATTTCTAAAAAATTCAAAATGAAAATAATATTGCCCCCGGCATTTTTCATAGCCCTTCTGGCAGGGGTTTTAACGGCGGCTTTTCCGGGGTGCGCCCCCACCGTGTCCATAAAATACGACATCCACCGCAACCTGCCGATCATAGCGGACAACAGCCGCCCCGGGAAAACCTTTCAGGCCGGGGTGTTCCACGATTTCAGCAGCCGGGACACGGTCGAGATAGACTACTTCTACACCAGTCAGGTCAATCAGACCTTTTCGGCCTGGAACCAGTCTAACAGCCTATTGTACCTGTCCTATTCGCCCGTCGGGTCTTTTTCGGTCACAGGGATGATGGACGATGTGGGACCCGCCGCCGAACTGGTCTTCCGGCCAAAGATGGACGATCCCTGTCTGGCCCTGAGCGCCGCGGGATGGAAGAGTGATAAAGCTCTGTACTTCCGGGGCACGGCCGCGGGATCGCACCGCCCCTTCAGAAAGGATACTTCTGAAGTTGATGACGGCTTAAGCGGCCTCGGATTCTTCGGAAACCTGAGCTGGGCCCAGTATCCGGTCAGCATAGAATTCGACCAGACCTATTACGATACTTTGGGAACCGAGTATTCCTGGCGGCTGGCCGGCGAGGAGAAAGGTTCGGCCCTCATTGCCGGGGCCGGCCTGGAGGCGGACCTGGGCTGGATCAAGGCCCAGCTGGGGATATCCCATTCATTCGCCATGAAGGAGCGGGGGGTGCGGGTGGACCTGGGCAGCCAGCCGGCCTACCTGACGGATGTCCGTCCGGCTCCGGTGACAAGGTTTCTGGCCGGGGTGATAGTGGGATTTTGAAATATTTGCCAATAGGATTATGTCGTAAACCGGGGCGATCCGATATCGCCCCGGTCTTATTTATCCTTGATTTTAAAGGGGGTAAAGAGTTATAATAAATGTTCAAATCAACATGGATTCCCGATTCCTCGGGAATGACAATCGACATTTTTATATATGATCCGCGAAAATCCGTGGCCAATTAATTTAAGCAACAATAATTGCGAGGGAATTCAAGTGTCCAGACCCGACAATGCCTTTGAAAAGATAGTCTCCCTGTCCAAGCGGCGGGGGTTCATATTCCAGTCCTCCGAGGTCTACGGGGGCCTGGGCTCCACCTGGGATTACGGCCCGCTGGGGGTGGAGCTGAAGAACAACGTCAAAAAAGCCTGGTGGAGGAGCGTGGTCTATTCCCGGGAGGATATGGAGGGGCTGGACGCGGCCATCATCATGAACCGCCTGGTGTGGCAGTATTCCGGCCACGAAAAGACCTTTGTGGATCCGCTGGTGGACTGCAAGAAATGCCGTAAAAGATTTCGGGCAGATCATATAAAAGGAGACAAGTGTCCCGAGTGCGGGGGAGAGCTGACCGAGCCCCGCAATTTCAACGGAATGTTCCAGACCCATGTGGGTCCGGTGCAGGACGAGTCCGGCCTGGCCTACCTTCGCCCCGAGACCGCCCAGGGGATCTTCACCAATTTCCTCAACGTGCTGCAGTCCATGCGGCGCAAACTGCCCTTCGGCATTGCCCAAGTTGGCAAGTCGTTCCGCAATGAGATCACCCCGGGCAATTTCACCTTTCGCACCCGGGAGTTCGAACAGATGGAGATCGAATACTTCTGCAAGCCGCCCCAGTACCTCCAGCCCGGCGAGAAGGACGACCAGCAGCTGCACCAGGAATGGGTGGAGGCCCGCTACAACTGGTACATCGATCTGGGCATGAGCCCGGAGCGCCTTAAAAAACGCCCCCAGGCCCAGGAGGAGCTGGCCCATTACGCCAAGGCCTGCGTGGACCTGGAATACCTTTTCCCCGGTTCGCTGGGCTGGAGCGAGCTGGAGGGGGTGGCCAACCGCCAGGATTACGACCTGACGGCCCACAGCAACAATGTAAACGAGGCCGACCTGGTCCGTCTGAAACTGGCCAAGAACGAGCATTCCACCGAAAAGATGGAATATTTCGACGAGGCCTATGCCGATCCCGCCACCGGCAAAAAGGGCGCCAAGTACATCCCCTATGTCATCGAGCCCTCGGCCGGGGCCGACCGGGCCACTTTGGCCTTTTTGTGCGAGGCCTATCAAGAAGAACAGCTCAGCCAGCCATCCGAGGAATCCGTGAACCCTCTCAAGGAAGCGGCGGCCGCGGCCCTAAAAAGCATCGGCAAGAAGGTGGCCGAGGCCCAGAAAAAGCCGGGCTCCGACGGCCCGACCCTGGAGCAGCTGCAGGCCATAGAAAAAGCCCTGCAAACCGCCATCGAAAAACTTCCCGGCTCGCTACTGGAGACAGACGCCGCCTGCAGCCTGCCGGGGGCCGACCGGATCGAACTGCTCAAAAAGGTCCGCCAGCTGAACGGGAAGCTGTGCGACGAGCATACCAGGACCGTCCTAAAACTGCACCCCGAGCTGGCCCCCATCAAGGTGGCGGTCCTTCCCCTGAAGAAGAACGAGCCAGCCATCGTGGAGACCGCCAAAAGCATCAGGTCCCTGCTTCAGCCGGCCCTGCGGACGGTCTATGACGACACCGCCGGGATAGGCAAACTGTACCGCCGGCAGGACGAGATCGGCACTCCGTTCTGCGTCACGGTGGACTTTCAGACCCTGCAGGACAGGACGGTCACCCTAAGGGACCGGGACACCATGGGGCAGGAAAGATATAAGATCGAAGAATTGTCGGTAGTGATAGGAAAAAGGATGTCGGAATGGAAAGCCTGACATATAATTGAAGGCATAATAAAGCAATACTCAAAGGGCGGCCGGCATGCCGCCCTTTCTTTTTCAAGGCCTTGGCCCGCAAATTCTAAGGGAATTTATTGTTGACATTATCCATTAAGTTATGATATGATATTTTGTTAAGTATGTTTTAAAAGGAGAATATAATGGCCGAAGCTCAAGGGGCTTTCGAAAAGAACCTGGCCGCCGGGGAGGTCCTCTTTAAGGAGGGGGACAAAGGCGAGGAGATGTATCTGATAAAATCCGGCAAGGTGGAGATATCCAACAACGCCGGGGGGGTCAAAAAGGTCTTGGCCGAGTTGTCCGAGGGCTCATTCCTGGGCGAGATGGCCATCGTGGATGATGCCCCGCGCTCGGCTGCGGCCATAGCCCTAAGCGAGGTCTCACTGCTGATACTGGACCGGGCGGCCTTCAAGGCCCAGCTGCAGGAGAACCCCATGGTGGAATACCTGATCTCCAGCCTGGTCAAGCGCCTGCGGGAGACCAACGAACAGGTGAAGATACTGCTGCAGAAGGACGATGTCTGCCGGGTGGCGGCCTCGCTGCTGGCCATGGGCCGGGAGAAGGGCGCTCCGGACGGATCGGGAGTTTTCATCAAGGGCAGTTACACCCCGGAGGGACTGGCCAAGCAGGTGGGGGTCAGCATCCCCAAGGCCAAGGATATCCTGGAGAAGATGCAGGCCTCGTCGCTGATAGCCTTCTCTCCCGAGGGGATCAAGATCCCCTCCATGCCGGACCTGGAGGAATACTGGCGCTACGCCACCCTCAAGGAGAAGTTCAAGGAGATCTAGTACCGGCCACAGAGATTTTTTATATTGTAGGGGCGAAAGGTCTTTCGCCCGGACCTCATTACCAGGCAATACAGTCATTCCCGTGCCGACGGGAATCCATGGGACCAGCCCCTTTTTAACCACCAAGACACCAAGGCACAGAGATTTTTGTCACCCTGAGTTTTCCTTCTGTCTGGCAGGATGAGTGCCTTCGCCGTAGCTGCGGCACTCGAGGTAGCCAATTATAAAAGCGAAGGCGAAATGGGTGACGATAACGCCATTTCAACCACAGAGGGCACAAAGAAAACATTATCGTAGGGCGGATCGCGATCCGCCCAGGTTCTCCGCCTGCCAAGGCAGGTCATTCCGGTGCAGACGGGAATCCAGGGCCAACATTTTTATAATTTCAATAATCAGATAGAGCGAAGATGCGATTTCCCAAGGGCAGGTCAAGCCTCCAGAACGCCAAACTTGAATTCGTCCACCTGGACAACATTTTGGCCGACAATAAAAAAGAGCGGGCCAGCAAGATCTCCGGATACCTGGAGATCATCTATCCCGACATGGTCCAGCTGCTGTATCTCAAGAAGGGCGAGCCGGTGAACGCCGGGCATTTCTCCCGCACCGAACGCAAGCAGATCTCCATCTCCGAGGTGATAGATAAGGCCAAAAAATCCACCACCGGCACGGTCTCCATCTACGAGACGCCGGAGGAGCTGGTGGACATGATGCTGGCCGTCTTCAGCGTCAAGCCGGTTTTCAAGAACCTGGACCTGTCCAATGTGGAACCGGAAAAGTTGTTCGAGAAGCTGACCTCGGTCAAGTTCGACGGCTTTATGGAGATCCGGCGGGGGGTGGATATCTCCTACGTCCGATTCAAGGAGGGGGCGCCGGTCTCCGGCTATTTCACCTGGAAGGTGGAGGGCATTACCCCCGACCTGCTGAAGGCGGCCCTCAAGGCTGCGGCCACCGCCCCCGGGGCGGTGATCGTGGACGCCTATGACAAACTGCCGGTGCTGGCCGAGCATGCCAGCCCCGCCCAGATAGAGCTGTTCGTCAAGGCCATGAACAAGCTGATGGCCGAAATGCGCAACATCGCCGGCCCCACCCTGGTCAGCAAGACCATCGCCTCCTCGAAGGAAGCGGCCTCGGTGCACTATCCCTTCCTCAAGGACTTCGATTCCGGAGACGAGATCAAGGGCGAGGGCAAGATCGTGACCACCTCCGAGGAGCTGGGCAAGGGATTTGCCGAATGGATGGATAATTTCGTCGACTCCTTCCGGATAGTGCTGGGCAAGCGCCTGGACGGGATAGTGCAGAACGCCCTGAAGGATTTCCGCTTCGCCCTCAAGGCCTCCAGCTTCGGACGGTACTCCAAGCTCAAGGATCTGCTCTAAACCAACGTTCAAAGAGTGATTCAGATGCCGGGAATATTATATTTAGTGGCCACGCCCATCGGCAACCTGGAGGACATCACCCTGAGGGCGCTGAAGGTCCTCCAGGAGGTTCAGTTGATCGCCGCCGAGGATACCCGGCACACCGGCCTGCTGCTGAAACACTACGGGATAAGCACCCCGTTAAGTTCTTTCTACTCTTACAACCAGAAGGGAAAAGCCCCGGAGCTGATCCGCCGGATGCAGGAAGGGGCCAATATGGCCCTGGTGTCCGACGCCGGGACCCCCGGCATCTCCGATCCGGCGGTGGCCCTGGTGGCCCAGGCGGTGGCGGCCGGCATCAAGGTGGTCCCCATCCCCGGGCCGACCGCCCTGATCTCCGCCCTGATCGCCTCCGGCCTGGACACCAGCCAGTTCGTCTTCACCGGATTCCTTCCGGTCAAGCCGGGCCGCCGGGCTAAGGTCCTGGGGCAGCTGGAGCGGGAATCCCGGACCATCGTGATCTACGAATCCCCCCACCGCATCAGCCGCACTTTGCAGGAACTGGCTGATGTTTTTAAATCCCGCCCGGCGGCGGTCTGCCGGGAGATCACCAAAATGTTCGAGGAATTCGAACGGGGCCCGCTGCCCGAGCTGGCGGAAAAGTATCGAACCAAGAAGCCCAAGGGCGAATTTGTAATCGTTATTGCCGGAAAGGAATAGATGTTTCCCAATTGGCTGAAGACCGGATTTGTCAACCTGTTCAATCCGGTGATAAATTTCTTCATCTGGACCAGGGTCAAGCCCAACTGGCTGACCACCGCCGGATTTCTGTTCGGCCTGGGCTCCGGCCTGCTGTTCGCCACCGGCCATTTCTTCTGGGGCGGCCTGGTGGCCCTGCTGTCGGCCATCTGCGACGCCATCGACGGCTCGCTGGCCCGCCGCTCGGGCCGCAGCACCAAGTTCGGCATGTTCTACGACTCGGTGCTGGACCGCTACTCGGAGCTGGCCATGTTCATCGGGCTGTCCTATTACTATGCCGGCAGCGAGATGTGGCGGCTGGTCATCCTGACCGACCTGGCGCTGGCCGGCTCGTTGATGGTCAGCTACGCCCGGGCCAGGGCCGAGGGGCTGGGCGAGGACTGCAAGGTGGGCATCATGGAGCGGCCGGAACGGATAGCGGTGATCATCACCGCCTCGGTGTTCACCGGGATCTTCGACCAGCACTGGATATTCGAGATCGCCCTGTGGGTGCTGGCGGTATTCACCAACGTCACCGCGCTGCAGAGGATCCTGCATATCCGCCAGAAGACCAAGGGGCAGGGGATTCCCTGAATAAGAGACAAGAAAACACCATCAGAAAAATAAAAATTCAGTTTTTAGGAAGGGACCACATGGCAAAGAAGATCATCAAAAAGACCGTCCAGCCGGCCGCCAAAAGTTCCGGCCAGCGCAAAGTCCGGGTGGCCATCATCGGGGTGGGCAACTGCGCCTCCTCCTTCGTCCAGGGCGTTCATTATTACCGCAACGCCAAGCCGGGCGACAAGGTCCCCGGCCTGATGCACGTCAACCTGGGCGGCTATCACATCTCGGACATCGAGTTCTCGGCCGCCATCGACATCGACAAGAACAAGGTGGGCAAGGACCTGGCCACCGCCATCTACACCAAGCCCAACAACACCTTCAAGTTCTGCCAGGTGCCCAAGAGCGGGATCACCGTCCAGCGCGGCATGCTGCACGACGGTCTGGGCAAGTATCTGTCCCAGATCATCCAGAAGGCCCCGGGCTCCACGGTGGACATCGTCAAGCTGCTGCAGGACACCAAGACCGACGTGGTGGTCAGCTACCTGCCGGTGGGCTCGGAGATGGCCACCAAATGGTATGTGGAGCAGATACTGGAGGCCAAGTGCGCCTTTGTCAACTGCATTCCGGTGTTCATCGCCCGCGAGCAGTACTGGTCCAACCGCTTCAAGAAGGCCGGGGTGCCCTGCATCGGAGACGACATCAAGTCGCAGGTGGGGGCCACCATCACCCACCGGGTGCTGACCCGCCTGTTCATGGACCGGGGGGTCAAACTGCAGAAGACCTACCAGCTGAACTTCGGCGGCAACACCGACTTTCTGAACATGCTGGAGCGGGAGCGGCTGGAGTCCAAGAAGATCTCCAAGACCAACGCCGTCACCTCCATGCTGGACTACAAGATGGATCCCGACGACATCCATGTCGGCCCGTCGGATTACGTGCCCTGGCTGCTGGACCGGAAATTCTGCCACATCAAGATGGAGGGCCAGACCTTCGGCGACGTGCCCCTGAACCTGGACATGAAGCTGGAAGTATGGGATTCCCCCAATTCGGCCGGGGTGGTGATCGATGCGGTGCGCTGCGCCAAGCTGGCCCTGGACCACAAGCTCTCCGGGACCATGCTGGAGCCCTCCAGCTACTTCATGAAATCGCCCATGGTCCAGGTGCCGGACGACCAGGCCAAGAGGAACGTGGAAGAGTTCATCAAGAAACTGGGGCGGAAATAAACTTGCTTTGAACGAGGGTTACTACGAGTGTGTGCTCGTAGTAACCCTAACAATGAGAGTGAGGGATCTGTAATGGAAATTAAAATCGGCGCAGATGAGCTTATTCTTTGGCTAAGGAAAACCAATAACGCCGTAGGCAGAAACAATAAAGATTTAGGCAAAGAAATACGACAACAAATTGAAAGCCTTGGCGGTATTTTAATCAACGAAGATGTTGATGTACATTGGTCCAATGAAGGTCATAATATTGGAGATACGAATTTACCGAAAACAGCAGCACAGTACACAATAGATACAAGTAAATTGTGCAAACTATATGAATGGCTAACCACCTTATAACGATTAAGTAATTTATTTGGCAATCCAATGTATCCAATAGTCGAAAAAATGCTCGTAAAAAATAAAGAGGTGCTGTTTAATAAAAAAAGGAAGTATCATGAATACAAAAACCATCTTTTTATGCTTCTCATTTTTTACCTATTCGTTACTTTTTGCACAAAGTAATATGGATATATTGGGACCAAAACCCAAACCAATAGAAAATGATACTTCTACCGGGCCACATTATGATAGTGATAAGCAGAGGCCATCACAAAAGAATAAAAGTTTAACAATTGTTACTCCCAAGTTGTATTGTAATTCAGAAATAATTGAAAAGGAAAAAATAAAACAGATAATAAATATTGTAAAAAAAGACATATATCAAGTTTATCCAGAATTAAATAAAAAATTAGCTGGTAAAAGCGATCTTGAAAAAGAAGCTTACTTAGAAACAGAGGATGGAAAAAATTATGTTACAGATTTAAAAGAACGAAGATCTGATATTATTAATTCTTCATTTCTATTTAAATTAGAATCTTCACTCCCCGATTATGACCCCAGTATTAATGCTTTTGAAATATCTATCAAAGATTATCTATCAATTGATGATAGTTATACAAGTATTCAAAGCAGCAAAAGCAACAAAATATTCTATACAAACACAATAAATGCTATTTGGTGTAACGGGCTGCCTATAAAAATAAAATCGTTTCGTGGGGTATACTACTCCGTATTACGGATTAATCCTGGCTCTAAAGCAACAGCACTTATGTTGGAAAGAAACAAACATAACATTCATATTTATTTTGGGTTTAGATTAAGCGGGAAACTTAAGAAACTGCCGTATACTTCACTTCATAATGATGATATAGTGTGGGAAAGCTATGCTATGGCTAAAGATATGGTTATATTGTTGGTAGATTCAAAAACGGACAAAGTAGTATTTTCCAGAATGTATCATACAAAATAAGTATGTCTATAAAAACAAACTGTTTGGAAGCAAGAAAAAGAAAGTCAATTCCGATTATTAGAAAAGGCCTTTTCATAAGCTTTGAGGGCATCGAGGGCTGCGGGAAAAGCACCCAGGCCAAACTATTGGAGAGCTGGCTCAAGGCCCAGGGCTTTAAGGTAGTACTGACCAGGGAACCCGGCGGCCCTTCCATTTCCGAGAAGATAAGAAAGATCCTGCTGGACAGCCGCAACCAGGGGATGTCCGACCTCACCGAGCTGCTGCTGCTGCAGGCCTCCCGGGTCCAGCACCTGGCCCAGGTGATAGTGCCGGCCCTGAAGGCCGGGAAGGTGGTGATCTGCGACCGTTTTGCCGACTCCTCCACCGCCTACCAGGGCTACGGCCGGGGCCTGGACCTGAAGATGGTGGGTGAGCTCAACGATTTTGCGGTGGACGGCCACTGGCCCCAGCTGACGCTGGTGCTGGACCTGCCGGTGGAGAAGGGTTTCTTAAGGGCCCAAGGCCGGCGCCGCAGCTTGGACCGGATGGAGACCCAGGCCGTAAAATTTCACAAAAGGGTCAGACAGGGTTTTAAGGCCATAGCCAAAGCAGATCCAGGGCGGGTCAAACTTTTGGATGGCAGCCAGCCGCCGGAGGTGATCCACGCCGCGGTGCGGCAGCTGGCGCTGAGCGCCATGAAAAAAAGATAACGTAACTATTCAGCGTTGTGAAAAGACGAAGTGGTTTTTTAACCACCGATAACACACAGATGAACACCGAGAAAGGTAAAAGGGTTGATCTTCTATTTGAAGATTTGACCTATAAGATCATTGGTGCGGCAATTGAAGTGCACAAAATCTTGGGCCCAGGATATTTGGAATCCGTTTATGAAGATGCTTTGTGTTACGAGTTGGAAGCTTTAGATATTCGTTTTCAGCGACAAGTGGATTTGGATGTCAAGTACAAGAACGTCGTTTTCAAGAGAAAATTCAGGGCTGATCTGTTGGTGGAAGAGAAAGTTCTGGTTGAAAACAAAGCTATAACAACTCTAACCGCCAGCGATGAAGCGCAGTTGTTCAATTATTTAAAAACGACGGGACTGCGGGTAGGATTGCTCTTCAACTTTGGCAGTTCCAAGCTGCAAAAAATAAGGAGGATAGTGTGATCTATCGGTGTCAATCGGTGCGCCATCCGTGGTCAAATGGCTAGATAGTTACAAGATAGTGAAAGAATATTTATTATGGAAGACGGTATTCAGAAAGGCAGGTTCATCATGATCACCAGGCGTAAATTCGCTTTGATAGTGTCAGCAGTCGTGCTGTTCAGCGTGCTGGCCGGAGGGACGATAGGTCTGTTCGCTCAAAGCCGAAGCTTTGATCAGATCAATTTCCAGCTTCGGATATTCTCCACCGCCTTCAAGCAGGTGCTGGACCGCTACGTCACCGCCCCCGACCCGCAGAAGCTGATCTACGGCGCCATCAAGGGCATGATGGAGACCCTGGACCCCCACTCGGTATTCATGGATGCCAAAACGTTCCGGGACCTAAAATCCAGCACCCAGGGCTCCTTCGGCGGCATCGGCATCCAGATCGGGGTGCGGGACGAGGTGCTGACGGTGATCGCCCCCATGGCCGGGACCCCGGCCTCGCGGATGGGCATCCAGGCCGGCGACCGGATCGTCAAGATAGAGGGCAAACCCACCAAGGGCATCACCAGCGACGAGGCGGTGGGCAAGCTGCGGGGAGAACCCGGCAGCAACGTCACCATCACCATCGAGCGCGAGGGGGTAAGCGAGCTGATGGATTACACCATCACCCGGGCCCTGATAGAGATCGAAAGCATTCCCTACTACGGATTCATCGCCGACAAGATCGGCTACGTCTGGCTGGCCAACTTCTCACAGAAATCAGGTCCCGACCTTTCCAAAGCCCTGCAGGACCTGGAGAAGCAGGGGATGAAGCAGCTGATCCTGGACCTGCGCAGCAACCCCGGCGGATTGCTTAACGAGGCGGTGGAGGTCTCCAGCAATTTCCTGGATAACGGCTCCCTGGTGGTATTCACCAGGGGTCGCCTCAAGGAATCGGACCAGGATTACAAGGCCTCGGGCCAGGTGCTGTTCGGGCCCAAAAAGGGATCGATGGTGGTGCTGGTGAACCAAGGGTCAGCCTCGGCCTCGGAGATCGTGGCCGGCGCGGTGCAGGATTGGGACCGGGCCCTGGTGCTGGGACAGACCAGCTTCGGCAAGGGTTCGGTGCAGAATGTCATGCCCTTGGGCGATTCCATCGCCATCAAACTGACCACCGCCAAGTACTACACCCCCTCCGGGCGCTGCATCCACCGGGACAACAGCGCCTGGCAGTCGGGCGACCTGGACAGCCTGGTGGAGGATTCCACCGCGTCCCAGGAGGTCTATGCCACCCTGGGAGGCCTCAAACGCAAGGTCTACGGCGGCGGCGGCATCACCCCGGATATCAAGGTGGACCTGCCGCGCCTCAACCGCTTCCAGATGGACCTGGAGCGCAAGACGGTCTTCTTCAAGTTCGCCATCAAATACACGGTGGGCCACAGCAACCTGCCGAAGGATCTTATAGTGGACGAATCCATGGTCGACGAATTCACCAAACTGCTCAAGGAGGACAAGATAGAATACACTCCCGAGGAGTTCAAGGAGAGCAGGGATTACGTCAAGCAGGGCATCAAGCGGGAATTGCTCTCCAAGCTTTACGGCGACAAGGCCCGCACCGCCTACCTGCTGCAGAACGACGCCCAGGCCCAGAAGGCGGTGGAGCTGCTGCAGAAGAACAAGGACCTCACCAAACTGCTCAAAGAAGGGCAGAACGGAAAGTAACTTTCGAAAATAGTTATTGGTCTTTAGTTAATAGGGGTTTACCTTTGCCACCAAGCATGCACTGAGCGATGCCGAAATGACACTAAGATATTTAATCTGTTTATTGTCATTCCGAGATGATTGTCAACCCAACAGATTTGGTGATCCTTCGGCTTGGCGGGATCAGAAAATTTTTTCGAACGACCACCCCTAAATCCCCTCCTTGATCAAGGAGGGGACAGGGGAGGTCAAAACGACTCGGAACATGGTTATACCGATTATAAAAACAAATATTATTTGAGGACTTATGATGAATAAAGGAAATCTTATCGCCATGTCTCTTATGACGGCGGTCCTGATCCTGGCCGGATGCGGCCAGAAGCGGGAGGCGGTCATCATGGCCGGCTCCACCGCCTTCCAGCCCTTCGCCGAGAAGCTGGCCGACCAGTTCATGGTCCAAAATCCCGGGATCAACGTCACCGTCCAGGGCGGCGGCTCGGCGGTGGGCATCCAGTCGGCCCTGGCCGGCACCGCCCAGATAGGGATGGCCGACCTGGTGCAGCTGCCCGAGGAGGCCAAGGATCTCACCGCCACCGAGGTGGCCCGGGACGGCATCGCCATCGTGATCAACCCCGGCAACAGGATCGAGGGGCTGACCATCAAGCAGGTGCGGGAGATCTTCAATGGGGTCATCGCCAACTGGAAACAGGTGGGCGGAGATGATCGTCCGATCACGGTGGTATCCCGCGAGGCCGGATCGGGAACCAGGACCTCCTTCGAACAGATAGTGGGCGATATATCGCTGATAAAAGAAGCCCTGATCCAGGACTCCAACGGCACCATCCGGGAGACTGTGGCCAACGACGCCAATGCGGTGGGTTACCTGTCGCATGGTCTGATAAACGAGAAGATCAAGCCGGTCAGACTGGACGGCGTGGAGTGCACCACCGAGCAGATCATCAGCGGAAAGTTCAAGCTGGTCCGTCCGGTGTTCCTGCTGACCCAGGGACAGCCCCAGGGAGCGGTCAAGCAGGTGATAGACTACATGCTTTCGGCGGAGGGCCAGGAGACCATCAAGAGCAGCGGCCTGATCCCTGTCAAATAGATTGATTTTATCCAGCCAATGAAATTCTTAGGCGAGAAGGGCGTTCGGAGAGTGCTGGCGGGGATAGCTTTTTCGGCTATCTCGGCCCTGCTCCTTATCGCCCTTTTTATCATCAAGGAGGGCCTGCCGTTCATCATCAGCTACGGCCCCCTAAAATTCCTGTTTTCCTCCGACTGGCAGCCCCAGGCCGGAAGGTTCGGGATCTGGCCCATGATCGTGGCCTCGGTGTGGGTGACCCTGGGGGCCATGCTGCTGGGGGCCCCGTTGGGGGTGGCCTGCGCCGTCTTTTTGACGGAATTCGTTCCCCGCCGGGTGATGGGGGTGATCAAGCCCACCATCGAGCTGCTGGCCGGCATTCCCTCGGTGGTCTACGGGTTCATGGGGGTGATGGTGCTGGCCCCGCTGATCCGCTCCCAGCTGGGCGGGCCGGGGCTGTCGGTGCTGGCCGGGGCCATCATCCTGGGCGTGATGATCCTGCCCACCATCATCAGCATCTCCATCGATTCCATCCAGTCGGTGCCCAATTCTTACCGGGAGGGCTCCTTGGCTTTGGGCGCCACCCATTGGCAGACCACCTATATGGTGACGGTGCCGGCCGCCAAATCCGGCATCATCGCGGCCATCATCCTGGGCATGGGCCGGGCCATCGGCGAGACCATGGCGGTGATCATGGTGGCCGGCAACGCGGTCAAGATCCCCATATCGGCCCTGGACTCGGTCCGGACCCTGACCGCCAACATCGCCCTGGAGATGGGATACGCCACCGGGCAGCACCGCCAGGCCCTGTTCGCCACCGGGGTGGTGCTGCTGGTGATAATCATGATCCTGAACTCCCTGGCCGGAATGGCCATCAGGAAGAAGGCGGGTAAAAGATGAGAGTGCCGCCCAAATATACCCAGATGGCAGCCAAGCTGGTGATGGGCCTGGCCACCCTGGCCACCCTGGCCATCCTGGTGTTCATCATCCTGTTCGTGCTGGAGAAGGGCCTTCCGGTGGTGGGATTCAAATTCCTGCTGACCAGCCCCCAGGACATGGGAAAGGCCGGGGGCATCTTCCCGGTGGTGGTCGGGACCATCCTTTTGACCCTGGTGGCCATAGCCATCGCCACGCCATTGGGGGTGGGCACCGCCATCTACCTGACCGAATACACCAGGGAGAGCCGGGCCACCAAGATCATCCGTTTCGGGGCCGACTGCCTGGCCGGGATCCCCTCCATCATCTTCGGCCTTTTCGGCTTCATCTTCTTCGTCACCATACTACAAATGGGGTGGTCCATCCTGTCCGGCGGACTGACCCTGGCCTTCATGATCCTGCCCACCATCATCCGGACCTCGGAGGAGGCCATCAAATCGGTGCCCAATTCCTTCCGGGAGGTGTCGTTCTCTCTGGGGGCCACCCGCTGGGAGACCGTCCAGAAAGTGGTGCTGCCCAGCGCCCTGCCGGGCATCGTCACCGGGGTGATGCTGGGGGTGGGACGCTCCATCGGCGAGACCGCCGCGGTGATCTTCACCGCCGGCTCCTCTCTCCGGATGCCGTCCTCGCTGATGGACTCGGTCCGCACCATGTCGGTGCATTTCTACATCCTGGCCCGGGAGGGCATCTCCACCGAGAACGCCTACGGCACCGCGGCCATCCTGGTGATCACCATTCTGCTGATAAACCTGACGGCCTACGGACTGATGAACCGCTTCGTGGCCAGGAACAACTGATAGCATGATGAGCAACGAAATAAAAATATCGGCCCAGGACCTCAAGGCCTTCTACGGGCCGGAGCAGCTGCTGATGTCCCTCAACATGGACATCCAGGCCAACCAGATACTGGGCATCATCGGGCCTTCCGGCTCAGGCAAGACCACCTTCCTGCGCAGCCTGAACCGGCTCAACGACCTGGTGCACGGCTTCCGGATCGAGGGCCGCATCCTGCTGGACGGGCAGGACATCTATCACCCCAACTCCGACGTGGTGGCCCTGCGCAAACGGGTGGGAATGCTGTTCGCCCTGCCGGTGCCCCTGCCCAAGAGCATCTACGAGAATGTGGTCTACGGACCCAGGCTGTCGGGCGCAGGAGACCGGAAAAAACTCGATCAGCTGGTGGAGGCCAGCCTGAAGTCGGCCTTCATCTGGGACGAGGTCAAGGACCGTCTGAATTCACCGGCCATGCGCCTGTCCGGAGGACAGCAGCAGCGGCTGTGCCTGGCCAGGATCCTGGCCCAGGAGCCGGAGGTGATCCTGCTGGACGAACCTTGCTCCGGGCTGGACCCCATCTCCACCGCCAAGATCGAGGAGGCCCTGACTATCCTCAAGCAGAAGTACACCGTCATCCTGGTCACCAACAACACCAAGCAGGCGGCCCGGGTGGCCGACCAGACCGCCTTCTTCCTGATGGGCTCGCTTATCGAATACGGACCGACCAAAGATCTGTTCACCGTGCCAAATGACAAAAGGACCAGCGATTACATCACCGGACGTTTCGGGTAAAGAGGTACCTGCCCACTAAACACACGAAAGGTTATTAACCGGTCAAAACAAGATATAAGAACAATCCATTCGGCATGATACAGATCGAAAGATCCACCTATTTCCGCTTTTAACGAAATCAAATGAACAACAAGATAGAAATAAATCGGCTCAACCTTTATTACGGCAAATTCCAGGCCCTTAAGGCGGTGGACATGCCGATAAGGGAGAATTCCATCACCGCCCTGATCGGGCCTTCGGGTTGCGGCAAATCCACCCTGCTGCGCTGCCTCAACCGGATGAACGACCTGATCGCCGGGGTCAGGATAGACGGACGGGTGCTGCTGGACGGCAGGAATATCTACCGTCACGGCCTGAACGTGCCGGAGCTGAGAAAAAGGGTGGGCATGGTGTTCCAGCGGCCCAATCCCTTTCCCCATTCGGTGTTCGACAACGTGGCCTACGGGCTGAAGGTGGCCGGGATCAGTGATAAGAACCGCATTTCCGAAACAGTGGAGCGCAGCCTCAAAGGGGCCTGGCTGTGGGAGAATTTAAAGGATAGATTGGACCGTCCGGCCCTGGAACTGCCGTTGGACCAGCAGCAGCGTTTATGCATCGCCCGTTTGCTGGCGGTGGAGCCGGAGGTCATTCTGATGGACGAGCCTTGCTCGGCCCTGGATCCCATCGCCACCATGAAGGTGGAGGAGCTGATGCTGGATCTGTGCAAACGTTACACCATCGCCATCGTCACCCACAACATGCAGCAGGCGGCCCGGGTATCGGAATATTCCGGCTACATGCTGCTGGGCGATATGGTGGAGTTCGACCTGACCGCCAATATCTTCACCAACCCCAGGGACGCCCGCACCCAGGATTACATCACCGGCCGCTACGGGTGATGGTTTTGGAACACGGATCGAGTCAGGTAGGTTCTCTCACCAAGCCACCAAGGATTTATCAATTTACTTAGGCACACTTTGAGAACCCAGGCATTTGCGTCATTCTGGGCTTGCTTTGAAGCTATCCACGTCGAAGAATCTGTCGATGGATCACTGAAGGTATATCACACAAAGCCACTAAGACACGACGTTATTACTTAATAGAGCATTGTCACCACTTCGAAAATTTTATTTTTGCCAACCTCAGTGCAGGCTCTGGGGTCTCTTCCCGCTTGGCAGGTTGAAGGGGTGGCAAAAGGCTATGCTCACACATTCAGCCAGTCAGGCAAGGTGGCCTTCTCTGTGTGACAGTTTTATTTTTAAGCGTTCAAATTTTAATTTATCACACAAAGCCGCCGAGCCACGAAGCCCACTGGTTTGCCAGAGATGGATTCGGTTGATGGCTACAAGTTAATTTATAGATTAATTCAGCTTGGTGTCTTGGTGGCAAATAACATAGAAGGCTGATAATATCAAAAATCCTTAAAAAAAACGGGGAGCGCCAATGGAAAGACATTTTGATACCGAGTTGACCCAGCTGAAACAGCAGCTGCTGAAGATGGGGGCCCTGGCCGAGGCCATGATAGACGCCGCGGTCACCGCCCTGGTGGAAAGGAACGCTGATCAGTTGAAGCAGATATATGAGAATGAGAAGCAGGTCAATAACCTTCAGGTGAGCATAGACGAGGACTGCTTGCGATTGACCGCCCTCTACCAGCCCACCGCCGGAGACCTGCGCTTCCTGCTGGGAGCCTCCAAGATCAACACCGAACTGGAGCGGCTGGGCGACCAGGCCATCAACATCTGCGAGGTGGTCAATAAGCTGCTGCAGGAGCCTCAGCTCAAGCCGCTGATAGACATCCCCAAGATGGTGTCCATCGCCACCGACATGGTCCGGGACAGCCTGAACGCCTTCGTGGAGCGCAATGTCGACAAGGCCCGGGCGGTGCTGCTGCAGGACGACCAGCTGGACGACCTGAAGGACAAGATAGTGGCCGAGCTGACCGAGTTCATGACCAAGGATTCCGGCTCGGTCAGCCGGGCCATTCAGCTGATCCTGGTGGCCCGCAGTCTGGAACGGATAGGCGACCATGCCACCAACATCGCCGAGGACGTCATCTTCGTGGTGCAGGGCAGGGATATCCGGCATCATGCGCAAGATATGTGATCATCGATCCCAATGGCCAAGACCATCATAATTGACGGCTACAATCTGGCTTTCGCCTCCGGCAAGATAAGGCCGGTTCTGCTCAAGGAAAAGAAAGAAGGGCGGGCCTTGTTGCTGGACATTTTGGCTGGGTATAAGAAGGCATTGGGGTATGACATTACCGTCATCTTCGACGGGGCGGAAGGGAAGGAGCACAAGGGAGACAGGGTCAGGGGCATAAGGGTTTTTTACTCCAAGCCGCCCCAGAACGCCGACCGGGTGATCAAGGACAAAGCCTCAATTATGAAGAAGACCAAAACGTTGACCGTGGTCACCTCCGACCGGGAGCTGGCCCATCATGTCAAGGGGCGGCAGGTGGAGGTGATCGGCTCCGGGGCATTCTTGGAAAAGATGGAGCGGGAGATGACCCTGCGGGGCGCGGATAAGGAGAGGCCCGGGAAGATAGATGTGAAAGAGTGGATGGAATATTTTGGGATAAAAGGGAAGGAATGAAGATAAATCGATCGACCGGTCGGCGCATCTTTTCAATACCGGGTCCTACTGAATTTTAAGACACATTGCCAAGGGGGATCAATGCTGGCTCCGTTATTCATCCTTAAAAACACCAAAGGCAAGGGCTGCGGGCTTTTCGCCAAACGGGACATTCCCAAGGGAACGGTGGTGTTCTATGAGTGTTCGCAATGCACCGTCATCCCCAAAGCCAAATTCGACAAGCTGACCAAGACCCAAAAGGAAAAGCTGTTGTTCCACGCCTACACCCGCCAGGACGGCTCGGTGGTCAATCCCTGCGGCGATTCCATTTACATGAACCATTCCTGTGATCCCAATATCCTGGATACCGGAAAGGGTTTTGATGTGGTGGTCCGGGACATCAAAAAAGGCCAGGAGGCCACCTGCGATTACCGGGTCTTTTATGATAAGGATTGGGGCTTTGAATGTCATTGTGGCAGCAAAAACTGCTGCGGGACATTCACCTGTCGCCGGCCGCTGGCCTCCGGGGTCAAGGCCTTTTGGGAAAAAATGACGGCCCCGGCGTTGAAACGGATATCGAAAGTACCCCAGCCGCTCAAAGAGCAATTTCTGAAGGAGTATCCGGCCAAGGCCCGGTATTTCAAATAGCCATTGACCGGCCAAAGAACTGATTTTATGCTTGACTTTGCCATGGGTTTAAGTTACATTTATTGCAAAGAGTTATCTGCCGGGATGCTCATAAGGCCCCGGCGGATGATTTTATGAATGGTTTTTAATAATCCTGTTATAGGAGTTCTGGGATGAAGCTAAAGGTCCTGGGAGCATCGGGATCAAAACTGCCCGGTTTCGGTCTGACCAGCTTCCTGCTGGACAAAAACATCCTGATCGACACCGGGGCGGCCGCCTCCATGCTGGACTTTGACGAACAGCTGAGGCTGGATGCGGTCCTGCTGTCGCACATCCACATCGACCACAGCCTGGGGCTTTTACTGATGGCCGACAACCTAGTGGGCAGCCTCAACAAATCCATCCAGATCATGAGCATCCCGGAGGTGCTGGACGGCCTGCGGGAGCATTTGTTCAACAACCAGGTATGGCCGGATTTCACCTCCATTCCCAACAGCAAGGATGCCATCTTCAAGCTGAAGCCCATGGCCGAGGGCAAGCCGGTGAAGCTGGGCAAGTACACCATCCGGGCCATCCGGGTCAGCCACTCGGTGCCGACGGTGGGCTTCATCATCAGCGACGGCAAGAGCTCCCTGCTGTACACCGCCGACACCCGGGCCACCGAAAAGATCTGGAAGGAGGCCAAGAAGATCCGGGGCCTTAAGGGGGTGCTGATAGAAACCTCTTTTCCCAACCGGCTTCACGGGCTGGCCGACCTGTCGGGCCATCTTACGCCGCACGCCCTGCTGCAGGAGATAAACAAATCGGGGCTGAAGGTGCCGTTCTACGTCTTTCATATCAAGGCCATGTTCGTGGAGGAGGTGCAGAAGGAGATCGCCAGACTTAAAAATTCCCAGATCCGGCTGGCCATGGAAGGCGCCACCTATAATTTTTAGGATCCGACAATATCGCGTTCAGCAAGCCGGAACAATAGACGATGTTTTATTTTCCGGCTTTGCCTTTATAGTTTTCAAAGGGGTTGTAAAGTGAAAAAATTATTGATCATTTTGCTGGCCTTTTCGGCCGGCTGCGCCAAGCGCCAGGTGCTCAATCCGGAGCAGGCGCAGCAGACGGTGATGGACCAGGTGATGCAGGCCGCCATGCTGGAGCAGGACGGCCAGAATAAACCGGCCATCGAACTTTACAAGAATGCCCTCCGGCTGGACAAGAGGTCGTCCCTGTTGAACCTGCTGATATCCCAGAATTACTACGAGCTGGGCAACGACACCCTGGCGGTGCTCTATGCCCGGCGGGCCGTCAAATTGGAGCCGGACAATCCCGACAACCGCCTGATGCTGGGCAACGCCTACCTGATGGCCCGGGAGCTGGAGCTTTCATTGGAGCAGTATAAGGCGGCGGTCAAACTGAAGCCGGGCGACCCGGACATCTCCATTACCACCGCCGGGATTTACGAGGCCCTGGGCCGCCGTGATTCGGCCATCACCGTCATGGAAAGCATCGCCCGGCGGACCGGCGACCCGGACATCATCATGCAGCTGGGTTCCATGCTTATGCGCCACAAGCAGAGCGGACCGGCCAAAGAAATCTACCGGCAGGTGATAGGCCGGGATTCCTCCAACATCAGGGCCTGGATATCGCTGGCCGCCGTCTACGAGGTGGGCCAGCAGCCGGATTCGGCCCTGCATTTCTACGGCACCGCCGCCCGGCTGGATCCCGAAAACCTGAGCATCCAGAAGCATATCTTCAACCTGCTGCTGTCGGTAAACCAGTACCCGTGGGCGGCCCGCCAGGCCATGATCATTCTGGAAAGGGAGCCGGGGAACGCCGGTCTTCGTTTGCAGCTGGCCCGGCTGTTCTACCACCAGCAGGCCTTCCAGCCTGCCCAGGAGCAATTTCTGGCTGTCCTGGAGAGCGACAGCAATAACACCGAGGCTCTTTACACCGTGGCCCGGATAAGCTTTCAGCAGAAGGATTACCCCCGGGCGCTGCAGTATTTTCGGAGGACCACCGGCTTGCTGCCCAAAATGGCCGAAGGCTGGGTCTCTTTGGGCAATTGCTTCTTGGCCCTGGACCAGCCGGATTCCGCGGCAGCTGCATTTGAGAAGGCCCGGCGTTTGGGAGTAAAACAGGATATTGACCGTTTGATCGGCGCCGGATATTCCCTGTCCGAAAAGTACCGGGAGGCCATACCATTCTTTCAGAATCAGTACCGAAAGAAACCCAAGGATCCCGATCTGATGTTCGGTCTGGCGGTGGCCTACGAGCGCAGCGGGGACTTTGATAACGCGGTAACAATGTTCAAAAAACTGCTCGAGCTAGATCCAAAGAGTGCTATCGTGCTGAACTATCTGGGCTATATGTATGCCGACAAGGGCGTCAACCTGGAGGAAGCCAAAGATCTGGTAGCCAGGGCCCTGGAGGCCGAGCCGGATAATGCCTTTTATATTGACAGCATGGGCTGGGTGTTTTATAAAACAGGCCGATTTGAAGAAGCCCGCCAGAGCCTGGAGAAAGCGGTCAGCCTTTTGCCAACGGACGCCACTTTAAGGGATCACCTGGGCGATGTTTACCTATCTCTCAATTTAAAACAGCAGGCCGTCGAGCAGTGGCAAAAGTCACTGGAACTCGATCCCGGCAAGGAAATGATACAGGAAAAGATAGATGCGGCAAGATAAAAACAGATCAAGTTCTAATCATCGGATCATAACTCTGGCGGTCCTCTGTTTCATGATGGTCGGGTGCGCCCATGTCAAACGGGCTGAAAAAGGAGACCTGGAAGATCTTTGGAACAAAGCCTGGTCGTCATTCAAGACGGATGACCAGCCTTTCTCGGCCCAGGGAAAGATAACCTACGATTCGCCCAAGCTGACCCAGTCCCTGAACTTCGTCTGGCGCCAGGATGGCAGCCGGCATATCCGGATAGATATCTCCGGATTTTTTGGCATCAGCCTGGCCTCGGCCTGCATATCAGACGATAAGGCCTGGCTGAATGTTCCCCTGAAGTCCCTGTACGTCAGTGGCTCCATATCGGACGTCGATTCGATGGCCGAAAAAGCGGCCGGGATCGGCATCGAAGGACTTTTGGAGGTCTTGCAGGGCCGCCCGCCGCTGGAGGCCGGCCGATATTCCATAGCCCAGGATGCGGAGAAATTCTATCTATTTGTCTTTACCAAAAAGGACACCACCGTAACCTACCGGCTGGATCGGCATAATGCCAGGATCGTCGGCTATCAATTGGATATCACGGGAAAGCCGGAATACAGCATCGGCTATAACGACTGGAAGCCCTTCAACAACAGCTTCCGGCCGCAGGCGGTGGAAATATTTTCTTACCGGGACCAGACCGGGCTTACTGTTAAATTCTCCTCCGTGAGCCCAGAGCGGTCATTTGCCAAAGACGTTTGGGAACAGCCGGCGCCCCGAAGGGGTTTTGGCGATGAGTGAGGAGGCAAATAAACACGGCTGGAAAACGGTCGGGACCAAACAGGCCTATCAAAACCCGTGGATAGCGGTCCGCGAGGACCGGATAATCTATCCCAACGGGCAGCCCGGCATCTACGGGGTGGTGGAGAAGGGGCCGGGAGTGGCGGTCATCGCCCTGGACAACCAAAAGAACCTCTGCCTGGTAAGGCAATACCGTTATCCCCTGGACGATGTCTTCCTGGAACTGCCGGCCGGGGCCATCCATCAGGGCGAGACCGAGATCGAGTCCGTCAGAAGGGAATTATTCGAGGAGACGGGCATCCGGGCCGGGCGTTTAGAGAGGCTGGGAAATTTCTATACCGCCCTGGGCCACGAGACGGCCGAGATCATCGCCTATCTGGCCGATCAACTGGAACCGGACCGGCACTCGCTGGCCAACCAGCAGCATGACGAGTCCATACTGGAGATAGTACGGCTGCCCGTTGGCCGGGTAAAACAGATGATGGCCCGGGACGAGATAAAATGCGGGATCTCTTTGGCGGCGTTAAGCCTGCTGTTCGTTAAATATCCGGGGCTGTGATCGTGCCCGCCGGAGCCATCATATTCTACAGCGATCAGGTGATGCCGGAGAACGAAAGGCTGGACAGGCGGTTCCTTGAGCTGATCAACAAAGACCGGCCGAAGCTGGCTTACATCCCTTCGGCTTCGGACGGCACCCGGAGATATTATCGCGAGAAGTGCCAGTATTATAAAAGGTACGGCATAGAGGATCTTTTATATTTCGACCTGAACAGGGAATACGATCCGGCTAAGACCGAAGAACTGCTGGCCTGTGATGCCATTCATCTATCCGGCGGTGATCCGTTCCAGTTTTTGGGATCTATCAGAAAACGAAAATTTGGGCCGGTGCTGAAAGAATATCTGAATAAAGGCGGCATACTGCTGGGCATCAGCGCCGGGGCCATAGTGCTGACCCCCAGCATCAACATCTCGCATGTCTTTTATAGATCCCGGACCGACCAGCATCAGGCGGTGAGCCTGGTGGATTTTCACTTTTTGCCGCACTGGAACTTGCGGCAAGACCAAGTGGATGCCGTTAAAAAGTTCTCCATAGATAACCAAGCCATGGTCTATGCCTGCCAGGACGGGGACGGGATGGTGGTCCACGACGGCAATATAGAATTGGTGGGAAATGTGGTGAGGATAGAGAAGGGAAAGGCTTTTGTAAATAATGAATGATTCTGAGATCAAACAATATTGGGAAGAAAATGCCGAGGCTTGGACGGCTCTTTCCCGGGCCGGGTATGACGTATACCGTGATCATGTTAACGCTCCAGCTTTCTTGAAGATGTTGCCCTTGGTCAAAGGCCAGAAGGGGATGGATATCGGATGTGGTGAAGGACATAACACAAGGCTAGTGGCCCAGCAGGGTGCAATCTTAACAGGAATAGATATATCGGAAGCTTTTATAAAGCAAGCTATAAGCAAGGAGACGGAGCACCCTTTGGGAATAAAGTACCAGGTTTCCTCGGGACAGAAAATGGATTTCACTGAAGGAAGCTTCGATTTCTGCATGGCCACAATGAGTTTAATGGACATGGCTGATCCGATAAAGGCCATAGGTGAAGCATATCGGGTTCTTAAACCAGGCGGGTTTTTCCAATTTTCGATATCGCATCCCTGTTTTGCCACCCCGAAATGGAAATGGCTAAGGGACGAGTCCGGCCGGAAATCAGCTTTAGCCTGCGGTGATTATTTCCTTCAACCCAAGGATAGTATCGAAAAATGGATATTTGGAGCGGCTCCGGATGAAGAAAAGAAAAAATACCCACTTTTCAAGACCCCTCGTTTTACATTGATCTTGAGCAATTGGATCAACTTCTTGATAAAGGCCGGATTTACAATAGAAGAACTTTGCGAACCGTATCCCGATGAAGAAACCGCCAATAAGTGTCCGGATGTGGCCGATGCCTCCATTGTGGCATATTTTTTAATCATACGTTGCAGGAAACCATGAATTGTATAATCATCTATTCCACCTTTCCTTCCCGGGAGCTGGCCGAAAGAACGGCCCGCACCCTGCTGGAGGAACAATTAGTGGCCGGGGCCAATATGGTTCAGGCCGAATCCCTGTTCCGCTGGCAGGGGAAGATCGAGCAGCGGGCCGAATGGGCGGTGTTCTTTCAGGCCGAGCGGAATTTTTACAAACGGATAGAATCACGCATCAAACAACTGCATTCCGACCAGACCCCCCAGATCGTGATGTGGAAGATGAAGGACGGATACGTTCCGTTTCTCAACTGGGTGATCGACCAGACCAGCCGCCCGGTGCTGAAAAGGGAGCGGAGGGATAAGGGCAAAGAGTTCCGGAAGAAGAAGTCCGAGCTGTTGAAGGGAAGAAAAAAAGATGGAACGGCAAGCTGAACCTGCCATTTTCAGCGAAGAGCAGCGGTTTGGCCAAGTCTGGCTGTGGATCATCATACTCGGAATGGATGTTTTTTTCTTCACATTGTTTTTTGCGCAGTTTTTAGGTCCGGTACGGCCTCAAACCAGCGGACCTGCCGACTGGTTCGGTTTGATCCTGGTCTCCCTGCTGTGCCTTGGCATAACCGGGCTATTTGTTTACCTAAAGTTGATCACCCGGGTCACCAGCCAGGGCCTCTCCATCCAATTCTTGCCACTCCATAGGAAACCTGCAGTAATATCATTTTCGGATATCAGTGAATGTTCAATTCGCACCTACCGGCCGATAATGGAATACGGCGGGTGGGGGATCAAGCGGGGGATCGGAGGGCTGGCCTACAATGTTTCAGGAAACCAGGGGTTGCAATTGGTTCTTACCGATGGCAGAAAAATATTGATCGGGACCCAGAAGCCGGAACAATTTATTAACGCAATGAGCTCAGCCGGGAAAATCAAAAGGATACAAGATGGAGTGTAATAAGATAAATAACCTAAAAAGCTGCAACTGCAGCTACCAGCCGTGCTCCCGCAAGGGGGTCTGCTGCGAATGTATAGCCTATCACCGGGCCATGGACCAGCTGCCGGCCTGTTATTTCTCGGAAAAAATTGAAAGAAGCTGCGACCGATCAATAGAAGCCTTCATCAAGGATCAGAAACGTTGAGAATAGACCAAAGCTGGTATGTCAAGCCGCCGGGTATAGCCGAGCATACCTCCTGTGGCGGGGTGGTGGTCAGAAAGGTTGGAGATCGGATCCTGGTGGCGCTGGTCACCGAGCCGGGATTTAAGGAATACATCCTTCCCAAGGGCCATGTTGAATCCGGGGAGAATCTGGAGCAGGCCGCCCGGCGGGAGATAGCCGAAGAAGCGGGCTTCACGGAGTTAAAGCTGGTTAAAAGCCTGGGATCGATCGGACGCTTGGATTTCCGGAAACGCTCCTGGGGCACCATGCACTACTTTCTATTCACCACCAGTCAGGAGGAGACCAGCCCCAGCGATCCGGAACACCAGTACATCGTGAAATGGTTTCCGATAGATGCCCTGCCCGAAATGTTCTGGCCGGAGCAGGGAGCGCTGATAGAAGATAATACCGATATGATCAGAAAGATTTTTGAATAATATGCTGGGTACAGTCGTCAACACCGGAGCCATAATTGCAGGAAGCGTCCTGGGGCTCTTGCTGCATCGGAAACTATCGGCCCGATATTCCGAGATAGTAATGAAAGCCATCGGCCTGTTCACCATCGTCATCGGGCTGGATCTGGCCTTTAAGAGCAACCGGATGCTGCCGGTACTTATATCACTGGTTTTGGGAGGACTGCTAGGCGAATTATTGAAGCTGGACGAAAAACTGGAATCGTTGGGTCGAAAACTCAGGGAAAGATATTCCCGGGATGCCGGTTCGTCTTTCGTGCCGGGATTTGTGGCCAGCGCGCTGCTGTTCTGCGTCGGACCCCTGGCCATAGTGGGCAGCCTGGAGAGCGGACTTAGGGCGGACCATACCGTGCTATTCACCAAATCGCTGATGGATGGCATTGCTTCGGTTGCTCTGGCCTCGGCCATGGGCCTGGGTGTGATATTCTCGGCCGGGACGGTCCTGGTATATCAGGGATTGCTGACAGTGACAGCCATAATATTCAAGGGACTGTTGCCAATGCCCTATGTCAACCTGATGTCGGCGGTGGGTGGGATACTGCTGCTGGGGGTGGCCCTCAACCTGATACTTGACATAAAATTGAAAGTGGCCAACCTGCTTCCGGCCATTTTTATTTCGCCGTTGGTCTTGAAGATCGCTTTGATGATAGTCACGATAAAATAACCATGGAAAAAGACAGCAGGATAAATACCGAAAATCTCCGCGCCATCGCCCTGGATGAGGGGATGGCCGTCTTCGGCGTGGCCGAGCTTGACCCCATCAGACAAACATTTCACCCCGATATCGTCCGGGCCGCCGAAGGGCTAAAATACGGAATATCAATAGGCTTCCGTCTTTCCGATCCCACCCTAGACGATATTGCCGACCGGCCCACCCTGTTGTATAAGCACCACTACAAGGTGGCCAACTATACGTTGGACAGGGCCGGGGCCAGGCTGGAAGCCTGCATCCAATCCAACGGTTATAAAGCCCTGCCCATTCCGGCCTCGCAGACCATAGACTGGGAGAAGCACCTGGGCCACCTGTCCCACAAGGCCGTGGCGGTTCAGGCCGGCTTGGGATGGATAGGAAAGTCGGCCCTGTTCATCCATTCCGAACACCGGGCCCGGCTTCGGCTGGTAACCGTTCTGACCGACATGCCGCTGGAGGCGGGAAGCCCCGTCAAAAGATCCTGCGGCAGTTGCCAGCTTTGCATCAAGGCCTGCCCGGCCGGGGCCATATCGGACCAGGGCTACGACAAGCCCAAGTGCATCGCCCAGCTGAGGGAGTTCTCGCACCTGCCGGGCATCGGGCAGTATATCTGCGGAGTGTGCGTCAAGGTATGCCGGGGATAGAACTTTTCCCACGAAATACACGAAAAGGGATAAAAATAAATGGATATAAACAGCGATGAATTCAAGGACCGATCAGGCGGATTAAAAGCCTTCGGGGTGGTGCTGATAATTTTAGGGGCCTTTAACCTGCTGATGATCCCGTTGGCTGTGCTGGGCAGTGTAATGGGCCGGTCCGCCGGCGCCGGGCAGTCGGCCGGATATTGGGCCTTCTCTCTGGCCGTCAATCTGCTGACCTACCTGTTCCTGGGAGGGACCTTTCTGTGGACCGGGATCGATTCCATCCGGCTTAAACGCTGGGTGCGGCCGGTGCTTCTCTCCATCGGCTGGGTGTGGTTGCTGCTGGGCTTGATGGTCACGGCCCTGATATTTTTCCTATTGCCCAGGATGATGGGATATTTCATGCCGCCTGATGTGTCGGCCCCATCAAGCATCATCAATATCGTGATCGCGGTATCCGGAACAGTGTCATTTATTTTCATGGTCCTGCTGCCCGGGCTGTTGGTATGGTTCTATTCCCAAAATGCAGTAAAGCGGACCATAGAGGCAAAGGATCCCGGTCCGGCCTGGACCGATGCCTGTCCTCCCCCGGTGCTGGCAATAAGCCTGTTCTATGGGGTAAGCGCTGTATTGACGCTACCTGCTTCATTTATGGGTGTTACCTATGCCTTTGGTCACTTGATTACCGGGGTGCCTGCAATTCTTATTATGTTAGCTGCTGCAGTTATAGCAGGTTATATATGTTACGGTTTTTATAAACTAGATATTCGAGCTTGGTGGGTATCGATTGCGACAACGTTGTTTTGGTCTGCCGCCTTCCTCTTTACTCTTTCAGAGGAAGATATGGTTCGAATGTTTTCATTTACCGGCAATGATCAAAACATTAAATTTGGTCAAAGTTGGATGCAATTTGTCTGGAACTATCAGATCCCGGTTATGATAATTTCTGCTATAACCTTTATTGCGTATCTTCTATATATCAAAAAATATTTCAAGCGGACCTGAATTGCTATGGCAATAGTCAGGAGCGTTAAGCCGGTCAAGTTCTTCCTGGGCCTGATCTACTCCCAGGAGGTGAGCCTGTGGGATCTGGAGCGGGAACTGCAGAAACGCTTCGGCACCATCGACCGCAAAAGCCCGGTGCTGGATTTCAGCGGCTCCACCGATTATTATTCCCCGGAGATGGGCCCAAAACTTTTCCGGGCCTGGTGGAGCCTGCACCAGCTGGGAGATCCCGGAAAACTGCCGGAGCTTAAGCTGCTATCGAACCAACTGGAGGATGAATACCTTAAGGCCAGTGAAGGCACCGGCCGGATAGTCAACATCGATCCCGGATATGTAAACGAGGCCCGGGTGATACTGGCCTCCTGCAAGGATTTTTCCCACCGGGTCTACCTGGGCCAGGGAATATACGGGGATGTCACCCTCATCTACCGGGGCGACGGATTCAAGCCGCTGGAATGGACCTACCCCGACTACCAATGCCCCGAGGCTTTTAGATATTTCCAAGCATTGAAGGACGATTACCGAAAACAGATCAAGGAGGCGAAATGACCGAGGAGAAAAGCAAGGTGATTTTAGAATGGACCGTCTTCCCGCTGGCGGAATCAAAAACCAAGGCCCTGATAGCCATTTTGACCCCGCCGCTGGCGATGCTGGTCATCTATCTTTTGATGCAGTCCTGGCTGTGGGCCGGGCTGGGTTTTTTGCTGCTGTTCTCCTCGGAGTTCCCGTTCTTTCTTAAATCCCGGTATACCTTCGACCAGCAGGGGGTAAGCATGAAGCGTGGCGGGGTGACCATCACCCGCAAGTGGGAGCAGATCAACAGTTATTATCCCGACAAGAACGGGGTGCTGCTGTCGCCCTTTGCCAAACAGACCTGGCTGGAGAATTTCCGGGGCATCTATCTTCAATACGGAAAACACCGGGACCAGATAATGGCGGTGCTTAGGGACAAGGTGAAAGTGGCGAAAATAGCCCAAAAAGAAACCATCAAAAATGATTCGGAGCCAAAATGAAAAAGATCCATTCATTCACAGCCGTCCTGCTCCTTGTCTTTGCCGGCGTTTGCCAGGCATGGCAGCAGAGGGTGGAATATAATATCGAAGCCCGGCTGGATACGGCAGAGCACAGGATATATGCCACCCAGCACCTGCGGTATTTCAACAATTCGCCGGATACTTTGACCGCTGTTTGGTTCCACCTGTATCCCAATGCCTACCGGGACAACTCCTCCTTCTTCGCCCGGGAGGCCGAGCAGCAGCAGGATTACCGGTCCCGGCACTCCTCCCCGGAGGATAAGGGATGGATCAAGATAAATTCCCTGCTGGTGTCCGACAGCACCGCAGTATTCAAATACGGCCCAGAATATGGTGTCCCATTTATCCGGGGCGGCCGAGCGGATGAAATGGCGATATTCGGTGATTACGGAGGCACCCACCCGGCTGTTAATAAAAAATTCAAAGAACCAAAATATAAGCTGGATTCCACCTCGGCCAGCCTGGAACTGCCAATTCCCTTGGCTCCCGGTGATTCAGTAGATTTCTATTTCGATTTTACTGTCAAGGTGCCGAAATTCTTCTCCCGGATGGGGCATGAGGGAACTCATTACGAGATCTCCCAATGGTATCCCAAGATCGCCGTTTATGATGCCAAGGGCTGGCACGCCGACGGCTACCACTACATCGGGGAATTCTACGGGGATTACGGATCTTTCCAAGTCGGTTTGGAGACCCCGAAAGACCTCAAAATAGGCGCCACCGGATCGCAGGTGCTTGAATACGACGACCAGGGACAGCCGTTAGACGATATAGCGGGATATCACCTGTTCGCCGCCGACAATGTCCATGATTTTGCCTGGTGCGCCGATCCGGAATACATCGAAACCACCGAGCAGCACGGGGATATCGGCATCACGGTTCTGGTCCGCCCTAAAGATAAAGAACGCTGGAAAAATGTGATGCAGTATGCCAAGGACGCCCTGGATCATTATGGAAGGTGGTACGGCCAATACCCCTACCCCGCCCTGACGGTCTGCGACGGCGACATGGCGGCCGGGGGCGGCATGGAGTATCCCAATCTGGTGATCGTTTCCACCGGCGAGGACCAATACACCCGGACCCTGGAGATGGTGGTGATGCACGAGATCGGCCACCAGTGGTTCTACGGCATCCTGGGCAACAACGAGATGGACCAGGCCTGGCTGGACGAGGGTATCAACTCCTTTTCGGAGCAGAGATATTTTGAGGAGAAATACGGGCCGGCCGGCAACTACCTGGCCAAGGAATCATTAAGAAAATTGCTGCCCGAGGCCAGCAACCGGAACGTGGGCCGGATGATTCCCTACCTTTATTCTGCCAATAGAATGGACCAGCCGGTCGATGCCAGGGCCTGCATCTCCGGGGAGATGGGGCAGTATGCCGCCAGCGCCTACATGAAGCCGGCGGCCATGATGTGGTGGCTAAAAGGATATCTGGGGAATTCTACTTTCGACCGGGTGATGCAGGGTTATTACCGCGACAACCAGTTCCGACATGTCGGTACTGAAAAATTCTATGAAGCAGTGGAAAAATATTCACAAAAAGACGTCAAGCCATATTTTGCCCCCTGGTTAAAAACCACCGGAATGAGCGATTACTCGGTGGCTTCGGTGCGTCAGATAAAGGAACAAAGAAATACCTACAGTATCACCCTGGCCAGAAAGGGGAATCTGGCCATCCCGGCGGCATTTTCAGCCGAGGATGCCATCAATAAAAAATACGACGTTTTATGGAGCGGCAGGGGAAGGGATACAACCTTTCTTCTGCAGACCGACGGAAAGCTGGTCTCCGCAGTGATCGATCCCGACAATGTTTTACTGGAGACCAATCGCTGGAATAACTGCCGGCCCCGCAGATACAGGGTAACCCTGGGTCCCCGCCTGCCGTCCTTCGAATCGTACAACATGTTCTGGCTGCCGGTTCCCTGGTACGATAATGTCAACGGTTTTAGGTTGGGAACCATGCTGCACGGGGCCTACCTGGCCGACGGCGATCCCATGGTGGGACATCATCAGTGGACCTTCTCGCCCTTCTACGGCTTCAAGTCCAAAGAGATCAGCTTCAGCTTCGATTACCAGACCCCGGTGGGCTTGCGCCCCCGACCGCCCCGGGCATATCTTACCGCCGGCTCGGCCTTCGACATCAACTACGCCGGGATCGGGCTCAAACGGACCTGGGGGCCGCGGCTGATGCTGGATCCCACCGAGAGCTTCGACCTGAAGCTGGATTATACCCGCTACAAGGATTACCGCTTCTGGGACCCCCGGGATGTCGATACCGCAGCGGTGGTCAGCCTGATGGCCCAGCGGGGTTATGGCCTGACCCGGCATTGGGGCCGGTCATCGTTCCTCAGCCGGATAACGATAGGATACATACAGCGGCCGGAATCGGATATCAATAATTATCTCAAATTCGAACTGGAGGAGAAGCTCAACGTCAGGATCAATAAACATATCAACCCCAGATTCCGGCTGACTGTCGGTTACATCCAGGGGCCGGCCCCGGCTCAGGAGCAGTTCTTTCTGGCCGGGAGTTTCAAGACCACCGGCCTGGACAACATGCTGGCCTCCGGAAAGGACTGGTTCTCCACCCAGGAGCATTACCACGTGGACGGCGGGGCCAATCTGCCGGGATATTACGGCACCCATATCCGGGGCCGGAATATGTGGGCGGTCAACCTGACCCTGCCGGTTATGAAAAGCCCGCTGTCACTTTTCGCCGGGGCCGGGCAGGTGTCCAACGATTGGTTGGAGTTCACCGCCGGAAGCATCCGGGCCGATGCCGGGCTGTCATTGGCCCTGGGGCCCATGCGGCTGATGTTCCCGCTGTGGATAAATAAACCCGAAGAGGGCAAGAAACAGTTCGATTGGCGGTGGACCATCGGCTTCGGCGGCAGCGGGGAAGGGATGGGGATAAAGTTTTAAATATTCGGTCTCCTCGATACTAGCCTTTGGCTAACTCGGTAACCGAAAAATACGATTGTCCGATTTTGGTCATTAAGCACAGATTGAGTTATGTCTATGATGGGTTACATGTACATACTTAAGTGCAATGATGGCACCTATTATACCGGCAGTACAGTGAACCTCAAAAAAAGACTGAACGAACACCAAAGTGGTGTGGGGGCGAACTACACAAAAAAACGGTTGCCGGTTGATTTGGTTTATTATGAAGAATATCCCAGAATAGATCAGGCATTCTATCGGGAAAAGCAGATACAAAACTGGAGTCGAAAAAAGAAAAAATCATTAATAATGGGCGAGTTTTCAGAGTTACCAAAGCTGGCCAAGAAAATTTTTAGAAAAAGCTAATAAAAAACCGCCAGGGTTAATATTTGTTATTTTTTCAGCGCACTTAATATTGTTAAGCCTGGTCGTCGAGTGCCGGACAGAATCAGGCGCTATAAAGCACCTCCACTCTGAACCGGCGTATCGAGACGACAGGAAGGTAATGCATTATTTTATCAGGCAATAAAAAGGCATGAAATATCTGACCCTGGCCCTGGTCCAGATGCGTTGCCAGAAGGCGGCCATAGAAGACAATATAAAAGAGATGCGCCGATATCTTGACCAGGCCAAAGGTGCCAAGGCCGACATCGTCTGCTTTCCCGAGATGAACATCACCGGATATATCGACCCCCGGCAGCATCCGGAGGCGGTCATCTCCCGGGACCATCCCGCCATCAAAGAAATCAACGGGTTAAGCCGGGAATACCATACTACCATCATCGCCGGGTTCGTGGAGCAAAATAACGCAGACAAACCATTCATCACCCAATTTGTTGCGGAAGGCGGATCGATCAAGGGATACTACCGCAAGAAGACCGTCAAGGAGGATGAGATAAAACGGTTCAGTCCGGGAGAGGAACAGCCGATATTTGCCATTAAAGGCCTGACCTACGGTTTGTCAATCTGTGCCGATCTCGATGATGGAAACATTTTTAAAGAGCTGGCCCGCCAGGGGGCCAAAATGGTCATAGAGTGCGCCGCCCCAGGCCTTTACGGAGACCAGAAAACCAGGAACTGGCAGGAGGGTTACGATTGGTGGAGGGGAGAATGCTTCGGCAAGCTGGGCAAATATGCCGCCGACAACGGCATCCATATTGCGGTGGCCACCCAGGCCGGCCGGACGACGGACGAGGATTTCCCGGGAGGGGGCTATTTGTTTTCCCCTGATGGCAGGTGCTTGGCTCAGTCGGCCGGCTGGAAAGAGGGGATGCTGACGGCAAAAATCCCATCAGGATGATGTTTTATTTCTGAATATAAAAGCCCCGCCGTTGGCGGGGCTTTTTGTTTGTATCGCGTTTATAATTTGCGTTCGATGAAGTACTGGGCCTTCAGCTTCTTCATCCAGGCTTCGTAGAGCTCCTGCATCTTTTTGGATTTCAAATACTCCACCAACTGGTCCTTCACCGATTCCAGGGTGGGGGTCTTGGCCGGGTAGCGCTTTTCCAGCTTGACGATATGGAAACCGGTGGGGGTCTCGATCACATCGCTGACCTCGCCCTCCTTCAGGATGGCCAGCTCGTCCTTGATCTCGGCCGGAAAGCCCTCCACCGGAATGCCCATCAGTTTGCCGTCGGTGTTCTTGGCCTCGGGATCGTCGGAGTAGGTCTTGGCCAGCTTGTTGAAATTTTCCTTGCCCACGATCACCCTCTCGTGCAGGGCGGTGACGGTCCTTTTGGCCCGGGCAATATCGGCCGTCGAGGGGGCCACCATGATCAGGATGTGGGCGGCGTGAACCTGGTCGCCCTTCTTCTCCAGCAGTTTGATGATGTGAAATCCGAACTGGGTGACGATCACGCCGGACACCTGCCCCGGCTTGAGGGCGAAGGCCGCCTGCTCGAACTCCGGCACCATCTGGTTGCGCCCGAACCAGCCCAGATCGCCGCCCTTGACGGCGGAACCTTCATCGTCCGAATATTTTTTGGCCACCTCGGCGAATGGTTTTTTCAGCTTGAGCTGGTTCAACACCTGTTGGACCTTGGCCTGGGCATCGGTCTTGGATTTCTGGCCCGGCTTGGGAGTTATCAATATATGCGACAGATCGACCTTCTCCGGCTCGCCGGGGATGGAATCCTTGTGGCTGGCAAAGAAAGCCTCCAGCTCCTTGGTGGTCGGCGGGGTGACCTGGGAGCGAAGGTTCCGGTCGATCAATCGCTGAACGATCAGCATGTTCTTGACGTCGCTGCGGTGTTTGGCCTTGAGCTGGGCCACCGTGGTGCCCTCGATCTTGAGCTGGGCGCTGAACTGTTCCTCGGTGGGGAACTGGGACCTCATCTCGGCGATCCGCTGGTCCAGTATCTCGTCTATCTCGGTGTCTTTTACAAAAATGGATTCCTTTTTGGCCTGGGCCAGCATCACGTAGTTCTCTATCTTCTGCTCCAGGGCCATCTTTTGCAGTGAATCCAGCGGGGTGGGATCCTGGGGAACCTGCATCCGGTAAAGCTGGACCTGGCGGTCCACCTCGCTCTTGAGGATCGGCTGGTCGCCCACCCTCCCGATGACGGCATCCAGGGTGTCGCCGGCCCGGGCAATGCCGCCCAACAACAGCAATAGAGCCAGCAGGGTCTTGGAAATCTTCATTATTACCTCTCGTAAATATTAGGCGTGATTTGATCTGGGGATCATTTTATCAATTCCGGATGGCTCTCCACCTTGGAGGCCAGCCTCAGGCTGTCGCTGATATTGTCGAACCGTGTCTTCTGGCGGAGCATGGTCAGCCCGTAGACCAGATCCTCCCGGATGTCCTCGAACTTGACACTCTGGGAGGGGCGGCGGTCGGTGACCTTCATGATATGGTAGCCGTCCGACAGCTTGATGGGTTCTGATATTCCGCCCTTCTTTAGAGAGAAGACCTTTTCCTCGAAATCGATCGGGATCTGGCCGCTGCCGCGCCGCAGGTATATCCCCAGGTCTCCGCCCTTGTCCTTGGTGGTGGGATCCAGTGATTTTTCCCGGGCCAGCTTGGCAAAATCCTCGCCATTGTCCAGGGAGGCCTTGACCATCTGGGCCTGGTCTTCCGTGGCGGTGAGGATCTGGCTGAGTTTTACCTCCGCCTGGTACTCCTCCTGGTGGGCCTCGAAATATTCCTTGGCCTCGGTGTCGCTGACCTTCAGCTTCTCCACGATCTCCTTCTGGATGAACTGATTGGCTAGGATCTCCTTCTGCAGGTCGCGGATCTGCTTAGCTATCTTGGGCTCCTTGTCCAGCCCCTTCTTCTGGGCTTCCTGGTAGAACAGCTCGGTGTTCACCCAGCGGCGGACGAACTCCTCCTTCTGGGCCGGAGTGACGTTGGTCATCCCCTCGGGCAGGATATCATTGAAATCCTGCTGAACCAGCACCGCCTGGTTGACCCGGGCAATGGCCGGCTGATCGGATGATTTCTTCCCGCAGCCGAATACGGCCAGCCCCAGGACGGCCAGGGATATCAGGATTCTCTTCATGCTATTTCTCCTCCACGGCGGTTGAAGCCTCGGCCTTGGCCAGAAGGGCCTGGTCGATCTCGACCGGATATTTGGCCTTGAGGGAGGTCAGCAGGTCGCCCAGTATGGCCTCCTCCTGGGACTGCCGCAGCTTGAACTCTATCTCCCGCTGGGACTCCTCGAAGGTCCGCTGTTTGGCCGGGGTCTTCTCGGTGACCTTGATGACGGCGAAATTATTGCGATAGGCAAAGGGGCGGCTGGGCTGGTTGAGGGCCAGGCCGAAGGCCATCCGGGAAAGCTCCGGAAGTTCGGCGTCGTTGCTCTCCACCCACCGCAGGGCTCCGCCGGAGGCCTTGGAGGGATCCACCGAACGCTCCCTGGCCAGCTGGGAGAAATCGGCCCCCTTGGACAGCAGGCTGTAGATCTCCTGGGCCTGGGCCATCTCCGGCACGGCGATGATGTAAACCAGGGCCTTGGCCGGCTGGTAGAACTCCTTTTTATTTTTCTGATAATACTGCTTGGCCTGATCGGGGCCCAGCAGCACCTTGCCGGAGACGTCCTCCCGATAGTAAGCCTCGGCCAGCATATTGTCCCTGGTCCGGCTGAGCTGGTCTTTGACCTTGGGGTTCTGCTCGATGCCCTTGGATTTGGCCCGGGCCAGCAGCAGGTCGCTGACGATCAGCCCCTCCACCTGTTCCTTCAGGCGGTCGGCCTGGTTCAGGTCCAGGGCCCCGCGCATATAGCGGTTCACGTTATCATACAGGGTCTGCACCGTCCAGGAGCCGCCGTTGTAGGTGATGACGGTCTTCTTGAGTTCCTCGGGGGAGGCCTGGGGCAGGGCCGGCAGGGGCTGGCCGGGGGCCTGCTTGGCGGCCAGGGCCTGGATGATATCGCCCTTGATCTTTATATTGGCGCCATCCCGAAGCTTGGTGATGTATTTATTGGCCAGCTCCCTGGGCCGGGTGGAGGAGATCTGCTGTTTGATGCGGTCCTTCATTTCTTCGAAAGGCTGAAGCGGCACCTCCCGCAGGGAATCCAGCCGGATGATGTGGAAGCCGAAGGCGGTCTTTATGGGCTTGCTGGTCTGGCCCGGCTTCATGGAAAAGGCCGCCGCCTGAAATTCCTCGACCATCTTGCCCCAGCCGAACCATCCCAGGTCGCCGCCACGCTGAGCGGAGCCTCGGTCGACCGATTTGCTGCCGGCCAGCTGGGCGAAATCTCCGCCGCCTTTAAGGGCCTGGGCGACCTCTTTGGCCTCCTCTTCGGTCTTCACCAGGATATGGCTGGCCTTGGCTTCCTTGCCCAGCCGTTCATAAAATTTCTTGACATCCGAATCGGAGGGCTGGGCCCTTTTGAGGATCTCGTCCCTGTAAAGCTCCTGCAGCAGGATGTTCTTCTTGAGCTCTTCCAGGTCCTGGACCAGTTTGGGATCCTTGTCCATTCCCCGGGCCACCGCCTCATTGACCATCAATTTCTGGTCCACCATCCGGTTAAGCAGTTCCTGCTTGCCGGCCAAAACAGCGGCCGAATCGCCGGGGATCATAGGCGGCTTGTAGGCATCCTGGAACTCGCCCAGGGTTATTTTGCTGCCGCCGACACTGGCGATGGTCTTATTGCGGCTGCTGCACGAGGTTAGCGCTATGGTCAAGCTTAAGATCAGGGCGGTAGAAAGCCATCGTTTCATTTTTCTTAAACTCCTTAACAATTAGATTGGATTATAAACGGTTATTAAATGCAAAACATCAGTTTATCATAGTTAAGCGCTGTTTGCAATATGAATTTTTAAAATATTACGACTCCGTGACGGCCGCAGAAATCTATTGAGAAACCGGGGCCGATTCTGTTATAATAAAAGCCCGTCAACTGTTAAACTTAATAAATGAGGTGACCTTTGCGCTGGAGTAAAGCTTTCATACCCACCATCAAGGAGGACCAGGCCGAGGCCGAGATGCAGAGCCATCAGCTGATGCTGAGATCCGGAATGATCCGCCAACTGACCGCCGGGGTCTACGAATATCTGCCCCTGGGGTGGCGGGTGTTCCTGAAGGTGATGCAGATAGTCCGGGAGGAGATGAACCGGGCCGGGGCCCAGGAGCTTTTTCTGCCGGCCCTGGCGCCGGCCGAGATCTGGCAGGAGAGCGGGCGGTGGGAGGATTTCGGGGACGAGATGTTCCGGGTCAAGGACCGTAAAAAAAGGGACTATGCCCTGTGCCCCACCCACGAGGAGATCATCACCGACCTGGCCCGGGCCAAGCTTCGTTCCTACCGGGACCTGCCCCAGAACTGGTACCAGATGCAGGTCAAGTTCCGCGACGAGCCCCGGCCCCGCTCCGGGGTGCTCCGGGTGCGGCACTTCATAATGAAGGACGCCTACAGCATGGACCGGGACCAGGCCGGGCTGGACATCTCCTACCAGGCCATGTACGACGCCTACCACCGTATATTCTCCCGCTGCGGCATCAAATTCTTCGTGGTGGGGGCCTCCTCGGGGCTGATGGGGGGCAGCGGCTCCCAGGAGTTCATGGTGGCCTCGCCCTCCGGCGAGGATTCCTGCGCGGTCTGCCCGGCCTGCGGATACGCCGCCAACCTGGAAGTGGCCCAATCCCAGGTCGCCAGCCCGGCCTATCCCGCTGCGGCACTGGCCGAGGTGCCCACCCCGGAGAAGCGGACAGTGGAGGAGGTCTGCGGGTTCCTGAAAATTCCCGCCTCGCAGCTGGTCAAGAGCCTGCTATATATGGCGGACGGCCAGCCAGTGTTCGCCCTGGTCCGGGGCGACGATGAATTGAACGAGTCCAAGCTCCAGACGGCCCTGGGGTCTGGCAACTTCCGTCCGGCCACCCCGGAGGAGGTGCTTAAAACAACCCAGGCCAATGTGGGTTTCATCTCCCCGGTGGGGATCGACGGCATAAAAGTGCTGGCCGACCTGGCTCTGCAGGGCGCCCAGGGCATGGTCTCCGGCGCCAATAAGGACCACCATCACCTGAGCGGCATCGACCTGGCCCGCGACGTCAAGGTGGAGAGATATGCCGATCTCCGGATGGTCAGGGCCGAGGAGCCCTGCATAAAATGCGGCCAGCCGCTGATCGTCACCCAGGCCATCGAGCTGGGGCACGTCTTCAAGCTGGGCACCAAGTATTCCCAGGCATTAAAGGCCAATTTCGTGGACGAGGACGGCAGCGAAAAACCGCTGGTGATGGGCTCCTACGGCATCGGGATCGAGCGGGTGGCGGCCTGCATCATCGAGCAGAGCCACGACCAGTCGGGCATCATCTGGCCGCTGGCGGTGGCGCCCTATCAGGTGATCATCAGCCAGCTGGGCGGGCCGGGCACCGAATCGGCCAAGGTTTCGGAATCCCTGTATAATGAACTGCAGGACGCCCGGTTCGAGGTCCTGCTGGACGACCGCGAGGAGCGGCCGGGCTTCAAGTTCAAGGACGCCGACCTGACCGGAATTCCCATCCGCATCAACGTGGGCGAGAAGAGCCTGCGGGAGGGGCTGGTGGAGATCAAACAGCGCCGGGACGGGCAGGTGTTCAAAGTGCGCCCCGAGGAGGTGCGCCGCAAGATCCAGGAGCTGACCTCGGTGGAGATGTGGCCGCTGAAGCAGCAGTAGGTGTTCATTTAATTTATTCATATTCACCAATTTTTTTTGGTAAGTTGGATATTCCGACAGAGGGCGCTATAAAACATATTAGAAAAGGCTGGGACTATGCCCCGGCCTTTTTTCTTTCCTGCCGGGGTAATTGCATTTCCCGGCAACGCTGTGGTAATATATGTCCATGGAGTTTTCACCCCATCTCATCGAAGCAATAAAAAAGGCCCGGAGCTGTCTGGTCCTGACCGGGGCCGGGGTCTCGGCCGAGAGCGGCCTGCAGACCTTCCGGGGCATGCAGGGTTTATGGGATGATTTCGATCCCATGAAACTGGCCACCCCGGAGGCCTTCGCCTGCGAGCCGAAAAAGGTCTGGGAATGGTACCAGTGGCGCCGGGAGAAACTGCCGCTGGTCCAGCCCAACCCTGCTCATAAGGCCATCGCGGAGATGGAAAGATATTTCGACGATTTTCTGCTGGTCACCCAGAACATAGACGGCCTGCATCAACGGGCCGGCAGCACCAAGATGGTGGAGCTGCACGGAAATCTCAACCGCAACAAGTGCTCCCGCTGCGGCCTGATGATAGAGACCCTGCCGGCCTCCGACGAGATCCCGCCCCGCTGTCAGTGCGGCGGGCGCATTCGTCCGGACGTGGTCTGGTTCGGCGAGATGCTGCCGGAGGCGGTCCTCAGGCAAGCCTGGCGGGCGGCCGAGAATGCCGACCTGTTCCTTTCGATGGGCACCTCCTCGGTGGTCCAGCCGGCGGCCTCCCTGGGACTGGTGGCCAAAAATAACGGGGCGGTCTTGATCGAGGTGAACCTGGAGAAAACTGAACTGAGCGGCATTTTCGACCAGGTCTTTTTGGGGAAGGGCGGCCAGGTAATGCCTTCGATCCTGGAGGAGATCATAAAGGCCAAGGCCGGCGGGAACTGAATGATTGGCAATGGTTTTGCAACGCTCAAGGGCTGGCTGTCGGCCTAAGTATTGTATTGACAGGGCCGGCTTTTTGTAATAATATGAAGATAAGATTTTCAGGGCCCGGGTCCATCACTGATGACGGGGGTGGCCGATATGAATCGGAAAGTCTTGAAAAATTCTTGGAGCAGCGGCAGGCATCAGCGCCTGATCTTTACGATGTCCGGCCTGATGCTTTTTATGTTTGCTGGATGCGCCACCACCTCTTTTTGGCAAAAATGGGATCAAACGGAACAGAAAAGATATTTCGGCCTTACTTTCATCGAGGGCGATTCCATCCCGGCCAGGTACCGCAGCATCCCGGATCAGGAATCGCGGGACGCTTGGTATAAGCTGTATTGGGCGGTAAAAGATCCGGAGGGATGGTTGCTGCCCCAGCACCAGGCCAGGCTGGACAAGGCCTGGAACGAATACGGCGGCAAAATGTTCTTTCGGGATGACCGCAGCCGCATCCTGGTAAGGTACGGCCCGCCGGAAAGCCAGGCCGGCAACCAGCCCTTCAGGCATGCCCTGGGCTCGGAGCGGCTGGCCGGAGGGGAATACATAAAGGAAAGAACCTGGATGATCTGGGAATATCCCTCCCAGGGCCGCTATTACGATTTTCTGCTGAACCACAGCCGCTTTGAACTTATTGCCGCCACCTTCAGCGACAAGATGCATCCGGTGGCCTATTTTTCGGCCGACTCTGGCGGAAGGCGAACCGGGACATCCCCCAGGGCGGAGAGACCGCTGGATTGCGGTCATGGCCGGTTCAGGTCGGCCGACGGCAGCAAGGTCCGCTGGGAGATATATTGGCGGATCCCGGCGGCAGAGTACAAACAGCATGGTCAGGATAAAAGATATTCAGGTATATTCCAGCTGTATGGCAATGACAAATTGATCTCCAGCGACACGGTGGATTATGCCATTAAATATACCGGGGAGGAGCTGCTGCTGCCCCGGGCCTACGGCCAGAGAAATTTAGATCTGATACCAGGGCGGTACAAAATGAAAATAGAGTTGATCCCCCAGCCCGGCGACACGGTTTATACCGGCGAGATGGAGGCCGAGCTGGTGGGATACCGTTCCGGGGTCCGGGAGGCCAGCGATGTCGAGATGGCTGTTCTGCAGGACAGCAGCTATGTCTCCTCCGATTTCCGCAAAGGGAAATTCCGCAGAATAATGCCGGCGGTCTCGGAAAAAATTAACCGGGGCCAGCCCTTCTACGTTTATTACGAGATTTACAGCCTGAGCATCAATTCATCAGGCGAACATCAGGCGGCCGTGGGACACGGGATATTTTTAAGCGATACCACCGGGGTGCTTAAAGAATGCATCGTCGATACCAGGGACCTGTTCTACCAGGATAAAGGTGATCAGTTGGATGCCTGCCACAAGGTGCATCCCATGGGCCTGGAGCCGGGAGAATACATACTGGTGATCGACGTCAAGGACCTGATCTCGGGAAGGATCAGCAAGATAACCCATCCCTTCCAGATAACTGGCGCTCCCGGTGACCGGATCATGGCGGATAAAAAAAATACCACCCTGCCGGTGTATGCCCCTCCCAAATCTCCGCTGAGGTATTGATAAGATGAAATATCGCAGCCCCTTATATTTCATGGCCTTTGCCTTGGCATTGATGGGCGGATGCGCCACTCTGAATTATCAAAAAGTACCCAAACCGGAGCGTAAAAGATATTTTGAGCTGGCGGCCGTCTCCTCCCAAAAAGCGGCCGATGAATATGCCGCCCTGGCCGATTCAACCGACCGGGAGATGTTCTGGCGGAAATTCTGGAAGGAGAAGGACCCCACCCCCACCACCCAGGGCAATGAAAGATACGACGAACATTTGCGCCGGGTGGCCTACGCCGACACCTTCTTCCCCCAGCTCATCACCTTTTGGGACGACCGGGGGAGGACATATATCAGATACGGCGAGCCGGACTACCGGGAAGTGAATCCCATGGGGGATGCCTTGTACGGCCATGATCCCTTTGATGTTAGCATTGATGCAGACATTGAAAAAGGATCGCGCCGAAAGATTTCCGGCACCTACGGCTGGGAGAAGTGGACCTATAGCCAGCTGGCCCAGACCTTCTCCTTTCTCCAAAGGGACGTGGGATATTTTTTGGTCAGGGACCTGGATGCCGCCAAAAGCGGTATCGCTGCGGCCACCATAATGTCTATGCAGGCCATTGATGCCCCGATGCCGACCCTGTCCGATACCATGGCCTCCGATTTATACCGGCATGACTACGGACAGCCGCTGAATTTTCCCTTCGACCTAGCCAGGTTCGCCGCCCGGGGAAAAGCCGAGGTGTGGATAAGCTACAGCATCCCCCTGGGGAAGATAGATTATGATACGGCAGACGGCCGGGGTCTCTTGAACAGAAGCATCGTGATATTTGATGAAAAGATGGCGGAGGTCGGCTGGGAAGAAAGCGTGCTTGCCCCCCAAGGGCCGGGAGGCGCAGTAAAAGGGGACGAGCTCCAGGCAGTGGATCTGGTCAAATTCAGCCTAAACCCGGGCGGGTACACCATGGCCATCAGTTTGATGGACCTTAATTCCGGGAAGACCGGGATATACAAATATAAGTTCTCGGTGATCGATTATAAAACCGGGGCCGAGGAGACCAGCGATCTGCTGCTGTGCAGCGATATCCGGCAGGACAGCAGCCAAGGGAGATTCAGCAAAGGGGGATACCGGCTGATACCCCAGCCCGGGAAGTCCTTTAAAAAGGACCGGGATATATATTTCTATTGCGAGTTATATAATATAAAATACTCTCCGGCCGAACCCCGGATGTTGCGGGTCAGACACCTGATATTTCCCAAAAAGGGAAACAAGGTCATGGCATCCCAGCCGGTATTGATCCGGGCCGGCAGCGAAACGCTGGCGCTGACCAGCGGCATAGCAACCGGGGACCTGCCGGCAGGGGATTATATCCTGGTGGTCGAGATCTGGGATCAAGATAACGGAAAAGTAAAAAATGTGGCGACCTCCTTCCGGATCCATAAGTAATGATTGGACGAAATCCCTTCTTGACAAGGATGTTGCCATAGTTGTATATTAATACCGGTAAACCGATAACTATAACAATCAGCTACAGGAGCGAACATGGCCAGGAGCAAGAATAAACAGAAAAAGAAAAGTCTGGATTTCAAGAGAAAACGAACCCGCCGTATCCAGAGGAAAAAAGCCATCACGGCGGTAGCCGGCGGAATCAACAAGGCGTCAGCCAAAAAGTAAATCCGGCCGGCGCCGTCAGCAGCCCCATAAAATACAGCGGCTGGCTTCGATAAGCCGGCCGCCGGAATTTCCAACGTTTTTTAGGAGACAGGACATGGCCATTGCCGAGATCACCCTCGTGCCGGTGGGCACCGGGAGTCCCAGCGTTTCCAGTTTTGTGGTGGACACCATCAAGCTGGCAAAAAGCACCGGGCTGAAGCTGGAGATAACCTCCATGGGCACCAATATCGAGGGCCCGCTGGAAGATATTCTGGCCGTGGCCCAGGCCATGCATCAGCGCTGCCTTTCCACCGGGGCCGAACGGGTGTTCACCTCCATCAAGATCGACGACCGCAGGGACAAGCCGGTCACCATCGAAGGAAAGCGGGCCCGGGTGGTGGAGGGGCTCAAGAAAAAATAATTCCCGACGCAGCTGTTTCACTTAGGGTAATGAAAATGGAACATATCTATCTTGATCACAACGCCACCACGCCGGTGCGGCCCGAGGTCCTGCAGGCCATGCTTCCCTTTTACGGCCCCGAGTACGGGAACCCCTCCAGCATCCATTGGCTGGGCCGCGAGGCCCGCCAGTCCATCGAGAAATCCCGGGAACAGGTGGCGGCGGCCCTGGCCTGCGATCCCTCGGAGGTGGTCTTCACCGGCTCCGGGACCGAGTCCGACAACCAGGCCATCAAGGGGGCGGTCTTTGCCAACCGGGACCGGGGCGACCACATCATCACCACCAGGATCGAGCATCATGCGGTGCTCCACAGCTTTGAGTACCTGCAAAAACATTTCAACATCCGGACCACCTTTCTGGGGGTGGACCGATACGGCCTGGTGGATCCCGAAGAACTGCGACGGACGATAAACCAGAAGACCATACTGGTCTCGGTGATGCAGGCCAACAACGAGGTCGGCACCATCCAGCCCCTGCCGGAGCTGGCCGATATCTGCCGGGAGAACAAGGCGTTGTTTCACAGCGATGCCGTCCAGGCCTTCGGCAAACTGGAGACGGATGTGAAAACCCTGGGGGTGGATCTGCTGTCGGTATCGGCCCACAAAATATACGGCCCCAAGGGGACCGGGGCGCTGTATGTCAAAAAGGGAACCCGCCTGCATCCCCTGATCCACGGGGGCGGGCACGAGAGGAACCGCCGGGCCGGCACCGAGAACGCCGCCGGGATCGTAGGGCTGGGGGCGGCCTCCGAGCTGGCGGCCGGCGAAAGGCTGGCCCAATGGGACCGCCTGACCGCCCTGCGGGAAAGATTGTGGCGGGGCATCGAGCGGAACATCCCCCATGTCCGGCGGAACGGGCATCCGGAAAAATCGCTGCCCGGCACCCTGAATGTCTCATTCGAATACGTCGAGGGGGAGGGCATCCTGCTGTCGCTGGACATGAAGGGGATCGCGGCCTCCTCCGGCTCGGCCTGCACCTCCGGCAGCCTGGAGCCGTCCCATGTGCTGGCGGCCATGGGCGTGCCCACCGAGATCGCCCAGGGGTCATTGCGTTTTTCCCTGGGAAGGGACAACACCGAACAACAGATGGATTACGCCGTGGAGGTGCTGGCCCAGGCGGTGGCCCGCTTGCGGGAGATGTCGCCCATCGCCCCCCGGGCATCCTGCGGCATCGAGGGCAAATCCAGCTGAGCTGTTTGACCCAAAGATTTTTAACAGGCCATCATCAATATCAGATGAGGTAAGTTATGAAATCCCGCAAGAACAATTTCACCAAGGAGGTCATTTCATCCCTGGGCCAGGACAACGGAGAGACCGCGGAAATATTGAAACAGGTGGAGGCGGTGCGCCGGGAGAAGGCCGACAGCCTGTACAGCGATCTGATATTCACCCTGGTCCACCTTCACTTCAGCGAGAACCAGGCCAAACAGCACTGGGAGAAGGTGCTGCAGCACAAGCAGGAGATGAGCCGGAAGCTGGGCCGCAATGTGGGGGTCAGGGTGGCCCTGCTGGATTATTTCATCAACCTCCAGCAGCAGATCCAGAATCCCAAGATCATCGAGATTGACCTGTTCGAGAAGACCCTGCTGTCGGCGGTGACCGACGGCCTGACCGGGCTCTACAATCACCGTTTTTTCCAGGACCGTCTGGACGAGGAGGTGGAGAGGGCCCGGCGCTACGGGATGTCCTTCTCCCTGCTGATGATCGATGTGGACGATTTCAAGATCTACAACGACACCAACGGGCATATCGCCGGAGATGTGCTGCTGGTTGAGATCTCCAAGATCCTGCTGCGGGCGGTGCGCAAGGTGGATGCCACCTCCCGCTACGGGGGCGAAGAATTCACCATCATCCTGCCCTCCACCAAAAAGAAGGGGGCCCTGACCATCGCCGGGCGGATCTGCCAGAAGATAGCCGCTGGACGTTTTCCCAATCAGAAGGTGATGCCGGGCGGCAAAATCACGGTCAGCGCTGGGGTGGCCTCGTTCCCCGATGACGGGGCCAGCAAGATCGAGCTGCTGGATTGCGCCGACAAACTGTTGTATAGGGCCAAGGCCATGGGAAAGAACCAGGCTTTTGGGATCTGCGTGGAGGAGTGAAGTTGATAAAAAGGCCGGCGAACATCGATAATTATGTCATAGAATGGCGCAGACATTTCCATAAAAATCCCGAGCTCTCCTTCGGAGAATTTCAAACCTCCCGGGCGGTGGCGGCCGAATTGAAAAAGCTGGGAATGGCCGTCAAAACCAGGGTGGGCGGCACCGGGGTGGTGGGCCTGCTGCGGGGCGGCCGCAAAGGGAGGACCCTGGCATTGAGGGCCGACATGGACGCCCTGCCGGTCAAGGAGGAGAACAAAACATCCTATATTTCTAAAAATCCCGGGGTAATGCATGCCTGCGGGCACGACGGACACATGGCCATGCTGCTGGGTGCGGCAAAAATGTTGTCCTCCCAAAGAAACCAGATCAGGGGCCAGGTGAAATTCCTTTTCCAGCCGGGGGAGGAAACGCCCCCCGGCGGCGCCCTGGGAATGATTAGGGACGGGGCCATGGAGGGTCCAAAAGTGGATGCCGTCTTCGCCCTGCATCTTGATTCATCCCTTCCCACAGGTAAGGTGGGGCTCTGCAGGGGGCCGATGATGGCGGCCTCTGACAACTTCGAGATAACCATCGCCGGAAAGGGCGGCCATGCCGCCCGGCCCCATGACTGCCTGGACCCGGTGACCGCTGCGGCCCAGATAATCATGGGCCTGCAGACCATAGTCAGCCGAAAGGTCGATCCGGTACATCCGGCGGTGGTGACCGTGGGTAAGATCCGGGCCGGCAGCAAGCACAATATAATCCCCCAGGAAGCCATCTTGATCGGCACCGCCCGCACCATCGATCCCTATTCCACCAAAATGATGCCCCTCTGGATCAGACAGTTGGCCGAAGGGATCGCCCGGGCCAACGGCCTGAAAGCCAGGGTTGGTTATGAGAGGGGCTATCCGGTGCTGTTCAACGATCCGGACATGGTCGATTTCTGTGAAAAGGCGATAGCTTCGCGGTACGGCAAAAAGGCGCCGGTCCGCATCACCCAGCCCATGATGGGCGGCGAGGACATGGCTTATTTTTTACAAAAGGTGCCGGGGGCCTTTTTGAGGCTGGGCAGCCGCCAAGGCCGGGAGACCGCCTTCCCCTGGCACCACCCCAAATTCAGCATCGACGAAAAAAGCCTTTCCCTGGGGGCCGGGATCCTGACGGAAATAGCATTAAATTTTCTATCCCAATAGCGAGGAGCAATCAGATGTCAGGCAGAATCAATAATCTTTATTTCTGGGTAACGGTAGGTTATCTTTTTTTATCCTGCGCCAAGCCGGTGGAGATCATAATTCCGGATGATCCGGTATATCCCACAGCGGGTACCGCCACCGTAGATAACAAGGCTGTGGCAAATTACACCGGGAGCGGATTTCTCTTTTCAACCGCCCAGGTGATATTCTATCCCAACACCAGCGAGGTCTTTCCGGACATTTCGGCAAGAGTATCTGCGGCCCCCGCATATATGCCGCAATTTTGGTCGATAGACGGCAGTTCGGCCTTCAAATTGCTGGATAGTTCTCCGGACTCATCAACCGCCTTTGCCTTTTTCGACTCTTTGGCGGCCATTGGGGATACCTCGGGGTTTGGCTCCCCGATATCCGGCCTGGCGGCATACCGGACCGTTGCGGTCAGGGCACACCAGAACAAATATGCCAAGATCCTGATCACCAAAATAACGGTCGACAGCAGCAACAGCATTATCGAGACGACCTTCAAATGGGTCTACCAGCCCGACGGCAGCCTGATCTTCCCGTCACCCTGAATGATGCAATTGATAGGCCTATGAATCACCCTTCAAGAACAACCATCCTGCTGCTGGCCTGGGCCTTGATCTGGTCCGGTGCAGCGGCCTTCCGGGCGGAATGGCGCCAGTACCGGAGCTTCGGCGGCGCTACCTTCGAGGGCGACATCAGGACCATCATCTCCGATACCCGCTTTGTCTACGCCTTTTCCTCCGTCTCCGGGGCCAGATACGACAAGCTGTTCGACCAGTGGGATTTTTCGTTCATCGGGCATCTGCCGCCCGGCAGCTACCAGTTTGCGGCCTTGGACCATTACTTCAACGACCTCTATTTTGTCTATGCCGACAAAATGATCCCCTACCGCCTGATATCCGACATGCAGAACCCCGCCATCTATCTTCCCGAAGCCATCATCCGGGTGGCCTTCGACGGCCGGGGCATCTGGGTCCAGACCTCCGGAGGGTATTACCTGTGCGACCGCTGGTCCGGAAAGTGCAATAAGAATGCGTCCGTCCCCCAGCAGCTGGAATGGTTCGGCCGGGTTGATGCTGAATCGCTCAGAAGCAACAGCCGGCTGTATTTTTTGGCCCAGCCGATCTGGGACAGCTGGGCCGGCCGGCACTATCTGACCGCCTATGCCACGGAGTTTGCCGGCAACTATGCCTGGGCGGCCTATTCCGGATTGGGGCTGTGGAAGTATGACCTGATAACCAAGGAAAAGACCCAGTTGACCAGCGGGTTTTTGGCCAGCACCGGGGTTGCCGGACTGTACGCCAGCGGCGGCACCGTGGGCATGACCGGTCCGGGCGGGGTGACGCTGGTGGACGCCGGACGCGACCACTGGCAGCAGCTGAACAAGCTGTTCAACCTGGACCTGACTGGCTACAGCCTGAACTGTCTAGCCTTTGACGATAAGAAAATATTCATCGGGACCGACCGGGGGATTATTGTCCTCAAGAGGGGGGACGATTTCGCCTCCACCCTGACCCGTTATGACGGGCTGCCCGACGATGCGGTCACGGCCCTGCTGCTGCAATCCGACACCCTTTGGATCGGCACCAGGTATGGCCCGGCGGTCTACCTGATTAAAGCCGGGAGAAAGGCCGAAAGTTGGGAGGGGCAGGAGGACAGGACAATTCACCAGATGGCCGCCGATCAGAGATTCCTTTACCTGGCCACCAGCCGGGGGGGCCTGATGTTGGACCGGACGGACAGCCTTAAGATATTCCGTTACGATGCCAGCTCCCCGCCGGAGCTGGATGAAGAAATCCTGGGGGTGGCCGTCGACGGGGCTTGGGTCTGGTGGCTGGCCCCGGACCTGCTGATGCGTTATGACCGGAAAAACTTCGTCTGGGAAAAATATCCCCGGGCGGGCAATTATAACGCCGGCCGGGCACTATGCCTGGCGGTGGATGACAGGAACCTTTGGATCGGCACCGATGCCGGGTTGGTGCGACTCAATAAAGATAAAAACCTGTGGACGGTGTACCGCAAGGAGGATGGATTGCTGAATGATTATGTGACCAGTCTGGCCTCGGTGGACGGAGCATTGTGGATCGGGGGAGAGACCGGCCTGACAAAATTTTTCTGGAAATAATCCGCCGGACAAAATAATAAAATGCCTTGGGTCATCAAGAGGCGACGAAACAACGCGGTGCAATATTCAGGCTGCTTAGGGCCGGGCCCAAACCAGCCGGGATTGAAAACAGAATCTTTTGTCTGGTAGGAGATTTACTTTAAAGTGTGACATTTAATAAAATATGTGCCATAATGTCGCAAATTTATTAAATCTATAAATAACAATACCTTAACATATCTAATCCTTTCGACAATAAGAGCCAGTGAGACATAATGTCTCATTGGCTTTTGTGTTTTAATATAAAGGCAACATATATAAATTATAACATATTGTGATGCATCGTCTTGATTAAATAGAAAAAGAATTGCTTCTTGGCATGAATATTGGAAACCTTAATAAATGACAGTCATTTTAAAGTCATTCAAGAAACAGCTAATTTGAAAGCAGATGAAACTCAGTCTCCGGTGGTTCCCACGGGAATCGTTCCAGATGTTTGATCACTTAGCGGTACCAAAGGCCCATCCAGCTTCCATGACAAAGGTGGCATAAAATGGAGCAGAATATTTATCCCGTGATATTTGTCCCCGGGATCATGGAGACGGAGTTGTCCGGCCCCTGCCCGTTGGACCACCGGGCGGCCTGCCATCCGACCTTCGACAAGATGACGGCCGATCTTGATACCGTGAAGCTGGACGACCATGGCGATTACCACCGCCCGCCGAACCGGCGGATATGCCGGAATGAGGTGTTCTCTTTGGTTTACGGCGAGATGATTGCCGCGCTGCGGGAGAGCCTGCCGCTGGATCAGGAAGAATGCGCCAGGGTCTATGTCTTTCCCTACGACTGGAGGCGCTCCATCAGCCATAACGCCGCCCGGCTGGCGGATTTCGTGGAGCGGATCATCCGCAGCAGCCAGGCCCATCCCCCGTACCGCCGGCGGGGGATCAAGCCGGACAAGGTGAATATCGTCGGCCACAGCGTGGGGGGATGTCTGGCCAAGCATTACGCCACGGCGCTGTTGGGCGAGGGCCGGGTAAATCGGATGGTGATGCTGGCTTCCCCGCTACGGGGCTCATTGTGCGCCTTGAAGCACCTGATAACGGGCGAAACCTGGTTCTTCGACTGGTTGAACGGCAAAAGTCAGCGGCGCTATGCCCGGACCCTTCCCGGGATATACCATCTGCTGCCCTATGACGGCTTTGCCAATCCAGAGGAGAAGCTGATGTGGCCCAGCCCGGCGGCAGAGAGAAGGGGCCAGCCGGTCAATATCTTCGATCCCTCCGGCTGGCAGGACAATGTGGCCGCCCAGGTCGGGCCGGAGGTGTTGGCCAGCCACCTGGACAATGCCTACAATTACTACCGCAACGCCCGGGATTTCTCCCCGGAGTTCCGAAAGAACGTCCTGATGGTTTACGGCAAGGGGGAGCGGACCCTGCGTGAGGTCAATATCGGCAGCCGCCAGCCGGTGGAGTACAACTTTCCCCGGGAGGATGGTTGCGGCGCCATCGGCGACGGCACGGTGCCGGCGGTCAGCACCTACAGCCAGGGCATCTACCAAGCCTGTGTCACCAAGAAAAAGATGGGTGACTGGGAGCTGGACCTGGGTCGGGTGGCCGGTTTCCATGCCTCTTTCTGCGCCTACGACCTGGTCCAGGACCTGGTGATATCCTTCCTGACCGGAAGGGTTATCAGGACGGTGCGGAGGGAATTCAAGCTGACCGAGATAGAACAACTGCCCAAGTTCACTCCGGACCAGGTGGACAAGCTGGACCGGGAGCCCATCTGCCGGTTCTGATACCGGATGGCGGGCTGTCCCTGTGCCGGCAGAGGAGTTAAGCGCTGCATCCTGCCCGTGCTGGGGGCCATTCCCCCCAATCGGGCGGACTCCGCAGTCGGGGCTGGTCGAGCCTGATGATCGACCGGAGAACCCGGTTGATAAAAACCAACATATAAACGAAAGGAAAAAGCATGAACGGCAATCCCGAAGAGGAAAAAACCAAGGACGCCCCGGCGGCGGCCAGGATCGTCAAGGGACCGGGGCTTTTTGAGACCACCCGGGGGAATGCCTCCGAGGCCTATCTCATCCTGCGCAGCAAGGGCAAGACCGTCCCATATGCCTGGGTGAAGTCAGCGCAGGAATCCAGAAAAAAAAGGCAGGACGAGCTGGGGATCAAACTGAAAGAGAAAAGCCTGGACGCCTTCCCCATATTGCGGCAATGGGAGAGTGCGCTGGAGAAGGAACGGTTTTATTACGGGCTTCGGGCCCTGTTCGATCTGGAGCAGAACGGGGAGACCAAGCTGTAGACAGGCAACAGGGGACAGGGATCAGGACGGCAAGCATCAATGAATATAATGGAGGCTCCACCATGGCATCTTCAGGCAATCAAGCGCAAAAGTACAAATGCCCCTGCGGCAAGAGTTATTACACCGTCCACAGCTACTACGATCAGGCCGGCTTGTTTGACGAGCATTGGGAGATGAACTGCTGCCGATGCAAACAGCGCTACCAGCTCAGTTCGCTCCTCAAGGAGAGCGGCCGGGGCCTCAACGAGGCCTATCTCTGGGCCCCAATAAACATCTTCAGCGAGCTGGCCATCGTGGAGGACCAGTTGCACCGGGCCCAGGGCGATATGCTGGCCCTGGCCCGGGAGCTGTATCTGGATCGCTGGCTTGGGCACTTCTCCGGGGTTAAGGCCAGAAAAGATATCTGGCGGCGCCTGACCGACGGCGGGAAACGGGAGCCCAGCTACCGGCTGTTCGTTCGTTCGGCGCCCCGGGACAATCTGGAGGACTATCTGCAGAGATACTTCCACTATTTCAACGTGGACCATATCCTGGAGAAGCTGGGGGTGCGGGACATCCGGCTGGATGAGATGAAAGGCCGGATCGCCGAACTGCAGACCGGCCGGGAAAGGGCCCAGGGCCTGCTGAGGATGGAAGGTTTTGCTGGACGGAGCGAATACCGGTGGGGATCATCAATAAAAACCGATAGGCGTGTATAGTAGGGTCGGGATTCAGCCCCGACCCCGGCTATCATGTCATCCCGGTTCCGCAGCAAGTGCGGGATAAATTCCGACAGGGATGACGGGATTTAACTACCAAGACACTAAGACGCCAAGAATTTTTACTTAATACCGGACTAAGGTGTCATTCCTGCCCATCCCTCACTCCCTCACCGCTGCGGGGAGAGCCTGCACTGAGGACGGCAGTTATTTTTGCCGACCGAAGTGGAGGCCGATAGGCAGTGAGGGGTCAGGATAGGCGGGGAACCGGGGGCCGTCCCACATCTCTGACGCGGATATAACCACAGGAGACAGGGAAATGTATAGCATCGAGGTAAGCGAAAGGGAAAAAATGTTGGGCTACGCCCTGAGCCCCGTTCCGAATCCCGCCGGTAAACTGCCGGGGGAGCCGGAGCAGGTCCTGGCGGTGGCCTATACACTGGACGAAGAGAACCTGATCGTCAAAAAGCTGTATCCCATGGGGGGTTGCCGGTATTGGCATTTGAAAAAGGCCAGCGATGACTGGAGAACGGTGAGCAATGTGGAGCCCGACCCGGGAAAGGCCATCGAGCGGGCCAGGCTAGGATGACCGCCTCCTCACTCCATCCAATTTGCCTGCCGGCACCAGTTGCTTGAGACCATCGGACAGGGGATGATTTTTTTATGCCGGGATGAAGGCCTTGGCCGGGCCTGCGGCCAGATCAAAGGCCGGAAGCGCAAGGCTAAAAAATCTCCCGGGGGTTCAGCGGCAAAACAGTTTTCATTTGACAAGCCATATCCAAAGCGGTATATTAATACTTGTAAAAGTATTTTTAAACCGCTTTTTTAACGCCTCGGCTCAGGGGAAACCGATGTTCAACCAACCCAGTATTAAGTTCAAAGATTAAAGAATAAAAGCCTTTGTGTATTTTGTGCACCTTTCGACTTGGCTCCGGGAATTCTTTGTGGTTAAAAGGTACCTGAGATTGCTTCGGCTGTGAATCTTTGGTGCCATCCCCGCAATGACACGGAAGGCAGGCAGAAAGCCGGTAAATAATGAAAGCCTTTGTGTCTTTGTGCTTAAAAGATTCTAAGGCTTGGCGGGTAGGCTGCCGGGCTCAGAATGACGAAAGCAATGACATAGGGCCGGAAATATCAGTGAAAATCCGTATTCCATTAAGCCTGGATTCCCGACTTCTCGGGAATGACACCTGGTGCAGGTTAAAAGAGTAAAAGTCTTTGTGCCTTAGTGTCTTGGTGGTTAATTCCGGTTTAAAATTAAAAATAAAGGAGCAGCCATGATAGACCGCATGAACGAAGCCGTGATCAAGGCCCTGCTGGAGGCCATGCCGGGCGAGATCTCGGTGATCGACCACAACGACGAGGTGATCGGCTGGAACAAGCATGACACCCGGCTGTTCCATAGGCCCATGGACAGCATGGGCATCAACTTCCGCAGCTGCCACCCCAAAAGCAGCCTGGCCAAGGTGGAGCAGATCGTGGAGGAGATGAAAAGCGGGAAGCGAGACAGCGCCAGGTTCTGGATAGACCTGCCGCTGGGACCCAACCAGGAGAAGCACAAGGTGCTGATAGAATTCTTCGCCCTGCGTGACCAGGATAAAAAATACCTGGGCTGCCTGGAGCACACCATGGATGTCCAGTACATCCGGGAGCTGGAGGGCGAGAAGCGGCTGCTGTCGTAAAAGTTCATAAAGCTTAAAGTTTAAAGAATAGAAGCCTCTGCGTCTCTGCGGTGAAATGACCCTGGATTCCTGCCTTCGCCGGAATGACACGCAGGACAGGTTAAAAGTGAAAAAGTCTTTGTGTCTTTTATGCGCTTTGTGGCAAAACCAGTTTAATGTTCAAAGCTTGTCACACTGAGAAGGCATTCGTGCCCTGCAAGTTGAATGTGTGAAGGGGAATTCGGGAAACATAATATTGTCGCCCGTTCAACTTGGCAAGAGTAAAGAATTCTCAGGGTGACAACAACCACTCTGCGTTTCGTGGCTAAAAGACACCTGAGATTGCTTCGCTTGTGAATCTTCGGCGCCATGCTCGCAATGACAAGAAAGGCAGGTACAAAGCCGGAAAAGAATAAAAGCCTTTGTACGCTTTGTGGTTAAAAGGGACCCTGGATTCCAGCTGGAGTTTATGCTGAATGCAATGAAGTGCTGGAATGACAAACGCATCAGCGTAAAGCTATAAAGTCTCTCTGTGACCCAGTGTCTCTGTGGCAAAACCTCAGCCCAGAAGTTAAATAAACCGCTCCGGAAAGGGGCGGCCTTTTTTGTTGATTATTTCTCTTTTATCCGACCCCTTTTTATGTTACTATTTCTACCGGAAAGCCGAAGCCTTAAATTTTAAATCACCAGCCTATAAAAATGAACTCCGCCCATAACATATTGACCCCGGTCCAGCAGGACGCCCTCAAGGAGATATTCAACATCGGCTCCGGCAACGCTGCCACCACCCTGTCCGAGGCCATTCATCAGCCAGTGCTGGTATCGGTGCCCCAGATCAAGGTCAGCACCGTGGAGGAGGCCCTGTCCTCGCTGGTCAAGCCCGACCTGCCGGTGGTCTGCCTGGTCAACATCTTCGTGGGCGACCTCTCCGGCTGCACCCTGTGGCTGATGCCGGGCGATAGCGCTTTGGCCTTCGCCCAGGAGTGCTGGCACAAGATGCCCCGGGCCAAGAACGAGGCCGAGTTCCATTTCGGGCACATCCATCTGGAGATCTCCTCGGTGCTGACCGAGTCCTACCTGAACACCCTGGGCGACATGCTGGAGCTGACCGCCATCCCCTCGCCCCCCCTGATGCTGTCCGGGCCCATGCAGAAGGTGATGGGGAGGATACTGGGAGAGTACGCCCGTTTCGGCGAGATCCTGGCCTACGTCCAGAACCGGTTCCGTTTCCCCGGCGAGGCCGGGACGGCCAGCGGCTATTTCATGATGCTGCCGGATGCCGCCTCGCTCAAGCGGATCATGACTGCCATGAAGCTGGAGGGGTCATAGGCCCCGGGAGGGACCAGGTTCCTTTTATCTTGCAGGGAACCGGGTTAATATTGTAAAATCGTTTGTCAAAGAAACGCCACCCGCTTAAGCTTCAATGATAATCAAGAGAGATCGATGACCTATCAGCAAGCCGTAGAATATCTGATGTCCTTTGTGGACCGGGAAAAAATTCCGGGCCAGAAATACCATGAGGAGCAGTATGACCTGCAGGGCTTCCGGCAGTTTTTGACCGAGCTGGGCAGCCCCCAGAATTCCTTCAAATCCATCCTGGTGGCCGGGACCAAGGGCAAGGGCTCCACCGCGGCCATGATAGAATCGGTGCTGCGCCAGCAGAGGCTGAAGACCGGGCTGTACACCTCGCCCCACCTGATCAGCTTCTGCGAACGGATAAAAAGAGACGGCAAGAATATTCTGGAGCGGGATTTCGCCCAGCGTCTGGAATGGCTGAAGCCCTTTCTGGAGAAGTCCCGGGCCGAAGGCCGGCCGCGTACGGTGTTCGAGATCCTGACCGCCATGGCCTTTTTGTATTTCCAGGAGGTGGGGGTGGAATGGGCGGTATTGGAGGTGGGGGTGGGCGGCCGGCTGGACTGCACCAATGTGGTCAATCCCCGGGCGGCGGTTATCACCAACCTCAGCCTGGACCATACCGAGATCCTGGGGGAAACCATCGCCCGGATCGCCGCCGAGAAGGCCGGCATCATCCGGCAGGACGCCCTGGTCATCACCTCTCCCCAGCCGGCCGAGGCCATCAAGGTGATTCTGAAGAAATGCCAGGATTCGCTGGCCCGGCTGTTCCAGGTGGGCCGGGATGTGGGCTTCCGGATAACCGACCAGACGCCGCACAGCGTGACCATCGACCTGGCCGGGACCTTCGGCTCCATGACCAACCTGGAGGTGGGCCTGCCGGGCGATTTTCAGGCCGAGAATGCCGCCGCGGCCTTCGCCGCGCTGCGCAGCCTGCAGTACCGCAACCTGATCCTGAGCGACAACGTCATCCGGGAGGGGTTCCGCTCGGTCAACTGGCCGGGCAGAATGCAGCAGGTATCGCAGGAGCCGGCGATCATCATCGATGGGGCCCACAACGGCCACTCCGCCAAGTGCCTGATGGACGCCCTGGAGAAGACCTATCCCGGGGCCGGGAGGGTGGCGGTGCTGGGCATCTCTGCCAACAAGGACATAGCCGGGATAGTGGACAGCCTGGCGCCGGGTTGCCGGGCGTTGGTGATCACCAAGGCCCGGCACTCCCGGGCGGCATCTCCCGAGATCATCAGGGAACAAGCGGCCCGGCACGGGGTGGCGGCCATAGTCACCGAGAACCTGGGCGAAGCCCTGGAGAAGGCCAAACAGCTGGTGGCCGTCAGTGATCTGATAGTCATCACCGGGTCGCTGTTTTTGGCCGGAGAGGCGTTGGAGATGTTCGGGGAGAAGGCGTAGGGGCCGATAGAACGCAGATCAGACGGATTTAGACGGATTCACACGGATACAAACAGGGGTATTCTCGCACTGGTCTATTAGGCAACCTATGCCCAGTCATCGCGAGACGGCTTTTTATTTCAGCCGAAGCGATCTCAGCTGGGACCTCTGCAAAACTAACCGCCGAAGCACGGAAATTTTAAAAACACGGAATGATATCCATCAGATATTCATTCCTTTGGTGATTCCCTTCCGAAAATCAGTGTTTCCGTGCCTGCACGCTGTAGCGCGGAGTTTACACCGATGCAAGAGGTGGCGCGCAAGCTTGGTAAAAGGTACGTTTAGCCCCTAAATGAAATAATCACTGGAGGAGTTAATGGACAGACAACAGGCTAAGGAGCTTTTGGAGCAGACCATACCCAACAAGAACCTGCAGAAGCACATGCTGGCGGCCGAGGCCTGCATGAAAGGACTGGCGGAGCATTTCGGCGAGGATCAGGATAAGTGGGCCCTGGCCGGTTTGCTGCACGACCTGGATTACGACCGGACCGCCAACGATTTCCCCAACCACGGGCTGGTCACCGCCCAGATGCTGGAGGGCCAGGACATCTCCGAGGACATCATCTACGCCATCAAGGCCCATCCCGGGCATGTGGAGGCCAAATCGAAGATGGACTTTGCCCTGTATGCGGTGGACCCGCTGACCGGCCTGATCGTGGCCGCGGCCCTGATGCATCCCACCAAAAAACTGGCCAATGTGGACGTACCGTTTATCATGAAACGCTACAAGGAAAAGCGCTTTGCGGCCGGGGCCAACCGGGATCAGATCCAGACCTGCGATAGGTTGGGATTATCGTTGGAGGATTTCATTGGCAAGTGCCTGACGGCCATGCAGGGGATAGCTCCAGAGCTTGGGCTTTAATAGGTTTAAACTGTTGAAAATGTTTTAAAAAGGTTCACGAAGGGGATAAAATGCTAAAATCATATAAAGATAAAACACCAAAAATCGATAAGTCGGCCTTTGTGGCCGAGACCGCTGTCATCATCGGCGATGTGGAGATCGGGGAAAGAGCCAGCATCTGGTACGGGGTGGCCATCCGGGCCGACATCAACCATGTCCGGATCGGCCAGGAGACCAACATCCAGGAGAACACCGTCATCCATGTCGATCTGAATGATAGGGGGCTGGGCGACTGCGCCACCATAATTGGCGACCGGGTCACCGTGGGACACGGGGCCATATTGCACGGCTGCAAGATCGGCGACGACTGCCTGATCGGCATGGGGGCCATCGTGCTCTCCGGGGCCAGCGTCGGGGCCGGGTCGGTGGTGGCGGCCGGGGCTTTGGTCAAGGAAGGCCAGCAGATCCCGCCCCGCTCCATGGTGATGGGCATGCCGGCCGAGGTCAAGCGGCAGCTGCCGGAGGAGGCAATAGAAAAGATACGCGCCAGCGCCCAGCACTACGTGGATCTGGCCAAGGAATATAAAAAATAGAATTTATGTTTATTATGAAAAGATATTTGCTTTTATTTATACTGATTCTATCAGTCTCGCCCATTGTGAATGCCCTGGATTTGAAAGGCACATTTTGGACGGATGAAAGCAATGCATATTTTTTCTTTCAAGATACAACAGTGCTTTTTGAGCATGGGGGGCGTGCTGATAAATTCAAATATTTAATAAAAAATGATAGCCTATACCTTTTTAAAAACTACTGGATTGATAAGGACAGTATTAAGCATATTCAATCGTATGGTTTGATATGTGGAATAAAATCAAAGGATTCCTTGTCATTACGGCCATACTTGCCCGTAGATAATGAATGGGAAAAAGATATCATTGATCCAGTATTAACTGATACAATGAAAACATCAAGGTTTTACAACGTAGAAAAATATTATGATCCATCCTTGCTTGTCTTTGATAAATTATATTTCATGTTGAATGAATATGACTATAAAGTGGAAATCATAATAGATAAGAACAGAAACTATTATTACCATGGAAAAGGCGATATTAAAAATAAGGGGTATTACCAAGGCATAATTAGCGATTCGCTTTTTAAAGTACTGGGGAATTTGCTTGAGAAAAGTTGTTTAAGACTAATTACATTAGAGCCTGTTTGTTATGATATTGACACCACAGGAAAAGTATCAAATATTATATTTGTTAAAGATGGTCCCGATTATACATTAAATTTATATGTAGATAAGGAAATAATCAATCTTCAAGGCAATAGTTTGCCATACGTGGCTAAAAATCTTTTTAATTTTCTTTCCAAGTCTAATCGTGATGTTAAATTGTTAAAATCAAAGAGTGCAAAAAAAGCTTTTGGCCAATAAAACTATCTACATATTTATAACTTTTAGTTTTCGTGTGTTTTGTGGGAAGATTTCTCTGCGTAGAAGATAATATTAAGGAGGCTCTATCGTGAGGCTCAATTATTACTGGCGGGAGGCCCTGGCCGGCCTGAAGCGGGCCAAGCTGATGACCTTTTTGTCGGTATCCAGCATCACCTCGGCCCTGTTCATCCTGGGCTCGTTCCTGCTGGTGACCCTGAATTTCCAGAGGGCCATCGACCAGGTGAAAGGCAAGTTCGAGATCCAGGCATTTTTAAGGGACAATGTGGCCAACAGCCAGGCCCTGGTGATAGGCAGCCGCATCCGGGACATCCCCGGGATACAGGAGACGGAATACATCTCCAAGCAGGAGGCCCTAAAGCAGTTCCGGCAGGAGCTGGCCGACAAGGCCGACCTGCTGAATGCCATCGAGACCAACCCCCTGCCCCAGTCTTTCAAGGTCAAGCTCAAGGCGGAGCACCGCAATCCCGAATCCATCACCCAGATCGCCGAAAAGATCAAACAATTAAGCGGGGTGGAGGAGGTGGAATACGGCAAGGCCTGGCTGGGCCGGCTGTACCGGATGGTGCGCCTGCTGATCGTGATAGACTTCTCCCTGATGGTGATCGTCAGCCTGGCGGCGGTGATGGTGGTCTTCAACACCATCCAGCTGACATTGTATGCCAGGCGGCAGGCCATAGAGATCATGAAGCTGGTGGGGGCCGACGGGGCCCACATCCGCCGGCCGTTCCTCCTGGAGGGGATGCTGCAGGGGCTGGCCGGCAGCCTGGCCGGTCTGGCCCTGCTGTACCTGGCCTATCGCCTGCTGTCTTCATACTTTGATATGTTCGGATTCTTCACCGGCCAGCAGCTGCTGGGCTTGCTGGCCTTCGGGGTCTGCCTGGGCGGGCTGGGCAGTTTGATAGCCGTTCAAAAGTTCCTGTTCCGGACCGTACAGCCGGGAAACAGCTGAGAAATTTGCTCTTTACTTTTGGGAAAGATGATTGTATAATTAACCCTGTCTTGAGGGAAACTGCCCAGGTTTGTCCGTCTATAGATGCCAGCTTGATATATGACGGGAAACACGCGAAAATAAATTTTTGATTTTTCGTGTTTTTAGCGGGAGAGAAAAACAAGGGGTGTCCTTCTGAAGCAAGGCAAGTGGCATTTCTCAGGATGACGAAGCAATAATATTAGTTGGGGCGTCCTTCGGAAGTAAGGCAAGTAGTACAGCTCAGGATGACGAAGCAATTCTCTGGAGTAGGGCGATTAGCTCAGTTTTGGTTAGAGCGCATGCTTGACATGCATGAGGTCACAGGTTCAAGTCCTGTATCGCCCACCATTCCGGATTTTCACCAAGTTTGTCAGTGTAAGTCATTGCAATATCAACGCCTTTAACAGGTTCAAGGACATGAGATAGCTCTCTCACAAGGAGGGCTATCTTTTTTAGTGCCTCAAACACTGGAAACAGCGTAAATAGGGGCTTGCGGCCGATTACCAATGGGTTCAAGGATAACATAAAAGCAGCGTAGCGTTTCTCCTCTGAATCTCCTGTCATGAAGCGTCCCTTAGCCAGTTCCGCAAAGCTAAACACCTTGTCAGCCTCCTTTAGGTAGTCCTCGATCTTCTTTTCAGCCGTTACCATAAGATCGGATAGCCGCTCCTGTTCTTTTCTTAATTCAGCCTGCTTGCGGTCATAAGCCTCTTGGTTGATTGCCTGGCCCAATAGGAGGTCGAGTAGTTTTTCCGACTTGGCCTTGCTGATCTCCAGCGCCCGCTGCCTAGACTGCAATAATTCAATGGTATAGTCCTCTGACCGTTGGACATCATCCCTTAAGGTATCCATAGCCCATTGGTGGAACTGGGGCGGGATCTCAAGCTCTCCAAGGATACGGGCAATCTCTGCGTCAATCATTCCTTCCCCTAATTGGGGCTCATGACAATGCCGGTCCTTGCCCCTGGCGCATATATAATAGGTCCAGCTATGGACGTTTCCATTATTTTGCTTTTTGGTCTTCCGGTAACCGCTCATAAGGGATCCACACCGCCCACACCTAAACACTCCTCGGTATGTGAAGTCATGGCTATGCTTCCGGGGCTTCTGGTCACCGCTTAAAATGGCCTGGGCCTGGTCAAACTCTTCCTTGGTAATCATCGGTTCATGCTGCCCCTTGTTCAGCTTGGGATTCCCATCAATCATATATTGAAAGTAGCCATAATAGAAGGGATTCTGAAATAGTTTGTAGAAGTTACTGCGGCAGTATTTTCCACCATTCCTATTGGTCAAACCATCTTCAATCGCCATCTCATATACCTGTTGAAGGGAATAACGGCGTTCTAAAAGACGTTGCCAGCATTTCTTCAGGATAGTGAATCTTTCGGGGTCTTTGACCACAGTGCTGATGGTGTCGTCACTGGTTCTAAGGTTCAAATACCCAACCGGGACACGGCCAGGGCACCATCCCAGACGGATTTTAGTATTCATGCCGACCTTAACTGATGACGATAAATCCCTTTTATACTGGTCTGCCATACCGAATTCGACGTAAAGCAAAATTACATTCTCGTTATAGTTATAAGTGCGTTCCAGCGTCTGTATCCGCTGAATAGCTCCACTTTCTAACCTGGAGAGTATGGCGGCGGTATCAATAGAATTACGGGATAATCTGTCTGTTTTCCAGACTATAATACCATTTGCCTCGCCCTGGTCGATCATGTTCAGCATTTGCTTGAAAACAGGCCTCCCGACCTTTTTAGCAGTATGTCTTTCCTCCAACGGCTCCCCGACAACGGTTAATCCTTCCCTTAGGATCAGTTTTTGCAGTTCCGCTCTCTGGGATTCAATAGAGAGTAGCTGCTTGTTCTTTTCGTCCGTGCTTTTGCGGCAGTAGACGACGTACCGAAGCTGTTTTTCCATGGTCGTTCTCCTTATTTGTGGTGATTATAGTAAATTTTTGTTAAACAGGCAATGCCTACCTGGGGAAAGCCCAGTAAGGCCAGTAAGCCCAGTATCGGGGAGGCTTACTGGCTTTCCTGGCGTTTGATTAGGCGGCAAATCGCTGCCGGATGTCCTCGATTATCTGTTGTTCCCAAACGATGCCGGAATTACCGTTTGGCATGGTGCAGGACGAGAAACCCATAGACCGGAGCATGCGGGATATCTTGTGGGGTGTGAAATGGTAACGTTCTTGCCGATCCACATTGTATCCGTCTGTAATATCCTTGACAGCTAACATGCCGTGATCAACCCTCTGCTCCAAAAGGATCAATATATTGAATAACTGGGCTTCTGAACTGTTCCGCTGGGACATTTTCCGTTCTGCGTCAAGTTGCCGGGCAAATTGGACGAAATGGTCGCTACCCTCGGGGTGGACCAGCATCAAGATTTGGTGTAATGGTTTTAGGATATCGCCCAGCCGGGATAACCCTGGGATTTTGTCCATATCCGGTAAGCCGGTGTCCAAGTGCTTGGCCCGGAAAGCAACGAGTTTTTCCCTAAGCGGCAGGGCGTCTTTTTCCAGTACGTCATTATTGAATGTACGGCGCGCTTCCCGCAGGCTGAGTGTAATGCACCGGCTTTCCAGGATATCGTCTATCGCTTCGTTGGAACTGACTATGGTGGGGCCAAAGGTCGAAAACGAGGTCATGTCCTCAAACGGGCCACGATCTGGATAAAGCACTCTGGTTATTTGATTCTTTTTTTCAAAGCGGCTTAGGAGCAGATCATCACTCTGTGTCGCCAAAAGTCGCTTCCATAGGTCCCGAACGTCAAAAAACAGCGTGGCTCCTAAGTAGGTGGCAAACCGCATAACGTTTGCTTCCCGTAGTGATTGTTCCTGAATGCCCCGATAGGAAACAAAAGTAATACCTGCCCCCGTTCTTGTTTTACCCCTGGCTGGCAGGGCCGAAAAACAGAGGATTGGGAAGTATTCGCAATGCTCCTGAAAATATGTGAGCATATCCCAGCAGGCCAATACCCCATAGTAATCATCGGACGGCAATTCGGATATCGAGCGGTGATATTCGGCCAATTCTGTATATAATTGATGGCCAAACTCACCGGAGGTCATTTCCGGGCTGTTGTAATGCCGTAGCACTTCTTCGGCCCGAGGCAGCATCCAGCGGATACAATCCTTACGGGGTGGGATAAGGGCCTTTTCATCCTGCTCCACCAGGCGCTGGATTTTAAGCTCACCATCCTGTTTTATCAGGAAGACAACCTCCCCGTTATCGTCGGCCAAATCCACCAGGCCTTCGAATTTGGCACACATTTGAAGTTTCTTACCATCATCGGCATCAACCGCCTTGCCATCGTCCAGGTTTTTCTGGAATTCCTTGACCTTTTTCCTGTAGGCTGTAACCTCGGCCGTCGATAACCCAAACCGTTGCTTAATATCCCGGCTAAGGTATGTTTCAGCCTGCAATTTATCCAATAAGGCTAAATCCCTGAGGACAGGCTCAAGAACTGTTGGTAACTCTATCTTATCCGTATCCTGGGGAATCTGGAAGACGCGGTGCCGAATTATATCCTTGGCCTCTGCCATGAGGGTTTTGAACTCCTCCGGCGAATGTCCTTGAAAATACTCGTTCAGGTCGTTTCCCTCCGGCAAAGTCAGAATTCTCGCTTTACTGCCCAACATGGAACCAATTTTTAAAGCAGCCTGTTGTCCCGGGTTGTCAGCGTCCATAGCCACATATACCGTCTTGCACCTGGAAAAACGGTCAATGTACTCCGGTTTAAAGGACGACGTTCCTAGTACGGCGACGGACGGAAAACCTGCCTGTATCGCTGAAAGGCAGTCGGGAATGCCCTCGGTCAAGACAACGATCTCATGCCGTAAATCATCCTCATTATAAAGATATCGGATTTCGCCCTTGAGGTGTAAGTGTCTGGGTTCAATGTTCCCAAGGGCTCGGCCAGACATATGGACCACCTGACCGCGTTTGACGTTCGGGAATACGATCCGTCCGGCGAAATGGTCCTTATAATCCGCCCGCACTTTCACCAGGACACCGGCTTCAACGCATAATCCCGGTAGCTTATTACAGCCATCAATAAGATATTCGCCAAGAGTTCCGTCTCCATAGCCTACCTGGTGCCGTTTAATGGTATCTTCATTAAACCCGCGAATGTTAATCAAATATTCTTTGGCATCGGAAGATAACTGCTGGTGATGATACCAGGCGGCATGGTTTAAAATGGAGTCAATCTCTTTTTGCTTGGCAATCGCCAGTCGCTCTTCATCGGTAAAGGAGGGGAGGTCCATGCCGATTTCCCCTGCTGTCATCCTCAAGGCCTCCATGAAGCTCATGCCATCTTGTAATTCCAAAAAACGGAAGACATCACCGCCCCGGCCACAACCAAAACATTTAAAGTACTGTCCTTTGGTGTTAACTGACAGGCTGGGGTTAGTATCGGTGTGAAAAGGGCAGAGGCCCTTATTATGACCGTCAAGTTTAACATACCGTCCAATCACCTCTGAGATGTCAATCCTTTCCTTGACCGTATCCACAAAATTCCTAATATCATTCATTCTTTTCATCCTCCTGCGACTTACAAATTAATTGTTGGTATTGTTCCGCTGTCATCGGCCTGTATACAAATTTATATAATGCCAATAACCTGCGTCCGTGTTCCGCCGCCTCCGCCAGTGTAATACGTTCCCCTATCAATTCCTGCCATAAGGTCTGAAACTGAAGGATGTCGGGATTTGACAAAGGCATATTTGCGGCTTGTTCCTGTTGCGATAATTCATTTTGTTTCATCGTAAATAAAAATCCTTTGGGACGGGCCGCAATGAACGACCCGCCCCTTGTCGTTGGTAACTAAGCGGGATATTCGTGGTGCTGAACACCATCAAGGATATCGCCGCCTTTGCCGTGTTTATTGCCGCCGTACTGCTTGAAGAAATAGGCAACCCCGGCCCGGGCACACTGGTCCCGTATCCCCCTAGCCCAGTCGGGATCCATGGGCCGGAAGATCTTGCCGCTCTCGCCGCCGGCAACTACCCAGTGAATCCCTTTTAGATCGAGATCCGGCAACGCCGACAGCAGGGGTTCCGCGCTTATCCACCGTATGGCCGCTGGGACCTGCCGTAGGTCGTCCAATCGGTGCAGGTATTCTGGCGACTCGACGGTAACCCCGGCCCAAATATTCGGGGTCCAGGTTAACCTTGGAGCCATCTCCGCCATCCGCTCGCTGCGTTTGGTCAATACCTGGAATTGGTGTTGTGGAAGACTGTTCATCACAGCGAAAATTTGCTGGATGAATACCTCCGGGACATCCCGATGGAAGAGGTCGGCCATCGAACAGACGAATATGCGGGTTGGACGCCGCAGTCTTGCCGGTTCGCCGAGCGTTGACGGGTGGGTTACCACCACATCGAAGCCAGCCCGGTATTTTTCCGTCTTGGGTGATCGCTGCAGGCGGTGCGTAATCCTTTCCGCATAACATCTGCCGCAACCGTCACTGGCGTGGGAACATCCTGAGATCGGGTTCCAGCTGGCTTCCGACCATGAGATCTTTGTGTTTTCGGACATTTTGTTTCTCCCTTTGTTGTTGAGAAGGTTTTACTTCTCGATATTAATATTGAAAGCATCCCAGAGCGGGCGCTTTTTAAGGTCGCTCCATTGTAAGGCGAGTTGTTCAATAGAAGGTTCAAAGAATGTTCAAAAAAAGTTCAAGATTTATTATTGAACAATAATAAAAAGCAGATACAGCATAAACTTACTTTTTGAACAAAAAAAAGATGGGCTAAAAAAAGCCCACCTTTTGCTGGTTTGCCCATTGAAGACCATATTTAAATAAAAAGGGCACTCCATAATTATGGAATGCCCTGTAACGGTATATCGTCAGCGATTAAATGTTATCGCATTTTAACTGGTAGCCGATTTTATGTTTGGTAAAAACAACCTCGCGGCCAAAGCGATTATCTAATAATTTACTTAATGAATGGATATGGGTATACAGAAGTCTGATTTGCTTGCGGGATAATTTTTCAACACCATCAATTCCTCTTATACAATCTGTAGTATGATTATCAATAATAGTACGATAAAGATCCAAGCTTGAGCAAGTACGACCGTGGTGACGCATTAAATAAGAGCAAAGCCGTTTGAGCTGCTGACCAGTTATAATGATTTCCTTGTCATAATAAATATTGCCATATTCGCCAATAGATAGAGGGTGATAGGGGGGATTGTTAATAATTTCCTGTTCTGGTATATTTAGTTGAACCGCAGATTCCGGTGGTGGCGGGTTATGACGGAATTCATAATCTTTGTTGATATCATCTAACCCCGAATTAAATTTACCAGGCTGGATATTGACGATATATTTTTCAATACCACCGTCCGGAACAAATTCCATGGGCCCATCATCATTGGGGCCTGATATATAACCAGACGGAATAACTTCAGCAATCTCTATGCCATAATCAGATGCCACTCCCGTTATCAGATCCCCTAAAGAAATATGCTCTAAGGACACATCGCTGGCCAATATTTCTAAATTGGAATCAGCCTTGGATAAGATTCGCTTTAGCTCAATCGCCTTTAAAAGCTGATATAGATCATCACGAAAATTATTGTCAACAATAGCGGGGCTCATGGTTAAATTTTCTCCGATAAACTGTGTACATTACGGGGGTAGTAAGCGGTAAATCTCGGATCATGTAAGGCGCTGTAATCCATTGTGTTGGTCGTAACCTGTTGGTTATAAATAAGATAGCACGTAACACTTTCATCTATCAGACCAAAAGTAAGGTGTATGAGGTAAGTCCATGATTTTGACTAGGATACAGGCGTTTATTTACGGGATTTTTCGCTTTCTCTGTGCAGAGGACCCCAGAGGCTCGGAATTGTGTCGAATGTAACTTATTATATACTATAGTCTTAGTAAAACTTTTCAAATTTCCCGTTTTTCCCCCAAGAAATTTCGATATTTTGGTATAGAAATTGGCAAAATCGGTCGGTGAGCGGCGGGGTGGGGTAATTGTCTATTTCCTGGGCCTGGATTTCTTTTTACCAATGCTCGCCATTAACGGTGCGGTTATTTTCTCGTACAGCCCGAATAAGTACTCTATCCGCTGGCGCTCACTATCAAAAGGCTGGGAACGATAACACAGATCTACCGCCCGATCCAATTCGGCATGGGCCTTTACCAATTTGGGCGGCATGGACAAGGGGTCATATAAGTCAGCCAAGGTAGAATCTGGGTATTCCATACGAACGTCCAGTACTGCCTGGGCAGCAACCTCCACGGACTTACGTTGCTTGGGGGATGGGTCCTCCGGCCATGGATAATTATTATAAACCAAGTTGCTTGAATAACGATATCGGGACTCTAATCGCCCGCATACTTGGCGAACCCAGACCATATGCATCATCGATGACAACACACCAAAATGGTACATACCAGCGTTAGGTACGCACGAACAACTATCATGAATAATAGTGGATGCCGGGAAGTATCCAAAGGGAATGTATTTACGGGTCTCGGATGAATGCCGTGGTATTACGATATAACGTCCCTTTGGCTGCCTTATTTCCGCAAAAAGAGATGCCTCCGATGCCTTGCGACGGGTCGGCTCCTTCTTGCTGGCAAGCCTAAAATCACGGACAGCTTCAACCCGTTTCCGTATTCCTGGAATATTCTTAATATCGGCCGGTGATGCATCTACCAACCAAAGACACCAACGGGGTATAGAATACAGGTATTCTTCGGCACACAACAACGGCTTTAGATACTTCTTCGCCTCGGGATTTTCGTTTAAAAACGACTGGCGATCCTTTTCTTCAATTATCAAATGGCCGCCATCCGTTGGTTTATTCCCATACTCACATAACGGCACATTACAAATAGGTCTGCTCCTCGACAATACAGGTATATCACTGCCTTCGATCAAATAGGGGCTGATATTGCGTACAGTTTCAATTGTAACTTTACTGCCTTTGTCCTGGTAATCATAAAGACGCTTATTGGGTATATCATTGGTAGCAAAACCTATAATAACGACATGAACGTGGGCTTTGCCTCTTGCCTCGCTTTCCCACGGAAACGTGCGATGGGCAAAAAGTATTTTTATCTTATAATTAGCAAAAAGAAGCGACCAAAGTGCCCCAACCTGCTCGCCCTGGCTTATGGAACTGGTAGACACAAAACCAACTACTATTTGGGTGCCTTGTATGTATTCGGCAGCTTTACGATACCAACCAGTCACATAATCTAATACACCAGTGCCTTTAGCTTTATCCCAAACTAAATCCATGTCTTCATTTTGATCTTCCGACATTAGATGTTTGCCAATGAATGGCGGATTGCCCAAAACATAACTGCACTTGCCCACCGGCAAGACCTTTTTCCAGTCCAATCGCAGGGCATTATCGCAAACGATGGTTGGGCTCTTCCGCAACGGCAGTCGTACATAATATTCGCCAAAAGCCGCCGATAAAAGATTGTTCATCTGATGGTCCATCAGCCACATGGCAACCTCGGCAATGCGGGACGGCCATTCTTTGATCTCGATACCATAAAAAGCATCCACATCCAGTATAGACAAATGGCCGATATCGTGCACCTGTTGACCGCCGTACATCTCTTTCAGCATGTCAATTTCCAACAATCGTAATTCTCGGTAAGTGATTACCAGGAAATTGCCGCAACCGCAAGCCGGGTCCAGGAACCTTAAACCGGTTAGCTTCTGATGGAACCGCTTTAACTCGGGTTTGTTCTTCTTTATTTTCTCAAACTCGGCCCGCAAGTCGTCAAGGAACAAGGACCGAACCACTTTTAAAATGTCTCTCTCTGAAGTATAATGACCTCCGGTCTGCCTGCGCTCCTTCGGTTCCATAACGGCCTGGAACAGGGAACCAAATACCGCTGGGGATATCTGCGCCCAATCAAAATGGGTCGAGGCCAGCAGAGCATTTCTCATATCCCGGTTGAAATCGGCAAAGCCCAGATGTTCAGAGAAAAGATCGCCATTTACATAGGGAAAGGCGGCCAGAGTCTCGTCCAGGTTTTTCTGTCTCTTCTCTAGTGGCGTATTAAGCACTTCAAACAAACGGGCCAGGTGCAATCCTAAATCTGACCCATCGGCCGCCGTGCGATTTTCCAAATATAGGTGGAAAGCTTCCCGGTCAAATATTCCAGTGTCCTCGGCAAACAGGCAGAATAGCACTCGAACCAGAAAACGCTCCAACTCATGGCCGGAATATCCTCCAGCTTCCAACGCATCATGCAGATTACCAAGTCTGCCTACCGCTTCGATGTTGATCGGGTCCTGGGCCTCAAAGACCTGCTGTTTGTAGCCTGGTATAAAGGCGAAAGAATGGATATTCTTGTGGAAGTCGGCCAATGTAAACTCGGTGGTCTGCACCCGCCATTGGTCGAATAAGGGAAGGTCAAGCTGTCTATCCGGCTCCAGGTCATGCAGGGCAACTCGGGCGAAATCGGAAACAATCACATATCGGGGTATTTCGTTGTGCCGGCCGGACCGGGCTAAATCTTGTATATACTGGAAGGCCTGGGAACCAGCTTTGCTCAGGTCTTTTCCCCGGCTTTTATGCTCCACCAATAAAAGTCCGCTCCAAAAAAGGTCAATATACCCGTATTGGCCTTTTATGTTTTTTACTGGCTCCTCAAAGCTGGCCACCACCCGGCGCTTGATACCAAAAACGGCAAAAAACTCATCCCAGAATGTCTTGGCCTCGGCATCCTCGCGGGTTTCCGTGGCCCAATCGTGGGAAAAGGCTATGGCGTTATGTCTTATTTCGTTCCAGCTTAGAGGCATTAATTATATCTCAATTGTATTATAACAAGAACGCCGTTGTCTTCCGTCATAATCAAGGCAATAATAAATAATATTAAAAGAGACCAGCGCATATTATTGTTAATACGATGGCCCTAAAATACATGTGTTTTAAAAGGAAAGGACTCTCTTTTCATTTTACCAACCACTCTTGCGGAACAAGTTTTTTGCCACCTCTCCATTCTTCCACCATATTCACATTGGGCAACTTCCCCCAAATGGATTCCGGGGCATGATCTAATACAACAATTTGGAAATCTTTATTTGCATCAGAAATCACCTTAGAAAACACTTCAAATGCTTTGCGAACAGCTTCAACATCTTCATCAAGATACTGTGGATCATCATCGACCAAATTTCTTTTGCCTGCTAATTTTTTTGGGAAATATACTTGGCTTGGTTGGTCAAATACTATGAAATTTGGAACGGGGTTTTGTTTTAATCCCTGAAAATATTGATGAAGCCCTAACAGCACGGCAATATGATAAGATAGCCAATTTGAACCACTGCCAATTTCCCACAGGAAATCTTTTCTGTCTACGTTTTGTATGGAAATAGTCAAATCATCAATTGATAACATAATGGGAAGTTCCGGCTTTTCGCAATCTAAGTTTGGTAATAATTTACCAGCATTTAGGTTCACGGCGTTAACCGCACGATTTGTTCTTTCCTTAACATTTCCCACGGAGATTAATTTTTCTAATTTTGTGACTCTCTCCTGAAGGTCAACAATTTCTACAGTTAGATCTTTATCTGTACCAAGACTTTCATATACTTCTAACGCTTGTTCAATATTACCTATGAATCGTGATATCGTCAAAGTGTCGTATTGCCTTTTACGAGCCTCATCTGATGTATTTTCAAGTTGGCGGATTCGAATACGTATACCTTTCAATTTATCGCACACAATGTCCAACTCATTTCGGACCCGCTCATACTCACGATCAAACACAATTGGGATCGTATCAAAATCCCCACTATTAGATTCAATATCTTGTAAAGCATTTTGTAACTTTTGCAATTCTGATGTAGCTTTTTCCATTTGACTCCCACATAAAGGACAGTCATGCTTGGGTGTATTCAATGTCCCCATCCAATTGGATACCTTTAAGCGCTCACGTTGTATCGCCAATGCAGATTTGTACTCACTTACAGTTTCACGAAGGTTAGTCATTTCCAACAATCGTTGGCGAAGACTTGAAACCTCAAAAGCAATAGATTTTTCTTCTTTATTTAGGGCCATCAACTCCGTTATAGCTTCAGTTACTGTTGTTGAAGTTGTTCGTGCTTCCCATTCATGTGATTTTACAATTTCATTTAAAATATCAATTAACTCAGATACTGTGGTGGTAGAAATCACACTTTTTGTTGTCAACCCATATTCTTTTGCTTCAGAGACCCTAGTTTTGATATCTGCAATCCAACGTTCTGATGTTTGACGTAGATTCTTTAATTCACTTTGCTTTTTCCGAAGATCTCTTCTTAACGTAGAGAGTTCATGCTGTTTAGCTAATAAGCCAGCTGTTATTGCCCCAAGAATATAAGGGAAAATGCTTTTCAACTTTTCTCTATGTTCATAGGTATCAGCTTTATAAAATAAAACATCTGGATTGGCAATTATATTCTGTGGCTGAAAAATAAAAGCTCCAAGATCACGGAAACTGGGCCGCCCACTGAAACCAGAGCCTGTTTCTGCAAAATCGAAATTGAGCGCCGTCAAGCCTGACAACGAATCAAGAGTATGCTTGACAACATCGCTCGTTGTGTTTTTTTCTTTGATATATTTAGGTATAAGAATGTTCTTACCTTCCAATATGTACATATCACTCGTCGATTTCTGAATGCCTGGTTCCCTCCTGGCAAATAGCTTTTGATCAGTTTCGGTTTCCACAAGCAAACCGAACCAGCCACATGCATCTCTAATCGTGTTCACCGGAATAGTACATTTTTCAGAACCCAAGCAATAGTCTATGATAGGTATAATCGCTGATTTGCCAGTTCTGGAGGCCCCGGTTATTACATTAATACTGCCGCTTTGAAACGGTAATATTCTAGGATCGTGGGAGAAATCCTTAGGCCATAGAATTATACTTTTAATCTGTAATTTCATACTATAATCCAATCTTAAGGGTTAGGCCTATTTCATGATTTGTTAGTGGGGCACACCAAGTGCCTAATTTTTCAGCCAGTGTGATCAATATTTTTATAGATTCTGAGAGCCCCGCTTTAGGGGGTGTTATTGATAAAGGGATGACAGTGGCTTTATCAACGTTGATGATTAGTAGATTTGATGCTACGGCAAGCATCAATGAATTGAGCGTAAGATCTTTAGTGCAATTGATTTTTGAGTTCAGCGAAACAAGCAGATCATTTTTTGAAACTGCAGACGGTGAAAACTTATCCGTAAATGCCCTCAAACCAGAAGAGCCTCTTGTCGCAACCATTATTTTAGCTGTTTCATCATGAAAAAGTAACGGAAGCACAATGAAAAGTAGCGGCAAATCGGGGTGTTTTCTATTTGATTCGCTACTTTCAAAACCAGCAACAAAACGCCATAAGAGTAGAGCCCCTAACGCTGGATTTTGGACATTATTAACTTCTTTATTTAGTGCTCGTATCATTCTCGCTCGGATCTATCATGTCATTTTTTAGTAGTTGTAAATAATCAGGATGCCATCCAACTTTTTCGATATCCGCAAGTGCATTGTAGCTGCCAGGTATAAAATGAGAAGGTGTTTCCATTGCTTGTAAATGTGCGCGATGTAATGAACACTCAGAATAGAGAATCTGGCCTTTTGCAGATGGTGATGCATTATTCTGGTTAAGAAATGTTTTAGTCCGTAGGTTCTTCCAGGTTCTAATCAAATTATCTTCAAATTCATTAAAGCTTTCTTCAAAAACCAATCCCTTTTCACTCCATTCCGTTCTAGCACTTGAAGCTTTTAAAAAATCTATAATTGCTCTTATTTTTTGATCGTCAGGTGATTCAATAAATTCAAGTTGACGAACGTATTTCTTCAACCTCTCTGCATTAATTTCTGTAGGATCCGGATCCCGAGCAAAGCTGCTGAGAATCGATTTGGAGCTACGTTTACCAATAAAACTTACCAATGTAGTTCTGAATTCAGAAACCTTAATAATTGCAGCTTCGTTATTTTCTATCGCACGATCAATTTTATCTTTAACCCACCCCAAAGCATATTTATTTAAATCTTCAATTATCTCATCCGGGCAAAGCAATTTTGAAAATATATCACGCAAATCACTTTGTGGACTACCACTACCTGTTTCAAGTTCAAAGGAGCATATTATCTTACTGATAAGATCTTTGTCATCGTTAAATATATGTTCTACAAAAGCACTGATTCCCAGAGCTACTGAACTACGTTTTTCAAATGCAGGTGCCTTGCCCCACAATTCCGTTTGGGCGCTTATTAGAGCTTCTTTAGCTTGAGCAATAGTTTTTGCGTTGCTGAATGATTCAGCAATTGGCCCTGTAACCTTTTTTGACACATAAATCTTAAAAAGGGTATTATCGGGATCGAGTTCGCCTTTTTCAACAGCAGTTAACCAATTATGAAATGTTTTCCAAAAATCTATAGAACGATCCGATACTGGGTTCCCATTTGAAGTACTTTTCGATTGAACAGCAAGTTTCCCCTCGCCAGGTGTTTCAACGCCAATATCCTCAAATACTTCAAGGCTCACAATTGATTCTTTTCTGCTCTGAAGTAATAAAGACACGAATAGTGTTTGTTGAAGCGAATACCCCAAGAACGATCCGGGTACGTGAGGAGTGCGCTTCTGATGTGCATCAGTACTTGATTCTTTCATTTTATCTAAAAGAAACTTAACTATACCATATATTTATATACCCAATTGTATAATAACTTAAATGTCATATTTTGTCAACAGCAAATATGCATATCAAATATTATTAATAATATTTATGCAATATATAACTATTAAAGCTAATAGTTTAGAAATGATACTCAAATATAAATTCCGAAGAAGATATAAATATAGTGTTACGATTAAAAAGCATGGCAGGGCAGTTTGCATAACGCCGGTTATGTAAACCCTCTGGGCGTAGCACTGGGGTAAGGCAAGGGACAAGGGACCATAATGCGCATTATGGGTCAGGCGGCGGAATAGCGACAGGTGGAACGATCGACCTGGAGCTGGCCTGGAGCCGCCGTCTTTCCCGGTGGCTATACGGTGCCATGCCGAAACCCAGCGCCGCTACCCTGCAAGCGATTCAAGGATATCTGCCGGCCTGGAGTAATAAAGCAAAGGCCCAGGATCGGCTTTAGCCAACCATGTGCCTGAGCGGAGCCCGATGTAGATTAAGTAGCGGAATGAAGAAGGTCGAAGGCTTTTGATTTTATCAACACCCTGCCAATACTAATATTCCTCTTTGATTTGATAAACATTACCAATTAAAGGATTATTTATTTCACTTTTTATAGCATAGTATTGATATGTATCTAATGTATCGAACACTATCTTCGCCTTCTCGATTACACCATCGTACATCTCATTTTCTTGCCCATCTAAAACCACAAGGCATTTATCGCCTATCTGAGCAAAGTATGCTATGTGTATGCTATCTGGACTAAAAGTAAGTGTTGCTTCCCCAATGGCATCACACATCTTCTCCTCTGTGCCATCAACAACTACACATTGTTTATCACCTAGTAATGCCACATAACCAACCCGCTCGCTGTTCGGGCTAAAACAAAGATGGCCGATGCCATCATACGGTTTCCCTTCTACTCCATCCACAACTACACGCTGTTTGTTGCCCGATTTAGCCAAATACGCTATGTGTTGGCTATCTAAACTAAAAACAGGGCATCCTTCACCAATGCCATCGTATTTTTTCTCTTCTTTTTCATCTACAACTACAAACACTTTTTTATCGTATTGCGCCACGTATGCAATGTGCCTGCTATCAGGGCTAAAAACAGATTGCCCCAACCCGATGCCATCAAAATGTCTCCCCTCCTTACTATCGATAACATAAAAGTATTTATCACCCATTCTAGACCCATAAGCCAAATGCTTACTATCAGGGCTAAAAACAATACTTCCTTCTAATATTTGATCATACTTCTCCCCCTCTTTACCATCTACAACAACGAAACGATCAACTCCCAATCTTGCCATATAAGCTATTTTCTTGCTATCCGAACTAAATATCGGTCGAATACCATAGTGAGTAAAATCATAGATTTTATCTTCTTTTCCATCCGCCACAGCAAACTGTTTATCACCCATCCTCGCACCATAAGCCAAGCGCTTACTATCAGGGCTAAAACTTAAACTGTCCTCTGAAATGCGATCATACTCTCTCTCCTCAAATCCATCAATGACCATAAACTCTTTTATACCCGTCCTAGCCACATAAACGATGCGATTGCTATCTGGACTGAAACAAAGATTATCAATGTGATCATACTGTTTGCCTTCCACCCCATCTGCTACCACAACATACTTCTTACCCATTTGTGCCAAGTAAGCAAACCGACGACTATCTGAACTAAATGATATTTCAAAGATACAATCATATTGTTTCTCCTCTATTCCATCCACAATGACAAACGACTTCTTAACTGATCCTGCTATATATGCAAATCGCTTACTATCATTGCTGAAGATAGGTGTGCAAACACCACGATATTGCTTTCCTTCTTTTCCATCAATAACTGCAATGAGTTGCTTACCTGATTGTGCAACATACGCCACACGTTCGCTATCAGGGCTGAAAATGGGATATTTAAACAGTGTATCATACCGTTTGTCTTCTTTCCCGTCGATAATTACACTCTGTTCGTTATTGTATTTATTGACATAGGCTATTCGCCTGCCGTTTGGGCTTACTGTGAATAAGTCTTCCATCCATGTATGATATTTTAATTGTCTATCCTCCGCTCTATAGAAGTGGGTATGGTGCCACACAGAAAAATCGATTCGAGCAATAAATGACTTTGCTATTTTTTTTCTGCTTTTATTATCATTATTCATCTCGGCACATGAAGGATACGATGTTTTAGCCGAATTCTCTATCGTTGTTCTTATATCAGATTTTGAGTTACTTTCATCAATATCATTTAATAGTTCCCCATCCTCAGAATAAATTTCATTAAATGAATAGTTACACTGAGGACACAGGGGCGAGACTTCAGGAACTCCCCGGTAAGAACATCTAGGGCACACTTTTACTTCATCATAAGCACTTGTAGGATAGTTTGGCTTACAACTTCTTTCACCAGAATATTCACCTGTCTTTTGATAATTTACGCCGACAGAAGTTGAATCTATGTTATCCTTGGACTTAAAAATCATATAGAGGACAGCACCAATGATAAAAATAACCCATTCCATAGTATTTCTCCACGTAATAATAATATAATAAGGGTAGCAATATTCTTACCAATAGTCAAGATATAATATTAACACTATAGGTTGGTTTTTATCCCCCTTGTCAAAATGGTAATATTCATAAAAAGGGGGAATATGGACATATACCAACAAATAGGCAAACAGATCAAAGTCATCCGTAAAAAGACCGGATACACCCAGGAAAGACTGGCGGAAAGCGCCGGATTGAGCCTGAATTACATCCATATGATAGAATCCGGCAAACGTGCGCCTACGGTGGACACGCTTAATAAGATCGCTGGTTGCCTGAAGGTCAAGCTCAGGGACCTTTTCTCAACGGACCTCCCGGCACCGATCCTAAAGAAGCAAAAGACCATAGAACTTACATCAGAAGAATACAAACAATTGCTGACAACCATCAAAACACTTAAGAAAAAGACCCGCAAAAACCTGTGAAATTATCACGGGTTTTTTAGTGCCTCAGCGTTCATTCCCCCTACACCGCCACCCGGCCGGATTAACTACTTATTCTCTTCCTCTGAATAATACCCGCTTGATCCGATAACCATATTATCCAGCACCCGAATCCCCAATAACTGGCAAGCCTCTCGCATCGTGCCCCAAAGCTGTCTATCCTCCGGCGATGGGTTGGTCTCTCCGCTAGGGTGGTTATGCACCGTTATAATGCTTGGTGCTCCGCTGGCCACCACTCCCCTTAAAACAAGCCCTGGCATCACCCGGCAGCTATCGGCGCAACCCATGGCAGTCATCTCCTTCTTTACCACCTTGTTCTTAGTGTTGACGTGCAGAACCCAAAATATCTCCCTATCAGCCAAAGCCTCCTTTTGCATGTATTCATATACCGCCTGCGGGCTGCATAACGGCCTTTTAGAGATGGCTTCGGATACTTTGATCAACTCCAATGGGGTCGCTTTGTAACGTTTCATATTTTCCTCCTTTTTGGGCACAAAAAAAGAGCCACTCCGTTATTGGAATGGCTCTTATTCATGCTGTTTATTCTTCATGGCGATCCTTGCAATTGGGACAGTACTTGTCCGGACAGTAGACCTCCGTTTCCCTTCCCATATAGACAATAATCGCTGTGTGGCCGCAAAGTGGACACGCGGCCCTGACCTCTAGCCTTTCGGTAAAAACTTTCTTTCGCCCCGTCTTAAGGGCTATGGCTATAGAATGCATATTCCCTCCTATAAGTTAAAGTAATCGCCTAACCACAGGCAATTGTTGTAATTGATTTGTCCGGGTTCGTGAAGAATGTAATCCACAGCCTTTTGAGCCGCTGATGCCGCACAAATGATAAGCTTCTTATCGCCCTTGAGCCGCTTTAACCAATGGTCGATGTAGGCGGCCTGGTTCCGGATAGTGATGGGGGCTATTCCAGCATAAGCACATAGGAAGGAGGATCCAATCTCCGCTATCAGCTCCTCGTTGCTGTAAGCGGCATTAAACCCTGCCTTGTCATAGCTATTATTCCGGTCTAACCTTTTTTGGTGGCCTGTGGAATGAACGGACTCGTGCCAAAGGGTGCTGTAAAACTCCTCCGGGCTGTCAAACCACTCCCGGGCCGGCATCCCGATCAAGTCTTCTTTCCTATCGTAGTAAGCCCCTCTTGAGCCTATCAATCCCGGTTTATTTGGCATATTGGCAAACACCGTTTCGCAAGCCTCGATGGGATTAATCTCCTTTCCTATTTGGGGAATCTTCTCCGCCGGGATCCCTGTAGTCTGCTCTAAGTTGAAAACACAGTAGTACCTCATCAACGGCACCTCGGTTATCTCCCCGGATTGTGAATTGATGTGTTCCAACAACCGCCAGTAAACGATCCTGAATGCCCTCGATCCCGGCTTAACTTGTCCGCCCAATTCCGTTATCTGGTTAAAGGTCGCATAAAAAGGGCTGACATGTTCCGATAGGGACAGAATAAGTAAATTGATTCCGTGATACTGCCTCTTGCTGATCATGTTCATTGGTAGGCGGGTCTTCCAAGGTTTTTGCCAGGGTATGGTGCCCTTCTCAAATGCCTCCAATATCTGATCCGTTACGATTTGGGCGACATCGGGCTTAAATTCCTTGGTCCTGGTGATCATGGCTTTCTCCTTTGTTTTAGGTTACGACCTGCCGATATGACAGGCCCTAGAACTTTTCATGCCATTGTTTCGGGGTGGCTTCCTTACGGCCCTTGCACTTGTCCTTAGCCTTGAGCTCCTTGGGACATCCGTAGGCCGACACGTTGTACCCGGCATTGATGAACACAGCAAACTTACACCCAATGCAGGTCTGACTTTCCGGCCATTGGTTGATCCTGAGTTTGGTTGACATGAATTTTCTCCTTTTAGTGGTTTAGATTTTGTTACCATTAGTGACTCAGAGCTTCGAGTATGTGCTCCGACCAGCTTACGGCCAGTTCTAAATTACCGGCGTTGTAAGCCTCGTCCTGCGCTCTTTGGCAAGCCTGGATAAAGTCCCATAGCTCGTGTGACATAGGTTCCTCCTTGTTACGGTTAATAAAAAAGGGCCTGCCGATTTGACAGACCCTGGGGGAAACAAAAAAAAGCCCCACCTCGGTTAAGAGATGGGGCTTTCTAAACGTTCTACAGTTCAACCTTAGCAAGAAATTCGGTGGATTTGCAGAAACATATGACATTCGAAAACGAATATGTATTGGCTCAACGGACAGGACTGGGATGATAGTACAAGCAATTATGTTTTGATTGGCTAAAGTAATTCCGTTGAAGAGGAGGAGCCGCCGCTGGTCAACACGAATAACAACGATCTACACCATTCTTCTAAATTTGGTTTGTTTCACAGATCTAGTGGTTGCATCTGGCTTTTGTAATATTTAAAAAATGCCATATTAACATTATCATCTCAAAGAATTTTATTGACAAATCATCCTTGTTATATTATTATATGGACTGGTTATAGTGCTATATTGGTTAAAGTAGCATCAATAATAAATATAGGGGTAAAAATAATGCTGGGAAGAGAACGTTTATTAATATTTGCTATGTTATCCAGTGTGTTAATGCTATTATTTGTCGGTTGTGGTACAAGCGGTGCAGGCCCCGGGACAGATACTGAATCGGGCGATGCCGGTGTTCTAACATTACAGGCGCATCCGATAACAGATAGCACTTCGGTTGAAGGAGAACAAAGGAATAAAATATATGTTTCCTTAACAACCAACCCAATAGCAGCGGGTGCTTCAATTACTTTTACTGCTGCACGAGTAAATGATGTTTTAGTAGATATTTTCCCAAAGTCAATAACAGTAACAACTGATAATAATGGTGTTGCGAAATGTTCTTTTGTGGTTAGTATTCATGGAGAGACAGATTTCACTTGGTCGTCTAAAGAGTATTGGCCTGGTGAGGAATTTACAATAAAAGCTACGAAAGGTAGCGTCTTTACCATAATTAACTGTAAACAATGGAGATTTCTCAGGGTTGAATATGATTATATGGCAAATTGCCAAGTATTGTTTGAATGGATGTCTAATCCGAACGAAGTTGGGTATACACAAAGCCAAAATATATTCTCCGGTTGGAGTATCTATAAATCACAATATCCTGAAAGGAATTGTTATTCGGACTTTAAAAAAGACCTAACCACTTATCTAAAAACAGACCAGATAAATTTAAATGCGAATATATTTGCAACTGAAGATGACCGTAATACGTTTTTAAAAAATAATGCAAATCGTGGTCCTGGGGTAGCTTCACCAGCATCCAATTATACAAGCTATCCATTATATATAGCTGGTGCCCAAGGTGTTGCCTGGACAACAGGATCAGGAAGTCAGATATACGGACAAGCCTCCGTTGATACATGGCCTGGCTGGGCAATGGTATATGTTGGGCGTATAAGGAGCGATATATCATCTCCAACACAACAAGAAAAGGTAATTAAATATGCGGTGGTTCATGAAATGGGCCATCAACTGGGTGGTCTTACGGATTGGACAAGCGTTAATCATAGCGGAACTGTGACTACGGATTGTGTAATGGGATCGTATCCGTTTTCAAACGATGATTTATATGACCCTAAATTTTGTTTAAAATGTGTAAATACAATGAAAATTAGCCTGTTCAATAATTATTAAGTATTAGGAGGAAATAAAATGATTAAGAACCTTGTTTTTCTATTTCTGATTGTATTTCAATCAATTAGCTTTGCCGGTGAGGTGTCTTTTAAAGTACAGGTGGAAAAGGATACGTATTTGTTAAAAGAACCAATATTTATTAGATGGTCTGTAGTTAATAATGGAAAGGAAGTCCTAAGGTATGAGGATGTAGGACCAACTTATGGCAATATGAAATATATTTTAGTTAATGATAGAGGATCAAGTATCCCTTGGAATGGTGTTCATACGGATTACTTGCGCGAAGCATTGTGGCATGGAGCAATACCCGTTGGGGATTCTTTAGTAAATGATTTTTATATGCAAGATAAAAATTTACTTAATGGCACAAGAAACCTGATAGAAGGAAAATATTCTTTTACGGTTATTATTGATGAAAACACATTTATCCATCAACCTCAAATAATATCAAACACCGTCCACTTTGCAGTTATTAAACCGAAAGACACTAAAAGCAGTGGCTATGATGATTATGCGACTATAATGAGTAAAAAATATACGAGAGCAACGGATGAAGTTAATGATTGGGAAATTTTTGTTGTAACCTACCCCCACAGTGTTTATACCCCCAATGCCATACGGCAAATAATTTCCATTTATCGGACTATTCTGAACGATAAAATTTCTGTACATAAGTGGGATCAAACATTATTTAAAGGATACCCAGATAATCTCATAACGGCAGAGTATCTTACCTACATGCTCTACTATTATGAATCTACTATAGATTCTAAAGAGCGAAAAAGATTGATGTCGTTGTTAAATAAAATGATTGAAGAATCCCCCAAATCAAAATCCGGGATTCTGGCAAAGGCTGCCTTGGATCGTAAAAAAAGGACAGGTAAGTTTTGTGGTTTTGGCGCTTGGCCATGGGTGCCGGTACCCCTGAATGAAAGGGTTAATGGTTTTAAATATATTGAAAAATAACATATAAAAAAGCGATGGGGAATAAAATGAAAATAAATATAATATTTTTTAGTTTACAAATGCTATTATTTGTAAACATAGCTGAGATATATGCTCAACAAAGTAAAGCAGCTTTGCATAATGATAAATCGACAGCAACATCGAAAAGCATTGAAAATCTATGCAACACAATTCCATCAATGCCGGAAGAAGGAAAAATACAGGCTGTAATAAATTCTTTTTTTATGGGTATTGTGCTTGGGGACAGTGATAGAGTAGTGGCAGCATGTCGTTTTTCTAAAGAAGATAAATCAAAAAGACAGTCGCTTGTAAAATTTACACAATTGTATAAAAATGTAAAATCCAACGAGGGGAAAGGCAGTCAATATATAGAAAAACCATTGTGGGATTTGATCTGGAAAGTAAATAAAACTATAAATATAAAAAATAATATTCAAGACATACCTGTCCAAATAGGGTTTAAGACGAGCCCTAAAAAACAAATAATGGTAAAAGTAACAAAATCTGGAACCTTGTGGTATATAACCGATTATCAGCAAATTATTAATTTTATTGAAGCAAATAGAAAGATTATAAAATCTATAAACAAGGATTCACGAAATGAAATGCAATAATTTTATATTATATTGTTTGATATTATGTATATCAACTATGTGCTTAGCCGAGCAAACAACTTTGATTTTTGAAACAGCTGTTGATGTTGATAATACTTGGCCAATACCTGATATTTATTCAGATAAAATATGCGATAATCTAATAAAAGATAATATGGGTGGTTTGATTTTATTTAAAATTCCCTGGGGTGTTGCCGCACTTTATAAGCAAAGAACGGATGGGAAGTGGTTGGCTTCGACAATAATCGCAGATAATGGATTCAATAGGCTAGTGTGTGGTGAGAGTTATAATGGTTCGATAAATACATATGGCAGTTATGGAACCGGAAATGGGCAATTTCAATTTCCACAGGGAATTGCTGCGGATGTTAATGGAAATATATTTGTTGCAGATTTTCGGGGAAGTCGTATTGTATGGTTAACCTACGACATTACTACAAATACAATATCATTCAAACAAAATATAACGGGAGGGAATCTTCTAAATCCTAAAGATGTAGACATTGATGATCGAGGCACTCCAACAGATCCTGCTGACGATGCAATATGGGTTACGGACTGGACGGGAAATAAATTGATAAAATATAAGCGTTCTGGCAATATTTTTATATATGATAGGTCTATCAGCGAATTAAATGGTATTGAAATGCGCACACCATCAGGCATAAGTCTGGTATCATTTACGGAAGAGGAACCCAGGCTTTATGTAATCAATGATAATGGTAAAAAGATAAATGGTTGGGAGGCGCCAACGGGTAGTTGTTTGACCTCTGTGGAAACTGATCATTTTGGAAACGTCTGGGCTGTTGATGCAATCGGCAAAATACATAAATTTGGATACTATTTAAATTATTTAACATCAATTGGAAATGCAGGTTCAAATGTGGGACAGTTTTTGGTGCCTAAAGATTTTGCTGTAGCCAGATCCTTAACAAACAATGGTAATTTTTATAAGTCTGGATCTGTTGTGATTTCGGAAAAATGGACAAGTAATACAGGCGGACAAACATGGGTTATTGGAGCTGATATTGTTAACCTAACGGGAACGTATGATGAACATTATCGAATAGTTTCCTGGGATTGTATAGTGACAGATAACGCAGAAATCACAGCTCAAGTGATTAATTATAATACCGGGGCAATAGTAGCTACTCTTATTGATGAAGGATGGCATTTCGCAGGTGCATTGCGCCTGAACTGGTATGAACCTCCCGAAACATATGGCAAGTATTATTTGAGGATGACAATTACATCTTCATATAGCAGCAATGGTGTGCCTACGGTGAATAATAAAGTGATCACGAGTAGTATCATTGAAGTGCCAGTTGGTTATGCAATAAATTTCCATTCTGGTTTTGAGTCGAACTATATTTGGCCAATAGATGCTGAGTATCCTGCTTGTGAAAACGTGGTTGAATATAATAATAATATTACTTCATACGATGCTTCGGGGATCTGGGCTATACCTATGTGGTATATTCCACATAGTGGATTATATTCTTATTTAGTTAAAGGTTATGATCAAAGCAGCTCAACAACAAATGATTATATATATTGGCGTTTATTTAATCGTGACATCAAAATAACAGAGAACTCGGTTTTATATTTTTGGAGAAGGGTAAGAACTTCACCTGGTGGTCAAGGCCGGATTTTTATTGATGCAAAATTAAAAAATGGAAAAGTAATAAGGGATATTTTTAATAATGGCACTTATTTGTGTGATCAGAAGGGGAAGAGAATACATCCTTCTTTTGCGCGACCTGATCCTGTAGATTGGAATTCATGGTGTTTCTATGCGATAAATTTAAGCTCTTTAACGGGAGAATATATTGATTATATTATGATAGGATATGATGATGATAATAATGAAAGTGGCTCTTTTGAAGTGTTTTTTGATGATGTTACAATAGAACAATATTATCCGTATAAAAATCAGTGGTATGCCGAGAGGTTTGGTGGGAATTCCAAAATAGATTTAAGTTTTAATACTGATAATTACGAAGGTGGCGCCGAACTTAAACTTAATGTTCTGGAAACAACAAGTCCGGGCACATGGGTTAACGGACCATTGCTGCGTAATAATATTGATGATGTGCCGGTCGCTCCCAATATGCGCGTAACCTGGGAACAGTATGACAGGAACCATTCATTATTATTTGAATTATTAGTTCAAGGCTCAGACGGACAGGATAGATGGCTGATATACGGGGCTAATGCCAGCAATCATTGGGATACTGACCAGGGCTTTGTTGATATGGGTATCGGGCAAAAGTTACCTGAAGGATCTGGCATGCCGCGCGCCAGTAGGTTAAATGTTTGGGAAAAATTCAGCCGCAATATTAATGACGATTATTTTGCAGAATTTGACGTTTCAGCATCAAGCATTAAAGAGCTTAGGTTAGGCCACTTCTCATATACCGGTTGGAGCGTTGGTGATCACGGCGGAACGGTAAAGAATATAGAGTTTACGGATGTTCCTGTGACTTCTTTTGTTAGCGGTTTCGAAGAAGGGCAATATACGCCCTTTGCCGACACTACTTATGAAAATACCATTGTTCCATATTTTGCAGGTCCTGTAGGCGCGGAAAACGGGGTAAACCCTCATGCGGGTAATAAAATGTATAAAATCCAGGGAACAGATGTTAATTTACCTATTGCTAAAGTTGCGGCCGTATCGGGGGCGATTGACGGTAAGACCTTTTGGAATGTTTATGATCCATATGTAAAAATCGGAAAAGGGTCTTGCCTGTCATTCTGGATGCATGTATATGCATCGCCAACAAATTATGGACAGATATTTGTCGATGCTACTACAAAGAGCGGAAAGCGTTTCAGTCAACTTATCGCACCTTCGAATATTTATCTCTGCGATAACAGCGGCATGAGAATAACCCCATCGGTTCATAAAGCGGCCATGGGCGAATGGGTCAACTATGTGGTCAACCTATCCAACAGTACCGCTTATCCCACGGGGTTGGAAAACGAGATCATCGATCGATTGATGATAGGTTATGACGATGCTGTAAACGACCAGAAGGGTAATTTTGTAGCGTATATTGATGATATCCAAATATTACCCAACTTGCCGGTTTACGATCAATGGTCGGTAGCTCATTTCGGCGGGGATCCCAATGCTACTATCGGCTGGCAGGAACAGACTGGAGGCGGAGCCAAACTTGTTATGGACAATAATGGCGGTTCGGTGGGTTGGGTTAATGGACCATGGGCGATAAAAGAATTATTTTTGCCGGTATCTGTTCTTTTTGACGGTATCGTCAATTGGAGCCAATATGATCCCACTCATGCCTTATTGTTTGCCTTGAAAATATCCGGCGCCGATGGTAAGGAAAGATGGTTATGTTATTCATCCAACGGCCAGAACCACGCCGGGGAAATAAGCAACGACGGGACTTTTGGATATGTCAATATGGAAACGACAGAAGCGTATAATGTTTGGCAGGATTTCAGCAGAAATATTTATACTGACTATAATAACCTTTTTACTGTTGTTCCAAGAAAAGTTGTTGCCATTGGATTAGGCCACTTCTCGTATGCTTCCTGGGATGGTGATTTAGGCGGTGCAGTTAGAGACATTGCTTTCCGCCGCCAGGATCGCAGATGGTATACATTAGTTGATATTCAAAATGAATTGGCATTGGCATACAATAATGCTGAAAAGATTACAGTATCCACGGATGGACTGCTGCATTTAAGCTATTCTGGGGAAGACAGTGTTTATTACACTTCCTCTGGGGACGACGGTCAGACTTGGACGACACCATATGCTATTGAAGGCGGCAGTTTGCCCGTCATTGCCGTTGACAGTAAGAATGCACCGGCTATTTCCTGGATAAAACAATGGGAACCAAACCTGGGTGGTGGTGTATATTTTAGCTATAAAACTGCTTCCGGATGGAGCCCTGCAGATACATTAACCTTTATGGATGCTGTGCCATGGGATTACATCTGTGGGTATTCGCCACCGTCAATGTCCATAACAAATGATACAGTATCTCTGGTTTATGAGAAATCGTATGGTGGTGGTATTCCACCATACATATCAAAGGGCTGGGCTTTGCATCAAATAAGATTTGCCCTAGGCAATGTCAACGCTAAAAAAGATACAGTATTAGACCAATATACTTATACAGTGCCGCCTCCCTGGGCTGTGCCAACATCTGCTTCAATGGCTACGGATTACAAGGGAAATGATCATATCGCCTGGCATAAGCTAGGGAAGATATATTATTCGATGCGGAAAATAGACGGGACATACAGTCCGATAGTAGAAATATCCGGACCGGGTTCGGCGGAAAACCCCTCGATAAATATATCCGGTGTAGCCAATGTGGTCTGGGAAGAAGACGGTGATATATACAAACGAACCGGTTATGACCAGAAATGGGATCCGATCATAAATATCAGCCAGTCTTCATCTGCATCGATGATGCCTTATATATGCGGCAGCGATATTCTATGGACCGAAGATGTCTCGAACGATTATGAGGTATTTAAGACTACATACAGCACGGAAAAGATGACATATGTTGCGCCGGATAATTTGTCGAGTACCGATTATGCATCAATATTCCCCCATGAATTTAAAGTACAGACAGCAATTGGCACAAAAACGTATTGCATTTGGGCGGAAGAGATTGAACCAGCGGTGCTGTGGGGTCTGACTTTTATGGTAGATACAACGGCCTTGGAGCCTGTTTATGCTGTTGACGTCGGACAAGAAACGCCTTCAATATTCAATGTGCAAAGAAATGGCTTCATTATCTATGAATCGCAAGCCAAAACTGACGACAATGCAGTAGAGCCTTATAAGACCGTAGATTATGATTCTACGGAATTGATATATTGTTTTGATAACGTTGATCCCAATAAAAAGCATAAGATATTGCTTAGTTTTTATCATGAAAGCGGTGATGATATTAAGATGAAACCATATGTCAACGATTTGCCGCTGGGTGAGATAAAGGTGAAGTCCGGTGAAGAAGTGATATTGGACAAGCAGTTATCGGAAGCAAGCAATAGGGATGGTCAGATAATAGTGCGTATTGAGAAAAGTAAAGGAACAATGGCTGTTTGCGGAAAGATACTTATTCATGAAGTCATCAAGGGCAATGGAAACGGGAAGGGTGGCGCACAGCTTGCCGAGCTTGGCAACATTGGTCAAACCTTTATATACAAGCTATTTCAGAACGCGCCAAATCCGTTCAACGGCCAGACCAGGATCAGCTACCAGTTGGCAAAACCCGGCAATGTCAGCCTGAAGATCTACAATACGCTGGGGCAATTGGTAAACACCCTAGTTGAGGGCCATCAGCAGCCAGGCATTTATGCCGCGATATGGAATGGTAGGGACAATTCAGGGAGAACAACAGCCAACGGGGTTTACTTCTATCGTTTGGAAGCAGGCGATTTCAAGGCAACAAAGAAAATGGTCATTCTTAAATAGAGTTGGTACCAACCAAACGAGGTGGTTTTTAAAAGACCACCTCGTTTCAATATGTCCCCATAGAATCCACTATTACTGGCTTTACTGGGCTTACTGGCCTTTGCTACAAGGGTACCCCATAGTTTGAAAAATTTACGTTTTGGCAAGATAGGCGGGAGCCGTGCAGTATTATCACTTATTCGGTGGATAAGGTGGTAAAGTCTGCCCCTCCTCTATAAAATAGGTTCTAAATACACGGACTACCGCCCACCATAATGAACATAATTAGAACCCGGCAGCACGGCTGCCGGGTTTTTCATTAAAAAGCCGGTTTTTCTTGTTGCGCAAAAGACTATTTTCATGTAATATTATCGGGCCGTATTTTGCCAGAAGAAATGCCCCGGCAGACCGATGTTTCTTCTGGGTGGACCGGCCCATGGGAAATTCAGGCGGTCTGCGGCCGGCCAATGTCTGGTGTTTTCAATTGACAGAATGATCACGGGAAGGAACGATATGGAGAACGACGGATTTCCCCGGCGCTATAAGATGATCCGGACCCTGGGGCAGGGCGGCTTCGGTCGGGTATTCCTGGCCAGGGACCTGGCGGCCGGCAGGGACGTGGCATTGAAGATGGCCTCCGGGCCATTTTGTCATTTGTTGAGGAACGAGTACATCCGGCTGCACCGGTTCCGGCATCCCGGGCTTCCGGAGGTTTACGACTTTTCGCTTTCCCCCCAAGGGGAAAGCGGGTATCTGTCCCTGGAATACTGCCCCGGGGAGTCCCTTTCCCAGATGCTGGCCCCGGGGGCCATGCCCCCGGCCGACGCCCTGCCCATTCTGGAAAAGCTTTGCCGGATCCTGTCGTACCTTCATCAGCGGGGCCTGGTCCATGGTGATATAAAACCCGATAACGTCATGGTCTCCGGCCTTTCGGTCAAATTGCTGGATCTGGGACAGGCCGGAACCGCCGGGGCCGCCCCGGGCTGCGGCACGCCGGCCTATGCCCCGCCCGAATCGCTGTCGGGACAGGGCGCCATTATCCGGGCGTCAGACGTCTACAGTCTGGGCCTGCTGCTGTTCCAGATGCTGACCGGGGAACTTCCCCGCCCGGAGGTCAGGCTCAACCGGAACGAGCCCCTGGCGGTCCAAATAAAAGAACGCTTTTCGGGGCCGGTGGCTGATCTGCTGGTAAAAATGCTTCGTTACGATCCCATCGAGCGGTACGATTCTGCCGGGTCTCTGCTGGAGGCGGGCTGCCAGGCCGGGATATTTTCCCCGGATCAGGAACTGGTGAGGTTCGCTTACGCATCGTCCCCGGCGGCTTTGCGGGAAGCCTTGGGTCATGATGACCCGGCCAAACCACGTCTGGTGAAGCTGGCCGGCGGGCAGGGAAGCGGCCGGACCGGCCTGTTGAAAGAGATCGATTTTATCAGCCGGCTCAGGGGCCGGGACAGCTATTACCTGGACCTGAAAAGCCTCCCGAAAAACGATATCCCGGATTTTGATTTCGCCGAAGGCGCCCTTCTTCTGATCGACCATATAAAGCCTTTCGATCCCCGGCTGGAAAAACTGTCCGGGACGGGGCGCTGGAGCATAATCTGCGCCGGAGGGGGCCCCGACGATCCTTCAGTCCCATCCACGGCGCGAGAGATTTCAATTGGGCCGGCCACGGAAGATCTTTATCGCCGTATCTTAAAAGGCTGTTTTGAGGATATCAGCCTCTATGACCTGGGTCTGCTGGCATGCCGGATTTGCGAGGAAACCGGCGATGATGTTGGGCGGGCCGAGGAGCTGATCCAATTTTACCTGCGGAGCGGGTGGATCTCAAAAAAGGAGAAGATCCGGCAGGTCAAATGGCCGGAGATCCTGGCCAATCAGGACCTTCCGGAAAACGGTGCCAGGAGGCTGTCCGATTGGTGGCAGGACCTGTCGGCCGACCAGAAAACCCTGGCTGGGGCCGCAGCCCTGGGCCAGCTTCCTGCCGGGCAGCCCCTACCGGACCGGTTAAGATACAGGATCGTAAAACGGGGCGAAAGGTACGCCATAAGCGATGAACAATGTTTAAGGCTGGTGATGGCCGGCTGGGGGCCGGACCAACGCCGGGAACTGATCGGACAGATCGAGCACCAGCCGGACCCCACCAGCGATTTTTTCTGCCGGGAGGCATACCGGACCTGGTTGCCGGATGGCGAACAGCGGATCCGCCTGACCACCCGGCTGTATGCCAAGATCCGGCAGCGGGGCGACATCCATCGCACCCTGTTGTTGGCCCGGGAGCTTTTGGCAACGGAAACAACCGATGGGGCCTTTTACCGGGAACTGGCAGAGCAGATCACCGACCTGTGCTGCCGGATGGGCCGCTGGAGCGAGGCCCTGGAGTCTTGGCAAAAACTGGAAAATTCCCGGGGCCGGGACTGGAAATACTGGAAGCGGCTGTTCTATATCATTTCCAACGGCAAGTTTTATGAGGAGGCGGAGAACAAGATAAAACTTCTGGCCGGGAGGATCGGTGAGCTGGATCCGGAATTGGCCCTTTTAGGCCAGAGTTATCAGGGATATCTCCGGGGGATCAGGGACGGCTCCGATGATTCGGACCGGATCCTGCGGGAATGCCTGAGCAGAGGAAAGGAACTGGGCAGCCCCAGGGCCATGATGGCTGCCGCCGAGCTGCAGGGCATATATCATTATCAGAAAAGCCGCTGGGATCTGGCCATAGAACCCCTGGAGACGGCAATGCAGCTATGGAACCAGGATACCGCTGGTTATGAAAAATCCCGGATCCTGGCTTTTTACGGGAACACCCTGGGGATACTGGGTTCCCCGGAGAAGGCCAGGGACAGACTGGAAGAGGCCGTCTCCCATGCCGCCTCAGCGATCCCGGATCAGGCCCTGGGAAAGATGCACTACAGCTTGGGGTCGGTATATTTTAACCTCCGGGATTGGGACCGGGCCGAGGAGGCATATCGGCAGAGCATGTACCACCTGATGGGCGTCGGCAGCCAGCAGTATTTAACAGAAGCCCTGACCGGCCTGGCAAACATCGCCATGAACAAGGGCGGCTATGCGGCGGCCCACCGGTTCCTTCTGGCGCTTTTGGCCGGAGCCGGCAAAGGGGACCGGGAGCGCGGCCTGACAGCCAGTCTGTCCAACCTGAGCATCGTCGAAAGCCTGTTGGGCCAAAAGGAGCTGGCGGCAATCCATATCGCCAAGGCGCTGGAGATCAGCCGACGACCGGACAGCGTTTGCGGTCCGGCGGCAGTGCTGAAGGTCAGGGCCGGTCTGGAGCTGGAACAGGGTAAGTGGCCCCGGGCCATTGCCACCTATCAAGAAGCAATGGAGAATTATCACCAGCTGGGCATTGCTCCGGATCCCGAGATATTGGCCGACCTGTCCTTTGCCGAGCACCGGAACGGCAATACCAGCCTGGCCCGGGAATACCTGTCCCGGGCGAAAGAAAATCCCCAGAATAACAGCATATTAACCGGTCAGATAAAAATCGTGGAGGGCATTCTGCAAATGGTCGATGATAACACCGGAAAACAGGGTTTGAAAACAGCGATCGAGGCCGGACGGGAGCTTATGGAGAAAGGAGATAGATTCAATGCCGCCAACTGTTGGCTGCGGGCGGCCGAGGAAGCGGTCGAGCGGGGCCGCCCGGAGTTGCTGGAAAAAGTCCTGCCCTGGCTGGTCCGGGCCGAATCTCTATTCATCGAAATGGGAACCCCCGATCACTTGGGCAGGGCCCGGGAGATGATGCTTCGGGCGAACCGCATCTGCTTCGACCGGCCGGACCGGGAAACATTTTCACCAAACCTGCTGAACGGCATCTATCGGCTGGCCGGCCTGCTGGCCACCGAAGTGGGCCAGCGGGATCTGGCTGGCGAATCGCTCAAGCTGGCGCTGGAGATGACCGGCGCGGAACGCGGGGCCCTTTTCCTGCTGGACCAAGACCTGCAGATAACCATGGTCGCTCAGATAGACCTGGATGACCAGACCAGAAAGGACGCCCTGGAATTTTCGGCCACCGCCGTCCGGGCCGCCGCCGGCCAGGGCCGGCTGATCATATCCAATGACGCCTCTTTGGATGAGGCCTTCCGCTCGCGGCTCAGCGTGCAGCGAAACATCATCCGCTCGCTGCTGTGCGTCCCCCTGCATTTTCGGGAAGGGGCGGCCGGGGCCGTCTATCTGGACTCCCGGGTCACCAGCGGCCTGTTCGGGGACAGACAGAGGGAGTTCCTGCTGGCCCTGGCCGGCATCATCGGGGCGGTCCTGGAAAGCGGCCAGCTGATCAGCCGGCTCCGTTTCGATCAAGCGGCGGCCGGATCCCAGGAGAACGACATCTCCGACTTGATCATCGGCCAATCTCCCCCGGTCAGGCAGATGATCCAGCGGATCAAGACCGTTGCCCAGGCGGACATCACCGTCATGCTGGACGGCGAATCAGGATCCGGCAAGGAACTGGCGGCTTTGGCGGTCCACAGATTATCGTTCCGGGGGAAGCGCAAGTTCCTGGCCCTGGATTGCGGCTCGCTTCCGGAGACCCTGTTGGAATCGGAGCTGTTCGGTTATGTTAGGGGTGCCTTCACCGGCGCCGGCAAAGACAAGCCCGGACTGTTCGAATCGGCCGATGGCGGCACGGTATTCTTGGACGAGATCGCCAGCGCCAGCCAGGCGGTTCAGTCCCGCTTGCTGAGGGTGCTGGAGAGTGGGGAGATCAGAAGGGTGGGAGAGTCCGAGAGCCGGACGGTGGACGTCCGGGTGATCTGCGCCACCAATAAAGATCTGGAGACAGAGATCAACGAAGGCCGTTTTAGGGAGGACCTGTACTATCGGCTTAAGGTGATGACCATTCCCATTCCCCCGTTAAGGGAAAGGAGCGGAGACATACTGCTGTTGACCGAATATTTCAAAGAAAAGTATTGCCGCAAATTCGGCAAGATCGGGCTCCGGTTTGATTCCGAGGCCAAGCAGCAGATGATCGGACATGTCTGGCCGGGCAACGTCCGTGAATTGGAGAATACCGTCCAAAGGGCGGTGCTGCTGACGAATAAAAAGGCCATCACCCCCAGGGAACTGGAGATATCCCCGGGTTTGAGCGAAGGCCAGAATAAATATCAGAACGATCGTCGCCCGGATATACTCGAGGCCGTTAAAAATTTTAATGGAAATATCTCTCAAGCGGCCAAAGCATTAGGGGTATCCCGCCGTCATCTGTACCGGCTGATGGAAAAACACAATATTAAAGTGTGACATTGTGTAAAAAGTGAGACCCAGGGACACATATTTTGTTACTTAAGTAAAATGAACAAGTTATAATATATTATAGTCGTTTAATTAAAGCGACTGAGACATAATGTCTCAGTCGCTTTTTGTTTTTTTCTCCCATCTGAACCACCGTGAAATGGTAAAGACCGTAAAATCAATGAGTTGTAATAAATATATATTTTTGGCACGATTAATGAAACTATAAAAGACAGATGCTCAAACAATCAATCAATAAAATCGGAGACAAAATGAAAAAACTGATTTCCTCTTTACTGCTGGCAATTCTGCTGGCTTCCCTGGCTGGAACCACTATCGGCTTTGCCGATGACGATCCGCCCCCCACCCCTAACGTGGTCTACCCGGTGCCTCCGCCTCCTCCGGACGAATTTTAACCAAAGGTGAAAGGCCGATCAATTTACTGCCGGTCAGGTGGAATTGCCGGCCCGGCAGTAAATAAAGCTTGAGGAATAAATATGTACGATAGAATCCACATATACCATTTTCTGCTTAACAACGGCAGGGAATATTATGGAAAGGTGCTGGCCCACGACCGGGACAAGATCGTGATCAGCGCCCTGAGGCTGGCCGAGCAGCCTCGCCGGGTGATCCTGTACCAGAACTCAATGGTAATGGCCGAAAGGATGGATGGACGGGGCTTTTAAGGCCGGCTCAAACCCGGCCCCGGTCGGATCATCAGGGCCAGGCGGTCAGGAGGCGGATAAAACCATTCTGCTGGCGGGGGACCAGAAAGCCATGCGGGAGGTGGAGGCTTTTCTTCTCCAGAACAAGGGTTATGCCGTTCTGACCGCCGACAGCATTAGTCGGGCCGAACAGCTTTTTGGAGAGAACCGGCAAGCGGTCCGGCTGTTGCTCACCGACCTGGTCCTGCCGGACGGCAGCGGCGTCGAATTGCACCGGAAATTGACCGGGATCAAGCCGGAGTTGGTGACCCTGATAGTTTCCGGCAGCCGGCCCGGCCCGGGAGAGATCCCCCGGGAAGCCCAATTCATGAAGAAGCCGTTCGCCCTGGCGGAGCTGCACCAAAGATTGACCCAGGCCCTGGAACGCCCCGATGGTTTCGGCAAAAAGCCGCCGCCGGTCTGCGGGCTGGCTCATCGGTTTCCGGCCGATCAGACCGATCTGTTTGCCCGGGGATTTGAATTTGCCTGTTGTGATTCCCGGGATTGCCCCTACAAGAAGGTACACCAGCGCCGCAAGTACTGCTTCTATCCACGGGCCGGCGGCGACGAGAATTTAAACGAGGAGGTTAACGGATGTTCTTTTCCGAGCAGACCCTGAAAAAAGCCTGGGCCAGGGCCGAAGGAAAGTGTGAATCGACCAAGGTGGTTGATGGGCGTAAAGTGCCCTGCAGTCGCGGCCTGCATTGGGACAAGCACGGCATGCTGCATGAACCGGAGGGCTGGCTTGCCCGCCATCGGGTGCAACTGGCCAACGGTATCATCGACATCGCCGCCAACTGTGAGGTTGTTTGCCGGGAGTGCCACCGGCAGGCAACATTGGAGACCGGCTGAAACCGGGAGACCCCTTACTTTTCTGTAGGCCAGAAAAGTAACAAAAGCCTGTCCTGAGCAGGACCCATGCAAAGCAAACGAAGGAAGCCTTTACCGCCCGGCAGGATGAACAGGCGGTAATTGTCAACCAACAAACCGTTAAGCCTCTAAGTGTGCTCAGGATGACAAGATCTTTTTCTCGCCAAAGCAAAATTGCCGCAGGCGGGGAGCCGGGGGTCTGAACTCATCCCTGCCCTTCTCTTGGCAAGAGAAGGGAAAGAGGGTTGAGTTGGTGTAATTTAATTGCCGAAGGCAAAAGAGTTTTTTACCTTCGACGCTTCCCCGGCCAAGCTTGGGTTTCCTATAGTGTTACTTTCTTGTGACCAAGAAAGTAACCAAAGAAGTCTTGCCCGCCCGACAATTTCCGGCAGGAATGATATCCCCGGACTAAATTCCTTGACCGGGGCGGGGAGCCAGGCTCCGCAATGAATTTTATACGTCCGCTTCAGCCTAAGCAAAATTGTCGCAGGCGGGGAACGGGGGACGGTCCCATACCTCTGAGTCGAATATAACCCATAGGAGACAGGGAGATGTATACCACCGGGATAAGCGAAAGGGAAAAAATGTTGGGCTACGCCCTGTGCCCCGTTCCGAATCCCGCCGGAAAACTGCCGGGGGAGCCGGAGCAGGTCCTGGCGGTGGCCTATAAACTGGACGATGAGAACCTGATCGTCAAAAAGCTGTACCCCATGGGGGGCTGCCGGTATTGGCATTTGAAAAAGGCCAGCGATGACTGGAGAACGGTGAGCAATGTGGAGCCCGACCCGGGAAAGGCCATCGAGCGGGCCAGGATGGGCTGAGGCGCCCTTTGGCCACCGCCAATAATGTGAAAGGGGAATATCGCAGGGGCGGGTTTGTAGCCTGCCCCCGACTGCAATATCCGGCTATCCTGTCATTCCCGACCTGATTGGGAATCCAGTGTACCTGCCCTTACTTTTTTTTGACCTCACCCCTAAAGCTATGGCACTTGAAGAAGCCATAAAATTAGCGAAAGCGGAAGTAATCCACGGTTGTCATTCCTGTCCCGCATCAAGTGCGGGATAAATTCCGACAGGAATCCAGAGCGTTCCTTACTTTACCTTATGCTGTTTTTATGGAGAGTGAATCGCAAAGAAACGGCGTTTTGTCTTCGTTGGTAGTTGATAAAACACTTACGTTGCGCCGTAATATTAAATTATAACGGAGGTGCCCAGCATGGTAAAAATCAAATCATCAACTCAAGCGCTTAAAATCGGGGCAATGTTCATTTTGGCTGTAACACTGATTAGTTGCGGCTCGATGAAAGTGCGAATGGTCGGGCAGTATGACCAGATGATCGATAGGCAGGTGACGGAGCTTCAGGAAAGCACCATGGGGTTCTTCAATAAAATGGAAAGAGGTCTGGGAACGGATGCTGCCAAATATGAAAGCAACAAACAATTTTATTATGATGCAAAAGTCATAGCGCAATGCGCCCGAACAAGAGCGGAAGCCCACGAATACGGCTTGAAATTCAAACCATTGAGCGACAATCTCAAATCGCTTGAAGAACAATATGTCGATCTGGAAACGCTGCATAAAATGAATTTTAACGAACAGGTCCTGGAATCAAGCCGGAAAGCCTTTGAACAATCCTTTACCGCCGTTATTAGATATCTGCTGGCACTAAACGGTGAAAAGGAACAAACAAATAAGGAAGGAGAATAACATGAAGCCGCTGGAAATAAAGGGAATAGCCGGTAAAATAATCGGCATATATAAGTCTGTTTTCGCTAAAAAATGGAAAGAGGTGGGAATGTATGCCGAGAACGAAGCCTTGAAATACGCCAATAATATCGCCCAGATAGATCTTTGGAAAAAATCCGGCCAAGTAACCGAAGAACAGGCTCGAGCGCTAATGAGCCTACATGCCCGTTCCATGAAGATGGTATTGACATCGACTGCGGGAATGAGCCTGGTGCTGGTGGAAAAAGCGGTTAACCAAGCCATAGACGAAATTAAAGGCGTTGTCAATAAAATAATCGGATGGAAATTGTTATAGAAATCATGAATGACAAAAAAGTTTTCAACCAACCATTACGAAAGGAGAGACCCATGATCACCACTTTAGCCCATGACGAATTAATGTCCATGGGCGAACGCTACCGCACCGACTATCTCATAGAACAGGGCGGCTATACCCTGGGGATCGCCACCAAGGAGGGCAAGTCCCTGGTCGCCCTGCTGCCGGCCGATTTTCTGACCGAGGTGCGGGCCGCTTTAGACAGCGTTTCGGCGGCCCTGAAGGACAAGACCGTGGCGGCGGCCGACGCCAAAAGCGCCACCGCCTCCCAGAACGCCGCCTTTGCCGGCGCCAAATTATGGCGCTCCAGGGTCATGCATCGCTGTCGCCGGGCGGCCAGCATGGGAAACCCCATGCCGGAGGAGCTGGTCCACGTCGCCCGGGCCAAAACTGTTCCGGCCGTCATCGGCCAGATGGACAAGATGACCAAGCTGTTGGAGGCCAACAAGGCGATTCTGGCGGCCGACACCGCCGCCCTGATCAAACAGGGTCAGGAACTGACCGTGGCCTTAAAGGCGGCCGACGCCAGCCAGGAGGTGAAACGCTTTAAGGACCTGCCTGATGCGGTCCAGGCCTTTTACAAGAACAAGGGCCTGCTGTACATAGGATTGAAGGTGATCAACGACGCCGGGCGGGAGCTTCATGCCGGTGAGCCGGAAAAGGCGGCCCAGTATAATTTGGGCATCCTGCGGCGCAACCATGGCAAAAAGACCACCGAGACCGGGGCCGAACCGGGCAAGTAGGAAGTATATTATTCCCCTCTCCCAATAAATTGGGAGAGGGGGCTTACAAAAGGCGGTGTTCGACCCACATCTGGAATGATCCGCCGTACATGAGGAATGGTTCGCCCCACACGGGATCTGGACCGCCGCAGAGGTGGAATTGCCCGCTCAGCATAAAAAATGGCCCACCGTAGATAAGGAATGGTTTGCCAAACACGGTGTATGGCTGGCCGGAGATGCGGAATAGGCCGCCGAACATGGGGCAGAAAACACAACACACAAGGATGGAGCGATGATAGACGCCAAAAAACTGCTGGCAGAGATAGAAAAGGAGATGACCCTGGAGGCCAAGAGCGTATTCCTTAGGTACGGTCGGGACGCCGCCCGGGACGGCCGGGAATTCTTGTCCGCCATAGGAACGGACCTAAAGCAATGGTCCGCAAAACTGGATTCCGGGGCTTTGAGCCGGGAGGGCTATATTGCCCTGGTGAACGGGGCCAAGGAGCTGGCCGGGATGCCGGCCCTTAAGCGGAGGGGCATCGGGCGGGTGATGTTAAAAGAGTTCCGGGACCGGATGGCGGAGATGATAATAAACAGGACGATGGGGATGCTGGGGTGAATAGGCTGAATTTTGGCAGGCTAAGAACAAAGATAAAATAAAAGAAAAGGGGCGGGGAGATGAAATACGCAGGCTTGACCGATGATCCGATCAAGAGGAAACAGGCGCACGGGAACCCGGTGGATTGGCGGGTGGAGAAAATGTTCACCTCTGAGGAGGAGGCCCGGAAATGGGAGAAGGGGATACGGGTTTTGGGGTACCAGGCCGGGACCGGGGGATCGGGCTGGAGGTATGGTTATACCTATACCATAACCGAGGGGACGAAGCAGTGAGGGGCGGGCATAAGGCCGGGGCGTAGGACACCTTTTACCACAAAGACACCAAGGCACAAATGGTATATTTCAATTGGCACCACCCTTCGCAGGGCACCTTTTACCACCAATAAGAATGAAGCACCATGACATTGAATATTCGAAATGGATTGCACCGGATCGGCATTATCTTTACCATCGCGTCATTGGCGGGCTATCTCTTTTATTTCATAGCCAAAGGCCCGCGGGATAGGGACTCTATAGCCCTGGCGGCGTGTTTAATTGCCAGCGGTATTTTGACGGTCCTTACCACGAAAGAGCCGTGGAGAAAAAAGCGCGGCCCTGGTCCAGCCGGCGGCCTTGAAGGAATTTAATGAGTAGATGGCGAAGTTCGTTAAGATCGCCAGGGTGGCGTTGAGGAGCAAGCGGGAGTATCTGGAGAAGATAGGGGTGCCGGCCGAAAAAAAAGCGCCAGTCCTGGCGCCATGCTCCGGACCTATGGGGAAGGGGGGAAGGTGAAGTGAGAAGCGGAGAACGGAAATGGGGAATCGTGCATCGTTATTCGGGGAGCGGGGCAGGGGGAATATTTCGTTTGACATTAACTTGTGATTAATAGTATTATAATGAAGATCATGTGGTAAATAGTTTTGCGTATTATGAATCAAGATGGTAGCAAAAAAAGGGGAGACATTAACCTTCGGACGAGCCTTAGGTGTGGTCCCCCATCGTGATTCAACCTGAATAAATATCGCATAACTGGCAAGTCAAGTGGAAAATACAGATATAATCAATCAACAAGAAAAATATCGTCTTTATATTGACGAATCCGGAGATCATGTTTTTCATGATATAGAGACACTTGCCAAGCCGCCGCATAGGTTTTTAGCATTGCTCGGCTGTATATTTTGCCTGAAAAATTATCTGTTATTTCAGGGGAAATTAGAGGAATTGAAACGGACCCATTTTAATCATAACCCGGATGAACCGCTGATATTTCATCGCAAAGAAATGGTAAATTGCCAAGGGCCGTTTTGGAGGCTGAGGGATATCGGTTTTAGAGATAATTTCAATCAGGCGCTGCTGAAAACCATCAGCGAAGCAAAGTTTGGATTGATCTTGGTTGTTATTGACAAACTTTCATATAAGAACAGGTACCCGGATCCATTTCACCCTTACCATATATGCCTTGATTTTATGCTTCAAAGATATGCAGGATTGATGAATCACTACAACCGTCAGGGGGATGTGATGGCTGAAAGCCGGGGAAAAAAAGAGAATGGTTTGCTGGCCAATGCTTATGATCATATTTACACCCACGGAGACATGCACCACGATGCCGGCTTTTATAAAAGGGCTTTGACCAGCCGGGAAATAAAGCTTAAAGGGAAATCCGCCAATATCGCCGGTTTACAATTGGCCGATATTTTGGCATATCCGCTTAAGCAGGCATATCTGGCTGAAAACGGAATATGCGAGGAAGCGGCGGATACCTTTGGCAATCTGCTGGTTGAAGCCGTTTCAGACAAATATAACCGGCATATCTACCATAAATATGTAAACGGTTACGGGAAGGTATTTTTTCCAAAATGAAAAAGACCTTAGGAGCAAAACTCCCAGGCCTTTCTCACGCTAGCCCTGCACGGGCTATCCTCCTCCAAGTAATTGGATTGAGTGCATTATAGCTCCACCCGGCCGGTTTGTCAAGGAAAATTTACAAGTAAATATATTGATCATTAAACATGCCATCAATTACCATAGAAGACCCCATCATAAACTCACCCTTCATGAAGCCCCAGCGGCATTTCCGCTTTGACGATCAGGGCAGTACCAACCAGATCGTAGAGGGCCGGAGGGAGAGTTTTTATTTCATGCCGGTGGCCAGGCCCAGGGGGCAGAACCGGGACCAGCAGATAATAGAAAGCTTTTGGACCGAGAACCGGAAGGAAGAGAACAAGTTCATCAATCATGTTCGGAGCCGGGTGACCCAATGGCGCAACAGCGGACTACAGATGACCTCGGTCACCCCGGTCACCCGGCAATTGCTGGAATACTGGAAGAACAAAGACCGGGAGAAAAGATTATATTTTTGCCAGATCGAAGCGGTGGAGACGGCCATCTATTTAACCGAGGCAGCCAAGAAATTCAACGATGCCGCGCTGGAGAACCAGCTAAGGGAATTCAACATCCAGGGCAACTCCGATCTTAACCGCATAGCCTTTAAGATGGCCACCGGCAGCGGCAAGACGCTGGTAATGGCCATGCTGATGGCCTGGCATGTGCTTAACAAGCTGGCCTATCCCCAGGATAACCGGTTCAGCGACACTTTTCTGATAGTAACGCCGGGGATTACCATTAAAGACCGGTTGCGGGTGCTGCTGCCCAACGACCCGGATAATTTCTACCGGGCTTTGGACATCGTGCCGGCCGAGCTGTTAAGCCGGATGCAGAACGCCAAGATCGTGATCACCAATTTTCACGCATTCAAACAGCGGGAGCGGGGCGCCGCCGGTAAGCTTACCAAATCAATTCTGAATACAGGCAAGAAGGTCAGTGCCTTTATTGAAACCCCGGATCAGATGGTCCGCCGGGTATGCCGGAGCCTGGGCAACAAGGGCAATGTCATCGTCATCAATGATGAGGCCCACCACTGTTACCGGCGCAAGGAACAGGGACTGGAAGAGGTCTTAAAAGGCGAGGAAAAGGCCGAGGCCAAGAAGCGGGAAGAGGAAGCTCGGCTTTGGATCAACGGCCTGGAAGCGGTAAAGCGCAAACTGGGGGTGCGGGCGGTCTATGACCTGTCGGCCACCCCGTTCTTTTTGAAAGGTTCGGGGTTCTCCGAGGGAACGCTGTTTCCCTGGGTGGTCTCGGATTTCTCGCTGATAGACGCCATTGAGTGCGGAATAGTAAAGGTTCCCAGAGTGCCCATCGAGGACAACGCCAACCCCGGACAGATGCCCACCTACCGGAACCTGTGGTATAAGATCCGCGATGACCTGCCCCGGAAAGGCCGGGGGAGCGAGCAGAAAACACCCGATCCCAAAGTTCCGGTCCAATTAGAAGGGGCCTTGCGCAGTCTTTACGAGAATTACCAGAAACATTATCAATCTTGGGAACAGAATACCGAGGCCCGAGCGCGCGGGTTGACCCAGCCGGTTTTCATAGTGGTCTGTAACAATACCAGCGTTTCCAAGATGGTTTACGATTTCATTTCGGGTTACGAAAAGGAGGTAAAGGGCCAAAAGGTTGTAGTGCCGGGCAAGCTCGATCTGTTCAGCAATGTGGTCAACAACGCCTGGACCGACCGGCCCAGCACCATCTTAGTCGACAGCGAGGAGTTGGAATCCGGCGAGGCCATGAGCGCTGAGTTCAAAAAAGTGGCGGCGGTGGAGATAGAGGAATTTAAGCGGGAATATACCCAGCGTTTTGAGGGGCGGTCTGCGGAGAACCTGACCGACGAAGATCTGTTGCGCGAGGTGATGAATACCATCGGCAAGCAGGGCAAGCTGGGCGAGCAGGTAAAATGCGTGGTCTCGGTCTCGATGCTGACCGAGGGCTGGGACGCCAACACCGTCACCCATATCCTGGGGGTGCGGGCCTTTGGCACCCAATTGCTTTGCGAACAGGTGGTGGGCCGGGGATTAAGGCGGATGGGCCGGGGCCTGGTTACCAAAACCATCAATGGCGCTACTTTTGAGACCTACCCGGTGGAATATGCCGAGGTTTACGGGGTGCCGTTCTCGTTCATACCCTGCGCCGGTTCCACCATCCAAATACCGATACCTGTTCAAGCGACCAGGGTGCGGGCCTTGGAGGAACGCAATCACTTGGAGATCACCTTCCCCCGGCTGGCGGGTTACAAATACGACATGCCCACGGAGAAGCTGACGGCCAGTTTCGGGCCGGAGTCAAAAATGGAATTGTCCACCCTGCAAGTACCGACAATTACGGTGGTGGCACCGATAGTGGGTCAAAAGGAAGTGCATAACTTAGACGAGTTGAAAGCCCACCGTATCCAGGAGGTGGAATTCTTATTAGCCAAGCATGTATTGGAGAAATATTACCGGGACGATCAGGGCAATCTTAAGCAATACCTGTTTCCCCAGGTGCTGGGCATTGTGCGGCAGTGGCTGGACGGCTCGGTGGTTCTAAAGGACGATACCTTTATCCAGTTGCTTTTGTTGATAGAGCACGGCAACCTGGCGGCGGACAAGATATACGGGGCCATATCAAAATCCATGTCGGGCCAAAGCACCATCAAGCCGATATTAAAGCCCTACGATACCATTGGCAGCACCAAGCACGTGGATTTTGACACCACCAAGCCGGTGTTTGCCACCAGCCCGGATAAATGCCATATCAGCCATGTGGTGGCCGATACCGAAAGCTGGGAGCAGAAGCTGGCTCATTCGCTGGAGCAGATGGAGCAGGTAAAAGCTTATGTTAAGAACCAAAGCCTGGGGTTCTTTATACCCTACCAGATGAACGGGGAGGAGAAGAATTATATCCCGGATTTTATTGTTAGAATTGACGATGGGCATGGCACGCCCGACTACGCCGATACAACACCCGGCGATGAAAAGAGGCTACGTACGGGCAAGGATGATCTGTTGAACCTGATAGTGGAGGTGACCGGGGAGAAGCGGGCCGATAAGGAAATAAAGGTGGCCACGGCGCGGGATCTGTGGGTTCCGGCGGTGAATAATCACGGGGGGTTTGGGAGATGGAAGTTTTTGGAGATCAGGGATCCGTGGAATGCGAAGAATGAGATTTTTAAACAATTCAACTAGTAGATAATCATCATGCCAATTATTGACAGATTCAAAGGCCCCGAAGGGCGAAAACGCCTTATAAAGTCGTTGTGTTCTCAACAAATTATTAAAGATAATATTAAAATAGCTTCGCAATTTTGCCAGTCTGTAATCTTACACGAATATTCAGCAGGAAGTATTTTGATTAAACAAGAGGATGTTGATAATGAATTACATTTTATTATTTCCGGGCGTGTAGCTATTCGTGTTAATCATCGAGACATTGCTTATAGGTGCACAAATACACATGTAGGCGAAATGGCTTTGATTGATACTGGAGCAACAAGGAGTGCTTCCGTTATCGCAGTTGAGAACACTTTAACAGCTAAAATCTCAGAACACGAGTTTACAAAAATTGCAAATAAATATCCCTCAATTTGGCGTTATTTAGCAATTGAATTGGGAGCAAGGCTGCGTCAGAGAAATCAATTTGTGAGAAAACCTAATAGCAAACCAAGAATGTTTTTTGGATCCTCAAAAGAATCTATTCCATTGGTGAAGGAAATTATTCACAATTTAGACACAGACAAAGTAGAACCAATCCCCTGGACTAAAGATATATTCTGGCCTTCACATTCTACACTTGAGGATCTTGAAAGGCAGTTGCCAACCTTTGATTTTGCCGTTTTCATTTTTGGTCCGGAGGATAGCATTATCAGTAGAGGGAAAAAGAAAGAAGGGCCACGTGATAACGTTGTTTTAGAGTACGGAATGTTTGTCGGTGCAATAGGTAGAGATAGGACCTATTTTATTAAGCCCAGAAATGTAGAGATAAAAACACCTTCGGATATCTTTGGGCTTAAACCATTAGTATATGAACACAATAGATCTTTTACGAAAATTGATGTTAAACCCGTAGCCGCTGTCCTTATGAAATGTATAACAAGATACAGTGTTAGATGAAGGAGATAGTCATGGGCCTTGCAAATGACATCAGAGCTGAAGTTAAACAAACATTTTCAAAACAGTGGGAAAAAAGAGATGGCAACAAAGTGCCAGATACAGACGATATCGCACTCGGCAATGCGGCTGTTGTTTTAAAAGGAACTATCTTATATGCAGATCTTGTAGAGTCGACATTAATGGTAAATTCTCAGCAACAGCATTTTGCAGCAGAAATCTATAAAACATTCTTATTAACTGCATGTAAAATAATAAGAGATCAAGGTGGGACAATCACCGCATTTGATGGTGATAGGGTAATGGCGGTATACCTTGGAGATAATAAAAATTCAGCAGCAGCAAAAAGTGCATTAAAAATAAATTGGGCAGTCGATAAAATAATCAATACAGAACTTGTGGCCCAATATCCTAACAGCGATTATAGAGTAAAACAAGCAGTCGGTATAGATACTAGCGATTTATGGGTAGCAAGAACAGGTATTAGGGGCTCGAATGATCTTGTATGGGTCGGGCGAGCAGCGAATTATGCAGCGAAGCTATGTTCCTTGCGAACAGGCTCTTCTGTGTCCTGGATAACAAAAGATGTTTTCGACGTTTTAAATAAAGAAGTGAAATATGGGCCAAATGAACAACCTATGTGGCAACAATCTTACTGGTCTGCATACAATTGCTATGTGTTTTCGTCAAGTTGGAATTGGTCAATTGATTAAATATCGGAGGATGGAATGTATTATATAAAATCTCCTATTGGCAGGTTGTTAAATCCCGATGATACTTTTAACTATCAGAGTGATGATGTATTGAAAGTATTGTATGATTCGCATTACAATCCGTTTAATGATGAAACTACACCAACCAGTCTTAGACTATTATCAAATGCAATTAGTTTAGATGAAAAACGAACTAGTGACTTGTGCGAATATTTAAATAAATCCAATCTTATCGATTTAGTCAGAGTTGGAGTTAATAAATACTATAAAATAAACGCTTTAGGTATTCGATATGTTGAGTCTGGCGGAGGTGTATTATGAGTGTTGATGCATGGCTGGATCAAGCCGAGCATGATTATTGTTTAGCGAAATTAGCACAGGAAAAAGGATATAATGAATGGGCAGTATTCTGTGCATCTCAAGCTTTGGAAAAAGTAATTAAAGCTACAATACTAACGTTAGTTCCCGGTATTTCTAACAAGGAACTGTATGAACACAATTTGCACTATCTTCTGGCTAAATTGCCGATTAAGTTTAAGACAGATAAAATTGAAGAAGATTGCAAAGAAATTGATGATATAGCCAAATATTCAAGGTACCCGACAAAAAATCATAATGGCAAACCACCAAAAGAAATGTGTACAATTGAAATATCTCAGAATGTATTAGAGAAAGCTGACAAATTATTATGTTTTTACAGAAAAATATATAAAATAAGCGATGGGTTGTTTGATAATATAGAACCCCCATTATATCAATAGCACTTTAAAAGGTATAATTATGCCCAGAGGCCGCCCCCCTCAAAATGTTAAAAAGCATGCTAAACCCATAAAACAGCAAGCCTCAAAGCTCGGTCATAAGCCCCGACCCCTCCCTAATCCTCCCCGCCGCGGAGAGGGAACAGGGCGTGGTGCGGTCTATTCCAGCCGCCACCAAGATAAAAAGGCCAATATACAATTCAAAAAAACAATTAGTGTAAACATGAAGCATATGCTTGATGGAATAAGATACTATTATTCAATACCTGTAATAAATGATGGTTCAAAATATGAAAAAAAACAAGTAAAGTCTGTCATCGTTAACAAATTTAAAAAATTGATTACTAAGATGCAAGCTGATCCTGCAATTGCTCTATTTATGCGGGGGAATAAATGCGACAGGAGGTTTATCCAAAATGATTTGGATAAATATTATATTGTTGGAGAAAAAGCAAAATTCTTTTTGAAAAATGATGTAGATAGAATAACAAAGAAATATCTAAAAACAAAGGATTTGGGAAAAGAATCTATAATTGATGAAATTATTCAATTAATAAAAGTGTGTAATGGAATAATTGTAAATAAACCCAAAGACCACCCCACAAAAGGAGTATTAGGCGGTGATTTTATTAAATACATTAGAAAAATAAAGGATATAGAGGAACTTGGCAACTGGTTATTGTTTTTTTATGCATGGATACACAATAATGGCAAACCTGCCGAAATTAAAAAAGTATCACCGTGTATTTCGGTTACTATTGGTGGCAATATGTACGAAACAGCCAGCAAATTCGCGTTAAATAGAAATGATGAGGGAATGGTAGTTGTTGGTTTTATAAATACTGATGAAATACATACATTTATAAAAGCGCAAGCGATAAAAGAAACATTAAAAAAGCATGGTGTAACCTGGTATGATGACATTAACAATGAGATAATATTACTTAATGGTTTATATCCTCACAACATATTCGGATTCTATCATTTGAAGAAAAAAACAAAAATTGTTGATTTTTATATTAACCCTTGGATTGTTGATATGTTAGAAAAGGGTGTCAGCTTGGATCCAAAAATAGGTATATTAATCAATCAGAGTGGTTTTATTGATAAGGTAATTAGACTGGGATATAGTAAATATTCGTATTATATATGTGGTCAGAAAAAGATTTATGTTGGTGATGTTAATGATGGATATTTAAGCTCAAATGTATTTGAGGCGTTTACATTCACATGAACCATCTTAAGAAAATAATTGGAGTTTTAATAATTTGTTGGAATATGTTACTGTTTACAAGATGATTAATGGCAAATTTAATGTTTCAAAAGAATAGAGGAAATATGCCCAGAGGACGCCCCCCAAAAAACGCTAAAAAGGCTGCTTTAAAGCCCGCCAAGCAGTCTTCAAAACCCGGCCGCAAGCCCCGACCCCTCCCTAACCCTCCCCGCAGCGGAGAGGGAACCGGGCGTGGTACGGTCTATTCCATTCGCCACCAGGACAAGCGGGCTAACATACCCACCGAGGAACTGCGGGACTTTATGGTGGCCGAGGAGAAAAAGCCGGCCGTTATTCTATACCCGCGCGATACCTCGCTGGACCCGCAGTTGGTCTGGAAGGGCAAGGATGAGCAGGACAGCAAGGACATGACCGTTCCTGCGGTGCCGGTTTACATTCAGGAGAAGATACACCCGCAAGCGCTCATAGAGAATCTAAAAGCAGAATCCAAAAGGCAGAAAAACGAAGAAGTCCCCGATTTATTTGGCGATTTTAACGGCCTGCCCAAGGAGTTTTCAGATAGAGTGGACTTTTACAACCACTTTGCCAACTGGCAGAACCGGATGATCCTGGGCGATTCGCTGTTGGTGATGAACAGCCTGGCCGAAAAAGAGGGGCTTAAGGGCAAGGTGCAGATGGTCTACATTGACCCGCCCTATGGTATAAAGTTCGGCTCCAACTGGCAGGTAAGCACCCGCAAGAGGGATGTAAAGGACAGCAAGGCCGAGGACGCCACCCGCCAGCCCGAACAGGTAAAGGCCTTCCGCGATACCTGGGAGTTGGGAATACATTCTTATTTGTCTTATATGCGCGACCGGCTGACCGTGGCCCGGGAACTGCTGACTGAGACCGGCTCGGTGTTTGTGCAGATCGGGGATGAGAATGTTCATTTGGTAAGAGCAGTTATGGATGAGGTATTTGGGAGCGATAATTTCCTTGTGGAAATATCGTTTAAAAAAGGTATAGGTGCTTCAGAAATATTTGTGCCTAGTGTATTTGATTATCTTTTAGTCTATGCAAAAAACCAAGAAGTTGTTAAATACCGGCAATTATTTACTCCGTCAACTCTAGATGATGATGATTTTAATTTCTCCTGGGTAGAGTCACCGGTAGAAGGTGAAAGACGTTTGAATACTAAAGATTTCAATTCTCAAGGTAAACTTATAAATCAATCAATAAGATTCCAAGCATCAACTTTAGTTTCTAAGGGCGAATCTAAGGATAGTTCGGTGGGGTTTGATTATAAAGGCTCTGTTTTCATGCCTGCCTCTGGTTCACATTGGAAAACAACAAAAGATGGGTTAAAGCGTTTGGCCAATACAAATCGGTTACTATCTTCAGGTATTACCCTAACATTTAAGCGTTATTTTACTGATTACCCTTATACCCGACCGACAAATGTTTGGCTTGATACAGTTCAAAGCACTTTTGCGTCAGATAAAATATATGTTGTTCAGACTACTACAAAAGTTATAGAGCGTTGCATGCTTATGGTAACCGACCCCGGCGACCTCGTCCTTGACCCCACTTGCGGCAGCGGCACCACCGCCTATGTTGCCGAGCAATGGGGCCGCCGGTGGATAACATTAGATACCAGCCGCGTGGCCCTTACCCTGGCCCGCACCCGGCTTATGGCCGCCAAGTACCCATACTTCCATTTGGCCGATTCGCCGGAGGGCATGCTTAAAGAGGCCGAAATGCTAGGTACCCTGGCTTCCGCCAAGTTTGACCTCTCCCCGGCCCTCTCCCGCAAGGAGAGGGTGCCGGATATCCGGCGCGGATTCGTTTACAAACGGGTGCCGCATGTTACCCTAAAATCCATTGCCAATAACCAGGAGATTGATACCATCTACGCCAAGTGGCAGGAGAAGATGCAACCCAAACGCGCGGAGCTGAACAAGGCCGCCAAAGAAAAGTGGGAAGAATGGGAGATCCCGCGCGATTTGCCAGAGGCTAAAGCAGAGGTTCAAAAATTACTTAAAGAATGGTGGGAGCTTCGCCTGGTCCGGCAGAAGGAGATAGACGATTCCATTTCCCGCCATGCCGATACCGAATTGTTATTTGACCAGCCCTACGAGGACAACAAACGGGTGCGGATAACCGGGCCGTTTACAGTGGAAAGCCTTTCGCCCCACCGGATGCTGTCCCCGGAGATCCAGCGCACCGCCACCGAGGCCGCCGCGGAACGCGATTCTTCGTCCATCGGCTTTGAGCGGATGATACTTGAGAACCTTAAAACCGCCGGGGTGCAGAATACCGTCAAGAACGAGCGGATGAAATTCGACCGGCTGGATGTCATTTCCAGCCCTTACCTGCATGCCACGGGCGAGTATTCAGACAAGGAAGGTAAGTCACACCGGGTAGCGGTATTCATCGGGCCGGAGCACGGCACAGTAGGGCCGAACCATATCAAGGACGCCGCCAAGGAAGCGGTAAAGGGCCTGGGTCACGAGGTGTTGATAGTCTGCGGCTTTGCCTTTGACCCGCATGTCAACGAAGAGGCCAAACGCTACGGCAACCTTACCGTTCTGGTCACCCGGATGAACACCGACCTGACCATGGGCAGTGAAATGCTAAAAAAGACCGGGGGCGGCAACCTGTTCATGGTGTTTGGCGAGCCGGACATTCAACCGGTGGACCGCAAGACCGGCAAGATATTGCCAAACAAGGATGGCAAGATAGTTTTGGAGATCAAAGGGGTGGATGTCTATGACCCAACCACCGGCGAGGTGCGCGGCCACACCAACGACGATATCGCCTGCTGGTTCGTGGACACCAATTACAATGGGGAAAGCTTCTTTGTCCGTCAGGCCTACTTTACCGGGGCCGGGGATCCGTACGACAGGCTTAAAAAGGCCTTAAGGGCGGAGATAAACGAAAGCGCCTGGTCAACCCTGTATTCCACCAAAAGCCGCCCGTTTGACAAGCCGGAGACCGGGAAGATAGCGGTCAAGGTGATTAATCATTATGGGGACGAGGTGCTGAAGGTGTACGAGGTGGAATAAAAAAAGATTATGTCTAACAAAGAAAAATTGAACACTGTCTTATCGGGCGTTTCCGGCGAATACTTTGTGGCCGCCGAACTGTCTAAACGAGGATACATAGCTTCAATTACCTTAAGGAACACAAAAGGGGTTGACATCCTTTGCTCAAATGCCGAAGCCACGAAGACGGTTGGCATACAGGTTAAAACCAGCAGCGGGGCTAAAAGGAGTTGGATATTGAACCAAAAAGCGGAAAAATATTTCGCCGACAATTTATTTTATATTTTTGTTAATCTTTATAAGAATAAAAAACATCCGGATTATTTTATTGTGCCCAGTAAGGTAGTGTCCAAATATTGTAAAAAAGGTCATTCAAACTGGTTAAGAACACCCGGGAAGAGAGGGCAAAAACATAATGATACGCCTATGAGAAAATTTCATGATCCAGAGGAGGAATATTTAAACCGGTGGGAATTGTTAAATTTATAATTTTGGTATACGTTTCATTAAAAGGCCCTGCTTTCCTGCCGGAAAAAAGATAAAAAGCTTTTTCACAAATAAAATCGCCTCCCAACAGGTTTTGTCTACCTTTAAATACGGGAGGCGTAATATTATCAATGTTGTCAGTGTTTTGTTAATTACCGTTTGGCGTTATCCCTCTTTCAGTTTGCGATTATCGACGATATTCCAATGACAGCTTGATGGGCGGTTGAAAAAGTGATTTTAATTTATCCAGGAATGCCAGGTCAGAATCGGTCATTTTCTCTTTTGGTGTTGGTGCGGGAAGATCCAGTTTAAGCTGCCATTGAGTATTGAACCTACTTCTGTGCCTGCCGGTTTCCACCTCCTTTCGTTTGCATTTCTCTTTTGCTCTGTGGTTTACTGATGGTTTGTCGTTGGGGAAACAAAATTGCTTTATATGCACAATATATGCCTGTTGTATAAATTAATTTAACATAGACATATTGTGTGCAAATGAAAATGGCGATCTATATGTTGAAATGGTATATTTATTATTACGTTAGGTTAAATGCAGTTATTTAATGCTTGTGCAATATTTGCTTTAATAATGCAACACTGAATAGAAGAGGGAAAATGAATTTAGGATTTATTGCTTCACCCCAAAAAGGAATGTTCGAATATTTGACCATTTTAATGTCGTCTATCATAGCAATCGTTTCGCTGCTTGTAACACACTTCAATAACAAAAGGAATCTGAAGTTCCTAGAGGAAAAAGATAAACATGAGACGGAACAGAAAAGAATAATAGACGAAATGGAGATCAGCAAGGACAAGCGCTATCAGCAGAGGGCGTATAACCGTTTGTCGAGTGGTTTGTTAAAGCTGTATAACAGCTACATCAAACACCGATGTTTATATGCCGGCAACCAACGGCTGGATGTGGTGGAGATCAATGATACCTTTATTGAAGACATCGCTGCCTTCAAAACCGTTTACAATAAAGAAGTAGATATCATACCAGAATATGCCATCAGTTTGTTCGAATTAGTAGACACATTGAACAGATTCGTTTTGCTGAAAGATATTTTAGAAAAAGAACAGGATCTTGTTCAAAATAACGGTCATAAAAAACTTAAGGCCAAGCGGGCTGTGATGGACTCACTGTCGGCACTTCTTGATAAGGAATTTGTGGACATTCTCGACCAGATTTCAGATAAGGCGGATATATCTGAACCGTATAAAAGGTATCTTAAAGACAACAGCCCGGAAAGTTATGTAGCCAATAGCCTCAAAATTCAGCAAGAAATGATAAAAAGGATGGAGGATTCTTTTAGGAAGCAGACAAACAGCGATGTAGGGTAGTGTTCACTTGCCGGACTTACTTAAAGGTAAAAGCTAAAAACAAAATTTCTTTGTGCCCTCTGTGCATCTGCGGTTAACGCCCAAAACATGTAATAAACATTTCAGGAATAACATGGGCAACTTCTTCCATCTCATCCTCCTGGTGGGCGCGGCCACCGGCCAGGGCCAGCGATAACGTGGTAGGACAGATACACCGATACATGGGCTACGTGCAGGAAGAACTGGTGGAAGCAGGGCAGACGGTACAGGGCATAATCATAGCCTTGGAAGACGACCAGCGCATTAGCCGGGCGTTGTCGTTGGTGCCAAGCATAGTATTCTACCGTTACCAGGTGAGCGTTAAACTGATAAAGACCTGATTTGCTGGTTTTCTGACAGCTTGTCTTGTTTTGAATGCCAGTGGCATTAATGAGTCTGTCTCCCGACCATTTATTTACGAAGTATTTAACCAATTTCCAGCCCTAAGCCCATGTTCTGACGAAATGCTGCTGAAATAAATACTGGGAAAAACAAGCGAACAGGGAGCATGCAAAACCTCGGATGTTTAGATAAAGGCTATGGTGCTTGATGACCGGTAAAATCAAAGGTCCGGTTTCTGATTGTCCCCTGCGGTGTCAAGATAATCGGAGTTAAAGGGAACGTTATTTTCCTTCAGGTATGTTTTAATATTGTGAATAACAGTCCACCATAAAGCCGGTATTTAGAGATACCGGCTTTATGGTTTTGATATTTTTCATTGACATCCTTAGCCCAATGGTGCTAAAATGAAAACAGTGAAATTAACAACAAAGGACGAAATGCCCTATCTTTTAATCGCAATAATATGCAATTTAAAAATAAGCAGGCTGATCAAAGGCACTCCTGCCGATAAGCATTGGTTCTAACCGGTGCGTTTCCCGATATAGGGAAACGCACTTTTTAATTATAGCCGGAGAGACGATAAGCCATGAGAGAGACCCTTCAAGCCATCTATCAGATCCAAAAGCTGGACGACCTGATCAGAGACAACCAGGGCCGGTTGGACCAGATACCCAAGGATATAGCGGATATCCAGGAACGGCTCAAAGAATCGCGCTCCCGGCTGGACGAGGTGAACCGGCAGCAGGAAGATCTGGCCAGGCAAAAAAAGGCCCTGGAACAGGAGGTGGAACAGACCTCGTCCAATATCAAAAAACACCAGACCCAGCTGCTATCGGTAAAGACCAACAAGGAATATACCACCATGCTTCATGAGATTGAAGGAGAGAAAAAGAAGACCTCCGATATCGAGGAACAGATACTGACCATCATGGAGAGCCTGGAAAAGCTGGGCCTGCAGGAAACGGAGGAAAAGAATATCTTTAAGCTGGCCGAAGCCCAGAGTCAGGGAAAACAGCAGGAAATGGGCAAAGAAGCAGCCGGGTTGTCAGCGAGGGTGGAAGAGTTGAGGAAAAACAAGCAGGAGGCCCTGGCCGGTCTGCCCAAGGATATTCTGGCGATGTACGATAAGATCGGCAAAGCCCGCAACGGAACAGCGGTGGTGGCGGTAAAAAGCACCACCTGCGGAGGGTGTTTCGGAAATCTGCCGACCCAGCTGCTCAATCGTATCCGGGATATGGACAAGATAATAACCTGCGAGAACTGCGGCCGGATCCTGATCTGGCAGGACCCCAAACAACAATAATAATATTATTGAGGTGCGGTTATGACCAAGGACAAGGACCAGATATATTCCAAGCTCTCAACGGTACTGCGAAAGGTGGCATCCGGCCATCCTATGGAGGACATCTCCGAGTCCATGGGGTGCTCCAAGGACACCCTCAAGGAGGCTTTGGTGGCCCTGGCCGACAAGATCGAAACCGATTTCGGTTTTTCCAAGGTGACGCTGGCCATCGACGGCGCGGCCCGGGGCAATCCCGGCGAGGCCGGGGCCGGGGCGGCCCTGGTGGACAGCCACGGGAATGTTCTGGCCGAGCGCAGCCAATATCTGGGCAAGGCCACCAATAACGAAGCCGAATATCAGGCCCTGATCTTCGGGCTGAAGCTGGCCATCGAGCGGGGATTTTCCAAGCTGTCCATTCAGACCGACAGCGAACTGCTGGCCAACCAGATAAACGGCAGCTACCGCATCAAGGAGCCGCGGCTAAAGAAGCTGTTCGTCCAAGCCCAGGAGCTGCTTTCCCAGATGGAGAAGTGGGAAATCCAGGCGATCCCCCGGGCCCAGAACCGCCTGGCCGACCGGCTGGCCAACCTGGCCATTGACAATCAGACCATTCCGGAATTATAATAAAGTCTATCTAGGACAGGACCGGGTGATCGCCCCGCTTTGGCGGGGAGGAAAGTCCGAGCTCCAGAGGGCAGGCAGCCCCGGGAATACCGGGGGATCCGCCGGTAATACGGCGGGTACGGAAAGCGCCACAGAAAATATACCGCCCCGCCTCTGGCGGGGTAAGGGTGAAAAGGCGAGGTAAGAGCTCACCGCCTGGCAAGACAACTTCCAGGGCATGGCAAACCCCTGTCGGAGCAAGACCAAATAGATTCCGCCGCTCCGCTGAAAAAGCGGTATAAGGACGGCCCGTTCGGAAGGCGGAAGGGTAGGTTGCTTGATCCCGGCCGTATGGCCGGGACCAGAGAGATGATCGCCATCCCGTTATGCGGGATACAGAACTCGGCTTACAGGTCCTGTCCCTTTTTAAGTAAAAACAAAGTAGGTATATGGAAAGAAAATGGATATTCCCCGAGGGCGGGGACGAACAATTGGTCAAGGAGCTGGCGGTCTCGTTGGAGGTGACTCCCCTGGTGGCCCGGCTGTTGCTGGTCCGGGGGATAAAAAACGCCGATGAGGCCCGGCTGTTCCTGGATCCCCAGATGAGCGATTGCCATGACCCATTCACCATGAAGGGCATGGACGTTATTGTTGACCGCCTGGAAAGGGCCCTCCGGGAAAAAGAGAGGATCATGATCTACGGCGATTACGATGTCGACGGCATCACCGGGACGGCATTGTTATGGCGCTCCCTGTCATATCTGGGGGGCGATGTCAACTGGTATCTTCCCAGCCGGGCCAAGGAGGGGTACGGCATTTCTTCCAGCGGCGTTGAGGAAGCCCAGAGGCGCGGGGTCAAACTGATCGTCTCGGTGGACTGCGGCATTACCGCCCATCAGGAGGTCGAACTGGCCCGGTCGCTGGGCATAGAATGCATAATAACCGATCATCACGAGCCCAAGGAAAGCCTGCCCGATGCAGTGGCGGTGCTGGATCCCAAACGTCCGGATTGCAGCTATCAGTTCAAGGAGCTGGCCGGGGTGGGGGTGGCCTATAAGATGCTGCAGGGCCTTTACCGGCACTTGGGCCTGGACGAAGCCCAGCTGCAGGAGAACCTGGACCTGGTGGCTTTGGGCACCCTGGCTGACATAGTTCCGCTGACCGGCGAGAACCGGGTGCTGGCAAAATACGGGCTGGAGAAGATCCGCAGCAGCAGCAAACCCGGGATCAGGGCCCTGCTGGAGGTGACCGGCCTTACCGGGAAGCCGCTGGATTCCGGTCAGATCGTTTTCATGCTGGCTCCCCGGATCAATGCGGCGGGCAGGATCGGCGAGGCCGATTCGGCCCTGAGATTGCTGATCACCGAGAACCAGGATGAGGCCTTTGCCATCGCCCGGACTCTGGATCAGGAGAACCGCAAGCGCAAGGAGATAGACGATCGGATCCTGGCCGATGCGGTCAGTATGGTGAAACAACGGGTGGATCTGGATCAGGTGATGGTGATAGTGTTGGAATCCGAAAACTGGCATCAGGGGGTCATTGGCATCGTAGCCTCCCGGCTGGTGGAGCAGTTCTACCGCCCCACCATCCTGATCGCAGTGGACGGCGAGAAGGGCAAGGGCTCGGCCCGCTCCATCGCCGCTTTCCATCTGCACGAGGCGTTGAAGGGATGTCAGGAGCACCTGCTGGGTTTCGGCGGGCATAAGTATGCCGCCGGGATGTCCATAGAGACGGCCAAGATCCCGGAGTTCCGCCAGAAGATGAACCAGATCGCCAAACAGACGCTGACCAGCGATGACCTGATGCCCACCCAGGCACTGGACGTTCTGGTGGACCTGGACGAGGTGGATTCCAACACCGCCAGGAGCTTTGCCAAATTCGCCCCCTTCGGGCCGGGCAACCGCCATCCGGTGCTGGCCTCCCAGCAGCTGCGGGTGGTGGGGAGCCCGTACATCGTTGGCAAGAACCACCTTAAGTTCAAGGTCAAGCAGAAACAGCGGGTATTCGATGCCATCGGGTTCTCCTTCGGCGATTTATTGGACGAGGTGGAGGATCCGGATGCCACGCTGGATATGGCCTTTGTGCTGGAGGAGAACGAATGGCAGGGACAGAAGAAACTGCAGTTGCGCCTGAAGGATATCAAGGTCCGCTGACGCATTTATATTGCCCGCCTCCCCGCTGAAAATATATAATCATCAAGAATATTCCCGAATTTAAATGAGCATTATCTATAATCATTCGGTTCTTCCCAACGGCATAACCCTGGTGAGCGAGAAGATTCCCCACGTGCGCTCAGTGGCCGTAGGGCTGTGGATAGCCAAGGGATCGCGGGATGAGCGGTCAAGCGAGAACGGCCTGTCCCACCTGATAGAACACCTGCTGTTCAAGGGAACCCAGACCCGCAACGCCCGGGATATAGCCATCTTCCTGGAATCCATCGGCGGCCATCTGGACGCCTTCACCTCCAAGGAAGAGACCTGTTTCTATGCCCGGGTCCTGGACGAGCACCTTCCCCAGGCGGTGGACATCCTGTCCGACATTATCTCCCATCCTCGTTTTGACCCCCAGGATCTGGAGAAGGAGCGGAAGGTCATCCTGGAGGAGATCAAAACGGTCGAGGATACCCCCGACGAGATGGTCCACGAGCTTTTTTCCCAGGCCCTGTTCGACGGTCACCCGCTAAGCTATCCCATCCTGGGCAGCCGGGAGAATTGCCAGTCTTTTAAAATGGCGGACATACAGGCCTTTCGCCGCAAGAACTATCTTCCGGGAAATATGGTGCTGGCGGTGGCCGGGCGGGTGGAACACCAGGCCCTGGAGCAGCTGGCCCGGAGATATCTGGGCCAATACCAAATCTCTGCCGCCGTCAAGACAAACGTCGATGCCGATATAAAGGCCCCGGGGTTGTTGCTGAAAAGGAAAAAAACCTCCCAGGTGCACATCTGCCTGGGGATGCCGGCCCTGGCCTTCAACGATCCCGGCCGCTACGCCCTGCTGGTGCTGAGCACCATCTTCGGGGGAGGGATGAGCTCCCGGCTGTTCCAGAAGATCAGGGAGGAGGAGGGCCTGGCCTATTCCATCTATTCCTTTGCCGACCTGTACCGCGATACCGGGCTGTTCGGGGTCTATCTGGGGGTGGCGGTGGAGCAGACCAGAAAATCTTTGGAAACCACCCTGGCCGAATTCAAACGGCTACTGGTGGAGCCGCCCTCGCCGGAGGAACTGGAGAACGCCAAGTCCCAGCTCAAAGGCAATCTGATGCTGGGACTGGAGAGCACCTCCAACCGGATGATGCGTCTGGCCAAGATGGAGATAAACCGGGAGCCCTACCTGGACCTGGGGCAGACCCTGGCCAAGATCGATGCCGTAACCACCGATGATCTTTTAGCAATTGCCCAAAGGGTGATCCGTCCCGAGAAACTGGCGGCGGCAATATTAGGGCCGGTATCCGCCAGGGATATCTCATTGCCGCAATTGCGGGAGATGCTTCAGGTCGGTTAAGAGAAATTTATAAATTCAAGTTTATAGGATAGCGATAATGAACAAAGAGAAAAAAACTGCCATGAGCCTGTCCCAAAGGGCCCTGGGCATGCAGGCCTCTCCCATCAGGAGGCTGGTGCCGCTGGCCGACGCCGCCAGACAGAGGGGCACCCATATCTATCACCTCAACATCGGGCAGCCGGATATCGCCACCCCTAAGGATATCATGGATGCCATCCGTAACTTCGGGGAGGAGGTGTTGGCCTACGGTCCCTCGCAGGGGCTGCCGGCCCTGAGGCAGGAGATAAAGAAATACCTGGAACGGCAGGATATCATGGTGTCCCCCGATGATGTCCTGGTGACCACCGCCGGCTCAGAGGCCATCATCTTCGCCATGATGGCCATCGGCGATCCCGGCGACGAGATACTGGTTCCCGAGCCGTTCTATACCAACTATAACGGCTTCGCCACCATGGCCGGCATGAAGATCGTGCCGGTGCCAACCGATGTGGAGGAGGGCTTCGCCCTGCCATCCAAGGCCGAGTTCGTCAAGCGGATCACCGATAGAACCAAGGCCATCATGTACTGTTCGCCCAACAATCCCACCGGAGCCCTCTTTTCCAGAAAAGATCTGGAAATGCTGGCTGGCCTGGCCAAAGAGAAAAATCTCTGGCTGCTGGCCGACGAGGTCTACCGGGAGTTCACCTACGATGGCGGATATCACACCAGCATCCTGCATATCCCGGGGGTAGAGGATAGGGCCATTATGATGGATTCCATCTCCAAGCGTTTTTCGGCCTGCGGAGCCCGGGTGGGCTGCGTGGTGTGCCGCAATTCAGATATCATGCAGACCATGCTCAAGTTCGGGCAGGCCAGGCTGTGCCCGCCCACCGTCGAGCAGGTGGGGGCCATCGCCGGATACCAGACCATTGACAAATACCTTAAAAAGATGATCACCGAGTACCAGCGGCGCCGCGATGTGGTCTGCGAGGAGCTGGCTAAGATACCCGGGGCCATCTTCAAAAAGCCGGCCGGAGCCTTTTACATCATGCCCCATCTGCCGATCGACGATTCCGACAAGTTCGCCCAGTGGATGCTGACCGACTTCTCGCACGAGGGCGCCACCACCATGGTGGCTCCGGGCGACGGTTTCTATGCCACACCGGGCCAGGGCAAGCAGGAGGTCCGCCTGGCCTATGTGCTGAACGAGGGGGACCTGCGGAAAGCCTTGAAGATACTAGCCAAGGGTATCGAGGCTTACAATCGCAGGAAATGATTGTGAAAATTTCAACACGGGGCGATCGGAGCATCGCCCCTTTGTGTTTATTCAACAATTTTATTGTCAAATTTATCGGCAATTGATATAATAAAGTTCAATCGAACATAGAAAAACACTTGAAGGCTATGATGAAAGACCTGAAGATAAAAATATCCCTGCTTTCCGATCTGGCTCAGATGCCGGAATATTCCACCGCCCATTCATCCGGGATGGACCTTAAGGCGGCTATCGGGAGACCCATAAAAATAAAACCCGGGCAGATAAGCCTGGTGCCCACCGGCCTGGCCCTAGAGATCCCGCCCGGCTTCGAAGGCCAGGTCAGGCCCCGCAGCGGTCTGGCCATCAAGCACGGCATTTCCATCGTCAATGCCCCGGGCACCATCGACGCCGACTACCGCGGGGAGGTGGGGGTCATTTTGATCAATCTGGAAAAAAAAATATTCACCATTCAACCTGGTGACAGAATAGCTCAGTTGGTGATAGCTCCGGTGGTCAAGGCGAAGCTGGTCAAAGCAAGTTCGCTGAACAATACGGCCAGAGGCCAGGGCGGTTTCGGCCACACCGGGGTGGGGAAACGTAGACAGGATTGACATGATTTCTTGCCATTATGGAAAATGACAGTCTGACAGAACAGATAATAAAATGTGCTTATAAAGTTCACAACACCCTTGGTTTTGGTTTTCTGGAAAAGGTATATGAGAATAGCTTGATGATTGAATTGCCCAATTCAGGGTTAAAAGCTGAACAACAAAAGGCTATTTCCGTTAAATATGGAGGTACTGTGGTTGGAGATTATATTGCGGATTTCATCGTGGAGGGGTCGGTTATTGTAGAGGTGAAATCCGTGAACAACTTGGCAACAGAGCACGAGGTTCAATTAGTTAATTATTTGAAGGCAACCGGGAAAAGAATAGGCTTGTTGGTAAATTTCGGCAAATCTGTCGAGGTAAAAAGAAAATACAGGGATCCCAAGTAATCATCATGTTAATCCTGTCAAAAAAATGACCAAACAATCGGGACATTTTGCCGCGGCCCTTTCGGAGCCCAAGTTCGCCCTGTTCGCCGCAGGGCAGCTGGTCTCCCAGTTCGGCGATTACCTGGCCCAGATGGCCCTGATCGCGGTGATCGGGGCCTACACCACCCGGGCTCCGCTGGCCTATTCCCAGATCACGGTGGCCATCGCCCTGCCGGCCCTGCTGTTCGGCCCCATCGTGGGAGTGGTGGTGGACCGCCGGGCCAAGAGAAAGGTGCTGATAGCGGCCGACGCCAGCCGGGCGGTGATCATCGGGCTGATCCCCCTGCTGATGAAACTGACCGGATCGGTGCTGATTCTTTTCCCGTTGGTGTTCATCTCCTTTCTGATGGGGCTGTTCGCCAGCGCCGCCCGGCTGTCCCTGATCCCCTACCTGGTGCCGCAGAACAAGATCTTCGCCGCCAATGCGGTGATGAACTTCATCAACAAACTGGCAGGGATGGTGGGCTTCGTGGGCGGCGGACTGCTGGTGGTGGGCGGGTTCTGGCGGCATCTCAAGCTGCAGCCCTGGGAGGCCGGGTTCTATCTGGACAGCCTGACCTTCTTCATATCGGTGATCACCATTGCCATGCTCAAGACCGGGGAAAAAGTGATCGAGAGCCAAAAGGAGTCCGAACTGGTCCAGCTCTGGCGAAGGCGGATAAACAACCTGAAGACCGACCTCCAGGAGCTGTGGACCCTGATATTCTCCTCCCCCAAGGTAAAATTCGTGATGCTGTCGCTGCTGCTGGTATCCATCTTCGGCGGGACCCTCTATCCCCTGGTGGTGGTCATCGTCCAGAAGGGCACTGGCTCCGGCACCGGCGGGGTGGGGGTGCTGGGGGGCGTTTTGGCCCTGGGCATGATGTTGGGCTCCTTGTCCATCGGCTTTCTGGGACACCGCTACTCCCGCCGGATGATCATCGTCTCAGGGCTGCTGGGGGTGGGGACCATGGTCAGCCTGTTCGCCCTGTGCCGCCACTACTGGCAGCTGCTGCCGGTGGGTCTGCTGATCGGAATTTTTCTTTCGCCGGTGATGGTGGCCCAGGACACCCTGCTACATGAATCGGCCCCCGACAAGCTGTGGGGGCGTATCTTCTCGGGACGGGACTTTGTCTTGAACGGAGGCTTCATGCTGAGCTCCCTGTTCTTCGGCTTCATGGCCCAGATCATCCTGCCCCGGCTGGGGACCACCAACCATGAACGGGTGACCCTCTTCTGGTGCGGGATATTACTGGCGGCCTTCAGTCTGGTGGCGGCCGGCATTGTGGTCAAGCAGAAAAAAGCCGAATCTTCGAGGGGATGACATCATGGCCACCGTTAAGGATTCCCTGTCCCCTGATTTTATCGCCCAGGTAAAGGGGTTGGACATCAAGGCCCGGCTGGTGGTGGAGGGCTTTTTGACCGGCCTGCACAAAAGCCCCTATCACGGTTTTTCGGTGGAGTTCGCCGAGTACCGCTCCTACATGCCGGGCGACGAGATAAAGCGGATAGATTGGAAGGCCCTGGCCAGGAGCGACCGCTACTACGTCAAGGAATTCGAGGAGGAGACCAATCTAAAAGCCTATTTGCTACTTGACAGCTCGGCCTCGATGGGTTACCATACCAGGGGCGGCGGTTCAAAATACCAGTATGGCTCCTGCCTGGCGGCAGCCTTGAGCCTATTGCTGCTGAACCAGCATGATGCAGCCGGCCTGGCAACCTTCCGGGAGGGCATCAGCAATTTCATGGCCCCCAGTTCCCGTCGCTCCCACTGGCGGCAGATGCTGGAGCTGCTGGACAAGGAGATCCCGGCAGGCAAGACCGATTTCGAAAAAATATTTTACGACCTGGCCGGGCACCTTAAACGGCGGGGGCTGATAATCCTGATCTCCGACCTGTGGGACGGCTCCAATGCCGTGCTTAAGGCCCTGAAGCATTTTCGGCATCTTAAGCATGAGGTGCTGCTGTTCCACCTGCTGGACCATGATGAGTTGGCCCTGCCTTTTTCCGGCAAGCTGGCCTTTGAGGATATGGAGACCGGGGAAAGGGTCCAGCTGGATGCGGCCAGTGCCGCCCCGGAATACCGCCGGGCCGTAACCAGCTGGCGGGAGGGACTGAGCCGGGAGTGCCGGAGGGATTTGATAGACTATATTCCGCTGGACACCAAAACTCCTTTTGACAAGGCCCTATTGTCTTACCTGCATAAAAGGCAGCGTTTGGGATAATCCATACCGTTTTTTGAAAATCCTTTCGCGTCATAGGTTCGCCGAAGTAATGATAACCCTTAATTAAGGAGGGATAAATATGCTTAAGGCAGATCAAACGCTGGATGACAGGCGCTTCGAGGACCGCCGCAAGAATCAGCGGCGCCAATTCCAAAACGATCAGGATGATTATAAAGGCCAGGCCGACCGGCGCAGCCTGGAAAGAAGAAGCACCGAACGGCGTAAAGCGTAAAACCAAAACCAGAGGTCCATCATGCAGGAAAGAAAACTGGTCGCGCGGTACCTTGACGGACGGATAGTAAAAGGCCACACCCTGGACTTTTCGATGAACAAGGATGCCTTCCATCTTTCCTCTAACGGTGTGCCTCCCTCCTCGTCCGAAGTCCGGATCGAGCAGCTTAAGGCGGTGTTCTTTGTCAAGGATTTCATGGGAAATCGCGAGTACGACGAGAGGCGTGATTTTGACGGCAGCTATCCGGTGAATTGTAAAAAGGTGGAGGTCACTTTCTTCGACGGGGAGAAGCTGACCGGCGTTACCGAGATGTACATGCCCAACCGGAAGGGTTTTTTCCTTTTTCCGGCCGACAAGAAGTCCAATACCGAAAAAGTTTTCGTGGTCAACAAAGCGGTCCAGGAGGTCAAATTTTTATAATGCAAAAATGCTTACTTAAAAGGATGATATGAAAAAAACGATTGCCGTTGTCATGTTGGCGCTGGGCGTTTCCCTGGCCCAGGCCAACGGGCCGGTCAAGGAAGGCGGCGATTTCGGACTGGGGCTGATAGCCGGGGAGCCTACCGGTATATCCTGGAAACTGTGGAGCGGAAAAGAAAGGGCCTGGGATGGGGCGGTGGCCTGGTCCTTCATAGATGAAGGCTATCTGCGACTTCATGCCGATTATTTATGGCATGATTTTCAGCTGATAGAGGTGGAGCGGGGGCAACTTCCGGTATATTTCGGGATCGGCGGCACTCTGTGGTCCGGCCAGAGGGCTCATTATGAGAAACACTTCAACCTGGGGGTCAGAGGGGTGGTGGGCCTGGAATATATATTTCCCCAGGCTCCGGTGGATATCTTCCTGGAATTGGCCCCCACCGTAGGGCTGGTTCCCGAAACCGGCTTCGACGTCCAGGGCGGAATAGGTCTCAGATTTTTCTTTTAACAATCGCCGGCAAAGCTGCATCAATATACTTGACATCTAGCAGATTATTTGCTAAACTTATGGGCGATATGCAGGTGCGGGGCATCTGCTTTTGGTTAGCGGTAAAAACATAAATGGGCCTGTGGCGCAGTTTTGGTAGCGTGCCTGACTGGCAGTCAGGAGGTCAGGGGTTCGAGCCCCCTCAGGTCCACCAGATATTAATTAAGATGCTTGCGTAGGCAATTGATTTACGGCTGAATTGCCGAAAAACAATTCGGCGAGCGTCGTAAGAGTTGAGCACAGGCATACGCTTGTGCTTTATTTTTAGGAGAGGTCATGCCTAAATTTTTAAAGGTGTTGATATTTTTTACCGTGCTCATTCTGCTGTATGCAGCGGTGGCGATCAGCATTCCGTATATCCGTTTCTTCCACATCAAGGACAAGATGAAGGAAGCCGCCCAGAATGCCATGACCGAAAACGATGACAGCATTGCCCGAGCCCTGGCCGAAAACGCCATGGATGACAAGATCCCCCTGGTGGGAGACTATTTCTACCAAGTGCAGGATGAGAAGGGAAATAGGGATGTCTACAAACCGGAGACCGAGGAGCAGCAGAGGGAATACCTCGAAGGCGCCCGGGAATATTTCCTGCAGAACATCATAAGGACAGAAGGACAGAACTATACCATCTCCATAGATTATACGGTGGAATTGTATTTTCCATTTTATACCCATAGAATTAGTTTCAGCCATAAGGAATCACAGCCGCTAGTCAGATAAGTATAAATAACAATCTGGGGCGCCAGGTGCTGGTGCTCAACCAGAATTATGAACCGCTGCTGGTCTGTAATGCCAAGCGGGCCTTGGTTCTGTTGTTCCTGGGAAAAGCGGAAGTGGTCGAGAATAGCGATTATTTTGCCGCCAGCATTCGCCGAAGATTCATACTGCCCAGCGTCGTCCGGCTGGGCAGTTTCATCCGCAGACCCCGTCTGGAGGTCAAGCTTTCCAAACAGAATATTTTCAGGAGGGATCGCCACGTCTGCCAGTACTGCGGCACCAGCCAGGGGACGCTTACCATCGATCACCTGGTGCCCAAGAGCCTGGGGGGAGATGACACCTGGGACAATTTGGTGTGCGCCTGCACAGTATGCAACAATAAAAAGGCCAACCGCAGCCTGAAACAATCCAGGATGACCCTGATCAAAAAACCCCGCCGGCCCCATTACTTCTCATTTATTCAGTATTCGATACATAACCCCGACGATAATTGGAAACCCTACCTGTTTTTAGGAAAGGCCTGATGACCAGAAAGATTGCATATATATCGGTTCTCATTTTAACCGGAATCCTTTTTGTATCCGGGGCCTGGGGAGCCAAGACCGCCACCAAGAAGCCGGCCAAAAGGAAGACCTCCAGCGTCTTCTATCTTCCCAAACCCACCGGAGATGTTCAGGAGGACCTGGATAAATTATTAAGCAAAAAACTAAACCGGGTGGGCCGCTGGGGGGTGGCGGTTATGTCGCTGGATGACGGCTCTCTTATCTATCAGCACAATTCCGGATCGCGATTCATTCCGGCATCCAACACCAAGCTGTTCACCACCGCTGCCGCCCTGGAGAAACTGGGCCCGGAATACAGCTACCAGACCGAAATATATGCCTGCGGGCCGATAGATTCGACCGGAGTGCTGAACGGCGACCTGCTCATAAAGGGATCCGGCGATCCCACCATCAACGATATCGCCACCATGGAGGATTGGGCCGACAACATCAAGGCCATGGGAATCACCGAGATATCGGGCGATGTGATTGGAGACAAAGGCGATTTCCTGCCAGAGAAGCTGGTCTCCATCATTCCCCGCTCGGCCAACAAATTGGTCCGCCCCAAGAAACGCCTGGCTTGGAGGCTTTCCGGCCTCTCCTTCAGGGAGAACGTGGTGGTGGTGACCCTCAAGGGAGGGAGGATCGGCCAGCCGGTTAATTTCTCCATAGATCCTCCGATGTCGGTCAACATCAAGAATCTCAGCCGGACCATAGCCGGCAGCTACAGCACCGTGAATAAAAAGGTGAAGAACAAGGACGGCACCTATACCACCAAGAGCCGCCGGGTGTATAACAACGGCAAGGCCTACGCCTCCTTTGACGGGGCCACCCTGAAAATAACCGGAAAGCTGGCCGCCGGGGCCTCTAAAAAATTCACCTTCTTCGCCAAGGAGCCGGAGAGCCATTTCGCCAGGATTGTGGCCCAACTCCTAAAGCAGCGGGATATAGCGATCAAAGGCGATATCAGGGCCAGTCAGGAGCACCCCCCGGTCCGCGAGAACAATACTTCACTGTTGTACGTTCATTATTCCGAACCCCTTTCAGAGATCATAAAGGTCATCAATAAAAAGAGCCATAATCTTTACGCCGAATCTCTGCTGCAGACCATCGGGGCCGAGGTGGACGGTGAGGGAAGCCGGAAGAATGGTTCCACGGCCGAGCGGAACATCATCAGTCAGATGGGCCTGGGGGAGGTGGACCTGTTCGACGGCTGCGGGTTGTCCCGGCAGAACGAGGTATCCCCGCTGCAGGTGGTCAATCTTCTCAAATACATGCATGAACAGCCTTACTGGGACGTGTTTTACAAATCGCTGGCCATCGGCGGGATAGACGGCACCTTGGTGGGGCGGTTCTCCCAGCCGGATTTCTGCGGGAGGGTATATGCCAAGACCGGATCTATCGGGGGCGTCTCGGCGTTATCCGGCTACCTGACCGCCAAGAACGGCAAGATGTTCGCTTTCTCCATAATGGTGAATAACACCTATCGCTCAAAACTGGCCAGGCGGATCGAGGATTATATCTGCAAATTGCTGATAGATAACCTGAGCTGATGCTGGCATCCCCTATGCAACAAAAACTTAAAGGGAGGATGGAAAATTGCTGAAAATGTATTTCGACTACCGGGATATTTTTCGGGCGGCCAGGCTGGGTCTGTCGCCCAAAAAAATGTGGGTCCTCTTTTGGGGATTGGTGTGGGGTTTTGCCTTCTACGGAATATTTGGCTATCTGTCACACCTGGCTGCCGGGCGCAGCCTGGCCGATGTCTGGGTGATGTTCGGGCTGGTGCCGGCGAAGCCCTGGCCCGGCTCCGGAGCAATTTCCTGGGTGCTATGGCTGGCCGGGATGTTGGGCGCCCTGCTGATATACATGATGTCCGCCGCGGTGACTGCCCGCCTGGCGACCGAGCAACTAAAAGGCAATGAATTTTACGAAGTAAGAGAGGCGGCCGGTTATCTGAAAGGAGCCTGGAAATCCATCCTGGGCGGCCCGCTGGTCATAATCTCTTTCGTATCGCTGTTGCTGTTTTTCGGAATACTGTCAGGCTGGTGGGGCCGGATACCGGTGCTAGGCGAATTGACCATCGCTCTATTAAGCCTGCCCATCTACTTGGTGGGTTTGTTCCTGGTCTTCCTGCTGGCGTCGTTGGCCATAGGATTGTTCTTTTCCCCGGTGATCTCCGGAGCCACCAGGGGCGATGCTTTTGACAATCTTTTTGAGGTGTTCTCATCCATCACCGCCCAGCCCTGGCGGCTGGTGACGTATACCGGGCTTCTTAAATTGTTGTGCCTTCTGGCGTCGGCGGTCTTTGCCTGGTTTACCATCAGCAGCATGGGGATAGCTTACCAGGTCCTTTCCTGGTCGATGGGCGGCAAATTTGCCGATATCGCCCTGGCGGCATTCAACCTGTACACCCCGCCGCTGGCGACCAATTATGTCATGTTTCTGGGAATGGATAATCCCATGATATCCGGCCTCTCCTCATTCATGACGGCGACCCCGGCGCTTAGCTGGCCCGGCCAGACGGCGGCCTTCATCATGGGGATGTCCCTGAACGCCGTCCGGCTGCTGGTCCTGTCTTACCTGCTGAGCGTCTTTGTTACCGGACAGACCATCATCTACGGGATAATAGTGATGAAGAGGGACCAGCGCGACATTTTCGCCAGGGAGGAAGGAACCCCGGAGGAGACTTGTCAGGCAATAGGTGATAGCGAAAATCAAACAGAAGAAGTTGAGCCTCAGATGAATAAGAGACCCCAGAGGGTTTTAAAGAAGATCAAATCTGCTAGCAAGATGAAAAAAAGATAATAGAAGCCAAAAAAAGAGGCGCCTTTGCAAGGCGCCTCTTTTTGATTTTACAGCCAATTGTTTACCGGATAGTTATTTTTATTCCGTCAGTTCCTGCCGGCAGCCCATTGATAGAAACCCGGACCATTATATAGCCGTCGGCTGGCAGTTTTGAGGGCTGCCCGGCATGGAACAGGCCCGAGTTCTGATCGATATTCCCGAATCCGGCCACCGAGGACTTTGCCTCCCACTCAAAAAACGCCGAACCGCTCAGGTCGTTTCCGTTGGCATCCCTTACTGAGGCGGCAAAGGCGACCTGCTCCCCGCTGTGGATGTTATATTGGTTGGGCGGGGCGTTGATCTTGACCTGGTAGCTGCTGACGGAGACCGGGGCGATGGCCCGGCCGACTCCGAACTCCTGGGGAAGCTCGGCGATGATAAGGCCCGACCTGGCTGCCGCGCCGGCAGTGAACAGACCCTGGGGGGTGATGATGCCGAGGTTCTCCGGCTGCAGTTTCCAGGTGATGCGCTGATCTCCGGCCGGATTGCCCCGGCTGTCGTTAATGACGGCGGAGAACTGGAGCATCTGCCCCGGCTTCAGGCTGGCCTTGGGTGGGTTTATCCGGATGGTGTTCCGCCGCTGGTTTTGTATCTTGACCGAGGCGGCATCCCGGCTCCGGTCGAATTCGGCCGGCAGTTGAACCACTATTTTACCGGACAGGGTCCGGTCACCCGCAGTGAACAGCCCCTGGGGAGTGATCGAACCCAGGCCCTCGGGGATCAACTTCCAGTCCAGGGCGGGCGGGATCACCGGACTTCCGTTCTCGTCCCACACCTCAACCTCGAATTTAACGCTGGATTTCCCCTCCAGTACCACTTGGCTGGGTTTGATCTTGATCTGATAACGGCTGCTTTTTTCGGAGACTATGACAAAAACCCGGTCGCTGCCATAGGCCTGTCCGGAGGCGGCCTCAACCTTGATAACGCCCAGCCCGGCCTTTTCCCCGGCGGTAAAATTGCCGTCCTGGTCGATGGTCCCCAACTCGGGGGGAGACAGGAGATATCTGATTCTGGCTGGGACGGTTTTGCCTTCGGGATCCTGGACCTGAACGGCCAGCCGGATCCGGTTTTTCGGCTGCAGCTTGATTCTTTTAGGAGAAACAACCACTGAAAGATCGGAGACTTTTCCGGAAGGGCGGACAGATATCTGAGCCTGCCCCAAGCCATACTTTCCCGGACCTTTGGCCAGGGCCACGATCCGGCCCTTACCGGCGCCCTCAGCGGTGAAGCTGCCCCGGGCATCTATGGTTCCCAGATCATTGGGGATGACCAGCCATTCGGTCTTGATATTTTCATCTGGCATCACAATCCGGGCGGTAAACCTCAGGGTTTCGCCGATCTTGATCTCGGCCCTGGACGGCGATACCGATACAGTAAGGCGGCCCGGTTTACTTCCCAAAACTTTTATCATGGCGTGTCCCAGCATGGTCCGGCCATCCTTGCTTTTGGCTATGGCCCGTACCATCCCCCGGCCCGGCTTGCCGGAGGCAGTGAAAAGCCCGCTTTGATCGATATTTCCCAGAGAGGCCGGAATGATCTCCCAGCTTAACGATCCACCGGGCTCCAGGCCCTGGACGGTGAAAGCGATGGCAGCATTGACCTGGACCTCTGCCGGATTGGGCCAGACCTGAAGCCCGGCGGCTGGCAGGGCTGCCGATGATATCAGCAGCCAGGGGACCAGTAGTAAATGCATCTTTTTCATGATGGTTCCTCCAACAAGTAGAAGCTCCAACTGGCCGTTTGATAGCTTCCGTCAGCCTGCTGCAGCACTACCCTGACCATATGTTCTCCGGCCACTAGGGATTTGGGGTCATAGGAGATATATTGACTGCTGATGGTCGATCCGGCCGAAACATCGATATCGTCTAGCAGGACCTGCACCTTTCCCTGATGGTCGGGATACAGCGAGGCCATGATGGTCAGATCCTGGCGCCCGACCACATCCTGGTCGGACGGCCAGACCGGATAGATCTGAGAAAAAATATTTGATGGTTGATTTTGGGCAGACCCCGGAGTAGGGCTATTGTTGCCCTGGTTCCGGGCAGACGCTGGGCGTTCGGAAAGGTTTATATATTGAGGGCGATATTCATAACGCATAATCAGGGAGGTGAAAGCCACGATCAGAGCCATGGCCGGGGCGGCCAGGGTCAGCCAGCCGGGCTCCAGCATCCTTTTGCCGAAGGCTGTCTGCCGTCCCTCCAGCCGGGACAGGGCTTTAGCGCCCAGGTAGGCCGGAAGCTCCGCCTGAGGAAATGTTTTTAGAACCTCGCTCAGGGCCCTCTGTTCCACCCACCGCCGGGAGCAGTCCGGGCATCGGGCCAGATGTTCCTGCAGTTCCCCGGGCAGCGGAGCCCCGGGATTTTCCCGCAGATGTTCTTCGATTTTTCGGCAATTCATTTTATAACGCTCCTGTTTCTGATACGTAACCTTTTAGTTTCTGGGCCAGGATCTTACGGCCCCGCCACAGCCTGGATTTTACGGTTCCCTCCGAGCAGTTCATTATTTTGGCGATCTGTTCGCAGCTCTGGTCCTGAAAATAATGCAGCACCACGGTCTCTTTAAAATCCTCCGGTAGGGCGGATACCGCCCGGGCCACCACCTTGGTTCTTTCGCTGCTTTCGGCCGGATCGGCGGCCGTAATATCGGTGGACAACACCTCGCTGGAGACATCCTCGAAGCCCAGCCAGCTTCTGACCCGCATCTTGCGAGCCTGCCGTCGGTGATGGTTGACGGCGATGCGGTATATCCAGGTGAAGACATCGGAGTCGCCCCGGAACTTGTGATATTCACGGTGGGCTATCAAAAGAACGTCCTGCGTCAAATCCTGGGCCCAGTGGAAGTTGCCGGTCAGCCGGAGCATCAGGTTGAACAGCTTCTGCCCGTATTTATCCAGTACTTCTTCAAATTCCAGCCGCTGTTTTTCAGGCATATTATCGATTATCTGCAGGTTAGAGTAATTTTGTTGCTGAAAAGTTCCGGAGAATATCACTATCCACCCACGAGGCTAAATCTATAGCGAGCAATATGTTAAATATCTTAAGAAATTTAACATATTGATTAGAGTCCGCCAACCAACCAGAGGTTCCTAAAATCTATAGCTAACCGAAAGCGATGCCAGCTGTTGGCGATAGCTTTTATCCGGAGCCACCCGGTCCTGGTGCTGTATATTCCGGCAATCAAAGATGATTCCGGTATGGGCCGAAGCCTGCCAGGATGTCCTCAGTTCGGCACTGCTCCTGGCCTGCTCGGTCAGCCCGTAGCTGTCAAAAACCTGATAGTGCTGTGCCGAGGCCTGGATATATAATCTGTCCGCCATCAAAAAGCGGGAGAGGCCCAACATTCCGTTGTGAGACTGGGTCAGACTGATGCCGGAGCTTGAGGAGTATGAATAGGAGGAGATAACCGATAAGGCCATCAGTTTGGTCACGGTGCTCAGGCTCAGGCTTCGGTTCTGGTAAAGGTAGGTGATATACGGCCGAGAATTGTAATCCAGCCGCAGACTGGCGGAGGTCAGCCGCCCCCGGGCATAATTCACTGTTCCGCCCAGCTTAAAACTGCTGCCGGAGGCGGAATCGGTGTAGACCTTGTACACCGAGCCGTCCAGCCTGGCCGATAGGCTGCCGGGGAACCTGAGATCCGCCATCCCCAGGAGCTCGTTCTTGGCTGTTTCCAGATAAGGATTGCCGAAGCTTTTAAAGTTACGGCCCCAGGAGATGTACTGCAGCTCCAGCCAGTGGCCACCCATCCCTTTCTTTGCTCCCAAAAGATAACTGCGGTCATTGATGTATCCGGCCGATGAATCCGGCATAAAGCCCGATCCGGCATACTCGGTGCGGAATCTGGTTCCGCTGATCGGCCACTCCAGGGAGAACCAGCAGAGACGGTTCTTTCCCGATAACAGGGTGTCAACAGTTACCAGGGTATCTGAGAAGCCGGTCAGGGTGTCGTTATAGATATAAATGGATGATCTGAAGCGCACCGAATCCGGCAGGGAGCCCGGCTGGTCATATCCGTAAAGGTACCCCCCGGACAGCCAAAGGCTGTCGGCCAGGGATCTTTTCATACGGCCGCCGTAGAGATACTGGGCGTAGGTCTGAAACAGGGTATCGGCCGGCTGGGTGCGGCAGGCGGTGCCCAGGATCCTGGTCTTTTTATCCTGCCAGGTGGCCAGCAGTCCCAGGGGGGATGTTCCGGAGAAGACCAGGGTTGACAGCTCGGGGTAGAACTCTCCGGCGGACAGTCCGAAGGAGGAATTCTCGAACTGCAGCAGTCCGTGAAGGTATTTGTCGTAGGTCGGATCGTAAGATAAATACGAATTGAAAAAACCGCCGTCCAGCTGTCCCGATAAATTCACATCGCCCGAGGGATGCCAGCCGATGGGGTAGCTCAGGCCCAAACCCAATGTGTCCCTGTCGCACTGGGAATAGAACATACCGGCGGTAAGGGAGATATCGAGAGGTATCTTGACCGGTTCGACCGGAACGGTATCCAAAGCAGCCGCTTGAAAGCTCCAGGAATTATCGAACACGGTATCGGCCAGGCTGGTGAACAATACGGTTATCCGGTGGGGGCCGGGCGCCGGCGGCTCCGGGGAAAGATAGAAAAGGTAGTCCCTGGTCAATTGAGCCTGTGATGTCAGCTCCAGGCCGTCCAGCAGCAAGTGGATGTCCATGCCGGTGGTCTCCTCCAGCAGCAGGGAGATCTCCAAGGGCTCCCCCGATGAAATTATCGAATCTGGCAGAGGGGCCAAGATGGTGAAAGGCCTGAATTCGTCATCATTGCCGGGGACGGACAGTTCCAGACAATACCCCGGAGACAGAATAAAAAACAGACAATAGGACAATATGATAGGCCTGAATCGCATAATATGAATTTTCAAGTATTTTGAACTAAAAGTCAAGAAGATAATTGACATCCGGAACATCAATTATTCCTTGACATTAACCGCCTACTGCCATAAACTTATGAATATATGAAAGATAAAAACATACACCTCCCCGTTTGGGCCGGGACGCTGGCCGTTCTGGCGGTCCTCTGTTTCCCCGTCCGGGCCCAGAATAAAAGCATCCATCAGCTGCAGTCGGAAAGCTATTCCGACAGCCTGATCATCAAGGGCCAGGAGGTAAAATACCCGCCGCTGGCCAAAGACAAATCGCCCCGGGTAGGCAAGACGGTGCTGGGATACGATCCCTACTGGACCAGCGACCAGTACCTGCATTACGACCTGATCACCCACCTGGCCTGCTTCAGCGCCGAGATGGCCGGCGACGGAAGCATCTCCGCCAGCCACGGCTTTCCCGGCACCTGGTCGGCCACCATCGCCCATGCCCACAAGAACGGGGTCAAGGTGCTGCTGTGTGCCACCTGCTTCAGCAGTTCTGCCATCTCCTCGATACTCTCCAGCGACTCCTTCCGCACCAATGCGGTGAAGAACCTGATAACTTTGGTTCGCAACGCCGGGGTGGACGGCATCAACATCGATTTCGAAGGACTGGAGTTTTCGCAGAAGCAGAACATGGTCAGGTTCACTCACGAATTGTCTGACAGTTTCCATAGTTGGAATCCCGATTCTTACGTCTCGCTGGCCACCCCGGCTATTGATTGGGCCGGATCATGGGATTACGACAGCCTGGCCATCTATTCCGACGGATTGTTCATCATGGCCTACGACTATGCCTGGAGCGGCTCGGACAGTACCGGTCCAATAGCGCCTCTGGACGGTTATACCTATGACGTGGGCTGGACCATCCACGATTATGCGCTCTATTCCGGCAACCGCCGCAATAAGCTGCTATGCGGTTTCCCCTACTATGGCCGTGACTGGCCCTGCACGGGGACCACCGCCGGCTCGGCCACCACCGGGGGCGGCAGCGCGGTGATGTTCTCCCAGGCCGAGACCCTGGCCTACGACTACGGCCGGCAGTGGCAGGCCTCGTCATATAGCCCTTGGTATTATTACAACGACGGGGAATGGCATCAGTGCTGGTACGACGACGAGATCAGCCTGGGCTACAAATACCAGATGGTGTGGGACAGCCTGTTGGCCGGCACCGGGATGTGGGCCCTGTCCTACGACGGCAGCCGGCCCGAACTGTGGGCTGCGCTGAGGACCAATTTTAATATTCCAATCGATTCATTGATAAACGGCGGGATGGAGAATGTCTTCCGGGACACCGTGGCAGTGCCCTCCAATAACGCGTTAAAGCCATATGGCTGGCTGGAGGGCGACAATGCGGTGTCCGACACCGCCACCGATTTCATTCATTCCGGAAGTTACGCCCTGCGACATAGGGCCGACTGCTTCGGGAAAGCGGCGCCGTTCCTGTCATTCCTTTTTCAGGATGTCAAGGTCACTCCCGGGGCCGGCTATTGCCTGTCCGGCTGGGGGCGCAAGAACGACGGGGCCGGCAACACCATGCGGATGCGGGTCCAGTGGTTCGATTCACTGCATGCCAATCTTTTATTGGACGACACCACGGCCGCCTTAAGCGCCGACAGTGCGGGCTATATCTTTCTGACCACCGGAACGGTGATGGCTCCGGCCGGGGCGGCCTTCGCCCGGATCAAGCTGAACATCTGGGCGGTGAACAGCAACGCCTACTGGGACCGGTGGGACGATATATCTTTTACGCAAATAACAGGCGTGGCGGGAAGGCCCGAATTACCAATTACGAATTACGAACTTAAACTGGGGCAGAATTATCCCAACCCGTTCAAACAGTCAACAGTCATCAGTTACCAGATAACAGGGGACGGAACGGTAAATCTTTCGGTTTACAATATTGCCGGGCAGTTGGTGAGGGTGCTGATAAATGAGACCTCTCCCTCTTGTCCCTCTCCAAATGCATTTGGAGAGGGACAAGAGGGAGAGGTGGGACGGTCGGGATGACAAGGGCCGGGCGGTGGCCAACGGGGTGTATATTTATAAATTGAACGTTGGCGGTAAAAGCATCTCCAAAAAAATGATAATCTTAAGATAAAATACAACCTTAAGGAGCTTACTATGGCGGTCAATCCGAAAATTTTTAAAGCCTACGACATCCGCGGGATATACCCCACCGAGTGGGACGATGATCAGGCCCGGGAGATAGGCCGGGCCCTGGTGGATCACCTGAAATGCCGGGAAGTGGCGGTGGGCCGCGACATGCGCACCTCGTCCGATGCGGTCTTTGCGGCCCTGGCCCAGGGCATCACCGCCCAGGGGGCCGATGTGGTGGACCTGGGGAAGGTCTCCACCGACGGGCTGTACTTTGCGGTGGGCAAATACGGCTATCAGGCCGGGGTGATGATCACCGCCAGCCACAATCCCAAGGAATATAACGGCCTGAAGATCTGCAAAAAGGACGCCATCCCGCTTTCCGGCGACCAGGGCTTAGATCAGATGCGGGATCTGATCAACCAGGGCCAGCTCAAAGATAACGCCATCAAAGGCTCCATCACCTCCAGGGATATAAGCGAGGCCTACATCAACCACTGTCTGACCTTTATCGATGCCACCAAGATCAAGCCCTACAGGATCGCGGTGGACGCCGGCAACGGCATGGCCGGGCAGACCGTGCCCCCGCTGTTCGCCAAACTACCGGGCGAGCTGATCCCCCTGTTCTTCGAACTGGACGGCAGCTTTCCCAACCATCCGGCCAGCCCCATCGAACCGGAGAACATCGCGGCCCTGCAGGCCAGGGTGACGGCCGAAAAGTGCGACTTCGGCGCGGCCTTCGACGGCGACGCCGACCGGATGTTCCTGATCGACGAGAAGGGGCGGGCCCTGGGCGGGTCGGACATCGCCGGATTGGTGTCCAAGATGCTGCTCAAGAAGAAGCCCGGGTCCACCGTGCTGTATAATGCCATCTGCTCCCGCTGCGTGCCGGAGACGGTGGCCAAAGCGGGAGGAAAGTCCATCCGCAGCCGGGTGGGCCACGCCCTGATCAAGCCGCTGATGCGCCAGGAGAACGCCATCTTCGGCGGCGAGCACTCCGGGCATTTTTACTTCCGGGATTTCTGGTTCGCCGACTCCGGGTTGATAGCCTTTCTGGTGTGCTGGCAGCTGATATCCGAGGAGGGAAAGCTGCTGTCGGAGCTGGTGGCCGAGATCGACCCCTATCACCGGATCAACGAGACCAACAGCCAGGTGGAGGACATCCCGGCCAAGCTGGCCGAGCTGGAGAGCATCTACCAGAACAAGGGGGCCGAGCTGGACCACCTGGACGGGCTGACCGTGTCCTACAAGGATTGGTGGGCCAATATCCGGCCCTCCAACACCGAGCCGCTGCTGCGGCTGAACGTGGAGGCCAACTCCAGGGCCCTGCTGGAGGACAAGTCCGCCGAACTGCTGAATATAATTCGCTCCTAAAAGCAAATTTGGACAGGCTGAAAAAAATATTCCTGACGGGGCCGGCCCCATACCTGTGGCTGGCCCTGGCGATATTGGCCCTGTATGCCAAAGCGCTGGATTTCGGGTTCACCTCGCTGGACGACGTTCATCTCATCCAGGAGAACCGGGAGAATATCGGCAGTTTTTCCAATGCCCTCAAGGCCTTCAAGACCGATGTCTACTGGGAAAGCCCCGGGACCTACTATCGCCCGCTTTTAAGCCTGTCCTTCATGCTGGACCATGCTCTGGGCGGAGAGAATCCCTTCATCTATCACCTAAGCAATATCCTGCTGCATATTGCGGCCTGCTGGCTGTTGTTCATCTGCCTGAATGCCCTTAATTATCGCCCAGGACTGTCTTTCATCTTTGCCGGGTTGTTTGCGGTGCATCCGGCCCTCTCCCAAGCCGTGGGCTGGATACCGGGCCGGAACGACATCCTGCTGGCGATCTTCATCTTGTCGGCATTTATCGCCCTGATAAAATATTCCGCCCGGCGAAACAGACGGTGGCTGGCATTGCACTTGGCGGCTTTGTTGGCGGGCCTGTTCACCAAGGAGGCGGCTATTTTTGCCCCAGCATTATTCCTGATGTATCTTCTTTTATCAGAGAAGAAGCGGATCAGGAAAGACCTGCTGGCCTTGTTGCCGGGATGGATCGTGCTATTCGTCGTCTGGCTGATCTTAAGAACCTTTGCGATTGGGGCGGATAATGCCTTCTCAATCCGAAGATTTGCCGGATGGGGCGATATCATCATCGGCTTGTTGTCGTATGCCGGAAAGATATTTCTGCCTTTCAATCTTTCGGTGCGCCCACTCTCCGGCGACAGCAATCCCCTTTACGGGATAGCCGGTCTGGCGTTTCTAGGCATCATTGCCTGGCTGAAGGGCGTCAATAATAAAAAAATGTTCATCTTTGGCACTGTCTGGTTCACCCTGTTTCTGCTGCCCACCTTTATTCCGGCGGCGGCCGATATAAATTTTCTGGAACACCGTCTGTATCTGCCGATGCTGGGTGTCATTATCATTCTGGCGGAAAGCAATGTCATCAGGAATGCCTCAGCTAAATGGATGGCCACCGCCGGGGCGGCAGTCTTTCTTACTTTCAGCCTTCTGGCTTTCAACCATCTTACGGTCTTTTCCGACGGCAACCGTTTCTGGAGCAATGCCGTCAAAACCTCCCCCCGCTCCGGCCTGGCCCACCAGATGCTGGGCCGGATGCATGGCAAGTCCGGCCGCATGGGTGAGGCCGAGAATGAATACCTCCGATCATTAAAAATCGAAAACAGCGTTTCGGTGCATAACGATCTGGCCCTGCTGTATCTGGAAACAGGTGATCTGCGGTCGGCTGAGAGGGAATTCAAAAAGGTGCTGGAGATAGATCCCAAATTTGCCAATGTTCACAACAACCTGGCGCTGGTATATTTCAACCGCGGATTATCGGGGGAAGCCCAAAGGGAGCTTCTCAAAGCCATTGAGCTTGAGCCGCAGCGGGTCGACCCGCTGGTCAACCTGGGGGTGCTGTGCCTGCAAATTGGCTCCCGGGATTCTGCGGAGACCTATTTGCGGCAGGCCCTGTCAATGGACAGCAATAATGCCACGGCCCATCATCACCTGGGGATTGTCATGACCCAAAACGGCAAATACGGCGAAGCCTTGCTGCATTTGTCAAAAGCCCATGAGACCCAGCCCCGGGACCCGATGATAAACCTGCATCTGGCCCAGCTGTACGTTATTACCGGGGAAAAAGACCGGGCACGAAGCCAGTATCAAAAAGCGCTGGAACTGGGCTGTCCCCGGAACCAGTTTTTGGAAAATAATCTAAAGGCGCAACGCCAAGGCAGCAATGAATAAAATATACCGACACCGCTTTTTTCCATATCTGCTGATATCCCTGCTGGTCATAGCCATTTACGGCCAGACCCTGTTCTTCGATTTCAGCAGCCACGATGATGTGGAGCTGCTGGTGGAGAAGGCCCATTTTCTGAAGGACCCGGCCAATATCTTAAAGGCCTTCGCCACCGACGTGGTCTGGGGGAACAGGGGTATCTACTATCGGCCGGCGCTGACCCTGTCGTTCATGGCCGATACCTTGATCGGCGGCTCCCGGCCGTTCATATTCCATCTGGGAAATATCCTGATCCATCTGCTGGCCTGCTGTCTGCTGTACCTGTTCCTCAAAACCATAAAAACGCAAAAAACTGCGGCCCTGGCCGCCACGCTGATATTCGCCATTCATCCGGTGCTGATCCAGGCGGTGGCCTGGATACCGGGCCGCAACGATTCCCTGCTGGCGGTTTTTATCTTGCTGTCATCTCTCGGTTTTCTGAATTACCGGAGGGGAGGGCGCTTTCTATGGGGATTGCTGCATATCCTTTGCTTCTTCCTGGCCCTGCTGACCAAGGAGACTGCCATTCTGCTGCCGGTATTGCTTATCTTGTATTCATTGCTGCACAGGGAGAAAGGCAAGAAGCTGTTCGATAAAGGGATCTTTCTTTCATTGATCGGCTGGATAACGGCGGCGGCGGCCTATCTGCTGTTAAGGTCCTCTGCCCTGAGCGGATCTTCCGGCCTGACCGATGCCAGGATGAACACCCTTCGGGAAAGCCTGATCGGTTTCTTGAGTTACATCGGCAAGATATTCCTGCCCATAAACCTTTCCGGCGACCCTATCCCGGCCGACCTGCCGGTGGCTTATGGAATAGCCGGGCTGTTCGTGTTATTGGCAGTGATATTCTATCTTAAGATTAAAGATAAAAAGCTGTTTCTGTTCGGAATATTTTGGTTTCTGCTGTTTCTGGCTCCAACGTTTTTAGGCAACACCACCTACGCCAATTTTGCCGAGCATCGGCTGTACCTGCCGCTGATAGGTTTTGCCGTCATGCTGCTGCAGCTGGATCCAGACAAGCTGAAGCGGATGCCGGTCCCGGTGGTCGGCATCATCATGATATTGATCTTTATTTTATTTGCCGGGATCAACCTGTCCTACAGCCGCAGTTTCCGGAACGGCCTGACCCACTGGAAGAAGACCACCGAGGTCTCGCCCCATTCCTATGTGGCCCATACCATCCTGGGGCGCAGTTACGCCAGCTTGGGGAAAGCGGACCTGGCCGAAAAGGAATTCATTATTGCCTTCGGACTCAATCCCAAGCATTACACCGCCTACAACGATCTCTGCCTGCTCTATCTCAATAAAGGAGAATACCGGAAAGCCGAGAAGCTGGCCCTCGATTTGCTGAGCAAATATCCCGGCAACGCCGGGATGCACAACACTCTGGGGCTGGTCTATCTCAATGCCGGCCGGCCCGATCTGGCCGAGTCCGAATTTCTGAAAGCCGTTGAACTGGGGCCGGACCAGGCCGAGGCGGCGGATAATTTGGGATATCTCTACTTGAAAAAAGGCGATTGGGCCAAGGCCGAGAGATATCTGCTCCAGGCCCACCAAATCTCCCCGGTCGACAGTAAGAACCTGTATCATCTGTCCTTTCTGTTTTATTCCCTGGGCGACCAGGCTCGGGCTTTGGAGTACTATCATGCTGCGGTGAAGAACGGACTGAAGGAGGATTCCCGGGTACTGGAGATGTTGCAAGCAAGATGAATTCAACTCCCATGACCTATTTTAAAAGAAGGCAAGGAAAATGAAAGCTGCGAAATATTATGCCAATAACCGTGAGCTGTGGGACAACTGGGCCGAGATCAACTACCAGACCCGGGAATACGACGTGGAGGGATTCTTGAAGGGCCGGAGGGCGCTGTATCCCATCGAACTGAAGGCTCTGGGCAATGTGAAGGGCAAAAGCCTGCTGCATCTGCAGTGCCACTTCGGACTGGACACCCTGTCCTGGGCCCGACTGGGAGCCAGGGCCACCGGGGTGGATTTCTCCGACAAGGCCATAGGAATGGCCCGGGGCCTTAATGACCGTCTGGGCCTGGGTGCCGAGTTCATTCAGGCTGACATCTACCAATTGCCCAAAAAACTCCATAAAAAATTCGACATCGTCTTCACCTCCTACGGGGTGCTGTGCTGGCTGTACGATCTGGATAAATGGGGCAAAGTGATATCGGGCTTTCTGAAAAAAGGCGGGACCTTCTTTATCTCTGAGTTCCATCCCTTCATGATATTGTTCGATGAGGAATACCAGAAGATCTCCTATCCCTATTTCCGGGGCAAAAAGCCCATCGAAGAGATCTGCCGGGGTAGCTACGCCGACCGGAAATCCAAGTTCGTCCACAAGTCATACGAATGGCCCTACCCTTTAAGCGATGTCGTCAATGCCCTGATCAAAAACGGCCTGCGGATAGAGCGGATGGAGGAGTACCCCTTTACCGTCTGGAATTATTACCGGGGCATGAAAAAGGGAAAGGACGGATACTGGCGGCTGAATAACCAGAAGAACACCATCCCCCTGATGTTCTCCATCAAGGCGGTCAAGGAGTGAGGATGGCAATTGCCAAACCGGGGGATTTCTGATAGAATAAGCCTTCAAATTAAACAACAGGAATATAATGCAACTATTCGGCGAACTGATCAACAGCGTTTCCAATTTCAAGGCCTATGGCTTTTTCCGCCAGCAGGGACTTTTAAGGACTTTGGGTTATCTGCTTTTTTTATCTCTGATGTTCGGCTCTATCAGCTTCATCCGGCCCTGGAAGACGTTCAACAGCGACGCCGATGATCTGGCCAGTTGGCTGACAAGCCAGGCCCCGGATTTCGCCCTGGCCAAGGGGGTGTTCGCCACCAGCCCGGAGACCACCGCGGTCTACCGCAAGGAGGGTGATCTCATTCTGGTCATCGGGGCCAAGCCCGGCTTCAGCGACAGCCTGCTGGCCGGCTTCCCCCGGGGCATTCTGCTGTATGCCGACCGGGTGGTGGTCAGCGGGGGCGAGGGGCAGAAACGGGATATGCCGTTTAAGGATTATGGCGATCTGAAAGTGGACAAGAAGGAGATCCTGGCCGCCCTGGCGAACCGGGGGATGCTGGGCTTTTTCATGGCGGTCTTCTGGATGATCATCTACCTGGGAGGGAAATTGCTAAGCGCGTTGTTCATTGCCGGGTTGGGCATGAACTTCAAAGCCATATTGCGGATGAACATGCCCTTCGGCGATATCTACAAGCTGTCCATCCGGGCGCTGTCGCTGGGGATGGTACTGGACGCCATGCTGAGCCTGAGTGGAATTGATTTTCCGTATTTCTTCATCCTGTACTACCTGATGGCCGCCTCCTACCTGTGGCTGGGAATGAAGGCCGTCAGCGACGAGGACATGACCGCCGCCGGACTTAAGGTCTAAAAATCACTTTAATTTAATTCATTATGAATCCCGAAATATTAAAATACCAGATCGGCACCATAGACACCCACCTGCACACCAAGCATTCCTGCGACTCCAAAATGGAGCCGGCCGCCGCCTGCCGGCGGGCCATGGAGCTGGGCCTTAAAGCGCTGGTCTTCACCGAGCATGTGGATTTCGATCCCTCCGACCAGGGCTATGGGGTCTACAACGACAAGGCCGTCGAGTCCAGCCTGGCCGACTGCCGGGTGCTGTCCGGGAAGCACCTCAAGATCTACAAGGGGGTGGAGATCACCTACCAGCCGCAGTACCGCGACCAGATCGAAAAATTCATCAACTCCTACAAGTTCGATTTCGTGATGGGATCGGTGCACATGGTGGGGATGGACGACGTCTCATGGCCCGAGCTGGCCAAAAAATATTACGACCGCATGGAAGAGGAACCGGCCTATACGGCCTATTTCCAGGAGATGCTGAAGCTGGCCGACAGCCGGCTGTTCGACTGCCTGGGGCACCTGGACCTGTGCAAGAAATACGGCTTCAAACATTACGGCGCCATGTCCTGGCAGAAATATCAGCGGCCCATCAAAAAGATCCTGGAACGGGCGGTGCAGCGCGACCTGATGGTGGAGATCAACACCTCGGGCCTGCGGCACGACCCCCAGGAGACCTACCCCGGTCTGCCGGCGGTGATGGAGTATCTCAAGATGGGCGGCACCCGCCTTACCCTGGGCAGCGACGCCCACCAGGCGGAGCATATCGCCCACGGCTTCAATGACATAGTAACCAAAATTCCCGAACTGAAAGGGCTCAACCAGAAATGAAAGTGGCTCTAACCATAGCCGGTTCCGACTCCGGCAGCGGGGCCGGCATCCAGGCCGACCTCAAAACCTTCGCCGCCTTCGGGGTCTACGGCATCAATGTCATCACTGCCCTGACCGCCCAGAACACCCAGGGGGTGTTCGGAGTGGCCGAGCAGACTCCCAAATTCATAGCCAAACAGCTGTTCGTGCTGATGAAGGACATCGGCTGCCAGGCGGCCAAGACCGGGATGCTGTACAACAGCCAGATAATCGAGCAGGTTTCGCATGAGATCAAAAAATACAAGATATCGCCGCTGGTGGTGGACCCGGTGATGGTGGCCAAGGGCGGGCACCCCCTGCTTAAGGCCGAGGCCGAGGAGGCCCTGGTGACCTGTCTTCTTCCATTGGCCAATCTGTTGACGCCCAACATCGACGAATCGGTGCGGCTGGCCAAGATGAAGAAGATCGAGAATCTGGAACAGATGAAGGAGGCGGCCCTGAAGATCTCGATGCTGGGCCCCAGGGCCGTTCTGATCAAGGGCGGGCACCTGTCGGGCCGGGCCACCGACCTGTACTTCGACGGCCGGATTTTTAAAACCTACGACAGCGAAAGGATCGACACCTCCAACACCCACGGCACCGGCTGCACCTATTCGGCGGCCATCACCGCCTGCCTGGCCCGCGGGCTGAAGATGGAGCCGGCCATCGACGAAGCCAAAAAGTATGTCACCGGCTGCATCAAGAACTCGGTCGGCATCGGCCACGGCTTCGGCCCGCTGGACCACTTCTGGAGCGGAAAGATCCGGGAATGCTGATCCCATCGGACCGATTGAGCTGATATGAATTTCATCTCCTTCCAAAATCCCGCCGCATTGTTCTTCCTGCCTTTGGCCGCCCTGCCGCTGGTGATCCATCTGCTTTGGCACAATAAGGCCAAAGTGATCCCCTTTCCCAGCATCATTCTTTTGAGATCCACTCATACCAAGACCTGGAAAAGAAGCCGGCTGCAGGAATGGCTGCTGCTGGTCCGAACCATCATCCTGCTGCTGCTGGTCCTGTTGATGGCCGGGCCATCGGTGAAGGTCGACCTGCCGCCATGGATGGCGCCGCGGGAAACGGTTCTGGCCATGGTCATCGACAATTCGGCCAGCATGTCTACGATAGAAGGCGACAGCAGTTTATTATCACAAGCCCGATCCTCAGCTCTCAAGATGGTCTTCACCCTAAGCCCGGACAGCCGGGTGGCGGTGATCTGCGGCTCGCAGGGGAATAAAATATTATGCGGCCTGGCGGGTCCGGCCGAAGCGGCCAGGCAGATAAGATCCATCGAGCAGACCGATCTGGGGACCGATCTGGCCGGGGCTGTTCTAAAGGCCGACGACCTTCTGTTCTATGCCGGAAGGACCGGGGCATCAACACTGATTTTTTCCGACTTTCGGAAAAATTGTTTCGGCGGGCCGGCCTCGCTGCTTCCGGTCCTTAAGGCTACGGCCCGCCTGAGCCTGGTGCCGTCAGGCAGGGAAATGATCGGCAAAAACCTGGAATGGCGCAGCGTGAAATTCTATTCCCTCAAAAAAAGACTGATCATCCAAGGAAAAACAGCTCGGGGCCTGAAGCAGAGCCTGAGCCTGGTCAAAGATGGCCGGACTGTCTATCAAACCCGGGTCGGTCCCGATTCCGCCGGGTATTTTTCAGCCAGCCTGGGCTGGGACGGCCGGGGGTCAAGCTTTCTGGAGTGCTCAGGTGATGATATGCCGCTGGACGACAGATACTATCTTTCCTCCAGCAACAACGACAGCATCAACGTCCTGCTGATAACCGAGGGCAGCGGCATTTTGAAACAGGCCTTTACAGCATTATCGGCGGCAGGGTATCAACTTAATATCCAAAGCCGTCTCACTCCCGAGGACATCGCTGCTTCGGATCTGATCGTCGCGGCGGGGCGCTCGCTATCCGGCATCAAAAACGGCCTTTTGGAAGCGGTGAACAGCGGGAAGGGGCTGTTGATCATTCCGCCGGAGAAGGCCGGCATCGATGATTACAATCATCTTTTATCAAGCCTGTCCCCGGGGTTGCGGATAACCGGAATATCAGAGGATCCCCTGCCGGGGGCCCTGGAACTTGGCTCGGGGGATTATTTTCAGGACATCAGTACTAGGGACCTTAGGCACATCTCGGTATACAAATATTGGCGGATCCCAGCCAGGCTTCCGGCCCTGCTTATCATCGGACATAAGTTCCCGGGCTTGATGATGATCGATCAAGGATCGGGCAAAGCCGGCCTGTGGCTGTTCGGAACCGAGCCCGGTATGACCGATATCGGCTTCCATCCGGCCTTCCTGGCCCTGTTGAACCAGACCTGCCGGGGGCTGGTAAGATCTGCTGACCTCGGTTACATCACCGGCCAGTTTTTGTCCGACCCCGACATATCGGAACCGACCGCCCCGGACGGTAAAAAGGTTCCCGGCCTTGCGGACGTCCGGGGAAGGGTCAAATGGCTGCTGGAGAAAGCCGGATTTTATTCGGCGCTAAAAAATAAATTATGGCAAACCCTGGCGGTGAATATTCCCCCTGATGAATCCGACCTTACAATGCTTGAGGATGACGGGTTGACCAGGATCATGGGAAAAAACCAATGGAGCCGTCAGATATCCCCTGAAAAAATACCGGCCGGCCAAAGAGGATTAAACAATATCTTACTATTCCTGACCGGGCTTCTCCTGATGATGGAACTGGTGTTAAGGAGCAAACTTAAAATATTTCTTAAAAAGCCATTGACAACATGGTGGAAAATATGGTAAATATATAGTCTAACAATGGTTTATATGGAGGGGGCTATGGCGGACAAAAACGCTGTAAATTTGAACGGCTTGATGATCACTCTGGCGGTGATTGCGGTTTTGACGGTGGGCGGCGTCACCGGAATGTCGGTGGCCAGCTGGCCGGTCTCCAGTGCCGGTGCCGGGAACGAACAGCGGGACAAACAGCTTGAGGTGCTGGCCAAATCCGTGGCCCGGCTGTCGGCCAGGGGGATCCTGGATTACGAGGACGCCATGGAGCGGCAGTTCTTTCTGGATAAGGTGGTCAAGGACATCAAGGCCGATTTTCCCGAGATCAAGAACATCTGGGTGCTGGATGACCAGCGGATGGTAGTGTACTCCGCCAAGGAGGACGAGATAGAAAAAACCTACCAGGTCCCGTCCGGGATGAAACCGGACGCCGGAGAGAAATTCACCGTCAATGAACTCTCCGCAGGCAGCGTCTGGGTGGCCACTCCGATAATCTCCATGAAGACCATCATCGGCGGCCTGCGGATGGTGGTGGAGATCCCGGCGGCCAAGGGCGGCGGCGGGGGCAGCAAAAACCTGCTGATGATCATCGGCCTGATAGCCATGATAATAGGCATCGCCGCGCCGGTGGTGCTGGTCTCCGCTAAAACCAAAGAACTGGCCGGCCTCAAGGCCGGGCCCGGCGGGGCGGCGGTGAGCGATGCCAAGCTGAGCGCCCTCAAAGCCGAGGAATCGACCGTATCGGCCAAGCTGGCGGCTGCCAAGCAGCAGCTGGCCCAGTCCGAGCAGTTGCAGGGCCAGCAGGTGGCCATGGAACAGCAGATCGAGGAGATGAAGAAACAGCAATTCGAGGAGACATACAAGCTCGAAGGCCTGAAGAAAGAGGCTGCGGAGCAGGCTGACCACATCGAGAAACGCAAGAAGATACTGGAAGCCAATCCTCTGGAACGCCAGGCTGCCTTGACCAGCGAGGAGAAGGAGCTGGCCGCCAAGATCTCGACCCACAAACAGGAGGAGGTCAAGCTGGCCCAGAAGATAGAATTGATCCGAAAAAAAGTGATAGATCTGGACCGCCGCATCGAGAAACGGCAGAAGGAAGAGCAGGAGATCGCCGAGAGGATCGAGGCCCGCCGGAAAGAGGAGCTGGAACTCAACCAAAAGATGGGCAGCTGAAAATTTGAATATCGGGAGACCAATGCGACGGGGGTGAGAATATCTATCCCCGTCGTTTTGATATGAGAAAACTACTTAGCCAAAGCCTGGATACCCTGATCAGCCACCTGGGGGTGCTGGCCGTAGGGATGTTTGCCAGCGTTCTGATAAATCGCACCCTGGGACCGGAGCTTAAGGGGATATTCGTCTCCTGCCTGCTGATCCCCCAGACGGCGGTGGTGTTCGCCGAACTGGGGCTGGGGACCTCGGGGGCCTACCAGCTGGCTAGAAAAAAATATCAGCCGGGCTCGGTGGTTCTGTTCCTGCTGCTGGCCAGCCTGGTCCTGGGCGGCCTGGCTATGATCATCACCGGGGCGGCGGTGAGATTGCCGGCCGAGGCTTGGGGAGGTTTCAACCGCTTGGTGATCCTGAGCCTGATCCCCCCCGGACTGTGGCTGACCTTCCTGCCGGAGATCTTTTTGGGCCTGGGTCTGCTTCGGGGCTTTAACTGGTGGAGGGCCGGCTTCCAAGTATTCCGGATTTTGATATTATTGGTTTTCCTGTTTCTGCTCGGCAACAAGCTTCAGGCGGTGATCCTGGCCTCGGTGATCCTCAACTGGGCGGCTTTTATCATCTCGGCCGGCGTCCTGTGGGTTCATCTAAGGCCCAGATCTGCCGCCCTGTCCTTAAGGCAGACAGCGGATTTTTTCAAGTTCGGAATGAAGGTTTTCGCAGGGGAGATCCTTGGTTTCCTGCATTACCGGGCGGATATATTCCTGATCCTTTTATGGAAAGGCAATGTTCAGGTGGGCCTCTATGCCACGGCGGTCTTTCTTTCCGAGCTGCTATGGATGATACCCCGGGGGCTTTACGCCCCGGTCTTCTCGGGGCTGGCCCGCGACGGCCTTTCCCGGGACATTGTTAAAAAGGCGGCCCTGCTGACCTTGGCCGCCACCTGCGGCCTGGCTTTGATAGCGGCCTTTTTGGTCGGCCCCGCCATCCGGCTGTTATACGGAGAGTCCTTTAGCGGCGCCGTCTGGCCTTTTATTCTGCTTCTGCCGGGAACCGTAATGCTGTCCCTCCCCAAATTTCTGGAGGCGCCGTTGATAGCCGAGATGGGATCTCCCGAGGTGCTGGTCTGGGGCAAGGCTTCCGGATTGCTCTGTAATATCCCGCTTAACTTCTGGCTGATCCCGAAATACGGGATCTCCGGGGCCGCCGCCGCTTCCAGCATATCCTACACCATCCAGGCCCTGATATTCATCGGACTGTTCAGCAGAAAAAGATCCCAAGTGATGTCCCCGGAGAAAACCGGGGAATATGCCATTATCAGCCAACACGAAAGCGGCCTGAATGAGATCGCCGATTGATATAATAAAAAATATCCCTCCCCTGAAAGCCATCAGGCGGAAACTGCAGAAACGGCGGGTGGAGGCCCTACGGCAGCTGGCGTTGGATGGCGGAAAAATACCGCTGCCCAGAGGGCTGGTGTTCGAGCCCACCCAGCGCTGCAACCTGTCGTGCATCATGTGCTGCCACCGCCAGCATCACACCGAGGGCTCCTGCCAGGAGATGGACACCGGAGCCGCTGTCGAATTCATAAAAGAACTAAAAAAACAGCATGATTTCCGGACCATCGGGTTCATCGGCTCCGAGCCGTTTGTCAGAACCGACCTGGAGGATCTGATGAAAGCGGCAGTGGGTCTGGGCATGGATGTTTCGGTTCAGACAAATTCCACTCTGCTGGATGAAGCGAGGATCAAAACCTGGTCCAGACATAAGAATCGGATCAGGAGTTTCGGGGCCTCCCTGGAAGGGGTGGCGGGCGTTGATGACCAGATACGCCCGGGGAAAGATGTCTTCAGCCGGGCCCGCCGGGGCATAGAGCTGGCGGTGCAGGCCGGCCTGCCGGTGACGGTGAGCATTCTGATACTGGACAGCAACCGGGAAAGGCTGGGGGAGTTGATAGAACTGCTGAATGCCTTGAGGGTGAGATCGATAGATATTTCACTGATCGTCAACCACAGCCGAGCCGATATAGAAGAGACGGCCCGTTTGTCCGGCATCCGCAAGAAGGATATCTGCATCACTTCAAAACCGGAGTTGGAATACAAAACAACCCAGTTTCAATTGCTGGAGGACCTGAAATCCGGACTGGCCTTGGGTAAAAATTGCGGCATGAGGACCAGCACCAGCCCGGAAGGGTTTCTGGCGAATTACCCGAGTATCCGGGACGGCAGCATCAGAAAGAAACACCGGCTGACTTGCGGGGCCCTGGATACCGTAAGAGTGGACCCCTCGAGCAGGCTGATACATTGCCAGCATTTCCGGCAGAGCTTCGGAGATCTTAGTCAGGTTAAGCTTGCCGAGGCTTGGAATTCCCCGGGGTTTAGGAATTTCCGAAAAAGACTGGCGGAGGAAAATCTGTTTCCCATCTGCGTGGACTGTTACCGGATGAGGGTCCTGGGATGAAGAAAGTGTTGGCCCTTACCGCCATCGAGGCTCCCTTCCGGTCCCGGCTGATAGAGACCCAGTTCTTCGATTCCCTGGTCAGGGCCCGGAATCTATCAAACGGCCGGTGGCAGTTGTCCTTCCTGTCGGTTATACCGCTGACTTTCTATTTGGGCCGCCGGAACCCTTGGCGGCAATATGTCAAGAATTCCAATCAAAATAAAACGCTGCGGTCAAATTTATCCTCGAAGGGCGTCAAGTACCGGACATCCCTGGCGGGATTTCCTTTGTTGCCCCGGCAGTTCAATCTGAGGAAAAATGAAACGGCTTTATTTATTGCCGCTGCCCTTCCCTGGCTGACCCTCAAATTGTCGTTCTTGAAGCCGGATCTGATAATCGCCCGGAGCTATCCGGCGGCCGTGCTGGCCTGGTGGGCCAAGCGGGTATTGAATATCCCATACCTATTCGACCTGCGGGGGATGTATCCCGAGGAGTCGGTAAATGCCGGCAGATATGAAGTTAATTCCCCCGACCATCTCTTCTGGAAGGATTGGGAAAAGAAGCTTATTTGTTCGGCCCAATATTGCGTGGTGGTCTCCCGGCCTTTCGTGGAGCATGTTCTGGATATCGATCCAGGCGCCAGGGTGGAAATGATCCCCTGCTGTGTGGATCCCGGCAAGATCAGGCTTCCGGATAAGAAAAAAACCAAGGCCAAATACGGGCTGGATGATCGTTTCGTTCTGCTGCATCTGGGCTCCTTCGGCACCCCTGGCGACCGGGGCCTGGTTGGAAAATATTTGCTGCGTTTTAAAGAGGTCAGGCCGGATGCTGTTCTGGTAGTTGCTTCGGGGACTGCCGCCTTCGGCCCGGCTATCAGAAAGGCTCTGCTTGGCGAGGGGCTGGGTCCGGACGATTTCAGGATATATCATCCCGCCGGATCGGAGTTGGATGACATGCTGGCTTTGGGCGATGCCGGTCTGATCCTGGAGCGGAAAGTTGCCAACACCAAGGTCTGCCTGTCGGTCAAGCTGGGGGAATATCTGGCTGCCGGGATGCCGGTGATCTGCACCCCGCATGTGGAGGGGGTGGCCCGGCTGGTCGAAAAATACCGTTGCGGGCTGGTGGTCGATCCAGATCAGGAAGAGCCCCTGGAAAAAGAAGGAGGATTGTTGGCGGGTTATGGTGACTGCCGCAATAACGGGCTTAAGTTGGTTGAAGAAATTCTCTCCGTAGACCGGTGCGCTGATAAATGGCGATCCGTCATTGACCAGGGATTGAAGACTTAATATTTTACAGGAGCGGTATATGTTTAAAAAAATTCTGGTGCTGGCGCCGCATACCGATGATGGGGAATTCGGCTGCGGCGGCTTTATGGCCCGGCTGCTGGAGCAGGGAGCCGAGGTCTGCTATGCGGCCTTCTCCTCGGCCGAGAAATCACTGCCGCCCGGAGTCCATCCCGACACCCTCAAGAACGAACTGAACGACGCTCTGAACAGCCTGGGAATAGCCGATAAGAATCGTTTTGTATACAATTACAGCGTCAGGGATTTTCCCGAGCACCGCCAGGTGCTGTTGGAGAATATGGTGGCCCTCAAGGAGAAAATAGGTCCCGATCTTGTATTGATGCCCTGCTTCAACGATACCCACCAGGATCATCTGACCATTGCCCAGGAGGGTTTCCGGGCCTTCAAGGACCGGACCATACTGGGCTACGAGATTCCCTGGAACAACAGGACCTTTAACACCGAATCCTTCGTCCTGCTGGAGGAAAAGCATATTCAGTCCAAGGTCAGGGCCCTGAAGTGCTACCAGTCGCAGCTGGATCGGTTCTATGCCAACGAGGAGTTCATCCGGGCCCTGGCCAAGACCCGCGGGACCCAGATCGGGGCCGCCTTTGCCGAGGCTTTCGAGGTAATTAGGTGGGTAATACGGTAGATCTGAATTATTAATTACGAATTACTAAGTGCAAAATATGGAAAAGAAAGATATTTGCGAAAGAACTTTTAAATTCGCTATCGCTATCATTAAGTTTTGCCGAGCAATAGATAATGGTCAGAATATTGAAAGGCTTATAGCAAGGCAGCTTTTTCGGTCGGGAACATCCATCGGTGCAAATGTTGAAGAAGCCCAGGCCGGCCAGAGTAAAGCAGATTTTATATCAAAAATGTCGATAGCCCGAAAAGAAGCTAGAGAAACGAGATATTGGCTTGCCCTCTGTAACAGCGTAAACATAGGAATCCTCCGGGATATTGATGTTTTGCTCAAAGAAGTGAACGAATTAACCGCCATAATGACGGCGATAATTAAAAAGACAAAGTCTAATTAAGTCGACAAACTCAAATATTTGTCATTATAAATTTGCAATTAGTAATTAAATGATATTAGCCGCTCATCAACCCAATTATCTTCCCTGGGCCGGATACTTTTACAAGATGGCCCGCTGCGATGCTTTCGTGTTCCTGGACAGCGTGCAGTACTCCAGAACCTCGTATACTGCCCGCTGTATGATAAAAGGGGTCAGCGGCAAGCCCCAATGGCTGTCGGTGCCGGTGTTCAAAAAAGGGCGCTACCATCAGGATATTTTGGAAGTGGACATCGATAATGAATCCGGCTGGCAGAATATCCACCAAAGGACCCTGGAATCATGTTACTCCAAGGCCCCGTATTTTGAAGACTACCAACGGTTGATCGATCTGGCCTATGATAAAAAGTGGGATAAATTATCCCTGCTCAATGCCGAGTTGACCAAAGCAATTGCTGCGGATCTGAATATCGCCCCGAAATTCATAAATCTATCCGAACTGGATATCAGTTCAAAATCCAGCGAGCTGCTGATAGATATCTGCCAAAAAATGTCGGCCCAGGTATATCTTTCCGGACCGGGCGGGAAAAAATATCTCGATCAGAATAAGTTTAAAGAGGCCGGGATAGAGCTAAGGTTCGTCACCTACTATCCGCAAGCCTATCCCCAATTGTGGGGGGAATTCGTGCCGGGATTGTCCATGATCGATCTGCTGTATAATTGCGGACCGCAGGCGGTGAAAAGGATCATCAAATCCGATGTCTTATAAATATAAAATCTCGGTCATTATTCCTTCCTTCAGGAATCTGGAATTTCTAAGGCTTTGCCTGCCGGAATACCTTAAAAGCAGGCATTGTCAGGTCGTCATCGGCCTGGACGGTTATAACAGCCACTATATGGACTACCTGCTCAATTGCCAGGTTACCGTGAGCATGACCGGACGCCGGCAGGGGCTTTGCACCGCCACCAATCTGGCGGCACAGCAGGCCTCCGGCGAATATCTTTTCCTTTGCAACGACGATATGGTGCCGGCCCCCGGCTGGGACGAAGCACTGCTAACATCGGCCGGTCCCGGCCATATAATCAGCGGCACGGTCTGGGAGCCCGGCCTGATCGAGGTCCCGCCCTGCCATAAAAAAATGGATTTTGGCCATAATGCGGACAATTTCAGAAGGGATGACTTTATCACCCAGGCTTTGCAAACCATTAAAAATCAAAAAGAAAAAACAGAACCGGGGATCAACTACCCTTTTTTGATCCCCACCTTGCTTTGGAAAGCATTATCCGGGCTGGACGAGCGCTTCAACCCCGGCTCGGCCTCCGACCCGGATCTTTTCATCCGGGCTGCTTTGCTGGATCCGGCCCCGGAGATGATCCGCTGCCGGGATGCGGTATTCTACCATTTCGCCGGGCGCTCAGGCATTTATGCCGGGGACCGGGTGTCCCCGTGGTGGAAATTCCATTGGAAGCACTCCCGGTTTATGTTCCGGCAAAAATGGGGCAGGATGTGGGAACATAAATTCGGGCAGGTGCCGGATGTTTCGGGATGGAAAAATATCAGAGGAAGAAAGGAACCGTGGCTGGCCGGACGACTGTGGCGCCTGGCCTGGTTCGGTCCGGCCGGCCGGCACTCGGTGATAAGGGGGGAGAGCCCTTTATGAGGCCGTCGCTGGTTGAAATATTAAAATGCCTCAAATGCGGGGCCGATGATCTCCACTTGATGGTGAAGAGCAAAGATGATCTTGAGATAACCAAGGGTCTATTATCCTGCCGCAGATGCGGCCTGACCTATTTGATAGAAGATGGCATTTTAAATTGCCTGGTATTTGCCGATCCTTCGATAAGCGCGGCCCGCAGGGTATATAGAAGATCGAAGGAGGTCCTGGGCGACACCCTTCCTGAAATGCTGGCCCGGCGCTGGCACATGGACAGCGCCTACCGGCAGGATACCGAGGCCAATTACCGGGAATTGCTTTCCCGCCTGGATCCCGGGCAGGGCTGGGCGCTGGATGTGGGGGCCGGCACCTGCTGGACCACGGCCGGGCTGGCCGGCAGGGGATACCGGGCGGTGGCCATAGACATCTCGGCCGACAATAAGCTGGAGCTGGGTCGTCAGCATTTTGATAAGGATGTTTATTTTGACCGGGTGCTGGCCGATGTCAACCATCTGCCTTTCAGCAATGAGGTATTCGGTCTGTCTTTCGCCTCGGCCGCCCTGCACCATAGCCGGGACCTGGATTCCAGTTTGGCGGAGATATCACGGACCACGGCCTCCCGGGGGAGGCTGGAGATCATCAATGAGCCGGTCCGGGGCCTGGCCGAAGCCTTTCAGAAAAATACCGGACAGCTTGAGGGTCCGGAGGGGATCGTTGAAAAGCATTACGGCATTTCCACCTGGATGGGGTCGCTGGAGAGATCGGGCTTCAAGGGCCGTTGCCGGTTCCCGGCAAATATCAGGGAAAGGCTGACGGCCGGCAGCTTCACCGGCAGGCACAAATTCCATTTTCTGGCCGGTCTGATCGCCAGGTTTTACCGCTACCGCCCGTTCAGATCGATGTTGGAGGGGGCGTCATTCTATCCCGGCTTGTACCTGCTGGGATTGCCGCTGATATACAGCGGTGAAAAAACATCAGCCAAAAAGAGCCCGGCCGTTTATGATAAAGGAAGATAAGATGCCGCCCTCCAGGGTTCTGATCCTGGTATGGGGAGGGATAGGGAACATGGTGATGGCCCTGCCAATGCTCAATGCCGCCAGCCGGGGTTTTCCGGGTGGCGTACTCACCGTTGTTGTTCAAAATGCCACGATGCTTAGTTTGCTGGAAGGCAACGATAGGTTTGTAAAGCTGACAATGGATAGTAAGGAATTCAGCGGAGCCTTCGGCAAATTGAAATTGATTAAAAAAATAAAGAAACAACTCCCTGAGGTAACCATAAGCACGGTACCTTCCCCTAAAATACGATCTGGAATCCTGGCGATCTTAAGCGGTTCCGGTATAAGAATATGTTCCAGTCAATACGGTAGCCACTTTTTTAATATTAAGGTCGAAGGAAAAACAGAACAAAAGCACTATGTTTACAGGAACTTGGGCCTTTTAAAGCCCCTGGAAATAGAATCAGACAGCGTGGAGTATGGGATCAGGGTGCCGCTTAAATATGACAAAGAGGCTGAAGAATTCATTAAAAACGGTAATATCTCTTCAAACAAAATAATCGGGTTTCATCCGGGCGCCGGAAACAGGCAGAAAAGATGGCCTGTCGAAAAATTTGTTGCCATCGGAAAAGATTTAACTAGCAGGGGTTGCCAAGTGATAATTTTCGGCGGGACAGAAGAGGCCGAACTTGTAAAAAAGGTGGCCGCAGGAATCGGTCCGGGAGGATTTCGGTTCATTGGGAATAATGATTTGAACTCCACCCTGGCCCTTATCAATAAATGCCAGATATTTCTTTCCAACGACAGCGGATTGGCCCATTGTGCCGCGGCTCTGGGCGTGTCAACGGTGGTTGTTTTCGGGCCAACCGATCCGAATATTTGCGCGCCAGAAGCCCAAAATATTCGATTAATAAGGAATAACATCGATTGCGGACCCTGTTACCGTCCCGCGAATAAATATAAATGCAATTACTATCCACCCATGTGTCTCGAAATTCCTACAGACCGTGTCTTGATGGAGGTTTGTGAATTGATGGAAAGCAGCGAAGATGTCCGATAATAGTAAAAGCAAAATACTTTTCTTTGACCACTCGCCTATCATCAGCGGGGCAGAATACAGCCTGTTGGATATTTTGCAGGGGTTGAAAAATAAACCGGTGGATTATCGTCTGCTGACCATCAAGGGCAGCAAACTTATCAAGAAAACAAACGATATCGGAATAGAAACCATAGAAATATCACTGCCGGAAAGATTACTATATATTAATAAAAATGATTTTCAAAGACAGCCTGGTAAAATAATCCAAAGCCTAGGCAGCGTCAAAAAAACGGTGATTGAGATATATAACATACTGCGCAGGGGAAAATATGACGCGATCTACACCAACACCCTCAAAAGCCATATTCTGGGGGGATTGGCGGGAACAATGGCCGGAGTCAAGGTGATATGGCACCTGCGAGATATCCCCATCCAACCAAGGCCCAAAAGAGCCATACAATTGTTAGCGACATTTATCCCGGACAAGATAATAGCTGTTTCTGAAGCGGTGGGCAGACAGTTTGGCGGCCGAAAAGTGTCGGTGATACATAACGGCATCGATGCCCAGGCGATACAAAAGAAGGCGGCCCTGGAAATGCCGGCCGAAATTCAGCGGATCAGGGAAAGCTCAGGCGGCGGCCCGACCATAGGCATAGTTGGACAAATTGCCCGGTGGAAGGGGCAGGATGTTTTTTTACGGGCCGCCAAACTTCTGGCCGAAAAATTGCCACAGGCAAAATTCCTTATCATTGGCGAGGCTCTTTTCGATGAAAAGGAATTCAAACTGGAACTGAACAATTTTGTTATCAACAACAATCTGCAAAAACGGGTGATCTTTACCGGACATCTTGAAAATGTATATCCCATATTAAAACAATTGGATGTTTTGGTCCATTGTTCGGTGGAGCCGGAGCCTTTCGGCCGGGTAATCATTGAGGCGATGGCCTTGGGGGTTCCGGTGATAGCCACCAGGGGGGGGGCAGTTGAAGAGATCATAACAAACGGAGAGAATGGACTGATAGTGTCTCCGGGAGATCATCAGCAATTGGCCGGGGCCGTTGAAAATATATTGACCGATAAAACGATGCGCAACAAGATCGTAGGCAACGGCACTATAAAAGTGCCGAAAGTGTTTGGTTTGAGGGAAATGTTGGATGAAATATACGATTTAATCAGGCAGTTGTCTTTAAAATGATGATTTTTCCCAAACATAGAGCGGAACAGTTCTTATACAGTTTTTTCCCGGTGGTTTTACCGCTGGCCTCGGGGTTCATCATTCATCTGTTGATGGCCCGGAGCATTTTACCGCAGGTTTATGCAATTATCCCCCAGGCTCTGGCCCTGGTAAGCCTGGCCACCACCATCGCCTATTTCATCAATCATGATGTCGCCGCCAGGGAGATAGCCATCGCGGAGGATCCCCGGAGGACAACGGTGGCTTTTTTCATGGGAAGAATCATTTTCACCCTGGCCGGAGCCATTGTCTGCATTCTCGCTGCATTTTTGATTTATGGATCGGCCATAAAAACCACGGCCATTTTTTTAATGTGGTTTGTTGTCAATATCGGGATAACTGAAAATCTGGGCCAAGCCTGGCGGTCCAATGGTCAATATAAAAATGCCTCTTTGCTGTACCTGATAAATTTCCTGTTATTGTCGGCCGGGATCATATACATATATCACCACCAGGCCACTCCACGGAAATTGGCGGTGGTTTTGCTGCTGAGCGCCGTAACGGCCGCAGCATTTTTTGCCGGATCTATAATTAGCTACCTCAAGCGGCCGGATCTGGCAGTACTGAAAAAAATCCTGAAGAAATCCCTGCCCATCGCCCTGGCCGGCATCGCATTATTTGTTTCCAACTGGTTCGGAGTGGTGTATCTGACCGCGGCTGGCATCAGCCAGGACCTGACCTATTATTTTTTAGCGGGAAAATTTGCCGGGGCTCATTTAATTTTGATATTAATATTGTATTTTGCCTATATTCCAGTCTTATCAAAAATGGACCCTGCCAGACTTGAAAAGGTATTTAAAAGATGGCTTTGGTTGGTGCTTCTATACCTTGTGTTGTCATCGTTGGCGGTAATTTATATATTGCTTCCTTTGATCACCAAGTTTTGGGGATCTGAATACCAAAAAGTTCAGGCATATTACCTGAATTATATTCCCTGGATTTTCTTTGCCTGCACCAGCTATTATACCGGAATGTTCATATATGCCAGGGGTTTGGTGTCGATTATCGGCAAATTTCAGATCATTTTGGCAGTTTTGACTGTTTTTATGATTATTTTAGGGTATAGTAAATGGGGAACAATTTCCCTGCCTCTGGCGGAAAGCGGGGCAATGCTTATGGCCGGTGTTGTTCAATATATTTTATGGCAAAGCGACCGCCACAATATAACATAAGGCAATGCAAGGGATTAAATATTGCCATCAAGGCTCCTTATTTTATCAATAGGGGGCTTTTTTGTCATCAACCTCTCCAACAACAGGGGCAGATGAGTTATGGAAAATATAACTTTTTAAACCCTTGACTATGGTAAACATTCATGCTAAAATAACTTTTTAATATAATATGTTACAAACAGTTGCGCTGATTTTATGGGACTGAAAAGCAAGAGGAATTTTACCGCCGGGGAAACTGCTTCAGAGGGTGTTTTGGCGGTTTAAGTCAGATCCAATAATTAACCAGATATTTCAAATATGTTAAATCGAAGGATACAATTAAGATGAGATCAACCTTGAAAAATATATGTGCCTTGGTTATCATCCTGCTTTTTCAGAATGTAGCAGCTCAGGATGCTACCCAGGCCATCAAGGATGCCGGCCTAGATATAGAAGTCAGCAAAGCCGGGCTGACGGTTCCCGATGCGGTGGAAAAAGCCAAAGATGTAGGCTATTCTGACCAGGACATTCTTAATGCCATAGAAAAGACCAAAAATGAGGGGAAGGCCCCTGAAGAAGCCGGTTCAGACTCGGAAGAGAAGAAGACCAAGGAATCTTTGGGCGGCTCCAAGTATTTTCGCGAATTACAAAATGCGGTCTTTGAAAGCTATAACATAGTAAAAACGCCAAAATACAGGCTGTTTTCCCTGCCCCCCTTCGGGTACGAGATATTCAACAATCCGGCAGTAACCTTTGAACCGCTGGACTATGCTCCGGCCGACCCCAATTACCAGATCGGGACCGATGATGAGCTGATGGTCAGTCTCTACGGAGAAGTGCAGTATTCGGGAACCTATAAAGTGGATAGGGAGGGTAAGATCAACCTTCCCGAAGCCGGAATGGTGATAGTCAACGGACTGACCCTGATCCAAGCCCATAAGAAGATCGTGGAGCGCCTGTCCCAGATTTACGCCGGCATCAGGTCCAAAGCCATATCGGTGGATGTGACCACCGGAAAATTGAAGAGGATAAAGATCTTCGTTCTGGGCGAGGTCCGGCAGCCCGGCGGTTTCGTCATCTCCAGCACCAGCACCGCCTTTACCGCCCTTTATTACGCCGCCGGTCCCACCAACCAGGGATCGTTGCGAAAGGTCCAGGTGCTTCGCAACAACAAGCCGATAGCAACCATCGATCTCTACGATCTGATCCTGAAGGGAAAAAAGGACAGCGATATCCGGCTGCAGAACGGAGACGTGGTGTATGTGCCGCTGGCGCCCAGGAAGGTGGCCATCCCCCGGGGGGTCTACCGCCCCGGGATCTACGAGCCCCTGCCCGGCGAGGGATTGAAGGCGGTGCTGGCCCTGGCCGGAGGGCTGCGCCCCGATGCCTATACCGAGATCATCCAGATAAACCGCACCGGCCGGGACGGACTGGTCACTTTGATAGATCTTTCTTACCGTGACATAATGTCAAACCCGGCCGAGTACCAGCTGGAGAACGAGGACGTGATCGGCATATACAAGGTGCCCGAGGGAATCGACAATATCGTCACTATCGACGGGTTCGTCCTGATGCCTGGTCCCTATGAGATCACCGACAATACCACGGTCGGGGAGTTGGTAGATAAGGCCGGTGGGCTATTGAAGATCGCTTACCGTCCCCGGGCCGAGGTGTCCCGGATGCTGTTCTACGCCCGGCCGGAATCGACGGTCACCTTCATACTCAACCTGGACAGCGAGACCGACCGGGCTTTTCCCTTAAAATCCCGGGACCGGGTGATCGTCCGCCAGGACCCCGACTACCAGTTCCAGAAAAGGGTGACCATCGACGGCATGGTGTATTTCCCGGGATATTACTCGCTGGCTGCCGAGGGGGAGCGCCTTTCCAGCATCATCAAACGGGCCGGAGGGCTTAAGCCAAGGGCCTATCCCGAAGGCAGCATCTTCAGCCGGGCCGGGGAGGGCCAGATCGATGTGAACCTAGCCAAGGCCCTGAACAAGACCGGCAATCTTCATGATATCGTAATGCGGGACGGGGATGTTTTAGCTATTCCCGAACGGCCGGCCACAGTGAACGTCAGCGGGGAGGTGCGGTTCCCGGTGAATACGATCTACGAGCCCAATCACGGGTTCAAACATTATCTAGAAAAGGTGGGTGGCACCACCGAGGATGCCGACCGCAAAAGAATAACCGTTCGGCTGCCCAACGGGCGGAACATGAACCCCAAAACCTTCTTCGGACTGTTCCAGCGCAATATCCCGCCGGGAGCCTCGATCATCGTGCCCAAAAAGAAGGAAAGCGCCGGGGTCAAATGGAGCGAAGTGATCCAAAGCACCACCGCCATACTGACCACCGCGGTGGTGATAGTGGTGGGGATCAATCAGCTCCAGCAATAAAACAAGGTAAATTACGGCAAGTAAAAAAATACCAGGGAAAACCTTAGAAAAGGGCCATTTAATGGATAACCAGAATATCAAAAGCCAGCAAAACAACACCATAAAATACATTGACGTCCTTCTCCAGGATTGGAAGCTGATAGCCTTTATTACCGGAGCCATCGGCTTGGTCACCTTGGTATATCTGCTATTCTTCTCCAATCCGGTATATAAGGCCCAGTTGACGATATTGCCGACCGGAGAGGAGGCCGGGACATTTTCCGCACTGTCGGTAATGGCCAACGAACTGGGGGTGGATATTCCCGGGACCAAGGTCAAGATCAACACTCCCCAGATCTACCAGCGGATCATCGCCAGCCAGCGGATGACAGATTCCCTGGCCCAGAAGGCTTATCAGGGAAGAAAGGAGAATGGTCCGCGGACCCTGGCCCAAGTGCTGGGCATCAAGGAGAAGAATCCGGAACTGATGAGGTATTTTCTTCATGAGGCGGTTATGGGCATGATCAAAATGCCCATCTCCATCAAGGAGGGGACCCTGGATATAATGGTGACCTTCAAGGATCCCGACATTGCCTCGCAGATGGCCAATTACATCGTGGAGCAGCTGGATACCTACAACAAATATTTTCGCAAAAGCAAGGCCGGCAACAATCGGAAATACATTGAAGAGCAATTGAGCAAAGCCAGAGAGGACCTGAGGAGGGCCGAACAAAACCTCACCTTTTTTAGGGAAAATAATCGCCAGCTGATGTCGTCCCCGTCGCTCCAGCAAGAAATGGTCCGCCGGACCAGGGATCTAAGGATTCAGGAAGAAATTTTTGTTATCATAACCAAGGAGTATGAAAAGGCCAAGCTCCAGGAGATCAAGGATATCCCGATCATCGATATCGTAGAAAAAGCCCGCCCGCCGGCTGTCAAGAGCAACTCCCGGACCAGGGTTTTGCTGGCCTCCATAGCTTTCGGCCTGTTTCTGGGAATTGCTTTTATAATCGGCCGGGAATACCTGAAGGAATCAACCATCATAAGCGATATTCAGGCCACCCAGGGCTACCAGATATTTGCCGGCGACATTAAAAAGATCGTCAATAAAATATTCCCCAAGTTCAGAATATGAACATCCTGGCCCTGATACCGGCCCGCAGCGGGTCGAAATCGATCATCAATAAAAACATCCGGCTGTTGGGCGGTAAACCTATGCTGGCTCATTCCATCGAACATGCCCAAAGGGCAAAGCTTGTCACCAGGATCATTGTCAGCACCGACAGCCGGCGCTATGCGGCCATTGCCGACAAATGCGGAGCCGAGACCCCTTTTCTGCGACCCCGGGAGATCTCAGGCGATCGCTCGACAGACCTGGAAGTATTTATTCATGCCTTGGAATGGCTGCGGCTCAATGAGGACTATCAACCGGAGATCTGCGTACATCTAAGGCCGACCTATCCCATAAGGAATTCCGAGGATATCGATAAAATGGTCCGGATCATTATTGAAAACCCAGGGATCGATTCCGTCCGATCAGTGGTGCCGGCCCCCGAGACCCCTTTTAAAATGTGGTTTCGGGATGGCCAGGGAAACCTTTCCCCGGTCATAGCGAACGATATCAAGGAAGCCTATAACCTGCCGCGTCAGTCACTGCCAAAAGCTTATCTGCAAAATGCTTCTATCGACGTGATAAGAACAAGCGTGATATTGGATAAAAGATCGATGACCGGCGATGTCATTCACGGATACATCATGGATCACTTCTGGGATATCGACCAACCGGATCAACTGAAGACCGTCAGAAAGATACTCAAGGCCAAGTGATGGATAATAAGACATTCTGTTTCGATATTGACGGGATCATCATGTCGCTGGTGCCAGGCAACGATTACTCCCTGGCCCGGCCCCTGCCGGAAACGGTCAGCCTGATAAACCGGCTCTATGATCGGGGCCACCGGATAATATTGTTCACCGCCCGCGGCTATGTGACGGGGATCGACTGGGCCGAGACCACCCGGCAACAGCTTGAATCCTGCGGCCTCAGGTACCACCAGCTGATGTTCGGAAAACCGGCGGCCGATTATTATATCGACGACAGGATGATCAGCTTGGAGCAATTGAAGGACCAGTTCGGCCAATAATGCATTTTCTTGGGAGATAAAATGAAAGAATTTTTCAAGGGCTTGTTCATCTTCGAGATGGCCAACAACCATCAGGGCAGCGTGGAGCACGGGCTTAGGATCATCGAGGAGATGGGCGCCCTGTCCAAAAAGCACGGGATCCGGGCCGGGGTCAAGCTGCAGTACCGGGAGCTGGACACCTTCATCCACAAGGACCATATCAATTCCGGGGCGAGCAAGCATGTCAAACGGTTCCTGGATACCCGGCTGAACGCCAGCCAGTTCCAGCAGCTGGTGCAGGCCATCAAAGAGCAGGGGATGGAGGCCATCTGCACGCCATTCGACGAGCCCTCGGTGGCCCTGCTGGTGGAGCACGGCATCTCCATCATCAAGATCGCCAGCTGCAGCGCCAACGACTGGCCCCTGCTGGAAGAAATATGCAAGACCGGCAAGCCGGTGATAGCCTCCACCGGCGGCCTGACCCTGCCGCAGATAGACAAGATAGCCAGCTTTTGCGGCCACCGGCATACAAATTTCGCCCTGCTGCATTGCGTGGGGGTCTATCCGGCCGGCAACCAGAGCATCAACGCCGGGTTCATAGACAAACTGCGCAACAGGTATCCCGGCACGGCCATCGGGTATTCCGGGCATGAGGCTCCGGACAACCTGGATGTGGTAAAGATCGCCGTGGCCAAGGGCGCCCAGATCCTGGAGCGGCACGTGGGGGTGGAGACAGATAAAATAAAACTTAACGCCTATTCGATGAATCCGGTCCAGACCGGCAAGTGGCTGGAGGCCGCCCTGCTGGCCAGGGCCATTTGCGGCCCCGGAGAAGACAAGCAGGTCACCCGGGATGAGCTGGATTCTTTACGGTCCCTGATGAGAGGGGCCTTTGCCGCCGGCCATGTCAAAAATGGGGAGGTCTTGTCCCGGGACAAGGTCTATTTTGCCATACCCTGCCTGGAGGGACAGACCACGGCCTTTGAATATCACGAATCGATGACGGCCGCCGGCGATTACCGGCCCGATCAGCCGATAAAGGAGATACGCGGGGAACGAAGCAAGATAGACCTGGTCCGCAGCGTGGTCCACGAAGTGAAAGGCATGCTTAACGAGGCCAATATAGTGCCGGGTAGCGATGTTTTGATAGAACTTTCACATCACTATGGGATCGAACGGATCAGGGAATATGGGGCGGTGATCGTGGACATCGTCAACCGGATGTACTGCAAAAAACTGCTGATAGTCCTTCCCGGGCAAAAACACCCCACCCACCATCACAAAACCAAGGAAGAAACCTTTCACCTCCTATCAGGCGATATTGAGATAAATCTGGGGGACAACCAGCTGGTAAAAATGACGCCAGGGGACACCCTGCTGGTTGAACCGGGTACCAGGCACAGTTTTACCTCCCGCAGCGGGGCCATCATCGAGGAGATCTCCACCACCCATATCAAGGGCGATTCCTACTACGATGACGAGGCAATAAACAAAAAGGACCTGCTGGAGAGAAAAACAGTAGTGGAGAACTGGTAACAGCATGATAAGACCATTAAACTGTGCCCTGTGCGGAAGCGGAAAGATAACCTCAGTCTATAACGGAGCCATTCGGGCCGGGAGTTGGGGGAGCGTTACCTCTAAGAAATACCAGGTGCTTAAATGCTCCCATTGCGGGGTAATCTTTTTGGATCCTTTTCCGAAAATGAATTACAGCGAAAAGAACTATAGGCTGGACTATAACGGATCGGCGGAGATCGAAACATACCATCGACTGCACGACAAGGAACAGGCTTGGTACCTTGACTTGGTAAAAGGCCTTGATCTAAGCGGCAAAACGGTCTGCGATGTCGGCTGTGGGGGCGGGTCCTTCCTGAAACGTATCAAGGGTCAGGCCAAGAGGACCATCGGCATCGAACCTTTTGCCGGATATCACCGGGCCCTGAGAAGCCGGGGGCATTCAGTTTTCAGCGGGATCGATGCCTTAATGGCGGCTGAAGGAAAATCACAAGTTGACCTGGCAACCAGTTTCCACGTTATAGAGCATGCAGAGGAACCGGTCGCGTTTCTGAAAAGCATCCGGGAGATATTAAAACCCGGCGGCCGGGCGGTTTTGGTGACCCCCAACGCCGATGATATCCTTATGAAGATGGGATCCGGCCCATACCAAAAATTCAACTACCGAACGGCTCATCGTTGGTACTTCAACCAAAGGTCCCTGGGATACATTGCCCGAAAAGCGGGATTTAAAAAGGCCCGCTTTGGTTTCAGGCAGAACTTCGATCTTTCGAACTTCGCCCTGTGGATGAGGGATGGGAAGCCGACAGGCAACGCCTCGGTTGATCTTTTTTCGGACGACATCAACCTGGCTTGGCAGAAGTTTTTGGAAAAGGGCCGGATGGCAGACACCATTATTCTCGGTTTAAGCAAATAAGATGAAATCGGTCTGGAGAGATATATGAGCATGGTTCCCACCAGTTTTATCAGTGTGCCCTGCAACCTTTGCGGGAGCAATGACACTGAATTACTCACAAATGTACGGGAGAACCAAGATGGGAAAGAGATAATTTTCAATCTGGTGAGATGTAAAAAATGCAGTTTAACATATGTAAATCCAATGCCGTCTTCGGAAACTATCGGTTTGTTTTATCCCCAAACATATTATTCACACCAGAACCCAGCAAGGAAGAAGAATTTCAAAAAATACTTGCAGTTGATTGCCCGGCAAAGCTATTTGAATGATTCAAATGCGAAAGGTTTATTAAAAAAAGCAATTATTAAATGCATCGGAACAATTTTAAACCAGCAGATAGATATTGTTGTTCCAAATATTAAAAACGGAAAGATATTGGATGTTGGGTGCGGTAATGGGGATATGATCGCCTGGATGAAAGAGTATGGTTGGGATATTTATGGCACAGAGATCAGTAAAAAAGCCTGTGATTTTGCGGAAAAACAAGGACTTAAGATATATTGCGGGCAGCTTAAAGATGCATCTTTTTCGATTGATTTTTTTGACGTTGTTACCATTAACCATGTTCTGGAGCATGTTCATGATCCTTTGTCGGTACTCACAGAGTGCAATAGAATACTAAAGAAAGGCGGCCTATTAATCGTTGGCGTTCCCAATTATAATTGTTATGACAGTATGTTATTCGGGACAAATTGGTCACAACTTGATGTTCCCCGCCATTTATATCATTTTACTATGGATACTTTGAATCAAATGTTAAATATGGCTGGCTTCAAAATTGACAAATGGAAATATAAGACGATACCTTTGCCCTTCTATGATACGCATAATGTTAATAATGCAAAAGTAAATTGTACGAACAAAAAACTGATTATTTTAAAATTCAAAGCATCAGTTATAAAGTTTGCAAGGTATGTGTTCAGTAAAAATAAAGGGCAAAGATTTTGCATAAATTTGACAGCTTATGCCAGAAAATCATAACAATATCCATTTATGTTTGTTTTCAGGTCTCTTTGATCAAATCGTTGAGGAATCGGACTGGACGTGGCCGATGAAGATATGAATCGAATAACCGGGGCCATGGTTCGGCATTTAAATAATTAAAAAACATATGTTTAGTAACCTGCTTTCAAAATTATACTGGAGTTCGATATATAATATTTCCGACATGCTTGCCTTGCTGCAATCAAGCATTGGCCTGGAACCGGTATATGTCAAGACGGCATACTCGGCCCTGAAGCAGTGGCAGTATAATGTCAACAAAAACAGAGAGACCCATGACAAGAAGATCGGGATCGTCGCTTTCCGTAATCATACCTGGGCGGAATGGGCGGCGTTCGCGGCCCATTATATTTACAACATGGGATACCAGCCGGTAGTGATTTTCAGCGGCAGGGAAATAGCCAGCCTTTATCCCAGAGACCGCATAATGGAAAAGGCCGGCTTGGATTTCTGGTCGGCGTTTTTAGAGACCGAGTACATAGAAAAAGTTGACATTGATAACTTCATCCCCTCAGACGAAAAGACAAAGAACGGCTATTCCGCTTTCGCCGAGGACCACGCCCACACCATGGCGGCTTATAATCTTCGGGTGGAAGAGTACGAATCCCATGTAATGGCGGATGAATACCGGCAGGAATACCAGCGATCTTGCAAAATCCTGGTGGAAACGGCGGCAGCCGCGGAAAAACTATTTTCCGAGATCACCATCGAGAGGCTGATATGCCCTTCCGGACTGATCGGCCGCTCGGCGGCTTTTCTGGAAGCGGCGGCCAGGAAAAACATTAAAGCGGTCTTCGTTGAGGGCTGGGCCATGCGTCCCGGGCATATGATATGGGCCTATAATCGTCCGGCATTGATCTATGACATCAAAGGCTGGATGGAGGCACTGGGTGAGTGGAATCAACAGAGGGAGAATGATTCCACCATCTTCAGGAATTTCCAGGAATACCTCTCGCTGGACCGGGATGATGAATGGCTGGAGGATTTTCACCCGGTGCAGAGAAGCACCAAGGATGAAGATTACCCGGCCGACCTACGGAAGTTCCTGTCCCGGCCCGGGCCATTGTTCCTTTGCGGGACCAATGTGGTGGGGGACAGTTCGACCCTAAGGCGGGCGGTGGCATTCAAAAACCAGAAGGAGTGGCTGGAAAAACTTATTGCCTACTTTAAGGCGCACCCAGATCTTCGCCTTATCATACGGGCCCATCCCGATGAGGTATGGCAAAGGGCCAGGGTCAAGATAGGGGATTACGCTGCAGAGCTGGCCAGGGGCATTGGTAATGTTCAGGTGGTAAAAGGAAGCGATGATGTCAACACCTACTCTCTGGTGGAAAGGGCCGACATCGGCCTGGCCTGGCTCAGCAACATCGGCATAGACATGATAATCCGGGGCAAGCCGGTGATCATGGCGGCTTCTCCCAAATATGACGACCTGGGCATCGTGGACGTCCCCAAAACCCAGGAAGAATATTTTAAAAGGATCGAACAGGTTTTGGCAAGGCCGGTGCCTCCATCCATTGATGTAATAAATAGGGCAAAATATTACCAGCGGATCGTCTTCAAGGAGATGTCGCTGAGGGCGGCCGGCAAGAATTATTTGACCAGCGAATATCGCATGAACCAAAGGACAGTATTTAACGAAAGGGAAAAATTTTTCCGGATACTGGTGGGCGAACTGGATGAAAAGGGCCGCAAGACGGCTTAGTGCCGGCGGATATTGGTTTGAAACAATTATTCATCAAATACAAGAACATCTCCCTGTTCACCTCTTCGGCTGTGGTATTGAACCTTTCCAGCCTGATCAGCGGCTTTCTGGTCTATCGCTGGATAGATCCCTACTACATAGGCATCTGGCAGGCCATGATGCTGGTCCAGACCTACAGCGCTTTCCTGCGTCTGGGCATCATCAACGGGATGAACCGGGAACTGCCGTTTTGTCTGGGAAAGGGCGACACCGGGCAGGCCTATAAATACGCCGAGACCGCCCAGTACTATAGTCTGGCCAATATCATAATATTTGCCGTCCTGGCCCTGCCGGCATTTTTCTTTGTAAAAATTAAACCAGACTGGTATTTCCCGTTGTTCAGCATCGTCATCGTCATCTGCCTGAACTTCTATAATGCCTATCTGGCCGGGACCTTCCGGGCTAATGCCGACTTCGAAAAGCTGTCATATATCCAGCTCATTGATTCTGCCCTTCGGATCATCAGCCTGGCCCTGGTTTACTTTTACGGGTTCAAAGGATATTGCCTGATGCAGATCTTTCTGGCGGTTTTTATCACAGTGATCACGCATTTATGGCGGCCGATAAGGGTCCGGCCGGTGTTCCATCAGGCGGCATTCCAAACATTGCTGAAGACAGGATTGCCCATTTTTGCCGGATCGTACTTTTTTAATTTTTTCAACACCCTGCCGCGTTTGGTCCTTATAAAATACGGGTCTATAGAGATGCTGGGATTATACGCCCCGGTGCTTACCCTGATCGGCGCCATGGGCATCCTCCCCGATTCCATCGGAACATATTTGTACCCCAAGCTGTCGTTTCAGCTGGGGACGGACAACGATCCCAAACGCATCTGGAAGCAGTCATGGAAGTCTCACCTGGCTTTATTGGCCATAGCGATCCCCTTGGCGGTGGCAGGCTATTTGACCATACCATATATCATCGACACTTTCCTGCCCAAATACATCAGGACCAAGGATATAATAAATCTGGGACTTATGGCAGGTGTGTTCTTCAGCTTTAAATTCGGCTACACCATATTGATCACCCTTAAATCATGGGCCTATATGTCTGTCTATATAATTGCTTTCGGCCTTTGCCAGTATTTCTTGCCTTTGGCAACGCTACGATATTATGATCCGCTTAAGGCGGTTGTCCTGGGACAGGCCATATCCTTCATCGCCATGTATGTCATCTCGATAGCCATCAATTACCTGGCCACCCACAAACTTCGCCGGAACGCTGCCGCACAATGAGATCTTTGGCCCAAATAAAAAAGGACCCCCGGGGCTATTTGCTGAACCGGTTGGATTACCTTTGGATCATTTTGAAAATGCGCCTGAACGCGATTACAGTAAGGCTGGTCCTGGCGGCCAGGGGCATAGAATGCGGCAAGGGCTGCGCCTTTTACGGCTGGCCCCATTTCCGGAGGCATTTCCTGAGCAAGATCGAGATCGGGAACGACTGCCGGTTCCGGTCCGATTACCTTTCCAACCTGGTGGGGATAAACAGGAAATGCCTGGTCTCCACCATGAATGAAGGGGCAAGAATAAAGATCGGCAATAACTGCGGCTTCAGCGGAACAGTGATAGGCTGCGGCGAATCGATCACCATCGGCGACAACGTATTGTGCGGAGGGAACACCTTCATCACCGATTTTGACTGGCACCCGATCAAACGCCAGAAGAATTCAAATGCGGAGGTAATTGCAACCCCTGTGGTTATAGAGGACAATGTCTGGCTGGGCTTGAATGTAGTGGTGTTGAAGGGCGTCACCATAGGCCGGAACAGCGTCATCGGCGCCAACAGCCTGGTGGTAAGGTCAATACCTGAAAACGTGGTGGCGGCCGGCAATCCCTGCCGGGTAATACGTAAGTTAAACGAGGAATAATACCAATGAAACTAAAACAATATGCGGAAACAGTATACACAATTATTAGAAATCTAATTCTAGGTGGTAATGTTATCTCACTATCGCTCTTGAACAAACCAAGAAGTATGATCGGGTATGTGTCGGAAATACTTTTTCTTTTCAGGACGTTAAATCCCAAAAGCGGCATAAGACAAAGTAATGTTTTAAAGGTATTCCCTTTTGATAGCACTGAATCAATAACACTGGGCAATTTAAAATCGAGCACCTGGTTTTTTGCATCGGCCTCCTATTTGACGGATCTGATAAGCCTTTGCATGATTTGCCGGTCTATAAAACCCAAAACCATATTCGAGATCGGCACATTTAATGGGTATACCGCGTTGCATATGGCTTTAAATACGCCAGCGGATGCAGTAATACATACGCTGGATCTGCCGACAAATGAAGAGATAAAACCCAAGTTAAATACCACCATTACAGATGATGAGCATATAGTATTATTGGGTAAAACTCAAAAATATTGTTTTGAAAAGAGTGTCGTTGCTTCTAAGATACACTGCCTATATGGTGACAGCGCAAACTATGATTACTCGTCGTATTTCAATAAAGTGGATCTTTTCTTCATTGATGGTGCTCATTCCTACGAATATGTCCGTTCCGATACCCTGAATGCCATCAACTGTTGCCACCCCGGGAGCGTAATCGTTTGGCATGATTATGGAAGATCTGGGCTGAATGGAGTCTCCAAGTGGCTGCTGGAGTTTTCCGGGCAGGGTTATGAAGTAATATCAATACCTGGCGGTTCTTTGGCTTTTACCATTATTAAATGATATGTAGTTGTCCCCGGATCCAATCAACGTATAGTCAATAGAAACCCCGTAATTATTTAATAAATATCACCCAGTGATTTCATTTAAGCATAACTTGGAATTGACCAATTAGCATCGACAGTGTTATAAGGGAATGGAAGATTATCAAATGAATAAGGGCTCCCCAAAAAAGGAAAGATGGATATTGCTGTTCCTGGGGCTGTCCTTTGCGATATATGCCCTGTTTCATACCTCCGTTTTTTTCGAGGAGCTGTCCCTGACTGCTCCGGTAACCCTTACCATGACCGCTCTGGGTCTGGGGTTCTTTTGTCTTGCGGCCGTTATCAGCACTGGGATGAGCAAGGAAGAGGGCGGGCTGTTCCCGGCAGAATCGCATAAATGGGTAGTGCTTTTCGTCCTTTCCATTTTATTGATGTCGGCAGTGGGATTGTATCTGAACAACCCCATTGGTTTATTCTATATGGACTTTGAGGGGGTAATAATTCTTTTCGGCTCGATCTTACTCGGAGCCAGGAGAAAAAACTGGGAGCACATCGATAAATTAGTAATACTGCTTTTAGCATACGCTGTCATTGTAAATATACTGTCACTTCCGTTTATAAAATCCATTGACAGGGTCGTTACCGAAAGTTCCGTGACAAATAAATTGCAGGTGCTGCTATACCCGGTGTTGTTTTACATATATCTCTTCAAGTACCGGGTCCGCAGGCTGGACAAACTAATAATCATGGGGGCATTTGTTATTTTCATAATAGAGCAGATATTGTTTCAAAAAAGAATGCCTAGCATGAGGATAATATTTACGCTATTGGTGATGACCTATCTGCAGAATATCACCACCCGTCCAAGCTTTTGGGCATATTTGGGGAGCATAATCAAGAGAGTGATGCTCTTTTTTATCCCGGTAGTGGTCGGAGTGTTGATCATCAGCAGTACGGTGGGACTGAAAATGTCCGACTCCCTTCAAATGTTCAATGAACGGGTAACCGGGAAATACGGTTTTGTCAGAAACATTATTTACGATGGACGGGTATATATTACTTATGTGGTAATACAGGACCTTGTGTCTGATTACAGTTTTATATTAGGCAAAGGTTTCGGGGGGTATATCATTGATTCCAGGCTTCATTATTTTGTGGAAGCAGAGGGCGGTCTGTTCAACGGCACCTCCTCGATCGAGATCGGGCACACCTGGCCGCCCTGGAAAGGTGGGCTGCTTTTCTGGATATCGATAAATGCCCTTTACCTAAGCCTGGCTTTTTCATTTCGTAAATATAAAAACGCATACTTTAGCATGGTCTGTTGGGCGTTTGTCCTTACGCATTTTATATTTTTGTTTGGGGATAATGTCTGGACTGGTCCCCACCAATTTTATTTAATTCTTCTTGGAGCTGCCATTGGTCATCTTTTGGGGCATAACTCTTATAAGAAATTTGACCTTGGCGGCAGGCTGGCGCTGTGAAAATAGTAATTGTCATAAATTTTGGTTTCCCCAGGGGCATGGCCAGCACCAGCCGGGCGCGACATTTGGCAATGGGAATAACTGAAAACGGCAGCAAGGTTGAGATATTAATACCAAAACCCACAGAATATCCCAATAACGTTTTAAACGATCATTTGCATGGAACTATGGATGGGTGCGCATACAGGTATACTTCAACCAGCACCATAATACCGGGCAATTATTTTAAATGCAGATATATGGTCCTAAAAGGATTCATTGCCTGCGCCGGGGATTTGTATAAAAACCGTAAAACACTAGATGCCGTAATTTTATATTTACGATCGATCAATGGAGTGGCATTCTTGTCTTTCTGGTGCAAATTATTAGGCATCTCAATTATTCTCGAATTGTGTGAATGGTCAATATCCCACCGCAATACGGATCTTAAAACAAAAATCCAGAACTGGTTTTTAACCACGCCATTATTTCTTTTCGCCGACGGTGTTATTGCCATCTCATCATTCATAAAACAGAGGGTGTCTGATTTTTCAGACATAATTAAAAGAGATATCCCCTGTCTGATAACCCCAATACTGGTAAAAACCGATAACTATAAATGCAATACCCCCTATAATCCCAATGGTGATCTTCTATTCTGCGGGATATTGGACCAGACGGATATCGTTTTATTTTTGCTGAAAGTAATGGTTGAGCTTAAAGAAAACGGCTTAACCCGAAAGCTGGCAATCACCGGCAAGGCATTTAACCCTAGCAACTTGGAACGATTAAAGAGTGATATCCAAAAAAGAGATTTGTCAGAGTTGGTTATTTTAAAAGGCTACCTACCCGAAGAAGAATTGATTAAATCTTATTGCAGTGCTTCGGCACTATTAGCTCCCCTGCCCTCGGGCGACCGTTCAATTGCCAGATTCCCAAACAAAATAGGCGAATATTTGGCTTCCGGCCGGCCGATAGTAACAACCAGTATCGGTGACATTCCAAAGTATTTAACCAACGAAGAGTCTGCTTATTTGGTTGACCCTGATGACGTGAAAGGTTTTGCCAATGCCGTTAGGGATGTCCTGAACAATCCGGTAAAAGCAGAGAAGATCGGTAGGAGGGGCTGCGAGGTTGCCGGGAAATATTTTGATCCGAAAGCCAATGCTAAGCTGATAATGGAGTTTATTGAAACAATAAAGGCAAAAGCGTAAATTCTATGAACATTTTGAATAAAGTTGTTTTTAAACTGTGTTTAAGGATGGCATCAGATCACCAAAAGGCTTACGTTTATGCCAGATATCTGGGAGTCAAGATTGGGACCAACGCAAGGATCACGGGAAATGTCACCTTTGGCTCGGAGCCATATCTGATAGAGATCGGCAACAACGTGACCATCACCCAGGAGGTCAAGTTCAACACCCATGACGGCGGAGTGGGGGTATTGCGACAAAAACACCCCGGGCTGAATGTCTTCGGAAAGATCAGGATCGGCAGCAACGTGTTCATCGGTGCCGCCGCCCAGATCATGCTTGGAGTGACGGTCGGCAACAACGTGGTGATAGGCGCCGGCAGCATCGTCACCAAAGACATCCCCGATAATGTAGTGGCCGCGGGGATTCCGGCCAGGGTGGTCAAGACCATCGATGAATACGAAAAACAATCTTTGGAACGCGGCGTTCTCATTTCCGCCGGCTCCGAGGCCGAAAGAAGGAACGCTGTGGAAAGAGCGGTACGGGAGAAGAGGGCCTAGGGTGCCGCTGAACGATCACATAAAAAACAAAGCCCTGACCATCGGCCATCAGCTGTTCGCCAATCTGCTGGGGTTCCTTAAGATCAAGGCCGGATACATCCGCTCCCGGACCGGCGCCACCCACCGCAAGTTCTCCCTTAAGGACAGCCTGGCTTACATCGACAGGATGAAATCTGATTATGACAACTTCGGGTCTTTGGGGGATGTTAGCCGATGGGATATCCTGGAGATAGGCCCGGGTGACAATCTGGGGATCCCGCTTTTGTATTTTGCCGCCGGGGCAAAAAAGGCCACCGCATTGGACCGGTTCTACTCCTATCGGGACGCTAATCAGCAAAAGGCCATCTATGATGCCCTTATTGAGAGGCTGCCGGCAGAGCAAAGGGAACGGGCGGAAAAAGCCTTCAGCGATCGGGCGGAAAGCAAATTCAACCCCGAGGCCATAGAATGCCTTTACGGAACCGGGATAGACGATCCGAGGATCATCGATCGTCTGGGAAAGTATGACCTGATAATTTCACGGGCGGTGATGATGGAGGTCTGCAATCTGGAGCAGGCCCTGGAGAACCTGGTCCGGATGCTCAAGCCCGGAGGGCTGATGCTGCACAAGGTCGATTTTAGGGATTACTGGATGCTCTCCAAGCACCATCACCCCCTGACCTTTCTGACCATCGACAATAAGCTTTGGAAAATGATGTCCAGCCACCGGGCAAACTCCAACCGCCGTCTTTTAAATGTCTATTGCGAAGAGCTGGGAAGGTTGGGGTTGACGGTAGAAATACCGCAGCGGACAAAATACCAGGCGAAGGACCACGATGAAAACAAGTGGCTGTCCCAGATAAAAGACAAACTGCTGCCCCGATATAAAATATTGCCGGACGACATACTGTTAACCAGCGGAGCTTTTATAGTTGCTAAGAAGCCGAACGTCTGACATATTTGCCGCGGCCACCTACCTGACCGGCTGGTGCCGTTTGTGGTGGCTGACCCACCGCCACCGGCTGACGGTGCTGGTCTATCATGACCCCTCCCCGGAAAGCTTCCGGACCCATATTAAGCACCTGAGCCGATGGTTCAATTTTATCAGTCTGGATGATTTCCTGAGCGGCCAAAGGCTTCCGCCCTGGCCGGCCGTTATAACCCTGGATGACGGATATAAGAACAATTACAAATTGTTGCCGACGATCAAAGAATTCAAGCTTAAGCCGGTGGTTTACCTGAATTCAGCCCTGATCGGAACCGATGACAGCTTTTGGTTTGAAAAGATCCCGTACAAACTAAGAGAAACCCTGAAGGAATTGCCGGACGAACTGCGCCTTAAGGCTGTGGCCGAGGGAAAAGAAGCGGGGGCGGAAGGCAGCTGCCTGACCATGGAACAGATAGGGGAACTGTCATCGGCCGGGGTCGAATTCGGGTCCCATTCCCGCACCCATCCGGTATTGATCCAGTGCGACAAAGAAAAGATAAAAGACGAGATATCCGGCTCAAAAACGGAACTGGAACAAAAGCTGGGGTTGCCGGTCAAGCACTTTTCCTATCCCAACGGGGATTATAACCAGCAGATCACCGGCATCGTAAGGGAAAGCGGCTATATAAGCGCCAGGACCATCCGCAACGGCTGCAGCCGGGCCCAAGACGATCCCTTTCAGCTCCGGGCCCATAATATTTCCGATGATGCCGGGTATTTCAAGCTGATCTGCCAGAGCTGCGGCCTGTTCGTCCTGCCTTCCATGATCCGGACCTGGGGGGAGAAACTGCGGGCCCGGCCGTATCGCAAAGAGGATTCCCTCAATGTTCTCTTGACCATCGATTCCCTGGGGGTCGGCGGGGCGGAAAGACAGCTGATAGAACTGGCCCGGGGCCTGGCGGATAAGCCCGGCATCAACTGCCAGGTGCTGGCCATGTCCCGTCAGGATCATTACACGGCCCTGCAGGATTCCGGGATCATTGTCCACCGGCTGGTACGCAGGGTCCGGCATGACTGGACCGTCTTCCTTCGGATGTATGGGCTGTTGAAAAAACTGCGCCCCGATATTGTGCATTCCTGGGACTATATGACGGCCATTTATGCCCTTCCGGCCTGCAAGTTACTGGGCATAAAGTTCATCAACGGGGCTATCAGGTATTCATCGAAAAGGCTTGACCGGCTGTACAAATTGAAAGCGGCCGTAACTTTCCCCCCCTCCGACGCCATTGTGGCAAATTCTTTGGCCGGCCTTAAGGTCCACGGGCTCGAAGACAAAAGTAAGGCCCGTGTCATAAACAACGGGATCGACCTCGGCCGCTTCAGCCGGGGTAAAGCAAAATCAAAAAAAGATTTGGGCATCACCACCAAGAACGCAGTGGGAATGGTGGCCACCTTTTCGGATTACAAAGATTACCCCACATTTGTAAAGGCTGCCCAAAAAATACTTGCAGTCCGTGATGATGTCACCTTCATTGCGGTGGGGGACGGGCCTGGCCTGGATTCCGTAAAACAGTCGGTATCTGATGAAAACAAGGGGAAGGTCATATTCACAGGCCAGCTGAAGGATGTTGAATCCGTTATACCACTGTTTGATGTGGGAGTTTTGGCGACATTTGACGAAGGATTCCCCAATGTGATCATGGAATACATGGCCTGCAAAGTACCCTCAGTCGCCTCTGGGGGCGGTGGTACCGGGGAGCTGATCAATGACGGGCGTAACGGTTTTTTGGTGCAACAGGGGAATGTCGAGCAAATGGTTGAAAGGATAGTCTCCTTGCTCGATGACGGAAAGCTGGCGGCGGAAATGGGGGCCAGGGGATATGAAATGGTCTGCAATTTAAGCCATACGGCGATGACGGTTAAATATCTGGAACTATACCGTCACACCTCGGGAAAAAGATAGGTACAATGCCCGTGATTCATGTTTTAATATCGTAAATAAATGTGCGGAATAACCGGATTAATTCATCTGGAAAGCCAAAGGAAAGCTGACCGGTCCAAGATCAAGCGGATGGCCGACAGCATTGCCCACCGCGGCCCGGACGGCGAGGGGTTTTATGTCAACGGACCGCTGGCATTGGGCCATCGGCGGTTGTCCATCATCGACCTTAAGACCGGCGACCAGCCCATGTTCACCGAAGATAAGCGGCTGACCATAGTTTATAACGGAGAGATATACAATTATATCGAACTCAGAGAAGAACTGTCTTCGCTGGGGCATGTCTTTAAAACGGATTCCGATACAGAGGTCATTCTGAATGCCTATACACAGTGGGGAGAGGATTGCCAGCTGCGCTTCAATGGGATGTGGGCCTTTGCCATCTGGGATGCTAAAAATGGTTCATTATTTCTTTCGCGGGACCGCTTGGGCGAAAAACCACTGCATTACGCCCTCTATGATAATTCTCTTCTTTTCGGATCCGAAATAAAAAGCCTTTTGGCCTACGGCCTGCCCAAGAGGCCGGATAACAGGATGACGGAGATATATCTCGGCTTGGGATATGTCCCGGCGCCGTATTCTTTTTATGAGGGGATTTTAAAGCTTGAACCGGGCTGCTGCCTTTCTGTGGTTGACGGGAAGATCAGTCTGAGAAGATACTGGGAACTGCCAGATATTTCTGAAGCCGAACTGATCGGGGATAGACCGAAGGTCAATGAGACATTTTTAGAATTATTGACGGATTCGGTTCGCCTGCGAATGCGGAGCGATGTGCCTTACGGGGCTTTTTTAAGCGGCGGCCTGGATTCCTCCAGCCTGGTGGCGATGATGTCGGATATCAGCCAGCATCCGGTAGAGACCTTTACCGTTGGTTTTGAGAACGCCGATTTTGATGAAAGAGCATTGGCCAGACAGGTGGCTGATAAATTCGGGTGCCGGCACCATGATGGGACAATCACTGCAGAAACTTTGACGGAATCACTTTCAAGGGTTTTGTCATACACGGATGAGCCATTCGGCGACTCATCGGCCATAGCCACCGGCTACGTAGCTGAATATGCCAGAAAAAATGTCAAGATGGCCATAACCGGGGACGGCGGGGATGAAGTGCTATCCGGTTATTCCAGCTATCAGTCAGAAAAACTGTCTGGTTTTTTGCATAGATTTCCAAGGGGCCTAAGAAAGGGAATCCCTTCAGTAATAAAATTCATCAGCCGTCCGGTTGGCGGGCGGTGGCGATATAAAACAGACCGATTTATAAATGTTCTGGATTCTGCCGGTGACAGCTTCCAAAACAGGCTTCTGAACAAAGCCAGCTGGATGGACCCCAGAATGCTGCGGGAGATCATTTCCAGTGAAAGCCAGGGAGCCATTCATTTGGATGAATATCTCGAACAGAAAATGGCGCAATGCCGGTTCAAGGATGGATTCTACCGGAATATGTATTATAATTTCAAATTATCGCTGCCGGAGGACATGCTGGTGAAGGTTGACCGGATGGCCATGTCCCATTCTTTAGAGACCCGGGCCCCGTTCTTGGATCACCGGCTGGTGGAATATATGTACCGGGTGCCTAAGGATATAAAAATGAAAGGGTTTCAGCGTAAAAGCATTTTACGCGATACTGTCGGCAAAAGACTTCCGGAGGCCGTCAGGCAAGCGGGTAAAAAGGGATTTGTGGTCCCCCTTAGGGATTGGTGCCGCGATCCAAATATGGCCCCGGCCTTGGATGACTTATGGAAAACAGACTGGGGTTTGAATCAAAATATGGTCAAGCAGGCCGTAGTGGAAAATGCGAACGGAACAGCCGACAACGGCAATTTTATTTGGATGATGCTGTTGTTAAAGCAATGGATGATATAAGGCGACCAGATGACAGCAAAACACCTCAAAATATTATTCAGCATGCCCAACGCTTCGCTGCATGGAGGCCCGGCCCAGCATCTGCCCCTTTTGCTGGATGGGTTGCGCCCCCATTGCGATGTATGGACCTTCGAATTCGGACGCAAAAAGGACAGCGAGACCATTTGGCAGAAAATATCAGGCCGGATGTTGGACCTTTTCAGGTTGAACCTGGCCATAACCGCCTTTGATCCGGATATAATCCACCATAATTCGGCCTTTGACAGCATGTCAATAATGAGAGATGCGCCCCTGCTGTGGCTGGCGAGATCCAGGAAAGTGCCTCTTTTGATCAAGATACACGGGAGCCATAGGGAGGCTTTTGGCGACATGGGAATGGCCGCCAATATCCTGCGTAATTATATTATAAAACACGCCCACCGCATTTGCGTCCTTTCCGGGTCAGAGAAAAAGGAATTTGAAGACAGGTGGCCGGCATGCAAGGGCCGGGTGGAGGTGGTTAAAAATATAATCAAACCTGATTTTTTCAAGGCTCAGCGCCGGGAAAGCCCGGATCCCACGGTGCTTTTCATTTCCCGGTTCATCAAAATGAAGGGGATCTTCGATCTGCTGGATGCCGTGCCGGCGGTCCTGGTCGAAAAGCCCAGGGTCAAATTCATATTTGTCGGCAGCGGTCCCGATGGGGAGAGGTTCGACCGGCTGGTGGCTGATAAAGAACTGGGCCCAGCGGTCGAGCATATTCCGCATATCGGAAATCAAGACACCCTGCAATATTATGAAAAAGCCTGGTGTCTGGCATTCCCCACGTACTACCCCGAAGGAATGCCCATGGTAGTGGCCGAGGCGATGGCGGCGGGCTGTCCGGTGGTGACAACCAGGACCAGATTCTCAGCTTCATACATGACCGAAGGCCGGCATTGTCTGTTCGCTGAGCCGGGACAGCCCGGGCTGCTTGCCAGACAGATAATCCGGTTGGTGGAAGATAATGAATTGAGGAAAGGCCTGAGCCAAAATGCAAGAACCCTGGCAACACGTTTCACCGATCGGGAGGCGGCCCCGGAGTTTCTCAACCTTTATAGAACCATGACAGATAACAATTCAAAAAGAATTTAACTTAACAGCGCGGATAAAGATGTCTGAAAAATATTTGATCACCGGCGGGGCGGGGTTCATTGGCTCCAATCTTACCGCCGAATTGCTTAACTCGGGAGCGCAGGTCAGGGTGCTGGACAATTTCTCCACCGGAAAAAGGGAGAACCTGCTTCCCTTCAAGGGTCATCAGAACATGGAGCTGATCGAGGGCGATCTCAGAAGTTTTCACATAGTCCGGCAAGCCGTAAAGGGGGTTGATTACGTTCTTCACCAAGGGGCGCTTCCTTCGGTTCCCCGGTCCATTGCCGACCCCATCACCACCAATGACGTCAATATATTGGGGACCCTTAACGTGCTGGAGGCGGCCAAGGAATTCGGGGTTAAGAGGGTGGTCTATGCCTCCTCATCCTCCATTTACGGCAACAGCCCCACCCTGCCAAAGTCCGAGGAGATGCCGGTCCAGCCGCTTTCGCCCTACGCCCTTTCCAAGTACACCGGGGAGAGATATTCCCAGATCTTTCACCAGGTGTACGGCCTGGAAACGGTTTGCCTGCGGTATTTCAACGTTTTTGGCCCCAACCAGGACCCCGCCTCCCAGTACAGCGCGGTCATCCCCAAATTCATCAAAATGATCTCCGAGGGCATTTCTCCCATAATATACGGTGATGGCGGCCATTCCAGGGATTTTACCCCTGTGGCAAATGTGGTGAGGGCAAATCTGCTGGCCTGCAGATCAACCGGGGCTTCGGGGCAGGTGTTCAATATCGCCTGCGGCCAGCGGCATACCTTGCTGGACCTGGTAACCGCAATAAATAAATTCCTGGGCTCCCGGGTAGAACCGCGCTTCGAAAAAGAAAGGGCCGGGGATGTTCGCGATTCCATGGCTTCCATAGAACGGGCCGCCAAAGGCATGGGGTATCGGCCCGAAGTCTCATTTCAGGAGGGCCTGGCAAGTTTAATCAAAATAACGGCCGATGGAAAGTAGCCGGGTAAAAATATTATTTGGAATATTGGGCCCAGAAGTCCATGGCGGCATTTCCCAGGTTTCGCCCTATCTGGAGAGTTGTCTCAGGGACAAGGTAACGATCAAAACATTCATCTTTGGCCGGCGATCAAATTCCGAACGGGTGTTTGACAAGTGCATCGGAAGATTTGCCGATCTGATCAGGTTGACCATTGATGTTCACGGCCTGCTGCCGGATATCATACACCATAATACTTCTTTTGACCGCAAATCGATCATCCGGGATGCGCCGTTGGTCTTTATACTCAAGCGGGCAGGCATTCCCCTGCTGCTTATGATCCATGGCAGCCACCGGGAGAGCTTTGGGAAAATGAGCTCGATAATGAGAAGCCTGCGTGATTATGTCTTGAAGAACTGCGCTTGCATCGGCACCCTTTCGGAAGCCGAAAAAAATGATTTCTGCGATTACTGGCCGGATCTGAAGGGAAAAGTAAGGGTGTTAAAGAATATCATCAAACCGGAATTTTATCAGGCAGAACGAAGAGAGCGCGCCACCCCAAAGATATTGTTCGTATCCCGCTTCATAAGAAAGAAAGGCGTTTTTGACCTTGCAAAAGCAGCGCCCAAGGTACTGGCAGAATTCCCGGATGCCGAATTCCTGTTCGTGGGCAGCGGTCCGGCCGGCGGGGAATTTGACAGCCTAGTTGAGGTGAACGGGCTGGGCGGCAATATCCGCCATCTGGAGCATATCGACAACCTGGCAATAATAGAACATTACAAAGACTCCTGGTGCTTGGTATTCCCCACCCATTATCCCGAAGGGATGCCCATGGTGGTGGCCGAGGCCATGGCGGCCGGGTGCCCGGTGGTCACCACCAGGACCAGGTTTTCATTGTCCTATATGGAGGAGGAAAAAAACTGCATTTACGTTGCGGAGGGCGATCCGGAGTCCATCGCCGATGGCATCATCCGTTTGTTGAAGGATGATAATTTAAGGATGAGCATCAGCAGGAACAACAGGGTGCTGGCGGAGAGGTTCACGGCCGATAAGGTGGTGGATGAATTTATGAATATTTACAAATCGTTAAACGAATAAAATATAAGCGGTACCAGAAATATTGGTGAAGGATAATACATGATAAGCAAGAGATATACACTTAGAACCAGTTCTAATCTTTATTCTGGCATAGTGGAGCACTTGAAGAACAATCACAACTTTTGTGATTTGTATTATAGAGATAACTATAAGTGCATGAAGAACAAGCTTTCCCTAATAGTTGATATTATAAGAGATATATACTTTACCTTTAAAGTGGCCGGTAAAATAAATAATGCTGATACTGTTATTGGTTTTTCTTATATGGGGTTAGCGTTATTGATATTTACAAAAATGAGAATTATTAACGTAAGAAAGAAATACTGGTATGGTTTGTTCTTACATTCCCAAATTGCAATAGATTTATTGGGATATTTGTTAAAAATATTTGATGATGGGAAGACAATATTTGTTGTGTTTTCAAAATATGAAATCACATTATATTCAAAACATCTAAAACTGCCCAAGGACAGGTTTAGATACGTTCCGTTGCCGTATTATCCTCCCAATCCTGAAGCAAAAACGGAATTTACAAATAACTATAAACCAAAATACCAAAGTTACTATTTCTCTGGGGGTTACAGCAACAGAGACTATATTGCTCTTATTAACGTTTTTAGGGAAGTAAAGGAAAATCTCATCATTGCCTGCTCTCATTTAAACACGGAAATAGAAAACATCAAAATTTCCGACAATATCAGCATTTTATATGATGTTAAGACATATAATTTTATTGAGTTACTAATGGGATCAAAGGCATGCATTTTGCCAATGAAATCAAATACCGGTGCAGCTGGTCAAATGGTAGTTGCTGATAGCATGTATTTGAAAAAAGTGATTATTGCCAGTAATACCGATATAATAAAAGAATATGTTGATGATGGTATTACAGGAATTTTATTAGGGAACATTATGCAGGACCTGCCAACGGTGCTTAAAGATATCACTATATACCCTAAAAAATTTCAACAAATGGGGGAAAGGGCTTATAAATCATTATTAAACAGATATTCAAAGGAAATGGTTTACGAGGAAGTCACTAAACTTGTAGGTTCACAGGACGAAGTAATAACTATGATATCGTAATAATCCAAACGAAGACAATATTAGTGAAATTAAACAAAACCAAAATGACTATCCAGTGGTATATAAATAGATTAAAGTGTATGAGTTCTGGCGAAATTGTATTTAGGCTCAGACAGCATGTAAAAAAGATATATGAAAACATAAGGTATCAGCACAGATATTTCCCAAAAGTCCATTTGATGTTGCCGGCCTATAATATATTTAACGTAGATAATGCGGAGACAAGGATAGATTCAATTACAGTAACAATATTTGGTAAAAAGATAGATCTCGGGCCAAAAATAAATTGGCACAAGGATTACTGCACCGGCAAAGAATTTCCCCAAGAATTCTCAAAGAATATTGATATCGAAAATGAAAAATATGGAAGTGTAAAACCTGTTTGGGAGCTAAATCGTTTACATTTTATGCCTAAGCTGGCATTGGGTTATAGAAAATTCAACAAACAGGAGGATTTGGATTTATTTATCAGTATTACGAGTTCGTGGATAGATGATAACCAGTATTTTAAGGGTATAAATTGGTTTAGCAATATTGAAGTAAACCTAAGGTTAATAAGTTGGTTTTGGTCCTGGAATTTTTTAGAGGCCAGTAAGCTACTTGAATATAATAAGGAATTTAAAGACTTTGTTGAGAAAAAATGGGTACCAGCAATATATTTACATTGCAAATATAGCTCGGGCAATCGTTCAAAATACTCCTCCGCTAACAACCACTTGATTGCAGAAGCTACCGGCTTGTTTGTCTCTGCTAATTTATGGAAATTTAAGGAATCCGAAAAATGGTTAAAAGATTCAAAGCACATTTTGGAGAAGGAAATAGTAAAACAGCATACGGTGGAGGGTATTAATAGAGAAGAGGCTGCCGGGTATATCAAATTTGTGACGGATTTATTCATGTTGGCATACATTGTTGGGGAAAAGACTGGGAATAGATTCTCGGATGTTTATGTCAAATGTTTAAAAAATATAACATACTATATAAGCAACTTGGTGGATAATAAAGGTAATGTGCCCGGATACGGTGATGACGATGATAGTGTGATACTTTCATTAGATTCGCATGATAAGGTAAATAATTGGCAATCGTTATTGTGTTCTGGTGCGACAATATTTCAGGATCCTGTTTTGAAATCTATAACAAATCGGTTTGATTTTAAAAATCAAGTGCTTTTCGGAAATGGTGGAGAAAATATATATAATTCAATATTAGCCGATAAAAAGCCAAGAGAAAGCATTTTATATAAAAATTCAGGACATTTCATTCTAAGAAAAGAAACCGGGGCCAAAGAAATATACATGCATCTTAAAAATTCGCCATTGGGATACTTGTCCATTTCTGCACATGGGCACGCCGATGCGCTATCTTTCACCCTAAATGTTGATGGGTTCCCATATTTTATTGATTCTGGAACTTATTCCTACGGTGCGAAACCAAAGTGGAGAAATTATTTTAAAGGCACTTTAGCGCATAATACGATAAGGGTAGATAAAAAAGACCAGGCAACGATTGGCGGACCAACAATATGGCTGGACCATTATAAGTGTAAATTAATCAAAGCTGAATCCAATCCAGAAATGGATTATATACTTGCCACCCATGACGGTTATAGAAAATCCGGGGTAGAACATGTCAGGGAAATAACATTTATTAAGAACAAAAATCATTTTATAATACGGGACATGATACAGATTAATGATAGCAAGTTGCATATTATCGAAATCCCGTTTCATCTAAACCCCAAGACTGAAGTGTTGAGCATAGATAAAAACAACTATTTATTGAAACACGATAATAGTCGTGCGGTGTCAGTTCAGTTAGATAATCGTTTAAGCCCGGAAATAATATCGGGACAAGATGAACCAATACTGGGTTGGTATTCTAACGCGTATTTCCATAAAGAAAAAGCCCGGGTTATTTATAATCAAATAAAAACCAACAAATCAATTGTAATAACAAATAACATAATAATAGAATGACCAAAGAATTACTTCAGGTGGTGTAAAAAACAGCAGATCCATTTATTTTTCGTATTATATTTAGATTGCAGCAACATTAAAATGGATAATCAGCAAATGAAAATAGATTCGATCAATATATACATCCCGGTCAGAGTCAAGGAGCAACGCAAGTAAATGTGCGGCATAACCGGCGTTTTCAACTACAATTCGGACCGGCCGATCGATCCGGAATCATTGAACCGGATGTGCGCTTCGATAGCCCACCGCGGCCCGGACGACCAGGGGATGTTCTTTGACAATGACGCCCGGATAGGGCTGGGACACCGCCGCTTGAGCATCATAGATCTGGCCACCGGGGCCCAGCCGATGTCCAGCGCGGACAAAAACATCTGGATAGTGTTCAACGGCGAGATATATAATTTTCCGGAACTTAAAAAGGAGCTGATAGCCGGGGGATTTCGGTTCAAAACCACCTCCGACACCGAAGTGATAATATACCTGTATCAGGCATACCGGGAGAAGGCCCTGGAGAGGTTGAACGGGATCTTTGCCTTGGCCATCTACGACAAAAAAGAGCGCAGCCTGCTGCTGGCCCGGGACAAGTTCGGGGTCAAACCCCTGTATTATCATGACGACGGCCAGAGAATATCGTTCGGCTCCGAGATCAAGACCATCCTTCAGGATAAGACTTTTACCAGGAACATCGACCTCCAGGCGCTGGATAATTACCTGACTTTCAGGTACAGCCCCTCGCCTCAGACCCTGATCCAGGGCATAAACAAGCTGCCGCCGGGGCACTGCCTCAAGATAATGCCGGGCCGAGAACCCTGGCAGTCCCGGTTCGACAATAAAGCCCCCAAGACCGACCGGACCATAAAAGAAAGCGACGCCATAGCTAGGTACCAGGAGTTGCTGGAGAACGCCGTCAAGCGGCAGATGATCAGCGATGTTCCGGTGGGTCTGTTTCTCAGTGGAGGGGTTGATTCGGCGGTGCTCGGCACCCTGATGCAGAAGAACCATGACGGCAAACTGAAGACCTTCTCCATAGGCTTCAGGGGAAAAGGGGATCACAACGAGTTGGATGATGCCCGAAAAACCGCCCGATGGATAGGATCGGAACACCACGAAATGCTGCTGGAGAAAAAAGAGTATCTGGATTTTTTTGCCCGTTCATTTTATTATGTCGAGGAGCCGGTGGCCGAGACCACCATTCCGGCCCTGTATTATGTGTCAAAGCTGGCGGCCCGGGACCTGAAAGTGGTGCTGGCCGGGCAGGGGGCCGACGAGCCGATGGCCGGATATCCCAGATATTTTGGCATCAGCCTGATACTCAAGTATCCCCGGCTCTGGAAGAACGGGCTGGTAAAAAGCCTGATCGCTAATTTGCCCCGCAACGAAAGGGCCAAAAGAACAGCATATGCCGGGGGGTTTGACCAGGAGCTGGACCGGTTTTTAGCGGTGCACACCATTTTTACCCCGGAGCAAAAGATCTTTCTGGTCCGGGAACCGCCTGCCGCGGTACGGGCAGATTCCGCCCGAACCTTGATGGCGGATCTCTACGGCCGAACATCATCATTAAGCGATCCTCTTTCCAAACTGCTGTATATCGACGCCCGGATGAACCTTTCCGACGATCTGCTGCTCTTCAACGACAAGATGGCCATGGCCAATTCCCTGGAGATGCGGGTGCCGTATCTGGATCTGGAGCTGATGGACTTTCTGGAATCACTGCCGGTAAACCTTAAACTCCGGGGCAGAACCGGAAAATACATCCATAAAAAAGCCGCCGGGAAATGGCTGCCCGGGGAGATCATAAACAGAAAGAAACGCGGGTTTGCCACCCCCATGGACCAGTGGCTCCAATCGGGCCTGTCCGATACGGCCAAACGGCTGTTCGCCCTTCCCGATTCGGCCTGCCGGCAATATTTCAATCTGGATTATATCAATGGTCTTATAGACAGCCATATCAAACGGCGCCATAATTATCAAAGGCATATCTTCATGTTACTGTCGTTCGAGATCTGGCATAAGACATTTTTTGAAAACAAGGAAGTCGATATCGGCGCTAATTGAAAATCACGGCCTTGGCAGTAAAACATACATCCAATTATATTTGGGTGGAAAATAAATTCGACAGAACATACGACATTAATGTCAGCAGGGTAATTATCCGTGAAAATTGTTAATATTGTTGGGGCCCGTCCCAACCTGATGAAAATAGCGCCACTCCTGACAGAGATGGGCCGTTATCCGGATATGAGCCCCATTCTTATTCATACCGGCCAGCATTATGACGATAATATGTCCACGGCGTTCTTTAAAGACCTGGAATTACCCCAACCTGATTACAATCTGAATGTTGGCTCAGGGACCCATACCTGGCAGACAGCAAATGTGATGCTCAAGCTGGAGCCGCTGCTGAAAGAAATAGCCCCCGATATGATACTGGTGGTGGGCGACATAAACTCGACCCTGGCTGCGGCGCTGGTTGCCGCCAAGATGGGCCTTCCGCTGGCCCATATTGAAGCCGGATTGAGGAGCTTTGACCGGTCAATGCCGGAAGAGATCAACCGAGTGGTCACCGATGCTTTATCGGATCACCTTTTTACCACGGAACGCAGCGCCAATGAAAATTTGCGGCGCGAGGGCATTCCTCGAAAAAAAATACATTTCGTTGGCAATGTAATGATAGACACCCTTCTCAAACACAAAAGACAGGCTGCGGCCCTGGGGATGCCGGGAAGGCACGGGGTTTCGGCCAAGGCCTATGCGGTCATGACCCTGCATCGTCCATCGAATGTTGATGTGCCGGAGTCCCTGAATAATATCTCTGATGTTCTATCAAGCATTCAGGGCCAGATTCCGGTATTATTTCCGGTTCACCCCAGGACGGTAAAATGCCTGGAGACAAGCGGCCTTCGGAGCCGACTCGATGCCATGCCAAATGTGCATCTTCTGGAGCCGCTTGGTTATCTGGAGTTCCAGGGGTTAATATCCCAGGCCCAGCTGGTGATGACCGATTCCGGAGGGATCCAGGAGGAAACCACCATCCTCGGTGTGCCCTGTCTGACCCTTCGCGACAATACCGAAAGGCCGGTCACGATCACAGAAGGCACTAATGAGCTGGTGGGAACATCGCCCAAAAAAATCACATCTGCTGTCCGGAGGATCCTAAAAGGCGGGATAAAGAATGGCCGGCGCCCAGAATTATGGGACGGGAAGGCCTCCAAGAGGATAATTGAGATATTACGGGCAAGCAAGCTATAACCATTACCGGGACCGGTGTAATTAACCATTTAATGCGCAGATTGAAAAACGGGGGAAATGAGCCAGCTTTCAGATGATATAAACTTTTTGGGCTGTCCAGTAAGCCGTCTTTCAGTAACCCAGACCCTGGACTGGATAAGAGAGGCCATTGCCAAAGGAAGCCCTTGCCAGATAGCCGTGGTTAATGCAAATAAATTTTATCTGATGTCCCGGCATGCCGCCTTAAGGGACATTATTCAAAAGGCCGACCTGGTCATCCCGGAGTGGGCGGTGGTTTGGGGAGCTGCCCAGCTAGGGCTGCCTTCGCTGAATCATTCGGGGGGGATAATCCTGGCCAAGGAATTTATGCCCTATGCCGCCCAAAAAGGATTGCGCCCATACTTTTTGGGAGCAAAACATGAAGTGGTAAGTGCTCTGGTAAAAAAAATGAAATCCGATTATTCCGAACTTGATATCGCCGGTTATCATGACGGATATCTGGACACACCGGAAATCGAGGAATCAATAATAGAGGATATCAGGAAGTCCCGCCCGGATGTGCTATTTGTTGCCCTCGGTTCCCCAAAACAGGAGCTATGGATACATTCCCATATGCAATTGCTCAATGTGCCGGTCAGCATCGGAGTGGGCGGCAGTTTTGACGTGCTCTCGGGGCTCAAGCCGGACACCCCCGAATGGGCCCGCGGCAAAGGCTTGGAATGGCTGTACCGGATAGCACAAAACCCCAGGGCGTATGCCAAGCGTTATATTATCACCAATACCTGGTTTGTCTGGCAGATACTAAAAGAAAAATTTAAACAATGAATCCCTGGCAAATATCCGGCCGGTATTTTATTAAACGCAACCTGATCAAACATCTCCAAGGGAATGTCCGGAAAAATGATAACCAAATATAACAATTGCTGTCGATAAACAATGATTTGGCGCTCATCATTAAATAGCAGGATCGCCCAGCTGGTGGATTTTTTAACCGGCATTGCCGGTTTTGCGACCTCATATCTGCTATGGGGCCTGCTGTATAACAAAGATCCGAACTTTTTCCCCCGGCCCTTCTCGGTCGGCGCGGAACATATCTATTGCGTATTGTTCTGCAGCGCACTGTATGTGGTCCTGTTCGACGGGCAGAAAGCCTACAGCTACCTGCGTTTTACTTCGCTGGAAACCGAGTACAATATCGTGATCAGAGTGGTGGGGTTCGCCATTCTGGTGGATTTCTTCTTCCTGCATATGCTGGGCTACCGCGATATCCCCCGCACCGTTTTCATCCTATCCCTGGCGGTGGCCCTGATTTATTTCGCCATTCAGAAGACCATGTTGTTTTATTTGGCCGCCCTGGCCCGGGGGAGGGGCCATAACCGGAAAAGGGTGATAATTATAGGCACCGGACATCGGGCCCGGATGGTGGCGGAAAATGCCAGGAAACACCACGCCTGGGGGCTGGATATAATAGGACTGTTGACGGCCGACGACACCAGGGTGGGAAAGGAGTATTTCGGGATCAAGGTCCTGGATAATTACCGGAATATCGAAGAGATCATAAAAAGCCACAACCCTGAAGAAGTAATAGTCACCAGTTCCACCAAGAGCTTTGACCAGCTTCGGGATGTTTTTGACAAATGCGAGCTGGCCGGGATCCCGATCCGATTGATCTCTGATTTTTTTGGGTCGAACGTCAGTAATGTTCACATCGACAACGTATACGGCCTTAATGTGATCAGCCTTTATCTGGCCGAGCGGCCGGAGTGGAAATTAGCGTTTAAGAGGCTGATGGATATAATCCTTTCGCTGGCGGGGATAGTCCTGTTGCTGCCGTTATATGCCGCCATAGCTTTGATCATTCTGATACAGGATGGCCGGCCGGTGCTGTATGGCTGGAATGTGGTGGGCTATAAGAGGAAGCCCATTAAAAGCTGGAAATTTCGGACCATGGTGCGTAACGCCGATGAGCTCAAGAAGAAACTGATGGACCGGAACGAAATGACGGGCCCGGTTTTCAAGATAACCAACGACCCCCGGATAATTCCCATCGGACATTTCCTTCGTAAATATAGCCTGGATGAGCTGCCCCAGCTTTTCAGCGTGCTCAAGGGAGACCTCAGCCTGGTGGGGCCCCGGCCGCCGCTGCAATATGAATACCGGGAGTTCGATATTTGGCACCGAAGGAAATTATCGGTGAAGCCCGGTTTGACCTGTCTCTGGCAGGTATCGGGCCGCAATGATATCGTTGATTTCAACGAATGGGCCAGGCTGGACCTGGCATATATAGACAACTGGTCGCTGTGGCTGGATATCAAAATACTGATAAAGACAATTCCCGCGGTCCTGATGAGCCGGGGGGCAAAATGATCAACCCTGAAATATAAACGGATCAAGATCATGATAATATCACAAACACCTTTAAGGGTCAGCCTTTCCGGGGGCGGGACAGATTTTTATGATTATTATATACATCATGAGGGATTTGTGGTAAGCACCGCCATAGACAAATACGTGTTCGTGGTGGTTAAGGAGCGCTTTGACGATCTGATATATGTCTCCTACACCAAGAAGGAGATCGTGGAGAACATAAACGAAATTCAGCACGATCTGGTCCGGGAGGCGGCGAAAAGAACCGGCATGGACAAGGGTTTTGAGGTCTCCATGATGGCCGATATCCCGTCCGAGGGATCGGGACTGGGATCTTCCAGCAGCCTGACCGTCGGCCTGCTTAACGGCTTCTATCAGTATAACGGGGTGCAGGTAACGGCAGAGGACCTGGCCCAGCAGGCCTATGAGATCGAGGTCGGCATCCTGAAGCGTCCCATCGGGAAACAGGATCAATATATCGCTGCCTATGGCGGGCTGTCCTCCTTCAAATTCAAGAAGGACGATACGGTTTTGGTGGAAAAACTCAAGGTGGGCAATGATGTCAAAAGAAGATTGGGGGAAAACCTGCTGCTATTCTACACCAACATCAACCGCCTGTCTTCCACCATACTGACCGAACAGAAGGAAAACATCGGACACAAGCGGGAACATCTGGGAAAGATAAAACATTTGGCCCACGAGGTTCACGACTGCATCCTGAAGGGGACCCTGGATTGCGTGGGCGAGACCCTGGACCGAAACTGGATATATAAAAAGCAGCTTTCCTCAAACATCTCTAACCCGGTTATCGAGGAGATGCATGAGACTGCCATGAAGAACGGCGCCATCGGAGCCAAGATCTCCGGAGCCGGGGGAGGAGGTTTCCTTCTGGTCTACTGCCCCCGGGAGAAACAGGACCGGCTGCACCGGGCCATGAAGAAATACCGGGAAATGCCTTTTATGTTAGAACCCCAAGGCAGCCGGATAATATTCAATTACCGTAGGTATGATTGGAAGTAGGTGACTATGTCTCTTGTTTTGGTGACCGGCGGTGCGGGATTCATAGGTTCGCATACGGCGGACAGGTTGATAAGCTTGGGGTATCAGGTCAGGATACTTGATAATCTACAAAAGCCCGTACATTTAAAGGGGAAGCCAGATTACCTGAATCCAAAGGCCGAATTCATGCTGGGCGATGTGCGGGATAAGGAAACCATGATCCGGGCACTTGATGGGGTCGAATATGTGTTCCATTTTGCCGCCTACCAGGATTATCTTCCGGATTTTTCAACCTTCTTTCAGGTGAACTCGGTCAGCACCGCACTGATCTACGAAATTGCCGTGGAGAAAAACCTGCCCCTGAAGAAAGTGGTGGTGGCCTCTTCCCAATTTGTCCAAGGCGAGGGATTGTATAAAAAAAAGGACGGCTCCCTGGTTGCGCCCTACCAAAGGCCGCTGGCCCAATTGGAGGTTGGGGATTGGGAATGGAGGGACCAGGCCGGCCGGCCCATGGAGTGGCAGTGGACCCCGGAGAGCCATGCCAGTCCACCCAATGCCTACGCCATATCGAAATATTCCCAGGAACTGATGACCCTGGCCTTTGGGCGCAGATACCAGATACCATCGGTAGCTTTGCGCTATTCGATCGTCCAGGGCTCTCGCCAGTCCTTTTATAATGCCTACAGCGGGGCCTGCCGGATATTCAACCTGCATTATTTTTTCAACAAAGCTCCCACCATCTACGAGGATGGCCTTCAGCGGAGGGATTTTGTCAATATCCATGATGTGGTGGATGCCAATCTGCTGGTCATGCAGGATCCCCGGGCGGATTATAACGCCTATTGCATAGGCGGCGGTCATCCCTACACCGTCAGGGAATTTGCCGATATCGTGGCCAAGGTTCACGGAAAGGAACATTTAAAACCCAACATACCCGGCGAATTCAGGCTGGGCGACACCAGGCACACCTGTTCCGATATAGCTAAAATAAAAAAGCTGGGTTGGTCTCCCCGTAGAACGGCGGAGGATTCGGTAAAGGATTATCTGGAATATCTCAAGGCCCAGACCGATATAGAGGATATTCTGGAATATGCCGAAAAGACCATGAAGCAGTTGAACGTGGTCAGAATGGCCAGAAAATGAAGGCCTTCTTGCTGGCGGCCGGCCTTGGCACCCGGCTTCGCCCCCTGACCAACGATCTTCCCAAATGCCTGGTGCCGGTTGCCGGAAAGCCTTTGCTGAGCTGGTGGATAGAGCTTTTGGAGGAAAACGGCGTAGATGAGGTGCTGATCAATTTGCATCACCTGCCGGAGAAGGTGGAATATTTTTTAAAAGAACAGGGCACAAAAATCCGGTTCCGGATATTTTGTGAAGAAAAACTGCTGGGCAGCGCCGGAACCCTTAGGACCAACCGTGAGTTTGTGTGTCGGGAAAAAGAATTTTACATCTTGTATGCCGATAACCTGACAAATTATAACCTTACTGAATTTTTGGCCTTCCACCGCCGACAGAAAAGCCTCTTCAGCATGGCCCTGTTTCATTCCAAGAATCCCCAGGCCTGCGGCATCGCCCAGATAGACCAGCATAACACCATAACCAGCTTTGAAGAGAAACCGAAAAAACCTAAATCCACCCTGGCCAATGCCGGACTTTATATCTCCGGCCCAGCTATTTTGGATATGATCCCGGACCGGGAAACGGCCGATATCGGCTTTGACCTGCTCCCGCTGCTGTCCGGAAAGATGAAAGGCTGGATAACCGACGATTATTTGATAGATATCGGGACCTTGGAGAATCTGCGGAAGGCCGGCGAAGAATGGCCAAAAATAATAGGAGCGCGAACATGAGCTTCGAAAGCTATATCCGGGAACTTAATGAAACACTGTCTAAGATCGACCGGGGGCAGTTGGACGGGCTTGCCGACCTTTTGCTGAAGGCCTACCGTCAGGAAAGGACCATCTATGTTATCGGCAACGGCGGGTCGGCGGCCAACGCCTCGCATTTTGCCCAGGACCTGGCCAAGGGATGCCGGGGGGCACTGGACAGTGAAAGGCGCTTTAAGGCCATCAGCCTGACGGACAATGTCCCGTTCATTACCGCCCTGGCCAATGACGACGGCTATCAATATGTATTTGAACAGCAGCTGAGAACCTTTGCCAAAGCCGGGGATGTTCTGGTGGCCATCAGCGGCTCCGGCAACAGCCCGAATGTGTTGACGGCGGTGGACTGGGCCAACCACAGCGGTTTGACGACGGTCGGGGTCACCGGTTTTGATGGCGGAAAATTGAAAGCCTTGGCCGGACATCAGCTTCATGTTCCCCTGAACGACATGTGCACCGCCGAAAGCATACACTCAATTTTATTTCATTATGTAGTACTGGAGCTGCAGAAGATGCTTGACCTGAGCTGCCGGGGATAGGTTCTGATGCCCGGCAAAATAAAAAACATATTTTTGGACCGCGATGGGACCATCAATGAGATCATCTTCCGGGACTCCAAGGCCACCTCGCCCCGGTCGGTGGAGGAATTCCGGCTGCGGGACGATTTTATAAGATTCCACAGGATGGCAACTTCCCTGGGGCGGGACCTGTTTATAATCTCAAATCAACCGGAGGTTTCCCGGGGATTGATCGATCGGGGGTTTCTGGAACAGGTCGATCTGATGATAAGGTCGGCCTGCAGGATAAAGGATGTTTCCTACTGCCTGCATGACGACGGGGATGGATGCGACTGCCGCAAGCCCGAACCCGGCATGATCAACCGAATGATCGAAAAACACGCCCTGCAGAAAGATGAAACCATCATGATCGGGGACACCTGGAAGGATGTGGCTGCCGGCAAAGCCGCCGGAGTAAAAACCGTCATGTTGCGGAGGGATTATAACCGTCAGGCCAACTGCCAGCCGGATCACCAGGTTGACCAGCTGATGGATCTATGGGCAACCGGCATCTTCTAATCTTTTAAGAACGCTGTTGATAGTATGAGGACGATCAGAATAATAATAGGCCTTATTTGTGCCGCGTTCCTATTGGTGTCGAACCGGGCCCGGGCCTTCGATTACTCGGTGCCCGATCATTGGGGATACCGTCAACTGCTGGAGGAGCTGGAGATCAGGGGCCGGGCTCCGCTGTTGAAAGGATACGGGCCGTACAGCTATCAGGAGATAGCGGCGCTGATAGACAATCTGCCGAAGGAGGAATGGCGCTTAAATCACTCCGCAGCCTTGAACGCCTTCAATCCGGCCTGCGATGCCCTTCTTTTCATCAATCCCCGGGCCGCCGGCAATCTGGGAAGCGATACGCTGGACGGCCGGCTATACAACAAGACCTTCGGCGGGATAAATATCGGGCAGGGGCATTGGTCAATGGCCGGTGCTTACTATATGCTGGCCGGAGAACAGCCCGCCGCCGACTATTACAAAAAATTATGGAGGGGATTTTCCGGCGGTTCCGATCAGATGTATCTCAGGTACTCCTCATCCCGGGGGTACTTTCAGATAGGCAAGGATCATCTTTCCCTGGGGTCCGGACTGGTATTGTCCGGCCAGCAGGCCTTTGAAAAAGGGCAGGCGGAATACCGCCTCAATAAGCACCTCAAAATATTCTTCTTCACCGGACAGTTGGACAAGATGGCGGATTCCCCGGCCGTCTATAACCGATACCTGGCCGGACACCGGGCCGAACTGACCTTCGGAAGGGTACAACTGGGATTCAACGAATTTGCCATATACGGCGGAGAGGGCCGAAACATCGAACCATATTACCTCCTGCCGTTTTACATATTTCAGGCCGAACAGCTGAACAAGTTGTATGTCGACGACAATGTGATATGGGATATGGACATCAAGGCGGTGCTGCCGCCCTTCAGGTTCCGGGCCGAGTTGATGGTGGATGATTTTCAGATCGACAGCGAATCTCCCACCGACAACGAGCCGACCCAGGCCGGGTTCCTGGCCCAGGCCGATTGGGCCGTCCTGGATCGTCCCTTCTTTGCCACGGCTTCGATCAAATACCAGATGGTCACCGACTGGACCTTCAATCAGCCGAATATCTGGAATCGGTTCCTGTTCGAGGGACAGCCGCTGGGGGGTGAATATGGGAACGATTACGACCGCCTGTCCCTGGGGGCCAGCCTGGTGACCGGAAGGGACCGGGGCTCTTTGGAAATATACCACCGGAGGAAGGGGCAGGGAAGCATAGATCAGCCATGGAACGAGCCCTGGGTCAGCGACACCACCTGGCAGGGGAGATTCCCCACCGGAACCGTGGAGAGAGCAATGGGGGCCAAATTTGCAATGTCCCATTACCTGGGTCATTGGGATCCGCTGGCTATCGGGGGAGACTACTATCTGGTGGCCGAAACCGGGTGGGAGAGAACGAAGAACCTGCACCATTCAGCCGGCGCCACCGGGACCAGCTGGCAGATCAGGCTTGGCCTGGAGGCCATGTTCCGGTCTGATATATTCAAGATAGATTGAACCAATGATGGGCCATAATCCAAAGGTCGCCATAGTTCACGATTATCTTAACCAGTATGGCGGGGCGGAGAGGGTTCTGGAGCTTTTGCACCAGATCTATCCCGGGGCACCGGTCTATACCATTGTGCACGACCCAGCAAAAGTGCCGGCGGCCTACCGCGGATGGGAGATCAGGAGTTCTTTTATAAACCGTCTGCCCGGGTCCAGGGATCATTATGAAAAATATTTCTTCCTGTATCCCCGGGCGGTGGAAAGTTTCGATCTGAGCCGGTTCGACCTGGTGATATCCAGCTCCAGCGCCTGGGCCAAGGGGGCGGTGACCAGCAAGGATGCCTTTCATGTCTGCTACCTGTACAGCGCCATGCGGTTCGTCTGGGACTGGAAGGAGAATGTGCTGCGGGAGCATGGCCCGCTGATCCGGCCAGTGTTGAGCCGTTTTTTGGACGCGGTAAAAAAATGGGATATCAGAACCGCCCGTAACCCCGACCTGATCATAGTGGATTCCCAGGAGGTCCAGGGCCGGGTCAAGAGATATTACGGAAGGGAAACCCTGGTGCTCAATCCGGCGGTGGACACCGAATATTTCAGGCCCGGCGGAAAAGGGCCGGGGGACTATTACCTGGTGGTGGCCCGCCTGAAGCCTTACAAGCGGGTGGATGTAGCGGTGGAGGCCTTCAATAAAACCGGCCGCCAGCTGATAATAGCCGGCGATGGGCCGGAGTATAAAGCTTTGCAAAAGGCCGCCAATGACAACATAACCTTCGCCGGCAAGGTCAGCGATTCGCAGCTGCTGGAACTGTATCAAAATTGCCGGGCGCTTGTCTTTACCCCGTTGGAGGACTTCGGCATTGTCCCCCTGGAGGCCCAGGCCTGCGGCCGGCCGGTGATCGCCTTCGGCAAAGGCGGAGCCCTGGAGACGGTGATCGACCGGCGGACCGGGCTGTTTTTCCATCGCCAGGATCCGGAATCACTGTTGGAGGCGGTGGAGGAATTTGAGGGATCGGAGTTTTCCAGCGCGGTTATCAGGGAACACGCCGTCCGATTCGATAAAAAAATATTCATTGATAAATTCCGGGCCATCGTGGAGCAGGGGTACCAAAAACACAGGGGCGGGCAGCAATGACGATCAAAAAAAACTGGAAGTTCCTCTACTCCGGGATGACGGTGCTGGCCGACCTGCTGTGCGCCTGGTCTGCGGTTCACCTCAGCTGGTGGCTATGGTTCGACCTGATATCGTTTTCGCCGGTCCACCGGCCCAGCGAGCATCCGCTGAAGATGATGGTGGTGGTGGTATTTGGGACGGCCCTGATCTTGGGCGGCGGCTATCGCGGCATATTCAAGAAGAGCATTGACGATCAATGGGTGGAGATATATAAAACAGCCCTGTACAGCCTTTTGATAACCGCTGCCTGGGTGTTCGCCACCAAGGGTTACAATTATTCCCGGGGTTTCATAATCGCCTATTTTTTAATTCTCCCGGCGATCCTGTCCCTGGTCCGCCTGGCATTTTACCGGGTAAGAATTCATCTGATGAAATCCGGCTGGGGGGTCAAGAACGCCCTGATAATAGGGAACAGCCAGACCGCCCGCGATATCATCGACCAGCTGGCCATCCACCACGCCTTTGGCTATAAAATAGTCGGGATACTGACGGAGAACAGCCGGGACCTGAATTTTGCATATCGGGGGATCAAGGCCATAGGGCTGTCCCAGGAATGCGACAGGGTGGCCAGGCAATATGACGTCAGCCAAGTGTTCATTCCGGACCTTTCCGGGGAATTGACGGATTATAATTTTCTGATAGCTTCCTGCCGCAGACTTAATGTCGAAGTTCGGGTGGTATCCCACCAGGCCGATCTTTTGGCCCGGGTGGCCGGGATCTACGACATGGCGGGGATCTCGCTGCTGGAAAGGCGCAGCCGGCCGCTGGCAACCCTGTATGCCGTCCTCAAGAGGGCCAGCGACATCCTGGTCTCCGGGGTAGGCCTGGTGGCATGTTCGCCCCTTTTTGCCGTGATTGCAGCGGTGATCAGGCTGGATTCTCCGGGGCCGGTGTTCTTCAAACAGGAGCGGGTGAAAAAAGGAGGGAAGCCTTTTCAGCTCTACAAGTTCCGCACCATGTTTCAGGGATCCGACGGCATCAAGGATCAAATGTCCGGACAGAATGAGCTGGAAGGACCCATCTTCAAGACCCGCCAGGATCCCCGGATCACCCGGACCGGACGGTGGCTGAGACGCCTGAGCCTGGACGAGCTTCCCCAGCTGATCAACGTCTTCAAGGGGGAGATGAGCCTGGTGGGCCCGCGTCCCCCGCTGCCTTCGGAGGTGGAGCATTACCAGGAGTGGCACAAATACCGGCTTAACGGCCCCCAGGGCATGACCGGGCTTTGGCAGGTCTCCGGGCGAAGCGAGCTTTCATTCGAGGAGATGGTGCTGCTGGACATCTATTATCTTGAGTATAGTTCGCCCCTGATGGATCTGGAGATACTGATCAAAACCATTCCGGCGGTGATCAGCGCCAGGGGGGCCTACTGATCGATGACGGTTCACTGATAACATATTAAAGCAGATCGATAAGTGGAAAACACCGGGAATAAAAAGATATCGCCCAGCGTGGTCCGGCTGGGGTGGGTCAGCCTGCTGACCGACACCTCCTCGGAGATGCTGTACCCCCTGATCCCCCTCTTTCTGACCACGGTGCTGGGCGCCCCGATGGCGGCCCTGGGGCTGATCGAGGGGCTGGCCGAGAGCGCCGCCAGCATCCTGAAGATATTCTCGGGATGGTGGTCGGACCGGATCGGAAAACGCCGGCCCTTCGTGATCGGCGGCTATTCGCTGTCGGCCCTGTCCAAGCCGCTGATGATATTCGCCCTGACGGCCGGCTGGCCGCTGGTCCTTGTGCTGCGGGTGATGGACCGCACCGGCAAGGGCTTAAGGTCATCGGCCCGGGACGCCCTGATCGCCGACCACACCCCGGACTGTTTGCGGGGGCGGGCCTTCGGACTGCACCGGGCCATGGATTCCCTGGGAGCGGTGCTAGGCCCGCTGGCGGCCCTGTTCTTCATCAGCCGGCTGGGGGAGGACGCCGCGGCCTACCGGACGGTATTTTTATGGGCCTTCGTCCCGGCGGTGCTGGGGGTGTTCCTGCTGTTCACCGTCCGGGACAAGCCCTTTGTCAGCCGCTATGTAAAACCCCATTTCCAGTGGAAGGCCTTCAACCGGGATTTCAAGATATTCATTTTCATCAACCTGATCTTCGCCGTCGGCAACTCATCGGATGTCTTCCTGATCGTCCGGGCCAAGGAGCTGTTTGCCGTCAATCCGGTGGTGATGTCGCTGCTGGCCTACATGCTGTACAACCTGACCTATTCCCTGGGCTCCTACCCGGCCGGGATGCTGGCCGACCGGATAGGTTCGCGCAAGGTCTTCACCCTGGGGCTGCTGGTCTTCGGGCTGGTCTATCTGGGATTCGCCTTCAATCACAGCCCGCATATGCTGTGGGCGCTGTTCGCGGTCTACGGGTTCTACACCGCCCTGACCGACGGGGTGGGCAAGGCCTATGCCTCCAAGCTGGTGCAGCAGGAGCTGCGGGCCACCGGGATGGGGGTGTACCACATGTCGACCGGACTGGCCAGCTTTGTGGCCAGCACCATCGCCGGGCTGTTGTGGCAGACCCTGGGGTTCAGGTCCGCCTTCGTCTTCGGAGCGGCCGCCGCCCTGCTGGCGGCGATCATGTTCGTATTTTTAGTCAAAGGAAAGAAATAAAAAAAGTTCATAGCGTGCCAGAAAACGAACCAAAATATAAAAGAAGGTCGATTCGTTTGCCAGAGCATGATTATTCAAAACCAGGTTTATATTTTCTGACAATTTGTGTTAAGGATCATCGGTGTCTGCTGGGAAAGATCAAAAATGGAGATTGCGTTCTATCCCAGGTTGGCCGGATCGTTAAAAAGAACTGGATGGATATCCCAAATGCGTTTTCCGGTGTTATTTTGGATGATCATGTGATAATGCCAAATCATATCCACGGCGTGATCATATTGGCCGGGCATGGTAGATTAATCAAACCCCTACAGGTAACGATGATAAATGGATATTGATGAAAAATCCGAAACAAACCTTGGGGAAAATAGTCCGGCATTTCAAGGCTAAATCGGCCAAGCAGGTCCATGATGCTGGAGGAGCCATATTTAAATGGCAAAGGAATTATTGGGAGCACATAATTCGCAACGAAAAATCATATTATAAAATAAAAGAATACATGTACCAGAATCCTTTATACTGGTCGCAGGACGAAGAAAATCCGGGAAGAGATAGATGCACCCAGTAATTGAGGCCATAGATGTGAACCGGATATTCCCGGCTCCCAAAGGCGATCTTAAGGTCCTGGCAGAACTGTCCTTCTCCATCGAAAGAGGCGGAACCGCCTCCATCGTGGGGGCCTCGGGCTCGGGCAAATCCACCCTGCTGCACATCCTGGGATGCCTGGACCGGCCCACCGCGGGAAAGATCCTGCTGGGCGGGCAGGACACCTCGCTGCTGTCCGACCACGACCTGGCGGGGGCCAGGAACAAAAGCATCGGCTTCGTCTTCCAGTTCCACCATCTGCTGCCGGAGTTCACCGCGGTCGAGAACGTGGCCCTGCCCCTGCTGGTCGGAGGCATGGAAAAAAACGAGTCGTTGGCCCTGGCCCAGCAGCTGATGGACGAGGTGGGCCTCAAAGAGAGGTGCCTGCACCGGCCCTCGGAGCTGTCGGGCGGGGAACAGCAGAGGGTGGCGGTGGCCCGGGCCCTGGCCAATTCGCCGGAGGTCATCCTGGCCGATGAGCCCACCGGCAACCTGGACAGCCGGTCCGGGGGGGCGGTGGCCGACCTGCTGTGGCGGATGAACCGGGAGAAGAATATCGCACTGGTGCTGGTGACCCACAATACCGAACTGGCCGGGCGGGCCGACAGGATAATGGAACTGAAGGATGGAAGATTATGGCCCAAGTGAACAATCGCTCCCTCAAGGTCAAGGACATCTACAAAAGCTACCGCAAGCACCGGGCGGTGAACGGCATCTCCATCGAGATCAATCAGGGGGAGATCGTGGGGCTGCTGGGGCCCAACGGGGCCGGCAAGACCACCACCTTCAACATCATCACCGGGCTGGTCAAGCCCGACGAGGGCACGGTGCGCCTGGATGAAACGGACATCACCGAGATGCCGATGTACCAGCGGGCCCGGCACGGCCTGGGCTACCTGACCCAGGAGTCCTCGGTGTTCCGCAAGCTGACGGTGGCCGAGAACATCATGGCCATCCTGGAGATGATGCCGCTGAGCCGGCAGCAGCGGCAGGATCGTCTTAAAGATCTGCTGCAGGAGCTGAGCATCACCCATCTGGCCGACAAGAAAGCCCATTCCATCTCCGGCGGGGAGCGGCGCCGGGTGGAGGTGACCCGGGCCCTGGTCACCAATCCGGCCTTTCTGCTGCTGGACGAGCCGTTCACCGGGATAGATCCCATTGCCCGGGCCGACATCCAGCAGGTGGTGGTCAAGCTCAAGGAGCGCGGCATCGGGGTGCTGCTGACCGATCACAACGTCCGGGAGACCCTGGAGATCACCGACCGGGCCTACGTGATCTACGAGGGCCAGGTGTTCGCCTCGGGCACGCCCCAGGAGATCGTGGACCACGCCGGGGCCCGGGAGAAGTTTCTGGGGGACAAGTTCACCCTGTGAGGCCGGAGGGGGATTTATTAACGCGGCAATGGAATAGGTCAATAATACCGATTGTCATGCCATTCGCGCATCAAGTGCGGGATAAATTCCGAATGGCCTCCCGGCCTGGATTCCAGCCTGCGCTGGAATGACAGGGGCGGGAATGACAAGTTGCTGTATTTAATTGTCGGAGTAATAATAAGCCGGATCATTATATAAGGAAAATACCATGGAGAAAAGTTCCAAGATCTATGTGGCCGGACATGCCGGGCTGGTGGGATCGGCCATGCTGAAGCAACTGAAAGGGAAAGGCTATCACAATATCATTCTGCGGGAGATGAGCCAGCTGAACCTGCGGGACCAGCCGGCGGTGGGTGAATTCTTCCAAGCCGAAAAACCGGAATATGTGTTTCTGGCGGCGGCCATGGTGGGCGGCATCCATGCCAACAACACCTATCCGGCCGATTTCATCTACGACAACCTGCTGATAGAGTGCAATGTCATCCATGCCTCCTATCTCAGCCGGGTCAAAAAGCTGCTGTTTCTGGGCTCATCCTGCATCTATCCCCGGGATTGCCCCCAGCCCATGAAGGAGGAATACCTGCTGACCGGCCCGCTGGAGCCCACCAACGAGCCCTACGCGGTGGCCAAGATCGCCGGGATCAAGATGTGCCAGGCCTACAACAAGCAGTACGGCACCAAATTCATCTCGGTGATGCCCACCAATCTGTACGGACCCAACGACAATTACCATCCCCTCAATTCGCATGTCCTGCCGGCCCTGATCCGCCGCTTTCACCAGGCAAAAATAGAGAACAAACCGTTCGTGGAGGCCTGGGGCACCGGCTCGCCCCGCCGGGAGTTCTACTATTCCGAGGATATGGCGGCGGCCTGCATCTTTTTGATGGAAACCTACGACGGCAGCCAGATGGTCAACATCGGCTGCGGGCAGGATATGACCATCCGGGAGCTGACCGTCCTGGTGGCCCAAACCGTGGGTTATCAGGGCCAGATCCGGTGGGATGGATCCAAGCCCGACGGCACCCCCCGGAAGCTGCTGGACGTCAGCCGGCTGCACGCCCTGGGCTGGACCAGGCACACCCCCCTGGAGGAGGGCCTCAAGCTGGCCTACCGGGATTTTCTGGAGAATCCCAAGATCAGAAAATAATGACAATGCATTCAAATAAATAAATACAAAGATGGAGGAACATGGGATGATCAAAGACCTTTCTGCTTTCTATTCCAAGAATGCCCTGAACATGAAACGCTCCGAGATCCGGGAGCTTCTCAAATACACCCGCAAGCCGGAGATCATCTCCTTTGCCGGCGGGCTGCCCGCCCCCCAGACCTTCCCCCTGAAGGACATCGAGGAGATCGCCTGCCAGGTGCTGAGGGAGAAGGGGAATGTGGCCTTGCAGTACGGCACCACCGAGGGCGAACTGCCGCTGCGCCAGGAGATAGCCAAGTGGATGGCGGCGCACAAGGCGGGCATCAATCCCGATAACATCATGATCACCTCCGGCTCCCAGCAGGGGCTGGACATCATCGCCAAGGTATTCATCGATCCGGGCGATCCCATCATCGTGGAGCTGCCCAGCTATATCGGCGGACTGCAGGCCTTTCAGGCCTACCGGGCCAAGATGATCGGCATCCCCCAGGACAACGACGGGATGAAGGTGGACAAGCTGGAGAAGGTCCTGGCCAAGATGGCCCGGAAGAACAAGAAGCCAAAATTCATCTATGTGGTGCCGGATTTTCAGAACCCCTCGGGGGTGACCATGCCGCTGGAGCGCCGCAAAAAACTGCTGGAGCTGGCCTACCAGTACCAGGTGCCGGTCATAGAGGACAGCCCCTACCGCGACCTGCGCTTCACCGGGGACGACGTGCCGCCCATCTACAGCCTGGACACCCAGGACCAGGTGATAGTGCTGGGCACCTTCTCCAAGATATTATGCCCCGGCCTGAGGCTGGCCTGGATGATGGCCCCGGCCGCCTGGACCGACCGGATGATAGTCTCCAAGCAGAGCATGGATCTGGCCTGCCCCACCTTCAACCAGCTGATCGTGGCCGAGTACATGAAGCGCGGCCTGCTGCAGCCGCAGATCGAGAGCATCAAAAAACTGTACGGCAAAAAGCGGGAGGTGATGCTGAAGGCCCTCAAGAAGAACATGCCCAAGGGGGTCAAGTGGACCAAGCCGGAGGGCGGGCTGTTCCTGTGGGTCAAACTGCCCAAGAACCTGAGCGCCACCGAGTTGTTCATGAAGGCCATCGAGGAGAACGTGGCCTATGTGATAGGCTCGGCCTTCCACTGCGACGGCAAGGGCCAGAACACCATGCGGCTGAACTTCTCCTACGCCTCGGAGGAGCAGATCGAGGAGGGCGTCAAGCGGCTGGCCAATATGATCAGAAAGAATATGTGATCCCGGCTATATAAGCAGAAGGGGTATACAGTATATGGTATACAGGAGACAGTTAGTAGTTTAAAAGCCGAATCTGTCACACTGAGAAGACCTGCTTGTCTGGCTGGCTGAGTGCCTCCGCTAAAGCTTTGGCACTCGTGGAAGCCAAACATGTAAGCGAAAGCGGAATGTGTGTGCATAGAATTAAGGATACGAATCATTGCCACCCGTTCAGTGTGTCGGGCGGGGGATCTCTCAGGGTGACAACCCCAGGGTGCATTGTGGAGATGTAGGTATGACTAGGCGGCCAAGGATAATTCTGGGCATCAGCCTGTGGCTATGTCTGACGTCGGCAGCCATGGCCCAGCCGGCCTTCAAGCAACGGCAGTTACAGTACCCCCGGGTCCGGGCGGCCTTCGTCGAGAAAGAGCCGTTGCTTAAGGCAAAATTTTCGGAAAAGGAATTGGCCTACCCGCCCGCCAACATCTTCCTCCGGATATTCAAAAATGAAAAGCAGGTAGAGGTCTGGGTGGGATCGGGGCAAAACGGATATCAATTGGCCGAAATTTATGATATCTGCTCCTCGTCCGGGGGATTGGGGCCCAAGCGGGCCCGGGGAGACCGGCAGGTGCCGGAGGGCTTTTATCACATCAGCCATTTCAATCCGGCCAGCAGTTTTCACCTGTCGCTGGGCCTCAGCTATCCCAACCGCTCCGACCGGATCCTCAAAAAGGGGAGCGATCCCGGGGGCTCCATCTACATCCATGGCGACTGCGTGACCATCGGTTGTATTCCCATAACCGACGACAGGATCAAAGAACTGTATGTCCTGGCGGTGGAGGCCCGGGCCGCCGGGCAGGCCAGGATCCCGGTGCATGTCTTTCCGGCCAGGCTGGACAGCCTGAACTTCGCGGCCCTCCAAAGGGAATATGCCGGGGATGGGGCGCTGATAGGATTCTGGGAGAACCTCAAGACCGGCTATGACCGGTTCCAGTCATCGGGCCGGGTCCCCAAGGTCACCATCGACAATAAGGGAAAATATCTGTTTGAATAAATACGCCATCTGGGAGGTGGTCAGTTACTCTTTTTGAACGTTTTCAACCTTTTTATCTTTTTAAGAAGGGTGCAATTATGCCTGATAAAAGAGAACACTGGGGATCCAAACTGGGGGTGATACTGGCGGTGGCCGGCAGCGCGGTGGGGCTGGGAAATTTCCTAAGGTTCCCGGCCAAGGCGGTGCTGAACGGCGGCGGCGCCTTTATGATCCCCTATTTTGTGGCCTTTTTGCTGCTGGGCATCCCCCTGATGTGGGTGGAGTGGACCCTGGGCCGGATGGGCGGACAGCGGGGCCACGGCACCGCGCCGGGCATCTTCGACGCCCTGGACGGGACCGGCCGGTGGGCCAAATATCTGGGCATCATCGGCATCCTGGGGCCGTTCGTGATCCTGATCTATTACCTGTACATCGAGTCCTGGACCCTGGCCTATGCCTGGTACTCCTTCAGCGGTCACCTGTCACGGGCGGCCGACCAGGCCTCCATGAAGGCCTTTCTTTCCGGCTACCAGGGATTGGCCCACAATCAATTTTTTTCCGGACGGGGTCCGGCCTACACCTTCTTCATCATCACCTTTCTGCTGAACTTCTTCTTCATCTATAAGGGGCTGCAGGGCGGGATCGAAAAGCTCTCCAGGTACGGAATGCCGGTGCTGCTGGGCATCGGGGTCCTGCTGGCGGTCCGGGTGCTGACCCTGGGCACGCCGGATCCGGCCCTGCCGGAACTGTCGGTGAGGAACGCCCTGGGCTTCGTCTGGAATCCCGATTTCTCCCAGCTGGCCAACGCCCGGGTGTGGCTGGAGGCGGCCGGGCAGATATTCTTCACCCTGTCGGTGGGCATCGGCGTCATTCTGACCTACGCCAGCTACCTGCGGAAGAACGACGACGTGGCCCTGTCCGGCCTGTCGGCCGCGGCCACCAACGAGTTCTGCGAGGTGATCCTGGGGGCCTCCATCATCATCCCGGCGGCCTTCATCTTCTTCGGCGGGAGCGGGGCGCTGGAGGTGGCCCAGAGCGGGACCTTCAACCTGGGCTTCGTCACCATGCCCCTGATCTTCGAGAAGCTGCCGCTGGGCGCGCTGTTCTCCGGGCTGTGGTTCCTGCTGCTGCTGATCGCCGGCATCACCTCCTCGGTGTCCCTGATCCAGCCGGCGGTGTCCTTTCTGGAGGACGAGTTCAATTTCTCCCGCCGCAAGGCCACCCTGACCCTGGGGGCGGCGGCCTTTCTGGCCTGCCAGCCGGCCATCTTCTTTTTGGGCCACGGCTTTGTGGACGAGCTGGACTTCTGGGGCGGCACTTTCTTCCTGGTGGTGTTCGCCACCATCGAGATCATCCTGTTCGCCTGGGTGTTCGGCATCAAGAAGGGCTGGGAGGAGATGCACCAGGGGGCCCGGATGAAGATCCCGGCGATCTACCAGCCCATCATCAAGTACGTCACCCCGGCCTATCTGCTGATCCTGCTGGGGGTGTGGTCCTACCAGCAGTTCTGGCCGTTCATGGTGATGAAGGGCATAGCCCCGGCCGACCGGCCCTACATGTGGGGGGCCAGGATCTTGATCCTCCTGCTGGGGGCGGCCCTGGCGGCCATGGTGGCCCGGGCCTGGGGGAAGAGAAAGAAGGCATGATAAGTTCAAGGTTAAAAAAGTTTAAAAAGTTCGAAAGGTTTCAAGCACAACAAGGAGGCATGGTATGAACCTGTGGGGCGCGATATTCATGGCCCTGTCCTGGGCCACCATTCTTTTCCTGGTGATATATTCCTTCGGGAAGATATTCTCCGAGAAGCCGGAGGACCCCAACGGCGGGCAATAGGGGTTTTCACCGCAGAGAGGCGCAGAGGACACAGAGACCTTTTCACCACAAAGACACCAAGGCACAAAGATACTTGGATCATTACAGTCATTGCGAAAACACTCCCTGCCACCCAGCGGGTGCAATCCTCTATCTTGTCACCCCGGGGCTTTTTCACCGCCAAGCGATGCACTGAGTTTAATCGAAGTGACGCAAAGGACGCAAAGATAATTTAGTTAATAGTTATTGGTGGTTGGCCAATCAAATATAATGGCCCAATATCGTAGGGGAGGGTTTAAAACCCTCCCCTACATGCATGCCCGGCGGGAAATATTGTGCCATTTTGGGATTTGTGTGACATTTGGTCACAGCGGGGGAAATTTATGATCGCCAAGAGGTTATAGGAAGAGGCGGGGAAAAGCGGGACATTATGTCCCGCTTTTTTGTTTGGGAAGGGGGAGGGGGGAATTGGCAGGCCCGGGGATGACAAGGGTTTGCCGGCGGCCGGCCGGTGCGGCACAGGTTTTGCGTTTGTAAATATGTTAAATATAAATCTTTAACATATTCTCATGGGGTTGGAACAGGGCCTTACTTTCTCTTGTGACACCCCTCCCTTTATCCCTCCCCGATACGGGGAGGGTAGGGTGGGGTCGGAAGTCTTATCCGCCCGGCAATTTCCGGCAGGAATGATATCCCCGGGCTAAATTCCTTGACCAGGGCGGGGTGCCCTGCTCTGCAATGAATTTTCACGCCCGCTCCCGCCAAAGCAAAATTGCCGCAGGCGGGGAACGGCCCTTGACAGTTCTTCCGCCACCGCAGGTAAATCCATATAGGCGGATCCGCCTTTGGCGTGACTTTGCAACTTTCTCTTCAAAGAGAAAGTGGGGAAAGGGTGGTTTTGGTACCATGCTTTACTTTCTCTTACAGCACCAGTTAACACCTTGAAAGGAGTTAAGATGTAAAGAAATAATATTACCTAATAATATTAAAAACAACAACAACCGACAAAGGAAAAGAAAATGAAAAAAGTATTTTTGGTTCTAACATTAGTTTTACTGGCGGTGACGGTTTTTTCAACAACAGCAGATGCAGACACGTGGTGCGTATGTTATGGGATGGTGCGCAACGGGGATCTTGTAAATTATCCGCCATTGGCTGGGGCCACTTGCACCTTGGTAGAAAATGGCTGGTATACAACCAGCACCAGCACGGGCAATTTTAGCATTAACCTACCAGGCACAACTTTACCTTCGGGCTATTACCATGTAAGGGTGACAAAAGCCGGTATGACCACGATTGAGAAATCGTTTTACTACGATAGCACAAACCACAACGGTACAGATGTGGGCGATTTTCGCTTACATGAAATTTAAACCATAACAGCGTATTATTTATTAAATAGAGCACTATCGTTTATAACAATTTAACGTGTGTGCTCTTTTTAAAACAGTATTTGCCCGCTCCCGCCAAAGCAAAATTGCCGCAGGCGGGGAACCAGGGAACCGTCCGGTCGCATCAGCGCTGCTGCTGAACCAAGAAGGCCGTTAAGAATTTGGCAGTGTCTGAAGCGCAGCGAGTTTGTCAAATTTAGGCCGCCGGTCTGCGGCCACCGGGCAGAGGTGCAGCGACAGTTCTCTTTGCAACTTTCTCTTCAAAGAGAAAGTGGGGAAAGGGTGGTTTTGGTACACCAGTGCCCGGCCTTACTTTCTCTTGTGACCAAGAGAAAGTAACAAAGAGAAGTCTTATCCGCCCGGCAATTACCGGCAGGAATGATATCCCCGGGCTAAATTCCTTGACCAGGGCGGGGTGCCCTGCTCTGCAATGAATTTTCACGCCCGTTTCAGCCAAAGCAAAATTGCCGAAGGCGGGGAACGGCCCTTGACCGGTTCATTCTTCCCCGGCCCGGCTTGGGTTTGGTACTGCAAAATTGCCGCAGGCGGGGAACGGCCCTTGACCGGTTCGTGCTTAACCGGCCAAGCTTGGATTGGACGGGTTAACGTAACCCAGGTCGCATCAGCTCTGCTGCTGAACCAAGAAGGCCGTGAATAATTTGGCAGTGTCTGAAGCGCAGCGAGTTTGTCAAATTTAGGCCGCCGGTCTGCGGCCACCGGGCAGAGGTGCAGCGACGAGCTTTTTTCTTTTTGGTTCTTTTTCATTTTGGCGGCACAAAAAAGAAAAAGAACAATATCATTTCCTTGGTTGGTACTTACTTTTCTGTAGGCCAGAAAAGTAACAAAAGCATGTCCCGAGCAAGACCCATGCAAAACAAACGAGGGAAGCCTTGCCTGCCTGGCAGGTTGAACAGGCGGTAATTGTCATCCAACAAACTGTTATGCCTCGAAGTGTACTCAGGATGACAAGATCTTTTTCCCGCCAAAGCAAAATTGCCGCAGGCGGGGAACGACCACCGACGAGCTTTTGAACACAACCATCCTGGCCAATATAAAACCGCCCACCAAAAGCAAAAGGCAATAAACAATTTCAAACTAACGAAAGGATTATATGAAGAAAAGCATGATCCTGCTGGCCATCGCGCTGGTTTGCCTGGCCTCGCTGGCCCAGGCCGATATGGCCTGGTGCAACGGCAACGCAAGGAACACCACCAACGGTTATCTTAACGGTTGGACCATCAAATGCAATAGCGGAACCTATGGAACTTCGCCGGCGGATGCACCCTATGCAGACTTTGCCATGCCCTACGATATGCACCCAGCTGCCGGGTATTACTTTTTTACCGCCGACTCTTCGAGCCAGAAAAAAAGGTATTCAATTTCAACCTATTACTATGACGGCAGCACTGCCGGGGTTGAGTATGGGAATATTGTTTTCAGTATAAACATGCCTAATTACCTGGGCCACTAATTAAGAACCCGCCTTTTGCTTTTGGTTACAATAATAAACCGCCTTTTATTCTTTTAACTTTCAGCTTTAAACTTTTAACTCATGTAAGGAGGAGCCATGCGCCGGTATCCATCATCCACCGCCGACTTTTCCGAGGGGGCCAAACTGCTGGTGAAAGGGGGCGAGGCCAACAAGGCCGAGATCGCCAAGTGGGGGCTGATCCCCGCCGATCTGCAGAAATTATTGGACGGCTACCAGGCCGCCAACTCCGAACAGGAACGGGCCAAAGCCGCCCTGCAGCAATCCACCATTGACTGGCAGGACACCAAGAAGGCGCTCAAGGAGGAGATGGCCCGCTGGGTAAGCACCCTGGAGGGGAATTACGGCAAGACCGGGGAGAAACTGCAGGAGTTCGGGATAGCGCCCCGGAGCTTCCATCCCAAAAAAGGGCCGAGGGTGAAAAAACCTTGACCAACCACCAAGACACCAGGGCACAAAGGGTAAAATACTGTTCCGCCGGCAGGCAGATCGGGGCCGATGCGGGTATGAACAGGACCGTTGCCTGTGTGATCGGTCCCGTTGCCGGGCGGAACAATCCCGTTTTCATGTGGAACGGTCCCGTTCAGAGGTTGAACGGGACTGTTCTTTGCCATAACGGGACTGATCGGGGGTCGAACGGGACCGATAAGGGGTCGAACGGGACCTATCGGGGGTCGAACGGGACTGATAAGAGGGTGAAAGGGACTGATCAGAGGTAAAACGGGACTGATTTAAGGCCGAAAGGGGGCTATTTGAGGTTGTTTATATGTGTTAGTTTATAAATTGCAATAAGTTGTAGTTATATCTGCATTTTATGAATAAAATTTGATATTTTTGAACTTTTATAAACAACGTAAAATACCAAGAAATACTATTGACTTTAAACCGTATTTAGATATATCATAGATTATAGTAAAATTATAATATTTCATGTAAATGTTTTATATTTTAAATTACAAAAATAAACCGCAGGCATGGATAGGTGCGCCTGCGGGTTTTTGTCACCCCTAAGTGGTAAAAATAGAACGATGAAAAAGAATGAAACATACATAGCACACTACAGAGACTCTGATGATGGTGCTCAAACGGTAGAGCAACATCTAGTGGCTACGGCAAATTTAGCTCGTCTCTTTGCCGGTAAAATAGGTTTGCCGACAATTGGTGAAATAATGGGTTTAACGCACGATGTTGGGAAATATAGCCAAGCCTTTCAAAATTATATAAAATCAGCCGAAGGTAAGATCAATCCTGACGAAGATGAATATGTAGATGCAGCAAGACTTAGAGGGCATATTGATCATTCAACAGCCGGGGCACAACTTATATGGAGGTATCTAAAAGAGGAAGGTAACCTGCAAAAACTATTGGCTCAAGTATTGGCGCTTTGTGGGGCATCACACCATTCTGGTCTATTAGATTGTTTAGCGCCAGATGGAACTGATATTTTTACTAAACGAATGGAAAAACGGAGTGAACAAACCCATCTATATGAAATAGAAGATAAAATAGATGAGGTAATTAAAAATCGTTTACAGAAATTACTTAAAGATAATGATGTCCATGAAGAATTAAGGATATGCCTTCAAAAAGTTATGGGTGGTAAAAGTTCGTGTCTTATTCGTGAGTTTAATATAGGTATACTGGCACGCTTCCTTTTTAGCTGTCTGATAGATGCGGACCGGCTCGATTCCGCTAATCGATGTAAACCTAACACGCCTGAATGGGATTTACTTATTGATATACTGGAAAAGCATATAACGTCTTTTCAAACTATCAATGTTGTTGATGAAGTACGGGTTAAAGTTTCTGCAGCTTGCAAGGCACATGCCGCACAGAAGAAAGGTCTCTACCAACTAACAGTGCCAACAGGCGGCGGGAAAACATTGGCTAGTTTACGGTTTGCGTTGAGCCATGCAAAAGAACATGAAATGGATAGAATCATTTATGTAGTACCCTACACGTCGATCATTGACCAAAATGCTGAAGTTGTAAGGAAGATATATAAATCTGTAGAAAATGAAAGCACTCAAGTAATATTGGAGCATCATTCAAACTTAACCCCAGAACATGATACCTGGCAAAGTAAAGTGCTTTCAGAAAATTGGGATGCACCAATAATATTTACTACGGCAGTTCAATTTTTAGAAACTTTGTTTGCCAGTGGTACGCGTGGTGTACGCCGTATGCACCAGCTTGCCAATGCAATTATCATATTTGATGAGGTACAAACAATACCACTTAAAACGGTACACCTTTTCAATAATGCAATAAACTTCCTGGTAGATAATTGTGGCTCAACAGTTGTTTTTTGCACGGCTACACAGCCGCTATTAAATAAAGTGGATAATCAAAAAGGTGCCGCAAAGTACGATAAAGAACATGAAATCATGCCGGATATACACGGCCTTTTTAAAGACTTGCAACGGGTAGCAGTAAAAGATAAACGTAAGGCTGGTGGTTGGTCGGATGATGAAATTGCTGAACAGGCGATTAAAGAAACGAAAAGCGCTGGCAGTGTTTTAGTAATTGTCAACACAAAAAAAGCGGCACAAAAAATATATCAACTTTGTAAAGCCAAAGAGCAAAATGTATACCATCTAAGCACAAATATGTGCCCTGCCCATAGAATTGATATTTTGAATACTGTAAAAGCATGTCTAGATATAAATAACCCCAAGCCGGTTATTTGCATAAGCACACAATTAATTGAAGCGGGCGTCGATATTGACTTCGGTGCGGTAATCCGTTATTTGGCGGGTTTGGATTCTATAGCCCAGGCAGCCGGGCGATGTAATAGAAATGGTCTTCGTAAAACAGGGGAAGTTATTATTATTAACCCGATAAACGAAAGCCTAAGCAATCTTCCTGAAATACGGAAGGCCAAGGACATTGCCGAAAAAGTCCTTGGTGAATATCATAAAAACCCAGTCATTTTCGACAATGATTTATTGAGCCCAAAAACAATGGAAAGATATTACAAGTATTATTTCTTTGATCAAGCAAATATTATGTCTTTTAATGTGTCTGCGAGAGCAATAGGGCATGATGACGATCTGTTAACTATGCTTTCCACGAATGGAAGTGCTGTTCAAAATTATATACAAGCGAAAGGACAAGCACCCCCAATAAATCTACGCCAATCATTCAAAACTGCGGCTGAGGAATTCAAAGTAATTGACATGCCGACTGAAGGCATTGTCGTGCCGTACGGGGATGGTGAAAAGATGATAGGTGAACTATGCGCGGCATTTGAAGTAAAGACACGATTTGATCTATTAAGAAGGGCACAAAGATATTCTGTAAATATTTATCCTCAGGACATGAGAAGATTAATGGAAGCGAACGGTATTTACGAAGCACAAGCAGGCACCGGCATATATTGTCTCAAAGCTGAAAATTACAGTAATGAATACGGAATAAGCCTTGAAAAGACCCAAGACATGAAATTCCAAAACGCATAAGGAGATATAATATGGGCAACACAGTTGATTTTAAAGTATCAGGGCGGTATGCGCTTTTTACAGATCCGCTGACAAAAATAGGTGGAGAGAAATGCACATACCATATTCCGACTTACGAAGCACTTAAGGGCATTGCCAAATCCATCTATTGGAAACCGACTTTTGTTTGGGTGATAGATAAAGTGCGAATAATTAAACGTATCCGTACACAGTCAAAGAGCATAAAACCCTTAAAATTCAGCGGCGGGAACGATCTTTCAATATATACGTATCTTGCCGATGTAGAATATCAGGTACGGGCACATTTTGAATGGAATAAATTCCGGCCGGATATGGAACATGACCGCGTTGACGGCAAGCATTACTCAATTGCCAAACGAATGGTGGATAAGGGGGGGAGGCAAGACATCTTTTTAGGGACGAGGGAATGCCAGGGATATGTTGAACCATGTATTTTTGGTGAGGGCAGTGGATACTATGATAACAGCCCCGAATTAGCTTACGGGCTTATGTTTCACGGTTTTGATTATCCTGACGAGAGTGGTAATAAGGAACTGCATAGCCGGTTTTGGCGACCAATAATGGTAAACGGGGTAGTTGAATATCTAAAGCCTACTGAATGCACCATTCGAAAGTTTGTCAGGGAAATGATCCCCTGTCCACCCCAATCGGTAGGTTTGAAAGAGGAGGGCCTTGAAAATGAGCTGGATTGAAAAGTTGAAGAGGACATATGATAACAACAAAGGGCATATTGCTGACCCCCGAGATGTGATCCCTTTGTTGCCGTTGTACCATAACATACAAAATGCACAGGTCTGTGTCGTTTTAGATGGTGATGGCAATTTTAAGCGGGCCACGGTCATAGATAGAAACGATGCACCAACAATAATACCAGTGACAGAGGAATCAGCCGGGAAGGCTGGTGCGAAAATAGCCCCGCATGTTTTATGTGACAAGCTGCAATATATAGCGGGTGATTATATTAAATGGGGCGGTAATCCGTATAAAAAGAAAAACGAGTCTGGTTATGTACAATATATTGCCTCTTTGCGAAAATGGGTGGAATGGTCCAAGGATAAGAAATTAACTTCTGTTTTAAAATATCTTGAAAAAGGGATTCTAATAAAAGATCTTATTAATGCAAAAATATTGTATGCAAATGATAAAAAGAAGCTTGCCCTGAAATGGGATAAAAAAACAGAAGAGCCTCCAATTTTCAAGGTTATTAAGCTCGCCAATAAGAAAGGTCAGTTTGAATCTTTTGTTCGCTTTTCCGTTGAAATACCAGACGATATGCCTTCTGAAGTGTGGAAAAGTAAAATGCTTCAAAAATCATGGACTGAGTATTATCCTACGATACTTGACGAAAAGAATTTATGCATTGTTGAAGGTAAAGAAATCAATATTGCTAGTAATCATCCTAAAGGAATAAGATACCCAGGTGATGGTGCAAAACTGTTGTCGTCCAATGACGGAATTAACTATACCTTTCGTGGTCGTTTTACAGACGACAAAGAAGCATGTACTGTCGGTATTGAGGTAACACAAAAAGCGCATCATGCTCTACGTTGGCTTATTGCACGGCAAGGGCGACATGACGGCGATCAAGCAATAGTGGCTTGGGCTGTCTCAACCATCGATGTGCCAGACCCCCTTGCTGATACTTATTCGCTGCTTATTAAAAAGCAGGAAAAAGATAATGAAACAATTGAACAAAAGTCATATGTTGCCCAAAATACGGCTATAAAGTTTAATCAGTATATTGCCGGATATTCTGTAAAACTTGGGCCAACTGACGATGTCGTGGTATTGGTGTTGGACTCGGCCACGCCTGGCCGTATGGCTATACGATATTATCGTGAGCTTACCGGCTCTGAATATCTGGAAAGGATCAAAGCCTGGCATGAAGGATGTTGCTGGCCGCAAAACTATAGCAAGGAGATTAAATTTATTGGCGCACCATCCCCGCGGGATATAGTTGAAACGGCATACGGCAGTAAAGTTGATGATAAACTAAAAAAGGCCACAATCGAACGACTGCTGCCCTGTATTGTTGATGGTGTGCCGCTTCCCAGGGATATCGTGGAATCTTGCGTAAGACGAGCGAGCCATAGGCAAGGATTCAAATCATGGGAATGGGAAAAGGCATTGGGTATAACCTGTGCGCTTTACAAACAATTTCATAAAGAAAGGGGCTATACAATGGCACTAGATACGGAGAGAAAAACAAGGGACTATCTTTTTGGCCGTTTGCTGGCGGCCGCTGATGGCCTCGAAGGCTATGCCTTACGCAATGCCGGCGAAAAACGACCAACCAATGCTGCGCGGCTAATGCAACGATTCGCTGACCGACCATGCAGCACATGGCGAACTATCGAGTTGGCATTAGCACCATCCAAAGCAAGGCTGGGAAATCGCGCTAAAAAGTACAATCAAACAATTGATGATGTGATGCATAACTTTGACACATCTGAATTTGTTGATGATTCACCTTTAAGCGGCGAGTTTCTACTTGGGTTTCATTCGCAACGTGTGGCATTTTGGCCGCAAGGTGAAACAGTAGAAACTGCTCAAGAAGCCGAAACCGAAAATAATGAATAAAACCATAACTGAAAGGACAAAAACAATGAGCCTTACGAACAAAATCGATTTTGCCGTTGTGTTCAGCGTTAAAAACGCTAATCCTAATGGCGACCCGCTCAATGGCAACAGACCCAGGACAACTTATGAAAACCTGGGTGAAATATCAGATGTTTGCATAAAGCGTAAGATACGCGATAGGCTTCAAGAGAGTGGACAAGTGATCTTTGTCCAGTCAGATGACAGGAAAAAGGATGAATTTGAAAGCCTTCATGATAGGGCCGTATCTGTGTTGGATTTTAAAAAGAAACCCAAGGCCATAGAAGATAAAGCATGTAAAGAATGGTTTGATGTCAGGGCTTTTGGACAGCTTTTTCCCTATAAAGGAGGTGCCGGAGAAGATAAAGGTGTATCTATTGGTATAAGGGGACCAGTATCAATACATCCAGCTTTTAGCATATCAAGGGTTGATGTATCATCAAACCAAATAACAAAAAGCGCTAGTGGTGAAAAATCGGGCAAAGCTCGTGCTTCCGATACAATGGGGATGAAGCATAGGGTAGATAGCGGCATTTATGTTTTCTATGGGAGCATGAATCCACAGCTCGCCGTCAGAACTGGTTTTAGCGATGGAGATGCAGCGGTGATAAAATCATTGTTGCCTAAGCTATTTGAGAACGATGCATCTTCAGCAAGGCCGGAAGGGAGTATGGAGGTTCTCAAAGTGATATGGTGGGAACATAAAAGCAATAATAAGCAACCATGCCCCAACGGTCTTATTTCATCGGCTAAAGTACATCGGAGCTTAAGGGATCTTTTAAAGGATGATGCGAACAAACCTTTTGATGAAGATGCTTTGAAGAAAGCATTACCGGGTCTTGTTCCCGAAATCGTTAATGGTTTTTAAACAATTGATAGAAGAAGACCTTCTACCCATCTCCGCCCTGCAGCACCTGATCTACTGCCCCCGGCAATGCGCGCTTATACATATAGAGCAGGTTTGGTCCGAAAACCTATTCACCGCCGAGGGCCGGGACATACATGACAAAGTGCATGACGGCGGGACAGAAAGCCGCAAGAATATACGCGCGGCTACCGGAGTACGTTTGGTCTCGCACAAGTTAGGCCTTACCGGACAGGCGGATATGGTGGAGTTTCACAAAGCCGAAGAAGAAAAAGACAGCAGTGGCCAAACAATTGCCGTAAAACTGCCGGGTGTAAAGGGTCTTTGGGAACCATTCCCTGTGGAATACAAGCGTGGCAAGCCCAAAAAACACCAGGCTGACGAGGTACAGCTTTGCGCCCAGGCCATATGTTTGGAGGAAATGCTAAAGGTTAATATCCTTGCTGGAGCTTTGTTCTATGGCGCAACCAGACGGCGGCAAGAGATGGCTTTTACAAAACAGCTTAGAGAATTAGCAGAAACCACCGCCCGAAACCTGCATGAACTGATATCAAAAGGTATAACCCCGCCGCCAGAATATAACACAGGCAAATGTGAAAGGTGTTCATTGCTTGAAATATGCCGGCCCCAGACAAGCGAACGTCAGAGTGTAACGCGTTACATCAAACGCATGGTAAGCGAGGACAATGAAAAAACTCCTTAACACACTGTATGTTACAACCCAAGGGGCATATCTCCATCAGGAGGGTGAGGCGGTGGTGGTAAAGGTGGAAGGCCAAGAAAAGTTACGTCTTCCAATTCATACCTTGGGCGGCATTGTCTGCTTCGGCAATGTGCTGTGCAGTCCGTTTCTTCTGGGCCTTTGCGGACAGCGCGGGGTCAATGTGGGTTTTTTAACCGAGCATGGCCGTTTTATGACCAGGGCGCAAGGGCCGATAAGCGGCAATATTCTATTGCGAAAGGAACAATACCGCAAAGCGCAAGCGCCAAAGGAAGCCGTCGGAATAGTTCAAAATATCCTTGCCGGTAAATTGACCAATATGCGGACGGTTTTAAGACGGGCCATGCGCGACCATCCAGAAAACGACAAAGACAAGGCTATTTCACAAGCTACGGACCGGCTGGATTATATAGTAGGAAAAATAGAGCAAACGGTCGATATAGATGTTTTACGGGGCTTGGAAGGAGATACCGCCAAGCTGTATTTTTCGCTGTTTGACAGGATGATAACTGCCGATAAAGAATCATTTTTCATGAAGGAACGGAGCCGCCGGCCGCCCTTAGATAAGCTTAATGCTTTGCTTTCATTTCTTTATACTTTATTGACGCACGATGCGGTAGGGGCCTGCGAGGGCGTGGGCCTTGATCCGCAGATGGGCTTCTTACATGCCATGAGGCCGGGCCGTCCCAGCCTGGCCTTGGATTTAATGGAAGAATTCAGGTCGGTTATAGCTGATCGCTTGGCGTTGTCTCTGATCAATTTAAAGCAAATAAACGGCAAGGGTTTCAAGACCACAGAGACCGGCGCAGTAGCAATGGACGATGAGACCCGTAAAACCTTGTTGGTGGCCTATCAGAAAAGGAAACAGGAGGAGATAATGCATCCCTACTTGCAGGAAAAAGCCCCTATCGGTTTATTGCTGCATTTACAGGCTTTGTTATTAGCCAGATATTTGCGTGGTGATATTGACGGCTATCCGCCGTTCTTTTGGAGATAATTATATGATGGTGTTGGTGAGTTACGATGTTTGTACCAAGACGCTGGAGGGGCGCCGTCGTCTGCGGCAAGTGGCGAAAGCCTGCAAGGACTACGGGACAAGAGTTCAAAATTCGGTTTTTGAATGCAATGTTGATCCGTCTCAATGGACTGCCCTAAAAAATAGATTGTTAAAAATATTTCAGCCGGATATGGATAGCCTGCGATTTTACTTTTTGGGCAGTAATTATAAAAGAAGGATAGAACATTTGGGGGCCAAGCCTGCGGTGGATGTGGAGGAGCCGCAAATAGTATGATTGCGCGTACCGTATGCTTACAGTAAAACCCCGGTAGTTTCGCAATGTTTGGTAATGCTTGATAATAGTGGCTGTTTTATGATTGACGATATTTGGTTTATGGTTCGCAGATTGTATTTTAATGCTTTCGCAAAACAATATCTTTGCCCGGTTGGATAACAAGACTTTACAAGCCGAGCGTCGCGCCCCGCGCGGGCGCGTGGATTGAAACTTCTATTGACCATACCCATACAGCCGAAGAGTTAAGTCGCGCCCCGCGCGGGCGCGTGGATTGAAACTGGTTTTGGTCGCCGGTCAGGGTGAACACATGGCGTCGCGCCCCGCGCGGGCGCGTGGATTGAAACGCTGGCCAGCCGTACCAGGAACCAGCGGCCAGGCGTCGCGCCCCGCGCGGGCGCGTGGATTGAAACACTTCTTGACTATCCGAAACGTGTCGGTGTTCAGTCGCGCCCCGCGCGGGCGCGTGGATTGAAACTTGAGATAGTCTATATATGGTCAAGAGGGGGGCGCGTGGATTGAAACAAAGACGGGAAAAAGGTAGAACGCAGGGTTTGTGGTCGTGCCCCGCACGTGCGGGGATGAACCGGTTGTTATATTATTACCCCAACCCCAATCCAAATTTTAACGCCATGACCAAACAAACCATCACCCCGTTAAGGGCCGCCCTTATATTCACCGCCTTCACGGCCTATTTCTACCTGCTGTTATTCACCCTGCTGCCGTTCCTAAAGGCAAACATTTCCCTCAACCCGGCCCTGTACTGGTTCATCACCGGATACTTCCTGTTCATCCCCCTGTTTCTCTGCGCCCTGGCCCTGGCCAAACGCGAGGGCCACGCCGGTGCGGGACAATTGCTTTCGGCCCTTAACCTGAGGCCCTTCGATCCCCGGGACTGGAGATACTCCATCGCCGGGCTGCTGCTGTCCTTGGTTGCCACCGGGATCATCTTCGGCGGGTTCTTTTTGTCCCAAAAATGGTTCGGGACGCCGATGCTGTCCACCACCCCCTGGTTCATGCAGATGGAGCCTTTCCGCGGGGCGGAGAAATTTTATTTGCTGGCCTGGCTGCCGATGTTCTTTTTCAATATCGTGGGTGAGGAGTTTTTATGGCGGGGTTACATTCAGAGCCGGCTGTCGGGCCAGCATGCCTGGCTGTGGTGCTCATTTTTATGGATGGTCTTCCACCTGCCGTTCGGCTTGGACCTGTTGATCATGCTGGTCCCAGTGATGCTGATAATTCCCTATGTGTTCCATAAGACCCGAAATTCCCTGACCGGGATCTTCATCCACGGCCTGTTCAACGGCCCGGTGTTCCTGGCGGTGGCCCTGGGGCTGATAAAATAACCGGCCATTTCCCATTCGCAGGGGCGGGTTTGAAACCCTCCCCTACAGGTATGCCCGGCGGAAATACGCCGGGATCCTGCCCACTAAAAAAACACTAAATGATCTAAAAAATGTTTCGTGCAATTTCGTGTGTTTCGTGGGGAAGGTACCAGGACCCTGCCCACTAAAAAAACACTAAATGATCTAAAAAATGTTTCGTGCAATTTCGTGTGTTTCGTGGGGAAGGTGTCAGGACCCTGCCCACTAAAAAAACACTAAATGATCTAAAAAATGTTTCGTGCAATTTCGTGTGTTTCGTGGGGAAGGTGCCAGGACCCTGCCCACTAAAAAAACACTAAATGATCTAAAAAATGTTTCGTGCAATTTCGTGTGTTTCGTGGGGAAGGTGCCAGGACCCTGCCCGCTAAAAAACACTAAATGATCTAAAAAGATGTTTCGTGGGGAATGTGCCGGGTTTTTTGTTTGACACCGGGGGCGATCAATAGTAGAATACTTTTAACCTATCATCATCGGGCCTGAACAATATCATCACAATAATAATGTGGGAGATAATGAGATGAAGAAGACCTTGTCCGCAGTCCTGATGGTGCTGGGGGCTTTTTTGTTCCTGGCCGGTCCGGCCCGGGCCGACTGGGTGACGGCCACGGTGCCAACGGAAAGCCAGCCCGAAGCCATAGCGATAAATCCGGCGACCAATAAAATCTATGTGGCTAATAGGAGCAGCGGAAGCATCACGGTAATCGACGGTGCCACAAACACGACGGCAACCGTGGCTCTGGGGAACTTGCCACTGCCTACGCCCCGGGCCGTGGCGGTGAACCCGGTAACCAACAAGATATACGTGGCCTGTTGTGACAGCAACTATGTCATAGTGATAAACGGGGATACCAATGACACCGCCTCGGTCACGGTGGGAACAACCCCGGTCGCTTTGGCGGTGAACCCGGTGACCAATAAAATTTATGTCGCCAACTGGTCCCTTGATACGAGCATTACGGTGATCGATGGCGCCACCAATGATACAACCCTTGTGAGAACAGGGACCTTCATCTCAAATGCAGTTGCGGTAAATCCGGTGACCAACAAGATATATCTGGTGACTTTGTTAAACGTTAAGGTCATCGATGGCGTCACCAACGATACGGTTACGGTGGAAGTGGGGGTGAACCCTCATTCCGTTGCAATAAACCCGGCCACCAACAAGATCTACGTGTCCAACTGGTCGGATGCCAGCGTTACCGTGATCGATGGCGCCACCAATGATACGGTAACCGTACCGGCCGAGGATCTGCCAAGCGCCGTGGCGGTGAACCCGGTAACCAATAAGATATACGTGGCCAACAGGAACAGCGCCAGCGTTACCGTGATCGATGGTGCCACCAATGCGACGGTGAATGTAAAAGTTACTGGCAATCCCGAGGCTTTGGCAGTGAACCCCATAACGAATAAAGTCTATGTCGCCAATTTCTACAACGACAGCGTCACGGTGATCGACGGCGCCACCAACGGGACCACTACATTGACCGCAGGCTATGAGCATTTGGCCCTGGCCGTCAATCCGGTGACAAACAAGATCTACGTGCCGAACAGCGGGGGCAATACCGTCACCGTGATCGACGGCGGCGACTACGCCACCGCCACCGTGGCCTCGGGAACCTTCCCCTCCATCCCCAATGATGCGGCGGTCAACCCGGTGACCAACACGATCTACGTGACCAACACCAACAGCGACAACGTCACGGTGATCGACGGGGCCACCGGCGACACCACGCTGGTGGCGGCCGGGGACAGCCCCTGGGCGGTGGCGGTGAACCCGGTAAGCAACAAGGCCTATGTGGCGAACTTCATGAGCTTTACCGTGACGGTGATCGACGGGGCCACCGGCGGAACCACCACGGTGCCCGTCCGGTCCACCCCCCGGGCGGTGGCGGTGAACCCGGTGACCAACCGGATCTATGTCGCCAACAGCGGCGGCAATTCCGTCACCGTCATCGACGGGACGAGCAACGACACCGCCACTGTGGCCACGGCGGCGGGACCCTACGCCCTGGCGGTGAACCCGGCCACCAACAGGATCTACGTGGCAAACTACGGCAACAACAACGTGACGGTGATCGACGGGGCCACCAACGGCACCGCCACCGTATGGGCGGGGGCCAATCCCCTGGCGGTGGCGGTGAACCCGCTGACCAACCGGGCCTACGTGGCCAACTACTACGACACCAGCGTGACGGTGATCAGCGGTCCCGGCAACGACACCGCCACCGTGACCGTGGGTGCCAAACCCCGGGCGGTGGCGGTCAACCCGCTGACGGACAGGATCTACGTGGCCAACGAAGGCAGCGCCAGCGTCACGGTGATCGACGGGGCCACCAACGGAACCACGACGGTGGCCACCGGACCGTCGCCCTATGACGTGGCGGTCAACCCGCTGACCAACACGATCTACGTAGCCACCGGCGGCAACGACAGCCTGACGGTGATCGACGGGGCCACCAACTCGACCCATGCCATCCCCGCCGGGGACTTTCCCTGCGCCCTGGCGGTGAACCCGGTGACCAACATGATCTATGCGGTGAACAACGGCGGCCACACCGTGACGGTGATCGATGCCGCCCCGTTCCAAGACACCGGGGTGCGGGCGGTGATGGACCCGGCGGTATCGCACTTCACCGGCCTGTCCCAGCCGTACCTCCACGGTCGGGCGGTCAACCGGTGGAGCCCCGATGCGACCCACCTGATGGGCGTGATCAACGACTGCCTGCCTAATCTTACTCCATGGAAGTGGGCGGCGGGCCCCTTCGACAGCACCTCGTCGGACTCCATCGGCTTTAATTTCAACTGGGGCGATTCGCTGATCTGGGGGGAGAACTTTGTAACCTTCGTGCCCCTGGAGATGCAGGCCGCCACCAGCAACAATCTGGGGCTGGGCACGCCGTTCGCCGGCAATATGCTGGTCTACCCGGTGTACCGGATCGACTCCACCGCCTACGGGGTGGAGGGCCGGCCGGCCGACGGCGGAAAGCCTCTGGTTTTGCGGCTGGAGCAGAACTGGCCCAATCCCATCAAGGATCGGACAACCATCAGGTATCAGCTGCCGAAGGAGAGCAGGGTCAGCCTGACGGTCTACAACGTGGTGGGCCAGGCGGTCAAGCGGTTCGACCAGGGGACCAAGCCGGCCGGGTATCACCAGATCAAATGGAGCGACAATACCCTGCCCAACGGCATCTACTTCTACCGGCTGCAGGCCCGCCTATGCCAAGGCTCCGGCGGACAAGCCGGGGAGTTCAGCGCGACAAAGAAACTGTTGATAGTCAGGTAAACTCGGATCAAGGCAGTTTAAGCGATAAAGCCCCGCTTCAGGCGGGGCTTTTTATATTCGCTCCGGTCTGGTTAATGGGCCTGACATATTTTAGTTGTAAAGGGGCCGGGGATTTGATAAAATGAACCCCGTTTGTTAGTAAACATATAAATAATTCATAAACCAAAACCACAAATAAGGAGCGTATGTCAAGGAAAGCAATGTTGGTTCTATCGCTGGTCCTGATGGCCGGCCTGGCCTGGGCCAAACCCGAACCGGGCGCCGATGGCAGACCCGACTACGCCAAGGCTTCGTCGGACAAGCCCCTGCCGCCGCACCTGCGGCACAAAGGGCCCCAGGCACAGAAACAGCAGCCGGTAAAGATGAGGCAGCAACCGGGCCGTTCCCGGATGCCCGGACGGACGGACCTCTCCAAAACATCAAAGGCCAACTCGGCCAAGTTCGGAAAAGCCCAGCCCCGGCCGGGCATCAAGGGCCTGGTCAAGGACGATTTTCTGGTGAATGACGACATCACCGGCATCGGCTACTCCGCCGGCTACCAGTACGACCCCAAGGCGGCCCTGCTGCCCACCGGGGAGATGATGGTGGTTTGGTACGACTACCGTAACGACTATGACTACCAGATATTCGGCCGCCTTTTTGACGCTTCAGGCAACCCGGCGGGGGAGGATTTCCTGATCAACGAACTCAACGGTTGTTCCGCTTATGAACCGTCCATCGCCGCCTGCGGCAACGGCTTTGTGGTGACCTGGTATGACTACCGCAACGGAAACGGCTACGACATCTATGCCCAGCGCTATAGCTCGACAGGCTCAGCCTTGGGCGTAAACTTTTTAGTGAACGACGACGCGTCAGGCTACGACCAGGATTATCCCTGCGTGGCGGCCAACGACAGCGGGTTCATCATAACCTGGGAAGACTATCGCAACGACAACGACTACGACATCTACGCCCAGCGCTATGATGCCTCGGGTGCGGCTTTGGGCTCCAACTTCCTGGTAAATGACGATGTGTCGGGCTACGACCAGTATTATCCCAGCGTGGCCCTCAGCGACAGCGGCTTCGTGATCACCTGGGATGATTACCGCACCGGCAGCGTCTTGGAAATCTACGCCCAGCGCTTTAATGCCGATGGCGACACCCTGGGCGGCAACTTTTTAGTGAACGACGGCGGGAGCAATGATACGTGGTGCCCCAGCGTGGCGGCCAACGACAGCGGGTTCATGATCGCCTGGTATGATTATCGCAACGGGGACGCTGACATCTACGCCCAGCTTTACAATCCCAACGGCGACTCAGTGGGCGGCAACTTTTTGGTGAACGATGACGGCACCGGCAACGACCAATACACCTGGGGCGCTTCCAATGTGGCGGCCAGCGACAGCGGGTTCGTGATTGCCTGGTACGACTACCGCAGCGGCAGCTACTACGATACCTACGCCCAGCGCTATGATCCGGCAGGCTCGGCCCTGGGCGGCAACTTCATAGTGAATGACACCACCTCCATCTACTGCTACGATCCCAGCGTGACGGCCAATGACAGCGGGTTTGCAGTGGTCTGGTACGATACCCGCTACAACCCCAGCGGGTACTACGACATATTCTGCCAGCGCTATGACGCGGCAGGCTCGGCATTGGGAACTAATTTCATGGCCAACAACGACACCGGAACCGCCGACCAGTGGGACGCCTCGGTGGCCATGGACGCCTCCGGCAACTCGGTGGCGGTGTGGTATGATCTGCGTAACGATGATGGCACCTGGAACACCGAGGACATTTACGGCCAGAGCTACGACGCGGCTGGAAATCCGGTGGGCTCCAACTTCATCATCAACGATACCACGGGCACCTTCAATCGCTATGGCTACGATCCCCGGGTGGCCTTTTTGCCGGGTGGAGGGTTTGTGGTGGCCTGGGGCGGCTACGACTTCGGCGGGAACGGCCAGATCTATGCCCAACTGTTCGATTCGGCCGGGGCGCCGGTGGGAGGCAACTTTGAGGTCAGAGACGTCAGCAGCAGCTACGGATATAGTCCCGACGTGGCGGCCAGCGACAGCGGCTTCGTGATCACCTGGTGGGACCACCGCAACGGCAATGACGACATCTACGCCCAGCTTTACAAGGCCAACGGCGACACCATCGGAGGAAACTTCTTGGTGGATGATGGCGGAAATTCCCAATATAACCCCAGAATAGCATCCAACGCCAACGGGTTCGTGGTCACCTGGTATGACTACCGTAATGGCAACGCCGATATTTACGCCCAGCTATACAAGGCCAACGGGGACACCGTGGGCGGCAACTTCCTGGTGGACGACGGCGGCGGTTCCCAATACGATCCCAGCGTGGCCATGGCGGACAGCGGGTTCGTTATCACTTGGCATGACGACCGCAACGGCGACTGGGACATCTACGCCCAGCTTTTCAATGCCAACGGCGACACCCTGGGCGGCAACTTCCTGGTGAACGACAATGCCAGCGGGAATAACCAATATTATCCCAGCGTGGCCCTGTCTCCGGACGGACACAATATGGTGATCGGCTGGGAGGACTACCGGAACGATCCCAACGAAAACCTGGCCCAGATAATGGCCCAGAAATACGTGGACGGGGTGGCGGCCGGCGGCAACGTGGTGGTCAACGGCAGTACAATTTCTAACCGGTATTTCTGGGGCGGCAAGCGGATAGCCAGCACCAACCAGCGGATACTGTTCAGCTGGGACGACAACCGCCGGATGAAGGGATACGATATCTACGCCAAGCTGACCGACTGGGACCTGCAGCACATCGAGGCCGAGCCCCCGGTGATCTCCTATGTCGACTCGCTGGGCGACGACGCCATCGCCCCCTACGGTCCTTACACCATCAAGGCGGTGGTAAGCGACAACCAGCTGTTGTCGCACGTCAAGCTGCTGTATCAGATCAACGGCGGAACGGCGGATACCCTGGACATGTCTTTTGTGTCGGCCGATACCTTTGAGGCCGTGATCCCGGCGCAGGTTTTGGGGGCATATGACACGGTGTCAGTGGATTACTGGGTTATAGCCCGGGATTCCAGCTGGAACACCGCCGCCTCAAGCGTCTATGGCTTCAAGGCCCTGGAGCTGACCGGGGTGGCCGGCCAGCCGGCCACGATCATCCCCGGGAGCTTTGCCCTGAACAACGCCTACCCCAACCCCTCCAGGGGGCAGACCACTTTCAAGTACCAGCTGCCGAGGGAATCCAGGGTCAGCCTGGCGGTCTACAACGTGGTGGGCCAGGCGGTCAAGAAATTCGACCAGGGCGCCCAGCCGGTGGGGTATCACCAGATCAATTGGAGTGACAATACTTTGCCTAACGGCGTCTACTTCTACCGGCTGACAGCCGGAAACTTCAGCGCCACCAAGAAACTGTTGATAGTAAGGTGATCTCGGATCAGGCAGTTTAAGCGAAAAAGCCCCGCCGAAGGCGGGGCTTTTTATACCCATTTTTAAAGTAAAAAAATGCTCCACTTTGTTATTGCAGTCCGGGCTTAATTATTGTAACATTATCACTGGCGTGGGGCATACGACGGTAGACAGTATACGGTTTTTGCGTTACTCTCTCTCTGACGGCTCCCTACCCACCCGTTCAATCTGCCGGGCGGGAAGGATTCTCAGGGTGACAATCGTGCATTAAGTAAAAAGCCCCGGTGTTCTCTGTGTGCTTGGTGTGAGAAAGGGTTCCCTGGATCGCTTCACTTCGGTAGCCATTCAAGGGGTTATGCTCAGTGCGGGCTCTTGTCAGGTAAAATCATTTTCTCAATGACGGCTCCCTACCCACCCGTTCAATCTGCCGGGCGGGAAGAGGTCTCAGGGTGACAGGTTTGTATTGATAAAAATTTTGGTGTCTTGGTGATTAAAGCTATGGATTCCTGCCTGCGCAGGAATGACAATATCAAATAAAAATTCATTAATAAATTTTTATGCCGGCAAAGGATCAAGCCAAACGGGCCTGGGTGGTCTCGGTGGACATGGGCTACGGGCACCAGCGGGCCGCCTACCCCCTGAACGAGATCGCCAACGAGCGCATTATCACCGCCAACAACGACCAGATCATCTCGGAACGGGAGCGGGGCATCTGGCAATGGAGCCGCATCGGCTACGAGACGGTATCCCGGCTGAAGACCATCCCCGGGATCGGCAAGTTCATCTTCGGGGCCTACGACAGCCTGCAGGCCATCGCGCCGTTCTATCCCTTCAAGGTGAACGCCCGGCCCAATCTGACCGTGCTCCGGGTCAAGGGCCTGATCAAGCGCTGGGGGCTGTGCAGCAGCCTGATCGACTACGTCAAGAAGGAAAAACTGCCCATGGTCACCACCCATTTCATTCCGGCCCTGGCGGCCGACTACCTGGGGCTGGATGACGTCCACTGCATAGTCACCGATACCGACATCAACCGGGTGTGGGTAACGGACAAGCCCGCCCAGACCAGGATCAAATACCTGACCCCCTCGCGCCACGCCGCCATCCGCTTAAGGCAGTACGGGGTGCCCGAGGACCGGATCATCATGACCGGCTTCCCCCTGCCCCGGGAGAACACCGGGGGCCGGGACCAGAAGGTCCTGAAAAAGGACCTGGCCGAGCGCCTGCCCAACCTGGATCCCAACAAAAAGTTCATCACTGCCTACGACGAGGTGCTGAAGAAATACCTGGGCGAGACCAGGGCCAAGAGCAGCCATCCCCTGACCCTGTGCTATCTGGTGGGGGGGGCCGGGGCCCAGACCGAGATCGGCATCACCATCGTCAAGGCCCTGCAGAAGAAGCTCTGCGCCGGCGAGATCAGGATCAACCTGGTGGCCGGCACCCGGCTGGACGTGGCCTCGTATTTCAACCGGGAGTTGAAGGCCCTGGGCATCGATCCCCAGACCAACTCGGGGGTCAAGGTGGTCTACGCCCTGGACAAGCGGGCCTACTTCGCCCAGATCAACCAGGAGCTGCGGACCACCGACATCCTGTGGACCAAGCCCTCGGAGATGTCGTTCTACACCGCGCTGGGCCTGCCGGTGATCATCGCCCCGCCGGTGGGGGCCCACGAGAAGTTCAACCAGGAGTGGCTGGAGCACATCGGCTCGGGCTTCGTCCAGGAGGATCCCCGCTACGTGGACCAGTGGCTGTATTACGTGCTGGAGAGCGGGAAATACGCCGAGGCCGCCTGGCACGGTTTCATGAACGCGCCGTCGATGGGGACCTACAACATCGAGGATGCCCTGTTCGGCAAAGCGGGGGATTAATTGAACGCTGATTTGATGGATTTGGTTTAGGATAGCGTAATCCTTAGGTTGATAAGCCAGCCTGGCTATCCGAAGGATCTGCCCGCGAAAAGAACGAAAAAGGTTTTGGTGCCGACCCCGCCCTCCTGGCGGTAGTGTCATTCCCGACTTGATCGGGAATCCATAATCCCTTCCCGCATCGGGAAGGGGAAGGGGTTAGGTCCGTTCTTATCCAAGGCATTCATTTTACAAACCTATAATTAAGTTTATCGACCATGCCGGAAAAGAAAATAAAAATATCCGACGAGGTGACCCGCCAGGGGATCGACAAGGAGTCGCTCAAAAGATCCTTCCTGGACCACATCTCCTTCTCGCTGGCCAAGGACAAGTATTCGGCCACCAAGCGAGACTACTATCTGAGCCTGGCCCTGGCCATCCGGGACCGGCTGGTGGAGCGCTGGGTGCGGACCCAGCAAAAGTATTACCAGGTGGACGCCAAGCGGGTCTACTACCTGTCGCTGGAATTTTTGATGGGCCGCAGCCTGGGAAATTCCATCATGAACCTGGAGATGGATTTCGCCTGCCGCAAGGCCCTGGAGGAGCTGGGATTCGACCTGGAGGAGATGATGGACGTCGAATGGGATGCCGGGCTGGGCAACGGCGGCCTGGGCCGCCTGGCGGCCTGCTATCTGGACTCGATGGCCTTTCACGCCCTGCCGGCCTACGGCTACGGCATCCGCTACGAGTACGGGATATTCTTCCAGAAGATCCAGAACGGCTACCAGGTGGAGACCCCGGACAACTGGCTGAGATACCAGAATCCCTGGGAGCTGCCCCGGCCGGAGCACCTGTATCCGGTGAAATTCTACGGCCGGGTGGAGGTGGACAAATGGCCCGACGGCCGGCCCCGCTTCCGGTGGCAGGACGGCGAGGAGGTGATGGCCATGGCCTACGACACCCCGGTGCCGGGCCACGGCAACGACACCGTCAACACCCTGCGGCTGTGGTCGGCCAAGGCCACCCGGGAGTTCGACCTCAGTTATTTCAACAGCGGGGACTACGTGGCGGCGGTGGAGGACAAGAACCAGAAGGAGAACATCACCCGGGTGCTGTATCCCAGCGACAATGTCTACCAGGGCAAGGAGCTGCGCCTGAAGCAGCAGTATTTCTTCGTCTCGGCCACTTTGCAGGACGCCATCCGGCGCTATAAAAAGACCCAGCCGGACATGACGGCCTTTCCCGAGAAGACCGTCTTTCAGCTCAACGACACCCACCCGGCCATCGCCATCCCGGAGCTGATGCGGCTGCTGATGGACCAGGAGGGCATGGAGTGGCAGGAGGCCTGGGACATCACCGGCCAGGTGTTCGCCTACACCAACCACACCGTGCTGCCGGAGGCCCTGGAGCACTGGCCGGTGGACATGATCGAGCGGATGCTGCCCCGTCATTGGCAGATCATAGGCGAGGTCAACCGCCGGCTGATGGACGAGGTGGGAGAAAAATACCCGGGCGATGAGCAGAAGAAGCAAGCCATGTCCATTATCTCGTCCGGCCCCGAGCCCCAGGTGCGGATGGCCCACCTGGCCATCGCCGGATGCTTCTCGGTGAACGGGGTGGCCGAACTGCACACCCGGATCCTCAGGGAGATAGTGTTTCCGGAGTTCAACGAATTCTTCCCCGGCAAGTTCAACAACAAGACCAACGGCATCACCCCCCGCCGCTGGCTTAAGAAATGCAACCCGGGGCTGTCCGAGCTGATCACCAAGCATATCGGGCCGGAGTGGATCAAGGATCTGACGCTGCTCAAGGAGCTGGCCCCGCTGGCCGGGGACTCGCTGTTCCGCGAAAGGTGGCGGGTGGTCAAACGGGAGAACAAGATCCGGCTGGCGGAATACATCCGGACCCACAACGGGCAGGAGATCAACGTCAATTCCCTGTTCGACGTCCAGGTAAAGCGTTTTCACGAGTACAAGCGCCAGCTGCTGAACGTGCTGGGGGTGATCGCCCAGTACAACCGCATCAAGAAGGACCCCAAAGCGCCGGTGGTGCCGCGCACCGTCATCTTCGGCGGCAAGGCGGCCCCCGGATATTTCATGGCCAAGCTGATTATCAAACTCATCAACTGCGTGGCCGACAGGGTCAACAGCGACCCCGATATCGGCAACAAGCTCAAGGTGGTCTTTCTGGCCAACTACGGGGTGTCGCTGGCCGAGCTGATCATGCCGGCCGCCGAGCTGTCGGAGCAGATATCCACCGCCGGGATGGAGGCCTCGGGCACCGGCAACATGAAGTTCGCCCTGAACGGGGCCCTGACCATCGGCACCCTGGACGGGGCCAACATCGAGATCATGGAGGAGGTGGGCCAGGACAACATCTTCATCTTCGGGCTGACGGCCGAGGAAGTATCCCAGTTAAGGGCCAGGGGCTACGATCCCCAAAATCAGTATCATTCCAACGGCCAGCTCAAAGAGGTGCTGGACCAGCTGGACGACGGATTCTTCTGCCGGGATGATCCCGGGCTGTTCAAGCCCATAGTGGACAGCCTGCTGAAGCAGGGCGACTACTATCTGCTGCTGGCCGACTTCGCCTCCTATATGGAATGCCAGGAGCGGGTCAGCCGGACCTATCTCGATCCCGACCAGTGGTCCCAGAAGGCCATCATCAACGTGGCCCGGATGGGGAAATTCTCCAGCGACCGTTCCATCAAGGAATACGCCGAGCAGATCTGGCAGGCCCGATCGGTGCCGATCGAGTAGGCGGTAGTTAATAGTTGTGGGTCATCAGTAATTGGTAATCCGCTAGTATTCAGTAAACATCATCACCAAATATATGGAAGGACAGTTTATGGCGGGGCAGGAATTAAAGTGGAACCTCAACGACATCGTGGCCAAGGGAAAATTCGACCAAACCTATTCCGGGATCGAAAAGGACATCGCCGGGATGGCGGAGCAGATAAAGCTGCTCAAGCCCCAGATGTCGCTGGGCGAATTCAAGCAGGTCATAGAATTCCGCGAGGATTTGAAGACCAGGGTGTCGAAGATCTCTGCTTACGGCGAGCTATGGGAGAATGCCGACCTGAAGTCACAGGACGCCAAACTGTACAAAGCGCGCACCCAGGACCTGGGCATCAAACTGTCCGATGCCCTTCTTCCCCTGGAACACTGGCTTAAAGGGCTGACGGTGGAGGGCCTGGAGAAGCTGGACGACTTCAACGCCAACCGGCTGTTCGCCGAACTGCCGGATCTGGAGTACGTATTCAACTATAACCGGGCGGCCGCCCAGCACACCTTAAGCCAGGGCGAGGAGAGGCTGATCACCCGCAAGAGCGTCACCGGCTCCCAGGCCCTGGTGGATATGTACAACCTGGTCACCGACAGCTTCGAGTATAAATTCCAGCCCAGGGGCGGAAAGGCAAAGGTATTCAAGACCCAGGGCCAGGTGCGCAATTACTATTACAGCGCCAAGGCAGCGGAGCGGGAGGCGGCCTATAAAGCCGTCTTCAAACCCTACCATGACAACGAGGACAAGCTGTTCGTCATCTACCGGGCGCTGGCCAAGGATTGGGACAACGACGCCCGGCTGAGGAACTTCCCCGGCCCCATCTCCATGCGAAACTTCTACAACCGGGTGCCGGATGCGGCCATCAACACCCTGCTGGAGGTCTGCCAAAAAAACGTGGGGATATACCAGGATTTCTTCCGTTACAAGGCCAAACTGCTGAAGATAAAGAAACTGCGGCGCTACGACCTGTACGCCCCGCTGGAGGCCCCCAGGTCAAAAATGTCGCTGCCCGCGGCCAAAAAGCTGGTGCTGGAGATCTTCCGCGACTTCGCGCCGGGCTTTGCCGACAAGGCCGAGTCCATCTTCAAGGCCGATCACATCGACAGCCATCCCCGGCCGGCCAAGGACACCGGGGCCTTCTGCTCCGACATCGCGCCGGGGGTCACCCCCTACATCCTGCTCAACTACACCGGCAACAATTCCTCGGTGTCCACCCTGGCCCACGAGCTGGGGCATGGGGTCCACGACCTGTACGCCCAGAACCATTATTATACCTCGTCCCACACTACCCTGCCGCTGGCCGAGACGGCCTCCACCATCTCCGAGCTGATGGTGTTCGAAAAACTGCTGGGCCAGGCCAGATCCGACAAGGAGCGCCGGTCCATGCTGCTGGAGAAGCTGGGCGACTCCTACGCCACGGTCATCCGCCAGGCCTATTTCGTGATGTTCGAGAACCAGGCCCACCAAAGGATAACCCAGGGCATCAAGTCCGACCAGCTGAGCGACCTGTACCTCAAGCAGCTGCGTTCCCAGCTGGGCTCGGCGGTGGAGGTGGCCGAGGAATTCCGCAGCGAGTGGTCCTACATTCCGCACATCTTCCAGACCCCGTTCTACTGCTACGCCTACAACTTCGGGGAGCTTTTGGCCCTGGCCCTGTTCGCCCGGTACAAGGACCAGGGCAAGCCCTTCGTGCCCAAGATCGAGAAGATCCTGGCCTACGGCGGCTCCCAGAGTCCGGACCGGATCATCAAGGAGGTGGGCATGGACATGTCCTCGCCGGAATTCTGGCAGGGAAGCTTCGAGGTGGTCAAGAGCTGGCTGAGCGAGCTGAAGAGACTGTCAAAATAACCATTCCAAGGGCTGCCGGCATCCGGCAGCCTTTTTTGGTGACGTCAGCTCGAGAAAGACGGACCCCTCTCCGGCCTCTCCCCCAAAGGGAGAGAGGCCCAATACTATATTTTTGGGTTGCGGAAATACGCAACCTGTAGTAATATGAAAAAATGGTCATTTTGGTTTCTTTCCTCATCGACCGGCTGAACAATTCCCGGCTGGGGCGGGAGGATCCCGCCCTGCCGCTTCAGCAGTCAATAAAAAATGAAATTTCAGGGCAGGCTCATCCCTGATAAATCAGAAGAGGGTCGATCTTGCCTGTCACGAAATATATTAGCAATCAAAACTATCGGAGGCATTATGAAGAAAATAGTTATGATCCTAACCCTTCTGGCGGCGGCTCTGATCCAAAACGGCTGGACGGCCAGGCCAGCCGGGCCCGGGGATAATTTCCGTTTGGTGGTGCTGGCCGACCGCACCGGCGGAGCCAATCAAAAGGCCTTCGAGATGGTGCTGAGGGATATCGAGTGGATGAAGCCGGATCTGGTGGTGACGGTGGGAGATCTCATCCAGGGCTATGCTGACTCGGCCGGGACGGTCAAGGACTGGGATGCCACCCTGCCGATGTTAAAAGCGCTCTCCTGCCCGGTGTACCTGACCCCCGGCAACCACGACATCACCACTCCCGAGGTGCGCAGCATATTCATCAAAAAGACCGGACGCAACCCCTATTATTCCTTCGATCACCAGAACAGCCATTTCATCGTGATGGACAACTCACTGGTGGAGACCCTGGACAAGATGGATCCCGCCCAGATCAGGTGGCTGGAGAAGGACCTGAGATCGCTCAGGAACAGATCCGGCATCTATATTTTCATGCACAAGCCGTTCTGGGCGGCGGGGGTGGGGGCCGGACAGCCGGACAAGCTGCACGACCTGTTCAAGAGATACAAAGTTACGGCGGTGTTCGCCGGGCACTGGCACAATTATGCCTCGGAGGTCATTGATGGCATCCGCTACGTGGTGATGGGCAGCTCCGGGGCGGATATCGGCCCTTCGGAAAATATCAGCCTGGCCGGCTTCTACCAGTACCTGTGGGTCACCGTCAAGGACGGAAAATTCAGCCCGGCATTGGTGCGGGCCGGCAATACCTTTGATCTAGATCACGTCAGCCTTAAGGAGGAGACCTTCGCCCATCAGATACCCACCAAGGCGGTGTTTGTTGATGGGCCGGAACTGATCGAGGGCAGAAAATTATCATCCCTGGAGGCCGAGGTCAGGATCAAGAATCCCACAGACAAGCCTATAAAAACCGAGATCTTATGGGAGACCGGCCAGAACTGGAAGGCTGTCAAGAACAGCATCCCGGTGGAGATAGCCCCCGGCGACAGCTTGAAGTCCGTCTTCAGGTTCAAAGGCTCCGGAACCCTGTATCCCCTGCCGGTGATGAAAATGTCCTATCCCTTCGGGCGCGATAAATTTTATAACCTGGAGATGAGCCCCAATGTGACCCGGATCCTGGAGTGCCCCCGGGCCAAAAAATCTCCGGCCATCGACGGCCGGTTCGATAAGAATGAATGGCTGGGGGCCGGCAAGATAGCCGATTTCTGCGGCTGGGACGGCAATCCGGCATCGGCCGATCCCACCCAGGTCTACTTCATGCACGATGGGGAGAACCTTTATATCGCCGCGGTCTGCCGGGACACCGTCATGGCCCAGCTGAAGGCCGCCAAGACCGTCCGGGACGACCAGGTGTACAACGACGACTGCATCGGATTCCTGTTCGCCGCCAATAAGGACACGGTCTACCAGATGTACGTCAATCCGGCATCCACCGTCTGGGACCAGCTGATAGACAATACCCGCGACGATCTGGACCAGAAATGGAACGGCGGCTTCCAGGCCAAGGCCCAGGCCGGGGAAAGGGAATGGGTGCTGGAGATGAGGGTGCCATTAAAGGATATCGGCCTGCCGGTGCTGAACAAGGCAGCCGAGATGAGGATGAACATCCGCCGCAAGCAGCAGCGCAACAACCAGTCGGCCCTGTGGATGTACGACTGGTCGTACCAGACCAAGAACTTCGGAGTGGTCAGGTTCAAATGATAAAGCCGGGAGTAGCATGAATGTTTGGGCCGGCGGGATGTCCGCTTTCCTGAACAGGAAGGGGTTAAAGTTATGCTGATCGCTTTCAACAAACCATACGGGGTGCTGTCGCAGTTCACTTCGGACGATCCCCGCCATGTGACCCTGGCCAAGTTCGGCTTCCCCAAGAACGTCTATCCCCTGGGGCGGCTGGACGCCGACTCCGAGGGCCTGCTGCTGTTGTCCGACGAGGCCGAGCTGAACGCCAAACTATTGAATCCCCGGCAGGGCCATTCCCGCACCTACTGGGTCCAGGTGGAGAATATCCCCGGGGAGAAGGATCTTTTAAAACTGCGAAAAGGGGTAACCATCAAGGGACATCCGACCCTTAGCTGCCAGGCCATGATCCTGGATCCCCAGCCGGTGATGGAGGAACGCGACCCGCCTATCAGGTTCCGCAAAAATATCCCCACCTGCTGGCTGGAGATGGCTTTGACCGAAGGCAAGAATCGCCAGGTGCGCCGGATGACGGCGGCCATAGGATATCCCACCCTGCGGCTGGTGCGGGTCAGTATCGGAAATTATCAGTTGGGCGGCCTTAAGCCGGGGCAGCGAAAGCCGGTGACCTCCGGGGAAAGACGCAAGATATTCAACGTTTAAAGAGGTAGGAAACATGCCTATTAAAAGGATCACCTTTGCTCTGCTGTTTTTGACCGGGTGTTGCTTCTGGATCACGCCGGGCCTGGCCCAGCAGCCGATCAAGGGCCGGCTGCGGATGGCGGATTCCACCTTCATCCAGATAGTCAAGACCATAGACGGCTCCAGCAACGTAGGAAGCATCATTCAAATCGATTCTGTCAATATCCTGTTGCAAACCTCGGTGACGGCAATGACCATTCCCATCGTCAAGATCACCGAGATCAAGGAGATCCCGGCGGAGTCCATCAAAAACGGCGAGTACTGGTTCTCCAATCCCAACGCCACCCGGCTGTTCTTCGGGCCGACCGCCCAGATGCTTAAAAAAGGCCAGGGCTATTTTTCCGACACCTATATTTTCTTCCCCCAGGTGGTGTTCGGCCTCACCGACAACATCACCCTGGGAGGCGGAATATCCCTGTTTCCCGGGGGCGGCGGCAACCAGATAATTTACTTGATGCCCAAGGTCGGGATGCCGGTCAGCGAAAAATTCCATCTGGCAGGAGGGGCGTTGATCATCAAGCTTCCCGATCTCGACCAGGAGGCCTCGACGGTAGGGGTCCTTTACGGGGCCGGCACCTACGGCGGCCCCGACCGCAGCTTCACCGCCGGACTGGGCTATGGTTTTGCGGGAGATGAAATGGCCGACCGGCCGATGGTGATGGTGGGCGGGGAGCACCGCCTGTCGCGCCGGGTATCCTTTGTCACCGAGAACTGGCTGTTTCCCGGCCTGGACCAGCCGCTGGTCTCGGCCGGCTTTCGTTTCTTCGGCGAGGGGCTGGCGGTGGACCTGGCCCTGGCCAACGTGCTGGGCGAGGACATGGTCACTCCGGGGATCCCCTTCATAGATTTTGTTTATAACTTTTGAGCACTCAATGCTGCTGATAGAACATAACTCACGGCCCGCCGGACAGGGTAGGAAACCACCCCCAGGTCATCGGAGCCTAACTGGCAACCCAACATTGACGACATTATGGAGATAAAACCCAAAAATGCGGTCGGGACCGTAATTCTGGTCCTGATCGCCGTTGAGCTGGTCTTCATCATCAAGGGAAACGGGCATCTCGAAATGCTCCAGAGCCGGAGGGCCAGACTTGAGGAGGCCATAGAACTATCCAATCAGGGGGTGGCGCTTTCCCGGCAGGAGGAATATCCCGGGGCCCTCAAGCTCCTGGAAAAAGCCCGGAGGCTGGCCCCGGAAGATTCGCTGATAGGGGAGAATCTCCAGGCGGTCTATTTCAATTCCGGCCTCAGCCAGATTCATCAGGGAAAATATCAGGAGGCGCTGGAGCTCTCCGGCCGGGGCCTGAAACTGATGCCGGAAAAACCGGCCCTCTGGTACCTGCGAGCGGAGGCCTGGTATGGTCTCGGCAGGAACGATTCCTGCCTTTCCTGCCTGGGCCAAGCCTACGACCTGAATCCCGGGGATTCGACGATAAGCGGCCTGTTGGGCGACCTGGACAACCGCTGCCGCCGGGAGGACGGCTTGGAGTCCAGCCAGACCGGGTATTTCGACATCAAGTTCGAGGGCGGGGAGAACCGGGAGATGGCCGATAAGGTACTTTTCATGCTGGAGGGCATCCGGGACAGGCAGGGGGCGCTGTTCGGCTGGCAGGCCCAAAGGAACATCAGCGTGATACTCTACAATAACCAGCAGTTCTCCGACATCACCAGCCTGGCCTCCTGGGCCGGGGCGGCCTTCGACGGGAAGATCAGGGTGCCGGTGGCCAATTACCGGGAGGCCCAGGAAGTGCTGGAGAGGGTGCTGACCCACGAGTTCGTCCATGCCCTGCTGTTCGAGATCGGGGGCCGGAAATTTCCGGGATGGTTCAACGAGGGCCTGGCCCAATATCAGGAGGGACAGCGGGCCGTCGATCACGCCTACCTTCCGTTATCCCAGCTGTCAGGTTCGTTTATGACCCTGGAGCGGGAGGATGCCCAGCAGGCCTACCGGGCCAGCCTGTCGGCGGTAAGTTTCCTGGTCGAGGACAACGGATGGGATATGGTCCGGCTGTTTGTGGACCAGATGGGGCAGGGGGGTGATTTTAAAGGGGTTTTTAAGGCATCATTCAATCTGTCGGTGGACGAGTTCGACCGGAAATGGAAGAGGAGCATCGATAAATAAGCAAGTCAAAATAAAGTAGTCAGTATACAGGAGACAGTATTCGGTATACGGGGAATTGCCCCAGCTTGTCCTCGCGAAGGCGGGGAATGGGAATCCAGGCCTTTCTTTACTACCAACGTAAATGAAAAAAGTATACGCATGAACGCTGCCAGAAAAGCATTGCGGGAAAAGTTTTACCTGAACCCACACGGCAATATTTCCGATATTTACGAGAGCCGGGGGGAGGTGCACCATTTGATCGGTAATTACGATCAGGCTTTGTCTGATTTTAGCAGGAACTTATTCGTCAGCGAAAAATTAAAGGACGAAAAAAGAGAAGCAAAAGCTATAGGTCAAATAGGGAATGTTTATTTGCACCAAAGCGACTTTGAAAAGGCAGAAACAAGATTCCATGATTCTTTAGCTTTGTATAGAAAAAATAATGGCAGTGAAGGCATGGCGTATTGCTATCGGCAATTAGGCAAAACTTTCCAATATAAGGAAAAATTCCAGGAAGCGAGTGAATTATTTAATAAATCACTTGAAATATATAATAATCTTGAAGAAGAAAACGGTGTTAATGCCGTATTGTTGAACATAGCGGATAATCTTATAAGCATTGAAAAATATAATGAAGCCTTAAAGCTGATTCAAGGGAAATTATTATTATTGACAAATAAAGTCAACCTAATAAGAGCTTACCAAGTATGCGGAAAAGCAATGCGTGAAATGGGGAATCATGAAGGAAGTATAGAGTATTTTAACAAGGCATTTTCCCTCTCCCGGGAAATTGGTGAAAAAAGCAGTATGGTTAATATATTGTGTGATATAGGGTTAGAATACTACAGCAGAGACGATTATCCTAAAGCAAAAAAATTGTTTAAAGAATGCCATAATCTAGCAGTTCAGCAGAATATGACCTTTATGAAAGTTGTGGCCCTTCTAAATATCGGTGATGTCTGCCATAGAATGAAAGATGATCGGGAGGCAATGATCTACTTAGATAAAGTTATTTCGCAAGATGTAAACATTGAGGGAATAAAAAACGAAGCTAAAAGGCTTGTCGAAGAAATTCAATTTGTTTTGAAAGGGGGTGAAAAAAGATGATTTATATTGGTATAAGGTCAGCCGGAAAGAAATATATTGTTCATCCAACGACGGAACAGGCATACCAGAATTCCAATGCTCTTAAAGAGAATAATATCTGGTATTATACTTCGGAAAAATCCATTGACGAGTTTGCCATTGCCGGAGCTTTTGGCACCTATGATTCCCTGGCGGAAGCAGAAAATACTATTAAGTCGGTGGATCCCGGGATCCAGAACGTTTATAAGCCCCCGGCACCACCAGCGGAGTGATAAATTAAAAGCGCCCATAAGGGTGCTTTTTTGATCTATACTAATGATTTTGAAACTGGTAAGTAATGCATTAAGCAATCATAATTTTATCTTGACATCATCCACTCTTTAATGATATCCTATGCTGTTATGCTACAACACATTGTTTAAAGGATTCCCATGATCGAGAAGAGCATTTTTGAACTATCATCCGCCGGCCGCAAGGGGCATCCCCTGCCGGCCTGCGACGTGCCCGTTAACCCCTTGAACCGGCTGATCCCCGAGAAATATTTGCGACCGGAACTGTCCTGCCTGCCACAGGTCTCGGAGATAGACGTGATGCGCCATTTCGTCCGGCTGTCCACCCTGAATCATCATGTGGACAAGGGCTTTTATCCCCTGGGCTCCTGCACCATGAAGTACAACCCCAAGATCAACGAGGATATGTCCCGCCTGCCGGGCTTCACCGGGCTGCATCCCCTGCAGGACCAGGCAGACATGCAGGGCGCCCTGCGGCTGATGAATGATCTGGGCGGCCAACTGTGCAAGATCGCCGGGCTGGAGGCCATCACCCTGCAGCCGGTGGCCGGGGCCCACGGCGAGCTGACCGCCTTGATGATGATCCGGGCCTATCATGTCAAGAAGGGAAATCCCAGAAAGAAGATACTGATCCCCGACTCGGCCCACGGCACCAACCCGGCCTCGGCCACCATCTGCGGCTACCAGGCGGTCCAGATAAAATCCAACGCCCAGGGGCTGCTGGATCCCGAGGACCTGAAGGCCCACCTGGATAACGAGGTGGCGGCCCTGATGCTGACCAATCCCAACACCCTGGGGCTGTTCGAAAAGAACATCTGCACCGCCACCAAAATGGTCCACGATGTCGGCGGCCTGGTGTTCATGGACGGGGCCAACCTCAACGCCCTGATGGGCATCGTCCGGCCCGGCGACATGGGCATCGACGCCATGCACTTCAACCTGCACAAGACCTTTGCCACGCCCCACGGCGGCGGCGGCCCGGGCGGGGGCGGGGTGGCCTGCACCAAGGCGCTGGAGCCTTTCCTTCCGGTCCCCACGATCGGGGCTCGAGAAGCGAAAAGCGAAAATCGGGAAACCGAATATTATTTGAACTACGACCGGCCCGACAGCATCGGCAAGGTCCACAGCTTCTTCGGCAATTTCCTGGTGATGGTCAAGGCCTACACCTATCTGCGGATGCTGGGGCCGGAGGGCGTCCGGGCAGCCGCTGAAAACGCCATCATCAATGCCAACTACATCATGCGCTCGCTGGAAGGGATCTACGACCTGCCCTATAAGGCCCACTGCAAGCATGAGTGCGTTTTCTCCGGGACCAAGTTCCGGGAGAAGGGGGTCAAGACCCTGGACATCGCCAAGCGGCTGCTGGACTACGGCTATCACGCCCCGACCATCTATTTCCCGTTGATCGTGCCCGAGGCCATCATGATCGAGCCCACCGAGACCGAGAGCCAGGAGACGCTGGATGCCTTCATCGAGGCCATGAAGAAGATAGCCCAGGAAATCGAGACCGATCCCGAGATCGTCAAATCCGCCCCCCATAATACCCCCATCGGCCGGCTGGACGACGTCAAGGCGGTCAAGGAGCCGAGGCTCAGATATTCAGGCGGGTGTTTATAAACGTTTGAACCGGTTGGAAACAGTTCGAACCGTTTCAAACAGTTTCAAATAGTTTAACGGAGGTGTAACCATGAGGGTAAAATTTCTTTTTGCTGTTGCACTATGTTTTGCCGGGCAGACGCTGGCCCAGGACAGCTCTAACGTGCGGACAGTAGGCTTTTACGACACGCCGGGCGATGCTTATGGCATAGCAGTATCCGGTGGCTACGCCTATTTGGGGGATTATGGACTGCGAATAATCAACATTTCAAATCCAGCCAATCCAACCGAAACCGGAGCCTACGAAGATTATGGCAATACTTATGGCGTTGCCGTCACCGGCAATTATGCTTATGCGACGAATGGTTATAGCGGATTGAGGATCATAGATGTTTCTTCCCCGTCCAGTCCCACCGAAACAGGGGGCTACGATACGCCCCATTACGCACAGGCTGTAGCGGTAGCCGGAGGATATGCCTACGTGGCCGAAGGAGATTCAGGGTTGCGGGTCATAAACGTATCTGATCCGGCCAGTCCCACCGAAGCAGGCAATTACGTTACGCCCCATTTTGCTTATGGTGTGGCGGTTGACGGCAATTATGCTTACGTAGCGGACTATTATGCAGGGTTGCGGGTCATTGACATTTCAGACACAGCCAACCTGACCGAGACAGGCTTCTATGATACTCCAGGAAGGGCTTTGAGTGTAGCAGTAAACGGGAATTATGCCTATGTAGCTGACTTTGATGCCGGGTTAAGGATAATAGACATATCAAACCCTTTAAATCCTTCAGAAGTTGGTCATTGCGATACTCCGGACAATGCATGGGGCGTAGCCGTGTCGGGCATATATGCCTATGTCACTGCAGCTACTGCCGGACTTCGAGTAATAGATATCAGCGATCCGGCTGCACCTGTAGAGGTAGGTTATTACGACACGCCGGGATCGGCAACTGGGGTGGCCTTTGCCGGAGGCTTAATATATGTGGCAGACGGATCATCCGGGCTTGGTATTTACCAGGGCTACGGGCCGGCGGGGATAGCTGGCGACCCACTGCAAAATGCAAATTTAAAAATTCAGAATTTAAAATTACGGGTATACGGAAATACTGTTGAGTATTCTCTCCCGCAGAGCGGTCAGGCATCCATAAAAGTATTTAATCTGCTGGGGCAGGAGGTGCGGACGCTGGCAAACGAGTTCAAAGGTTCCGGGGTTTACAGTTTGCAGTGGAACGGCCGGGATGCCGGCAAACGGAAAGTGGCCAGCGGGGTGTACCTGGTGCGGCTGGAATCAAATGGACAGACGGCCACCGGGAAGATGGTGATAGTAAGGTGACACCCCCCCAACCCCTCTTATTAGAGAAGAGACACACCCCTAAACCCCTCTTGATCAGAGGGGAAGCTTTAAGCATCAATATTTTGGTATAAAAGGCATCATGTCAAATTCCTCCATCTCCGATCTAGGCGAGGTCGGCCCGGAACGGGCCAAGGAACTTCTGGCCAAGATCGCCAACCAGGTGGTCAAACGAAAACTGACGGTGCCGGCCATCATGTTCATCGAGTCGGTCAAGCCGCTGACCTTCATCGGCAGCCAGGCCCTGATCTTCTTCCAGCCCATGGTCCAGGCCTTTCTGAACCGCAAGGAATATGATGAATTCGCGGTGCTGATGGAGGACCGGGATAACGTGGAACTCCTTTTGCAGGAGATTGAACGCCAGGAGGCCGAGTGGCAAGCCAGGGAGAAGGCGGAAAAGGATGAGGCCAAAAAAATGAGAAAGGCCGAGGGCAAGAAGACCTGGTGGGAGAAGATAAAAGGATGGGTAGGATTAAAATAAAGGGATGGTTTTATTTTTGAAGGAGAAGAAAAATGTTTAATATATTACAAATACAAAATTTTAAGTCGATAAAAGATTTAAAATTAGATTGTAAAAGGGTTAATATTTTTATTGGGAAACCCAACACGGGGAAAACAAATATTTTAGAAGCGTTGGGATTGATGGGTTTAAATCAATCACCCAATGGATTAAGTGATTTAAAAATATTTGCCAGGCACGAAACTATAAATAATTTATTTTATGATGAAAATATTGAGCAACATATAACAATAAAATTTGGTGATTATTTATTTTCTCTTAGCTATGATAAACAAAATTTTTCAGGTTATATTGGAAGCGGTGCTACTGTTATACAACCTTTTTTTGAGTTTAAAGCAGATTATGAGCATATAACGAGTTCCACAAACTCACAAAAGAAAACCAATATAAAATACTATCGTTATAACGAAAAGACAAAATATAATTTAAAAGAAGCAGACTATTTGCTTCCTGTTGTTGGTGATAATTTGGTGTTCTTGTTAACTATAAATAAAAAATTACGATCATTAACAGCTGATTTATTTAAAGAATTTGGATTGAGAGTTGTTTTAGAGCCGCAGATAAATCAGATAAAAATACAAAAAGAAATCGATGATATAATAATTACATATCCATATATACTAGTATCTGATACATTAAGGCGCCTTATTTTTCATTTAGCTGCAATAGAAACAAATAAAGACTCTGTAATAGTACTTGATGAACCGGAAGCATTTGCTTTTCCGTATTATGTCAAGTACATTGCGGAAAGGATTGGTTTGGATGACTCTAATCAGTATTTTGTTGCGACCCACAATCCCTATTTTTTAAGTTCAATAATTGAAAAAACACAAAAAGAGGATTTGGCTATATTTGTTTCATATTTTGATGATTATCAAACAAAAATCAGAACCATTAAAGATAATGAAATCTCGGGCATTTTTGAAATGAGCCAAAACAAAGACATCTTCTTGAATTTAGAAAAATATATAAATAAGTTATGATATTTATTGAATGTAAAGCAGATGAAACTTTGGTTTCATCGTTTAACATTGATGCAAATGATATACATCATTCCAACGGCAAAGGTGGTGTTTGCGAAAATTTATCAAAGGCAACAAATGCTATTGGTATCATTGATAAAGATATTGGAAGCAGTCAGCCTAGGTATTTAGACTTATTGGAAAAAATCGAAAACAATAAAGATTTTGAAATTTACGTTGATAAAAACAAATTGAATAAATTGATACTTTTGTGTCCTAAATTAGAAGGGTGGCTAATTAAAGCATGTAAAGAAGCTAATGTTGACTTAAATAAATATAAATTATCAGATGATGAAAAAAGATTACATGCAATTATAAATTTAAATGTTAATAGGTTAGAAAAAGTTCTCGCGTTGCTTCCTGGTCGTAGTTCTTTATATTCAAAGTTAGAAAAACATATAAAAATTCCATATAATCCATTAGGAGACGACGATGGCAGTTGATCCCAACAAGCTGAAAACGATCCTGGTCACCGACTGCGGCAGCACCACCACCAAGGCGATCCTGATCGAATACCAGAACGGCGAATACCGCCAGACCACCCGGGGCGAGGCCCCCACCACGGTGGAGAAGCCCTTCGAGGACGTCACCAAGGGGGTGCTCAACTCGGTGCGCGAGGTGGAGGAGCTGTCGGGCCGCAAGATACTCAACGGCGACGACATCATCACCCCGGCCGAGGGCATGACCGGCGTGGATATCTACATGTCCACCTCCTCGGCCGGCGGCGGCCTGCAGATGATGGTGGCCGGAGTGGTCAAATCCATGACCGGCGAATCGGCCGCCCGGGCGGCCCTGGGGGCCGGGGCCATCGTGATGGACGTGCTGGCCTCCAACGACGGCCGCCTGCCGCACCAGCGGATCGAGCGCATCCGCCACCTGCGCCCGGACATGATCCTGCTGTCCGGCGGCATCGACGGGGGGACGGTCACCCACGTGGCCGAGATGGCCGAGCTGATCGCCGCGGCCGATCCCAAGCCCCGCTTTGGGACCAGCTACCGCCTGCCGGTGATCTACGCCGGGAACAAGGACGCCCGGGAGATCATCACCAAGACCCTGGAGTCCAAGACCGCCCTGCTGATCAAGGACAATCTGCGGCCGGTGCTGGAGCGCGAGAACCTGACCCCGGCCCGCGACGCCATCCACGACGTCTTCATGGAGCATGTGATGGCCCACGCCCCGGGCTACAAAAAACTGATGGCCATGGCCCATGAGGTGCCGATCATGCCCACCCCCGGCGCGGTGGGGCTGATGATCCAAAGCCTGGCCAAGGCCGAGCATATCGCGGCGGTGGGGGTGGATATCGGCGGGGCCACCACCGACGTCTTTTCGGTGTTCTTCGACAAGGGCACCGACAGCGACGTCTTCAACCGCACCGTCTCCGCCAACCTGGGGATGAGCTACTCCATCTCCAATGTGCTGGCCGAGGCCGGCATCGCCAATATCATGCGCTGGGTGCCGTTCGAGATGGACGAGGCCGAGGTCCGGAACCGGATCCGCAACAAGATGATCCGGCCCACCACCATCCCCCAGACCCAGGAGGAGCTGCAGATCGAGCAGGCCATCTCCCGCGAGGCCCTGCGGCTGGCCTTCGTCCAGCACAAGAGCATGGCGGTGGGCCTCAAAGGCGTCCAGCAGGAGCGGACCATCTCCGACGCCTTCGAGCAGACCGGCTCGGGCGAGACCCTGATCAACATGATGGACCTCAAGATCCTGATCGGCTCCGGAGGGGTGCTGTCGCACGCCCCGCGCCGGGTGCAGTCGGCCCTGATGATGATCGACGCCTTCCAGCCCGAGGGCATCACCACCATGGCGGTGGATTCCATCTTCATGGCCCCGCACCTGGGGGTGCTTTCCACGGTGCACGCCAAGGCGGCCAACGAGGTCTTTCTCAAGGACTGCCTGGTGCGGCTGGGCTCCTGCATCTGCCCCACCGGCCAGGGCAAGGAGGGACAGCCCTGCGTCACCGTCAAGTACACCAGGGAGGACGGCTCGGTGGTCGAGGAGAAGATCAAGGTCGGCCAGATGAAGCTGATCCCGCTGGCCGAAAAGTTGAAGGCGGTGGTGGTCCCGGCCAAGGGCTTCGATATCGGAGCCGGCAAGGGCAAGGAGATGGAGGTTGATCTGGAGGGCGGGACGGTGGGTCTGATCATCGACGGCCGGGGCCGGCCGCTGGTGATCCCCGAGGACAAGAAGGAGAGGATCAAAAAGCTGACCGAGTGGAACCAGGCCTTGGGAGTATATCCCAAATAAATGACCCCTCCCCAGCCCTCCCCGTTGCGGAGAGGGCTGCTGTTAAAAAAGATAATTGTAAGGACACGGCAGGCCGTGTCCCAACCGAATAACGTAAGGGCAATTCATGAATTGCCCCAACAATAAGGAAATATACTATGGCACATGCATATACCCCGGGACTGAAGGTAACCGAGAAGACCCTGATCAAAAAAGACCGCCGCCTTCCCCTGAAAGGCCAGGTGATAGTCAAGAAGGGCGACAAGGTAGGCTCCGACCAGATAGTGGCCAGGACCGAGCTGCCGGGCAATGTCCAGCCGGTCAACGTCTCCGGTCTTTTGGGCCTGCTGGCCGAGGATGTGCCCTCCCACATGATGAAAAAGATCGGCGACCCGGTGGCCAAGGATGAGACCCTGGCCGAGAGCAAGGGGTTCTTCGGGCTGTTCAAGAGCAGCTGCAAGGCCCCGGTGGCCGGGACCCTGGAGTCCGTCTCCAGCATCACCGGGCAGGTGATCCTGCGGGAGCCGCCCATGCCGGTCCAGATCAAGGCCTACATCGACGGGCAGGTGACCGAGGTCAGCGAGTCCGAGGGTGCCACGGTGGAGGCTTTCGGCAGCTTCATCCAGGGCATCTTCGGAGTGGGCGGGGAGACCAACGGAGATATCAAGGTGGTGGCGGCCGACCCCTCACAGGAGCTGACCGTGGAGATGCTGACCCCCGACTGCAAAGGGAAGGTGGTGGTCGGCGGATCGCTGATCAAATACGGCGCCCTGAAGAAGGCGGCCGAGGTGGGCGCCAAAGCGGTGGTGGTGGGCGGCATCGATGATGCCGATCTGAAGAAACTGATGGGATACGACATCGGGGTGGCCATCACCGGGCATGAGGAGGTGGGGCTGACCCTGGTGGTCACCGAGGGCTTCGGCCAGATGAGCATGGCCGGCAAGACCTTCAAACTGCTCAAGTCCAAAGAGGGGCTAAAAGCTTCGGTCAACGGGGCCACCCAGATCAGGGCCGGCGTGATGCGCCCCGAAGTGATCATTCCGCTAAGCAGCCAGGATGCCGGCAGCGAGGCCGTCAAGGAGGCCGGGGGCATGGAGATCGGCAGCGCCATCCGGGTGATCCGCCAGCCGTACTTCGGCAAGATCGGCAAGGTGTCGGCCCTGCCGCACGAACTCCAGCAATTGGAATCCGAGAGCCACGCCCGGGTGCTGGAGGTGACATTCGAGGACGGCACCAAGGCGGTGGTGCCCCGGGCCAACGTGGAACTGATCGAAGACTGAAACCGGGTTTTTGGGGCCTGGGTTTTTACTGCCAGGGGGCAAGGTATCAACTTGGGAAAGGATGATAACCGCTTAAAATGGCACTCCAAACAGTAAGGTTTGAATACGACCCGGAGATTAACGTGCTGTTCACCGAGGACGACTACTCCATTAGCAGCGGGCAGGACGTGGATGAGTTCATCCGCCTTAACCAAGAGAAGCTGGAATCCCTGGGCCGCCGAGTGTATATGATATCAAAAATCGACGGACTACATATCGGGGCCCAGGCCAGTGAATACTTTGGACAACGGGCAAGGGAAGTTTTCCAAAAATACATCCTGGGCTTCGCCCGCTATGGAGAAAATCCCGTGGCCAGGATGACGGTCCGTACTTCATCCAAGAAGGCCAAGCTGGAGTCCAATATCTGCAAAACCAGGGAGGAAGCTATCCGGGTCATCGAGCAGATCAAGAAGGGCCCGGGACCGGAAAACGGATAATTCGGGTATAAAACCATTGAGAGTCCCGATAATATTAACACCTTAACAATGTCCGGGGAGATTTTTGAAATCGAACCGGGCATAATTTTTCAACCATAACAAAAAAGGCCAATATGCAATTAAAAATAACAATATTGACATTATTGGCGCTGTCCGCCGGGCTGTCCTTCTCGGAGGCTGTTTCCGCCTTTGATCCGCCCCCCCCCAATTTTTATGTGGAGAATCTGAAGGCGGAGGATGTTCCCAATGATGCCGGAGGCGAGCTGCGGGTGACCTGGGAACTGCCGGCCTACCAGGGTCCGGAGATATTGGTGCTGCGATTACAGAGGGCCGGATCCCAGGAGGGTCCGTTCTCCCAGATCGTCGAAATGGCTCCCGGGATCAGCGAGTACTCGGACCAGGGGCTGGCCAACGGAAAAAAATATTTCTATCGAATAGATGCGGTCACCGATGCCGGGGTGTTTGCTTCCCGGGTCAGCGAGCCGGCGGTTCCGCGGGCATCGTGGTTCAACAGCCAGCGGGTCAGCCTACTGATCGCTTTGGCCCTCTTTGCCGGGCTGGTGCTGTTCTTCATCTGGCGGGCCAGAAGGGGGGCCACCCTGTTTGTCCGCAAGATAACCGGCCTGTCGGCGGTGGACGAGGCCATCGGGCGGGCCACCGAGATGGGACGCCCCATCCTGTATCTGCCGTCGGGGGGGCTGTCGGCGGTGTCCGACATCCAGACCCTGGCCAGCCTGGTGATCCTGGGGCGGGTGGCCGAGAAGGCCGCCGAGTATGAGACCCCCCTGCTGGTGCCCTGCTCCGATCCCCTGGTGATGACCCTGGCCCAGGAGATCGTCAAGGCCAGCTACATGAACGCCGGGCGGCCGGACGCCTACCGGGCCGAGAACATCCGCTACCTGACCAACGAGCAGTTCGCCTATACCGCCGGGGTGGACGGCATCATGATCCGCGAGAAACCGGCGGCCAATTTCATGATCGGGACCTTTTACGCCGAGTCCCTGATCTTGGCCGAGACCGGCTATGCCACCGGGGCCATCCAGATCGCCGGCACCGCCATGATCACCCAGCTGCCGTTCTTCGTGGCGGCCTGCGACTACACCCTGATCGGCGAGGAGATCTACGCCGCCTCGGCCTACCTGTCAAAGGAGCCGGTGCTGATGGGCACCATCAAGGCCCAGGACTGGGGCAAGGCCATCGCCATCGGGCTGATAATTCTGGGCGTCATCCTGGAGACCCTGGCCCTGAAATATCCCCAGCTTCACTTTTTCGCCAGCCGCTGGCTGGCCTCGCAGTAAGGAGATCACTGAAATGAAAAAAACACTGCCATTGACGATCACTTTCCTGGCCGGGTTCTACATGATACTGGCCTTCTTCGTGCCGCACAAGATCATCGCGGCATCGGCCCAGGAGATGCAGTCCTGGGAGATCATCATCGTGGCCTTCACCCTGGTGCTGGGGATCGGCAATCTGATCCAGGTGCATGCCGACAAGATCCACCGCCAAAAAAGCGGCTGGTATTACAGCCTGGTGCTGCTGATATGCCTGGTGTCGATGATGGTGATCGGGCTGTTCTGGGGCATCAACGAGGGCACGGCCTACTACTGGCTGTACGACAACGTGATGGCGCCGCTGTCGGCCGCCATGTTCTCGCTGCTGGCCTTCTTCATCGCCTCGGCCGCCTACCGGGCCTTTCGGGCCCGCAACAAGGAGGCCACCTTGCTGCTGGTGGCCGCCACCATCATCATGATCGGCCGGATCCCGCTGGGCAACCTCATCTGGCACCACCTTCCCTGGCTGGGGGCCAAATTCCCCAACGCCCTGGAAGGCCTGACCCAGTGGATCATGGACATTCCCAACGCCGCCGGCCAGCGGGGCATCAAGATCGGGGCGGCCCTGGGGGCGGTGTCCATGGCCCTGCGGATGCTGCTGGGTATCGAACGGTCCTACCTGACCACCGGGGGAGGCAATTAAGATGGGATTCAAGGAAACGATGACCAAACTCACCCAGCTGGACCGCCGCTGGATATTTTTGGCCATGGGGCTGGTGGTGGCCGCGGCCCTGCTGGTCGATCTGAAAATGCCGGTGACCATCTCCCAGGACGTGCGGCGGGCCTACGATCTGATCGACAGCCTGCCGGCCGGGACCCCGGTGCTGTTCTCCTGGGACTACGATCCCGGCTCGATGCCGGAGCTGCATCCCCTGGCCGACGCCATGCTGCGGCACGCCATGCGCAAGGACCTGAAGGTGGTGATGATGGGGCACTGGGTCACCGGCATTCCGCTGATCGAGCGGCAGATCGGCGAGGTGATCCGGAAGGATTTCCCCGGCAAGGCCTACGGCACCGACTACGTCAACCTGGGCTACAAATCGGGCCAGTATGTGGTGGTGGTCTCCATGGCCCAGAACATCTACGACGCCTTTCCCCAGGACTATTACCACAACCGGACCGACACCCTGCCGCTGATGAAAAAGGTAAGGTCGCTCAAAAACCTGGCCGCCATCGTATCCTTCTCGGCCGGCGATCCCGGCCTGCTGATGTGGATCCAGTTCGCCTGGCAGCGCTTCCGGATCCCGGTCACCGGCGGATGCACCGCGGTGTCGGCCCCGGAGTTCTCGGCCTACCTGCAGTCCAACCAGCTGCAGGGCCTGATGGGCGGCATGCGGGGGGCGGCCGAGTACGAGATGCTGATAGACCGCCCGGCCGCGGCCACCACCGGGATGTCGGCCCAGAGCCTGGGCCATTTCCTGATCATCGCCTTCATCATCATCGGCAACATCGCCTACTTTGCCACCCGCAAGAAGGAGGAGAAATAGCATGGCGGTATTCGGAACCTGGCTGGCGGCGCTGCTGGTGCTGTGCATCTACAGCTTTTTGTACAAGGACAACCCGCTCTACAAATTCGCCGAGCATGTCTACGTGGGGATCTCGGCCGGCTATTTTGTGGCGGCCGAATACCACAATGTGGTGCTGCCCAATCTGCTGACCCCCCTGTACCGCGACTTCGCTCACAAGTTCTATCTGATAATCCCCGGGATACTGGGGCTGATGATATTCTTCGCCTTCTCCCGCAAGCTCAACTGGCTGATCCGGTTTCCCCTGTCATTCGTGGTGGGCATCGGGGCCGGCCTGACCGTGATGGCCTTTCTGTCGGCCGATGTCCTGGCCCAGGTGCAGGCCACCGCCATTCCTCTGAACTCGCTCAACAATGTCCTGTTCGTGGGCGGGGTGCTGACCACCCTGGTCTACTTCTTCTTTTCGGCCCAGCACAAGGGATTCGTGGGCGGGACCGCCCAGGTGGGGGTGTGGTACCTGATGATCGCCTTCGGGGCGGCCTTCGGCTACACGGTGATGGCCCGGATATCGCTGCTGATAGGGCAGATGCAGTTCCTGCTGGGCAACTGGCTGCACATATTGAAATAAAATATTTTATTCTGGCCGGATGCTAAAATTGGAAAATAAATCGTACGCCAATAAAGGGAAGCCGATAATCATTGGGTTTTTGTTTTTACTCGCATGGTTCGCGGTTTCTTTCTTCAACGGGCGCTTCACCTGGGGGTTTGATCATCTGCAGTATTACCCGTTGTGGTTCCGGCTGGGCTGGATCTTGGTGGGAGTTTCGGTCTTTTTATTCCTAAGCTTAGGGGCTCCAAGGCTGCCAAAAACAGAGGGCCGGTTTGCTGTCCGGAAGCCCTGGGGCCTGGTCCTGCTGTTAGCTGTCATGGGAGGGCTGTTCTTTTTGCTGCGCCAGGCCATCCCCCTGCTGGGGGACGGCTTCCTGAGGGTCCGCGAGATCTCCGGCGGCCGGATAATCTCCCTGACCGAGCCTTTGACCACCATGCTCCACGGCCTGCTGTTCAGGATCCTGTCCGGGAAGGTCACCGCTGATGCGACCCGGGCCTACGTTATGATCAGCATCCTGTCCGGTCTGGCGGTGGTTTGGCTCTATCGAAGGATATCCACCCGGTGGTTCGGAAACAGCCCTTGGCTTGCCATGGCCCTGCTGCTGGGTTTGGGCTTCAACCAGATATTCTTCGGCTATGTGGAGAGCTACGCTCCTTTTATATTGGCGGTCCTGGCCTTCGCCTGGCTGGGCGCCCGGTCCCTGGAGGATGAAGCCGGGCCCCTGCCCCTGGTGCTTCTATTCGGGCTGATCGTGGCCCTGCACGCCAAGGGAATCTTTCTGCTGCCGGCCCTGGTCTATGTGCTGGCGGCCAAGTGGGCGGAGGTCCGCCGGAAATTGTGGTGGGTTGTTCCCCTGTCGGCGGCCCTGCCGCTGGCGGTGGTGCTGGCCGGAAAGTGGCTATCGCCGGATATTCACTGGGAGACCTCGCTGGGCGAGATCCCCCAAAAACCACTGCTGCCGCTGTGGGACGGGATGTGGGGCTATGGTATTTTTTCCCCCGGACACTGGATGGACATCTTGAATGAATACCTGCTGACCATCCCCGCCATCATTTTTTTATTCTCGGCGTTGCCGATCGAACGCGCCAGGATCAAGCCGGATCGGGCAACGATCTTTTTGTCACTGCTGGCCATCAGCGGGCTGGCTTTCATCGTCATCACCGATCCCAAGCTGGGGGCCGCCCGGGACTGGGACCTGTTCGCCTGGGCGGGCATTCCGGCGGCGCTTTGGGCCCTTCACCGGCTGCGACATGACCCGGGCCGGGGGCGGTTGTTGGCCCTGGGCGGTTTTTTATCGCTGTGGCTGGCCATCCCCTGGCTGTTCCTCAATTCCAGTCCGGACCTGTCGGTAAAACGATATTTAAATTTACTGGAGCAGGATAAAAAATCATCGGCCTACGGCTACGAGAACCTGGCCATCTACTACCGGACCAGTGGCCTTTACGATAAAGCCGAGCAAGTCTATAAAAAAGCGGTGGAGAACGAACCCCGGCATCCCCGGATGCTCTATAACTACGGAAGCGCGCTGGCCTGGAACGGCAGACACGCCGAGGCAGTGGAGTTTTTTGTCAGGGCTCTGGAGATAGACTCAGCCGGATCGGATTACTGGAGTAATCTGGGGGCAACCTTTCTGAAAATCAACCAGCCGGAAAAGGCGGCCGGGGCATTGGAAAAAGCGGTGCAGTATAACACTGCCAACGGCAACGCTTGGTTCAATTTGGGGATCGCTTATGCTATCCTGGAAAATTGGCCCAAGGCCGACGAATCATTTTCCAACGCCTTCATCAACGGCTGCGGCGATCTCTGGCTGGCGGCTTACTGGGGCGAGGTTCAGCTCCGCCTGGGCCAGTATGAAAAGGCCGCCCAGAATCTGGGGATGGCGATAAAATCCGGAATAAAAGATAGTGCAGTGACCGACGGGTACCACCGGGCGGTCTCCGCAGTCGAAAGGATGAAAAAATAATATGTCTGAAGTCAGGCAGCGTTGGCGTCTTCTCAATACCGGCCTGAATGACGGAGCATACAATATGGCCCTGGACCAGGCGCTGGTGCATTCGGTGCAATCCGGCGCCTCACTTCCGGTGATCCGTTTCTTCGGGTGGAGCCCCCCGGCGGTATCCCTGGGATACAACCAGAAGATAAAAGACCTGGATATCGAAGCCTGCCATCGGGCCGGCTTCGACATAGTCCGCCGGCCCACCGGGGGGAGGGCGGTGATGCATCAGGACGAATTCACCTACAGCGTCATTGCGCCGGAGGACGATCCGGTGATAGGCGGGACCATCATGGAGACCTATGGACGCATCGCCCAGGGACTTTTGGCGGGCCTGAAAATATTGGGGGTAGATGCCGAGATGGTGAGATCGGAGGTTCCTGATGTCTCGGCCGCAGCCTCGGCCCTGTGCTTTGCCGCCGCCGGGCGTTACGAGATCACCGCCGGAGGCAAAAAGCTCATCGGCAGCGCCCAGCGCCGGATGAACGGCGTCATTCTCCAGCAGGGCTCCCTGCTGATGAACTGCGGGCAGGAGCATAAGTTTTTCAGCCGTGATCCCCGGGAGGTCCGGGCGGGAACCTTAAGGGATATCCTGGGGCGGGAACCGGCTTTCGACGAGGTGGCAGCCGGAATGGAGGATGGTTTCAGGGGATCATGGGGCCTAGACTTGGCTCCGGGGTCCCTGACCCAGGACGAGGAAAAGACCGCCGGGAGGTTAAGGACCGGGCTGACATATGCCGAAGGATGAAAATTTTTGTTGACAGATGGGAGATTTTCAATTAGACTTAATATATTAGGTATAAAAGAAGTTACAAAAATTTTCTAATACCCATTATTTTCCATTTATGAGCCTTCAAACCGATCTGTCAGATTTCCATCTTACTGAAATAATCTATCTGTTGGCCCACTTCCAGAAGACCGGGGTGATCACCGTCAAGGCCGGAAAGAACTTTGGCGAGATCTACTTCGACAAGGGCCGGGCGGTGCATGCGGTTTACGGCGATATCAAGGGCAGCGAGGCGGTTTACGGCCTGTGCCTGGAATCATCCGGCGAGGTAAAATTCGCCTCTGGGACCAAGGCCTCCGAGGAGACCATCAAGGAGGGGGCCGATGCCCTGCTGCAGGAGGGCGACCGCCGCCGCCTGGAGATGGACGAGATATTAAAGACCCTGCCACCGTTCGATACCACCCTGGTCAGAACCGCCCAGGCTCCCGAGGAATCGGCCGTCACCATCCGGCGCAGCGACTGGACCATACTGGCCCTGGTCAACGGCAAGCGCGACATCCGGGCCATCATCGATGAGAGCAAACTGGGGGTGCTGGAGGTGGTCAAGACCATCTCCTGGTTCCTGGCCAAGAACCTGGTGGTGGACCCCCATGAGGTGGAGCGGACCCTGCAGGCCAAGGTGGATTTCGTCAACCTGATGCTGGAGGAATTCGGGGTCAAGGGGGCCGGAGTGGGGCCCTGGGTGGAACTGGCCAAAACCACCCTGGCGGCCGGCGATAAGAATGGCAACCTGGCCCGCCACGTGGAGTTCACCGATTTTGTGGTCAAGATAAAGGACGGCACCAAGTCCGACATCAGCCGGGATGAGGTGGTCCAGGTATGGGACCAGGTGGCCGAGGCCATGCACCAGAAGGGCGTCAAGGAATACGGGCCGATGCTGGCCAAACACAAATACCAGGCTGTCCAGAAGCTGGCCAAGGGCGGCTAACGGGGCAGGATATTTTAAAGCGTTGATGGAGAGATTATGGCCAAGGAACCAGCTGAGCTGATGGACAGCGTCCTGAAGATGGAGGGCGTCAAGTGCAGCGCCGCCGTCTCCAAGGAGGACGGGTCCACAATAAAGGCCTCCGCCGGCGCCCCGGGCAACCTGGGCGAGGTGGTGGCTTTTATCGGTTCGGCCGCGGAGGTGATCACCTCCAATCTGGACCTGGGCAATCTGAATTCGGTGGTGGCCGAGGGCGAGGGCCATAAGATGCTGATCATGCCGGTGGGGCAGGCCTATCTGGGGGTGCAGCTGGACGGGGCCCAGATTCCCTGGTGGGCCACCCAGATAAACCCCATAGAGCTGCTCTCCGAGGACAAGATGACCGAGATCTCCGAGGCCGAGGAACTGCTCAAACAGAAGGTCATTCTGCTGAACATGCTGCTGGAGGAATTCGGATCCAAGGGCGAAAAAGCCAAGGAGTGGCAGGAGATGCTGGACAAGGAGATCAAGAACGTCGATCCCCAGGGCCGGCTGGACAGGATGCTGGAGGCCGGGGCGGGGCTGGTCACCGCCCGCAGCGGGGTCAAGACCGATATCTCCAAGAAAGAAGTGGGGGATGCCTTTGAGAAACTGGTGAACCTGACCTGCAAGAGGGCCATCGCCTCCATCGGTTTCGTGGAGGTCAAACAGAAGTTCCAGGCCGTGATATCCCGGCTGGCGGCGGAAAAGAGGTAGCGGCCATGGAAGAATTACTGATACGATTGTCCAGCCTGCCCGGCGTTACCGGGAGCTTTTTCGTGGGGGACGACAGCAGCTTTGTCTCCCAGTCGCTCTCCTCGTCGTTCGTTCAGGAGAACGCCAAGCGGGCGGTGATGGTGCTGGCCCAGACCTTCGAAGCACTCTCCCAGGTGGCCCAGTTCAAGATAAACCGGATGATGGTCAACACCGGGGGCAGCCGGTTGTTCATCCGGCGCAGCGACAAGGGATTTTTGAACCTGCTGACCGATATCACCGCCGATGTCAGCGTGATAGATTCGGCCCTGGACGGGGCTTTAAAGGAAATGCTGATAATGGCCCAGCAGCCCGCCCCGGCCCCGGCCCCGCCGGCCGTGCCCCAGACCGTGGTGGCCGCCTCCGTCAAAACAGCGCCGGTCCAGCAGCCCGCTTCGGCCCCGGCGGCCCCGGCGCTGGCCCCAACGCCGGCCAAGGCTCCGGCCCCCAAGCCGCCCACCACGGTGGACGCCTCCATCCTGGAGAAGATCCTGGCCCAGGCCGAGGAGGCCCTGGGCGAGCTGGGCGCCACCATCTACGAGAACCAGCTCTCCGACCACAAGCTGAGCACCTCCAAGCTGACCAGGGATTCGGTGATGAAGTTCTGTTACGCCCTGCAGAAGGACGCCTCGATGATCATCGGGCCCTCGGCCGCCAAGCAGATGGCCGACAAGATGATGATGTTGTTAAAATAAGCTTTGCTTGATTACGTTCGTTTGTCATTCCGGGCTTGACCCGGAATCCAGTATTTTCATGGATTCCCGCTTTTGCGGGAATGACGCGTTATGTTGCGTTTTATGGCGCTGTGTATAAATGTAATCTATTAACCGCCCCCATTAATAAAATAACAAAGCAGAAGGCAGAAATTTTTTCGCGTATTTCCCGCCACTATTAAGTTAACATCTATAGCCCGCCACCGCAGGCAAATCCATATAGGCTGGCCTGCCTATGGCACGAGCGGGTCTGCCTGTGGCACGAGCGGACAAGCGCGGGCAAAGGATTTAAAATAAAATCACCGTAATCAACATTTGGAGGCGAACATGTTCAAACTGCTCCTCTATGATAACGAGTTTCTGTGGTACGTCACCGTCACCAACCTGGTGACCATCGCCGGCAGCATCCTGCTGTGGATCACCTGCGTGCTGTTCGGGCTGATCGCCCGGAAGTACGAGCTGGTGCTGCGCAAGAAGACCGACTGGCAGTACATGATCTTCGCCCCCTCCGGGATCCTGGTCTACGCCGTCATCCAGATCATCGCCTTTGCCGACCAGGTCAAGCTGAACGTCATGCAGTCCTGGATAGCCTACACCTTTTTCCTGCTGTCCGGGCTGCTGTCCCTGCTGGGGGCCATGAAGTTCAAGAAGGTGGTGACCCCGGTCAAAAAGGCCGTCCCGGCGGCAAAACCGGCCGCCTGATCTTTTCGGGAACCGGGCATCATCAAGCTGTATCTAAACCTTTTTTAGGAGGCTGCAAGCATGGAAATATCGATACCGGCCGAACTGCTGTTCGCTGTTGGAGTGGCGCTTTTCTGCCTGTCGCTGTTCTTATATGCCAGGATACTTAAGAGGCTTCTGGCGGTCATCAGACGGGAATCCGGCATCTGGGTATTGCCCATGGTGGGCGCCGGCTTTTTGGCTTTGGGGGCCATATTTCATTTCATCCCACTGGCCATCTATCCCCAGCTGGACCCCTCCCGCACCGACCAGCTGATGCAGATCTGCCAGAACCGCTCGGCCGAGGCGGCCGGCATATTTTTGGCGGGCATAATATCCATTCTGGCCGGCTGGATGTATACCCGGTGGACCAGCCGCTAGCCGGGGGACAATGGTTTTTTTATTTCAACCCGCCAGCCTGCCAAAAAGATAAAATTTTATTTTAGAAAACGCTTGACTTTTTTAATAAAAAATGGTAATTTCTAAAATGGCAGAAATCCCAAGAAATAAATTTTGGGATCAGTGTGCTATTGCATTGTTTTTATTGAATGATTGAATTTTCGAAAGGAGGTGAGGGAGTCCCAGAGAGTTTTATTTACCAAACCGGCAAGGTAGATTGCCGGCCCTAATCACAAGCAACCAAATTAAACAAAACTCAAGGAGAAAAACATGAAAAAAGGTTTGTTGTTATTCGTAGCCATTTTCGCCTGTTTTGCCTTAGCAGCCTACGCCGCCCCCACCCAAAAGGGCATTCCCATGGAAGGCGGAAGCTCGACTGCGGTTAAGGCTCCGGCGGCCAAGGGTCCGGCCGGCAGCGTGACCATCGGCCTGATGGGCTATGCCGACGCCTGGAGGACCATTGCGGCCTCCCAGGGCAAGAGCATCGTCTCCAACGCCGCCGGCACCGACATCCAGGTAGTCTACTCGGAGTACAGCGGATCGGGCGGAAGCCCCTCCAACCTGACCTGGGGCTATTCCGACGACGGCGGGTCAACCTGGAACAAGCAGACCATCGCCTCCAACCGCAACTCCCGGACCTACTCCGGGCTGGCGGTGGACGCCAATTTCACCCCCTACATCGTCTGGCAGGACCGGACCACATCCGCCGAATGGCCCATCTGCCTGGCCTTTGACGAGGGCGGATACCAGGCCGGGCTGTGGAGCACCGCCATCAACCTGACCGACTCCGGCGATATGTACCTGCCGGGGATGGCCATCAACGACGACGGGGCCGGGACCTTCGACCTGTTTGTCGACGCCTTCCCGCATCCGGCCTTTGGCTATGACGCCAGCCTGTACATGGCCCACAACGATGCGGCCGACCTGAGCAGCTGGGTGTCCCCCTGGGACCTGAGCGGCAGCTGGGGCTGGAACATGTGGGTGGACGCCCCCTGGGACGACCAGGATGCGGCCGACTTCACCATCTCCCCTGACGGCAACACCGTGCTGGCCTTCAACGAGCAGGCCGAGGACACCATCAACTGGTATTACATTCCCATGTACAACCTGTCCACCGACGGCGGCAACACCTGGAGCGGCGTCACCCCGTTCGCGGTCCCCGGGGCCGATGCCAACGGCAAGCCCTACCAGTACAAGGCCGGCGGCTGGTGGTACCGGTATGATGCGGCCTGGATAGGCGACAAACCCTATTACCTGTATGCCCACGCCGACGATGTCTGGAACGGGATCGGCCTGTACATCTATTTCCCGACCACCGCCGGCGACTACAGCGCCTGGACCTGCACGCGCATCTCCGAGATACCGGCCAACCTGAATGGGGTGACCGACGGCGACCTGCTGGGCAGCTACGCCGATTACGCCACCCTGTCCTATGACGCCTCGGGCAACATCTTCGCCACCTACGTGGGCTATTCCCCGGGCTCCAACGCCTACGCCGACATTCTGGGCGTGGCCTCCACCGACGGCGGCCAGACCTGGCTGCAGCAGGTATACCTGACCAGCGACGGCGCCACCTACGACTACAGCTTCGTCGAGGCGGCCGAATACGCCGGCGGCGGATATGTCCACGTGCTGACCCCCCCGGCGGCCATGGACAGCCTGTACTACCAGAAGTTCGCCACCTCCATATACCTGGCGGCCCCGGTCAGACCCCGCGAGATCGACCTGGCTCCGCTGCTGTGCGGCGTGGTGGGCGGCTCGGTGGGCGGCCCGATCGATGCGGTGATGGACACCGTGGCCACCGACGACCTGTACTTCATCTGGTCACCGGCCATCGGCCTGAACGGCCAGTATGAGGTCACCATCTCCAAGACCGCCGACTGGTCAGTGGCCGGCGACAACTACGACTACGCCAGCCTGCTGGACTACAATTACATCCTTCCGGTGACCGGCCTGCCCTCCCCCGGGGTGTGGTACTACAAGGTCCGCTCCCACTTCGGCGGAGAGGTATCCCCCTGGAGCGAGGTGTACGACTTTGAATACACCGGCACCGCGGTCAACACCACCGACTGGGTAAACCCGTCGGGCGTCACCGGCAAGCCGACTGTCAGCAATCCCTTCGTGCTGAACCAGAACCGGCCCAACCCGGTGAACGGCAACACCGCCATCTCCTTCAGCCTGCCCAAGGCCGGGGACTACAGCCTCAAGGTCTACAATGTGGCCGGACAGGTTGTCAGCAACATCTCTGGCCGCGGCAACGCGGGCAACAACACCATCAACTGGAACAGCCGGGCTGTCTCCAACGGCGTCTATTTCTATCAGCTGAACGCCGCCGGCAGCACCGCCACCCGGAAAATGGTAGTGGTCAAATAACACGGCACTCTAAGTTGGCGGGGCTTTTGCCCCGCCAACTTTATAAGCCCGGCAATTTTTTAACCGGACCTTAAAACGGTCTTCATACGATCTTCATTATTAAAGAAAACAACATATCCGGCCACAGCCGGCTCCGAACATGCCTTCGACCGTCCCTCCAGCCCAGCCGGGCCTTAGGGACGATAAGCAATATAAGGATCATCCCCGGCCGCCGTAAACAGATAAAATAAATAAAAAATAAAAACCATTTAAGGAGGTGAAGGTTCAAGCAATATCCCAGAGGACCAGAGACCCTGGCACCCCCCCCCAAGGGTTAAGCAAGAAATAAGCAACAACCATATTTCTGGAGGTAAAGTGGAAGTTATGAAGACTCTAAAGTTCTTAATTGCCGCCGTGGTCTGCCTGGTGATGGCAGGAGGATTACTGTTTGCCGGCACCACCGGGAAGATAGTCGGCACCGTGACCGATTCAGAGACCAAGGAGCCGGTCCCCGGTGCGGTAGTGGAGCTGCTGGGAACCAGCATTGGCGCCAATACCGACCTGGACGGGCGGTACTTCATAGTCAACGTTCCGGTGGGGACATATTCCCTGAAGGCCAGGATGATGGGCTTTGAGACGGTGACCATTACCAATGTCAAATCCATCATGGATCTGACCACCACCATCAATTTCAAGCTCAAACCGACCGTTCTGCTGAGCGAGGGGATCACCGTGACCGCCAGGCGGCAGATGGTCATCCCCGACGCCACCTCCACCTCCCGGGTGGTCTCCACCAAGGAGATCATGGCCATGCCCAACGCCAGCGCCAACAACGTCATCGGCAACACCGCCGGGGTGGTTACCTCGGGCGGGCAGATGAACGTCCGGGGCGGGCGATCCGACGAGATGGCCTTCTTCGTGGACGGGGTCTCGGTGACCGACGCCCTGAGCGGCGCCATGGGCTCCCAGATCAACACCGCGGCCATCGAGGAGGTGATGGTCATCACCGGCGGCTTCAACGCCGAATACGGCGAGGCCATGTCCGGGGTGGTCAACGTGGTCACCAAGGAGGGCGGCGACAAGTTCAACATCTACGGCCGGTTCACCACCGATATGTACATGATGGACAATAGCCGCAACAACAACAAGGTAGAGCTGAGCCTGGGCGGCCCGGTGCCCTATGCCAAGAACCTGGGGTACTTCCTGTCCGGCGAGGTCAGCAACACCGACGATTTCCGCCCGGTGTTCATGCCCGATAAATTTTACGAACACGATCCCAGCAAGGATTATTTCTGGGCCGACACCCTGCAGTACAGCATGGCCGAGTGGAATCCCGCCGACAGCGTGGGGCTGATAGGCTGGGCGGGCGACTGGGCCGATTCCAGCGCTGCAGCCTGGGAGGCCGAAAAGGCCCGCCGGATCTCGCTGGGCTACATCCGGGGATGGTCGGAGTACGACAAGAACTACCTGCCCCACAACGATTACAACAGCTACCGCCTGCAGGGCAAGCTGACCTACAAGCTGCCGGCCTGGCAGGCCAAGATCACCCTGGGGGGCTTTGCCAACCGCGACCAGCGCGGCAATTACAGTGCTGCCTGGAAATACTGGCTGGACAGCTATTATTCCTACCTGACCAAGTCCTACCAGGGCAACGCCAGCTGGCGCCACCAGATAGGCAAAAGCACCTTTTATAACCTGACGATAAACAAGTTCTCCACCAGCACCCAGACCGGGGTGCGCGACACCGCTGTCGAGAAGGACCGCAACTGGTGGGAGGACTATACATTTCTGACCGACGAGGACGCCGATAACGACGGCATGTACGACGCCTATGAGGGCCAATCCTACAGCACCAATATCGACAATCCCTACGGGGTGGCCGGCCCCTTCTACACCTTCGGGCTGGCCCGGCTGTGGGAGAAGACCAAGGCCGAATACGTGGCCGGAAAACTGGATGTCACTTCGCAGGTGAACCAATTCAACCAGGTGGTGGGCGGCCTGGAGGTGAAACGGCACCATGTGTTCACCAAGAACAACTCCCTGCCCTGGGACCCGGTGCCCTTCAAGGACGAGTTCGACTTCAAGCCCATCACCGGAGCGGCCTACCTGCAGGACAAGCTGGAGTTCCAGGGATTCATTGTCAACGCCGGCCTGCGGCTGGACTTCATGATGCCCGAGTCCCAGAAGAAGGTCAACAACTTCAACCTGACCGACACCGCCTCCTACATCGCCTCCGAGACCAAGTACAAGGTCAGCCCCCGGCTGGGCATCTCCCACCCCGTCTCCGACAAGACCGTGCTGCACATCAGCTACGGCCACTTCTTCCAGCAGCCGCAGCTGCAGTACCTGTATGAATCGCTGGGAGCCAACATCGCCCGGGGCAACAGCGTGATGGGCAATCCCGACCTGGGGGCCCAGCGCACCATCGCCTACGAGATCGGCTTCAACCAGCAGTTCAGCAACGATCTGGCCGGAGACGTCACCGTCTATTACAAGGATATCTTCGACCTGCTGGGCACCCGGCTGCTGCAGGATACCACCACCGGGCTTAGCTACACCAATTTCATGAACGCCGAATACGGCAACGTCCGGGGTTTTGAGATGGCCGTCAACAAACGGGCCTCGGCCAACGGGATATTCTCCGGCAAGCTGTCCTATTCCCTGATGCTGGCCAAGGGCACCGCCTCCGACCCCTGGGAGGGCTACAACCGCTACATCTACGGCGGCGGGACCGACCCGGCCACCGGACTGCCGGTGCCCTTCCCCAAGACCGACGCCTTTTTGGAATACGACCAGCGCCACACCTTCTCGGTGTCCACCAACTTTGACTTCGGCGAAAAGTACGGGCCGGCCATCGCCGGATTCCGGCCCATGGCCAACCTGTCGGTCAGCCTGCTGAACAACATCGGCAGCGGAATGCCCTACACCATTATCAATTCCAAGGGGGTCCAGATCGGCGGGGTCAACGAGGGCCGGATGCCCTGGACCTTCAACACCGACCTGCTGGTCAGCCGCTCCTTCAGCCTGGCCGGGGTGAGGATGTCCCTGGACTTCGAAGTGCTGAACCTGCTGAACCGCAAGAACGTCAACAATATCTACCCGGTGACCGGGGACGTGCTGCAGGATGGCACCGTGATCACCCTCAGCGATTTCTCCGCCACCGCCACCCCGGACAGCGTCTCCTACACGGTGGACGGGGCGGGCGATCCGGTGATGGTGCCCAATCCCTACTACAGCAAGTGGCGCGACATCGACGGCAACGGCGAGATAGACCAGTACGAGAAATATGTCACCTACGTGGCGGCCTGGAACGACTATATCACCGATCCCTATAACTTCTCCAGGACCCCCAATCCCCGGGGATACAGCGAACCGCGGCGCACCCGGCTGGCTTTAAGCTTCAGCTTCTAGCCCTTATAAATCAGGCAATCCCGGGCCCCAAGACCTTACCTGAGGGCCCGGGACCGGACCCAAATAATATTAAAATATTCTTACAGGAGGATAGTCAATGTTCAAACGCATACCTAAGGGTGTTTGGCTGATCCTAATAGGGCTGGCGGCGATAACCGTTGCAACGGGCCAGGTCCTGGCAGCCACCGCTCCGGGAGCCCGCGTTGCGCCGAGCAAATTAATGTCCCAGAAGACCCTAAGCACCAACGCCTGGCTGATCTATACCACCAACTACGGGCCGTTCGTAAACCCCGGGGTCGGAAGCGGAGGCTTCTGGCGGAACCCGGCCCACGGCTACATCTACGGCGCCGGGATGTGGGTGGGGGCCACCGACGAGAACGGCAACAAGGTGGTGGCTTTCGGCTACAACCCCAATGCCGGCACCTCCGAGTTCAGCCCGGCCGATCTGAGTGCCGATTTCAACACCGGGGGGTATCTGAGCGATGCCCTGGCGCGGGTCTATCTCTCCACCGATCCGGCCGATTATGCGGTCTGGCCGGTGATAGAGGGCGGGAAGAAGGTCATCAAATCGCGCCAGGACAGCTATAGCCGTTACAGCGACATGAACGACCAGTTCACCACCTCGGGCGACAAGCAACTGGGGGTGGGCATAGAGCAGTTCACCTACGCCTGGAACTACGCCGACAACAACGACATCGTCTTCTTCTATTTCAGGGTCCACAACATCAGCGGCAAGACCCTTAACAAGGTCTACATCGGGCCGGCCAACGACTGCGACATCGGCGACGAATCCGGCACCAACGCCAACGACCGGACCATCTTCGATTACACCCGCAACCTGGCCATCCAGTTCCAGAAGGAGCCGGAGCCGGGCTGGGACAAGGTGGGGGTGGTGGGCTTCAGGTATTTCGAGAGCCCGGCCAACAACACCGGAGACACCGTCCGGGTGGTCGACAACCAGTTTTCCCACAAGATCGCCCCGGATTCGGCTTTAGGGATGACCGCCTTCAAGATATTCACCCTGGACACGGATCCCGCAGTCGACGAGGAGCGCTACCTGGTCTTGCAGGGCATTAATTACGCGACCCTGATCGAGGACGCCTATGACGAGACCGGGGCCGATGCGCCGGACGACAAGCGTTTCCTGATGTCCAGCGGACCGTTCACCCTGTACGATGATTCGGTGGCCACCACCTGCATCGGGGTGATCGGGGCCCTGGACACCACCAAGCTTAAGCTGGCCTCGGACATCGCCCAGACCATCTACGACAACAAATTCGAGCTGGCCACCCCTCCGGCCGCCCCGGGCCTGACCATCACCTCGGGGGACAAATTCGTGGTGATAAGCTGGGACCGCAAGGCCGAGACCACCCCGGACCCCTACTGGGACAAACTGGACACCACCAAAAAATGGTTCACCTATTTTCCCGGCTCCTGGACCTGGCTGGCAGCCTCCAGCCAGGTGCTGGTGGATTCCCTGGAGATAAAGACCGGCCCTGCCACCACCCTCAAGATCATTAGGGGGGATACCCTCAGCGCGGCTCTGGGGACCGACACCGTCAACACCAAGTTCAGCGAACAGTCCATGTACGACGAATACGACTTCCAGGGCTATCTGGTCTACCGGGCCCGGACCGTGGGCGATCTGGCTGACCCCGCCAAGCGGGAGCCGGTGGGCACGCTGTATACCGACCCCGATGCAGCCTTCAACAGCACCACCCTGAGCTTCGGCGGCGGCGCGGGCTATTTCTACGACAAGGCGGACGGCATCAAGATCATGCGTAATTTCGACGCCAACAGCTATTACACCCCGGACAGCGCCGTGGTGCTGACCAAATACGACACCCTGGGGACCGACCGGGGCCTGGTCTACAGCCTGCGGGACGACGACGTCATCAACGGCTTCGGCTGGTATTACGGGGTCTCGGCCTATGACTATCAGAGCAACGTCTACTTCACCCACAAGTGCCCCACCACCCTGGCCAGCAATCCCACCGAGAACGCCACCTACGGGGTGGCCCAGAAGACCATGGTGGACTACCAGGCCCCGGTGGTCAGGTACACCGTCACCGGCGGCTCGGACATCAAGACCGGGGGGACGCTGGACTACGAGTACAAGCTGACCCTGGTACCCAAGAACGTCAGCAACGACACCTTCCGGCTGCTGTGGAATCCCATAACCAAGGCCAGCATCGCCGGGACCAACTACCCGGTATACCATGCCGAGCTGCGGGACATGCGGCCGGTCAACGGCGACTCGCTGCTGCAGACCATAGATTTTCGTCCCGACTTTACCATGGTGGGCACCGACCCGGTGGCCACCTATAACGGCACCTTTGACGACGAGATCCCCTTCGGGGGGGTGGTGTTCAATGCCGATTACAAGTACGACTACACCCTGGCCAAGGTGGACACGGTGTCGGTCACCGGGGTCTACCCGGCCGACAGCATCTTCGCCCAGGCCTACGGCCCCCTTAACACCCTGTTCACCGCCTCGGCCAACGCCTGGCAGTGGCGGGGCTCGGATTTCGAGATCCGCTGGCGGGACAGCGTGGGCACGGTGGGCACCAATCCGGCCGGCAGCATCCTGTGCGCCACGGTGTGGGACATCACCAACAACGTGGAGGTGCCGCTGGAGCCCGTAGTGACCAAGGCCAACATGACCATGTCCTCCTGGTGCTTCAACCCGGCGGCCACCGCCGGCCGGGCCTATCTGGACAGCGTCAACGCCACCGCCCGGCTGGGGATGTATATCGGCGGCGTGGTGCTGTTCTTCAACCGGGCCAACGGCGCCACCCTGCGCAACATCTCCACCCTGTGGAATTTAAGGCCCCACACCGGCGATGTCTGGACGGTGCGCTGCTCCGGACCAGGCAATCCGGCCCAGGGCGGAACGGTGACCTTCATCACCACCAAGGCCTCCCAGAAGGCGGCCCTTTCGGCCAGCCTGCTGGACAAGATCAAGGTGGTGCCCAACCCCTACCTGGTGCGGGCCAGCTGGGATGTCAGCAAGAACTATCCCAACATCTACTTCGTCAACCTGCCGTCCAAGTGCACCATCCGGATCTACAACCTGGCCGGGGACCTGATCCGGGTGCTGAACCACGAATCCACCTTCGACGACAACAACGGCACCGAAAAATGGGATATGCTGTCCAGCTATGACAAGCGTCCCGCCAGCGGGGTGTACCTCTTCCAGATCGATGCGCCGGGCATCGGCACCAAGCTTGGTAAATTCGCCGTAATCAAGTAATACGACAAGGAGTAAAAAATGAATAAGATAAAGATCATACTTGTTCTATCCCTGGTCTCCCTGGGGCTGGCCTCCCAGGGCTGGGCCCAGCCGGAATATTCCAACGTGGGCCGGGCCGGGCTGAACTTTCTCAAGATCGGGATAGGCTCCAGAGCTATCGGCATGGGCGGCGCTTTTACCGCGGTGGCCAACGATGCTTCGGCCCTATACTGGAACCCGGCCGGGGTGGCCAAACTCAAGAAGATGGAGGCCATCTTCAGCCACACCAACTGGGTGCTGGACATCAACCAGGAATACATCGGGTACGTGGTCCCGGCCGGGCTGATGGGGAATTTCGGCTTCAGCGCCTCATTCCTGTCGATGGGCGACTTCGAACGGACCACCATCGACGACATCACCACCACCATCCGGGAGGATGACGGAGAGGGGCTTTCCAGCTTCTCGGCCAACGATCTGGCCCTGGGGGTGACCTACGCCCGCAACATGACCGACAAGTTCAGCGTGGGGGTGACCGCCAAGTACGTCCGGGAGAAGATAGCCGAGGTCTCGGCCGGCGCCATGGCCCTGGATGTAGGCACCTATTACCTGACCGGCTACAAGACCCTGCGCATCGGGATGGCCATCCTCAACTACGGCCCGGACGTCCAATTTTCCGGCAAGGACCTGCAGGCCGAATGGGTCGACGTCAGCTGGCCCAGCAATTACACCGGCAACAGCTGGGAGATCCTATCCACGCCCTTCCCCATGCCGCTGCAGTTCAAAATGGGGGTGGCCTACGATTTCCTGTTCGGACAACAGCATACCCTGATCGCTGCGGCCGACCTGATCCATCCCAACGACGGCAACGAGAAGGTGGCGGTGGGAACCGAATACACCTGGAAGAATTCTCTGGCCAACCTCTCGCTGAGGGGCGGGTACAAGTACGACCCCGATTGGTATGACACCAAGAGCGGGGCCGACAACCTGAACGCCGGCATCGGCATCGGCCGCAAGCTGGGCATGTCCAAGGTCAATGTGGATTACGCCTACACCAACATGGGCTATCTGGACAATATCCACCGCTTCAGTCTGGGATTGAGCTTTTAATAACAGCCAGAGGTCATTCTTAAGGGAAGGGTGCTATGTCATCCTTCCCTTTTCCAACATATAAATCAGGGGGCGATATGCGATACCTGGCAATGTTGGCCGGTTTTTTGATCACCATTTCGGGCACCGCCCAGGCCGGGAACACCGGAAAGATCTCCGGGCAGATCACCGACGCCGGTAACGGGCTGCCGCTGTTCGGGGCGGTGGTTTCGGTGCCGGGCACCAGCATCGGCGGCTTCACCGACGACCAGGGGCGTTACTTTTTGATCAACATCCCTCCGGGCAGCTACAGCATCCGGGTCAACATGACCGGATATTCGCCGGTGACAGTCATCGATGTCAAATGCACCCAGGATATCACCACCAAACTTAATTTAAAGCTTAAGGTGTCGCCCATAATGACCGAAGGCATCGTGGTGACAGCCCAGCGCCCGATAGTGGACAAGGAACTGACGGCCACCCGGCGGACCATCAAGATAGAGAACCTGGCCCTGATGCCCTGGGATACGCCCGAGAAGGCGGTGGCCAGCCAGCCGGGGGTGGTGACCAAATCCCAGGAGTTCCACATCCGGGGCGGCCGGTCGGACGAGGTCAGCTACCTGCTGGACGGCATCTCGGTGCGGGACGCGGTGGAGGGCTACTCCGGCCTGCTGGTCAACAGCAACGCCCTTTCGGATCTCAATATGCTGACCGGCATCTTCGACGCCCAGTATGGCGAAGTGATGTCCGGGGTGATAGAGGCTTCCATCAAGAACGGCGGGGACGCCGCATTGAATTTTTCCACCAAAAGCGGGAAGGTCATGGGAAGCCAGACCGGGCGGGGATACCAGAACTACCAGCTGGATTACGGACGATCGCTTCTTCGGGACAAATTACGGATCTTCGGCGCCGCCGACCTGTCCCTGACCGATGACTGGGAGCCCCACCGCGAGATGGTGCCGCACCAGGACCGCCAGGATTACTCGGGGCTGGTCAAAACCACCTATACCGCGCCCCTGGGGATCAGGCTGACCGCCCTGGGGGCCCAGTCCCGGAGCCAGTACGGCTATTACGGGCACGACTGGTATTTCTTCCCCGGGAGCTATCGTTCTGACCTGCGCAAGGGACGGCTGGGATCTTTCAACATCAACCAATCCCTGAGCCGCGCCACCTTTTACAACCTCAACCTGGGCTGGTTCTGGAACACCGGAAAATTCGGGGTGCGGGACACTTTTTGGGATATCGGGCGCTACTGGTGGGAGGATATCAAATTCTTTGACTACCAGGACAATCAGATATACTACGACGAGAACGGGGCGGCCCATTTCACCGCCGGCTATAACCCCTACGGATACGACCGGATGTTGTTCTACCGCTATGGCAGCTACTGGAAATACCGGGATCGGGTCACCGACCAGAGGTTCGTCAAATTCGACATAACCTCACAGGTGAATACCATCCACCAGCTGAAGCTGGGGACCGACCTCAAATTCTATCGGATAAATAATTTCTATCTCTATCCCACCGCCAACGGAATTCCCATATTTGACGCTTATGACAAGAATCCCTCCACCCAGGCGGTCTATCTGCAGGACAAGGTGGAGTACCAGGGATTGGTGGTCAATCTGGGCCTGCGTTATGAGAGGATAGACCCCAAGGTATCGGCCACCTCGCTGGGCCTGTGGGCCCAGGGCCTGGAGAACATCGACCTCTCGCCCAAAAGCATCTACAGCCCCAGAGTGGGCCTGTCCTATATCATCTCCCCGGTCACCACCTTTCATCTGGGTTACGGAAAATATTTCCAGCAGCCGCAGTTCCAGCATCTGTACCAGTATCTGGGAGCCTATAACGCCATCGAGCTCAAGGGGAATATCCTGGGCAATCCGTCACTCAAGCCGCCCACCACCACCAGTTTGGAATTCGGCACGGTCACCGAGTTCGCCAAAGAATGGAGCTTCGATCTTACCATTTACAGCAAGGACATCCGCCATCTGATCGGCGTAGAGTACATTCCCGCGGTGCCCGAAGCCTACTACCAGTACCGCAACATAGATAATGCCTCCTCCAAGGGGATAGAGGCCACTATTAAAAAGCATCTGGGACAGCGTTTCACCGGGCTGGTGCAGTACAGCTACGCCAAGGCCGAGGGCACCGGATCCAGCCCCCAGGCGGTCTGGGAAAAATACCTGTCCACCGTCCAGGGCGAATCGCTGGGCACCCTGCCCCAGGAATCCATCCCCCTGGAATTTGACCAGCGCAACAAGGTGTCCCTGGAAGCCTCGGTTTTCAGCCGGGAGGATTCCGGGACGGGATCCCTGAAACGATGGGTAAAATCGGGGAACACCCTCAACCTGATATTCCAGTACGGAAGCGGCCTGCCGTCCGCCGTCACCCCGGTGGATACCATCACCCGGGACGCCCAGGACCTGAATGATGATCGCAGCAGCGCCACCAAGCAACTGGACCTGAAATTCACCAAAAAGATGAACCTGGGCCGTTGGTCCGGGTACCTGAGCCTGGAGATACTTAACGTTTTCAACTGGGAAAACTTCAATTATTCCTATCAGCGGGAGATCGGTCCCTACGAGATCTACACCAAGGACTGGACACCCAGGAGCCCTTCGGCCGATTACACCTCCGGCTCGCCGTATTACGATGCCACCGGTGACCAGGACCAAAACGGGGTTTTCGAGGTCTCCGAGCAGTGGGCCCAGTGGGAATATTTCAGCCAGCTGTATAATTCCAACCCGGCCCTCAGTTCCATGCCCCGTCTGATGAGGCTGGGCTTCAAGATCACTTTTTAGAAAGCCGAAGGATGAACATCATTAAATACCTTATCCTGCCGGCAGTCCTGCTGACGGCCGGCAGCTGCAGCCACGATCCGGTCTATCCCTCCATCGGCTCCCTGTATGTCTCCACCGAACCGGTGGGGGTGGAGGTCCTGATCGACGGCCAGACCCAAAATCGGCTGACTCCGGCCAAGATAGACGGCATTCCGGTGGGTTGGCATACCATCAGCCTGCGCTACTATCGCTGCAAGGAGTGGAGCCAGCGGCTGGAGATCAAGCCCGGGCAGACCCGGAACCTGATCATCAGGATGCCATACGTTGCGCCGAGTGTCATCCAGAGGTTTTCCCTCAGCTATTTCGGGGTGGACATGGACTATGCCCCCCAAGCCAGAAAGCTGTTCATAGCCAACAAGTCCAGCATCTACCTGACCGAGCTGAACTTGGGGGATTCCACCATTCTTTATGCCACCAGCCGGCTGGTCGGTTCCTGGCAATACCTGGTGGCAGCCAGTGACCAGGCAAACCGGATCTATGCCCTGATAAACGGCGACAGTCTGGCGGTGCTGGAACTTAATTCCGGCACCCTGCTTAAGAAGATCCCGCCGCCCCGCCATCTGGGGGTAAAAAACCTCACCTTTTCCCCGGACGGGCAATTTCTCTATGCGGCCAATTCGGCCGACAGTAGCATCTTTATCTTTCAGACCGGATCGGACACCTTAATAAAATCCCTGAAACTGGACGGGGAACCCAACGAGATCATCGGCAGCCCGACGAACAACGATCTATACATATCCTTCGACAAGGAAAAACGGCTGGCCCGGAGAGACGCCGGCACCGGCGCCCAGCTGGCGGCTACCGCTACCGGCAACGCCCCCCGGGGATTATTCTGGGACCTGGATCATCAGAACATCGGCTTGTGCAACTCGGCCGACCGCACCCTGTTGGTGGCTGATGCTATGGGGCTGGGCGGGGCCATCAGCCCGGCCTTCCCCTACGGCACGATAGTTTGCGATGCCTGCTACTCGGCTAACGGGACCCACCTGTGGGTGCTGCAATCCTATCCCACCAGCACCGGCGGCGATCCCCCGCCGCCCCCCGGCCGGCTGGCGCTGATCTACAAACCGACCTGGCAGTTCGTGGGCCACTACGACCTGGGGTCGATCCCCGTAAAGATCACCCAATCCTCCGACGGCAGGTTCATCTATGTATTGAACTACCTGGGCCAGGATGTGATGGTATTCCGGACCGACCTGATGAATTGAGCGTCGGCTGCCGAATGGCGGAGCCCAGTAACACAGGTATAGCCTTTCCGGAGCCCGGGAAGGCTATTATATTGGGGCCGGATATTTTCATTGACGACACAGGCTATATCTGTTAAACTTAACAGTTAAAACAAGTTAATAAAGACAATAAATCAGGGATAAAAATGTATCTTTCCAGATTAGAGCTGTTCGGATTCAAATCCTTTCCCCAGAAGATAACCCTGGAAATAGGCTCGGGGATCACCTGTATCGTCGGCCCCAACGGCTGCGGCAAGACCAACGTCATCGATGCCATTCGCTGGTGCCTGGGCGAGCAGAGCACCAAGATGCTGCGTTCCGACAAGATGGAGGATGTGATATTCAGCGGGGCCCGGGACGAGAAGCCGCTTTCCATGGCCGAAGTGTCGCTGATATTCTCCAACCAGGACGGGCAGCTGCCGGTGGAATACAGCGAGGTGTCGGTCACCCGTCGGCTGTTCCGCTCCGGGGAAAGCGAATACCTGATGAACAACCAGGTCTGCCGCTTAAAGGACATCGTGGATCTTTTCCTGAATACCGGGCTGGGGGCCGACAGCTACTCCCTGATAGAATCCAAGATGATCGACACCATCCTGTCGGAGGACCCCTCCATCAGGCGCAGCCTGTTCGAGGAGGCAGCCGGGGTGGCCAAGTATCGCCTGCAGAAGAGGACCGCCCAGCGCCGGATGGAGGCCACCACCGAGGACCTGCTGCGCCTGCAGGACATCGTCGGCGAGGTGGAAAAGAGGCTGCGCTCATTGAAGCGCCAGGCCAGCAAGGCCAGGGTCTATGACAAGTTCAACCAGGAGTTGAAGGATATCGACCTTAAGGTGGCGGCCATCGACCGCGACCGGTTGAATGTTCAGGCCCTGGAACTGAAGGAGAATATATCACAGTGGCAGAGCGCCCGCAGCGAACTTTCGGCCAAGCTGGAGATGCAGGAGGGGGAGATCTCCTCCGCCAGGGAGGCCCTGGAGGTCAACGAGGGGCAGATAGAAACACTGCAGCAGGAGTTATCCCGCCTAAGCGAGCAGTTGCAACTATGGGAGAACAACCAGGCGGTGATCAAGGAAAGGCGTTCCGGCATCGAGCAATCCATGGAGCGCCGCGAGAAAGAAATAAAACTGCTGATGGCCTCCATCGGTGAGCACGAGAGCCAGATCAAGAAGGTCCAGGAGAGCCTGCAAAGGTCGTCCGGCGATATCGTGGCCAAAACCGAGCAGTTGAAGATAAAGGAATCGGCCCTGGCCGGGCTGGAATCGGAGCTTACCTCGGCCAAGCTGGCCCTGAGCGAGGCCCGGAAAGAATTATTCGAGTCCCTGAAGCAGGAGGCCGACGGCAAGGAACAGCTGGCCCTGCTGGAGAACCGCTACGGGAACACGGTGGCCGAGCAGGACAAGGCCCAAAAGGAGGGACAATCCCTGCGGCGTGAGCTGGAGGAGGGGAATCTGAAACTGGCCGAGCTCAACGACAGGATGGACTCCCAGAAAAAGGCCCTCCAGGTGCTGACCGAGGAAAAGATAAGGCTGAAGCAGAAGAGCGGGGAATGGCAGAAACAGCTGTTGATCGCCAACGACAGCCTGCGGGAACTGTCCTCAAGCCTTTCCGGCCTGCAGAAAGAAAAGGAACTGCTGTCCGAACTGCAGCAGAAATATGAGGGATACGGCCAGGGGGCTCAGCACCTGCTCTCCCGGCGGCAGGATTTCACAGGCACCATAGCGCCCCTGGCCGAGATGATAGAAGCGGAGCCCGGCTATCAGGCGGCGATAGAGGCCGCCCTGGCCGAAAAGCTGCAATGGCTGGCGGTGGAGGATCTGGATAACACCAAAAAGGCCATCGCCCTATTAAAATCCGAAAAAACCGGCAAGGCCACATTGGTAGCCCTTTCGGCCCCGGTCGAAAACACCGGCAGCCGGGAGATCTCCGGGCCGGGGATAAGGGGGGCCGCCTTCAAATTCGTCCGCTGCGACCAGAAGGTTAAAAATTTGGTCACCATTATGTTGCGGGATGTGGCAATAGTTGAGAGCTTGGACAATTTCTGGGAATATTCAAGCAAGTATCCCGGAGTGCGCCTGGTCAGCCTGGACGGGGAGGTGCTGCATTCAACCGGGGCCATCGAAGCCGGAGAGCTTCCCCAGGGCCAGATAGGGCTGCTGCAGAGGAAGGAGAGGATTGAAAAATTGGGCGCAGAGATATCCTCTTTTGAAGAAAAAATAAAGCAGGAGGTTGGCGGCATCCAGAGCCTGAAGGCCAAGCTGGAGGAGCAGGACAAACAGCTGGAGAACGTCGACCGGGAAACGGAAAAATACCAGAAGGAGATCACGACCTCGGAGGGATCCCTGGCCAAGAGCAAATCCGCCCTGGAGATGAACCACCGCCGGTTGAACGAACTGGAGCAACAGTCCCAAGCCCTGCAGGGCAGCATCTCCCTTCTGGAATCGGAATTGAACCAGGCCCGGGGATCTTTCCAGGAGATAAGCGAAAGCAACAAGGACGAAAGCGGTTTGCTGGGACAGCGGGATCAGGATATGTCGCAGAAGGAGGAAAAGCGCAATCAGGCGGCCGAAGAGGTGAACCGTCTGCGAATAGCATTGTCCGAGGCCCAGTCGGAAAGGGAACGGCTGCGGCAGGAATCGGCCAACATGGAGCAGAGGAAGAACGAGGCGCTGGAGAGGATCCAGAACTTCCGGGCCGAGGACCAGGCCGGGTATGCCGCCATCGCCAAGCTTCAGGAGGAGGCGGAAAAGCTGAGCATCGAGATCGAGGGCAGCGCGGCCCACCGCAAGACATTTCTATCCAAGCGGGAGGAGATGCAGAGACAGAGCCAGGGCTCGCTCAACCGTCTGAAGCAGGCCGAGTCGGTGATGCACCGCAGCCGCCTGGAGAGCGACGAGCTTCAGAGCAAGCTTTCCCAGGCTCAGATAGAGCTGGGCTCGGTGCGGAACGATCTGGACAACATCACCAACCGGCTGAGGAACGAATACGAGGTCGATATCCAGGCCCTGGCGGCCTGCGAAGAAATAAACCTGGAAGAGAGCCGCAGCCGGATAGAAGACCTCCGCCACCGTTTGAAGAAACTGGGCCCGGTCAATTTTGCCGCCTTCCAGGAGCTGCAGCAGGATGAAGAGCGGTACGGTTTCCTGGTCAAACAGCGGGACGACCTGCTGTCGGCCAAGGAGGATCTGGCCAACACCATCAGGAAAATTGACGAAACCGCCAGGGCCATGTTCCTGGAAACCTTCGAGGCCATCAAGAAAGGCTTCTCCCAGATATTCCAGCGCTTGTTCATCGGCGGGGAGGCCGACCTGAAACTGACCGGCAGTGATGATCCGTTGGAGGCCGAGATCGAGATCCTGGCCACCCCGGAGGGCAAGAGCCTGAAGTCCATCCGGCTGTTGTCGGGCGGGGAGAAGGCCATGACCGCCACCGCCCTGCTGTTCGGGATCTATCTGGTCAAACCGGCCCCCTTCTGCGTGCTGGACGAGCTGGACGCACCGCTGGACGACGCCAATGTCCAGCGCTTCTGCGCCATGCTCAAGGACTTTGCCGGCGGCACCCAATTCCTGGTGATCACCCATAACAAGCGGACCATGGAGGTGGCCGACCGGCTTTACGGGGTGACCATGGAGAAGCCCGGCATCTCAAAGGTGGTCTCGGTCAAATTTGACAACAGTTAACATTATCTGGTTATAACCGATGCTCAGAATATGCCAAATAAAAGACCATCAGGTGTCCGATTGTTCCGGAGAACAGGGACCCATCTGGGTATACACCAATCCCAGCGAGCAGGAAAAAAAGCATCTGGTAAATGAACTGAAGATCGACGAGCACACCCTGGCCTCGGCCCTGGACCCCGATGAGTTATCGAGGCTGGAATTCGAGCCGGATCATGCGGCCCTGATATTCAAACGGCCCAAGAACTACTCCTCCCAGGACGAACTTCTGTTCAAGGTGTCATCGGTCGGCCTATTCCTTTTTAAGGACCGGCTGATCGTGGTGATGCCGGAAGAGGCTCCGCTGTTCGAGGGAAAACAGTTCCAGCGGGTGGCGTCCCTGAACGACCTGTTGCTTAAGTTGATCTACCGATCCATCTTTCATTACCTGGAGCACCTGAAGATAATAAACATGATAACCGATTCTTTGGAGGACAAGATCAGCTCCTCCATGGAGAATAAATACCTGCTCAACCTGTTCACCCTGGAGAAGAGCCTGGTCTATTACCTGAATGCCATCAACTCAAATTCCATGCTGATAGAAAAACTCAAGACCAATGCCGCCAAGATCGGCTTCTCGCCCGAGGGGCTGGAATTCCTGGACGACATCATCATCGAGAACAACCAGTGCTACCGTCAAGCCGAAATATATTCCAACATCCTGGCCAGCATGATGGACGCCAGAGCCTCCATCGTCAGCAACAACCTCAACGTGCTGATGAAGACCCTGAACATCATCACCATCGGCATCATGGTGCCCACCTTCGTGGTCAGCGCCTTCTCCATGAACGTCGGCATCCCCCTTTCCTGGCACCCGTCGGCCTTCTGGATGGTGATGGGACTGGCCCTGGTCTCGGTGGTGGCCTTCATGCTGTTCTGGCGCTTCAAGAAGTGGTAGCCGTGCCCCTGATCAAAAGCATCCGGGACGGCCTGAATAAGACCCGGATGGGCATCTGGCAGAAAACGGTCGGCGTTATCACCGGAAAAAGATCGCTGTCACCTCAGGAACTGTCGGAACTGGAAGAGCTTCTTATCCTTTCTGATGTCGGGGTGGAGGCCGGGGAAAGGCTGATCAACGCTGTCAGGAACGGCCAGAGCGACCAAACGGCCATGGAACGGCTGAAGGGCGAGATGCTGGGGATCCTGTCCCTAAATTCAAATTTCAAATTTCAAATTTCAAAATACGAAAATAAACCCCAGGTATGGTTGATCATAGGGGTCAACGGGTCGGGCAAGACCACCTCCATCGCCAAATTGGCGCATTACCTGAAAGAACAGGACCGGCGGGTGATGCTGGCCGCCGGGGATACCTACCGGGCGGCCGCCATCGAGCAGCTTAAAAAATGGGCCGACCGGCTGGGGGTCGAGTTCATCGGCAGTAAAACCGGGGCCGACCCGGCCAGCGTAGCCTACGATGCGGTGGAATCGGCCGCGGCCAGAAAGGTCAGCCATCTTTTGATAGATACCGCCGGCAGATTGCATACCCAAAAGCATCTGCGGGACGAGCTGGGCAAGATATACTCCACCATAGGCAAAAAGCTGCCGGGGGCCCCGCATCTGACCCTGTTGGTACTGGATGCCACCACCGGACAGAATGCCGTCAGCCAGGCCAAGCTGTTCTCGCAGGCTGCCAAGATCGATGGTATAATACTCACCAAATTAGACGGCACCGCCAAGGGCGGCATAGTGCTGGCCATTGCCATGGAGCTGAAGATCCCGGTTTTTTTCACCGGAGTGGGGGAGGGTCTGGATGACCTGCTGGCTTTCGAACCGGCTGCTTTTGTGGATAGCCTGCTGGAGGGATAGCCGGGTTTTAAAGCATTTGAATATTGACATTATCTTGATAATGGGATATATTTACCATACCTTCGGGGCGGGGTGAGATTCCCCGATCGGCGGTAGGTCCGCAAAATAAGCCTGGCGGACAAAGCCCGCAAATCCATCATGGATCGACCCGGTGAAATACCGGGGCCGACGGTCCCTCCACAATACCCATAATTAACTGCTCTTTCAGTGGTTGAGCGGAGGGGAAAGTCCGGATGAAAGAAGGTTTAACGGGGCCTGAATGCAAGCAGCGTTCTTGCGTAAGGGCTGTCTGTTTTGATTTCCCCGAAGGAGTCTTTTAGGCTTATTCGGGGTTTTTATTTGTCAATGCGTGAGCCAGATGGAAGAACATAAGCGATACATGATGATGGCCCTGGAGCTGGCGGCTAAGGCCAAAGGCCGGACCTGGCCCAATCCCATGGTGGGGGCGGTCATCGTAAAAGGGCATCAAGTCGTAGGGCAGGGGTATCACCAAAAGGCCGGACTGGTGCATGCAGAGATTGAGGCCCTGGCCCAGGCCGGGGATCAGGCCGGGGGGGCCATCCTGTATGTCAACCTGGAGCCCTGCTGCCACAGCGGAAAAAGGACCCCGCCCTGCACCCAGGCCATCATTGGGGCCGGCATCAAAACCGTAGTGTACGGGATGGATGATCCCAACCCCAATGTCAATGGAAAGGGAGCCGAAGAACTCAAAAAAGCCGGAATCGAAACGATAGGAAAAGTGATGGAAAAAGAAGCCCAAGGGTTGAACGAAGTTTACCGGAAATACATGATCACCGGGTATCCCTTTACGGTTCTTAAGATGGCTTTAAGCCTGGACGGCAGGATCGCTATCCATAATGGGGAATCGCGTGGGCTGTCGTCGAAGGAATCCCTTGAACTGGTGCATAAACTGCGGCTGGAATCGGAGGCCATCATGGTGGGCAGCGGCACGGTGATTAAGGACGATCCCGATCTGACAGTCCGGCTGGTGGACAACCCCGACAATAAACAGCCCACCAGGTTCGTGGTCGACAGCACTCTAAAGAGTCCAACCAACTCCAAAGTCTTTGATCAATCCATTGCCAAGACGGTGATGATAACCACCGACCAGGCTGATCCCAGCAGGAAAGCGGAACTGGAAAAGAAAGAAATAGAGATCTGGACAATCCGGGCCCTGCCGGACGGAATGGTGGACATAAAGGAACTGCTGCGCCAGATGGGGCTTCATGAATACTGCAACCTCCTGGTCGAGGGAGGCAGCGGCCTGGCCACGTCATTTTTAAAAGCGGGGCTGGTCGACAAGCTGAGCCTCCTTTATACGCCCACTATCATCGGGGGGGACGGGGTCCCGCCTTTCGGCCAGCTGGGTCTGAAAAACATCGCCGAGGCCTTCAAGCTTCGCGATCTGAAGGCCCGGCCGGTGGGCGATGATATTTTAGTCGAAGCCTACCCGGCGAGGGATTGATATGTTCACCGGACTGATAGAGCAGATAGGCACCATCAAGGCCCTTAAAAATGCCGGGCATTCGGCCCAGATCGATATTGCGGCCGAGTGGTCCGGCCTGGTTTTGGGGGAGAGCATCGCTGTCAACGGGGCCTGCCTGACCGTGGCCAGGATGATCGCCGGGGGGTTTTCCGCCGACCTCAGCCGGGAGACCATCAGTAAAACTTCGTTTTCCGGGATCAAGATCGGTGCTCCGGTCAATCTGGAAAGGGCCCTGAAGTTAGAGGACAGGTTTGGCGGCCATTTTGTCTCCGGGCATGTGGACTGCACAGCAAAGATCTCCAAGATCATCCTCCGTCCGGGCGGCACCGAGATCAAGATATCGATAGGCTTGGGGCATTCAAAATACATAATTGACCAGGGCTCGGTGGCGGTGGACGGCATCAGCCTGACGGCATCGCGCAAAGAGCCCGACGGATTCTGGATAGCCGTCATTCCCCATACCCTGGAACATACCAACCTGAAATTCCGAAAAACCGGGGACCAGGTAAACCTGGAGTTTGATATGATGGTCAAATATACCGAATCAATAATAAAAGGGAAGCGATAATTCAACCACAAAAGGCGCAAATCAAAACCAAGAAATATATCTTGTGATCGATGTGCTTTATGTGGCTAAATTCGGAATGTTATTTTATAAGGAAACGATGAGCGGTAAATTTAAATTCAACTCCATTTCCGAGGCCATCCGCGATACCAGAGCCGGCAAAATGATCATAGTAGTGGACGATGAGAACCGCGAGAACGAGGGGGATCTGGTGATGGCGGCGGCCAGGGTGACCCCGGCAGCGGTGAATTTTATGGCCAAAGAGGGGCGGGGGCTGGTCTGCGCCTCGCTCTCCCGGCAGAGGCTGGAACAACTGGATCTGGGGCCGATGGTGGAGCGCAACACCGCCAAGCTGGGGACCAATTTCGCGGTATCGGTGGATGCCGTGAAAGGCACCACCACCGGCATCTCCGCCCATGATAGGGCCTCCACCATCAAAACCCTGATCCATCCCAAGACCCGGCCGTCCGACCTGGCCCGGCCCGGCCATGTTTTTCCGCTGATGTCGGCCGAGGGCGGGGTGCTGCGGCGGACCGGACATACCGAAGCGGCCCTGGACCTGGCCCGGCTGGCCGGACTGTATCCGGCCGGGGTCATCTGTGAGGTCATCTCCGACGACGGTACCATGGCCCGGGGAGCAAAACTGTTTGCCTTCGCCGCCAGGCACAAACTGAAGATCATCACCATCAAGGATCTGATAGAATACCGCCGGAAGAAGGAAAAATTGGTGATGCCGGTGCTGGAGACCAAGCTGCCCACCAAATACGGCCAGTTCCGGCTGGTGGTCTACGAAGACATGATTGAGAATTACCATCATCTGGCCCTGGTAAAAGGGGCGGTCAGGGGCCGGAAAAATATCCTGGTGCGGGTGCATTCCCAGTGCCTGACCGGGGACATTCTGGGCTCCAGCCGCTGCGACTGCGGCGACCAGCTGGCGGCGGCCATGAAGATGATCGACCAGGAGGGCCGGGGGGTCTTTTTGTACATGAGGCAGGAGGGCCGGGGCATCGGGTTGTTCAACAAGCTGAAGGCCTATAAGTTGCAGGACCAGGGGATGGACACCATCGAAGCCAACCTGGCCCTGGGCTTCGCCGCCGACGAGAGGGACTACGGCATCGGGGCCCAGATACTGGCCGACCTGGGCCTCTCCAGCATCAGGTTGATAACCAACAACCCCGATAAGATCGCCGGCCTGGAGGGCTATGGCCTGAAGATAGTAAAGCGGATCGCCATTCAGGTGCCCTGCACCCCGGCCAACGCCCGCTATATGAAGACCAAGCGCGACAAGATGGGACATCTGCTGGACAAGAATTTCTGCCTCAGCTGATCCGTTAACGGAACATTCATTATTTTAAGGAGGGTTAAAATGCCAAAGATAATCGAGGGCCACTTAAGCGCGGCCGACAAAAAATTCTGCCTGGTGGTGTCACGCTTCAACGACCTGATAAGCCAGCGCCTGGTGGACGGAGCCTTGGACTGCATAACCAGGCACGGCGGGAGCGACGCCAACGTGGAGCTGGTCTGGGTGCCGGGCTCCTTTGAGATCCCCGGGGTGGCTGCCAGGGTGGCCGCATCCAAAAAATATCAGGCGGTCATCTGCCTGGGGGCCGTCATCCGGGGCGATACCCCGCATTTCGACTATATCGCGGCCGAGGTGGCCAAGGGGGTGGCCCAGGTCTCCATGAATTCAGGGGTGCCCACGGTGTTCGGAGTGATCACCACCGACAACCTGGACCAGGCCCTGGACCGGGCCGGCAGCAAGGCCGGCAACAAGGGATGGCAGGCGGCCCTGTCGGCCATCGAGCTGACCGATCTCTACCGGAAGATATAAGGAACAGATGGGCTCCCGAAGAAAATCAAGAGAGCTGGCCCTGCAGGCCCTGTACCAGGTGGACCTCACCGGGGACTTGGCGGAGAAGGCGTTGTATGACCTTAAACACCGGAATCCAGAGGATCCTGAAATGGTCGAGTTTTCAGGGGTCCTGGTCAATGCCGTGATCACCAACCTGGACAGCATCGATCGGGTCATCATCAAAGCGGCCCAGAACTGGACCATGGACCGCATGGCCCTGATCGACCGGAATATCATCCGTCTGGGGGTGGCTCAATTGCAGCATCTTGAGGAGCAGGTGCCCCCCAAGGTGGCCATCGACGAATCCATCGAACTGGCCAAGAAGTTCGGGGACGAGGAATCCGGGCGCTTCATAAACGGAGTGCTGGACAAGATATTCAAGGATATGGAAAAAAAGGAAAGATAAGATGCGGTGCGCCTTAATATCAGACATACATGGCAACCATGAAGCCCTGGCCGCGGTGCTGGCCGACATCAAACAAAAAGGCATCAAGGACATTTTTTGCCTGGGCGACACCGTAGGTTACGGGGCCGATCCGGCCAAGTGCCTGGCGGAGATAGGCGGGCTTACCGACCAGGTCATCGCCGGCAATCACGACCATGGGGCGGTGGGCCTGCTGGATCTTTCCAGCTTCAATCTTAATGCCCGCAAAGCGGCGGAGTGGACGGGGAAAAAACTAACCTCGGGGGAAAGAGACCTCCTTAAAAAACTACCCCTGAATCTAAAGGCCAGCATTCAGGGAAACGAAATGCTGATGGTCCACTCCACTCCCAATAAGCCGGAGGACTGGCATTATATCCTGTCGCTGGATGAGGCCGAATACCAGTTTGAAAAATTTGGCGAAAGGCTTTGTTTTGTCGGCCATTCCCACCAGCCCATATTCTGGGAATGCGACGCCCATGGCAAGTGTAGCATCGCCGGCAGGGAGTACGTTCACCTGGAGAGGGACCGGAGATATATAATCAACGTGGGCAGCGTGGGGCAGCCCAGGGACGGCGACCCCAGGGCCACCTATGCCATCTGCGACGGGGAAAGAATGGAAGTGGCGATACGGCGGGTGGAGTACGATATCAAATCCGCCCAGGAAAAGATAATCCGGGCCGGTTTGCCGGCCCGCCTGGCCGAACGCCTGTCAACCGGGATCTAACGGGGGATATCGCAGCCATGTCAACCGCCATAGCCATAATAATACCGCATCACAACGGCCAACAGATGCTGGCCGACTGCCTGTGTTCCCTGGCCAAGACCGAATATGATAATTACCGCATCTACCTGGTGGACAATGCTTCGCGGGACGGAAGCCCCCAATGGGCCAAACAGAACTATCCCCAGATAGAACTGATCTCCTCCCAACAGAACCTGGGATATGCCGGCGGCTGCAACCTGGGCATCCGTTCCACCACCGAAAGATATATCGTTCTCCTGAACAATGACACCGAGGTCAAGCCGGACTGGCTGAGCAAGCTGTCCTCCGAACTTGACCAGGACGATACCATAGCTGCGGCCCAGCCCAAGATCCTGTGGCTGAAGGACCGGACCCGGTTTGATTATTCCGGCGGGGCCGGAGGCATGATGGATATCTACGGATTTCCCTATTGTCTGGGCCGGCTGTTCGACTGTAAGGAGAAGGATCTGGGGCAGTACGACCATAATCAGAAAGATATCTTCTGGGCCTCGGGATCGGCCTCCATATACCGCCGGAGCGTGCTGGACAAGGTGGGCCTGCTGGACCAGGATTTCTTCATGCACATGGAGGAGATAGATCTGGCCTGGCGGATGCACCTGGCCGGGCACCGGGTGATAGCCGTCCCCGGGTCGGTGATCTATCATTTATCCGGAGGTTCCCTGCCGGCCGGCAATTTCCGCAAGATGTACCTCAATCACCGCAACAGCCTGCTGATGCTGTGGAAGAACTATTCGCTGACCAGCCTTCTGTGGGTCTGGCCCCTGCGGCTGGCGCTGGAGGTGATGGCATTCTTAAAAGCCTTGACCTCCGGCAATCTGGAGTGGGCCCGGGCCATTGTCCAGGCGGGTTTATGGATGGCGGAAAACCCGCGGCTGGTCTGGAAAAAACACCGGGAGGTCCAGAGATTAAGAGCCGCCAGCGACAGCAGGATCAGGGCTAAAATGTACCAGGGCAGCATAGCTGTCAAGTATTTTCTTCAGGGTAAACGCACTGCCAACGATTTATGAAATGAAATGAGAGAAAATATAAAGAAGGCCTCCCTGCTGATTCTGAGGATAATCATCAGCCTGGGCTTGATCGGTTGGATCATGCTGAAAGTTGATAAGCGGCAATTGCTGGAATCATTCCGGTCCCTGAACGTCTGGCTGTTGCTGTCATCGCTGGCCGCCTATTTCGTGGTCAATGCCATCTGCGCCTGGCGCTGGCAGCTCTTGCTGACGGCCCGGGGGATAAAAAGCGGATACGGGACGCTTCTGCGGTACTTTTTGAACGGCCTGTTCTTCGGCAATTTCCTGCCCACCACCGTGGGGGGCGACCTGGCCCGGGCCTACCTGGTGGCCGACGATTGCGCCAGCAAGTCCGAGGCCCTGGCCTCGGTGCTGGTGGACCGCTTCATCGGGCTTTTCGGGGTGATCATCACCGGCATAGCGGGGCTGATCCTGGTGGCCAAGGGCGGCCAGGAGATCAGCCTGCTGCAGGGCATGCTGATCGGCATCGTGGCGGCGCTGTTGTTCGTGGTTTTATTTTTGAACAAATCATTGGTAAAAAAGTTCCGCTGGCTTTTTAAGCTTCCGCTGATGGAAAAAATTGAGCAGCAGCTGATAGATTTCTATCATGCCATCTACGCCTACCGCACCCATAAGCGGGAGGTGTTTCTGTCCCTCTTCCTGTCCCTGATGGTTCAGGTATTTGTGGTGGTAACCGCCTACCTGATAGCCCTGTCGCTGGGAATAGGGATATCCGTGATACCGTTCTTCCTATATATGCCGGTGATCGCCGCGGTCAGCATGATCCCCCTGTCCATCAACGGCTGGGGGCTCCAGGAAGGGGCTTTCATTGTATTCTTCGGCCGGGCGGGGATAGCCCAGCCCCTGGCCCTGTCGCTGGGATTTTTATATCACCTGGTGGCCGTCGGCATCTCCCTGCTGGGCGGCCTGCTGTGGCTGATATTCGGGGGGCGCAAACCGGGCAATAACAATAAAGACAGTTCAAAGTGCGGATAATCTTTATGGGAACTCCGGGGTTTGCTGTGCCCACTCTGGAGGCCATTCATCAAAAAGGGCACCAGGTCGTGGCTGTTTTTACCCAGCCGGACCGGCCGTCGGGCCGGGGCCGCAGCATTGCCTTTTCCCCGGTCAAGCAAAAAGCCCTGGAACTGAATCTGCCGGTTTGCCAACCGGCGACATTAAAAGACACTGCGACAGTCGAACACCTTTCAAACCTCAAACCAGACGTTCTAATGGTGGTGGCTTACGGACTTAAACTTCCTGACGATATCCTGAACATCCCGAAATACGGCGCGGTCAACCTGCACCCCTCGTTGCTTCCCAAATACCGTGGGGCGGCGCCCATCAATCACGCCCTGCTCAATGGGGAGAAGTCCACCGGGGTGACCAGCATCCTAATGAACAGCAGAATGGACGCCGGGGACATCATCCTGCAGCAGGAGGTGCCGATCACTGGCGATGAAAATGCCGGGGAACTGGAAAACAGGCTGGCCGTATTGGGGGCAGACCTGATCTCCAGAAGTTTAGAAGTTCTGAAGACGGAGAACTGCGAACTTAAAAAACAGGATGAGGGCTTGGTCACTTTGGCGCCGAAACTTTCTTCTCAAGACGGACATATTGACTGGGGCCGGACCGCTATCCAGATCCAGAACCAGATCCGGGGGCTGGCCCCCAGGCCCGGGTCCTATGCCCTGTTCAAAGGGAAAAGACTAGAGATATTGAATATACTGACAAATTGCAAATTGCAAATTGTAAATTACGAATTACTGCCGGGGCAAGTAGTGGCGGCGGATAAAAACAGCGGATTGGTGGTTAAAACCCTGGACGGGGCGGTTATCTTGATGAAAGTAAAACCGCAGGGAAAAAATGCGATGAGCGGTGACGAATTCATCCGGGGATACAAGCCGCTAGTGGGGGAAAAGTTATCATGAATGGCAGCAAGAGGTTGTTTTTGGCCCTGTCCTTCGTCAGCCTGGCCATCCTGGGCAGCGGGGTGATGCTGTTTTTCTGGCTGGTGATGCCGCGCCTGCAGATGCTGTCGGAATGGATGTTCTATGCCGCCGGCGCCGCGGCAGCATTGTTCCTGCTGGTGGTAAGCGGCGGGCTGTTCCTGCTTTTCCTGTCGGCCATAACCGAAAGGGATTTCCTGTTTCCCCACGGCAAAAAACAGGTGACGGTCAAAGTGCTCTACCCCATAAACCTTTTCCTGGGATTTCTGCTGGGCATCGGCCGGGAGAGGGTGGGGGAGTCTTTCGTCGAATTCAACAATGCCCTGGTCCGGGCCACCAGAAAGCGGATCGATCCCGGCCGGATGATGATATTGCTGCCGCACTGCCTGCAGCTGAGCGACTGTCAATATCGGGTAACATCGGATATCGGCAACTGCCGGAGATGCGGTAAATGTGCCATCTCCAAACTGGCCGAGCTTTCTGAAAAAATCAACGCCAGGATCGCAGTGGCCACCGGCGGAACCCTGGCCCGGCGGTTGATCGTGGAGATCAAACCGACCCTGATACTGGCGGTGGCCTGCGAACGGGACCTGGTCTCGGGGATCCTGGATGCCTACCCCATCCCGGTCTACGGCATTTTGAACCAGCGCCCCCACGGACCATGTAACAACACCACGGTGGACATGGAAAAGGTCAAGGCGGGCTTTGTCTCCCTGCTGGGAAAGGAAATTTAAGTGACGGCCAGAGAAACCGCTCTCAAAATACTGTCGGCCATAGATCAGAATACCGAGTTCAGCGACAGCATATTGAGAAAATATTTCAGCCAGGCCGGGCTTTCCCGGGTCGACCAAAACCTGGCCAGGGAATTGGTGTCAGGGGTGCTCAGGCATAGGGCCAAACTGGACTGGCTGCTGGATGGGTCGCTTAAAAGGGGCCTAAAATCACTTAATGCATTGGAAGCCAATATATTGCGGTTGGGGCTGTATCAGGTTGCATTTTTGGATAAAATCCCGGCATTTGCAGCGGTAAATGAAAGCGTTGAACTGGTTAAACGCTTTGGCCGGAAAGAGATAATTGGCTTGACAAACGCCGTCCTGCGGGATATAATTAGGAACAAAAAATATCTGAAAAAACCCGATACCGGGGATAAAGTTAAAGATGCCGGCGTCGAATATTCCCATCCGGAATGGCTGATCGAAAGATGGGTCAAGCAATTGGGCTGGGATGATACCCTAAAGATATTAGAATTCAATAATTCTCCGGCCCCGGTGATCATAAGGGCCAACCGTCTGAAGGCCCCGGCCGAAAATTTATTCGAACAACTTGAGGCTGGGGGGTTTGGGCCGAAATGCCTGGAAATCATTCCCCAGGCCATAGAAATAGACAACCCTTCCGGACTGGTTGATAATGAATTATTTGTCCGGGGGCAGTTCTATTTTCAGGATTCCAGCGCCCAGGCGGCGGGGATGCTTTTTGGGGCCAAAGAGGGCGACAGCATTTTAGACCTGTGCGCGGCTCCGGGGGGCAAGGCAGGGCTGGCCCTGGAGCAGGCCGACGGCCGGGCGGATATGTTCGCCCTGGACCGAAGTTTCCGGAAATTGCCCAGGGTCAGAGAGAATTTTATCCGGCTGGGCTTGGATTCATGGTATTTGATCAACGGAGATGCCGTTGATATAAAATTCAAGACCGCTTTCGATCTGGTCTTGGCCGATGTGCCCTGCACCGGGCTGGGCGTCATTAGGCGGAGGCTGGACCTGCGCTGGCGGATCAGGGAGGCCGATATCCAGCGGATGGCCGGGCTGCAGAGCCTGATCCTGGAGAATGCCGCAGGGCTGGTCAAGCCTGGCGGGGCGGTGGTATACAGCACCTGCACCCTGACCCCGGAGGAGAACCAGGATCAGATAAAGGGATTTTTGACCCGCCATCCCGAATTCTGGCTGGACCCGGCCGAAAAATACCTTCCGGCAGTGCTGTGCCAAAACGGTTTTCTGGCCGCCTGGCCGCAGCTCCATCAAATGGACGGGGCCTTTGCCGCCCGTTTAATAAAAAACAAAAACATATAAAACCAATCCAGGAGAAAGTGATGCCGATATACGAACAGACCAGCAACAAGAAGAACGTATGGGTGGCGATCCTATCGGGGGCCCTGTCCGGCCTGATCACCACCATTTTATTCTGGGCTTTTATCCAGCCGATCCTGGAGATGTCCGAGGTGCCCGATGTCACCGGCAAGAAGGTCGAGATCGCCAAATCGCTGCTGGAGGGCCGCGGATTCCGGGTGTACGAGGAGACGGCCATCAGCGATCCCACCGTGCCGGACGGGACGGTCAGCAAGCAGGATCCGGTGCCGGGCAGCAAGGTCCGCAAAGGGTGGACGGTCAAGGTGTGGCCCAACAGCGCCGGGGCCGAAGTGCCCAATATGAAGAGCCTGCCTCTGGCCCAGGCCACGGTGGTGCTGCAGCAGTCCGGGCTTAAGCTGGGACAGGTGATAATGCAGCCCTCCGACTCGGTGGAGAAGGACGGGGTGATATCCAGCAATCCGGTGTTCGGGCTGAAGGTGTCCAAGGACAGCGCGGTGGACCTGATAGTCAGCGCCGGGGCCGGAGAGGTGGCGGTGCCCTCGGTGCGCGGCTGGGGCCGGTCCCGGGCCCAGGAGATGATCAAGCAGGCCGGCCTTAACGTGGGCGGCATCCGATATGTCTACGACGAGGAGCAGGATCCGGGCCTGGTGATCAGGCAGGATCCCTCGCCGGGATCCAAGGTCGCCAAGGGCTCCAATGTCAACCTCTGGATAAGCACCGACGTCGAACCGGAATAATAAATGCCTAAATTTTTCAAAAAACTTCCCCGGCTTTGGCGTAATGTGATCTGGGTGCTGCTGGTCTTTCTGGGCGGATTTCTGCTGGCCAACTTCGTGCTGATGCCGCTGATCGTCCGCCAGGGCTCGGTGGTGGAGGTGCCCGATGTCCGGGGCATGAATATCAAGCAAGCCCAGGAGATCCTGCAGGCCCGGGAGCTGGAACTGGTGAACGCCGGCTGGCGCTATGATGCCGCTCTGCCCGACAGCTCCATCATCTCCCAGGACCCCGAGCCCAGGATGATGGTCAAGAAAAGACGCAAGGTGCGGGTGATCATCAACCGGGGGGAGGAGAAGGTCTCGGTGCCCTATCTGGCCGGGCTCTCATCGGTGCGGGCCATCAACCTGATCGACCGGCTGGGGCTGGCGGTTAACGAGGTGGACAGCATCTCCAGCGATTCCATCGCCCTGGGCTGCGTGGTATCCTCCAGTCCGGCGGCCGGGACCCTGCTGGCCAAAAGGAGCGCCATCAAGCTCACCATAAGCAAGGGTTCCACCGGCAAGATGCTGATGCCCGACCTGGTGGGCCGCAAGCTGGCCGAGATCCAGGGCCAGCTGGTGGGCCAGGGCCTGGTGATAGGCCAGATCAAGTACATCTCCGGCCAGGCTCTGGAGCCGGGGACCGTCATGCTGCAGGCCCCCCAGCCCGGTTTCGTCATCAAGCAGGGCGATACCATCAATATCGCGGTCAGCACCCAGTAGGCACGGACAAGCTAAATTCTATGAAAATGCATAATTTTTTTTGACAGGATTTACAGGATGATCAAAGTTTTGCATAATGGTCATTTACAGAATGTTAAATCCGGTAAATCATGTTAATCCTGTCTGATTTGGTTCCGGCTTGCCCGCCCCGCAAAGACGGTGGCCCGGGTTGGGAATGACGGATATGATCAAGATCGCAGCTTCACTGCTGTCGGCGGATTTTGCAGATCTTAAAAGCGAGATCAGATCAGTGGAACAGGGCGGGGCCGACTGGCTGCACCTGGACGTGATGGACGGGCACTTCGTTCCCAACCTCACCTTCGGGCCTTTCATCGTGGAAGCCATTAAAAAGATCTCCCGGCTTCCGCTGGATGCACATTTGATGATCAGCGACCCCCTGAAATACGCTCCGGAGTTCGCCAGGGCCGGGGCCGATTACATCACCATCCACGCCGAGGCCATCGATGACCTGCCGGCAGCGGTGGAGCATATCAAAAGGCTCGATGTCAAGGTGGGTCTGTCGGTCAACCCGGAGACCCCGCTGGACAAGGCCCTGCCGGCCATAGAAGGGATAGACCTTTTCCTGGTGATGAGCGTCCATCCCGGATTCGGCGGGCAGAAATTCATGCCGGAGGTGCTGAACAAGGTCCGGCAGTTGTCCGCCCTGAAAAAGCAGGGAAAGACCAAGGCCATAATATCCATAGACGGGGGCATCAACCCGGAAACATCCCGGCAGGCCAGGGAGGCCGGGGCCGAGGTGCTGGTGGCCGGGGCGGCCATCTTCAAGCACCAGGACCGGGCGGCGCAGATAAAAGCCATCAGGGGGATATAATGGATCCCAACGCTTTCCGGCTGATCAGTTACGGGATGTATGTGGTCTCCAGCTTCAGGGAGGGAAAGCTGAACGGCCAGATAGCCAACACCGTCTTTCAGGTGACGGCCGAGCCGCCGTTGATGGCGGTCAGCCTCAACTGCCAGAACCTGACCAACGAGTTCATCAAGAGTTCAAAAAAGTTCTCGATCGCGGTGCTGTCCCAGGAGACGCCGCTCACCACCATCGGCACTTTCGGCTTCAAGTGCGGCCGCCAGGTGGACAAGTTCAGCGGGGTCAAATACCAGGTCTGCTCCAGCGGCAACCCCAAGATACTGGACCACAGCCTGGCTCATTTCGACCTGGAGGTGGTCCAATCGGTGGAATTGGGCAGCCACACCCTGTTCATCGGGAAGGTGGTGGAATCGGAGATCCTGGCCGAGGGCCAGCCTATGACCTACGATTACTATCATAAGGTCAAGGGCGGGAAGACCCAGAAGAACGCGCCCTCCTTTGTTAGATCCTAAAATTGCCGACAATGTTCAACCACTAAAATCACCTAACCGCACGAAACACCCATCTGTTTTCGTGCATTTAGTGGGCAACGGATAGAAAGGGAGATATGCCATGAAGAAGTACACTTGCACTGTCTGCGGATATGAGTACGATCCGGCCATCGGCGATCCCGATAACGGGATACAGCCCGGGACCAGTTTCGAATCCCTGCCCGACGACTGGGTATGCCCGGTGTGCGGCGCCGCCAAGGACGCCTTTGAGCCGGAAGATTAAAACCGATACTTTTTACCACCAAGACACCAAGGCACAGAGAGAACAAAATCAAACTTGGCAACATATCGGTGATTTGATATTGGGTTTTGTTTAGCGTTTAGAATTTAAATTGAGATGATCAGAGAATTAAAGAAGAACATTTACGCCGTCGGGGTGCAGGACTGGGACCGCCGTCTGTTCGACGAACTGATCCCCCTGCCGCACGGCACCAGCTATAATTCCTACCTGATAAAGGGCAGTCAGAAGACCGCCCTGGTGGACTCGGTGGATCCGGCCAAGTATGATGAACTGCTGGCCAACCTGGCCGAGCACGATGTCAAGCAGCTGGATTACATTATCTGCAACCATGCCGAGCAGGACCATTCCGGCTCCATCGGGTTCCTGGCGGAAAAGTATCCCCAGGCGGTGGTGGTGACCAACCAGAAGTGCCAAGGCTTTCTGATCGACCTGCTGCACATCCCGGAGGGCCGGTTCCAGGTGGTCAGGGACGGGGAGACGCTATCGCTGGGCGACAAGACAGTTGAGTTCATCCTGGCGCCCTGGGTGCACTGGCCGGAGACCATGTTCAGCTATCTGAGGGAGGACAAGGTCCTCTTCTCGGGAGACTTTTTGGGCTCACACCTGGCCACCACCGATATCTTCGCCTGCGACGATACGGTGCTGGAGGGCGCCAAACGGTATTATGCCGAGATCATGATGCCCTTCCGCCCCTCCATAGTCAAGCACCTGCAGAAGCTGGACAGCATGGATCTGGAACTGATCGCCCCCACCCACGGTCCGGTCTACAAAAAGCCGTTCCATATCGTGGAGGCCTACAGGGATTGGAGCTCGGAGAATGTCAAAAACGAAGTGGTGATATCCTGGGTCTCGATGCACGGCAGCACCGAGGCCATGGTCAAGCATCTTACCGAGGCCCTGGTCAAAAAAGGCATCGCCGTCAAACCGTTCAATTTGACCAAGACCGACCTGGGCGAACTGGCCGCCTCGCTGGTGGACGCCGCCACGGTCATTCTGGCCACCTCCACCGTCCTGGTGGGGCCGCATCCCCAGGGGCTGTATGCCGCGGCGCTGGTGGGGGCCTTAAGGCCCAAGACCAAGTTTCTGGGCATCATCGGATCATACGGCTGGGGCAGCAAGGCGGTGGAGACAATAAAATCACTGCTGACCAACGTCAAGGCCGAACTGCTGGAGCCGGTCTACATCAAGGGCGCACCGCGTAAAGAGGATTTCGAGGCCTTGGATAAGCTGGCCGAGGCGGTCTTCGAGAAGCATAGATCTTTAGGGCTGTTATAAGTGTTTGACTGTCATTGAGACCCGGAGTCTCAGAGAATAAAAATGGTGTCAAGGGGGAAGAAACCCAACCCCTGCAACCTGACCTCACCCGGTCTGCCGACCACCCTCTCCAAATTAATTTGGAGAGGGATAGCCTGCCCGCCTATAATAGTATCTTGTTAATAGCGGGGGTTAGGTCAAAGCCACGGAAACTTAGAAAAAACTTTGTGACTTGGTGTCTTGGTGGTTAAAAGGGGATCAAAAAAGCCGTGCAACGCCAAATTCCTGGCGGAACTTGAGGAATTAACGCAGTACAACTGACGGCGTTTTGTATTTACCGGAGTTGCCCACGAAACACGCGAAAATACAGTTATGAAAGATTATTTATGAAGCCATATGTCAGATATATTACTCTTTTACAGTAAAAAACCATTTCCAGCGTATACTTGTTGGTCTCTCAATAATAATAGTTTTATTGGTATACATACCGATAGGGTTACTGTTAAGGTATCTTTACAAGAAATATCTTTGGAAGATAAATAAGAAAATTATTTAGCAAGCAATGTTCGACTCATTATCAGAAAAACTCACAGGTCTGTTCAAAGATCTCACCGGAAAGGGCAAACTTTCCGAGGATAATATAAAAGAAGCCTCGCAGAAGGTCAAACGGGCCCTGCTGGAAGCAGATGTCAATTACAAAGTGGTCAAGGATTTCGTTGCGGCGATAGAAGAAAAGGCCCTGGGGGCCGAGGTGCTTAACAGTATCACTCCCGGCCAGCAGTTCATTAAAATAGTCCACGAACAATTATCCGCCACCCTGGGCACCAAGAACGAGCCCCTGCGCATGGCCTCCCAGCCGCCCACGGTGGTGATGGTCTGCGGCCTGCAGGGCTCGGGCAAGACCACCACCTGCGCCAAGCTGGCCAAGAGCCTGCTGCAGCCCGGCCGCCGGGTGATGCTGGCTGCGGCCGATGTCTACCGCCCGGCCGCCATCGAACAGCTGGAGATCCTGGCCAAGCAGGTGGGCTGCGATTTCTTTAAGAAGGACTCCGCCTACGCTGAAGCTACGGCGGATAAATCCACCGACGTGGTGGACATCTGTAGGTCAGCCCAGCACGAGGCCGTCAAGCGGCTGGCCGACTGGCTGATCCTGGACACTGCCGGGCGCCTGCATATAGACCAGCCGATGATGGAGGAGCTCAAGGCGGTCCAGGCGGCGGTCAAGCCCCATGAGGTCCTGTTGGTGGTGGACGGGATGACCGGGCAGGACGCGGTCAATATCGCCTCGCAATTCGGCCAGCAGCTGGAGCTTTCCGGCGTGATCATGACCAAGCTGGACGGCGATGCCCGGGGCGGGGCGGCCCTAAGCCTCAGGGCCGTCACCGGAAAGCCCATCAAATATATCGGACTGGGCGAGAAGCTCAACGCTTTGGAGCCGTTCCATCCCGACCGGATGGCCTCGCGGATCCTGGGCCTGGGCGACGTGGTGGGCCTGGTGGAGAAGGCCCAAAACGTCTTTGACCAGAAGCAGGCCGCCAAGATGGAGGAGAAGGTCCGCAAACAGAGCTTCACCCTGGAGGACTTCTCCCAGCAGATGAAACAGATCAAGAAGATGGGCTCCATGTCGGAGATAATGGCCATGATCCCCGGGGCGGCCAAACTTCCCCAGAACGCCGAGATCGACGATAAGGCCCTAAGCAGGATCGAGGCCATCATCGGCTCCATGACCCCGCAGGAGAGGAACCGCCCCCAGATCATCAACGGCAGCCGGCGCAAGCGGATAGCCTCGGGCAGCGGCACCAGCGTCCAGGAGGTCAATCGCCTGCTGAACCAGTTCGAGATGAGCCAGAAGATGATGAAGCAGATGATGAATTCAAAGGGCCGGGGCTTCAGGATGCCCAAGGGATTTTGACGGCGGTCATGCAATAGAAAACAATGGCCATACGATAGTTCAATAAAAGTAAATCAAAATAAATCAATAACAATAATCACTACAACCAAGGGAGGTGTCAAACCAAATGTCGGTATCAATCAGAATGTCCCGGGGCGGAAGCAACAAATTAGCTGCCTACAGAATCGTGGTGGCAACCACCAGGTCCAAGCTCGACGGTTCCCAGTTGGATACTTTGGGATACTATCGGCCGGCCGCCAAGCCGGTGGAAGCCCGGGTGGACCTGGAAAAGGCCCGGGAGTGGATCAAGAAGGGAGCCATTGTCTCCAGCACGGCCATGCGGGTGATCAAGCTGGCCGAAAAGCAGGCCGCCAATGACGGAGTGGATCTGAAGAAGGTGATGGTCACTTTTTCGTCAACCAAAACCAAAAAGACCCACAAGGAACGGTTGGCTGCCAAAAAGAAAAAGGATTGATGAATTATGTTGAAGGATTTAGTGGAATTCCTTTCCAAGTCCCTGGTGGACCAGCCCGAAAAGGTCAGCGTCAGCGAAGTGACCAAGAACAGCGTCACCGTATATGAACTGAGGGTGGCCAAGGAGGATATCGGAAAGGTGATCGGCAAGAAGGGCCGGACCGCCCAGTCGCTGAGGACCCTGCTGGCAGCCGCCGGAACCAAGCTGGGCAAGCGGACCTCCCTGGAGATAATCGAGTGACCGGGACGGGCTGCTCCGGTGGCAAAAAAGTGCTGGGATAAAATGATCTCCCAAGACATAAATAGGGACGACCTGGTGGTGGTGGCCACGGTGATAAAAAGCCACGGACTGAAGGGCCTGTTAAAGGTCAGGGTGGAGACGGACAATCCCAAAAGGTTCCTGCCCGGCGAGTCCCTGCTGCTGGTCCTGGCAAACAGGATCCAGGAAGCGACGGTGGAGAGTTTTACGCCCCAGAACAAATACGGACTGCTTAAGCTGGCCGAGATATCCAGCATCGAGCAGGCCGATCCCTGGCGGGGGGCGGAGCTGGCCATACCGGACTCCCGGCTGGAACCGCTGGAGCCGGGACGTTATTATACTTTTCAGCTGCTGGGGATCAGCGTGATATCCCAGGACAACCAGCAACTGGGGGTGCTGTCGCGGATCGAGGATATGCCCTCCGGCGACATCTACCTGGTCAAGGGACCGAAGGGGGAATTCTATATCCCGGCTCAGGGCGACATCATCCAGCAGATAGACCTGGATAAAAAGGTGATGGTCATCAGGGATGCGGAAGGCCTGAGGTGAAGATAGACGTATTGACCCTGTTTCCCGAGATGTTCCCCCCGGTGCTGGGACAGAGCATCATCGGGCAGGCCCAGAAGAGGGGTATCGTAAACTTCAACATCGTCAATATCCGGGATTTCGCCCACGACAAGCACCGGGTCTGCGACGACGTTCCCTACGGCGGCGGCCCGGGCATGGTGATGAAGCCGGAGCCGATATTCGAAGCGGTGGAAAAGATAAAGGCCGATCCCGACGCCAAGGTGGTTCTGCTGTCTCCCCGGGGGAAGGTATTCAATCAGGAGACCGCCCGGCGGCTGGCCGGAGAGGAGCATCTGGTATTTCTTTGCGGGCATTACAAGGACATCGACGAGAGAAACAGGAGCCTGGTGGACCTGGACATCTCCCTGGGCGACTATATCCTGTCCGGGGGGGAGCCGGCGGCCCTGGTGGTGATAGACGCCATCGTCCGGCTGCTGCCCGGGGCCATCTCCGACCCGGAGTCGGCCAACTGCGATTCCTTCGAGACCGGGTTGCTGGACCATCCCCATTACACCAGGCCCGAGGAATACCGGGGGATGAGGGTGCCGGAGGTGCTGCGTTCCGGGAACCATGCCCAGATAAAGCAGTGGCGCAGACAGCAGGCTTTGAAATTGACCCAAAGACACCGGCCCGATCTTCTGGATAAGGCCGATCTGAGCGACCAGGACGCCGCCTTTTTAAAAGAAGCGAACAATAAATAATAAAAAAATAATCAGGAGGTTTAGATCAACCATTATGAACAAGCAAGCTGTGATCAAAAGCATAGAGGCCGAGCAGACCAAGAGCGATCTTCAGGAGTTCCGGGCCGGGGACACGGTAAAGGTGCAGGTCCGGGTCATCGAGGGCGACAAGGAAAGGCTGCAGGCCTTCCAGGGGGTGGTCATCCAGAAGAGGGGCCGGGGAATTGGCGCTTCCTTCACCGTCAGGAAGATCTCCGGCGGAGTGGGGGTGGAGAGGATCTTTCCGCTTCATTCTCCCAATATCGCCGCCGTCGATGTGGTCAAGAGGGGCGATGTCCGAAGGGCCAAGCTGTTCTATCTGCGCAAACTGACCGGCAAGGCCGCCAAGGTGGCCCAGAAGAGGGAGCCCGCAGCTCCGGCGGTAAAATAGCTTCAAATGGCCAGCCGGTCCGAAGGCAATAAATTATACCTGTTCGACAGTTCATACCGACGGCAGGGTTATAAACTTATCGCCGGAGTGGACGAGGCCGGGCGGGGTCCGCTGGCCGGGCCGGTGGTGGCCGCCGCAGTGATCCTTAGGGGAAAAGCCGTTCTGCCGGGCATCGACGATTCCAAGAAGCTTAGCCCAAAGCAGCGAGAGATCGCCTTTAAACTGGTGCTCGAAAGCTCTCTGGCGGTGGGCGTCGGGATCGTTGCCCCCGAGGAGATCGACCGGATCAATATCCTTCAGGCCTCGCTCAAGGCCATGAATTACGCCCTATGTTGTCTTAATCTCAGGCCCGACCTGGTCCTGATCGACGGCAACAGGATCCCCCGGGGATTGCCCAAGGGCCTCAAGCCCCAAGAGGCTAGGGCGGTCATAGCCGGGGATTCCCTCAGCCTGGCCATCGCCTCGGCATCGATAATCGCCAAATGCCTGCGGGATTCGCTGATGAGGGCCCATCATGGTGATTTCCCCGGCTACGGTTTTGACAGGCACAAGGGCTACGGCACCAGATATCACATTGCCGCCCTGAACAGATACGGCCCCTGTGCCATTCACCGCAAAAGTTTTGAGCCGGTCAAATCTTTATTGGGAGCCTGAAATGAAAGAGACGCCGTCCGCCGGTAAATGGGGGGAGGAACTGGCAGTCTCTTTTTTGTCGGAAAAGGGTTATATCATAGATGAGAGAAACTGGCACTCCGGGCGGGACGGAGAGATCGACATAATAGCCCGGGACGGGCCGATCATAGTATTCATAGAGGTCAAGACCCGGTTCTCGGAAAAATACGGCCAGCCGGTCCAGGCTGTGGGAATAAGCAAACAGAGGCAGATCGGCCGGCTGGCCAAGAAATACCTGTACCTGAAAGACCTTTATGGAAAAGCCGACTGCCGTTTCGACGTGGTGGCCATAAAATTTACCGGTGGGAAAAAGATAATTGAGCACATCGAGGACGCTTTCCGTATCAATCCCAGATGATTGGTGAAGATGGTAGTTGTAGTCCTTCCGGCTTATAATGCCTCCAGAACGCTGGCCGATACCTACCGGGAGATACCGCTGTCCGTGGTGGACAAGGTGATCCTGGTGGATGATGCCAGCAACGACCAGACGGTGTCGGTGGCCCGCGAACTGGGCATCGAGACCCATCTCCACCAGAGCAACCGGGGCTACGGCGGCAACCAGAAGACCTGCTATAAAAAGGCCCTGGAGCTGGGGGCCGACATCATCATCATGCTGCACCCCGATTACCAGTACACCCCCAAGCTGATACCGGCCATGATCGATCTGATAAGGTCCGGGGAATACGACGTGGTGCTGGGCTCCCGAATACTGGGGGGCAAAGCCATCCAGGGCGGCATGCCCCGCTATAAGTACTATGCCAACCGGCTGCTGACCATGATCCAGAACATCCTGATGGGACAGAAGCTTTCGGAATACCACACCGGATACCGGGCCTTCAGCCGGGTGGTGCTGCAGAGGGTAGGTTGGCAATCCAACAGCGATGATTTTGTGTTCGACAATCAGATGCTGTGTCAGATACTGTTCCATGGTTTCCGGGTGGCCGAGGTGACCTGCCCCACCAAATATTTCAAGGAGGCCTCCTCGATAAATTTTTTCCGCAGCCTGGGGTACGGCGCAGGATGCCTAAAAACGGCCCTGCTGTACCGCCTGAATAAATGGAATATCATCCGATCGGATCTATTCAAATGCTGTCAAAACTGATATCCTCGGCGGTGCTGGGCATAGACGCCTATCCGGTGGAGATCGAGACCGATCTGGGCTCCACCATTCCCGGATTTGCCATGGTGGGCCTGCCGGACAACGCGGTCAAGGAATCCCGGGAACGGGTGGAGAGCGCCATAAAAAATTCCAGCTTTGTCTTTCCCCTGAAACGGATCACCATCAACCTGGCGCCGGCCGACATTAAAAAAGAGGGATCGGCTTTCGATCTTCCCATCGCCCTGGGGATCCTGGCGGCCCACGAGCAGGTGCTGGGCGACGACTTCGACAAGATCGCCATACTGGGCGAGCTATCCCTGGACGGCAGTCTGCGGCCGGTGCGGGGCAGCCTGCCGATAGCGGCGGCCATGAGGGATGCCGGGTTCAAGGGGCTGATGCTGCCGGCCGCAAATGCCCAGGAGGCCGCCATCGTGGAGGGGATAGAGATCTATCCGGTTAACACCCTGAAGCAGGCGGTGGCTTTCTTCAATAAAGAGACCGTGATAGAGGCCCACCGGGTCGACCTGGACAGGATCTTCAGCGACAGCGCAGTTTACCCGGTGGACTTCTCCGATGTCAAGGGCCAGGCCCATGTCAAGAGGGCCCTGGAGGTGGCGGCCGCCGGCGGCCACAATATCCTGATGATCGGACCGCCGGGGTCCGGCAAGACCATGCTGGCCAGGAGGCTTCCCACCATTCTGCCCAGGATGTCCCTGGCTGAAGCCCTGGAGACCACCAAGATCCACAGCGTGGCCGGCCTGCTGCCGGTCAATTCGGCCCTGGTGGCCACCAGGCCTTTCCGGACCCCGCACCACACCATCAGCGACGCCGGACTGATCGGCGGGGGCGCCCATCCCCGGCCGGGCGAGGTCTCCCTGGCCCATCACGGGGTGCTGTTCCTGGACGAGCTGCCGGAGTTCAACAAGAACGTGCTGGAGGTGATGCGCCAGCCGCTGGAGGACGGGAAGGTGACCATATCGCGGGCGGCCATGTCCCTGACCTTTCCGGCCTGGTTCATGCTGGCCGCCGCCATGAATCCCTGTCCCTGCGGGTATTACACCGACCCCAACCACGAGTGCAACTGCAGCCCCCAGAGCATTCAAAAATACATGTCCAAGGTCTCCGGCCCGCTGCTGGACAGGATAGACATCCATATAGAAGTGCCGGCCCTCAAGTACCAGGAGCTGACCCAAAAAGAACCCGGGGAATGCTCCGGGGCCATTCAATCCAGGGTCGACCAGGCCCGGGACGTACAGCTTAAAAGGTTTCAGGGCCGGAAGAACATCTTCTGCAACGCCCATATGCAGTCAAAAGATATCCGTAAATTCTGCACCATCGATGAATCCAGCGATGAAATGCTGCGCAATGCCATCAACAAATTCGGCCTGTCGGCCAGGGCCTACGACCGGATACTCAAGGTGTCGCGCACCATTGCCGATCTGGACGGGTCGGAAAACATCTCCCAGGCCCAGATAGCCGAGGCCATACAATACCGCAGCCTGGACCGGAACGTGTGGGGCCAGTGAAATATTCAATCTCACAATACAAGGAGCAGTAAATGCAAAAAGGTATCCTATCCATAACGGCGGCGCTGTTGATAATGTTGTCAATGATCTCCTGCGGCGGGAAAAAGGCGGTGGCCAAACTTGATGCCGAGGACACTTTTGCCAGGGGCATGGAATTTTTCAACCGGAAGAAATATGTGGATGCCATAGACGATTTCAAAGAGATCGTATATAACTACTCCGGCACCAGGGTGGCCGCCGAGGCTTCGTATTACCTGGGGGAATGTTATTTTAACACCAAGGATTATGCCACGGCGGTTGACGAGTACCAGCATTTGACCTCCGACTATCCTTCCAGCCCCATGGCCGAAAAGGGCCTGTATCGCATGGCTTACGCTTATTACAAAATGTCGCCCAACTATGCCCTGGACCAAAGCGAGACCGCCGAAAAATCCAAAAGCACTTTGCAGTTGTATTTTGAGCGCTACCCGGAGGGCCAGGAGGACGCCCAGAAGCTGCTGCTGCAGGTAAACGAAAAACTGGCTCATAAGGATTACGAGTCAGGCTTGATATATTTCAAGATGAAACAATATTCTCCGGCCCAGATATATTTCCAGGGCGTCATAAAAGATTATCCCGGCACTTCCTGGGCCGGGAAATCGGGCCAGATGCTGCTGCAGATCGAACCGCTGCTGAAAAAAACGGCCCCGGCAAAACCTGAGCCTGCGGCCGACAGCACCAAGAGCGACCAGACCGACTAGGCCAGCTACATGGCGGTGATCAAAAATAAAATAAAAAAAATCGGGATCTTCGGGGGCACCTTCGATCCCATCCATTACGGACACTTGATAGCCGCCCAGAGCGCCCTGGAGACCCTGGGGCTGGACCGGCTGATATTCGTCCCGGCCGGGAAGCCCCCGCATAAATGCAGCTGGAAGATATCCCCGCCCGCAATAAGATTTAAAATGGTCAAGCTGGGCATTATGGGCAATAAGTATTTTACTGCTTCAGATATCGAGCTGGCGTCCGACTGCGCCTCGTATACCGTAGAAAGCCTGAAGAAGTTAAAAAAAATGTTCCCCGGTTCAGAATTATACCTATTGATCGGCCTGGATCAGGCCTTGGCCCTATCCGCCTGGAGGAAGCCCGAGGAGATATTAAAAATATGCCAAGTGATGGTTATGTCCCGGCCCGGATACAGTCCTGTGGAGGTTGAGAGCAAATGGAGGAAGGAGACGGGTTTTCTGCCGGTCCCGCTTATCGAGATCAGCGCTTCAGATATCCGGGGGAGGATCTTTCGCGGTGCCAGCATAGAATACCTGGTGCCCCCCAGTGTCCGACAATACATCCAGCAGCAGGGGCTCTATAAAGATAAATGACGGATTTGCGAGATAAAACGATGGACTCCCAGAATAATAATTCTCCATCATCAATTTCATTCTGGCAAAATCTGACCGACAAGATGGATTTTGCCAAAAGCCGCCCGGCCATCCGGCCGGGATGCGAGGAGGCCCGTTTTATCAGCCGCGACGGCAAAGAGTTTTATGTTCTGAAATCCCCCGGCGGAGTGGGCTATATCCGCCTTTCAGTCAAGGATCATTTCCTGTTCACACTGCTCGACGGCAGCCGGACGGTCCAGGAGGTCCTGGTGGAGTATTTCAGGAAATACGGCGCCCTGGCCTTCTCCAGGCTGGGGACCCTGGTACAGGAGCTCTTCAAAGGGGGCTTTCTTTCCGAAAGCCCGAGATCTTTCTACCGCAGGCTTCTCAAGAGGATCAAACTTGACAAACCACTGGTCAAGCTTATTGATCTCTTAAAATCGCTGCCCCGGCGGCAGTGGCCGATTGCAAATCTGGACACCGGCATCACCTGGCTGTATGAAAAAGGCTTCAAACTGTTCTATTTCAGGCCGGTGCAGATAGTTGCCGCCGTCTTTTCCCTGGCAGGGTTATTCATGTTTGCCCACCTATTCAGGGCCGGAGAATACAGCCTGTTTAAATCGTCCGGCTCGGTCGTTTTGGGGCTGGCGGTGCTGGTGCTCCTCAATTACGTTTCCATTGTGGCCCATGAGCTCTCACATGCCCTGGCCTGCAAACATTACGGGCGGCGTGTCAACAGCGGCGGTGTGATCATAAATACAGTCTTTCCGTCCTTCTATGTTGATATCACGGACTCCTGGCTGCTGCCCAAGCGAAAAAGGGTTCTGATATCACTGATAGGGCCTTTCTCCCAGGCATTTATCGCCGGGGTCCTGTCGGCCGTAATAATGATATTTCCCCATCTTTTCATCAATCCGCTGCTTTATAAATTCGCCTTTCTGTCCTACCTGACGGTGTTCCTCAATCTCAATCCGTTGCTGGAGCTGGACGGATATTACGTTCTGATAGACTGGCTGGAGATCCCGGGCCTTAAGGCCAAGGCCTCCGATTTCGTCAAGAAACGGTTATGGCCTAAGATCAGGACCAGAGAGCCGTTTAGCTGGCAGGACAAGGTCTTCACGGCCTACGGCCTGGGCGCCATCATTTGGTCGGCTCTGGCCCTGGCCATCGTGGGGTATTTCTGGCGGATAAGAGCCCAGCAGATAGGGAGCCATTTATTCAACGCTACCAGCCAGCAGCTGCGCCTGATCCTTCTATTGGGAGTTGGTGTGATAATCTTGGCGGCAATGGGAGCTGCTTATAAAAAGATAAAACTTATGGCGGTCAGCCTCTGGAGGGGCTTTACCGACCTGATATATCGCAGACCGGCAGCCATGGCCGGCGCCCTTTTCTTTTTATGCCTGCTGGGCAGCTTCATTTACAGCCATATTCAAGGCTGGCCGGCCATCGCCATCTCAATCACCTTTGCCCTGGTGCTGGGGGCGCTTTCCCAGAGGGTTTATTCCTATTATAAAGGATCTTCATTGTGGCTGGTGTTGATGGGGCTTCTTCTGGCGGCCCTGGGAAGCCTATTCATAAAGATATTTCCGGTTGGCCTTCGGCCGGCCGTTTGGCTGATCGGGTCGGTGGCATTGTTTGCCGCCACCTATACCCAATTTTCCTTTTCCAGCCTGCGCCGCTGGCGGCAGTGGCAGCGGGTATTGTGGGGCGGGCTGTGGTTCGGAATACTGGTATTGCTGGGGTATTTTCACGGGATGTCCACTTGGCGGACCCTGGCCATAATGCTTTCCACCACCGCCTTTCTGATGCTGTTGTCGCTGGTGTGGCACAACATGGGCTCTTCGCTGGAATATTTTTGGATATACTTTTTGCTTGGCATCATCTCTTGGAACATCATACTTATATTTTCGCTATTCAATTTTGGTTTTCTTGCCGCGCTGCTTTTGGTGTTTGCCGTGTTTTGGCTGTATTTGATAATAAAAAGCGCCCGCTGGCTCCCGGAGAGCGCAAGCTTTGAACCGGCATCGTCCGAAAAAAGAAGGATGCGCCAGGCCGCCGTAAAGATCTACCGGATGGCAAGCAGTTATTTTGCCTCGTTTTTCGGCCAGGGGCAGGCCCGGGCGATGGACGACCGCCTTAATCTGATCATGATAGAAAAGAACTGGCCGATCCGCCTTTACGGCAACCGAAGCGAGGAACGATTTGAGCGCAGTACCGGTATAGTCGACCGGAGCCAGGCTTTCCGGGGCATGCTGGATGAAGTGTTGAATTACCTTTCCCATGAGGTGGGCGATTATTTTGCCAGGAATACAATAAAAACGGCCTATCAAAGCCTTTATTGGGAGGAGCGGGAGATAGCCCAGCAGTACTTGATGAAGGGTTCTCTGTGGGCCAGGGATATGGCTGTGGCCAATCTCAAACAGGAGAAGCGTGACGCCCAGAATGTCATTGCCGGGGTGGCAAGGTTTTGGGAATTGGGCGAAGAGGAAACAACCCTGTTCTATTCCCACCTCAAGGAGGAAAGGGTCCGTTCCGGAGAGATGATCATAAGACAGGGCGAACCGGGCGACAAGTTCTATATCATTAAATCCGGCCAGGTGGAGGTGGTAATCTCCCGCAAAGGCGAGCCCGATCTGATGGCGGCCAACCTTTCCCGCGGGGATTATTTCGGCGAGATAGCCCTGATCAAGAACGTCCCCCGAACCGCGTCGGTAAGAGCCGTGGCCGACTGCTCCCTGTTGGTTCTGGAACGGAAGGATTTCGAGTCCCTGATGGCCAGAAAGGTGGATCTGGCGGTCCGGATCGATCGGCTGATAGAGAACCGGGGCTTTCTGATAAAACTGCCGCTATTTTCCGAGTTCGCTCCGGCTCAAGTGGCTATGGCCGCCTCCCGTCTGGTTCCTGAAAGATACCACCCCGGACAACCGGTAATAATTCAAGGGGAAATTGGCGACAGTTTTTTCATCATCAAAGAGGGCCGCTTGGACGTCCTGGTGATGAAGGACGGACAGAAGAACAAGGTGGCCGAACTGGGTCCCGGCGAGTATTTTGGCGAGATAGCCTTGCTGCTTGATGTTCCTCGCACGGCCGATGTAGTGGCCGTTACGGAATGCCTGGTGCTCCGGCTCCATAAGGACGACTTTAAAAGTCTTTTAGGGGAGCAGCTGTATTTTGCCAAGAGCTTGGAGAGGACATCAAGCCGGAGGATGAGCGATACCAGGCACAAGATAAGTTTTTAGCAAGGTAAATAAAAGGCGGCGGGATATAAATTTATCTGATTTTCAGTTGATGAGCAGCAAGCATAAATTATACAATAGAAAAGCAGGCCCAAAACTTGATTATAAAGGATCTTCACACCCATACATTATATTCTGACGGGAAACTTAAACCGGAAGAAGTATGCTCCATAGCCAAGGCCAAGGGATATCTGGTGGGTATCTCCGATCACTGCGGCGAAGGGAGTTTCCAGATAAACAGCGACGACCAATTCCGGCATTACCTTCAGGCTTTGGAAAGGCTTCCGGTATTCAGATCGGCCGAGTTGGACCTGGGCACCGAGATCAGAATATCGCGGCAATTGCTGGATGAATGCGATTATCTCATCGGAGGGGTGCATTCGATCGGCGACCTGAATTTTTTTGACAGCCAGGCGCAAGTGACCGCCCCTCGGGCCATCACTGAACAGCTGTTGGACCTGATTGAAACAAAGGCCCAGCAGCACAGATTTCACATACTGGCCCATCCGGGGCTTCTCCCGTTAAAACTCAGACCGGATGCAGAAAAGATCCTGGATAACAAATGGAGCCAGCTCCTGGTGGGGCTGGCCCTGAAGTACGATTTTGCTCTGGAGATCAGTTCCCGGTGGGAACTGCCGGGATACGAAACGATACAAATTGCTTTGGAGGCCGGGGTAAGGTTTTCATTGGGTTCGGACGGCCACGACCGGGGAACGGTATGCCTATTGGACCATTCGCTGGCAATAGTGAATAAGCTAGGCATTGCCGAGGAAAATATATTCCCAGGGAGAAGATCAGCCGACGGAGAGGCTGTCCTCGATCCTTTCGTTGAGCACCCTGATCCGGGCGGAAAGCACCCGGGATAAAGCTAACATTGTCTTGGCGGCAATCTTGGGCTCTTTTTCAACCAGGTAGGCGATGTGCTTTCTGGTCAGCACGAAAATCTCGGTCTGTTCAAGGGCCACCACATTGGCCGAACGGGGGGCTTTATCTAAAAGAGACATCTCTCCGAAGAACTTCCCGGGGCCCAGCTCGGCCAGGATAATATCCGTCTGTTCGGCCGGCAGACTGATCTGCACCCTACCGCTTTTTACCATGTAGAGACTGTCCCCCGGGGCGTCCTTTTGACAGATCAATGCTCCGGGCATGAAGCTTTCGGCATCGGTGGACATAATTTGAGTAATCTTCAAAAATTCCTCATCGGTCAATTCCTGAAAAAGCAGGCATTGCCGCAGGCCGGTAACCTCGTCCATGTAAATATCCTTTCTATTATTTTTGGGAGGAAGACATAATGACCAATATTGTTGAGGCCCTTAAAGGCAACAACCTGTTCAGCGCCCTCACCCCTGAGGAGCTGGAGAGGATATCCCGGCTTATCTTCGTAAGATCATACCGGTCCGGCAGGACCCTGTTCTTTGAGGGCACTCCCGGGGAGGTGATGTACCTGATCCATTCCGGCAAGGTCGGGATATACAAGACCGTAAAAGACAAAGAGGAACTGCTGCTGGCCACCCTTGGCCCCGGCAGCTATTTCGGCGAGATGTCACTGCTGGATTCCCAGCCCCGTTCAGCCACCGCCAGAATATCAGAGGACGGAGAGCTGGTAGTGATCACCAAAAAGGTCTTTGAACAGATGCTGGAAACCGACCCCAAAATAACGTCAAAACTCCTGATCACCCTGGTAAAGGTGGCCTTGCATCGCTTGAGAACGACGGATGAGAAATTCAAGGATCAGAACAACTGACGCCCATCACTATATAGCATAGCAAAAGAAGACTTTGCTGTCAAGAAATAATGAATCTTTTAAACCGGGGGCATAGGACATGAGCAAACCGCAATCAAAAATCGACCAGGCTACCCCGATCCAAAAAAAGAACTATGGGTACTACCTAAAGCTGGTTGTCTTTTTGGAAAAACTCAAAAGGGAAAGCGACATGGACCTGGGGCCTAAACTGCTGGATAAGATCATCGACGCCCAGAGGGGGGGCGAATTGGCCTCCGAACAGGTGATGGAGCTTTCGGAGAGGATCCAGGGTTGGGTGGAAAGGCAGCACCAATACTTTGCCAGCCAGGAATTTCAGATGAAAAAACTGTTGAGGGCCATGGAGACCGGCGATCGCAGGGTAATAAAATCCAGGGTTCCACGTAGCTAAAGATACAGAAAAGGAGCCAATAATGGAACAGCGGGAGCTCGTAAAAAAAATACTGGAGAAACTGGATCATATAACCGGCAGGGAAAGCAGCTTGTTGCAGGGGGACCTGGAGCAGGCTGTTTTTGCCAAACTGGGCCAGGTGGAGAAGATAATATCATCCATTCAGAAATATTTGCCCAAAAGGGTGATAGACAAGATTCTGCTCAACCCCGATGGGGTCAAGGTGGAAGGGGAGCGCCGGCAGGTCACTGTTTTGTTCGGGGACCTGTCGGGCTTCACCGCCATGTCCGAAACCATGGATCCGGAACAGGTGGTGGAGGTGGTCAATCAGTATTTCGATACCATGGTGGAGATAGCCTCCCGCTATGGCGGACATATCGATAAATTCATGGGAGATGCGCTGATGGTGCTTTTCGGAGCTCCAGTGGCCCATGAGGATGATCCGTTAAGAGCCTGTATGGCGGCCATCGAGATGCTGGAGGCCATGGATCGTTTCAGCGCCGAGAGAAAAATGGATCTGGCCATGAGCATCGGCCTGAACACCGGGGAGGTGGTGGCGCTCAATGTCGGCTCCAAGGAAAGAATGGAATATACCGTCATCGGCGACGGGGTCAACTTGGCGGCCCGGCTGGAGAAGGTGGCCACCGCCCGGGAATGCGTTATCGGTGAAAACACCTACCGGCAGGTAAAAGGCAAGATCAAGCTGAAGAAACTCAAACCAGTGATGGTGAAGGGTAAGTCCAAGCCCCAGAATGTCTACCTGATCCAGGGGCGGATGGATGAGGCCGGTCAGGCCAGTACATTGCGGGCGGGCAGCATCAATCTGGTGGGTCGTATGGCCGAGATGGACAGCATCAAGCAGGCACTCGCCAAGGCCAAAGACTCACGGGGGCAGGTGGTGGCCATCACCGGGGACCCCGGGGTAGGCAAGTCCAGGATCGCCAAAGAACTGGAATTGCTGGCCAGGGACCAAGGATTCAAATTTGCCAAGGGCAAATGCCATTCCTATTCCAACAACGTGGCTTATCTGCCCTTTATCAGGCAGATGCATCTGGTCTTCAACATCGAAGAAAAGGACAGCAGTGAAAGAAAGCTTGAAAAGATCCAAGAAATTCTCCATATGCTGGACCTGGGCGATTTCGAATCATTTTTAGGGTCTTTGCTGGGCATCAATTACCCCGAAATAGAAGGGCTGGATCCGGAAAAACGCAAGAGGAAAACCTTCGAAGGCATCCAGGAGCTTTACCTGCGTCTGTCAAAAAAACAGCCGCTGGTCGTTGCCTTTGAGGACCTGCAATGGGCCGATACCCTGAGCCTGGAACTGCTGGAGCATCTGGTGGATGCTACCGCAGGCCAGGCGCTGTTGATCTGCGCCGACTTCCGCCCGGAGCTGGCCCTGCCCTTCATCGGCAAGCCCTATTGCCTGAATATAACCCTGAAACCGTTGGGAAAACAGGAGGCCTGGCAGATGGTCTCGGCCCTGGCGGCAGTTTCTGATGTCGAGGATCAGGTGCTGAACAAGCTTTTGGAAAGGACCGAGGGTAATCCCCTGTTCATAGAGGAAGTGATCCGGCACCTGATATCGCGGCGGCTGGTGAGGCGCGAGGGGGAAAGCCTGGTTCCTTCAAAAAGATTTGGAAAGATGACCCTTCCCAACACCGTGGCTTCGGTGGTACTGGGCCGGATCGACAAACTGGGAGAGGAGCTGAGAAGAGTCCTGCAGTATTCGGCGGTGATCGGCAAGGAATTCGACCGGACGGTGCTGGCCAAACTGCTCAAGCAGCCGGAGGAAAAGATCCAATCCCTGCTGGACAGCCTGGAACATTTCGAGGGGCTGCTCTATTCCAAGCTGGTGGACACCAGACGGGTCTACGAATTTCATTCCACCACCACCCATGAGGCGACCTATTCCACCCTGCTCAAGCAAAGGAGAAAGGAACTGCACGGCAAGGTGGCCATGACCCTGGAGAACGAGTACCGGGACAACCTTTTCTTCCATCTGGAGGATCTGGCCCATCACTATTACAACAGCAGCAATCAGGACAAAGCGCTATCCTACCTGCACCGGGCGGGAGATAAATCCCGCGGGCTTTATGCCAATCCCGAGGCCATTGAGTTCTACGAAAAGGGGCTTACGGTCCTGAAGGCGCTAAAGGAAAATGATGACAGGCTTTTGGAAAAGGCCGAGATCCTGGGGGCCCAGGGAGCCATCTACCGGCTGATAGGTGAAATGAGCCGGGCTCTTAAAAATCTCAATCAGGCAGTCAAGGCAACAGCCGGTGGTGGCAATAGCGCCGTCTCCCGGAAATACACATTAGAGGTCGGCATCATCCATGATATGCTGGGCCAGGCCGACCGCGCCTTAGTCCTGTGGCAAAAAGTACAGAAAGCGGCCCAAAAGGACAAGGACAAGGAGGCCCAGGCCCTTTCCCTGCAAAATCAAGGACTTCTATGCTTGCGAAAAGGGGACCCGGCCAAAGCCGTCGAGGATTTCCAGACGGCCCTGAAGGTATTTGAGGAACTCAAGGTCAAAAAACACATTGCCCGGATAAACTCGCACCTGGCCCAGGCTCAAGAGGTCATGGGGAATCTCGACAAAGCCATCGAGCACAATGGCACCGCCCTGGCGATATCACAGGAGATCAATTACCTGGAGGGGATAGCCTCGTACAATAATAACCTGGGCATCAACCTGTTGATGACCGGCAGCATCGAGCAGGCGGCGGTCAATTTCCGGACCGCCTATAACCTGGCCGGGAAGATCGGCGACCGAAGGGTCGAAGCCCTGGCCGGTTTCAACCTGGGCAACTGCCAGTACATCATGGGGAATTACGATTCGGCTCATGAATATTACCAAGGAGCCCTGGCCTCGGCCCGGGAGATAGGCGATATCGCCCAGCAGATGAACATAGACATCAACCTGGGATGTCTGCAACAGGTGAGGGGCAATGCCAAGGCCGCACTGGAATATCACACCAATGCCCTGGAAATAGCCTTGAAGATAGGCGACAGAAACAACGAACTGGAGACCAAGCGCAACCTGGGGATCGATCTTTCCATGTTGGCTGATTACAGCAGGGCCCGGGCCGAATTTGAAAGCGGGCTCAAACTGGCACTGGAGATAGGCGACCCCCGGATGGTGGCCTATCTCAGGGCCAATTATGGGCTGACCATGGTCAATCTTCGGGATCTGAACCAGGCCGAAAAGCTTCTATCGGAAGCGCTGGATGATGCCAGGAAGGTGGGGGATCCAGAGGTCATCCTGTCGGTGGTCAGGGGTTTCATAGAGCTGAACCAGGCCAAGGGCGATTTCGGGGCCGGCCGGCAGGAAGTTGACCGGGCCCTAAGGATATCCGGCGATACCCATAACAAGAGAGAACGGGCCTATGCCCTAATGTACAGCGCCCTGCTGATGGTCCAGCAGAATGAACACGAAGGGGCGGCTACCCCCATATCGGAATCGCTGACCCTGGCCCGGGAAATGAATGATGGTATCCTGTTGTGCAAGCTTTATCTGATCTCGGCCCGAAGATCGCTGGCCTGCGGATCGTTCAACGAAGCCCAGATGTTCATATCGGATGCCAGGGAGGAAGCGATTAAAAGCGGGGCCAGGGAGGAAATGGCAGAAAGTTGTGGCCTGATGGCCCGGCTAAAAAAAATGCAGGGCTTGGAAGATGAAGCCGAAACCGAATTGAACAGCCAAAGGAATGAGCTCAGCGACATTGCCCTGAGTATTCCGGAATATTTGAGAAAAGGTTATATGGAAGCCAGGATATCTTTCGATTAGTCAGATTATATCAATGAAAAAAGCGCCCCGGTTCGGGGCGCTTTTTTCATTGATCTGTTATCTCAACAGGGTGATCTTTTGGGTCAAGCAACCTTGGCCCGAAGTCAGGCGGTAGAAATATACGCCATTGGACAGGTTCCGTCCGTTGTCATCGGTGCCGGTCCAGTTGGCGGCATAGCTGCCGGGCTGTTTGACCTCGTCAAATAGGGTCTTCACCAGATGCCCGCAGATATCGTAAACCTTTAGCGCCATCCTCTCCTGCCGGCTGGTGCTGTAGCGGATCTGGCAGCTGTTGTTGAATGGGTTGGGCATGGCCCTTAAGCTGTATGAATAGATATCGGCTGCCTCCGGGATGTTCACCAGCACCGGTCCGTACCATTCGGTGGCGCCAAGATTGTCCAGGGCTCCCAGGCGATACAGGTAATCTTGTCCCGGCAGGGCCGAATTATCCTGGTAGCTGTAATCCGAACCAGAGCCTGTCCCTTTCAGCTCAGCCAGGCGGGTATATATTTTTCCGTCGTCTGAGGATCGTTCCACCAGCCACAGATTGTGCTCCTCCTCCAGACCGCTCCGCCAGGCCAGGTTTACACTTCCCTGTTCGAAAGCCGCAGCAAACATAGATAACTCCACCGCCATGGGAGTGGCAATGGCTCGGGGAGATACCCCGGCAGCCAGGCTGTTGAATTGGTAGTAAGAGCCGTACTTGGCCGGCACCTTGGCGCCCTTGGTGGTGATGGAATTTGTAGTTGGGAAGGCGTTCCATGGATTGTCGCTGGTTTCATATTGGGAAACCGCCAAAAACTTAAATACATTGCCCACGGTGTATTTTAAATAACTAAAGGGCACCCGCATTTCAGCGTAGGTGTACTTATTGATGCTGTCCAGATAGGGCCTATTGGCTGCAAGATAGGCTGCTATGGTAACTGAATCAACCCAGGCTGAACCGTTCCATTTCTTTAAAGAAATGGAGTCGGCATTTTCAAAAACCAGGCAGAAATCTGGCCGGAAATTGACATCGAATCCGGCGGATCCGGTGCCGTTGTATTTGAAAGTTGAGTCGGCCCCTCCGGTGCGGGTGTCAAAATAAAATAGCAAATCACCGGCTGTGCGCCAGTCATTGCGGCCGTAACCCAAGTATAGATTGGATGCATCCCACGTGGTAAATAGTGTGTCCCTTGAACCCACTGCTCCAATCCGTGTGCCGATCCGTTCGCTTTTGCAGAAATCATTTACGGCGCCGAATGTAACATAACCCAATCTTATCGTATGGGGAGTTACAGTATCTCCTGAAGCCACTATGCGGGGTTCGTTGCCCAAAGTTCCCCACCGAGTGGGAGAACTTTCATCTCCGGCTTTTAAGGCAAATATCAAGGTATCTCCCGGAGCAAAGCCGTAAACAGTTTTCTTCTCAAGCACACCAGCATTTGCTGGCGCCCAAGTCTGGTAATATGTAGAACCAGTGTCGATAAAATCGGTTTCGGAACTTATCTTGCCCAAGTCGGAAACAGCGGAATTGTACTTGGAATATTTCAGCCAGTATTTACTGGCTTTCTCTGTCAAAGCATCATCGCTGACAGCGGTCCACGAAAGTTCTACGGTGCCCTCAATGGTGCCGGTGTATACCGAATCCACCAGGTCAACGATCGGTTCCGGTTCAACGTTGAACCCCTGGTAGGCTAATATCCGGCGGGTCAGTTCGGAAGCGGTGCTGGGATGAATGCCGTTGCTCAACGACCCGATGGAGAAGGTCAAATAGACGTTATTGTGGTTGGAAGCTTTCTCTCCCTTGTAGTAGCTTCCATAGGTGGTGGCCCGGCCGTAGGTGATCTTGCCGGGACCTTCGCTCTCCATCAGCAACTGGCTCCCGGTCAACTTCGGTGAGATGATATCCACCGAATTATCAGGCCCCTGCTGGAAAGGATAGTCGAAATACATGCCCTCGGTGAATGTGCCGGCAATGCCGTTTATCTTCTGAATGTTGCCTGTTTCCGATGCATTGCCGGGGCCCTTGTATTCGGAGCCGAAATATGAGAATAAGGTTGTGGTATTATACATCTCACCGAAATCGTTACCGGCCACCAGCAGGCAACTCAAACTATCGGTGGCAAAATTTTCCAGAGAGTCTTGTTGTTCTTCCTGTATAACGCCGGCAGTGCTGCCGTCCTCGGCATAGCCCAGGTCCAGCAGGCAGAGGTTATAAGCGTCGCTGCTGTTCAGTTTTCCCTGCTTGCGCCAGGCATATTCCAGAATATCGGTGTCGGTGATCTGAACGAACAACTGGTTGGGTATGTTGCGTTCATTAAATGCCCGGACATAGGCCGAATCGAGCGGGATATAGATGGAATCGGGTTCGGCGATGGGGTCCTCGTTCCAGCCGGTAGTGGATGGGTCATCGTAATTCTTTTTGGGGTGATACCAGATGCTCCGGCCTGCCGCCTTGTCGGCGCTGATGTTGTAGTTGATGTCCACCGCATCCAGGGTGTCATCCTTCTGCGAGTTGAGCAGGAAGTACTGACCGAAATCGTCGCCCCGGCCGTTGGTCCGGCTGGAATCCAGCCAGGCCACCGAGAACCAGTCCCCGAAGCGGCAGACGTCCGGGGCTCTCTGACCGTAATACCAGTTGTCGTTTACCACTTTGACGGTGGAGCCCAAGCGGGCATACTGGTCGAAATACCTGGCCCGTATCTGGTAGCCGTAAGTGCTGCTGGAGGAATCTGCCCAGCTGGTCCAGAACGAGGCATTGTCGGTGCCCATGGTCACGGACGGTATGCGGCAGGCCACCGGGGCGGTGGAAAGGTTGATCTTGCCGTTCGAGCCCAGAGACTTGGCGTCGGGATAAAAGCGCTGGGCATATATGTCACCGTAGAAATGGTTCTGGAAGCTCAGCCAGACTATGGTGAAATAGCCTGTGTCAGAGGCAGCGATGGATGGAGTGAAATGCGGTCTCTCGACATCGCTATTGACCTGCTTGCTGGCGGTGAGGGGGGTAAGATCGGGCTTGAAATAACGGAAATAGATATCGGCCCGGGCTAGGCCGTCCCGGTTGTCCTGCCAGGTCACGGCAATGCCCTCGTCAGTGAAACTGACCGCTGGCAAAACGTGGCTAACCTTGAGGCCGTCCTCGTTGAGTTTGATGTCGGGCGACTGCGGCTCGAACTTGTAGTTGAACAACCTGCCCCAAATGTCGATCTGCCCGTCCCGGTCATCCTGCCAGACCACAATAAAGTCCTGGGTTCTTCTGTTGACCGCGATCTTGGGGTATTTGGCGTTGCCCTTGTTGGACGCCTCCAATACCGGAATCTCGTCGGTCATCGGGTGACCGGTCTTGTCCAGCTTACGACCATACAACTGACACAATTCCCCGGATTTCATTATAGAGTCCTGCCAGACCACGAAGAAAAAATCCGCCTCAGTACCAGCCACATCGGGCTGCTCCTGGGTATGCTCGTCCACCCGGATCCGGTTGACCAGAAAGGAGCCTGTAGCCGCTGCCGGTTTCCGCTCCCAGATCCGGCCGTAGATGTTGAAATTTCCGTCTCGGCTGTCGGCCCATACATAGCGGGAGCCGTAATTCTCGTCCATCACAGCGGCCGGGGCCCGCTGTGTAGCTTCCCCGGCATCGTTGTCCCACAGGAATATTTTGCAGGTATCTTTGGCGGCATGAGCCGTACATGCAACGGTAACGCCAAATAAAACAATCAACGCTAATTTTTTCACTTCTTCTCTCCTTTTCCGGAATTGCTTTTTATTCTTATGGATTCCACGGCCACCATCAGCAATCTCAATCTGGCGGATTTATCGGTCATGCCGCTTTTTAATTTTTCAAATATAGGCGCTTTTTCTGAGGACAGATGGTAATTCTCCTGATTGTTTTCATTTGAATAGAGCACACCCTGCATCAAAAGGTCATCGATAGCCGTCTTGATTGCTTCCTGGGGGCGTCCGGTCAGCTTGGTCAGGCTGCAGACCGATTCCTGAGCCATGGGCTGCCGGCTGTAGTGAATAAGGATATTCCATTTTTCAAAACAATCAACGGTATCCTTAATGAAAACGCTAAGCTCCGGGAAGTCCTTTGAGTTATACATGTAAATCCTTTGTGTTATTATTTTTAACACTAGAATTACATGCAACTATTATGCCAACAGAAATTAAACGCTAACTCTTTAATATATAAAAGGTTAAATAATGACGTGGGCTATGATTGTTATACTATTACATAAGCCAATAATAATATAATAGTATAAATTATGGTTTGGTTATATTAAGTTCTTTTATAAGCCGGGATAAATAAGTGGGTTGTATTTTTATGGCGGAAGCAGCTTTGCGTTGATTCCATTTGTTTGCATTCAAGACTTTTATCAGGTATTCTTTTTTGAAAATTTTCTGCGCCTCGTCCCAGGGAATGTTAGAAGACAGCGCCATATCCTTTTTGCCGCCAATGTTGATATCCTGCAACATAATATTATTGATCACTTTTCCCGAAGATATCACCACTGCCCGCTCAACGACATTCTGAAGCTCCCTGATATTTCCCGGCCAGCTGTATTCCAGCATGGAATTGATCACCGCGGCCGAAAATCCCATGATATTCTTTTTGGTCTCCCGGCAGAAATATTTCAAAAAATGCTCGGCCAGGACCGGTATGTCCTCCCGGCGCTGCCTTAGCGGTGGTAAAAATATCTGGAACACATTCAGGCGGTAATACAGATCCTCCCGAAACTGGTTTTCCCTGACCAATTGTATCAGATCGTGATTGGTGGCGCCGACTATCCTGACATCGACCTTTATGGTTTCACTGCCGCCCAGCCGTTCAAATTCGCGCTCCTGCAATACCCTCAGGATCTTGGCCTGGACCGCCAAAGGAAGGTCACCCACCTCATCCAGAAAGATGGTCCCCTGGTGGGCCAGCTCAAACCGGCCCCGCCTTAAGTTGATGGCCCCGGTGAAGGAGCCTTTCTCATGCCCGAACAGCTCTGACTCCAGCAGTTCCAGGGGTATGGCGGCGCAGTTTACGGCGATGAACGCCCTGTCGCGCCTGGGGCTTTGGTTGTGGATGTACCTGGCCAGAAGCTCTTTTCCGGTGCCGTTCTCACCCTGCAGTAAAACCGTGGTATTGCTCAAGGCCACCTTCTGAGCCAACCCTAAAACCTCCTGGATGGAAGGGCTTTCTCCGATAATGGTGTAGCGGCTGGCGATGTCATCCCTAAGCTGAAGGTTCTCGGTCTGCAGTTTGTGGTATTTGTCGGCATTCTCCAGGACCCGGGCCGCCATTTCGGCCACTTTCAGAAGCAGGTCCTGGTCCCGTTCGTCAAAGGACTGGCTTTCCTGCTTGTTCAAGACCTCGATGACCCCGACCGTCTTGTCGTCCAGCACCAGAGGAACGCACAACAGCGAGCGGGTGATGAATTTGGTCTTTTCGTCAATGCCCTTGTACCAGCGGTTGTCCTTATCCGCCTGATTGACTATCTGGGGTTTCTTCTCCCGGGCCACCCAGCCGGCTATGCCCTGGCCCATCGGAACCGAAAGCTTCTTTAATTCCTCGGAAACCTGCCCGGTGGCATGGGCGAAATGAAGTCTCTGGGTGTTCTCATCCAGCAGCAGCAAAGAGCTGGCCTCAGCCATGGTCAGCGTCTTGGCTGCCTCAATGATCATATCCAACAGCTGGGTCTGGTCCAGGGTCGATGACAAGGCCTTGCTCAGTGAGTATAGAAATTCAAAATCGTTGTTTGAATCTGGATTCTGTTTCATAAGATCACTCCTTAAGGTAATGAAAAACCAGAGATGAACAATTTTATAATACAACCCTTATACAATTAAATAATATCAATGTAAACAAGTCAAGTCAAGTAAAAAATATAATTAAAATAATGTATAGAATAAACCCGTTGACAGCACGAAATTACAGTGTTATCATTGCAATTGAATCGTTAGGGAGGAACTATGTTCAAAAATATTTCCAAGATCATTTTAACAGCAATACTGGCGGCGGCCCCGCTGGCAGCCCGGGAAAATAAAACGATCAAGGGGAAAGATTATTCCGGAGAATCCCGCCAAACCAGCGTATTCGGCGATCAGGCAATGCTGAAGGGACTCTTTTCCTATGGTGCGGCAGTCTACCAATTCCAGCTTCCGGCCGCCACCGACCGGATAAAGGCCGGATTAAGCTTCAAAAACATAAAAAACAAATGGCTAAAGATATACGTCTATAATTATGGAACCGCCTACGATGATCTTTCCATCCGCAACAAAAGGCTGAGTCCCAACTGGAGGCTGTGGGAAGCGACCAACAGCGATGGCTTATGGGAATCCCGCAGTCCCAAGTATCTTTACACCACTTCATATGACGGCCGGATAGATTACCTGGGACCGCAGAATATATTCAAGATCCTGCTTTATGCCGACGGGGGCATACCCTTCATCAGCGACGGAAGATTCATTATCGAGCAAATAATATTGGAGTATAGCACCAGCGAAAGCCTGCTTCCGGATATCATTACTTCGAAGGACGTTTGGATCGAGGGAAATTTTATGCTGGTCAGGGGAGTGGGGCGGACCAAAAACAGGATAGACGCGCCGGGTTACGAGGCCCTGCCGAAGCTTACCGCCCTGAGGCTGGCCAAGGTGGATGCCTATAAGAAGCTGGCGCTGGCCCTGAAAAAGATACCCCTGTCCGGCGGAACCGCGGCCATTCCCGGCAGCCAGGTGCGATCCACTCGTTACATCAGCGACACCGAGGTGGAGATCATTCTGGAGGTGCCGCTGGCCAGTCTGCATGAGAAGAAGTAAATACTGCAAAAACACCCCGACCAGAAGACACCATACCTACAGGAATATTTTTTAATGGAATTTTTAGCAAAGCTCAACCCCGAGCAAAAAGAAGCTGTCACCTACCTGAAGGGCCCCCTGCTGATACTGGCCGGGGCCGGCTCGGGAAAGACCCGGGTGCTGACCCACCGCCTGGCTTACCTGGTGGGGCAGGGTGTTTGCGCCCCCCGGGCCATATTGGCGGTGACCTTTACCAACAAGGCGGCCGGGGAGATGAAAAACCGGGTGGGCCGCTTGATAAATCGCAGCGTGGACGGCCTGTGGGTGGGGACTTTCCACTCGGTCTGCGCCAGGATACTGCGCCAAGAGGGATATCTCCTGGGATACCAGCGCGATTATACCATCTACGACGAGAACGACAAGCTGGCCCTGATGAAAAAAGTGATGGGCGACCTGGCCATCCCGGAACGCAGGGTGCCGGTAAAAGCCGTGATATCGCGCATCTCCAGCTCCAAGGACAGCCTGGTGGGGCCGGAGGAATACCAGAAGATGGCCTACGATTTCTTTGAGAAGGAGGTAGCCAGGATCTACCACCTCTACCAGCAGGAATTGCTGAAGAACCAGGCCATGGATTTCGACGATCTGATCTTCAATACCGTAAAAATACTGTCCGGCAACAAAAAGATCCTGGACGATTACGGCCATAAATTCCAGCACATCCTGGTCGATGAGTACCAGGATACCAACCGCGCCCAGTATATGCTGGTAAAACTGCTTTCCCAGAGCCACCGCCAGTTATGCGTGGTGGGCGATGACGACCAGTCAATCTACGGCTTCCGGGGGGCCGACATCCGGAATATCCTGGAGTTTGAGAAAGATTTTCCCGAGGCCAGGATAGTCCGCCTGGAGCAGAACTACCGCTCCACCCAGGTCATTCTGGAATGCGCCAATCAGGTGGTCAAGAACAATGCCGGCCGCAAGGGCAAGGAACTGTGGACCGACAATCCCAAGGGGGAGAATGTCTCGCTGTGGTGCGCCTGGGACGAACGCGACGAGGCCGAAAAGATCTGCCGGGCCATCAAGCAGCATTGGACCAAAGGCTCCTTGAAGGACTGCGTGATACTTTACCGCACCAACGCCCAGAGCCGGGCGCTGGAGGATTCCCTGCGGCGGGCAGCGGTGCCCTATCTGATAGTGGGCGGGCTGAAATTCTACGAACGGAAGGAGATCAAGGATGTTCTGGCCTATCTGCGGGTGGTGGTCAACCCGGCGGATGCCGTGGGCTTGAAAAGGATCATAAATATTCCGCCCCGGGGCATCGGCGACACCAGCCTGTCCCGGATCGAATCCTATGCCGCCGAAAGGGATATCTCCCTGCTCCAGGCCCTTAAGGAAAACGACCAGGTGCCCGGACTGGGGCCGGGCATAAAATCGGCTGCCAGCGGGTTTGTAAAGGATTTGGAAAAGCTGATAGCCTTAAAAGAATCCTTGAACGCCCAGGAGCTGATCACAAAGGTCATCGAACAATCAGGCTATATAAAGTTCATCGGCAGCCAGTACCTGGACAAGGTCGAGGCCGACAGCCGGACCGAGAATGTTCAGGAGCTGGCCTCGGCCGCCAACGAATTCTGTGAACGCTCGGAGGATAAGGGCCTGCCCGCTTTTCTGGCCGAAGTATCCCTGGTGGCCGATATCGACCGCTGGAACGATTCCGCCGAGGCGGTTACCTTGATGACCATCCACAACGCCAAGGGACTGGAGTTTCCCTATGTGTTCATCAGCGGCCTGGAGGAGGGGCTGTTGCCGCACCGGGCATCGCTGGATACCATTGAAGAGTTGGAGGAGGAGCGGAGGCTGTTCTATGTGGCCATCACTAGGGCCCAAAGCAAACTGACGCTCTGTTCGGCCATGTCCCGCCGCCATTTCGGCGGACTGATGCAATCATCCCCCTCCCGCTTCATTGCCGAGCTTCCCAGGGAGAACCTGAATACCGATTCGCCGAGAAACGAAAAACCGGCCGGCGATTTCCACGGGGAGCCTCGGGAGGGAACTTATCAAACCCAGGCCAAGGGCCTCAAGGGAAAGAGGGTGCATCATGAGATATGGGGCCAGGGCCAGGTGGTGGAGGCCGAGGGGGACGGCGATGATGTGAAGCTCTCCATAGTGTTCAACGGCGGGGTAAAGAAAAAAGTAATGGCCGGATTTGTGGAATTCATATAAAACCCAGGCAGATATTTAAGACCCTGCTTGAAATTACTGACAGTTATTATTACATTTCATATGGAGATCAAGCCCAGCTTTATAGAACTTTATAAGACAGGAGATCTGGGAAAAAAGAGCCGGGAGGCCGGCGATCTTCTATCCAGCTGTACCCTCTGCCCCCGTAACTGCGGAGTCAACCGCTGGCAGGGCCAGCTTGGTTGCTGCCGGTCCGGATTTCTGCCCACGGTCTCCAGCTATAACGTCCATCACGGGGAGGAACCGCCGATATCCGGGATCCGCGGCTCGGGCACCATCTTTTTCAGCCGCTGTAACCTGTCCTGCTGCTACTGCCAGAACTGGCCGATAAGCCAACTGGGTCAGGGACAGGAGGTCACGGTGGAACGGCTGGCCGGGATGATGCTGGAGCTGCAGCAAAGGGGCTGCCACAATATCAACTTTGTTACCCCGTCCCATATGACCGCCCAGATATTGATGGCGCTGGAGATAGCAGTTCGGCAAGGGTTTAATCTGCCATTGGTCTACAATACCAGCGGGTATGATTCGCTTGATTCCTTAAAACTGCTGGAGGGGGTGATAGACATTTATCTGCCGGATATCAGATACACCGATCCCGGGGCGGCGGAGAGATATTCGGAAGCGGGGGACTATCCGGAGGTCAATCAGGCGGCATTAAAGGAGATGTGGCGGCAGGTGGGCGAATTGCAACTGGACGACCAGGGGATAGCGCTCCGAGGAATGCTGGTAAGGCATTTGGTGCTGCCCAACGGATTGTCGCAGACCCGGGAGGCTTTGAAGTTCCTGGCCGGTGAGATATCGCCCCAGGTGCATCTGTCCCTGATGTCCCAGTTCTTTCCAGCCCACCGGGCGAACCAAACTGCCGAACTGGGAAGGAGCATCAGCCGGGAGGAATATCGGCAGGCGGTGGAGTGGGCGGAGGAATTCGGGCTGGAGAACGGTTGGCACCAGGAGCTGGACGATACCGGGGGCGGTCCCCCTGACCGGATAGTGAAGACCACTTGAAACAATATCATCTATATCCATGAGTACCAAGTGCTGGGAAGACAGAAATTGTCAGCAAAAAGAATGTCCGGTCCGGCGGAGGGGCGGTAAGCACTGCTGGTTAAGCGAACCCCGGCCGGGCTTTGACGGGCTGTATCTGCCATTCCGGGAACGGCTGTACCGGCACTGCCGCAGCTGCGGCCATTTCCAGGGCATTATCGAAAGGGGCGCCGGGCGCCGGGCGGATGACCATCTGATGTCCGACACCCTTTTTAAACTGTTGGAGGAGATGGGCTCCTTTCATGAAGAGGTGGCCAGATCAAACCGGGCCCTGACCGAGAATATTCAAAATCTGGCCATGCTCAATGAAGTGACCAAGGCCCTGCAGTCCACCCTGGACCTGAAACAGATCCTGCACATAATCCTGACCGGGGTCACGGCGGCGGAAATATTAAGGTTGAACCGGGCCTTTTTGCTGCTGCTGGATGACAGCCGGAAGAACCTGGTGGGAGAGATGGCGGTCGGCCCCACCGGTCCGGAGGAAGCCACCAAGATCTGGGACGAGCTTAAAAAAACCCCCGCCAGCTTCAAGGAACTGGCTATGCGGCCCCATCAGGAAATAGACGGCAACGAATATGTCAACCGGCTGGTCAGGGAGATAAAAGTTCCGGTTGAAGATTACGACAATGTGGCCGTCAGGGCCATCAGCCAAAGAAAACCATTTTTGGTAAGCGACGCCCAGGCCATCCCTGGAGCCAGGGGCTTTGCCGCCGTTCTCAAGGTCAGCAATTTCGTGATAGTTCCCCTGATTGCCGAGAACGAACCGCTGGGAGTGTTGATGGCGGACAACTCGATCACCCGGGCGCCCATCGAGCAAAGCGATCTGACCCTGCTGGAGATATTTGCCGGTCAGGTTGCCAGCGCCATCCGCAATGCCAAGCTTTATCAGCAGCTGCAGATGAAGATGAAGGAACTGCGCCAGAGCCAGGACCGGCTGATAAAAGCCGAGAAAATGGCCTCCATCGGAGAGATCGCCACCACCCTGGCCCATGAAATGAGGACCCCTTTGGTATCCATCGGCGGCTTCATCAACTCCATGGCCAAGCAGCAGCCGGACAACCGGCCCTTTGAAAAGCAATTGAGGATAATAGGCTCCGAGATCGAGCGCCTGGAGGCGGTCCTGTCCGACACCCTGGAGATGGCTCGATTCAAAGAACCGGAGCTGGTCCGGGCCGATATCAATACCATCATTGACGATTGCCTTAAACTGCTGCTGCCGGAATTTGAGGACAAAAAAATAGAGATACAAACCAGCTATCACTGCCCGGAACATCTGATCTGGCTGGATAAACTGCAGCTGCCCCAGGTCTTTTTTAACATATTCAAAAACGCCGTTCATGCCATGCCGTCCGGCGGCCTGCTGCAGATTGAAACGCAAAAGATGGAACCCAACAATATCGAGATAACGATCTCCGACACCGGATCCGGCATATCCGGCGACCATATAGGCAGAATATTCGAACCCCGGTTTACCACCAAAAACAACGGCAGCGGCATAGGGCTGGCCCTCAGCAAGAAGATCATAAACAGCCACCGGGGAATGATAAAAGCCGAGTTAAGACCGGAAGGCGGGACCGCTTTCACCATCAGCATTCCGTTAACATAGTGCTTTGTCAGGGACCTGTAACCTTTGAAAAGGAGCGCATCATGAAAACTATTTTGGTGGTCGATGATGAGGAGAATATCCGCATTTTATACCAGCAGGATTTTACCGCTTCCGGCTACCAGGTGATCTGTGCCGCGACATTGGACGAGGCCCAGAAGGAATTCTCCCGGAACCAGGTGGACCTGGTGGTGCTGGACCTAAAGCTCACCGCCCAGGATGGCGGGCTGGAGATGCTGCGCTGGATGCGGGAGGCCAACCGCAAGATCCCCATCATCATCAATACCGCCTATCCGGCCTATAAGACCGATTTCTCCTCCTGGCTGGCCGATGCCTATATCGTAAAATCAAGCAACCTTGACGAGCTTAAGGAAACCATCGCCAGGTTGATAACGCTATAAACTTATCATATAGGATGGCATGAAAACAGTTTCAATGAGCATCTTGATAGCATTATCCATGGCTCCCTGGGCCCTGGGTGATGAATTATATTTAAAGGCCGGAAACAAATTCGAAGGAACGGTTATAAAATGGGGGGAGGAACAGATTTCGTTCGTCCTGCGCGGCACAACGTTAAATGAGGCCTTCAATATCCCGGTGGAAACGATATCAAAGGTTATATTAAACGACAGCACAGAACATGTGCCCGGCGAGGGCCGTTGGATTTCAGACGGGGAGATGAGCCAGGAGGATCTTGCAAAAGCCGGGCTGGTCAAACAAAAACCCTCCGGTGCAGTTCTTCCCATAAAACAAACAGGCGAATGTAACTCCTTTAAAAATGAGAGGAAGGCAGGGGGAAACGACATTTTAATCGAGGGATCGATCCAAAAAGTGTCAGGCTATACCGAGTATCATATAAAATTTGCCGAAGCCTACTATACCTGGCAGAGTGTTTTGGCCTTTCCGGTGGATGGTTATAAGGTAAATGTCAAGGCCTCGCTAATAAAACATCCTTTTAAATCGCCGGATAAATACGTCGGGTTCGAATTATTGTACGCCAAGAACATCACCGATCCGGAAACCACAATGGTTGATTCCGATTATGTGACGTACGAGGCATATGGATATTCTGAAAAATGGGTCTGGAGCGCTACCCAATCGACGGCCGATTTGAATGCCAGCGAGTTGTGCGCAAATTTACGGGTAGGAAGGACCCTGTATAACGATATCTCAGGTTCAATCTTGCTGGGGTACCGGTATCTGAATTTCACCTACGACATATATGGCGTAAAGGGTTGGCAGCAACCAGTATATGAGGGCCAAATATACACGTTTGACACCCTTCAAAGCACCAATGTGCTTGATTATCGCGTTTCCTATCATTTGCCTTTCTTGGGATTATGCTTAAGGTTGGGCCTGTCGGAAAATTCGTGGCTGGACGGCAAATTGACGCGGTACATCAGATCAAGGGCCAATGACGAAGATGATCATATATTGAGATATTTTAAGGTCACCACCAGCTCCAAGGGTTCCGGATGGGGGGCTGAATTGGGCGGCCGGATAATTCTGTTGAAATTGGGCTCGGGCAAAAAAATATTTGCCGGAGCCGGTTATGAATTCAGCAAGATTTCAACCACCGGTATTCAAACCCAGAGGTACTATGCCGATGATCCGGATACTCCGGAAAATGAAATCGGGCTGACCTTTACCGGTATTGATAATGAAATTAATTTAAGCCAGCAGGCGCTGACGCTTTTTCTGGGTATGAACTATTAGGTTAAATAGAGGTAAAAATTCACATGAACAGGCTTAAAACATTGGTCCTGATGGCAGGACTTTCCGTCATTCTGGTCCTGGCCGGCAATCTTCTGGGCGGCCGGCAGGGGATGATGATGGCCCTGGTGTTTGCCGGGGGGATGAACCTTTTCGCCTACTGGTTCTCCGACAAGCTGGCCCTGATGAGCTATCGGGCCAGGCAGGTGTCCGAGGCCGAGGCCCCGGAGCTGCACTCAATAGTCAGAGGCCTGGCCACCAGGGCCGGAATACCCATGCCCAAGGTCTTTGTCATTCCGTCATCTTCTCCCAATGCCTTTGCCACCGGGCGCAATCCGCAACATGCCAGCGTGGCAGTTACCGAGGGGATAATGAGCCTTCTGAACCGGGAGGAATTGCAGGGGGTGATAGCCCATGAACTGGCCCATATCCGGCACCATGATATCCTGATCGCTTCCATAGTGGCCACTCTGGCCGGAGCCATCACCATGATAGCCCGGATGGCCGGATGGGCCGCCATGTTCGGCGGCTACGGGGGACGTGACAACGACCGTAACAGCGGTGGCGGGGCCATCGGATTCATCCTGATGGCCATCCTGGCTCCGATTGCCGCCCTGCTGGTGCAGATGTGGATCTCCCGCACCCGGGAGTACGACGCCGATGCCGGAGGGGCCAGGATAGCCGGGAACCCCTACGGTCTGGCCGATGCCTTGGAGAAACTGCAAAGGGGGGTGCAGGTGCGGCCCATTCAGGCCAATCCCTCTTCGGCCCACATGTTCATCGTCAATCCGCTTTCGGGCAAAAGTCTGATGAGCCTGTTCTCCACCCATCCCCCGATCGAAGAAAGGGTGGCAAAATTGAGGGCCATGGCCAGGGGGTAGCTTTTGGCGCAAAAGGGGTGTATAATTCAGAAAACCACGCAATAATTTTTTAAGGAAACTGAGCGATGAAAAAAACCGGGTTGTTATTTGCGGTAGCTTTCTCTTTGCTAGGGGGATATCTGTTCGCCCTGCCGGTGGAGATCTACAAAGTAGAACTTGCTCCCGGCACCGACGCCTACCGCTATGCCGCCGATAAAGGCTGGGAGGTGTTTTATGCCATGGAGGAACAGCTGCTGGTGTCCGGCAGGCCGGTTGCCAATGCCGAAAGGATATACCAGGGCGATTCAAAAAACCTAAAGTGGGCCTATCGGAGAAAAGGCTTCGCTGCTGCCGTCCCCGCCCAAAAAATCATTTTCTCTCATAACGGAAGCTATCTGTTGGAAGCCCCCGAAATCAAGCAATCATCCGCCAGGGGTTACGAGGCTTTTACCATCAAGGATTTCTCCGGGGAGCCGATAAAACTCAACGCCATTACCTATGTGTTGGGTAAAACCCTGGCCAGGGATTCATCGATAGCGACCCTGACCCATTTGGTTGATACCGCCCAGGTGCGCACCCGGATAGAAGCTTTGCAATCTTTTAACACCAGGTTTTTGGGCGCCGCCAATCATGACTCGGTGGTGGGATGGATACGGAATCAGTTTCTGAACATGGGCATTACCGATGTTATATTAGATACCTTTAATATCGGGTTCGGCCCCAAACAGCATAATATCATTGCCACGATACCGGGCCTTTTAGACACATCGGTTGTTTATATTGTAGGGGGGCATTACGACTCCTATTCTGACAGACGTTATTCAGATACTTTAATAAAATACTCTCAGGCTCCTGGGGCTGATGATAATGCCTCGGGAACAGTAGCCGCACTGGAAATGGCCCGGGTACTGGCCCAGCCCGGCAACCGGCCCAACTGCACGGTCAGGTTCATTGCCTTTGATGCGGAGGAATATGGTCTGTTCGGCAGTGAATATTATGCCCAGCAGGCTCTGGCAGAGGGTATGGACATAGGATGCATGCTCAATTACGACATGATCGGATATAAAGGCAACGACAGCACTTTTATTTCCAAACTTTATCCGGGCTCGGAAGAATATGCCTACATGCTGGGACAGCTGGCCGGATGGTACGGCCGAACCGCCGACACCAATCTGGTGCCGGTGTATAACAGCGTATATCTTAATGGCAGCGATAGCTGGGAATTCTCCATCCGCGGGTTTCCGGTGACCTACAGCGAAGAGGATGTTTTCAGCACGGTCTATCACCAGACCAACGATAGCACTACGTATATGAACATGCGCTATGTTACCAGTATCATCAAGGCTGGGACGGGGTTTTTGGGCACGCTGGCCAACTATCCCCAGAAGGTAGCCGCTGTCATCGCCAGCGATATTGGAACCGGAAACGAACTGGCGGTGGAGTGGACACCGAATGCGGCAGCCAACATCGTGGGCTATAATATCTATTATGGCTATGCCAGCGGGTCTTACGATTATAACCAATACACTACTTCAGTATCCGACACCATAACAGGGCTGATATCAAACGTCAATTGTTATATTACCGTCCGGGCGGTTGACACTGACGGGAAGGAGAGCCCGATTGCCTCCGAGGTTATCGGCGTTCCGGTACTGCTGACGCTGGATAAAGGGATACTGGTGGTGGATGAGACCCAGAACTGGACCAGCGGGAGCTTCCCCCGGGATACCACCCAGGACAAGTATTTCAGGGACCTGCTGGAGGGCTATACCATAACAGAGCACGAATACGGCACCAGCGGGGAGAAGCCGGGTCTGGTTGACCTGGCCTCGTATTCCACGGTGTTCTGGCACGCCGATGACTACAGTTCCCCGATGTTCGGCAATTGTGTTGGCGATCTGGAGTTGTATTTGTCGCACGGCGGCAGATTATGCCTGGCCGGGTGGAAGCCCAGCGCGGATGTCACCGGCAACAATATAGATACCGCCCATTATTATTCCGGAAGTTTCATATACGACTATATGAAGGTATCCCAGATGAGCCGATCACTGATAGCGAATTCGTTCCAGGCGGCAGTGGGTAAACTAAGCTATCCGGATGTCTCGGTTGACTCGGCCAAGGTTCCGGTGGTCTCTTGGGGCGGGACCATGCGGTATATAGAGAAGCTGACCCCGGTATCACCGGCCGAGGGGATCTACGACATCGACATGAAAAACGACAGCAGCAGTTTCGAGGGCCAGAACTGCGGGGTAAGGTATCTGGGAAGCGACTTCAAGACGGCATTGCTGGGCTACCCGCTGTATTTCATGGACCAAGCCCAGGCCAAGGCTGTGGTCCAGAAGATCATGGATGATTTCGGGGAGGTGAACGGGGTGAGCGGGAATCCGGAGGATAAGATCCCGGTTCTGAACTTCAAATTATCCCAGAACGCTCCCAATCCATTCAAACAGTTTACGATTATCAGTTACCAGCTGCCGCAGGCCGGACAGGTCAAACTGAGCATCTATAACATAGCCGGGCAACTTGTGAAGACCTTGGTAAGTGGAGATCAGTCGGCCGGAAGCTATACCATCAACTGGGACCGGAAAGACAACAATAACAGGCAGGTCAGCGCCGGGGTGTATATCTATCACTTAAGCGCCGGCGACAAGACCCAAAGCCGGAAGATGATAGTCTTGAAATAAGAGGATAATCCAACCAACAGGCCGCCCATAGGGGCGGCCTGTTTTTTACTAAACCTCGAAACATAGGGTGAACAATATAACGAACATTTAGACAACATTTAGATTGACACCAATATATTTAGGTGTTAAAATGTTAACTGAGTTTGACTATCATCATGGAAGCGTGGCCGAGTGGTTGAAGGCGGCGGTCTTGAAAACCGTTGTGCTGAAAGGCACCAGGGGTTCAAATCCTCTCGCTTCCGCCATTTTGCAAGAACCCCTGGAGTGGTTGAAGACCACGGGGTTCTCCGCCGGCAGGAATTATGCAAACAAAGCGACGGCGGATGCGCCGCAGGTGCAAAATCCTCTCGCTTCCGCCATTAAGTGATAGGGCAAAGCTAAATTTGGAATTGCTTGTCCGGAAACGCTGTCTTGAATTTCAGACAAAAAAACGTTATAATTAGTGTGATTATTTAATGCGGAGAGGTGGCCGAGTGGCCGAAGGCGACGGTTTGCTAAACCGTTATACGGTCTTAAAGCTGTATCCAGGGTTCAAATCCCTGCCTCTCCGCCATTTTATTTGAGTGAACCTTGGATACAGCGGAAGCTGAAGGGTTCTCCGCCGGCAGTAATACATGCTGCAGAGCGACGGCGGATGCGCCTATGGCGCAAAATCCCTGCCTCTCCGCCATACAATACGGATTACATCAGGAAATTAATAAAAGGCGGAGCGTTCCGCCTTTTATTATTAGGGAATAAAGCATGGTTTTAAGCGGTATATAATTTGGAAACACTCACAGATCAAGAACTGATAGAAAAGGTGCTGTCCGGCCAGGACGCCCATTACAGCCAGCTGGTAAAAAGATACCAGCGGGCCATCTATTCCACTGCCGCCAGGTATTTAAGATGTCATGCGGCGGCCGACGAAGCGGTCCAGGAGACATTCATCAAGGCCTATTTTTCCCTTAAATCCTACGATAGCCGGTACCGATTTTATACTTGGTTGGTGCGGATAACCATAAACCTCTGCCATGATGCGGCCAAAAAACAACAACGCTACGTGGCCCTGGAGGAAGACCACCAGCTGTCGGATTCCGACGATCCCCTGGAGAATGCCATCCAGAAAGACTCCTGCCAAAGGATCAGGAACGAGATAGACGGCCTGCCTAACGACCAGCGGGAGGTCATCCTATTGAGGGTCGACAAGGAGCTCTCCTATGAAGAGATCAGCCAAGCTCTGAAGATTCCCCAGGGGACCGTGATGTCCCGGCTATTTCGGGGAAGAAAGACCCTGATGGAAAGATTGAGAGATGTTATATGAATAAAAAGAAACATGAAATAGATCTGGACCAATTGCAAGCCTATATTGACGGACAACTGGGTCAACCGGATCGAGCCATGGTAGAGACCCATCTGAGCCATTGCCCGGAATGCCGGGGATTGGTCTCGCACTTAAAGAACCTGGACCGGGCCGTGGCCGATGCGGAATGCCCATCGGCTCCCGAGGCATATTTTGCCACCCTGGCCTCCAGGGTGGCCGGCGGCATCGCCCGGAGAAAGATGGAAAAAAGAAGGAGATCCGGGGGGATCGTCTTACGGTGGTTGGGCGTGCCGATTGCCGCTGCGGCAACGATTATTTTGGCAGTGGTAGTGTCCAATAACATGTTTTTGCAAACCGAAAGACAAATTAAACTTGAGGGTGACAAGATAAAAACACCGAATATTCGGGCGGTCCAAGGGCCGCCGTCGGTCGCATCCTCAAAAAAAACCTCCGGACAGCCGCGAGTTTCCCTCAAAGATGAAGGGCAGACAGATGTTTTGGCGGCCAGCCGGAAACAGGCAGCCGCCGATATTACTATTGCTTCGGAAAAGGGATCCCGGACAATGGAAGCCGCCGTAAAAGAGGAAGAAATCACAGTTGGTTTGGTTGCCGGCCGAAAGCCGGGGGATACTGACGGATCCCGGACTCCAGAAAAGAAATCCAGGTTGGAGGAAACTGCTTTTATGGAAGTTAAGGCTCCGGTTGCAATGATATCTCCCCGGGCAAAAAAGGCGAACACCGCCGTTGGCGCTCCTAGTAAAGAAACAAGCCAGGCGTCCGACGCGGCCAGGAAAAAACCGCCTGCGGCTTCATCGGTGCCTCACGTGGTGTATGAGGTAAAAACAATAGTCATATATCTACCGGGCGGCGATTCACCCTGCCCGCCCCCGGAGATATCCACCGCCATAGAGATAGGTATTCCCAACGGAGGCTGAGGGCCGGGAATATGAAAAAAGGGGAAAGCGCAAGCTTTCCCCTTTTTCTAATTGTCCGCCGCGGCTATTTTCCCAGGGTGAAGGTGATGGGGTAGGCCAGCCAGACCCGTACCGCCCGGCCGGAGGAGGCCAGGGCCGGCGAGAAGATGAATTGCCCGGCGGCAGCCACCGCCGCTTCGTCCAAAGCGGTATTCCCAGAGCTTCTGACGATCTCCACCTTCATGATATGGCCGTCATAATCCAGCAGCAGGTTCAGGAAAACCCGGCCCTGGGCCTGGGCGGCGATGCAGATCGAGGGGTAGACCGGCTTGACGGATTTGATCAGTTCCGGTGCTTTGCTTAACTCCTGATAGGCGCCGGATACGGGGATATCGTTGTCTTTGACAAATTCAACCGGACCTTTGATACTATCGGTATTGACGGCATTGGCCACCATGGCGTTGTTCAGATCCCTCTGGGAAAAGCCGCCGTCATCCGTGGCCAAGGCATCAGGCACCGGCGTGGGGATGCCGGGCATCGGGGCGTCAACCGCTGCCGGCCCGGGGATAACAGGATCAACGAACCTGTCGTCAAGACGCGGGGGCGGTGGGATCAGCCCTACCGGAATCCTGATGATATCGCCTCCTGGAATAAATTTTCCGGAGTCATTACGAGCCTGGATGATATTCCGGTACGCAGAGTATCCCGTCGAACAGAGCATAACAAGAACCAGACCGTAAACCGTAAATAGCAGACCGAGCTTCAGGTCGTTGCTTTCAATGGGTCCATAGTTGTTCCGGGTATATCCCTTTGAGAATGCGGGCTTTAAGCGCAGGAAGGCCGAGCTTAAGGCGAATCCTATCAGGACTCCAGCCATCGGGAATAACCAGATATAGTGGGACATCTTTCATTCCTCCTTTTACCCAATATACCATAAAGGGAGGAACTTTATTCCCGGACGATCGGGGAAAAACAAATAACATTGAGTTGATGCCAATGGCTACAGGACCGTTGCAAAAGCAACGCACCGGGCCTTAACCGGATCTCTTAAGAATTGACTCTTCCAAAAACTCGGTGTTTCCGTGGTAAAAAACTCTTTGGCAGGTTGAAAGGAAGCGATTTAACAAGAAGGGCCATAAGGGGAAAAATAGAGACGATAAGAATTAATAGAACGAAGAGATCGCCATATTTCTGGTAAAAGGTTCTGTTGTTCAAAAGCGGGATGGCATTGGTTATTATCATCTGTTTATAAAGGGGGGTGGGTTTGATGATCTCTCCGGTGGGCAGGATGAACATGGAGATGCCGGAGTTGGCGCAGCGGGCTATCGCCCGTCTCTGTTCCACTGCCCGGAAGACGGCCATCTCGGCGTGCTGGCGGGCCGCCCCGGATCGCCCGAACCAGCCGTCATTGGTGATGTTGACCAGGAACCGGGCCCCCCGGCCTACCTGCTGGCGGGCGATCTCCGGGAAGATGGATTCGAAGCAGATCATACAGGAGAAATTTATGCCGCCCATATCGAAAATAATGCTGTCGGCCCCCGGGGTCCATTCGCCCTCGCCAAAATTAATGTTTCTGATAAAGGGGATCTTCTCCTTGTAGGGGAACCTTTCGCCGAACGGCACCAGGTGTCTCTTGGCATAAGAGCCGGTCAGCCCGTAGATGGGGCGTATCAAAAAAGCCGAATTATAATAAAGCTGTGTCTGCCGGTTCGGTTCGTAGGAAAAATCCGGGACCCCGGTCAGGATGCTGCTTTTCAAATCGTTGGCCAGGGAAAGAGCCCGCAGGTAATATTCCGGCTCATAGCGGAGATAAAAGGGCAGGGCGGTCTCCGGCCACACCAGCAGATCGACCGGCTGTTTTACGGCCTGCCGGCTGAGAGAATCGTAGATCTGCCAGTTATATTCCCGGAATTCCCGGTCCCAGCGAAAGCCCTGTTGGATATTTCCCTGTATCAGGGAGACGTTCAGCAGCGGAGAATTTCGTATCTTCTTGTTTACCGGAAATAGCATCAGTTTGCCGGTCAGCGGGGGCAGGGCAAAGACCAGCAGAACTAAAGCCATCCTCAAAAAAAACCGGGGGGTCAACCGGAAAGGCCGGTTGGCTATAAAATATTTTATAAGCCCATAGATCAACCCGTTCACCAGGACGATCCAGAAGGTAACACCGTAGACCCCGGTAATAGAGGCCATTTGAATGGCGCTGGTCCACCGGGCCAGGCTATAGCCCAACGAACCCCAGGGGAAGCCCAGGATGCCGTGGCTGCGGATGAAATCGAACAGCACCAAGCCGAATGGTGCCGCCCACCAAAACGGTATATTCAATTTGCCGGTCAGCCATTTGGCCAGAGTAAAGGATGCGGCCAGGAAAAGGGAGAGATAGGCTGCGATCAACATCACCCCCAGATAAAGCAAGGGGCGGACCCAGCTCTCCACCGCCGGATTGAATACTATCCAATGCAGCAGGCCGCAGAAAAAGAAAAATCCGCTCAACCAGGTCACCAGGAACGTTCTGTGAGTCGAGAGATTTTCAAAACCGAAATACAGAGGGATCAATGAGACAAAGGCCAGGGGCCACAGGGAAAAGAGGGGGAATATCAGGAACAACAACAGGCTGGTAAGGGAAGCTAAAATAAAACTACGTTTCATCTTAGGGCCGCATCTTTAAGGGGATGTTTTTGTTAAGACCGATTTTCAATTCGCCCCGGGCGATCAGGGCTATGGCCTGGGAATAGGCCAAGTGCTCCTCTTTCAGCACCCTGTCAGCCAGGCTATCCGCAGTGTCCTCCGGCAGCACCGGCACGGTCCTCTGTAAAATTGTCGGTCCGTGGTCCACCTCTTGGTCCACAAAATGAACCGTACAGCCCGATATTTTATCGCCGGAGGCCAGCACCGCTTGGTGCACCTTGTGCCCGTAGAATCCCTTGCCGCCATGGGCCGGCAGCAGGGCGGGATGGATGTTGATGATGCGGCCCGGGTAATGGTCTATGAAGAACGGGCTGAAAATGCGCATAAATCCGCAGAGGCAGATCAATTGGGCCTCCTGGCGGTCAATGATGGCGGCCAGTTCCCGGTCGAAAAGCTGACGGGAAGCATATTCCTTGTTATTTACCACAAACCAGGGAATATGGTGCTTTTGGGCCCTGGCCAGCGCGCCGGCGCCGGGAACGTTGGAGATGACGGCCACTATCCGGGCCTCCAGCCGGCCGGATTCGATATTGTCAATAATGGCCTGGAGGTTGGTACCATCGCCGGAGGCCAGGCAGGCTATTTTCAATTGGTGATCCATATAAAGGATTTTATACTAAGTGATGGCAGTTGTCAAATATAAAAAGCCCGAGGGGGATCGGGCTTTCTGCGGTTAAAAACCTAAACGATCAGTTCCAAAGCTCCAGGGATATGCCGAAAGCATAGCTCCGGCGGGGCATGGGATATCCGGCCCGCACCTGGTATTCGGCATTGAATAAGTTGTCGATCTTATAGAACAAGACGGCATCCCGGATCTTCAATGAAAGCGTTTGGCCGGAAACAAAATAACGCGGCAGTTCGAATCCCGGACCAAATTCATCGGGGTGGCTGACCAGCTGGCGGTCCTTATACTGGGTGTTTACCTGCCAGCTGAGCGAGAGATGGTCGGTAATGGGGATATCCCTAAGGGAAAGGGCCACTCTGGCGGAATTGGCCGGGGTATAGTTTAGTTCCCGGTTGCTATCGGACGACACCTCTGCCAAACAGTAGCCATAATTAAAATCAAAAAATAGATGGTTCATTGGAGTTACTTCGCTAGATATTTCAACCCCGGAGGTATTGACATCCAGATTATTGGCCCAAGTTGTAAGCCAGGTGTTCATATCAGTTAGCCATCTTATCATATCATTAGTCTGGCGCCGATAACCCGAGATTGATGTTTTATGCCAATCGTCAGTGAATCTCACTCCACATTCATATTGCCATGATTTTTCGGGAACAAGGTCGGGATTCCCTGACATGTAAGGATCTTTCCAAAACAGTTCATTGATGGTGGGCACCCGGTAGGCCTGGCCGTAGTTCCCGTAGATCGTCCAGCGGTCATTAAACTGCCAACTGCTGGAGATGTTCGGCGATGTTTGGGCATCATGTCCGTAGTTTTTATCATATCGCAGTCCGCCCACTATCAGCCATTGGCGCCAGGGGCGATACTCCTGATTCAGAAAGGCCGAATATAGATTGGTCCGGTGATTTCCGGAATTATCGCTTTCGCTCTTTACCTGTTGATAGGCGCCGCCCAATACGGTGTTGAACCCCTTCCGGAATCCGTAAGTAAATTGGAGGTCGGCATTGCTTTGCCGGGAAAAATTTTCCGGGGCGGTATTGTTGTATTCGTAATAATAAAAGGTATTGATCTGGCTCTGACCTATTTTGAACTTGACAATGTCCGAATATTCCAGGCTGGCGTAATAATCCTGCTGGTCGTCGGTCATTCTGTCATTGGGGGTCTGCATTGATATGCTTCCCGGCGATCCGCCGATAGACTGATAGGACTGGTATTCCATCCCGATCCGGATCAGACTGTCGGGCCTGATTTTTAAGCCCAGAAGATAGTTGCTGCCGCTGTAATCCGAATTTAATCTTTCGCCGTCGGTGCTTTTCCAGTCGGCCGAAAGGATGATGTCCGTAAAACGGTTCAACTGCCGGGAAATGACGGCCGACATAGTCTGTTGTTTATGCTTGCCGTATTGATAGGTTATTCTGGAATAAGGCTTTTCCGGGGCATCGTCAACCGTTATTATATTGACCACACCGGCCAGGGCATTGGCTCCGTAAAGAGCCGAGGCCGGACCTCTGACGATCTCGATCCGTTTTATGTTGGCGTTCAGTTTTTTCAGATCATACCCTCCGTTGAGGGCAGAATTCAAGGGCATTCCATTTAGCAGGAACAATACCTGCTCGGCAGAGGAGCCTCTGATGCTGAAATTTGCCATGCTTCCCAACCCGCCATAGAGGCCGGAATTGGTTCCCGGCACCTGAGAGAAGGCGGCCACCGCACCCTTGGCGGGGTCGCTGGGATCGGGGCCGATGATGGAAACACTGGCCGGGGCCGCCAACTGGGCCAGGGGTGTCCGGGTGGCGGTCACCACGATGCCTTTCATGGTGAAAACCGGAATGCTGTCGGCCAGTATAGCGGGTTTGAGTGTTTCTTTCTCGATGGAAGTATCAATAGATACAGTAACGTCGTTGTCGGAAACGGCTTGGGCAGTCGTAGTGCTGTCGGGGGACGCGGCTGCTACAAATAAAACGGCTATTAATGAGAACAACATGGATAGCTCCCTCCTTTGAGGTTTTTAACTTCTGGTAGTCCAGTAGGCCGGTTGTTGGTAATAATATTGGGAATGATAAATAGGGGTAATCTAAGCTCCGTCTGGTGCGGTCGCTTTTGTTTCCGGCTGGGCCCGAATAAATTTCACGTATAATCAAATCCCTCCTTTCTGGGCAAATCTTTTTTTCTCCCGCTTCTCTATCTGGACGATTTTGGAGTTGTGAATGGTTATCACGATTTCGCCATAGTTGATGTCATGGATGGCGGCGATTATCTCGTCCAGTATTTTTGTATCAGGAATATTTGCTTTTTGGGCGATCATATTATTTACCGGTAGTTGGTCAGGGATAGGTTTACAGCAGTATTTGTTATCAGCTCAAACCGATCATGATTTGTCGTTGTTTTTGGGTGAAAATTATTTTGTTCTCCTTTGCCAGCCAGCCCAGTGCTAGGTAAAGATTTTTATCATCAAGCCGGGTACTTTTTTTTAAAGCGCTGACATTCTGCTCGCCCTTGGCGTTTACTGTCTGCCAGATTATTCCGGCATTTTCGCCGATCTTCATTTTCAACATGGGAATATCTCCTTTTAAATAAGAATTTGCGGCCTATTGGTTCTGGGATGCAAAACAATATCGATATCCGTCTCATAGACTGGTTTTAAGACGGCCTCTTTTAATACTTCGTTGGGCCGGCTATCGGCGTTAATGGCCCCCTGATGCAGCAGTATTATCCGGTCACAAAAACTGGCGGCCAGGTTCAGATCGTGCAGGACGGCTATGACCAAAACCCCGCTTTGGGAGCTTAATCTTCTGGCCGTATCCAAAATCAAACGTTGGTGCTTAAGGTCCAGATGATTGGTAGGCTCGTCCATCAATAATACTTTGGGCTGCTGGGCCAAGGCCCGGGCCAATATCACCCGCTGCCGCTCACCGCCCGAAAGTTCGGTGATAGAACGTTCCTTCAACTGACAGCAGTCGCTCTGCCGCATGGCCTCCTCGATTATCTTTTGGTCGCGGGCGGTCTCATCCTGCAGGGCTTTCAGGAACGGGCTCCGGCCCATGGCCACGATCTCGTAGGCGGTAAAATCGAAGGGGAAGAAATTGTCCTGAAAAACCACCGAGATCACCCGGGCCAGAGCCTGCGAATTATACCCGGAGATATCTTTTCCCCCAATCATTATCCGGCCGGAGAAATTAATTCTTAAACCGGCCAGGCATGCCAGTAAAGTGCTTTTGCCCGAGCCATTGGGCCCGATTAGCCCTATCATCTCTCCGGAAGCGGCCTGAAGGCTGATATCGCGAAGGGCCGTGATCGTTCCGTAGCGGTATGTCAGATGGTTTACAGCTATCATATCTTCTGCGATTTTTTCCTCCACAACAGGAAAATGAAAAACGGCACACCCAAAAGAGCTGTAATAACGCCGACCGGGATTTCGAAATTACCCAAGCTTCTGGCCAAGGTGTCCGAGAGGATCAACAGGCTGGCGCCCAACAGTCCGGAGACCGGCAGCAGGCGTTTGTTGTTCGGCCCCGACAGCATCCTTCCCAGGTGGGGCACCATCAACCCGATAAAACCGATCACCCCGGCCAAGGAAACCAGCGCCGCCACCATCAGGGCCATGATGAAAAACACGATCTTTTTCAGCCGTTCCACCGGAACCCCCATGCTCTGGGCCTGGGCCTCCCCCAGGGTCAGCAGGTTCAGGTTTTTCGACTGGATCCATAGATAGACCGATCCTGAAACCACCAGCACCGAGGCGATGGCCATCAGGACGACGGTGTCCCGGGTAAACAGTATCCCCAGGTTGCCCATTAAAATATAGATCATATCCTGCAGCTGTCTTCCGGCCAGCGACATCAGCAGCATTATCAGGCCGGAGAAGAAGGCATTGACCACTACGCCGGATAATATCATGGTCTCTGAAGGAAGCCGCCCGTGGACCCTGGCCAGCCGGTAGACCAAAAAGATAGCGGCCACTCCGAAAAAGAAAGAAAATAACTGCAAGGTGAAAGCCCCGGCCAGGCCGGACGATAGGCCCAGGATTAAGGCTAAAGCCGTGCCGAAGGCCGCTCCGCCTGAAACCCCCAACAGATAGGGTTCGGCCAGGGCATTGCCCAAAACCGCCTGCAGGGCGGCGCCGGAAACAGCCAGGCCCATCCCCACCAGGGCTCCCAGCAAGACCCGGGGCAGCCTGATGGAGGCTATCTCCGGGCTGACCAACAGTCCGAACCCGCCAGGGCCGAAGGAAAGGCCGGCCAAAACCGCCAGGAAAAGTATCAGCGGCGACAGCCAGGTTAAATGCTTATTTCTCATAAAATATTCTATTAAGCTCTTTTAATCCCATAACAGACCGGGGTCCGGCCCGCAGGATAATATCCAGATCCAGATCGTCGAACACTTTTTTATTCTTAACTGCCGGGATGTTCTGCCAGCCAATCCGTTCAGACAATCGTTTTTTATCGGTTTGGGGATGGAGGATCAGTATTATATCCGGCCGACGTTGAATGACGACCTCCGGGTTGATGACGGCATAATCCCGTCCAACATCCGACATGATATTTATACCCCCGGCTCGATCTATCAGCAGCCCCACCAATCCCAGTTGGCCGGCGGTCATCAACGGCTGAGACGATATCTCGGCATAGACCTTGGGCCTTTTACCTGGCGGAATCATCTCCAGGGAGGAGGTTGTTTTTTTTGAGGTGGCGGAGAAAACAGCCAATAGTGAATCGGCAGCGGCCTGTTTATTGAAAACAATAGAAAGAAGCTGGATATTTTGGGATATATCGTCAAGGCTGACCGGGTTCAGGACCAATACCGGAATGTTCAGCGCCTTTAGTTTGGCCAGGATGGGAGTATTTTTCGTTCCCACCATGACCGCCAGGTCCGGTTTTAAGGCCAGTATCCTTTCCAGATTGGCGGTAGCAGCGTCGCCCACCACTTCTTTCTCCCTGACCTGCGGGGGATAGTTGCACCAGGCGGTTACGCCTACCAGCTTATCATCGGCCTGCAGGGCGTAGATCATTTCAGTCACATTGGGAGCGAAGGAGATCACCCGGGCAGGGGTTTTGGATAATGAAACTGTCCGACCAATATCGTCGGTTATTGTTAATTTCCCCCCGGAGTACAGCCGCTGGGGTTCCGTTTGATTACAGCTTATAAAAAAAAGCGTTGCCGTGATTAGCAGAAAGGATTTTTTCATATACCCCCAAATTGAAAAAGCTCGAACCTTATGAAAAGATTCGAGCCTTGACCTTAAAACAAATCAAGCCCGACCTTTTCCCTCGAAGGTCCGGTAAATATCCTGTTAAGGCCGGTCTCCTGGCTTGCCCGAATCCCAAGCGCCTTCCCGTGGTAACAGTGGCGATATGCTTGGATCTATTATTTGGGCTTACAGTTGCGGGGCAGCTCCCGATTTTCTAAAAAATTAGAGCACGGGATTCCCGATTATCTCCCGAAAATTCGGGAGCACCTTAACAGGCTGGATTATATAAGAAATTTTAAATTTTGTCAAGTGGTACTAAAATTGACCTGCTGGACAAAGCCGGTAGATTATTTTTGCCCATTTGGGCGTAGTCTGCCGACTACATCCTTCATTAGCCAGGCATAGAGCATAACCGATTTCGTCGGTCAAAGGCGGAGATAGTTCTGGCATTAAGCTGACAAAAGCTCTGGCTCGCCAGACGAAGCCTGCTGGTTATTTTTGCCCACCTGGGCGTAGTCTGCCGACTACATTCTTCATTAGCCAGGCGTAGAGCATAACGGATTTCGTCGGCTAAAGGCGGAGAGTCAGCCTCCTTCGTTCCTCTTGATAGAAAATAAATAAAGGGAACTACGGCGGCTAAAGGGATTTTAATAAATGTTTTAGTGAGAACGCTCGACCGGAACCGCTTTTGAGGTATTTCTCAAAAAGGAAAGCCTTTTCTTTATTTTTGAAGCAGCAATACCAAATTAAATCGTATGGTCCTTTATTTTTGGTATATTGTGCCAATCCCTCATTATGCTTTTTCAATCTCTCGGTCAAACTATTTGTGCAGCCAACATAGGTTTTCAAAGTTGTTTGGCTTCGAATTATGTAAACGAAGTAATCCATGCCCAAAACAATTAAAATAGTTTAATTTCTCTCTGGCTTGCCAGACGAAGCCTGCTGGTTATTTTTGCCCACCTGGGCGTAGTCTGCCGACTACATCCTTCATTAGCCAGGCATAGAGCATAACCGATTTCGTCG